>Ga0193726_1000014_pt1 | contig 573562 bp, 481 predicted proteins | sample H2c1metaG_FD_144928 | JGI IMG/M metagenome (GOLD analysis project Ga0193726, IMG submission 144928) | Soil microbial communities from a riparian zone of the East river system, Colorado, United States - H2c1 | ecosystem: Environmental > Terrestrial > Soil > Riparian zone | place: USA: East... | reverse complement strand
TATGGGATCTTAGGTCAAGCGATAGGCGGCGGCGGCGGCGTTGGCGGCGCTTCGACCGCGAAAGCGTATAGCTACGGTCTGGATGAGTACCCGAACATTGCCTTAAGTGCAGCGATCGGCGGCAGCGGCGGCAGCGGCGGTGCCGGCGGAAGCGTGCAAATAGGTAACGGCGGTCTGGTGACGACGTCGGGCGCGGGCGCGAGCGGCATGTTGGCGCAGTCGATTGGAGGCGGCGGCGGCGTGGCCGGAGACGCCTCGGCGTCCTCGACCGCCTCGGGTGGCGCCTACAGTGTTGCGGCCTCATTTGCCTTCGGTGGCACGGGGGGCAGCGGCGGCGACGGCAACATGGCGAGTGTTGCGAACACAGGACTGATCGTTACGTTGGGCGAGTCGGCCGACGCTGTGGCGGCGCAGTCGATAGGCGGCGGCGGCGGCAACGGCGGGGCTGGGGACGCCAAGGCGAAATCGACAGGCGATACGTCACTGAGTACCAAGATCACAATGGGCGGCACCGGCGGCAACGGCGGTGATGGCGGCAACGTGACTGCCACGAATAGCGCGGCAGCCATCATCACCTTGGGCGATGGGTCCATCGGCCTGTTGGCGCAATCGATTGGCGGCGGGGGCGGGCGCGCCGGCGGCGCAGCGGGATCAACGAGCGGCAGCGGCGACTTTACAGCCAATGTCGCCATCGGTGGCAACGGCGGCGGGGGCGGCTCAACCGACACTGCGATCGTCACAGCAAACAATGCAAAGGGTAGCGTCATTCTGACGTACGGGGCGGACGCGACCGGTATCCTGGCGCAATCTGTCGGTGGCGGCGGTGGCACGGCCGGCAAGGCGGCCAGCAATCTCGGCACGAAGACTTCGACGGGCGACGGCGGCAACAGCGGCGTTAACGCGCAGACGACATTGGGCGATCTGGCGAAGGACTTCAACAGCAACCCGCAAGGCACCATCAATGGTTATGCCAATCTCGGCGGCGCCATCACCCTGGCCAATGCACTGCTCGGCAACGCGACACTCCCCAGCGCCTTCGGCGACGATGATCCAGTCGATGATCTCGACGATCTCGCCCAGAGCCGCGGTAAGTCGCAGGATGATAACCAGTCGACCAATATCACGATAAATGTGACGGTCGGCGGCGTCGGCGGCTCTGGCGGCAACGCAGGCGCCGTCAACGTCAACAACGCAGGCGCTATCGCGACCCTGGGCGATGACTCAGATGGTGTCGTCGCCCAGGCAATCGGTGGTGGCGGAGGCAAGGGAGGAGCCTCCAGCACAGCCTTCAGCAACGGCGATTCCGGCACGATCAAACTGGGTGGTGCGTGGGATGCCAAAGGAGGCGGCGGCGGAAATGGCGGAGAGCCGACCGTCGTTAACACCGGCACGATCACGACCGCAGGCGTGCTAGCGCAGGGAATCATCGCGCAGTCCATCGCGGGCGGCGGCGGTATCGCCGGAGTCTCGGCGACCTCCATTTCGTCGGACAGTAAAAATAACGGCAACACCAGCGCGGGCGACGGCGCTTTCAACAAGCTGCTGCTGTCGATTGGCGCCGATGGTGTGCCTAATCACGGCGACAATGACGTCTCTGGACAGGTCTATGTGACCAGCTCCGGCGCCATTCAAACCCTGGGGCATGATTCGAGCGGCATCGTGGCGCAGTCGATCGCCGGCGGTGGCGGCATCGAAAAGACAATTGCAACCGATCTCGAGGGGGGCGGCGGCTCCACCAGCAGCCAGGAGACCAACTACAACATCAATCTAAGTATCGGCAGCGCTCAGGGCGTCGGGGCCGGGATCAGCGGTTTGGTGAACGTGACGACGCAAAGCGGCGGGACGATCACGACATCGGGAGATGATAGTTACGGCATCCTGGCTCAGTCCATCGCCGGCGGCGGCGGTCTGGTGCTGGGAGGTAAGCCGGTGGGAACCAGCGGCAAGGACTTTTTCGGCGCCGGCCAGATGACAGGCTCGGTCCATAACGATGGTTTGAATAGTCCGACCAGCGGCAACAGCGGCCTGTTCGTCACGGTCGGGGATACCATCTCGACCAGCGGCAAGGGTTCCGTGGGTATTCTGGCGCAATCCATCGGCGGCGGCGGCGGTCTCGCCGGCGACACCGGTGACAGCGAGCAGTTTACCGGCTTCGGCAGCGCCACGTCGCACTCGGGGAGCGGCGGTTATGTCGCTGTCACAGTGAATCAAGGCGCCACCGTGAGCACCTCAGGAGTGAACGCACCCGTGATGTTCCTGCAATCCATCGGCGGCGGCGGCGGCCGCATTACCAATGACAGCGGCGCGTACATCGGTACGGCGGGCGGCTCGGGCCAGGGCGGGAGCATTAGCGTCACGGTCAATGGCACAGTGCAGGCAACCGGTCAGGGATCAGGCGGCATCTTTGCGCAGAGCGAGGGCGACAGCACGTCGAATTCACCGATCAACATTACCGTTGGCAACAGCGGCAAGATCGTGGTGGGACAGAACGATGTCCCGACCGGTGCGAATGGTACGTCGGCCGCCATCTACATCGATCATGGCGGCATGGACGCCGCGCATGCCAATACCGTGACCAACGATGGTCTGGTCCAGACGTATGGTTCGGTTAAGAATTCGGTTGCCGTCTACAACAACGCCGGCTATACCACCGTCATCAACAACGGCACCATGGCCGGCGATGTGCTGCTAACCAACAATGGCGGCAGCGGCTGTTTCACCAACAACGGCACGTTCAACGCGGGCGATTCGGTGACGGTCGGCAATTGTGCCGTTACCAATGCGGGCAAGATCAATGTCGGCGGCGCCGGCGTGATCGCGAAGACGACGATCAGCGGCGACTACGTGCAGAAGGCCGGCGGTAGCCTGGTGGTCGATGCGGACTTTGCGGCGGGAAAAAGCGATGTGCTGACCATCGACGGAGCGGCGACCATAGCCGGCACCATCGATGTGCAGGCCTCGAGTTTACGCAAATCGACCCTGGACGTGGTGTCCGCAACGGGGCCGCTGACGGTCGATCCGACCGTTCAAGCGTCTGCGACGCATCTCTACAGCTACCAAGTCGAGCAGGTCGGCAATACGCTCCAGGTGACTCCGCAGGCGCACTTTGTCGAGCAGGCCGCAAGCTTCGGACATCCGGAGCAGGCGGTCGCGAGCAGTTTGCAAAGCATTTTCGACAGCGGCGTCACGCTCAACGGTTTTGCGGCGCTGGAGAAGATCAACGGCGATACGGATTACGCGTCGAGCCTGCGCTCGATCGCGGGCGAAGGCTTGGGAGCCTTCGGTGCGTTTCGCATCAACAGCAGCCGCTCCTTTTCGTTCGATCTCTACGGCGGATGCCGCGAGATGACCTCGGACCAACAAGTTGGCGACAGTTGCGCCTGGGGACGCGTGTTCGATCGCTCTACCGACCAAGACGCACGCGCCGACACCGTTGGGTACCATGCGGATGCCTATACGGTTGAGGTGGGTGGCCAGGTAAGCCTGACCGACAAGCTGGCGCTGGTGGTGTCGGCCGGCTCGGAAAGCAGCACCCTGCAGGACGATAACCGAGATTCGCAGATCACCGGCAACACGGCGATCGGCGGTGCCGCGCTGAACTACGCGAATGGGCCGGTGCAGTTGTCCGGTGCGGTGGATGGTGCTTACGGCTCTTATCGGAGCACGCGCACCGTCACGGTCGCAGATGACTCGGCGACGGCTGATGCCACGCCAAGGCAGTGGCAGATCGGCGCTCACCTGCGAGCCGCGTACTCGGTGCCGATGTTTGGCGACACGTACTACGTGAAACCTTTCATGGACGGTCACGCCATCTATGTCTCCAATAGTGCGTTCACCGAGAGCGGAGCTTCGGCCTTCAACCTGGCCGTGGCTGGACGTTCCGATACCGCACTACTCGGGGGAATCGGCGCTGAGTTCGGTGCTCACTATCGAAGCTCATCCGGGGTGGTGTTGCATCCGTTTGTCAGCCTGGAGGTGGAGTTCGACAGTGCCCTGGATTGGACCACGACGGCGCACTTCGCCGATCAGCCGGCCGGCGCGCCCTTCTCGGTGAGGACCGCGGGCCCCGGGACGCTGGGCCGGTTGGCGGTCGGTGCCGATGTGGCCGACTCGACCCATTGGTCTTTCTCATTGATGTATGACCCGGACGTGGGTCATGGCTACACCTCGCAAGCAGGATCAGCTCGCGTAAGTTATCGCTTCTGAGGTTAAGGAAACCAAGAGCAAGCGCTAGGCGAGAGCACGCACGCCGGATCGTTTCCGGCGCTGCGGCGCTCTCGCCCCAAGCCTAAGGCGGACTCGAGACCGATTTGCTATTCCTTTGTCGGCGGCTGTAGGCTGAAGACGACACGCCCACGACAGTGAGCAGGGAAGAACAATAGGGTTATCAAGGAGGCTATCGGCAGAGCGGCACGCGTGGCGGTCACTCAATCACCATTTGATATCTAGCTGGAGCAAAACCGTGCGGACAAGGGTTTCTGTGTTGATTGCCGTCGCCGCATTGGGCGTCGCGCTGACAGGATGCAGCCGCCACCAAGCTTCTGCGGCGCCGGAGCCCCCTGCCGTCCTGGTCACCTCGGTGGTGCAACGCGATGTACCCATTTATCGCGACTGGGTGGCGCAATTGAACGGCTCGGTGAATGCGCAGATTTCGCCCAAGGTTTCGGGCTACATCATCAAGCGAAATTATCAGGAGGGTTATTTCGTAACCAAGGGACAGATTTTATTTGAGATCGATGCGCGTCCGCTGCGCGCTTCTCTGGATCAGGCCAAAGCGACGGTGGCGGGCGCGATGGCTAATTTAGGCAACTCGAAGCTCAATGTGGCGCGCGATACGCCGTTGGCGCAAGAGAAGGCCATTGCCCAATCGCAGCTGGATAACGACGTGCAGACCATGAAGGCGAATCAAGCGGCCTTGGACGCCTCGCTGGCAGAACAACAGACTGCGGAACTCAATCTGGCCTGGACCAAAGTACGCTCGCCCATTGATGGTATCGCCGGCGTCGCGGCCGCGCAGGTGGGAAATCTGGTCAGTACCTCGAGTATCTTGACCAATGTTTCGCAACTCGACCCGATCCGCGCCTATTTCTCCATCAGCGAGAGCGACTATTTGTCGATCGCCCCGCGGCTCAGCATGATCGTTCACGGCGAAGCGAACAGCGCCGTGCTCGGCGCCACGGACGCGCAATTCATTCAGGCCAATGGACTGACCTTCGCCTCGCAGGGCCGCTTCGTGTTGGTCGGCCGCGAGGTCAACAACACCACCGGCACCATTCAGTTTGCGACGGAATTTCAAAACAAAGGTTCGCTATTGCGGCCGGGCGGCTTCGGCCGGGTGCGCATCAAGATCGGCACCGAGAAAGATGCCTTGTTGATTCCGCAGCAAGCCGTCAACGAAGTGCAGGGTGAATACCAGGTGGTTGTGCTGAGCGCGGAGAACAAAGCCGAGTTCCGTTCGGTCGCGGTTGGCGAACGCAGCGGCAATGATTGGATCATTACCAAAGGCCTCAAGCCCAACGAACGCGTGGTTGTCGAAGGCTTTCAAAGATTGCGCAACGGCACTCCGGTCGCGGCCAAGCCGTATGCCGCGGCGGCGGTTGAGGCGAGCTGATCGTGTCGACTTTCTTCATTAATCGACCCATCGTCGCCATGGTGATCGCCATTTTGATGGTGATCGGCGGCGTGATCAGCATGCTGGGACTGCCCACGGCGCAATTTCCGCAAATTGCGCCGCCCGAGGTGCAAGTCAAGGCCAGCTACGTCGGCGCCGATGCGGGCACTGTGTCTCAGTCGGTCGCGACCCCCATCGAGCAGCAGATGAGCGGCGTCGATCACATGAATTACATGTATTCGGTGAATGGCAGCACCGGTTCGATGTCACTGACGGTCAACTTCGACACCGCCACCGATGCGAACACCGATCAAATCCTCGCGCAAATGCGCACCTCGCAAGCGAACTCGCAACTGCCGTCCGACGTCATCGGCGCAGGCGTCACCGTGAACAAATCCATGGGGTCGCCGCTGATGCTGATTGCCTTGTATTCGCCGCAAGCGCAATACGACAATATTTTTCTGGCAAATTACGCCATTATCAATTTGAATGACGCGCTGACGCGCGTCCCCGGAATCGCCAACGTACAGGTCTTCGGCGCAGGCCAGTATGCGATGCGCGTTTGGGTGAAGCCGGATCAATTGGCGAATCTCGGCATCACCATCCCCGAAGTGATCAACGCGATTCGCGCGCAGAACACGGTCAACCCAGCAGGACAAATCGGCAGTGAGCCGGTGCCTGCCGGGCAGCAGTTCACCTACACCATTCGCGCGCCCGGCCGTCTGCCGTCGGCCGAAGAGTTCGACAACATCATCGTTCGCGCGCAACCGAACGGCGCGATCGTGCGATTGAAGGATGTGGCACGAGTCGAACTCGGTGCGCAGAACTACAGCATCCAGGGCAGGCTCAACGGCAAGCCGGCGGCGCTGCTGGCGGTCTATCAACTCCCCGGCACGAACGCGGTGGATGCCGCCAACGGTGTGCGCAAGAGCCTGAAGGAAGCGAGCGGGCGCTTTCCGGAGGGACTGAGCTACACCGTGGCCATGGACACCACCTTGGCGGTGACGCAGGGGCTGAAGGAAATCGAGACCACGCTGTTCGAGGCGCTGGGCCTAGTGATCATCGTCGTATTCTTATTCTTGCAGAATTGGCGTGCGGCGCTGATTCCCTTGCTGGCCGTCCCGGTGTCGCTGCTGGGCACGTTCATGGTGTTCCCGCTGCTGGGTTTTTCTATCAACACGCTGTCGCTGTTCGGTCTCGTTCTGGCGATCGGACTGGTCGTCGATGATGCCATCGTGGTGGTGGAGGCCGTGGAGCATCACATCGAGAAGGGCTTAAGCCCGCGCGAGGCCAGCGTCAAGGCCATGCAAGAGGTGTCAGGTCCTGTGGTGGCGATCGCGCTCATTCTGGCTGCGGTCTTCCTGCCGACGGCGTTCATTCCCGGCATCACCGGCAAACTCTACCAACAATTTGCCGTGACCATCGCCGTGTCGGTCATTTTCTCGGCATTCAATGCGCTGACTCTGAGTCCAGCGCTTGCGGCGCTGCTGTTGCGTCCCAGAAAGCAGCAACGCGGACCCTTGGGCGCTTTTTTCCGTGCTTTCAACCGCGGTTTTGCCAAAGCCACGGATGCTTATGTCAATACCTCGGCGCTGCTGATTCGAAAATGGGTCTTTGGTGTCGGCCTGCTGTTGCTCCTGGTTGCTGCAGCCGCATTGTTCGGCTCGCGATTGGCGTCCGGCTTTTTGCCCGACGAAGATCAAGGCTACCTATTCGGCGCGTTGCAGCTGCCCGCTTCTGCCTCCATGCAGCGCAATTCCGCGGCAGCGCGCGAAGTCGAGCAAGTTGTCATGCAAACCCCCGGCGTGCAGCATGTTTCATCCGTGATCGGCTTCAACATGCTCAGCGGTGTGACCACCTCCTACAACTCATTCTTCTTTATTACCTTGAAGAACTGGGACGAACGCAAGGGCGCCGCCGAAAGCTATGCCGCCATCAAGGCGCACCTGCAGGGCGCATTGTCGAGATTGCCTGCCGGCATCGCATTTATATTTCCGCCGCCCGCAATTCCCGGTGTCGGCACCTCCGGCGGCTTTAATTTCGTTCTCGAAGACCGTTCCGGCAGCGGCTCCAGTTTTCTGGTCAAGAACCTGCAAGTCTTTTTGGAGGCCGCGCGCAAACGCCCCGAACTCGCCGGGCTCAATACCACGGCGCTGTACGGTGTGCCGCAGGTCAATGTGAGTGTGGATAAGGCCAAAGTGCTGACCCAAGGCGTGAATTTGGCGGACGTCTACCAAACGCTGCAGACATTCATGGGCGGCAGTTTGGTGAATTACTTCAACCGTTTCGGCCGCCAGTGGCAGGTGTACGTGCAGGCGGACGGCGCCGATCGCACACAGGCGCAGAACATCGGGGAGTTTTACGTCAAGAACGCCGGCGCGCAAATGGTGCCGATGAACACCCTCACCACCATCGCGCCGAGCTCTGGTCCTGAGTTCATATTCAAGTACAACCAGTACGAAGCGGTGCAGATCAACGGTAGCGCCGCCCCGGGCTATAGCTCCGGCCAAGCGATGGCTGCGCTCGAAGCCGTATTCCACGACACCATGCCCGTGCAAATGGGGTTTGACTACAGCGGCATGTCCTATCAAGAACAGCAAGCGGCGCTCGACGTGTCGCCGGCAACGATTTTCGCCATGTCTTTCTTGGTTGTGTTCTTGATCATGGCGGCGCAATACGAGAGCTGGTCATTGCCTTTCAGCGTCCTCTTGGGCGTGCCCATCGCGGTATTCGGCGCGTTTTTGGCCCTCAACCTGCGCTCGCTCGAGAACAACGTCTACGCGCAGATCGGTCTGGTCATGTTGATTGGCCTGTCGGCAAAGAATGCGATTTTGATCGTCGAGTTCGCGAAAGCTGAATACGAGCGCAACACGCCGATTGCCGAGGCGGCCTTGGCGGGTGCCAGGCTGCGGCTACGGCCTATTTTGATGACGGCATTCGCCTTTATCTTGGGTTGCGTGCCGCTGTGGACCGCCTCGGGTGCCGGCGCTGTGGCACGACGGGTTCTCGGCACTACGGTAATCGGCGGCATGCTCGCCGCATCACTCATTGCGATCTTCTTCATTCCAATGACCTTTGATTTGGTGGAACGCTTGGCAAATCGCAACAAGCCGTCGGCGCCGCAACGGCTTGAGCCCGAGGCGGGGAGCGCGGCGCATGATTAGCAAGATCTGTGCTGCCGTTGCGGCGCTCGGGCTGACGGCTTGCGCAGTCGGGCCCGACTACAAACGTCCGACGCTCGATGTGCCGGCCAAATTTCGCGGCGCGCCCGAGTCCGCGCAGGGCGCGGCATTTGCGGATTTGCAGTGGTGGGCGGTGCTCGAGGATCCGGTGCTGCAGAGTCTGATTAGAGATGCGTTGGCGAACAATTATGATCTGCGTATCGCGGCCAACCGGGTGCTGCAGGCTCGCGAGCAGCTCGGCATCACGCGCTCGAGTCAGCTGCCCTCGCTCGACGGATTTGCCGAGGCACAGCGCCAGCGCGCGCCACCAGTGCTGTCGGATCAGACTATTTATAGCGGTGGATTGCAGCTTTCATGGGTGCTGGATTTCTGGGGCCAATTTCGGCGCGCGACGGAAGCGGCGCGCGCCGGCTTGCTCGCCACCGAATATGCCCAAAACGCAGTGCGCATTACGCTGATTGCGAATGTGGCGAGTGCGTATTTCCAGCTGCGCGCTTTCGATCAAGAGCTCGACGCCTCGACGCGCATTCTGCAGGCCAATCGGGAAACGCTGCGGATCACGACATTGTCGGTAAACGGCGGCGCGAGTCCGATCACCGATCAACTTCAGGCCACGCTGCTGGTGCAACAGGCACAGGCGCAGATCACACAGCTGGAGCAATCCATCGCCCAGACCGAAAATCAACTGAGCCTGCTGCTCGGCAAGAACCCGGGCGACATTGTCCGCGGCTCGAGCCTGGAGAAGCAAGCGCAATTGCCGCAGCTGCCCATGGGCCTTCCCTCGCAGCTGCTCGAGCGTCGTCCCGATGTGCGCGAGGCGGAGGAGACGCTGGCCGCCGCCAATGCCAACGTCGGCGTGGCCAAAGCTGCCTTCTTTCCGCAGATTCCTCTCACTGCAAGCTATGGCGCAGCCAGCACGAATTTGGGGGACTTCTTGCGGCAATCTGCGAGCGTCTGGTCCGTCGCCGGCCAGGTCGTACAGCCGATCTTCGAGGGCGGTAAAATCAGAAGCGCGTACCGGCTGGCGTGGGATCAGCGGGACGCAGCGGAACTCGCGTATCGGCAAAGCGTGCTGCAGGCATTTACGGATGTCGCGAACTCTCTGGTGGGCTATAAAAAGACGCGCGCGTTGCGCCTCACGCTGGAAGAGCAGACGGCGACCTACGCCGAGACGGCGCGGCTCGCGAACGATCGCTATCGAGGCGGCAGCACCAGCTTTCTCGAGGTGCTCACTACCCAACAGCAGTACTTTACCTCTGAGCTGCAGTCATCCCAGGCACGCTTTGCGGAGCTGCAGAACTATGTGCAGTTATACCAAGCGCTCGGCGGCGGTTGGCAGCGCTAGCCGGGACGTAGGCAGCATTTATTGACGCTGTTTCGGCAAGCCTAGCGCCCCTGTAAGCGAGTCCGCGGGCAAATTATTTCTAGTCGCGGTCGGGAGCGCCCAGAGGGAATAACTTGCGGTAGGGTCGAGCCTCGTCAACGGTGCGGGCGATCGACGGTCTGGCAAGCAGTCGTGTGCGGTAGGTCCGAACGCCTGGGAATCGCTCGCCGATTGGATGCACCCAATCCGAATAGAAAAGCGCGGGCGCGGCGGCGCAATCCCCCATCGTAAAATGACTGCCGACTGCCCACGTTTGTAGTGCAAGCTGCTTTTCAAGCCATCCATAGGCGACGTCCAACATCGTCTTTGCCTCTGCGACACCGTTAGTGTCGTGCTCGCCATTGGCTCTCATACTGTCCGAAACCAACTTCTGCATTGGTGTCATGACGTAGTTGTCAAAGAACCGATCCATAAAGCGCACCTTGAGGGCTGCGTCGATTCCCTCTGGAATCAATCGCGTTGGTCCCGGGTACCGAAGCATCAGATGTTCAATGATGACGCTGGATTCCATGACCGATGCCTCGCCATCTTTAAGAACCGGGAACTTCTTGAGCGGCCAGAGTTCTTCCAGCTCGGCAAACGCGTCCGCATCGTCAACCATACGATAGCGGAACGGCGTGCCGTTCTCATACAGGGCGATCAACACTTTCCAACAATAGGAAGCGAATGGGTGAGCGTAGAGAGTCAACGACATACAGGTTCCCTTTGAAAATTACGTAGGATTCACGAATGACTGCGGATTGCCAAAGCGGCGGCCGGCCCTGCACTATTGGAGAGAAACTCCCAGCGCGTCGAGCGAGCGGTGTGTAACCCTTGCCACCTGTAAACCACTTCGCTTTGGCTGCCGGATCGGTCAGCGCTGTGAACACTTGTGCCGGAGAAGCCAAGTAGGTCCGTTCGATGCAGAAAGTTGCGTGCATGACCGAGCGCGGCGAACTGTTACTTGCCTTTGGCATGGGTTCCTCCCTTTGCGAGGGTGTTCAGATACTCGCCGAGCTGGTCGAAGTGTTGCTCCCACTCTGCACGTCGCTGGTTGATCCATTGTTCGGCCAAGCTCAGTGCCTTGGGCTCGATCCTACAGGTGCGGACGCGGCCGACCTTCGCCGAGCGCACGAGCCCAGAACCTTCGAGCACCGCCAGATGCTGCATGACGGCCGGTAGCGACATCGCCAAGGGCCGCGCCAGCTTGCTGACAGAACTGGGTCCCCGAGTCAGCTGAGCCAGGATCGACCGCCGGGTAGAATCGGCGAGCGCCTGAAAGGCCAAGTCGAGCCGGACATTATTGTTAAGCATGTGCTTAAGTATAACGCCAGTTAATACTTAAGCAATCCCTTTAGCGATGTAAATGTGTTCAGCGCGCCGAGCACCGCTTGGTCGCCGCCACAATTCGCCCGAATTCCTCCACTGGGCTGCCCGACTGAGCTCTCACACTCGGTGTTGTGTAATCAGGAGGACAGCGGTATGGGTGCAGGAGATCTCGAGATTTGGTTGAATCATTTCGAACATCACGCGCGGCATCCGCGTTGTGTCGCGCATGGTCTTTCGGATGTTCTGAGGCCGGATGAACGGGAGCTGATTGCAAGCTCCATCGCGACGTTTCAGCTCGGCGAACAGTCTGAGGGGCGGACACTCCTGCGAGCGGCAGAAAGCTTCGCGCGGGAGAGGCAAGTACCTCACTTGCTCAGGATAGTTGAATTCCTTATTCGCGAGGAGCACCGTCATGCGTCGCTCCTGCGGACTTTCATGCAGGATCATCGGATGCCGCTGAAGAGAACCGACCGGACGGATCGGATTTTTCGACTCGTTCGGCGACTCGCCGGACTGCAGCTCTATGTATCCGTGATCATCTGCGCTGAGCTGATTGGAAACGTATATTTTCGTGCGCTCGAATCAGTTACGGATTGCGAGCGCTTGAAAGTTCTCTGCCGAACCATCGTTTCCGACGAACTCGCCCATGTCGGATTCGAGTCCCAGTTGCTATTCACGCTGCGAACGGCGCGCGCCCCTTGGTCGCGGGCCCTGATGCGGTCTGCTCATCGGATGTTCTTCGCAGGTACCGCGGCGGTGGTGTGGTTGACGCACCGCTCCGTATTGCGCAGAGCGGGGCATAGCGGAGGGAGTTTCCTGCACTCCTGTCGGGCTCAGTACAGATTCTACTTGGAGCCAACCGGAGCCCTCCCCGGCGCACAAGAGCTCGCGAGCAGACGAAAGCCTCGCCACGCGGCAATTCACGAAGCGCGATGCGGCGGCCGCTAGAATTTCTTACCGCGCGCGAACCGTTTGAATCTCTTTATCGTGCGTTTGACCGGTGGCAGGCAATCCAAAGCGCGCTGCTCGCGTGCCGTGTCCTTTTCCAGATTCCACGGGTGGTCACGCATAAGAATTCGATTGGGGCGGGCCCTGACGGAGTAACCGAGTACATATGCGCGGCGCGGCTGGTCGGTAGTGTTGACCCCGGCGCTGTGAAGAGTGCGAGACAGGTGTATCACTGCATCACCCGCACGCATTGGGACCGCGACGCAATTTGTCAGGTCCGGTATCGAAACTGTTTCCAATCCGTGGATTCGCGGATCGTTGTGCGGGCTTCTGTGCGGATATAACGGCCCAAGGTTGCTGCCGCGAATGTATCGCATACAGCCACTTTCGACTGTGACGTCTTGCAAAGGCATCCAGATGGAGATTGATTCCGGTACCCCCGAGCCCTTGCGATGAAATGCATCGTCCTGGTGCCATGGCGTAGCCGCGCCGCAAAACGGAGGCTTGCTGATGGCATGTTCCAAATCGTTCTCGAGTTTCGGCCCGAGAATTTGTTCGGCAATCGAACGTGCGTTTGCGGCCAGCTTTGTTTGCCGCAAAAGCGGCTCATATCGCGAAGGCCAGACAAGCTGCGGGAGTGCCAGCCCTTGCTCCGGATTGTCTAGTCCAACCATGTCGAACAGGTCGCCTGCGCTCCAGCCTCGACGCTCGGAGAACATGCGATCGAAGGGCGCGCGAAGCGACGCGATTTCTTCGGCGGAGGACAATCCTTTGACCAAAAGGAAACCGTCTCGGCGAAACGCGACGAGTTGCTCTTCACTCACGTGCGGCCCGGAATCGCCCAGCACCGCTAAGTTACTCGAGCTTTCGACCGCGCATCCCGCCATTTGCCCCATAGTCAGCGCTCCTTGGCACTACACAATCGAGGGGACCCTATTCAAACCAAGTAATCTTTCTTGGCGAGCGATTATAGCCAATATCGATAGCAACGCCGCACTTCTGGGCATCTAAAGAGGCTCTTAGATTAAGTAACATTGCTCGGAACGAGGCCTGGACCGAGTACCTTGACGTTACTCCACACAACCACGGTGCTTCGCGCGTTCGACCCGCTTAGTAACGGAAGGGGGGTATGCGCATACGGGTATCCCGCCGCGCAGCAAAGGGGGCGCGAAGTGGCTCACTTGGATGTTTCGGCTCGCGGAATCAAAGCGCACAACCGCGGACCGCCGAACACGGCAGCGGCAATTCGCAGCGAGCCCCCGCCCGAAAGCAGGCGTTCTTCCATCGCGAATCTCGGCGACGTCCTGATATCTGTCAAAGCGGCCCACCGGTGGTTAGTCCCAGTTCGCCGAGGACGGTGGGAATCAATTCTGAGACGGTGGGATGGATATGGACGGTGTTCTTTAGAGCGGTATACGGCACTTTCGCGGCCATGACGTCGATGATCGAGTGAATAGCTTCATCGGCGCCGACGCCCAGGATCGATGCACCCAGAATCAGGTTGGATTGCGCATCGACCACAATTTTCATTAGGCCTCGGGTCTCGCCTTTTTCGACGGCCCTGGCAATCCTAGTCATCGGTCGACTGCCGATACGAATCGCATGGCCTTGCGCAAGGGCGCCGCGTTCGGTTAGTCCTACCCGGCCCAGCGGCGGATCCACAAACAGGGCATAGCACGGGATTCGATCACTCAAGCGCCGCCTTAGGTTCCCGTCGAATAGGTTGGCGGCCACAATCTCATAGTCATTATAGGCGGTATGGGTGAACGCACCCTTGCCATTGCAGTCGCCCAAAGCCCAGATGCCGGAGACATTCGTGCATAGCTGATCGTCGACCTTGATAAAACCGGCGTGATCTATCTCCACGCCTGCCTTTTCAAGGCCTAAGTCGTCGGTGTTGGGCACTCGCCCCACCGCAATGAGTGCATGAGAGCCGGTAATTTTCGGGGGACCCACCGAGCAATGCACGTTCGCGGTCACCGACTTGCCATCGTGGTCGAGGTGAATGCATTCGGCCTCAAGTCGTATCTGAATACCCTCTGCTTCGAGTGCGGTTTGGATGGCCGCGGCTACTTCCGGATCCTCGCGCGACAAAAGATGAGGCTCCTTCTCTATCACGGTGACTTCGCTACCAAATCGTCGATACATCTGCGCGAACTCAAGGCCGACGTAACTTCCGCCGACGATAACGAGGTGCGCCGGCAGGTCCTCGAGTTCGAGGAGCGACGTGCTTGTCAAGAACGCTACTTTCTCAATGCCGGGGAAGGCGGGAATTCGCGGTCGACCGCCTACGTTGATAAAGATCTGTTCAGACGTTAATACCTGCCCGTCGACACTGACAGATCGCGCCGATTCGAATCTTGCGGGTCCGTTGTAAACCGTACAGTTCTGCATGCCGCGAATCCAATTCTCTAAACCGGTCTTAGACGCATCGACTATTCGCTTCTTTCGAGCCTGAACTGCGCGCATGTTGACCGCGACGCTGGCTGCAGGGAACTCAATTCCATAGCAGTGCGCGCGGCGTGCATCGTAGGCAATGCGCGCGCTCGCGATCAGTGTTTTGGTCGGAGTGCAGCCGGCGTTAATGCATGTGCCGCCAAAGAGATGGCGTTCAATGATGGCCACTGACTTGCCCGCGGCGGCGAAGCGCGCTGCCAAGGAAGGTCCGGCTTGGCCAGCACCGATAACAATGGCATCGTATTTGTGGTTCATCTAATGGTGATCCGAGTCAGCCCAGGTAAAGCCGACTGTACTGCGCTCCGAGTCGAGGTTCCATAGTTCGCGCGATTACCTGGCGCGCCGCGCGAACGCCGGCTAGTGCTCGGATCTGATGACTGGAAGCACTGCCTGCCTGTGTCGGGCCTGGTCGCCGAAGATTCAAGTCATCGACAGCGGCACGAAGTCAATTTCCGCGTGGGACTAGTTTGCCGTCTTCAGAAAGCGGTCGTACCAATTAAGAATTCTCTCGAACATGTCGATATTGTACGAGCCGTTCCGTGGCGAATGTCCCTCGCCTGGATAGAGAACCATCTCGGTCTCGACCCCCAGATGCTTGAGCGCGCGATACAACCCTTTGGACTGGCCGACGGGGTTGGACGTGTCTTCCTCGCCATCGAAGATCAGCGTGGGGGTGTGCGCATTGCCGATGTAGGTTGCGGGGGAGTTGCGTGCAAAGACATCGGCGTGCTCCCAGGGCGTGCCGAAATACCATTCGTCGCCGGCAGGACCGTCTTCTGTTTCGAATTCCGCCTGCTGATCGAATACGCCGGCGCCGGCTACGGCCGCTTTGAAGCGCCCGGTCTGCGTGATCGCCCATTCGCTCATTTCGCCGCCGTATGACCAGCCACCGATTCCAAGTCGATTCGGATCGATTTCGCCTTGCTTGAGGACCTCATCCAAAACGGCGATCAGGTCCTTGTAGTCGCCGCCGCCCCAGTCGCCGCGGTTGGCTTTTACGAAGTCCTCGCTGTAACCGTTCGAGCCGCGAGGATTGACCAGCAGGACCGCGTATCCGTGTGCTACGAGGAGCTGCGCCCATGCAGTGTCCCATCCATAGCCGGCGGAAAAATTGCCTGAAGGTCCGCCATGAACGAGCAGGACGAGCGGTAATTTCTCGCCCGGGTGCCTCGCGGACGTCCTCATTAACGCGGACTCGATCGGCGTGCCGTCGAAACTCTTGGTCCAGAATATCGTCGTGGACGCCAGATGATAGCCGCCCCAGTCCTCCTGCAGGTGCGTGAGTTGGCGAATGCGGCCGTTTTTGGCCCTGAGATAGATCTCCGGCAGATGATCGAAGTCCCCGCCGGCATACGCCAGCACACCATCTCGCGAAACATCGAAGGAATCCACGGAGAGCGGTAAATCGATCGGCACCGGCGCGCTGTTTGCGGAGAGTCGCCAGATACGATTGCGGAAGCCCTCAACCATGCGCGCCCAGATCGCGGACTGATCGCGCCATTTCACTTCGGCGACAGAACGGTCGGGGGGCACGGAGATGTCGCGCAAATCATCCCGGCCTATCGTGCCGACGAAAAGATCGCGTGGGTCAGGGCCGTTGGCGCGGGTCGAGCGCACCGCGAACTGTTTACCGTCGGGCGAAATGAGCAGGCCGGCGAAGGGTTGTGGTGGACGACTGACCAGCGTGATCGCGCCGCCGCCGATGGGAACACTGTATACAGCGTTGTTGTACTCCTCCACGCGCGGCTCATCGGTTGCGACGATGAGGATTTGCGATGGATTCTGCCATTGAAAATCAGCGATCCGATAACCGGTTTTCCCCACGGGTCGGGTCGTCGCGCGGGCAAGTTCGGTGACCCACAATCGGGACAACTCGCTTTCCCGGTCCGCAACCTGTGGGCCGACGTCAGAAGCGGGGGCAGAGTCGTCCTTCGCAAGATAAGCAATGCTTGCGCCATCGGGTGACCAGTGAAAGCTCGTCACCCCGTACTTGCGCGCCGTGACCGCAGTCGCTTCGCTGCCGTCGGCATGCGCTGTATACACTTGAGCCTTGCCATCGCGGTTGGATAAAAATCCCAGCATCTTGCCGTCGGGCGACCATTGAGGCGAGCGCTCGGATTTCTTGGCCGGCGTCATCTCGCGCGCATTGCCCGTGGCGACGTCCATGAGCCAGAGGTGCGGCTGGGCGTCCCACCGGTAGCTTGACATCACATATAACAGTTTGGATCCATCGGGAGACAAACGCAGGTCCGACACACGGCGGTAGTCCAATGCTTGTGCCGGCGTCATCGCATTCTGCGCCTGTCCGGCCAGCGAAAACGCCGTCAATAATGCGGCACACCGAAAACGCCCACTGAAATTGGTCCACAAATGCATGGCTTGGCACCTCAAAGACGCCGGGGAATACTATACTCAGGGATGTCTTCGGTCTTCCACGTTCCTAGCGCGCTTGCATAGGACAAGCATTTGGAGCCACCCGTGTTCGCCCAGACCGGCCTGCGAATTTCCCGCTACCAAGCCCATACCGAAATGACGCCGCACCAACACGATGAAGCCTCGATGAATATCGTTGTAGCCGGCGAATTCCTGGAGCGCATCGGCCGGGACGAGCGCACTTATACGAGGGGAACGGCCTCGTTTTGTCCCGCGTCAACGACGCATTCACAGAAATTCGGTGCAACTGGAGTGCGGCAGATCATCTTCAAGCCCCACGACAGCTGGCTCGACTATCTTGCGGACTGCAAGGCTCGACTCGACGACGCGCCGCACAGCTACTCGACTACATTTCGCGATCTAGGCGACAGGCTGCTCGAAGAGATGCGCCAGGATGATGGCTTCTCGGCAGTCGCTTGCGAAGGTATCATGCTCGAGATTGTCGCCGCATTCGGCAGAAGTGGGACTGCAGCGGCGGCCAATACCAAGCCTCCGGCTTGGCTGCGCGCGGCACGCGAATTCATGCATGAGAACGCGTTTGTGTCGCTCACCATGGCGCAGATCGCGCGTGCAGCAGGACGTCACGAGATTCATCTTGCGCGGGAATTCCGTCGCTTCTTCGGAATCCCCGTGGGTGCCTATATGAGGCGCCTGCGGACCGAGCAGGCGGAGCGATTGCTACTAAAGCCGCAGATTTCAATCAGCGAAATCGCACAGAGCTGCGGCTTCGCGAGCCATTCGCATCTTTGTCGCGAATTCAAGGCGCATTTCGGCGTTACGCCATCCGAATACCGGGCTCGCAATCGCCGATAGCAGACCCCTCACATACCCTTAAATGACCCGCGGTCGGCTATTTCTTCACGGTGCGATAGATGATCCCACCCGGAACCGTAAGGGTGACGACCGTGCCGGAGCCGGGGAAACTCTCTACTGAGAATTTTCCCATGATGCGGGCGGCACGCTCTCGCATGTTTTGCAGACCGAAGTGCCCTTGCTTGCCACGATGCTGGATATCGGAATCGATGCCGGTGCCGTTGTCACTAATACGGAGGCTGAGATCTTGCGCATAAGAGAGCTCAACGCTCAGCCGCGTGGCATGCGAGTGCACGCAGGCGTTGCGGATAGCCTCGTATCCGATGCGATATACCTCGTCACGGACTATGGGATGCATCTCCTGAACCTGCCCCGACGCCTGGAGCGAGACTTCCATTGGCCTATGTATCCGGCACTCTTCGAGTGCCCTCCGGAAGCCTCCCGCGAGATCGTTCACTTCCGTGGCTGAGGTACGCAAGGAATTCAAGGCGGCCCGACCCTCATCGGTCGCCCTTCCCAGCCAGGCCGACAGTTTCTCCATGGCTTGACGCATGTGCGACAGATCGGTGGTCGTGCTCAGCGCATCGTCGGCAACCAATTTGCTACCCTGAATGGTCTGCAGGAACGTGTCGTGCAGGTCGCGCGCTATTCGGGTGCGTTCGGCCAAGCGCTCATCGAAACGAGATTTCATGGTTCCCGCAATCTGGCGCACCCGCAGTCGATAAATCGCCCAGAGCAGCAGCAGGCCGACGACGACACACAGCGAGCGAAACCAGATCGTCTGATACCCACGCGGGGCAACCTTGAAGTCCAGCGTCGCTCCCGTTTCATTCCACACTCCGTCGTTATTGGACGCGATGACCCGAAAGCGATAGCTCCCGGGTCGAAGATCGCTGTAGAACGCCTGGCGGCGCAATCCCGGATTTTCCCAGTCCTTATCACGGCCTTCGAGAATGTAGCGGAAGCCCATTCTTTGCGGCAGGACGAAGCTGAGCGCGGTGTAGTCGATCTGAATGTCTCGTGTAAGGGCTGGCAGCGTGATGGGGGAAGTGGGTGAGTAGCTCTTTCCGTCGGCAAGTAAACCCTCGACGTGTACCGGTGGTGGCATCGGGTTCTTGTATGAACGGCCAGGGTCGATCATCTGCAGAGAGGCCAAGCCGACGAACCAGAGTCGACCATCGGGTGATCTTGCAGCGCTCGGCTGGACCCGGTCTGCGTTCCATCCTGCGTCTGCCCCATCGAGTGCGCCGAGGGTTGCGACCGTCACTTGGGCTTCGGGGCTGGCCGTCCATTTCGCCAGGTCCGCCGCGGGAATCCGCATGTAGCCGCACCTTCCCTCGAGCCACAGCGACCCGGAACCATCTATGAGTGCAGCAAACAAACTGGAGCACGGCAAGCCGTTGCGCGAGTCCATGACGCTTAATGTGCCATGGTCCCATCGATACAAGCCTTTGCTGGTAGAGCCCCATACGATTCCTGCTGAATCGACAGAAAAGCTGACCATCATGACGGCTGTTGCATCGCTACGTCCGTTAGAAACGATGTTCGCCACGCCATTCTGATAGCGAGCAAGTTTGCCATCACCCGTGCCGATCCAGATTCCGCCGGCCGGGTCCGCGGCGAGAAAATGAGCGTGCGGTACGAGGGATGAGAGATCAATGTCCTCCTGCACCCGGCGATCTCTGATGCGCAGCAGATGAGTTATGTGGTTCGAATCGCCGTAGCCGATCGCCCAAATATTGCCGTCGATGTCTTCAGTAAATGAAAAGATTTTTGCGGTTTGATCTAGACGACTCCCATCCTGCTTCTTGATCTCAAAGAACTTCCCGAGCTGCTGCACCATCACTGTGCGATTGATGCCCAGCCAAACCTGTCCTAAGTGGTCCTCGAACAGCGCATAGACATTTTGAATTGGACGTCCGTCAGCCATCGTGATCAGCGAGACGGAGTCTGGACGAATGAGGGCCAGGGCCCCTCTAAGTCCCGCCCACAGAGTATTGTCTTTTCGAGCGATTACGGCGCTGACCTCGCTTCCTCCACGCAGGCCCTCGGTGGAGGAGAAACTGACGACGGGAATGTCTCGAAAAAGATCCACACCCTTGTCAGTCGTGATCCACAGATTCCCCTCTCTGTCCTGGTAGATCGAATTCACATCGTCGCCGGTGAGACCCTCCGCGGCGCCGTAGTGATCCGCATGGCCGTCATGAATGTGATAGAGGCCCTGAGACTCTGTTCCGACCCAGAGAGTTTGATCGCGGTCGAGAAGCAGAGATACCGCTCGAATGGTCTCGCCATCGAACCCGGGGACACTGTAGTTTACGAAGCTTCCATTACTGTAATGGCGCACTCCGAGCCCCGGCCCCACGCCGTCCATGGCTACCCAGACCGAGCCCGCGGCCCCGGCAGCAAGCCCTACTACGCCATCACCGGCTGGATGATCCATCTGATCTTCCATGTAGTGGCTTATCGAAGTCCCGTTCCAGCGGCATAGCATCTGGCATCCGAACCAGATGTCCCCTGAGCCGTCCTCGACGAGGGAGGTGGCAAAACTGGCCGGGTTGCCATCGCCTTTGTCCTTGGCGTAGCACTTCAGATCGTTTCCGACGATGCGGCAAAACGACCCCTCGACGCCGCGCACCCGAGTGCGAGTAACCCAGATTGCACCGTCGTGATCCTCAAGGATGCTCTGCACGCCGCCGATTTTGACCGGCGAACTGAATGCCTCGCCGTCCTTGAGGCGATACAAGCCGCGATAGGTTCCCATCCACAGGCTTCCGTCGCGGCTACCCAACAGCCAATTGATGCCCGCGTCGGTTGGGAAGGATTTCTGCGGCGAAATTGGGCTCAGGGTTACACCGTCAAACCGAATCAGGCCGCCGCCCGCAATCCAGATATAGCCGTCGCTTGTCTGAGTGAGCATGTGCGGCGCATGCGGAAAGCCGTCCTGGACCCTCCAGACTGTGTGCGCATATTGGGAAATCATCCGATGAGGATCGAGCGCAGTGGCAGTCCCGGTCAGGAACAGCAGTAAAAAGCCACAGATCACCACGGCTGTACAATTCAGACGGTGTTTCATGCACGCTTTGGATGTTCGAACACGGAGGATCCCCACCGATGAGGCTCGACAGTAGTTGCGGCACGCCACTCCTGCCACGTAAGGAGCTAGGGCAGCCTTCCTATAGTTATCTACAGGTGCTATCCCTGCATCTGCAGCAGGCCGCGGCGAAGCGCAATCGTTACCGCATGCGTTCTATCCTTTGCCTCTAGCTTAGCGACGAGATTTTTGACGTGGAAGTTGACCGTCGTCTCGGCGATGGCCAATTGGTCCGCGATTTGCTTATTGCGATAACCGTCGCGAATGAGGCTGAGCACTTCTAACTCGCGCGCCGTAAGGTCGTCCTCGCCAAGATGCTCGGCCAAGCGCGCGGCAACTTCCGGCGGCACATGCCGCCGGCCGGCATGTACTGAGCGGATCACCGCCAGCAAGTCGTCTTTCGCCATGCTTTTCAAGAGGTAAGCCGTGGCACCGGCCCGCAGAGCCCGCTGAATCTCACCATCGCTATCCGAGGTTGTCAGCATAACTATGCGAGCTCGAGGGAACTCACCTCGAATGGCGATGAGAACATCGGTGCCATTCAAACCGGGAAGTTGCAAGTCCATCAGGGTCACGTCCGGCTGATAGCGGCGAAACTCAGCCACAGCCTGCACCCCATTGCCCGCAGATCCCACCAGCTGCATATCCGGTTGCGATGCAATAACGGTGGCCAAACCCTCCCGGAAAACCGGGTGGTCTTCGACGCATAGGATCCTTATTGGCGTAGGGGAGTTCAGGGAATACCTCTTGGAGTCGATTCTAAGGGAACTTCGGGTTTGTCCCTATACAAGAGTGCAGGGAAGTTACTGCGGCATCTGAGGTCGCTGCGGTCACCCGAACCGACGAGGATCCTCTCGGTACAGCAGTTATCGGAAGGTGGCATGGTCGACAACGATGGCAACGCTGGTGGGATGTACAGAAAGCCCCTGGAAATGGACGGCCATCTCGAAGAGACGCCGGTGGTATCGAAGTTGGCTGCGACGCGATCGCGCGAATGCATGCACCGGGTGATTTCGCTCCTCGAGGCAGCCGTGGGTCAGCTTCACGACCAAGAGCATGCAGCCCAGGTTACGCTCGTCGAAGCAGCGTCACTGTTGCGACAACAGGTTCGTCCATCAGCCGCGGAAGAGGCTCCCGACGGGGGGGAACGCTTGCTGGCCTGGCAGACGCTCAAGGTGAGTAACTATATTGATAGTCATATCACAGGGCAGATCCTCGTCGCCGATCTCTGCGCGCTGGTACAGCGCAGCGCAGCGCATTTCTCGCGATCCTTCAAGCGCACGTTCGGAGAGTCACCGCACGCCTTCGTCGTGCGGCGGCGCGTGGAAGTGGCCGCCCAATACATGCTTACCACCAATGCGTCCTTGAGCGACATTGCCCTGCGTTGTGGCTTCACAGACCACGCGCACTTGTGCAAGCAGTTCCGGCAGGCCGCGGGCCAGACCCCAGCGGCCTGGAGGCGGGCGCACAGGTCGCGCCACGATGAAGACGAGACAGGGCCTGTGGAACGCTTGGTGGTGTTTAGCCGAACAACTTGTGAACAGGGATCGCCAGCCCGAAGCTCGCATCCCACTCCTAGGCGGGCGATTACAGTGGATGCGCGTGTCAAAAAGTTACAAGTGGCGGCAATTTGACAAAAGTATTACGCGGCCGCGCCGCGTAGTCTAGAGCTGAGCAGTGAGGTTTTCTTGTCGGCCCCTTCACCAAATAGCGGTCTGCCAACTTGCCCTACCCCCATTTACGCCAGCCGATGGGCATTGCAGATCGAGAGAAGGGGCCGCTTTTTTATTTGGTGTTTCGGATTGGGGCGCGATGACGAGACGTCGTCGGGCCGCGTTTCCTTACCGAGACGAATCGAGACCCGCAACTATTTAGGGTTCAGCTTCCACAGATCTTCCCATTGCTGGCGACTGAGAGGGTTCTGGTAGGGCACGCGAGCAAATTCTGCAAAGCGGCGTTCTATAATATCACTCGCAGACCGCATTCCCGTCCTCAAGTGGAATGCAAACGCGACAAAAAAAGCTGCTATCGAGTGGAACAGCCCACGATTGTCCATGGCGATCGAATTCACGGTTGGGACGGTGACGGCGCTCACCTCGTGTCGCTCAACTCCGTGGTACTTGATTCATGAGGTTTGGTCGCATTCTCGGACGGCCCTTCATCGCTCGCAGGTCTGCCAGGCATCTCCAGAATTGCCGGCGATGCATGAACGCTCACCTGCGAGAGGTCCCAGGTCATCTTCACTAGGCCAAGACATCCTGCGAAGGTGAAGCCGAAGACTATGTTTACAGAAGTCATAAAATGCATGTTCCACCCTCGGCGCAGACGCCACGCCGGCCCGGGTCAGTTCAATAGAACACAACGACCAGCGTGATTCTGAGAAAAGTCCTTCAATTGCGCTTGAAGGAAATTGCTTTTTCTTTGCACCGTTTGCGGTAGAGCTTGCCGTTGCGCCATGGCGCGCTTCGATCATTGGATGGACGCGCAGGGCCGATTCGGCGCGCGCGTGCATGGCATACTGTCGAAGGCAGTCCTCGAATTTTTGCTCACCCGGAGTTCAGAACAGTGGCCACCGCGTTGCAAGGCATTCCGGCAGTCGTCCTACTTTTGGCCGCGACAATACTCGAAGTCAGCGGCGATGCCATTGTCCGCACCGCCATCTACAATCACGTGGGCCTCGTTCGCGCAGGGTTTTTTTTCGCGGGCGCGGCCTTACTGCTCGGCTATGGGACACTGCTCAATTTGGCCCCGTTCGAGTTTGGCCAGGTGGTCGGCCTATATTTGGCGACACTGCTTGTAGTTTGGCAGGCGGTTAATTTTGTGGCCTTTCGGACGCTACCCACGCTTCCTGTAGTCCTCGGCGGTTCCCTGGTAATTGCCGGCGGCGCGATCATCACGTTCTGGAAACCGGGCTAGCAGCTCGCGCAGACCAATACAAGGTCAACTGCGCACCAATCGTCTGAACTTCGATCTAGAACGCACGCCATCGAGCGCGCAGGCTTGCTGCACCCGGAGTGAACATGACCGATGCCCGTTCTCCACGCGGACGCCTATTCGTGCTCGACCTGAGCGGCGGCCGTGTCTTTTCGCTCAACCCCGATGGCTCGGACTCCAAGACCCTGGTGACGGGATGCCGGCTTCCCGATGGCCTCGCGGTCGATTCGGCGGCGGGCTACATTTACTGGACCAACATGGGTGTTCCCCATAGGAATGATGGTTCGATCGAACGCGCGGATCTCGACGGCTGCAATCGTCGAGTCATCATTCCAGAAGGCTGCACGTTCACGCCAAAGCAACTCCATCTCGAGAAGAAGAGTGGCAAGCTCTATTGGGCGGACCGCGAGGGCATGCGCGTGATGCGTGCCAACCCTGATGGCTCGCGGGTCGAGACACTTGTCCAGACGGGCGAGGGCGAAGGCGATCGCCACAATCCATCGAACTGGTGTGTCGGGGTCACCATCGATCCGATTGGCGGCCAGATATACTGGACCCAGAAGTGTGGGGATGACTCCGGTCACGGGCGCATCTTTCGCGCGAGCATCGATATGCCCCGCGGCCAAGCGCCGACGAACCGGCTCGACGCGGAAGTATTGTTCGAAGGGCTGCCCGAGCCGATCGATCTGGAGTTCGACCTCGAGCATCGCGTCCTCTACTGGACGGATCGGGGCGATCCTCCACGCGGCAACACGGTGAGCCGCACGCCGATCGACGGCCAGCCCAATGAGGAAATCGTGCTCGACCACTTGACCGAGGGCATTGGCCTCGCACTGGATGTGCGAGGTGATCGAATGTTCGTCACTGATCTCGCCGGCTCGATCTACTGCGCACGCCTGAATGGATCGGAAAGGCGCCCCATCGCAGTTGTTCAGGGAAGTCTCTCGGGCATTGCCTACGCCGAGAAACTTTAAAGAATGCCGAGGGCCCGCGCTCGAGTCATTGCACCGGTACGGTTCTTGACGTTGAGCTTGCCGTAGACATTGTGGAGATGCCACTTGAGGGTGCCTTCAGAAACGAAAATCGCTTCGGCGAGCTCCTTGTTGCTCAGACCGGACTCCAGCCGCTTCAGGATCGAGAGCTCTCGCTTCGTCAGCTCTTCGCCCATGCTGATCGGGGCGCTACCCTGAACGTCAGGTGTGTACATCGCGCGTTGCAGGCGACGCACCAGAGGTGCGGCCTCGGAGCCCCGGAGTTGCTCCATGTCGAGTCGTTCGATCAGTGCGCCCAGTTCGCGGCCTTCATCAAGGAACACGCGGACATAATTTCTCGGAGCCGCGATGGTGAGTGCGCGACGCACGTCAGCCAGGGCGTTCGTCCAGTCGCCGTGCTCTTTTTTTGCCAGGGCGCGCAGGACCAGCAATTCCACGGAGCGGTGAGCGAATCCGCGCTGTTGGCTATTTTCGATCACAGCATCCAGCGCTTCGACAACGGCTCTCGGCGATTGCTTGAGCAGGTAACGCGAGGCTGCGCGCAATGCCTTGTCGGAACTCAGCGGTGCAGCGCCGCTGCGGATCGGCAGCTCGTGAAAGTCGAAGCGCGTTGCCACGAGTCTCGCCTCCTCGTAATGTCCGTCGCGCGCGAGACTACGGCACTCTTCGGCCGCCAATGACAGCGTCACGCGCCGCCAGCCGCGCTGTTCACCAAGTTCCTGTCCCTCTCTCAGCATCGCCAGTGCGCCGCTCTCATCGCGCCTGAGGTGCTGGATGCGGGCCTGTGTCAAGTAGGCAACTATTACCGCGTCGGCATGGGCATATTCGTTCACGCTGCTCTGCGCCAGTTCGAGGTGCGCGAGAGCCTGCTCGACCTCGTCGAACTCGTAGGAAATGCCCGCAAGCAGCGTGTGAAGCAGGCTGGTCTGTCCGGGATGTCCATGGAGTTTTCGCTCAACGAGTTCGAGACCGCGCGTGCACGCAAGCCTCGAGTCGAAGTAGCTGCCGCGTTTGAGGTGTAGCACGGCCTCGACGTAGGCGGTCCAGCTCAGCGCATAGTAACCTTCGCTTTGCTCGAGCCACTGGCGCGTTTGGGCAATCATCGCCAGCCCCTGATCGATTTGGCCCCGCGTCTTGTGTCCAAAACTCAGCACGTTTCCCATCACGCCCTTGCGCCTTAGCGACGCCTCTGGCCAGCGTGCGAGCCACGCCGTCGCCAACTCGCCGCCTTGCATTCCGTCGTCGCGCAAGCCAGCCGACATGGCGACCTGCATTTCGACCGCACAACGCAACTCCTCGATCCGGCGGGCGTCGAGATGGGCTTGTGCCTCGAGATTCTTCAGCAGCAGCTGCAGGCGATAGATCTGCGCTTCATATTCCTGATACCGGTGGTAGAACGAAAGCGCAAAGGCGTACTGGATACGGATGACCGGGTAACGATCGACGCAAGCCTCCGGAAGGGCGTTCATCCAGCGCAGGATCGTCTGGTGGTACCCGCGGCGAAAGACGAATTCCTCCACGCTGTCGGCCACCCAATGTGTGGCCTGCTCCCACTCCTGGGCCCGGATCATGTAATTCACGGCTTCTTCAATATGGGCATTGGCATGCAACCATTGTGCTCCCCGCACGAGGCACTCCCTGGCGTGCCCAGGTGATGTTCGGCGATAGGTCGCGCGGAAAAATTCGCCGACCAGATGATGAAAGCGTACCCACTCCCAGGATCGATCCAGCGGAATCAGAAAGAGGTTGCGCGTTCGCAGGCCCAGCAACGCCTCTTCGGCGTTATTGGCGTCTGTGACGGCTTGTGCGAGCGGTGCGCAGATCCGATCGAACATCGAAATGCGTAATACGGTTTCGCGAGTACGTTCGTCCATCTGCAACAAGACCATGTCGCACAGATAGTCCACGACGCTGGTGTCTGTGCCGGCGAAGTGTTGGATGAATGCTGTCGGTTCGCTCGACCCGGCGAGCACCAGCGCGGCGAGTTCGAGCGCTGCGGGCCAGCCTTCGGTTTTGATGAGCAAGGTCTGCAGATCCGGTGCCGACAGGTCTCGCCCGAGGCGGCTTCTGTAGAACTGAGCGGCTTCCGCGACATCGAATTGCAATTGCTCAGCGCCTAGCTCGAGCAACTGGCACCGTACCCGAAGACCGCTCAAGCGCAGACCCGGGTCCTGGCGGGTGCCGATGACATACTGGAGGCATCGAGGCGCGTAGTTGATCAACCAATCGAGAATCCCCCGAACCTCAGATCCCTCGATAAGTTGCAGGTCATCCAGGAACAGCACTATGCGGTGCTGGACCTGCGCGAGGTCGCCCGCAATCGCTTCCAGCACGGACTTCGAACCACTCGCAAAGTCGGCGATGAGATCTTCCGCGACTTCCTTCCCGATGTGCGCGCTGGCCTTCTGTAGCGCGGCGATCAAATGGCGCAGGAAGCGAGCCGCGTCGCTGTCGTCTTCATCCAGGGATAGCCAGGCGCAAGAAATCCCACGCTCGAGGAGCCTAGCGTGCCACCTAGCCATGAGAGTGGACTTGCCGTATCCGGCGGGCGCGGCTACGACAACAACCGGAAAGATGCCGTCCAGCACGTCGCTGGACGAATCAAGCCTCGGACGAGGCAACGGCTTTCTCGCGCCTGTGGCGGGAAATAGCTTGCCCCGGATTATCCCGCGCTCGTGTCGTTTGTCGGTCATACGCGTCGTTGTGATCGGACCTATCTAACCCCTAACTTTGGATAGGTGCAACACGAACCGCTGCCGGGCAAGGTAAACCCGCGTCGACTCGAGTGGGCAAGTCCAAAGATGACCGGCACTATGCAAATTACCGTAAATCCGCCATTGCAGACGGCAAAGTCCTCCCAGCGTCCCTCCCGTGAGCTTGCGGTGAGCCGCCGTGCCCTACTCTCGTCCCGAACTAACCACGCGGCAAAGTCTTTTAGCTGCCTGCTTGATGAACCATACATGGCTTCGGGAGGCTCAATTCACGCTGTGCGTCAATCATCACTCGCCTTCGTCCGACCGAACGATTCCAACGCCCTGGACGGGGACTCTCGGCCGCGGCTTACCGCGCTCCGTAGTCCACACGGCGGCGGCCAAACCGGTAGCCCGAATTCCAGACCTCGCTCGGAACTGAGTGCGCCGGCATCCGCAAGCACCCGGCTTTCCCCAAACACTCTGCTCATGCGCGCTTGGCGGAGCCTGATCGAGCTGCGCATCAATGATGCTTTCGTAGCCGTCGCGCAGTTCGAGGATGCGATCGCGCGTGCCGATGCCCTGGTTGCGGCCCGATCACGCGAGTTTGCCGAGGTCATACGAGCTCTGCTGTTTGTGCTGAAAAGCCGGGACCACGCCACCGTGCGTGCGGCACTCGCAGTACTCGAAAGCCGTCACCGGTCAGGTGGAAATAGCCCCGCGCTGACGGCAGCGCTGCGTATCGGCTACTGGAAGGTGCGCGACTTTGATCGATACTACGCGGTGCCGCGTCTCAGTCACGCGGTGCCGGCGCATCGCGGCACGCACGGTCTTGCGACAATCATCGGGCCGACCTTCGAAGCGATAGTGGAGGCTGAGCAACTCCGACTCGCCGTGGCGACGAGACTTGCAAGGAGCGCGCACGAACGCGCCGTGAGTCGTTTCGGGAAGCGATCACCGGTGACGGCCCGAGCCGCAGGCGTGCTTGCGGAACTGCTTTACGAAGAAGGACACTGCGCCGGCTTGGACGCTCTGGTCATGGAGAGCCTCGCAGCGATCCGAACGTCAGGGGATCGAGAGAGCGCCTTGCGAGGATATCGGCTTCTGGCTCGTCTTGCCGCCCGTCGAGGCGACACCGAGTTCTCCTTCCTCGTCCTGAAGGAGGCGGAGGTCCTATCAGCGGCGCGCGACTGGCCGGAGATGATGGCGGAGAGCTTGATGCTGCGCGCGCAGCTTCTTCTCCAAGAGGGCCGCACGCGCGACGCAGCGCTTTGTGTTGAGCGCATCGAGACACTCGCGCGCGACCTCCCCTCGGACGACGTGCTGCAGGCCACCCTCGCCTTGGCGCGCGCACAGCTGCTGGTCGCCACCGGGGAGGCGCGCCGCGCGGCGACCATTTTCCGGGAGCTTCAGGCGGTGAGCAGCGGCAAGCGAAACAATTACTGGGCTCTGCAACTGTCGGTCCGGCTGGCGAACGCTTTGCTCGCGTGCGGCGATCAAGCAGAAGGCCGTGCAATGCTCGTTCAGGCGCTTCAGGTCGGCGCGCGCGCCGGCGTATACCAGACATTTGTCGATGCTGGAGCGCACGTCGCCGAGCTCCTGTTGTTCCTTCATCATGCTACACCGCAGGACAGCCGCCTGCCGCCGGAGCTCAGACCTTACATCGAAAGCATTCTCGCGGAACGCGCACAGCATCGCGTACGCACATTGCCGGCTCGCGCTTCGCGCGTCACGGAGTCCTTAAGTCCCCGCGAAAACAGCGTTCTGCGCTCGATGAGCTGTGGACTGTCCAACAAACGCATCGCTCAAGAGCTGCAAATTGCCCCCGAGACAGTGAAGTCCCACGTCAAAGGCATCTTCATCAAACTCGCTGTGCAGACGCGTGCTCACGCCGTATCGACCGCCGGTGCTCTGGGTCTGCTCTGAAGGCATGGTGCCGCGATGCGTGGTTAAATTTGCTTTGGCGTTCGTCGGGTTCGCAGGATTCCACAAGCCGGGCTTCTCTACCTACAAGCGCATCCTGATGCCAGTGGTCTAGTCTTCCAGACATGCCACCAATCGATGCGACACCCGAATTCCCGGCCGCACCGGTGGTTTCCTGTATCCGCAGCCGACGTTCCAAGGTGTTCTCTAAAAGGGGTTTGCTATGTCTTGCCGCGAACGTTTCAGAATCCACGTTTTGGGGCGCTTTCGCTTGCTCGCGGAGGATACTCCCATCGCAGTCCCTCCACGCTTACGCAAACCCCAGGAGCTGCTGCAGGCCCTTATCGCCTTCGGCGGCACGGAAGTGAGCGCGGGCGTGCTGATCGACGCGCTTTGGACTGATTCTGAGGGCGATGCCGCATACCACGCACTCGAAAGCGCGCTTTATAGGCTGCGCCAGCTGCTAGGCGCTCGCGACGCGGTGCGCATGGAGGGCGGCAAGGTCAGCCTGGACCGGGATCAGTTGTGGGTCGACTTGTGGGAGTTCGAGGAGGAACTGAGGCGTCCCCGTGATCCGGAAGTGAACAACACCGACAGAATCGGCCGTCTCCGACGCCTCTATCAAGGGCATTTCCTTCAGCACGAGGCGGAAAAGCCATGGGTCTTGAAGGCGCGACATGAGATGCGCGACGGGTTTCTGCGCGCCATCCGGGATGCGGCGCGTGACTGCGAACGCGCGCACCGTTGGGAGGATGCTGCGAACTTGTTTCGAGCGGGGATCGAGCTCGATTTCCTCAACGAGGGCCTGTACCGCGGCTTGATGCTCTGCCACCAACAGCTCGGAGATCATAGTGAAGCGCTGCAGGCCTACGGGCGCTGCCGCGAGTTGCTGACGCGCCTCCTCGGCATCGCCCCCAACGCCAAGACGCAAGCCCTTTATCACACCGTGCGCGAGGGGGCAGCCTACGCGGTCGGAAGTGTACTTTGAGAGCGTGCTCTTAGGCCGACTGGCGCCTGGTCGGTGACCAAGAACGCCCGTTGGGTTCATCCCACGAGCTTGAACCCGGGATAGGCGAGCTCGGTGATTCGTTCCTCAATTGCGCAGTGTCGTGTCTGCCGCCAGGAAGAGGGCGACTCCCCGACGATGCGCCTGAACGAACGGGTGAAATGCGACTGATCGCTCATTCCGCAACTCAAGGCGATCTCACTTAGTGAAGCTCCCGTCGTGAGCATTAGACCTTGAGCCACGTCGATGCGCCGGCGTCTGATCCAGATGCGAGCAGGCATACCGAAGGTGCATTTGAACGCGCGACAGAAGTGACCGACGCTGATGTGCAGTGACGCCGCGAGGTCTTTAATGACGATCTTGCCGGCTAAGTTGGCATCGACGTGCGCCGCGAGCCGTCGCGATTGCCACGCCGCGAAACCGCCGCGCTGGATCTGTCCCGGGTTGTTGGTTTGCCTGGTAGCCGTGGGTTCTGGATGTCCGTTCAGCAGCGCTACAGCGCGGGCAATGTGTGCTCTGGTTGCGTGGCTGTCCCCGTCCCTTGCGCGGCACGCGGCCTCGATGAGCTGAGCAGTCACCACCAATAAGTCGCTCGAGCTCTGCTCCGGCATCGATGTCCGGAGAGTCGCAGCACGAGACTCGCGCGATTGCTCACGTCGGCATTCATGTTGATGCGCACGCTCACCGGCCGCGCCAGGAAAAATTGGCGCGGCACTCAGGCTCAGGGCTCGAGCGGATTCACGATTGAAGGTAGTCACGCCAGAAGTGTGTGCTACCGCGCTGCGTGGTGGAGTCCCCCTTCCGGGGGGGCTGAGCGTCGCCGCAACCGTCGCAAGCGCCAGGGTCGGGTTACTTCTGTTGCGTCGACGTTGCGACGCGCTCCGTCTCGATACTCAATCTAGATACTGCCATTTGTGCCGCCGTTCCGAATCCAGCGGCCGCAGCATCTTCCGCAACTGATGGCAGCGCCTTGCCTTCGGCCGTCGCCTGAGCCGCTCGATCCAGCCATTCCCCGAGCGACGCAACTCGCTGCGCGTCAACATCGCGCGCAAGCGGGTCGCTGGTGGCGACGAAGGCGGCGCCGGCCAATCGCTCGACGCCGTGCAGGTCAGGCAAGTGTGCCTGTCGCGGCAGCATCTGCATCTCGAAGAGGCTTAGCGTTTTGAAGTTATCTGCCTGCGCGAGAGCCTCAACCGTGTGCTGTCTGTTCGTTGCGGTGTCCTGGGGCGATTTTAGAAGCGCGGCGATGCTCCGCAACGCGCCTGACAAGGCGCTGCGAAGTCTCGTGATTGCCGATTCGGGCCATAGCACGCTGAAGACAAGTGTCATCACGACATTGCCCAGGAGAATGCCGACCACGCGGTCTCGCAGCACGGTCAAATCCGTGGCAGGCGAGTATGTTTGCAGCGATCCCATAAAGAACGCCAAAGCGATCTGCATACCAGCGTAGGATAAGCGCTCACTGCTTGTGCTGACCCAAGCTGCGAACAACCCTACCACTGCAGTCAGCACGCATAACTGTCCGATGTCGGTGAAATGAGGCAGGATGAATACGATCGATAGCCCTGCAATCGAGCCACCGATGATCGCTCCCGAGATTCGAAGCGTGAGCTTGTGAACCGTTTCACCGACGCTTCCAAGCGCGACGAAGAAGACGGTCACGATCGAAGTCAACAAGCCTGGCCAATCGAGCATCGTATACATGCTGTACACGATCATGATCGCGATAGTCGTTTTCAGCGCGAACTGCCAGTGAGCGGGATTGCTCAAGGCATCGGTCACGAACAGCTGACGCCTCTTTTGCGCAGTGTGAGTGGATTGCGGCGCCTGTGTACGAGAGATCTCACATTGCAGATCGCCGAAGGCGCGAGCCGCTGCAAGCGCTTCCGGCGTCGATTCCGTTTCGGGAGGCACTTCGGTCACTAGGTTCCGTCCTTCCAAGGCGCCAAGGCTGCCGCGAACCAGAGAGGACAGGCGTATTCTTTCGCGCGGCGGGATGGGGTCCGGATAGGCTTCGAGAATGATCAATGCATCGAGCAACCGATGAATCGCCGGCGGATTTCGCGACTTTTCGGCGAGCGGCACCAGAATCGCTCGCCACTCTCCGAGCCGGCCGGCGATTTTGCCGCCGGCGAGCGCTGCCTCGAGATCCGTGAGGACCTTCTTTACGCCGCGCTCGGCTACGGCCGATGCCACGGGACCGAACAGGAGATTGATAAGCATCGTTACTGCCACGGGAACCACAACTACCACCCACAGCCACAGGGTCAGTCGCGTGAAGGCTTCCGGATTTGGCACTTGGTCGACCACCGATTGCATCGTCACGACTATGAAGCCGGCGAGGAAGGAAATGGGTCCAAGCGCAAAGGTGCGAGCGCTGTACATTGCCAGGAAGGTCGTCACCGCCATCGCGGGCAAGCGGATTGCGGGATCGCCCAAAGAGATCTGCGCGAGACCCAGCGAGAATATGACGCCGAGTGTGATGGCGAGCGACGCGGCCACGGCCATCCGCGCAGTCCCAGCAATGTCGTCCTTGCTGGCCAAGAACACGATGTAAGCCATATACGCAGCGAGCGGAATGCGAAACAGCATCGCAATCGCAACCGTGACGGTGCAGCCCGCGGCGATACGTGCGACGGCGAGCCCGCGGCCTTCTCTTGGCGCGAGCTCTTGTGCAAGGAATGCAAGCAACGGCGTACGGCTCTCCACGCCGCTATTGTGTGTGTGGCTGCCGACGCTAAGGAGTCCCCCTTTTGGGGGGCGGGCGCGCGAGGCCGACAGGCAGAACGTATTGGCGCCCTCTTTTTTGTAAGCCCCCCATTGGGGGGATTATGAGGGGCGAGGTATTTCCACAGAATTTCCCACCATGTCCAGCCGCGCCGGCGAGTACCGATGGAGTCCGTGATGCATGTCGCCAGCCCCGATCGGATGTCCCCGCAGGTCGCTGGAACACGAGTCGACTCGGCAACGCGGCTTCGGGCAATTTCGATGACGAGTGTTGCGATGTTATTGGCGTCATGCAACGAGGGTGTCCTCGACCCGCACGGTTCCGTGGGCAAGGCAGAGCGAGTCATTCTCTTCGATTCGACCGCGATCATGCTTGCCGTCGTCATTCCGGTGATCGTGCTCACGCTGGTTTTTGCATGGTGGTTTCGAGCCAGAAATAAACGGGCCCGTTACCGCCCGGACTGGGAATATTCCGGTCGGATCGAGATGATTATCTGGTGCATTCCAGCCCTCATTATCCTATTTCTCGGCGGCATTGCCTGGACCGGGTCACATGACCTCGATCCCCCGGCGCCGCTGGCGGACCGTACGGCACCGCTCGACATCGAAGTAATCTCCCTCGACTGGCGCTGGCTTTTTATCTATCCACATGAGGGGATCGCAAGCTTGAACCGTTTGGTTGTCCCGGCGGGAGTGCCGCTTCGATTTCGCCTGACCTCCACGACGGTCATGAACAGCTTTTTCGTGCCTCAGTTGGGCAGTCAGATCTACACAATGCCGAACATGGTCACCCGGCTCAATTTGGAGGCCGACCAACCCGGTACTTTCGAGGGCCTATCGGCGCAGTTCAGCGGCGATGGCTTCTCCGACATGCGCTTTGATCTTGTTTCGACCGAACCGGAGGCCTTCAAGAGCTGGGTCAGCGCGACAAAGTCGCAAGGCGGCGTCCTGGATGCGGGGGCATTTGAACAACTGGTGAAGCCCGCCAAGGCGGACGGCGTGCAGACCTATTCGCAGGTGAGCGAGGATCTGTTCGATATGATTTCCTCGGGCCACATGGCGGCTGTCTCGCCGCAACGAGGGCAGTAACATGTTCGGCAGGCTCACTTGGGCGGCAATTCCATTCGACCAGCCGGTCGTCATGATCGCTTCCGGTACAGTCGGGTTCGTCATCTTTTGCATCCTGGCGCTGGTGACGGTCAAAGGTTGGTGGCCCTACTTGTGGCGCGAATGGATCACCAGCGTCGATCATAAGCGCATCGGCGTGATGTACATAGGCTTGGCGCTGCTGATGCTGGTGCGCGGTTTCTCGGACGCCATGTTGATGCGCAGCCAACTCGCCATGGCCGCCGGTCACGCACAGGGGTATCTGCCGCCGGAACACTACAATCAAATTTTCTCGGCGCACGGCACCATTATGATCTTTTTCGTGGCCATGCCGTTTGTCATCGGGCTCATGAACTTCGTCCTGCCGCTACAGCTCGGCGTCCGCGATGTTGCCTTTCCGGTGCTCAACTCCATCGGCTTCTGGTTGTCTGCGGCGGGAGTGCTTTTGGTCAACGTGTCGCTCGTGGTCGGCGAGTTTGCCCGCACCGGTTGGCTTGCCTATCCGCCGCTGAGCGAACTCGCTTACTCCCCGGGGGTCGGCGTCGATTATTACCTATGGTCCTTGCAGATTTCCGGTTTGGGAACGCTGTTATCGGGCATAAATCTCACGACCACCATCTTGAAATTGCGGGCGCCGGGCATGGGCTATCGCCGGATGCCGATATTTTGTTGGACCGCACTCGCTTCAAATCTCCTGATCGTCGCAGCTTTTCCGATCTTGACGGCGACATTTGCGATGCTGCTTCTCGATCGCTATTGCGGTTTTCATTTCTTTACCAACGAGCTCGGCGGCAATCCGATGATGTACGTCAATCTCATCTGGTGCTGGGGGCACCCGGAGGTGTACATCTTGATACTGCCCGCGTTCGGGGTGTTCTCGGAGGTGGTCGCGACTTTTTCGGGTAAGCCGTTGTTCGGTCGCCGCTCGATGGTGATGGCAACGATGGTGATCTGCGTGCTGTCCTTCCTGGTATGGCTGCATCATTTCTTCACCATGGGCGCCGGCGCAAACGTGAATGCCTTCTTCGGCGTCATGACTATGCTCATCGCGGTGCCGACGGGTGTAAAGGTTTTCAATTGGTTGTTCACTCTTTATGGTGGCCGCATCCGTTTCACGGTCCCCGTCTATTGGGCAATCGGGTTCATGGTGACCTTCGTCATCGGGGGTATGACCGGTGTCCTCATGGCCATCCCTCCGGCCGACTTTGTTCTACACAACAGTCTGTTTTTGATCGCGCACTTCCACAATGTGATCATTGGCGGCGTTGTCTTCGGTGTGATGGCGGGCATCACTTATTGGTTTCCCAAAGCCTTTGGGTTCACGCTGAATGAGCGCCTTGGTAAAGCGGTGTTCTGGTGCTGGTTCTTCGGCTTCTACCTGGCCTTCACGCCGCTCTACGTGCTGGGACTGATGGGCGCGACGCGGCGCATGCAGCATTATTCGAACTTGCATTGGCAGCCGCTCATGCTCGTCGCCCTCGCGGGCGCAATACTGATCCTGCTAGGTATAGCACTCACTGGCGTGCAGCTTGCCGTGAGTATTCGCCGGCGCGAACTCAATCGCGATGTGACCGGGGATCCGTGGAACGGGCGTACTCTCGAGTGGTCGATTCCGTCCCCGCCGCCGGTGTGGAACTTCTCGCATCTACCGCCGGTGGACCGCGCAGACGCGTTCTGGGCCGTGAAACAACAGCGCGGAACTGCGCAGGATCGCAACGTGCAGCGGACCTACGAAACGATCCATGTTCCCCGGAATACTCCGACGGGCTTCTTTCTTGCGTTCTTTGCGGTATTGCTGGGATTCTCTCTCATCTGGCACATCTGGTGGGGCGCCGCCTTAGGACTTCTGGGAGCGATCGTGGTTTGTCTCAGGCAAGCGTGGCGCACCGATGGCGAAATCGAGGTGCCCGCCGAGAAGGTCGCGGCGTTTGAGCGGCTCCGTGGGCTGAAGGAGAGCGCGGCATGAGTGCTGCGGAGCAAGCGCTCGCGAACGGCGATACAGTGCCGCTCTCGCTTCGAGGCCCAGCGGAGACGCGCGTCGTCGCGGGATACGGTTTTTGGCTGTTTTTACTATCCGACATCATTATATTCGCGGCACTCTTTGCCGCGTACGCGGTGCTTTCAGGCGAGACCGCCGGCGGCCCGACGGCCGCCGACCTGTTCGATAAGAAGCATGTGCTGATCGAGACCGCATGCTTGCTGGCCTCGAGCGTCACATGCGGATTTGGCTCGCTCGCGGTTCAAAGCGGAGACAGAAGCTCAATTTATTTTTGGATGGCGATCACCTTTGTTTTGGGTGTCACGTTTCTGAGCCTGGAACTGAGCGAGTTCAGTCACATGCTCAGCATAGGCGCGGGCCCGTCCCGCAGTGCCTTTCTTTCCGCCTTCTTTACCTTGGTGGGTACCCACGGACTGCATGTAACCATCGGTCTGTGCTGGCTGATCATCATGCTGCTCCAGGTGGGAACGCTCGGATTCCAGCCGATGGTAAGGCGCCGCTTTTTCTGCTTTGGCTTGTTCTGGCACGCGCTTGACATCGTTTGGATCGGCGTATTTACCATTGTGTATCTGGGGGCGCACTTATGAGTACCGAAATCGAAGCTCAAGGCGTAGCTCCGGGTGCCCACGTGAACACGCATGGCACGCGCCGGAGTTACCTGATCGGGTTGGGGTATGCGGTCGTTTTGACACTGGTCTCCTTTTGGGCTTCGTCGACCGATGTAATCTATCCGCCGGGCGTTCCCATCCTCTTGGGGGTCCTCGCAATCGCCCAGATGGGGGTTCACTTGGTGTTCTTCCTGCACATCTCGAGTGCGCCGGACCAAACCAACAATATTCTCGCGCTCGCCTTCGGCATTTTCGTTGTGGGTCTCCTGGTATTCGGATCAATGATCATCATGGCCAATTTGAACCATAATATGATGCCCATGGATCGGCTGATTCAGATGCAACGGTAGCGTTGTAGTCGAAGCCAGTCATTGCCCGTGGCGATCGCCTCCCATGATTCGCTGATAACCGCGCTGTCCCGGCGAGGCTGGCGCGAGTATCTTTCGCTCACGAAACCCAGGGTGAGTTTGTTGATCGTGTTCACCGCGATCGTCGGGATGGTTCTGGCCTCACCCGGGATGGTGCCGCTGCCGGCGCTGGTGTTCGGCACGTTGGGCATCGCCATGGCGTCCGGCTCCGCGGCGACCCTAAATCACATCCTCGACCGGCGCATCGATCAACAGATGGCGCGCACGCGTCGGCGACCTCTGGCCACGGGGAGTCTGCGGACGAGTCGGGCCCTGGTTTTTGCAGGGCTTCTGTGCGTCGGCTCGATGTTGGTGCTATGGCTGTCGGTCGGAAGTCTTTGCGCGCTGTTGACGTTTAGCTCAATGATCGGGTATGCGGTCATCTATACCGTCTGGCTCAAACACGCGACGCCCCAGAATATCGTGATCGGCGGCGCGGCCGGTGCAGCGCCCCCGCTACTCGGTTGGGTCGCCGTGACTCACTCCATCGATGCGCAGGCACTGGTGTTGTTCTTGATCATCTTTACGTGGACACCGCCGCATTTCTGGTCGCTCGCGATTGCGCGACGCGATGAGTACGCGAAGGTGGGCATACCCATGCTGCCGGTGACGCATGGTGTTCCATACACGCGTCGACACATTCTGCTTTACACGATCTTGCTCATTTTGTGCACGCTGCTCCCGGTAGTCATCGGGATGAGTGGATTGATCTATCTGGCGGCCGCGCTCGTGCTCGATGCGCGCTTTCTTTACATGGCCCTGGCTCTTTACCGCGGCGTGCGGTGCGACCTTCCCATTCGAACCTTTCGTTTTTCCATCACCTACCTGATGGCTCTGTTCGGTGCATTCATCGCCGATCATTACTGCAGGCTGCTCGTGTAAACCCCAAACGCGGGATTCGTTGGCTGCAGGGATGCCGCTACGCTCATCTCCGTTGGCAGATTGCTTGCTCACCCATTGGGGGGATGGGACTGCGTCAAGCCCTGCGTCAACCTCAGGTTTGCGGCCCATCCAATTGCTTTTCTCCTAACGCGACGGGGATCTCAATGAGTAAGAAAGTAGCGCAAGTCGTAGTCGAGACCTTGCAATCGGCGGGTGTCAAGCATTGCTACGGTATCGTGGGGGACACGCTGAACCAGTTTGCCAGCAGTCTGAGTCGCAGCGACATCAAGTTCGTTCACATGCGCCATGAGGAGGCGGGTGCCTATGCGGCGCAGGGTGAAGCGCTTTTGATGGACCGCCTGACGGCGGTGGCCGGCAGCTGTGGACCGGGCAGTTTGCATTTTATCAATGGGCTGTACGAGGCGAATCGCAATCGAGCGCCGGTCATCCTAATAGCGAGCCAAGTCGTGCGGCGGGAGCTTGGATTCAATTTCATTCAAGAAGTGAATTTCGAAGACGTCTATCGGGGCTGCAGCGTATTTTGCGAAATGATCCTGACGCCCGACCAAGCGCTGCGAAAGACAGTCATGGCCTGTCAGGCTGCGATCACCAAGCGGGGGGTGGCAGTTCTCATTCTCCCCGTCGACATCGCGGATTCGGATGCGGTCAGCGAGCCCCCGTTTCGGGTGCATGTCAACAAGCCAGTCATACGACCGAGTGACGATGATTTGGATCGGATCGCCGCAATGCTGGCTGAAGGCACGAACATCACGATTTACGCAGGGTCGGGTTGCGTGAATGCCCACGACGAGGTGATCGAGCTTGCCCGGCGCCTCAAGGCGCCGGTCGCGCATACCTCGCGCGGCAAGGACCAGATCGAATACGACAATCCGAACAATGTGGGCATGACGGGCGTGATTGGGAGCGAGTCCGGATATCACGCCATCCTGAACTGTGACACGTTGCTGCTTCTCGGTACCGATTTTGCGTGGCGGCAATTCTATCCAGAACACGCCAAGATCATTCAAGTCGATATTGATTCGACCCACGTTGGCCGTCGCCATCCCGTCGATCTCGGCGTGGTGGGGAATATCAAGGACACTCTTCAGGCGCTCATGCCGCGCGTTACCGAGCGCAAAGATGCCACTTTCCTCAATACGTATGTGGAACGCCACAAGAAAGCGCTCAAGGCGCAGGCCGGTAGGGCGGTGCCTGGTCCTCGCGGCAAAATACCAGGTCAATATTTGACCTCGATTATCAATCGGCTCGCCAACCAAGATGCCTTGTTTGCGGCCGATGACGGCACACCACTGGTATGGATGTTGCGGATGGTGGAGGCGAACGGTAAAAGGCGCATGTTCGGCAGCCTCCTGCATGGGACCATGGCAACCTCGATCGGAAATTGCATCGGATTGCAGAAGGCTCAGCCGGGTCGCCAAGTAATTGCCCTGGCTGGAGACGGCGGTTTCAGTATGTTGCTCGGCGATGTGATCACTCTCGTTCAAGAGAACGTGCCGATCAAAATAGCGGTTTACGACAACGGCAAGTTGGGATTCGTGGAACTCGAGCAGAAAGGCGAAGGATTGTTGCCGGTCTATACCGATCTTCGCAATCCGGACTTTGGCAACGTCGCGCAAGCCATGGGCCTCTGGGGCCGGACGGTCAGCAAGGCAGAAGAGCTCGAAGGTGCTGTGGCCGAGTGGCTCGCGCAACCCGGCCCGGCCTTGCTCAATGTCAAGGTCGAGCCGATGGAACTCGTGATGCCGCCCCACGCGGCACCCGAGAACGTTTATGGGATGGCCATGTATTCAATCAAGGCCGTTATGCATGGGAATGCGGGGGATGTTTTCGAAATGATCGGCGAGAATCTTTAGCGAAGGACCCATCGGTGCCACCGCCGTGAACCCGATACTCATTTGTCGCGATTGTGACACGGTGTATCGTGCGGTTCCCCTGGGCCCGGGCGATGTGGCCCTCTGCCGACGCTGTGACGCGGTTTTGGCACGGTATTTTGCTGCGAATGCGGAGAGTGGATTGGCACTCGTCTGCGCCGCGGCAATCTTTTTCGCCATCGCGAATCTCACGCCCATCTTGAGCATCGACATTGCAGGGATTGAGACCGAGGCCAACATCTGGTTTGCCGTGCGCTCGTTGCAGAAGGGCTGGATATCAGTCGCGGCCTTCGGGCTTGCATTCACCACGTTTCTTGTCCCCGCGGTGCAGATAGCGCTGCTCTTCTGGGTGCTGTTGTTCGCGCGCCTTAGGTATAGGCCGCCGGCATTTGGACCGATCATGAAACTGCTGCACCGGATGCGTCCTTGGAGCATGACCGAGGTGTTCTTGCTCGGCGCCTTGGTCGCAATCGTGAAACTCGCGAATTGGGTCCCCATTAGGGCGGGTGCCGGCATTTGGGCGATCGCGGCGTTGACAGTGGTGCTTGCACTGCTCGGGCGCTGTGACCCAGAGTCTTGGTGGTCGATTGCCCCGGCGGTCAAGACATGACGTCGTTCAAGCAATCGCTCGAACTTGGTCTGATCCGTTGCCCAACCTGCGGTCTTGCAGTGTCACGCGCATCCCTGAGGATGGATCGGCGCTGTCCGCGCTGCCAAGATCGCATCGAGCATCGCACACCACTCAGCAGCGAGATGACGCTCGCCTGGCTGATCGCAGGTATCGTCTTGTACATTCCCGCGAATCTTTTGCCCGTGATGCACACCGGTGGATTGCCGGGCGAGGCGGACAGCACCATTCTCGGCGGGATTTTCGAGTTCTGGCGCTCGGGGGACTGGGATATCGCCCTATTGATATTCATCGCCAGCGTGGCGGTGCCGTTCACGAAGTTTATCGCGATCGGCCTGCTGCTTCTGACGGTGCGCAAGAACAGCCGGTGGCAGCAGCATCAGCGCACCGCACTCTATCGGATCGTGGAGTTCATCGGCTACTGGTCGATGCTCGATGTCATCGTTGTCGCATTGACCTCGGCACTCTTGCAGTTTCAGATGTTAGGCACCGCGGAACCGCGTCCCGGCATCGCGTTTTTCTGTGCCGTCGTGGTCGTGACCATGTTGTCGGCATTGAGCTTCGATCCCCGATTGATCTGGGATCGACGAACATGAGCGCCGCGTCCCGGCCACCTTCCGAAGAGGAGCTTCCCACGCCGGCGGTTCAGAGCCGAAGTTGGCTTCCGCGATTGGTGTGGGTCGTACCCATCGCCGCCGCCGTCATCGGCATTTCACTGCTCATCAAGAATTGGGAAAACCAGGGTCCGCGGATTACGATCAGCTTCTTGACGGGCGAGGGCGTCCAAGTAGGCAAAACGCTGGTCAAGTATCGTGACGTCACGGTGGGGCACGTGTCGGCCGTGGTGTTGAGCGCGGATCACCAAACAGTTCTGGTGAGCGCGGATTTGTCGAAAGATGCGGCGAGTTTGCTGAAGGCGGATACGCAATTCTGGATCGTGCGGCCGCGTATCGGCGTGGGCTCGGTGTCGGGGCTCGATACATTGCTATCGGGGGTGTATATCGGCATGAAGACCGGCGCTGCCACGCTCCGTGAGCGCCAGTTTGTCGGGTTGGAGAATCCTCCCGCTCTTTCGCACGGCCCGCGCGGTCGAGAGCTGCAGTTGCACGCGGCAAGGGCCGGCTCTCTTGCCATTGGTGCCCCGGTGTATTTTCGCCAGTTCCAGGTCGGTCGCGTGATCGATGAGAATCTGCTGCCTGACGGCAGCACGCGAGTGAGCGTGTTTGTTGAGTCGCCTTACGATGGCTTCGTGAAGCCCGTGACGCGCTTCTGGAATGCAAGCGGCATCGACGTCAAACTCGGCGCCGATGGCCTGAATGTGCAAACCGAATCGTTGGCGGCCGTGCTCGCCGGAGGCATCGCCTTCGATGACGGGCCGACCGAAGTCTTGCCGACAGCGGTCGCCATGCCAGGCGACTTCACCCTGTACAAAAACGAGACCGAGGCGATGGCACCGCCCGATGGGGACCCCCATTATGTTCGCATGCGTTTCTCGCAAGCGCTACGGGGGCTCGATGTTGGCGCGCCGGTCGAATTTGTTGGGGTGAACATTGGGTCTGTCGTCGCCGTGGACTTAGGCTACGAGCGTCAAAACAGATCTTTTCCGGTCATTGTGACCGCCAAACTGTATCCGCGCCGTATGGGCCAAGCGTATGAGGCTCTCGCGGCGCAGGGGAAGACCGAGAGCGTTGAGACGCTCGCAGAGTTCGTCGGAACCTTGGTCGACCGAGGGCTGCGCGCGCAGCCGCGATCGGCGAGCTTGCTGACCGGAAAGCTCTATATTGCGCTCGATTTTCTGCCGGCGAGTACTCGAACCGCCTTTGACGCGTCGATCCGGCCGCTCGAACTGCCTACGGCGAATGGGACTTTTCAAGAGCTGGAAGCAAGTGTCGGCCGGTTGGTAAAGAAGGTGAATGATCTGCCGCTCGAGCAAATCGTCGCGGATTTGCATGCGGATCTGAAGGACCTTCACGAAACCTTGGGCGATCTGCACGGCCGGGTGTTGCCGAGCGCTGTGGAGACTTTGTCGGCCCTGCATACCACACTCGATTCTGCCGGCCGGACTTTGGACGTGGAATCGCCCTTACAACGCGGTCTCACTGAAACCTTATTGGAGTCCCGCAGCACCTTGCAGGCCGTGCGTGAGTTGGCTGAATATCTCGATCGCCATCCAGATTCACTGTTGCGCGGGAGGCGACCGCAGAAGATGCCGCATGCGCCGGCGGCGACCTCACCCTCGGAGGCCAAACCGTGAACGGCCATTACATACGGTTCGCTGTTGCGCTACTCCTGAGCGTCGGCGTTGGCTGCTCTTCGGCGCCGGTTCGTTATTACACTCTCACCCCGACGCCCGACAAGGCGTTGCCGGCGAAGACAACCTTGGCGATCGATGTGCGAGTCGTCCATACCCCGCCGCAACTCAAACGATCCGAGCTGATGGTCCGTACCGGGCCGACTGAAGTGACGCTTCTCGAGAACGAGCGATGGGTGTCGCCGCTAAACGATGAGATCAGAGATGCGCTGCGCCTCGAGCTACAGCGCCGGGAGGGCCGCCTGACCGCATTGCGCGCCTATGCAAAGTTAACGATCGACATCGACGTGCAACATTTCGAGGCCGAACTCGGGAAGCACGCGCTGCTCGAGGTGTCCTGGAGTGCAACCTTATTCGCCCCAGGCGCGCATTCCGCGGGCGGCCGGGCGACTAGCACATTCCGAGCCGACGAAAAGATCCATACAGGTTATGCGGGGTTGGTTGAGGGGTATCAACGAGAGATCGCGGCGCTCGCCGAAGCCATCGTAGCCGTCTTGACGAGCCCAGCGAACGGAATCGACGCTTCGTGCCACTAGATTTACCGATGTGGGGTTAAACATGTTTCGCCGAGTTCATGAAGTCAGGTCAATCCTTGAGTTTCTGCGTCAGCGAGCATCGCATTACGGTCCGCTTGCGAGAGATGATCTACACGAGTTTCGCGACGAGATCGTCAAGGCGTCCGTGGGTGCGAGCATCTCGGCAGCCGCGGGCCTCATTTTTGTGTGCTTTCTGTCGGTCGCCGTGATTGTCTCGGCATGGGATAGCCCGCATCGGACAGAGGTGGCGTGGGCCGTATGCTGCGGTTGGGGCGTACTCGCGCTCGGCGGTTTATGGTATGCGCGAAAGGCCATTTCGGGTCCGCCGCCGTTTCAGCGGATGGCCGGTGCGCTCGCGCGCGATTATGTGAGTCTTCTTGCGTTGGCGGATCGACAAGAGCCATAGGTTCGAAACCAGTGCTACAGCGTTTGGGATCGCGCTACTTGTTTCAGCCAGGATGGCGCCTGATATTATGCCTGCATGTACACGCCTCAAGCCGGTATCTTTGCGCTTGGAACCTCCTCTCATGCCTACTTGGAGTTCGACCTCCTTGAGGCGAAGAAAAGCAAGACGTTCGCTTCCAAGGTTTCCGCGATCCGTGAACCACGAACCACGACCGGAGGAGTGAATTTCGTCATCGGCTTTCGGCCTGAGCTATGGTGTGAGATTGCTCAGGGTGACGCGCCTTCGGGTGTAACGGGTTTTAACAAGGAGATCCAGGGCGCAGAAGGATTCGTGATGCCAAGCACTCAGCACGATGCGCTCGTATGGCTGTCTGGCAGTGCTTATGACATTGTCTTCGATATGGCCCGCGCAGTGGTCCAAGATCTCGCAGGCCTAGCCTCGCTCGCGCAAGAAACTTCGAGTTGGTCCTACCGCCACGATCGCGATCTTACCGGCTTCGTCGATGGCTCGGAGAATCCGACGCTGCTCGACGCTCCCATTGCAGCACTCTTGCCCGAGGGGGTTCCTGGAGCTGCCGGCACAGTGCTGTTGCTACAAAAGTGGAAGCACAGGGTCGCCGAGTGGGAAGCGCAGTCGGTCCCTCAGCAGGAGCGCATCATGGGACGCACAAAGCTAGACAGCATCGAATTGGAGAACAAGCCGCCCGACTCGCACGTCGCTCGCACAGATCAAGATACGTTTGGAAACATCTTTCGACGCAACATGCCCTACGGCACTGTCGATGACCATGGCACTATGTTCGTTGGATTCAGCTCCGACCAGAGACGGCTTTCCAGAATGCTGGACAGCATGGCGGGCCTGGTGACCGGCACTCGCGATGCACTCACGCGCTTTACTCAGCCGTTGACCGGTTCGTATTATTTCGTGCCGGCTGCCGAGAGCCTGCGGCACTTACGTGACAATCCAAATGCGGCCTAGATAAAACGTTTACGCGGCTACGATCGATCAAGGCGCAGGTCCCGTACCCGCGACGTCGATCGCTCCCATGGAAAGTGCCAGCGCGGCCGCGGCCGTGTGTGCATTCGCACGAGCGTCCTCAACCTGCGTGTCGCCTTGGACGACGGCGTTCTCTTCGGTGGCAAGATCGGTATAGGTTCCGACCCCCTGGCGATAGGAACGCAGCGCCGCTTCGTAGGCCGTGTGTGCGGCCTGACTTAAAGCCGTGGCGGCGTCATACTCGGCCAGGCTCGTCAATAATCCGTTATAGGCGCGCACGACTTGTTGCGAAGCAGAGTCGCGCGCAGCCTCCAGTTGTTCTTGTGCCTCCCGCGCTTTGGCGTCCGCCATGGAGATGCGGTTGCGCCGCATACCGCCGTCAAACAGGGGGACACTAAACGACAGGAGAATGCTTTGTCCTGGCCGATCAATGTGCGAATAGGGGCCGCCGTCCGAGTTCAAGGATCCGATATTCTGAAAGGCCTGCCCAGCGAGTTCAATCTGCGGATAGTAGGATCGCCTCTCACCCTTGAGTGCTGCCTCGGCCGCATCCACTTTGCCGAGCGCCGCAATGACATCCGGCCGGTGAGCGAGAGCTTGATCGACCGCCTTGGATACACTGTCGGCCGGAGCGGGCGGTAGCGGCAACTCTGCGCTATCAATCACGTCGATTTGCGAAGCAGCCGGCACGCCGAGAGCTGCAATGAGATTTGCCCGCGCGGTTCTCTCGGTGCCTTCGGCCGCTGCCAGCGTATAGCGTGCTTGAGCCGTTTGTCGCTGCGCCTGCGCCACGGCAACCACGGTAGCGAGGCCATTATTCTGCTTGGCAACGGCCGCATCCTGAGTGGTAAGCGCCGTACTCAAGGCCTTCTGCGCTGCATGCAGCTTCCCGCGCGCGGCGCCCAAGTCAAAATACGCCTGCGATACGTCGAATATCAGTTTCTGATGGGTACCGGTGAAAGCCACGTTGGCGACAAAAGAGTCTGCGCGCGCGGCTTGCAATTGAGCATCGCGACGGCCGAAATCGAAGAGCAACCATTTCAGGGCCAGCGCCGGAATGACCTCCCGGGTATCGGAGACAAAATAACCCGCCGGCACCAGGTTTCTTGGCATCGGCAGCGGCGTGTGCTGAAAGCCGCCGATCGCTTGCAAGGAAAGCTGTGGAAGATACGCGCTTTCCGCGAGTCCGATACCCGCGGCCGCTTCACGCGCGGCCTCCCAAGCCTCCCGCGTTTTTGGATTTTCTCTTTCCGCTAGATCGACCAGCGCCGCCAGATCGTACTGCTTCTGCGGAACCGAGAAACCCTTATCGCCCAGGGCTTCGGCGCGGCGGATGGCGGAGTCTGGAATTGCCCAGGGTTGCGCAGGGCTCGGCGGTGCTTGCGCGACCGCCATCTGAGCGCTCAGCAGCATGCCGAGGCCGGCACCGAGCACGTCAAGGAGCGGGCACCCGGATCGCTGCGACTCAGTGAGCGCCGTCATGATGCACTTTGACGGATGCGGTTAATCCCACGTGCATGGCAAAGGGAGGAGGGCTGTCGAGCCGAACCCAAACGGGAAATCGCTGCGCGACCACGACCCAGTTGAGGTCGCGGCCGACGGTCGGAAGGCCGGGGCCGCCTTTATCGGTCGGCTGTACACCGGCGCCCAAGCTCTCCACCCGCCCTGCAACGGCACTGTTGCTCTCCGACATGGTCCACACCGTCGCTCGATCGCCGACGGCGATTCGCAGCAATTCGGTTTCTCGAAAGTCGGCGACGGCATACCACGCGTCGGACTTGATGAGACTGAAGAGCGGATGACCGGCGACGGCAAAAGTGCCTTCTGCAATTTGCAATCCGACGACCTTTCCCGCAAACGGAGCACGCAGCGTGGTCAAATCGTAGTTGCGCGCGGCATTGGCCTCCGCCGCTTCTGCACCTTGCAATTGAGCTTCGAGACTCAAAGTGTCGCCCACCGCTTGGCGGGCCTGAGTCGCGCTGCGGGTGAGCGCTTGCAGGGATGCTTCGGCGGAGGCTTCGTTCGTCTTGGCTTCGTCCAACTGCTGTTGGGTCACGAAGCCGGGCTTCACCAACGGCTCAAGGCGCTTGCGGGTGTCCTGGGCGTACCTTAGCTGGTCGCGCGCCTTCTGCACTTGGCTCTCGGCCGCTTGGACGCCAGAACCCTGGGAGGTAACTTGACGGCCCGTCAGAGCGATCTGCGCTTTCAGCGCGGCCACTTGAGCGCGCGCTTGGCGCAGTTGAAACTCATATGGCGCCGGATCAATGACGAACAGCGGCGCGCCTTTTGCGACATCCTGATCATTGGTCACGAGGATCTGGACAATTCGTCCACTTATTTCCGACGCCATCTCTGCGCTGTAGGCAAAGATGTATGCATCGTGCGTGCGAGGGCGCCGATCGATCGCGAAGACGACGAGAATACCCAGAACGATGGCCAGACCGATTGCCATCGTGGCAATCAGCTTGCCGCGAAGCGACTTGCCTTCACTCATGGGCATTTCTCAAGACAGCCATATCAGCCACATCGCGAAGGTGCCGGCACAGCCAATCGCCAGCATGACGACCAAGGGGACGGGCAGCTCCTCTAGGATCCCCAAGGCCTTGAAAATTGCGCGGGCTGCGAGTGCCAACGCAAGACCCGCCAGCGCGCAAACCATCCAAGAAGGAAAATACGAGCCCAGAATATTGCGCGAAGGCGCGCCGTCGCAGCCACCGAGTAGTCCGAACATCGGCGCGGCACACCACCATCGAGCCGCCGGCCGATAGAGCGCGCCTGCGCGTTCCGGGGAACTTATCGCGATATCCATGACCGTCAGTGTCATCGGTTTAGGTGTCACCAGCAGTCCCCCCTTTGGGGGAGCGACTTCGGCCAGGGATATTTCACGAACGTGGATTGTCAAAAAATGCACGAATGCGCTGGAGGAGCGATTGGCGGCTCCTGTCGTCGGTGGCGCGAACAGCCACGCCCCGATTGAGGATCGCGAGGCCGCGGCGCGCGGACCGGTCGAATTCGGCATACAAGTCCGAATTTGCTTCTAGCAAGCGCTTTATGACGTTGCGGTCGAGCGCATAGAGCTTGCAAGGGGTGCGGGCGGCGGCCGTGGCCGCATAAGGAGCTCCCGTGAGCAGACTGACTTCACCGATGTAGTCGCCGGCCCCGATGAAGCCAACCGTTTGCCGGCCGGAAAATTCGGTTTGTTGGCTGATCTGAAGAATTCCAGAGACGACGATGAAGAGCGTCGCTTCAGTTCCCCCTTGTGCGAACAGCACCTCTCCCGGTTCGAGGGATCGCGGATTTACGTGGGCGGCCAATTCGGCCAACTGCGCCGTCTCCAGAGCTTCGAAAAGGATCATGTCTTGAAGAAGCGGCAGCACCGCGTGAAATGGCCGAGTCGTACCCTCATCGGGTGTTCGAACATCTTGCGCAGCGTGCGGAAAGTAAAGACCCGAATAGTAAAGTTGCCGCATTGAGTGTCGGAACAGCAGATCTTTGGTCGTCGACAGATGTTCGGTATCAGAAACCGAAAAAGTCACCCGGTATCGGCTTTCCTTCGAACCCAGGCGCGTCAGCACGGCGCTGCAGGCCGGCACGGGAAGAATAGGGGGGCACAGCAACGTGGCTTGTTGAAGCGTATCGATGACTCGCTCCGGATTCGAGGTGGCCGGACACGAGAGCTCAATGAAAGCTGAACGAACGCGAGTCGGAAAGCTGCGGTTCACGATGTCGGATTTTGCGACCACACTGTTGGGGACAATCGCGACATCATCGCCATCGGTGAGAATGCGGATTGAACGCCAGTTCATCTGCACCACGGTGCCCTCGATCTTGTCGCCGAGGGAAATGCGATCTCCCACATTGAACGGCGCCTCGATCCCGAATGCAATTCCTGAAAACACGTCCGCCAGCGTGTTCTGTAGAGCAAGACCCAACACGATCGCCAGGACGCCCGAGGTCGCGAGCAAACCACCAATGGGCAAAGCAAGCACCGAAATCAAGACAACCGATACAGCCGCGGTGTAGATCGCGGCGGCGGTCAGATCAGGAAAGAGCCGTGCCTCGCGCCATTGGCGGTTGTAGTTGAGGGTGAATGACATGACCGCAACCAGCACCCGCGCCCCGAGCAGCCACCATATTCCGGCTACCGCATGCAGCCATAACGAGCTGGGATTGGCTGTCACGCTGTTGCCTGGCAGCGGAAGAGTCTGACTTCGAAAAAGTATGAAGGACGCACCAACAAAACATACGAAGTCAAACAAGTAGCGAACGCGCGAGGGGAACGGCCGCAGCGCTATGTAGCTGACAAGGACGAAACCAAGGATCAATACGGGTAACAGAGATGAAGTCACTGTGCTGTGTCGCCTGACAGGAGCGCTTGTGCGACGCGCGGTAGGTTCATCGTAAAGCACTCACCGCTCTGCGTATCTCCCCCCGAAAGGGGGATAAGGTTCTCTTAACGAGGGGCGCACAGTGACGGGACTTGCCGCTTTGACAGTCCTGAAAAAGAAAGAGGAGCCATCAACATGCTTCACGGATTTTCTGTTCCTCTCACGCCGGAGGGTAAATCTACCTTGGCCTCACCGCCTCCCTGGCATTACTCGAGCGACTGTCTTGCCATCGAATTTTGGACTGACCCCGCCGCGATTGCGGCGCTGCTGCCGCCCGGCGTTACGCCCGATGAGAAGTCCCGGGGTCGGGCATTCTTTTGGTTTCTCGACTGGCAGTTCACGGCTTCAAATGATGAGATCACCGATCCCGCGCGCTACCAATACCGCGAGGCTTTCGTGCTGGTCGAGGCTGTCTTCGAGGGTACACCGATCAATTACTGTCCCTACATATTCGTCGACAACGACGCGGCCATTGCTCGAGGATGGGCGCAGGGCTTTCCGAAGAAATATGGCAGCATCTACCAAACGCGGACTTTCTCCGCGCCTAGTGCGGCTGCCGCCCCTCTCGCGAAGGGAAGCCGGTTCGGCGCCAGTGTTGCAGCGCATGGTGAGCGAATGGCGACTGCGCGGGTGCAGATCGAGGAGAAGGTCGCCGATCCTGCAAAGATGTTCAATCGCCCGACGGTGATGCGCCGATATTTTCCGCAGCTCGCGGCCGCGCGCCAGACGAAGCCGCCGGTCGATGAACTTACGATGTCGCTTACCGACAATCTGGCCATCGTGGATGTGTGGGGCGGCCCGGCGTAGCTGACGATTCCGGACGTGCGCGGTGAGGACATGCATTCGCTCGCGCCGTCGCGAGTCGGGCGAGGTTACCGGCTCGGGATGTCCTATTCGGTCACGGATCTGCGCATTTTGAGGAACTACGTCGCTTGAGGTCTAAGGCCCGGCAGTCGGCCGACTGCCGGGTTAGGAGACGTTTCGATGCCCTTATATACGATCACGACGCAAGCCGGCGTCCTCGATAGTCATTCGAAAATAGAATTGGCGGACAAGCTCACCGCATTTCACACCGAGTACGCCGCAGTGCCCAAAAACTGGGTGCACATAGTCTTTCATGAGTACCCGATTGGGAGCGGGTTCACCGCAGGCAGACCTTCTCCAACAGCGGCCCTCACACTGTTGATCCGGACCGGGCGCTCGCCCCTTCATCCTCCGCTCACCCAATGAGGGGATAGATTTGGACGATGCGTCGCGGCAGCATCGTTTTATAGAATCCAATAGTGTTTGCGGCGCCACTTCTCTGCGACGCACGATAGGAGAATAGCGATGGCCAATGTTGCGGATCGAATAGTTGAGGCGCTGGAAGCCGCAAAAGTGCAGCGTATTTATGGACTGGTTGGGGATTCGCTCAATGGCATCACCGAATCGCTGCGCGTGCGCGGCAAGATTGAGTGGATTGCCGTCAGGCACGAAGAAGTTGCGGCCTTTGCAGCCGGTGCGCAGGCGCAGCTGACGGGTGAACTCGCCGTGTGCGCCGGAAGCTGTGGCCCCGGCAATTTGCACTTGATCAATGGGCTCTTTGATTGCCATCGCAACCGCGTGCCCGTGGTGGCCATTGCCGCGCACATTCCCAGCACCGAGATTGGTTCCAATTATTTTCAGGAAACCCATCCGCAATCGCTCTTCAAGGAATGCAGTCACTACGTCGAGCTGATCTCTGACCCGCTTCAGGTGCCACGAATTGTCGAAACGGCGATTCGCGAGGCCGTCGCGAAGCAGGGCGTCGCCGTCATCGTAATTTCCGGTGATGTAGCCCTGAAGGAAGCGGGGCCACGGGCAACCGCTCCCAAGCCGGTGTCGCGATTGCCGCGCATGTGTCCAGTCGAGGCGGACATCGAGGATTTGATCGAGTTTTTGGACAACGGTGAAAGAACGACGCTGCTCTGCGGTGCGGGTTGTGCCGGTGCCCACGATCAGGTGGTAGCCCTCGCAGCGAAACTCAAGGCACCCATCGTGCACGCGCTGCGCGGCAAGGAGCACATCGAATGGGACAATCCCTACGATGTGGGGATGACGGGACTCATCGGGTTTTCCTCCGGATACCACGCCATGGAAGCTTGCGATACCCTGCTAATGCTGGGCACCGATTTCCCATATCGGCAATTTTATCCGACGAAGGCTCGAATCGCGCAGATAGACATTCGCGGCGAGAACCTCGGTCGGCGTTGCCGGCTCGATCTCGGCGTCATTGGGGACGTACGTGAAGTCCTGCCGCGATTGACCGAATGCGTGTCGGCGAGGCTCGACGATTCGCACCTGAGTGCCGCGCTCAGCCACTATGCCAAAGCTCGCAAAGGCCTCGACGATCTTGCCAAGGATCTGTCCAAACACACACCCATTCACCCGCAATTGCTCGCGAAGGTGGTGAGCGATCTCGCCAGTGAGGACGCGATTTTTACGTGTGATGTGGGTGAGCCCACCGTGTGGGCTGCACGCTACCTCAAGATGAACGGCAAGCGCCGGCTGGTGGGCTCCTTCTTGCACGGATCAATGGCCAATGCGATGCCGCAAGCCATCGGCGCGCAGTTCGCGATGCCTGGGCGTCAGGTCATTTCGATGTCGGGTGATGGTGGCTTCGGGATGCTCATGGGCGATTTGTTGACCGTGCGTCAGCGGAAACTGCCGATCAAGATTGTCATCTTCAACAACGGACTCTTAGGCTTCGTCGACATCGAGATGAAGGCGGGCGGATTTCTGCCGGTAGGCACGCGGCTCGACAACCCGAATTTTGCCGACATGGCTGAATCGATGGGTATCTATGGCGTTCGCGTGGAGGACCCAGGCCAATTGAAATCGGCAATCTCAGCGGCGTTTGCCCATGAGGGTCCTGCCGTAATCGACGTGCTGACTGATCGGCAGGAACTCGTCATGCCGCCCGAGATCAAGGTCGAGCAAGCGAAGGGCTTCAGTTTATGGATGCTCAAGGCAGTGCTCAATGGCCAAGCGAACGAGATCGTGGATGTGGCGAAGACGGCCCTCATCCGCTGATCTGAAAAATCGCCATTCCGACCCCAACTAAGGATCTTTCCCGTGAACGCAACCACCAATCTGCCGCGAACCCAGACTGACGCAGCGGCGCGCGCCTTTATCATCGCCTGGGTGTTCTCACTCGCATTCTATTTCCTCGAATATGCCATGCGTTCCTCCCCGGCGGTGATGATTCCGGAATTGGCCAAGAGCTTCGGTGTCACTCCGCTCGGTGTCAGCGACATCTTGGGGACGTATTACTACACTTACTCGACCGCGAGTCTTCTCGCCGGGGTATTGCTCGACCGGTTGGGGGCCAAATACGTGGTCTCCATCGGGATGGCAATCTTAGGGGTTGGCTGCCTCTTGTTTGTAACTCCACAGGAAGGGGCTGGATACCTCGGACGGTTGTTGCAAGGCGGGGGCTCAGCCTTTGCGTTTACAGGGGCAGTGTATCTCGCCTCGCACGGCTTACCGGCCCGGCGTCTGGCAACCGCCATCGGCGTCACGCAGTGCGTGGGAATGCTCGGCGGCACAGCCGGTCAGCTAGTGGTCGGCCGCTGGATCGCCGACGGGCTGTCAATCCCACAATACTGGGGCCGCGCAGGCGTAGTCGTGCTCATAGTGGCGGTAGGTTTGTGGTGGATCACGCCAAAAGAAACACCCAACACATCGCATGGAAAAGCGGGTGGGGGAGCCCTGGGCACGTACAAAATAGTGTTCTCGAATCCGCAGTCCTACCTTTGCGGCCTCGCCGCCGGGTTACTGTTCGTCCCTACCACGGTCGGGGACATGGTCTGGGGAGTGCGCTTCTTCCAGACCGATAAAATGTTTTCCTTTTCAGATGCGGTCTTCGCGATTTCTATGGTGCCGCTCGGATGGGTGTTCGGCTGCCCACTTCTCGGCTGGCTTGCAGACCGGTTTGGTCGCCGCAAGCCCGTCTATCTGGGCGGTGCAGCAATCATGCTGATCGGCTTCGTGCAACTGATTTACGCGCCGGCACTCCTTCCCAGTTGGCTCACGCTATTCATCCTCGGCGTGGCTTCCGGCGCCGCGATGATCCCCTACACCATCATCAAAGAGGTGAATCCCGACGAGGTCAAGGGAAGTGCAACCGGCGCGATCAATTTCTTGACGTTCGCCGTCACGGCGGCGATCGGACCCATTTTTGCGGGTCGGTACGGCAAAACGCTGGGCAACCAAACTATCGAGGCGGCCTCGCACTTCAGGCACGCCGGTCTTTTCTGGATCGGCATTCTGATTGCGGCACTGGTAGTGGGTTCGATGCTCCGGGAGACGGGCTCAGCTCTACGACGTTCCTAAGTCTCGGCAGGGCGAGGCTAAAATCAGGCTACCGGGTTCGATTTGTCGGTGAGGTCCAGCTATGCGTGTGGGTCTTTTCATCTCTTTCTATTTGGGTTGCATCCTTGTCGACGGCTGAGCGTCCCCAATGATTGGTAGAAATATCTTGATGTATTTCTCGTTGAGTCGCCCGGACGAGGAGGGCGCTCCTCTCGGTGACCTGAACAATCGGTTCGGCGCGCTGTTTGAATTGCGCCGGCTGCAGTGGCCGAAGTACGAAGACTTCTCAAATACTGAAAATTTCAATCAAGGCATTGCCGGGTTTTTCGACAATGTGCTCTTGCAGAACTATTTCCTATTTCGCGAGGATATGCGGGTCCGCTCGGGCAATGTCGTTCCCATTGTTGAGCGCTGTACGTCGGACGGCAAAGTAACGCTTCTCGACGGCGAAATTCTCGACCGCGTCGATGTACTCATCATCGTTAGTTTCGATTCGCAGCGCACGGGTCAGCATCCCAATGAAAGCGAGTTGGCGGCGATTCGTAAATTCGTAGACGATCCGCGCCATACACTGTTTGTTTGTCCTCATCACGACATTGGCAACGTCGACGGCCTTCCCGGTAATGAGGTCCTGGCGAGGCAGGAAGTGGAATTCCACCATCACGGAGATATTGGAATTCCAGGGCAGCAGCGCCTGGGCGGCTTTGCCAAGTCGCTGCTTCGTGATCTGGGTATTTCCGTGTCCAATCAATTTGGACTTCGGCCTGCGAAAATGCCGGACGGGTCTGCAGCCCCCATCAAAATTAATACCCAAGCGGATCGATTCAATCTCTTGCAGGGCGTCAGGACTTTCCATCTCCATCCACATCTGCCGCATTTAGAGATGCTCGGCGACAGTCCGAGCAAATTAGATGTTCTGGTGGAACAGTCGATCGACCTGGCGGCGCCGCCCCATCCATTTGTCGAGGAAGGACGAAAGACCTTCGACGCTTTGCTGCAATCCAAACCAAACGTCTTCGGCGGCCGACTGCTCATATGCGACGCCACTCTATGGACTTCTACGAACGGCGGACTGGGCAGCCTCCGTCAGTTTTGGGTCAACATGACTCGATTAGGCTAAAATCCTTTAGGCTGGTCTTGGTGCCACTCAACCTAATTTGTAAGGATTACATGCATGCCTGAATACATGGGCTTCGGTACCGTCGCCGCGGATAAGCCGCTGTCGCAACTGACTATCAAGCGGCGCGATGTTGGAAAGGACGACGTAAAAATAGACATTCTTTATTGCGGCGTCTGTCATTCAGACCTGCATTTTGCTCGCGACGAATGGCACTTCACCGTATATCCAGCCGTCCCAGGCCACGAAATTGTCGGCCGCGTAGCTCAATTGGGCAGCAATGCGCGCGACTTTAGCGTCGGCGATCAGGTGGGTGTCGGTTGCATCGTTGATTCCTGTCGCAGTTGCGCGTCGTGCCGCGAGGGGCTGGAACAGTACTGTGAAATAGGTATGACGGGAACCTATGGCGGTACCGAGAAGGTCATTGGGGGCCCCACCTATGGCGGCTATTCCCGCAGCATCATCGTAGACCGCAGATACGTATTGAACATTCCAAAGGGCATGAACCTCGCGGCCACTGCGCCGCTGCTCTGTGCGGGGATCACCATGTACTCGCCGCTGCGTCACTGGCAGGCGGGCCCTGGGAAAAAGGTGGGTATCATCGGCTTGGGCGGACTAGGTCACATGGGCGTGAAACTTTCCCACGCCATGGGCGCAACGACTGCTTTGTTCACAACGTCCGCCTCAAAGGTTGCGGATGGTAAGAGATTGGGCGCGGACATCGTGATTTTGTCCAAATCAGCAGAAGAAATGGCGAAACATGTGGCGAGCTTCGACTTGATCATCGACACCGTCGCCGTGGATCACGATTTGGGGCCGTACTTCAATTTATTGAAACGCGACGCTGCGATGGTCCAGGTAGGCGCGCCGGAAAATCCACTCTCGATCGGAGTGTTCCCGCTCATTTTGAAACGGCGGCATTTCGTGGGCTCAGCGATCGGCGGAATCGCCGAAACGCAGGAAATGCTCGATTTCTGCGCGTCACACAATATTGCCGCCGACGTGGAAGTGATTCCGATGCAGAAGATCAATGAGGCGTATGAGCGGATGCTGAAGAGCGATGTGAAATACCGCTTCAGCATCGATATGGCTACGCTCTAAAAAGACTACGGTGCCCATTGCGGGACCGCAGGTGATAGACGCGCGCGCATAAATGCAGAAACAATCGCGCATTCAGGGCTGCCCCGACGGCCTTTCGCAGGCGATTCCCTACGGCTATACGTCATAGCAAGGGTTTGGTCCAACTGCGAACCTGCGCGCAGCCTCACGAAATGGATTTTAATGTCGATTACTACTCGGCGGACCGAGCCGACAGCCTGTTTAAATTGACGAGGGGTGCCATTCGTCCACACCAGCCTTCGAAACATGGCCTCGCATTCGGCCGGACCCCGCTTTTGGTCACGGAATTAGATGAAAAAACAATTGCCGGTTGTTCTAAAAGTGCAGGTCGCGTTCGGCGCGGTCATGGTTGTGCTCCTTGTCGTCGGCATCGTCGCCTACCGCAGCGTTTTCGCTTCCTTCGAAAGTGCCCAGTGGGCCCAGCATACGAACGAGGTTCTTGAACGTCTCGCGAACTTGCGCTTGCGGATGGAAAATATTGAGAGTGGGTATCGCGATTTCGCTTTGAGCGGTACTGACGCATTTCTCCAGCGGTCGCGCGCCAATGCATCGTTGGCCGAAAATGAACAAAGAGCCCTGCAAGTTCTGACTGCAGATAACCCACGTCAGCAACGTCGCCTAAGTTTGGTCGCGGACTTGCTGCAACGTATGGTCCAACGTGGTGGCGCGATCGAAAAATTGCAACGGACGGCGGCTGCCGAAGATACGGCGGTCCTGCTTCGGAGCAGCCGGGACGGTTCTATTCTGGACGAGTTTCGCATCGAGGCTCGTGACATGGAAACGGAAGAGCAAAAGTTGCTGGGCGAACGCAAATCAGCGGCCGCAAACCGCTATCGTGAGGCCCAGGTCACCTTGATCGCGGGAAGCACCCTGGCACTACTGATTGCCGTCATCTCGGGTTGGCAGGTGGCGCGGGATCGAACCGAACGCAAGGGAGCGGAAGACCGGCTCAAGCACCTCAATCGCCTCTACGCAATGGTCACCGGCATAAGCACGTCGATGGTGCGAGTAGGTGATCGCGCGGACCTATTCAACCGCTCTTGCCAGACTGCGGTCGAGCACGGCGAATTCGAAATGGCCTGGATAGCCGTGATCGATCACAACGAGAACCGAATTGTTCCGGTGGCCTGGGCGGGCGACGACGAGCCGACCATGTCCGCCATCAAGGGCCATTTCGCTTCCAGCGAGGGTACGCTGCAGGGAAACACTTTGGCCGCGAGGGCGATCAGAGGTAGAGCGGCCATTGTCGCCAACGACGTTCAGCACGACGAGAGTCTCATCTTTGGCAAAATGCACGCCCAGTCGGGTGTACGCTCGTTGGCCGTATTTCCGCTGCTGGTCGCGGACAATCCAATCGGCGTGTTGGCGCTGTACACGAGTAAACCCGAATTCTTTGACACGGCAGGCTTGGCGCTATTGACCGAACTGGCCGGCAATGTCGCGTTTGCCGTCGATCATCTCGAAAGACAGGAGCGACTCGATCGCCTCGTTAATTACGATACGCTCACGGGACTCGCGAACCGACGCTCGTTTCTGGAGCGCGTCGCCCAGTACATGCTGAGTGCCGCCGACGCCGGTCACAAGATGGCCGTGTTTCTGATCGACTTGGAGCGGTTCAAGAAACTGAACGACAGCCTGGGCCGGTCAGCGGGCGACGCGCTTTTGAAGCAAGTTGCCGAGTGGTTGGCGCAGAACGCCGATAACGTCAATCTCGTTGCGCGCCTCGATGCAGATCACTTTGCCGTTGTGCTGCCCAAAGTCATGTACGAAGCGAACGTCGCGCGAGTGCTCGAGAAAACGATCGCCGCTTTTATGAAGCATGAATTCAGCCTGAATAATGCTGTGTACCGTATGGCAGCCAAGATTGGCGTCGCCGTATTCCCGGATGATGGCACTGACGCGGATGCACTGTTCAACAACGCTGAGGCGGCACTGAAGAAAGCCAAGGCGAGCCGGGACCGATACTTGTTTTACGCGCAGAAAATGACTGAAACCGTGGCTTTGAGCCTAGGCATAGAAAATCGCCTGCGACGAGCGTTGGAAAGAGAAGAATTCGTGCTGCACTACCAACCCAAGGTAAGCATCGTGAGCGGCAAGCTGACCGGGGCCGAAGCGTTGATACGATGGAATGATCCTGTGTCCGGGCTAACTCTGCCCGGCCGATTTATTCCGATCCTGGAGGAAACCGGACTAATTCATGATGTCGGGCGCTGGGCGCTGCGCAAAGCGATCGAAGACTACCAGCGTTGGCGCAACTGTGGCCTGCCCGCCGTGCGTATCGCGGTGAATGTGTCGCCGCTCCAACTGCGCAACCAAAATTTCGTTGCGGAGATCCAGCAGGCCGTCAGTGTTGCCCCAGATGCGGCAAAGGGCCTTCAGTTGGAGGTCACGGAGAGCGTGATTATGCAGGACGTCAATCGTAGCATCGGCAGCCTGCTCGCGATCCGTGCATTGGGCGTCACGATTGCCATCGACGACTTCGGTACCGGTTTCTCATCGCTCAGCTATTTGGCCAAACTGCCCGTGGACACGCTCAAGATCGATCGCTCTTTCGTGGTTGAGATGGTTTCAGCAACAGACGGACTGACACTGGTCTCGGTCATCATTAATCTGGCGCACGCGTTGAAGCTCAATACGGTAGCGGAAGGTGTCGAGACAGACGAGCAATTGCGTCAGCTCCGATCACTCGGCTGCGACGAAATGCAAGGTTATCTCTTTGGCGAGCCCGTCTCCGTCGAGAGTTTCGAACGGAAATACATGTCGCTTTCGCGGAGCGCATAAGGGTAGAACCGATACCGATTCCACACCACGGACCTGTTCGAGCCCAAAATCCTTCTTCTAGGGGCGATCGGACCCTCCAATCTCTACTGTTTTTTCCCGACGCCTTGTACTGAAGGCCCTTCGGCAGTCTTGTTGGTTCCGGCCACTTTCGCTTTCTCAGCGGCCGCCTCGCCGGCACGCATGCCTGAGAGAATGCCCTCGAGCGCGTAATTCCCCTCGTGGCAGGCGTACTCGAAGATCCGTCCTTTCGATGGGCTGAATTCGTATTCACCGCTCCACGGCCGATTCCATACCGTGGGATCCTCGACTTTGAACTTATATAGGATGCGGTGAGGTGCCACGCGAGTGAATCGCTCAGTGACCTTCAATTCCTTCCATGCTCCCTGCAGGGCGGTAGCTTCCGGGAAATTAGTCGTCTCAACGACCAGTGTCGCGCCCTCGTACCAACCGATGGAATCACCCATCCAAGGGCGCCCGCCGTCGGTGCGGTGCTTCCCGCCGATACGGATCATCCGCACGTCGTGCACCATTTCAACAACGATGGCGACCGTGTCCTTGCTCTGCGCTATTTCATAGTTATTGTTGTAAAGAAGCGGCAGCATCACCGGACCTGCGCTGTAGCCGAACGAACTCAAACATCGCTCCGCCAGCGTTTGATTCTCGGGGTTTTCGCCGTAGTGCAGGTATGGATTCTCAACCACCACGCCCGGCTTGGTCGGAGGCAGACGTCCATCGGCGGGGTCGGTGATGAACGAGGCCCGCGGTTCGCCGTTAACCCGCATGACGTTGTTGCCTGGATCGATCCACGCGAAGTTATAGCCGCAACCCGCACCGCTGAAGCCTTTGCCGCATTCATGCGGTAGATCGGTGGTTTTAAATTTCGGGTCTCTTGGCGCGGCATCCGCGGCATACATTTTCGCATCGTCGCCTTCGACTTTCTTGACCTCTTCGGGGTTCATGACCAGACGCTCGCCATATTCCTTTGGGCGCTCGAGCACGGTTAAGGTCGCATTGGTCCAGGTCCCTTCCAAGTCCGGCTGTCCATAGGCGTTCAGCGGAGCTTTGTAGGTGCCGGCCGGGGGACTTGCCGCAGCAAACATTGGTGACATGATCAGTGCGGCCGTTGCCGCGCCAACGACTACCGCGATCAATTGCTTCGTGCTCATTTCCAGGCTCCTTGCGCGAGACGCCAGCTCTTTGACAAGCTCGCAGGTATCCAAGTCTTGTGTCGCCACATTGTAACGCTTTTGGGGACTGCGCTCGCCGAAAGTCTACTTCTTGCGGGCGCTTTTTTTCTTTGGAATCTTCGCTCCGGATTTGCGTGCCTCGGATAACCCAATCGCAATCGCCTGCTTTCGACTCTTCACTCTCTTCCCCGATCGACCGCTTTTGAGTTTCCCGCGCTTCAGGGTTATGGGTTTGTGCACGGAGACAAAACGAACGAGTCAACCATCGGCATGAAGCTCGTCTCTGAGTCGGACTTTGCCGGACCCTTCGACGCTTACCCGATCGCCAGCGATATTAGAAAGGTGGCAGAGGCAAGAGCCATCACGCCTGTGGCGAGCCAACCCAAGAGCATCCATATGCGCTCGATTCGAAACGGCCCCATGATTTTCTTGTTGGTGGCGATCTTCATGACTAGAAACATGACGGGAACCGCGACCACGGCATTGAGCGCAGCGGCCCAAATCAAAGCCCTGATAGGGCTGATTTTCAATACGTTCGCAGCGGCGCCTACGAGCGTTGCCGCGGCAATGGCGGCATAAAAGGCCTTTGCCTGTGTGGGCTTTTTCGACAGGCCGGTAGGCCAGCTCTGTGCCTCCCCCAAGGCGTAGGCTGCGGAGCCGGCCAACACCGGTACGGACAACAGACCGGTGCCAATGATGCCCAAAGAAAATAATGCGAAAGCGAACTGACCGGCAATGGGTCTTAGGGCTTCAGCGGCCTGCGCGGCACTCGAGATGTGGTGCACGCCTCCGATGTGCAAGGTCGCGGCGGCGGTCGCCATGATGGCGAGCGCCACGAGATTGGATACGCCCATGCCGATGAGTGTGTCGAGCCGAATGCGCGCGAGGGCATCCGGTCCCTGCGACGGTCGACGCCGCAATGGCTTACGCACAGGCTCGGTTTTCGTATCCTCGACCTCCTGGGAGGCCTGCCAAAAAAATAGATAGGGACTGATCGTGGTGCCCAAAATGGCGATCACCGTCAACCAGAACTCCTTATCCGGCAGAAATTTCGGCAACACCAGGCCTTTGAAGAACTCTGCCCATGCGATATGAACAACGCAGAGAGTCGCAAAGTAGGCAAACAGGGACAGCGTGAGCCACTTTAAGATGGCAACGTAGCGGGCGTGATGCAGGAAAATCTGGCCGGCACTGCAAGTGCAGCTGAAAATGACCACGTACGCCCACGCCGGCAATGCCGGCAAAAGAAGTCGGCTGGCATCTGCCATGGCGCCCAAATCCGCACCGATGTTGCAAATATTGGCTATAAATAAAAGGGCAACAGTTGCACGTAGAATCCACTTTGGATAATTCAGGCGGATGTTCGCCGCAATGCCTTTGCCAGTTGTACGCCCGATGCGAGCGCTCACGGCTTGGATGGCAACCATCAACGGATAGGTCAGAACCAGCGTCCAAGAAAGTTGAAACCCGAATTGAGCTCCCGCCTGCGCGTAGGTGGCGATACCACTCGGATCATCGTCCGCGGCGCCAGTGATCAAACCCGGTCCCAAGAGCTGCAAGAGGCGGGGTTTGCTGGGACCCACGACGTCACTGGAGGAGTGCGCGGAAATCTTTCTGGGGAGGCGCGGTCTTCGCGGGCGGGTGCCTTCGCTTGTCATTGGCTCGCCACTTCTAGCAGGAGGTGAAGTCCGTACGCGACCGCGCCGCGTCTGACCGCATCCGGACTCTCATAGTCAAATATCCGCATCGAGGTCAAGGGCTCCAACCCTTCGCGGCACACCGCAAAATATACGAGGCCTGCCGGATTGGAATCCTCATCGGGATCCGGTCCAAGCACACCCGTGACGGCCAGTGACACGCTGGCGGCGGATCGGTGCAGCGCGCCTCGTGCCATTTGTAAGGCCACTTCCGCATTCACGCTGCCTTTTGATTTCAACAGCGCAGGATTCACGCCAAGGCTCGCACTCTTTTGCTCCTTGGAATACACCACGAAACCTCCGTGAAGGCATTCACCGGCGTGATGGGCATGGGAAAGGATTGCAGCGATCAGGCCCGCCGTACAGGACTCGGCAGTCACCACTGACAAGCTGCTTTCGCGCAAAGCATCAATAACGGGCTGCGCTTTATCGACCAGAGCCGTCGTAATGCAATTTTCGGCGGCCAGCGTCACAAAGAGATTGCTTGTCGAGTGGAATTGGCCATGCAGGTGACCTACTTTATATTGAGCGTCATCTTCTGCGCTGAATCTGCTTCGCGTCAGTGTGGCGGGGCGGCATCTGCCGTCGGTGCTATCTGACGATCGACCAAGACTCGATCTGCAAATCGTGTGTGCAACGAGCAGTCTTGGCCGCTTTCCCTGAGTGGGCCGCGGCTGCTTCAGGGCTCAGCGATAAAGAATGCCGCCGGCCGACCACCGTCGCCGATTCCTACGTGCTCCGTCCACCTTGTCCGATAAACGCAGGACCGGCCGACACGCATCCTAACGTGAACACAATCACGAAGAGGAAAAGGCCATGAAAATTAAGTCTAGCCTACTGGCTTGTCTCGGGGTGTCGGTCACGATGGGTTGCTTGACGGCTGCCGCGGACACGTCCCAGGACAAGGCAATCACAGACCAGGTGAAAAGCACGTTCAGCAAGTATCCCGATGTTGGTACTGAAATTAGTGTCATGACAAAGAATGGGACTGTTTACCTCAAGGGCAAGACGTCAACTCCGCTGGCCAAGTCGCATGCGGAGGAGCTGGCGAAAGCGGTCCCGGGTGTTCAAAAAGTTGTCGATGATGTCGGTACCGAAAAATAGAGTTCATACGCCTAAGCGCGGCGTGCCGCTCCCGGTGCGCTGCGCCTAAAGCATGATCACCCTACATTGTCGGCGATGATTGACGGATTTACCTGGCTTCGGAGATGCCGGGAATATTGGCCAAATCGCGCTCACCGTGACACTGGCGGATGTAAAGTGTCAGTGCTTGATGTTGGCGGATGACGTGCACATCGTGGGCGAGCAGATGTGGCCCCGTTGCGCGCGCGAATCGATCCAAAACCTCAGCGCATGCTCGTTCAATGAGGTGCCGTACCTTTAGGCCGCGCGTGCGTGCCGTACCCGAGCTGTCTTCTGGATCGGCATCAATTTCACGACCGGCTTGCTCGAGAATGGCGTGCAGTCCCCAAGCGGTGGCCTCCAGCGCGCCGACGTGCGCGCGGGAATGCGGGTCGCTACGGTTCAAGCTCACTGCGGCATCAATGAGTGAATGAGCGCCGCCGGCCCAGCATGCCGCCGGCCCCACGGAGCCGTGCCAAAATCCTGGACGATTCAGATACCACCCGGCGCTGCCCAGGCGGTAGCGATCAGAGATCACCAAGGAATCGAACTTCACGGCCGCGGTAGAGGTATCGGCGAAGGCCGGACTCGCCCACGCGGTCGGCTGAGGAATCACACGAGGATGTTTAATGGGTAGATCGAAGAGCAAAATTCCGTCTGCATGATGCGCGGTCACCAACGCCGCATCGACTATCGCCGCACCGCTGCAAAATTGCTTGATACCTTCAATCCGCCACTCATCGCTCGCTAATCGCTCGCACGTGACGCGGCTCGGCGGCGCATCGGATGCCCATACGCCGTACAGCGCGCCACTCCGAGTAGGCTGATTGCATTCGGATAAGATTGCCAAGGCATCGGTGTGCGCTTCGGCAATCCGCGCAAAGGAGAGATCCATCGCACCCCACCGCCGCAGCGCATCCAAGCGTTCAGGTGTTTCACCGGCGCCCGGGAATGGCAGGCGGGACACCTCCGACTGGGCAAAGCCGATGAGCCGCTCTTCAAGGCTCGGCATACAGGGCCGCTACGCGGGCTCTTAAGGTATCTGCGAATCCGCCTTTGGCGCGCCCTTTCAATCGAGAACTCGTCGTCACCACGCTGCTGACGGGCGAACTGACTCGCCATCCGCGCCCGCGCAATCGTGTCCACAGACAATGATCTTCCGCCAGCGCAAGATTGCTCCAGCCGCCTACATCCTCATAGGCGTCGGCTCGCACGGAGAGGTTCGCGCCGTGCACGTGCGTATGAGTGCCTTCCGCACTCATCAGATAGGTCGCTCTATAGACCTCATGAGCCGCCGCTGAACAGCCGGCCTCCAAGTGCACGATCCCTGCAACCGCCGTTACTCCTTCATCCGCAAATCCAAGCTGCACGGCGATCCAGTCATCATTTACATGCGTGTCGGCATCAGTATTGGCCAACCAAATTTGAGATGGGTTGAGGGTCTTCCAATGTCGCAACACCCGAGCGGCTCCCTCACGCCGGGCCGCGCCGGCGGACCGCAAACTGACTTCGGCGACTTCTCCTGTACTTCCCAAGGCCCTGCGCGCTCTTTCGACGGTTCGGTCTGAGCAATCATCAGCGACCACGACAACCCAATGATCTACGCCCGCCTTGGCAAGTGCTCCCAGGACACTACGGATGCAGCAGTCGATTGTCGTCTCCTCGTTCTGAGCCGGGATCACGACGCCGACGGACCACCGTGTCTTCAGGCGATTCATGGCACCCGCCGCCACGAATCAATCCTAAAGCCGGCATGACGAGAACCGCCAATCCGCTTACAGGGCAAGTTTTGTGCGAGCACCTCATGCACGACATCGCCATGCAATACGTGATCGGCGCTAGTCCCGAGCCAATGCACCACCACAAACTCGCCACCCGGCTCTAAGCGGCTCGCCATTTGGCGCGCCATTGCCGCCAATCGATTGATGGGAAAATAGTAGCCCAGCTCACTGAAGATCATCAGATCAAAAGAACCGTCAGGCGGACCCTGCACGACATCGCGATGATAGATCTCGACATGACTGAACTCTCGGCAACGTTCTTTCGCGCTAACCACCGCGGTCTCAGAGATGTCGCAGGCGATTAGACGTTCAACTCGTCCGGCGAGCGCGGCCGTCAGCACGCCAACGGAACAACCAGGCTCAAAGGCTAACCGGTAGCTTCGTCGAGACAGAGCATCCAGCGTGGCCTGGTATCGATTGAGCTCATAGGTAGAGGAGGCGAACCGCCACGGATCGCTCGATGTTTGATAGCGAGCTTCAAAGAACTCCTGTGATTGTCGATTAGAAGTGTTCACACAAGAACACCTCATACCGTCGCGCGAAATACTTGAGTACGTGAGTCGGCACGATCGGTTCGCGCCCTAAGGGCCTCATTTGCGAGGCGAAACAGCTCATTGCCCGTGCCTTCGCCTCCCTGGTCACCTCATCGAGCATGAAACGGCCCAACGGCTGGTGGGCGAATCGCACCGGCAAACTGTGATGCCATGCCCAGATTGGATAGCGCCACAGTGTCATCTTGCGCAGTCTCGCAACTTCGCAACACACCTCGCCAGTTGCGTCGTGGTCAGGATGACCGTCGCGTTCGTAGGGCGCTATTAGCAGCGTATCGCCGGATAATTGCCGGTCGATTGCATCAAACAGCACCGCTCGATTCTCATCGACTTTCCCATCCGGAATGCTCAGATGTCGCGTAGATGCCGTTCGCGGGACTAGGATGCTCAACGCGTCTCTCAGCTCACGCCGCCGAATTTTGTCGAGTCCTTCCCAATCCGGATAAGCCGCCTCGCCATCTGTGACGCTCAAAACGGTGACCTCGTGTCCGGCGCGCGCTGCGCTGCGGATCAGTCCGCCGGCGCCCAAAATCTCATCGTCGGGATGCGGGCTAACGACGACGATTGCCGAGGCCGGTAGCGATAGCAGCGGCGCGTCGCGCAATACTGCTTCCCAGCTCGTCTCGGGGGTACCGTGCTGCGACGGATCGAATGCTGCGAAAGAGCCGATGAGGCCGGAGGACTTGATCCGCGCGCGCGACAATGTTTGTTTCATGGATGGCTCACATGTCAGACTCGCGGCGGATCCTGGTCGCGAGCCGGGTGCCGGTGTTTCCCGATGGCTTTGATAAATGCCTCAGGACTCGCATAGCTGTCGTCCTGCGCTTCAATGAGCAATCCTGGATCGACCTCGCCCGTGGCCAGCGTGAAGGGTATCCCCGCCTTCTCCAGCAGTTCGGACGAGTTGCCGAGAACGAGCAGAGTTTTGCAGTGCCGGTATTGGTCCTTAACAAAGTCGAGCGAGTGTCCATCCGACAGCAACGTGCTTACAGCCTCGGGACCCGCGGGCAGAACAACCGCATCAAACAACACAGAGGGTGAATTCTCGAATGTCGCGTCAACCTCAAAGGGCTCGCCACTTTCGCTGGTCACTGTGCCCAATCGAATGCCTACGAGCCTCGTTACCGCGCCGGCGGCTGAGAGTGCGTCGATCAAGGAACTGATGGTCTCGCCTTCCATGCCGTTCGCAATGAGGATTGCCACTTTGCGCGTCGCGATATCGCCGTCGCCCGGAAGTGACATCAACGAAAGGGCAGGGGAGGCAGAGACTTCTGGCTTTGGTGCACTTTTGATTGCGCGCGGCATTGGGTTTGGCAGTTCCATGCCCAGCCCCGCCGCCACTGCACCTGCCAAGTCCTTTGAGACATTGAGGAGCGAGGACACCATCCGCGACCGAATCGCGGGAACTGTCAGCCGACTCAATTCGAAGCGAAAGGCGCCCACGATGTGGGCTTTTTCGGCCTCAGTCTGGCTGTCGAAGAATAATCGCGCCTGGGCGTAATGTTCGGCGAATTTTTCAGGTTTGCCGCGTACCTTGTCAATCGGGGAATTGTAAGATTCGATCGCCTTCGGAAAGGAAACGAAGCCGGCTGCACCGGCTTGGAACGGGCAGCCGCCGCCTAACGAATTCGGTTCGTAAGAGACCCGGCCACGCGCGATAGCTTGCCGGTGAAAGCCATCCCGCTGATTGTTATGTACCGGCGCCAATGAGGCATTGATTGGGATCTCGTGAAAGTTCGGGCCTCCCAAGCGGGTAATTTGCGTGTCCACATAAGAATGGATTCGCCCCGCCAGCAACGGGTCGTTACTGAAATCGATTCCCGGTACAACGTGCGCCGTGCAGAAGGCCACCTGCTCAGTCTCGGCGAAGAAATTATCCGGGTTTCTATTGAGGACCATACGCCCGACCGGTTTGATCGGAACCAGTTCCTCCGGAATGAGTTTGGTTGCGTCAAGGACATCAAAACTGAATTTATCGGCCTCCGCTTCGCTAAATACCTGAAGGCCGAGTTCCCACTCTGGATAGTTGCCCGACTCGATCGCTTCCCATAAATCTCTGCGATGGAAATCCGGATCCGCGCCCATGATCTTGACGGCTTCATCCCACACCAGCGAGTGTGTCCCCAAGCGCGGCTTCCAGTGAAACTTGCAAAATGTGGATTGACCTTTCGTATTGACGAGACGGAATGTATGCACTCCGAAGCCTTGCATCATGCGGTAGCTGCGCGGGATCGCTCGATCCGACATGATCCACAACAGCATATGGGTGGACTCCGGCATCAAAGAGACAAAGTCCCAGAATGTGTCGTGCGCCGTGGCCGCTTGCGGCATGGCATTGTTCGGTTCGGGTTTCGCCGCGTGGATTAGGTCGGGGAATTTCATCGCATCCTGAATGAAAAAGACCGGGATGTTGTTGCCCACCAGGTCCCAATTCCCCTGATCCGTATAGAACTTCACCGCAAAACCCCGTACATCCCGTGCCGTATCCGCGGAACCGCGTTCCCCGGCAACGGTGGAGAAGCGGACAAATACCGGGGTCTGCTTCCCAGCTTCTGTAAACGGCGCCGCTTGCGTCAGAGAGGAGAGGGAAGCGTAAGCTTCGAAATATCCGTGAGCACCGGAACCGCGGGCGTGAACGATGCGTTCGGGAATCCGCTCGTGATCAAAGTGAGTGATCTTTTCTCTCAAAATGAAGTCTTCCAAGAGGGCGGGCCCGCGCAGACCGGCCTTGAGAGAATTCTGATTGTCCCCGACTGCCACGCCTTGATTGGTTGTAAGCACTCGATCCATGGAGTTGACTCGTTTGGCGGCGAGTGACCCATCGAGCGCTTGAACCTTGGCGGCTGGTACGCCCGTCTTTAACGATTCGTTCTTTTCGCTTAGCGTGCCCGCCCCCGTCGTGGCGGAGGGCATTTCCTCATGCATGCCTTCGACCGGAGCCGAAGCATGCGCGCCACCAAATTCGCTCGGCTTTGCGCTGTTGAATGGCATACCTGCGACAAGGGATTCCTGCTCCTCTGCGTGCGCTGCCATGGCAGTTCTTGCCGCCGGAGCCGGATGTGACGGGCCGCTTACGGTTGTACCGATGGCTGATTTGCTACCTCGCGGGGTGGATTTTGCAGGCGCTGACTTGGCCTTGCTCTTGCGCTGCGGCATGGGAATGTCCTTGAGTGAATGAGAGAGAACGAGGCTGATGTTTGCACCTGCTTCGCGAATGACATGCAGGCTCGCACGTTGGCAAGGCGAGAATAAGATTCGAAAACGCGCGAACCGATGTAGCCGACGGACTACGGGTAAATGGTCCTAACATTTGTTAGCTGATCGACACGCACGAGAGACTTCGCTGGAGGGCCGCGTCGAAGCACCGCCAAGTGCCGCAGGGAACTATGGAACGCAATTTCGGCACCCGGCGGGACCTCGACGCGGGCGGAGAGCTTAAGCAGATCAACTTGGGCTGCTATTCAGCCAAATCCAGATCAATAGAGTCGGTTATTTCTCACATGATGGCGCAATGTGCAGGCAATCGGCCGCACTTCGCAGCGGGGAATCAATCCTAATGCCGCTACTCAGGGACTTGAGTAAGCAGGCGCGAAAACAGGTCGAAGGTCATTTTTGCCCCGTGAATTGCCGCATCGCTGGCTTCGGCTTCAGAGGATTTCGCGACGCTTTGCAGCTGCGCGAGAAATTGAACCCAGGAGAGTGTCGGTTCAAAATCGAAATAGGACGCGGAAAACTGCGATGGTATCCGCGATCGAAGCACGCTGGCACCAAGACGCGAGCCTCGGATAACGTAGGCGACGCCTAATTTATTGCCCTCGGCTAAGGGAGAACGTGACATCGATTGTGGGTTCGCGGTGGGGAAGCCCAGCACGCGCAAATCATTTTGCAATCGCCGGCTCATCGCGCGGAAATCATCCTGGTCCTCAGGTCGCCATTCGGATTTAAGATCTTCAAGCACCGCATGATGAATGGACAGGAGGCGTCCGTAACCTTCGCGGCGAGTTAGATCGAGCTGTCCTATCAGTCGATCTACCCCCAGGTGATCGGTCCGCGTGGCCGCTCGGAGCGACCGGTGTAGGGTGCCGAGTGGATCTCGTGGCAAGGGTACGACGTTGCTCATTCTCGGACCACGGCAAGCAGGCGCGAGTTTGCGCCGCTCCGGTATACGCTACAAAAGGCGATAAGCGTCATTCTTTCTGGTTAACTCAGGAGTTTCGAGATGAAGGGCCAGTGACCTCGCCAACGCAGGCGGCGAGAAGGCCTAATCTAGGTTAGTGAGAAGAAAGTCTTGGATATTTTTACCCAGATCCGGCTAAAAGGTACCCATTCTTGCAAATAGGGCCATACTGACCGGTAACTCACTTCTTCAGCGGCGATCGTTTCAATCCCGCTTGATCTACGTCCCGGCCTCCGCCGGACTCGCTACCAAAAACCATGCATCGTTGCCAGGGATTGGCGCCGTTTTCTGCTCAGGGAGAGACCCGTGACCCAGCCTCCGTCGAATCTAGGGACCGATCTCAGCGCGCAAGCCCGGCGACAGGTGCATGCACCCGCCGACGGTCAAGAAAGCGTATTACTCAATTTGACCGATTGCGATATTGAGCCCATTACGCGGCTTGAACGCATTCAGTCCTTTGGATTTCTGATCGCGATGTCGCGGACTTGGGTCGTTGTTCGAGTCTCAGCAAATCTAGAAGAAATGCTCGGAATCAAGCCGACTGCTGCGCTTGGAACGACATTGGATTCCTTTGCCGATTCAGACTCATTGCATGAAATTCGTAATCGCATGACAGGGTTGTCGGCAACCGGCGGCGTCGAACGGCTGTATGGAGTCTCGCTCATTCACGGTCGGGCACCGTTCGATATTGCGATTCACTATGCCGGAGAGCTGTGCGTGCTGGAGGGAGAGCCCGCCGGCTTGGATAGTCGGACGGACGCAGCCTCTTTGGTGCGAAAAATGGTCGCGCGGCTCAATTCACACACATCACTCGATGCCTTCCATCAGGACGCGGCACGACAAGTCCGCTCTCTGACCGGCTTTGACCGAATCATGATTTACGGATTCCTCCCGGACGGTGCCGGCGAAGTCATCGCCGAGATAGTGAAGCCCGGAAGGGAAAGCTTCTTGGGGTTGCATTACCCCGCCTCAGACATTCCGCTGCAGGCCAGGGCCCTGTATTTGCGCAATTCGTTTCGCATTATCGCGGACGTAAGTTCAACCACCATACCGCTGCAGTCGCGGGATGGGCCGCCCGCCGAGCCGCTCGATCTCTCGCTTGCCATCACTCGTGCGGTCTCCACAGTCCATATAGAGTATTTGCGCAACATGGATGTGGCTGCGTCGCTATCGATCTCAATTGTCGTTGAAGGGAAGCTTTGGGGCCTCATTGCGTGTCACCACGACACGGCCAAACTGCCCACATTCGTTACTAGAACGGCGGCCGAACTCTTCGGCCAAATGTATTCGATGACCTTGGAAAGCCGATTGAGGCTCATCGCGGACCATCAGGATCGGAGCGGGCGCGAAGCCGTCGCGAGAATGATGAAGTTGATAGCAGCCAACCCGCCCTTACTCACAGACACCGATTGGCTACTGGCTGCGCTGCGAGAGATGATTCAGTGCGATGGTGTAGCCATTACCATCAATGGCGCGGTGTCCACTTGCGGCGCCACTCCGGCAGCGATTGAGATTGAATCCATAGCGATATTTTTAAATGCCCTGTCATCAACCGAAGTGTTCGTGAGCGACAATTTGGGGTCGCTCCGACCGCAGTTTCCCCCGGTGTCGTCAATTGCTGCCGGCGTGCTTTGCATCCCGATTTCGTTGGCTGCCGGCGATTACATCATGTTGTTCCGACGCGAGCAGTTGCAGGATATCAGGTGGGCCGGTGCGCCTGTCAAAGCGGCGGCGATCGGAGACGGTCAACGCATATCGCCGCGCAAGAGCTTCGCCGCATTCTGCGAGTCGGTCCGGAGCCGCTCTCGTGCCTTCACGGAGCCCGAGCAGAAAGTGGCGGGAGAGATTCGCACCGGACTCATGGAAATCTTTCTCCGCGGCTCGCATCAGAACGCGGTCGAGCAAAGTCTGGCCGGCGGACGTCAGGAGGTTCTGATCGCCGAACTGAACCATCGGGTCCGAAACGTGCTGGCCCTCATTCGCGGTCTCATCAGCCAGACGTACGGTGAAGGAGGTGATTCCGCGAAGTACGTAGAATCATTGAACGGGAGGGTGCACGCGCTCGCCCGCGCTCATGATCGGGTGACCCGCCAAAACTGGGGTCCTGCGCCGCTCAATGCGATTTTCGACGATGAAATAGCCGCCTACGTGCCGACTCAGCGCGACCGCTTCATCATCAATGGTCCGCGTGTATTTCTTGCGCCCCAAGCCTATTCGGCGGTCGCGCTGATCGTGCATGAGCTCGTAACCAATTCCTCAAAGTACGGGGCTCTCAGTGACAGCGGCCGTGTGGAAGTAACTTTGGGCGTGGTGCCGGAGGGATTGCGATTCAAATGGCGCGAAATGGGCGGACCCGTCGTTACCGTGCCGACTCGCCGAGGCTTTGGCTCTGTCATCATCGAGCGGGTGGTCCCTTTCGACCTGCAAGGCACCGCTCTCGTATCCTATTTCGCAGCCGGCTTGGAAGCTGAATTTTTCATCCCTGAGAGACATCTGGCGTCCGCGGATGAGTCTGATTTCGGCTCCCCTGTTGCAACCTCGGCGCTCATGAGCGGCGAAGCGCCGACAGATAGCCGACCTTTGGCGGGATTCAATGTGTTGATCCTCGAGGACAATCTAATCGTTGCGTTGGAGGCAGAGGATTTGTTGCGATCCTTGGGGGCTGCGTCAATCGTGGCGGTTTCCACTATAGCCGCAGCCGTAAAAGTTCGCCAAACCACTGCAATTGACTTTGCAATGCTTGATATTAATTTGGGATTTGAAAACAGCTTAGGGTTCGCGGCCGCGTTACGCGCGAGTAAGACGCCTTTTCTGTTTGCATCCGGTTATGGGGAGCAAAGAAAACCGGGCGACTCGCTACTTGCTGAATTAACCGTGTCAAAACCCTACGACCGTGAAGCCCTCCAGAGCGCAATCGCTCTTACCCTGGCCCGGGTCGCGCCTTAACTGTCGGTGCATTCTCGCAATAGGCACCGTTAATGCCTGATGGCGAGAAAAGCCGTTAACAGGTGTTCTGGTTCTAGCGCAACGGCGCTGTCGATCACGGCGTCGAGGAGTCGCTCTAAATGGCGGAAAAACCACCCGCGGATTTGCGCCGCGCAAACAGATGCGTCTAATGGACTTGGTGCAATGGCCTGCGATGCTGGTAACCGTTGCTGCTTCTTGGTGCATCGCATCCAACGCAAAACCGCGTCGCAACCTCGGATTTTGGCTGTTCCTTGCAAGCAACGTTCTATGGGTGGTCTGGGGCATACACGCGCATGCTTACGCGCTCATTGTCCTGCAAGCATGCCTTGCGTTGATGAATATCCGCGGCGCCAATAAGACAGACGCCTGAGCTGGAATACAGCGCCGCCAAGTACGGCAGGCCTATCGGGAGGTGTGAGACTCAGCCTACCGTAAATGGCGTATCCAAGGGTCTGGTTGAAGCACCGGAAGAGCAATACAGTCAAGCCTTCCTAAGTCGAGCAACCGTTGAAACGAACAACTCCTATAGTCGAACCCATTGAACCCCAAGCCTTTATCGCGTGCGCCATGATCGAGTTCATGTGCGACGTGCAACTGGCTCAGTTGGCGGTCATTCATGGAACGACTGATTCCGTGCGCGCCATAGCGACGCATCTCATCGATGACAGCAACCGGGTCATGTTGGAAATTATCCGAATCGCGACGCGGAAGAATCTATCCTTGCCTAAATCGTTCGATCAGGAACACGAAATCATCCTGGAGTACATGCGCGGAAAAACCGGAGCGGACTTCGATTCCGCGTACATGGAGAGAATCGATTTGAACCATCGCCATGCGCTCAAGCTTTTCAAACGTGGCCAGGCAATCAAAATTCCGGAAATTTCCGCACTCGCCAGCCGTGTGTTGGCAGTGATTGAGGCGCGCGTCAAGCTGAGCCACCAGTTGTCCGGGGGCGGCGCAGCGGTTCAGGCGGGCGTCAATAAGAATTGCCTCCTATAAAGACAGTCGACGCTCGATGAGCGCTAGCCGGCGCATCGTGGCAGCACAAAAAAGGCGAGGGTCGTCAGGATGATGAGCAGAGCCGAACCGGCGCCGAAGCAAAGACCCCACAGGGCGAGAAACCGGCTGCGCTCGGCGCCGATTTCCATGACATCTAGATCGTTTCTGTCCTCTTCCTTCGTGAACCGATAGGCGCGCCGCGCGATCAGCGTTGCGACCAGCGCCACGGCTAAGGCTGCCACAGCGATCACGATCATGGCTAGCCAAGTCCAGTCGTAGGCAAGATGCGGGATAATCGAGCGTTCGTTGTCAAAGAAACAAGGCGTGCTGGCAAGCGCGAAATCCGCGTTCAGCTGCAGAAACCAGGCCAGTGGACCGCCGAACACGGCAAAGAAACTTTGCCGCGGCGGCAGCACGTGGCGCCGCGACGTTGGATGATGGCTTACGTGCGGATCGGCGGCGCTCATCGCGCGAATCCGAGATACGGCGTCAGGTAGTAGGTGGTGAACACAAAAATCCAGACGACATCGACGAAATGCCAGTACAACACGCCCGCCGAAACCACCAAGCGCCGTCTAGGGCTGAAATAGTCGAGCGCCGTCCAAAGAGCCAGCGCCGCGAGCACCAGCAGCCCGACCAGAACATGTGCCATGTGAAATCCGGTGGTTACAAAATACAGCGAGGAGTAACTCGAAAGGCCAATGCCGTAGGTTTTTGCACGCCATTCGATCACTTGCACGACGGCGAAGCCTGCTCCCATCAAAAAGGCCACGCCGAACCCGGCCAATGCCTGCGCGCGTTTCAGCCTGAGGATGCCTCGTTCGCCGAACCAAGCCGCGCCGCTCGAGCCAAGCAGGAGGAGGGTATTGGGAAGGGCCAACTTCAGCGAAGGCGCGGGCTCCAGCAGCCAGCCGACAGGATTGGTGGCTGCCAGATAGTAATAAGAAAACAGCAGATAGCCGAACAGGGCCGCCTCGCTGGCGATCAGAGTACCGGCGCCCCACCACCCGACGCCGTGGCGCCTGATAGGTCCGACGGGTAACTGCTCCGGCTGCGACAGCGCCGCTTCAGCCACGGGCGGCCTCCGTGGCAGGTTCACGTTCACGCAATGCGCGGCGCGGCCAGAGCCACATCAGTACGCCGGCAGCCGAGAGCACTGCTCCGAGCGCCACCACAGACCATGTTTTCAGCAGCAGTCCGACGAACAGCACACTCAGTGCGGCGGTCAACACCAGCGGTGCGAAACTGTCTTGCGGCATTTCCAAGATCATGTCCGGTGCTGCATCGAGTGCCGAGGTGGCTATCGTTTCTTTGCCCGAATCGAGCAGCATGCCGCGATCGACGGTAGACAGAGCGGCATTTTCGCCGAGGCGCGACTCCCACAGCGGGTGGCGCGAGGCTACGGTCGGAATCACGGCGAAGTTATAGGGAGGCGGCGGCGAAGGTACGGACCACTCGAGCGTCGGCGCATCCCAGGGATTTTGCGTAGTGCGCGCCCCGACTCTCAGGCTCTTCGCTACATTCACTAAAAATATCGATACGCCTATGGCGAACACAAAGCTGCCGACGGAGATGAGGAGATTCAGCATTCCCCAACCGGGATAGGCATTGTAGGTATAGACACGCCGCGGCATCCCGAGCAATCCCGTCAGGTGCATCGGCATAAACGCTAAATTGAAACCGACGAACATGGTCCAAAAATTCCAGCGTCCCAGCCGCTCATCGAGCAGGCGGCCTGTTACCTTTGGAAACCAAAAATATGCTGCGCCCACCACAGGAAAAACATTGATGCCGATCAGCACGTAATGCAGGTGAGCGACCACGAAGTAAGTGTCGGTCAGTTGCCAGTCGACCGGCACGCTCGCGGTCATGAATCCGGAGACACCGCCGATCACAAATAACAAAATCATGGAGGAGAAAAATAAAAACGCCGTCGTGATGACCGGCCGTCCAAGCCAAATGGTGGCAATCCACGCAAACACTGCCACCGCTGAAGGAATTGTGATGGCAATCGAAGCGCCTGAGAAGAACGCCAGGCCCAAGCCGGGCAGGCCGGTCGCAAACATGTGATGGACCCATACGCCGAATCCTAGGATCATAGTCGCGACTGTGGAGAGTGCGACGAGAGAATAGCCAACCAGGGGCCGCCGGCAGAACACCGGCAAGCCGTCGGACACCATGCCCATCGCCGGCAGCACGATGGCGTAGACCCAGGGATGGCCGAAAATCCAAAACAGATGCTGCCACAGGAGAGCCTGACCGCCCGCGCTGGTGTCAAAAAAGTGAGTGCCGAATTGCCGATCCATCCACAACAAGAAAAACGCCAGGCTCACAGCCGGAACGACGATGAGATTGGCCACGCTCGCGGTGAGCGTGCCCCACACCAGGATGGGCAGTCGATTGAGCGACATGCCGGGGGCCCGGGTTCGAAATGCCGTGACGATGAAGTTGGCAGCGCCGACGGTGACGGAGATGCCCAGAAACACCATGCCGAGTGCATAGAAGTCTTCGTTTAGCCCCGGGTTGAACGCCTTCGAGGCGTACGGCACATAGTTGAACCAGCCGTCGTTCGGTCCGTTACCGGAAGCAAAACCTGCGTATAAAAAAATCCCGCTGGCGACGTAGATCCAGTAGCTCAATGCGTTCAGACGGGGAAACGCCATGTCGCGGCTGCCGAGCAAGAGCGGCCAGAGATAGTTCGAAAATCCCGACAGGATCGGCGAGGCGTAGAGAAAAATCATCGTCATGCCGTGGGTGGAAAACAGTTGGTTGTACTGTTCCGGCGTCAGGAGCGATAAATTCGGTCCCGCCAGCTGGATGCGCATGACGAGAGCCTCGACGCCGCCAAGGCCCAGGAAAATGAATGCCGTTACGATGTAACGGATGCCGATCTCCTTATGATCCGTGGTTGTAAAGAACCCTTTGATGCCAGGCGTTGTTTTCCACAGCCGCAGCAACTTGTCCTGATGCTCGATGCTGTTGATGCCAATGCGCGGTGTGCGGTAGTCGGGCGCCTTCATTGCAGCGTTTCCATGTAGGCGAGGACATCCGTCAGCTGCCGTGCCGACAAATGCTGGTTTGGCATCAGAGACGCCGGCTTCGCATCCTGCGGCGTTTGGATTATGCCCTCGAGATTCCCGCGAGTATTTGGCAGGGTTCCGGCCGCAAGCGTGCTCCGGCTCATTAGATGAGTGAGATCCGGCGCGCTCACGGCACCGGCGCTGATACCGCGAATGGCATGACACGATGCGCAGCGGAATTGCACGACTTCCAAGCCGCGGACCGCTGCCGCTGTCGCAGGCATTGCCGCGGGCTGGCGCTGCGCAGCCTCCCAGGCCGAGAACTCCGCGGAAGTTTGCGCGACCACTTCGAATTGCATGTGAGCATGCTGATAACCGCAGAATTCGCTGCACTGTCCAAGATAGCGTCCAGGCTTATCGGTCTGCATCCAGCTTTGATTGGTTTGGCCTGGAATCACATCGGTCTTGCCAGTGAGTTTCGGGACCCAAAAACTGTGGATGACATCCGCGGCATGCAGCCGCACCAGCACCGGCTTGCCCACCGGAATGTGAATTTCATTGGCCGTCTCAAAGGCGTCCGCTGCTTGCGCACCGCTGTAGTGCACGTCCCACCACCACTGGCGTGCTGTAATATCGAGCACGAAGGCGGGATTCGCCGGCGGCCCGGCGACAGCCGCTAGCACCAGCATGGTCCACACCAGCGTCGCTGTCAGTGGTACCGCGGAAACGAACAATCCGACAGTGATCCAGCGCAGTCCGTCACCGCCACTTTCGATGCTCACGTTCGCGATGTCGACGCCATATGGTATGCGCTTGCGGCGCACGGCGATCCAGAGCAGCAACGCAATCACCACGCACACTGCAAGCGAAACGCAGAGCGTGAACCAGGTCAGTGGGAGAATGTGCTGAGCTCGCACGCCGGCCGCATCGAGATACCCGAGCGGCGAGGCTTTCACGCGGCGCGCACTCCATCCAGCGTAGCCCAAAGGCGCGCCAGTGAACGCACCGCCGCCCACAGAAAGATGATAATTCCGGGCACCCACATAAGAACACCGCCAAGCTGCTGATCCTCCAGCGGCGTCAGGTGCCACGCCCATGTCGTCAAGAGGTGCCATCGGAACAGTACATGATCGGCGAGCGACAGAAAGGCGCCGAGCATTCCCATCTGAATGGAAGTGAGGGTTCCGGCGGCGAACGCGTCGACGACTTGAACGCGCGCGTGATGCATCAACGCATACCAGAACCAAATTCCACTGCCGAACAGGGATAGATGCATGCACCAATAAACGGCGACTGAGTGAAAGGTCGCTTCGTAAGGCAGGGGCATATGCCAAAACCACAAGGAGACAAAGAAGGCCAAGACGCTCAACCACAGCGACCAAACGCCTCGCGGCTCTCGGGCGACCATACCGGCGGCGATCAACGGCGCAGCCACGAGGACAAGGATCATGTGTTGCGCAACGCGGGCCGAAAACAGCGCAACGGATAAGGCGCAAAGAGGCGAGAAGAATGCCGCTGCTGCAAGTATCCAGCCGATCAATCCGCAAAATAATTGACGTGGAGGCAGGCGGCGAGCGGCCCACAAGTGCAGTCCCGCCACGCCGACGAGCGCTGCAACGAGCACTGGGTCGAAGTTGAAACGCATCAGGAGTTCGCCCGGCAGCGGCGCAGTTCCGCAGTAAGGCAACTCGGTCATCACGCTTTCACCCCGGGCGAAGACTAGTGCCCATTCTTAGAACGCCGAAACGACTGCCTGAGCCAGCGTATTCCCCCAATTGTCGAGCTGCTGTCGGGCAGTGAGCGGAACATAGGTAGGGAAGGGCCGACACGCAAACAACGTCAAGACCCTGGACTAGAGCTTGATCAGTGCAATGCCCGCTTCTGGATCGAGTGCCTTTCTAAGGTGTGCGGGCATGCACTTGGGGCTCACCCTCTTTCAAGGCGACATTGCCAATTAAATAGCAACTCAAGTTGCTCATTGTGCAAGCCAACCCGACGAGTGGCCGTTTGACCTACTTTCCGCCTCCCTACGGCTGATACGGAGATAGGAGATCGCTGACGAGGGATCAAGGGATCAGGGCTTGTCTAACGGCGTCGCAACAACAATGCTTAGTCTCCATGGCAGCAAGGAAACCATCAAAGGCACCCGTGCGACGACGCTCAACCTCAAAAGGTGTCAAAGCAAAACGCTGGTCTTCGCGGGTGACAAAGACGAGTAATGCGCTCGACCTGGAATCGGGCGTCTTTAAGCTCAAGAGTCCTCGAGCGCTCGCACGTTCACTGAAAAAGTCATCCGAAAGAAGTTCGCGTCGCAAGTCAACGCCGTTTCGCTCCGCCATGTCGATGCTGAATTTCGAGATAAACCGTGGAGGGAGAAATCTGAGCCCGGAACAAACTCGGGTGTTGAATGCCGCCAAACTAGAGTTGCGGAAACTCTTTGGACGACCGACCACGGCAAAGTGACTGGACGGGCCATGAATACCGCAATGGGTAACGACTTGCGCGGCAAACTCGTAGTGATTGGCGCGTCCCTGGGCGGCGTCAGCGCTTTACAGAAAATAGCGGCCGATCTGCCCGCTAATTTTCCGGTGCCGGTTGCTATCGTATTGCACATCGGTGCGAACAACAGCACGCTACCTGATCTGTTGGCGGCGGTGGGACCCAACACGGCTTCGCACGCTCAAAACGGCGAACCATTGCGTGCAGGTCATTTGTTTGTCGCACCTCCCGGACAACATTTATTGGTTAGTGATGGAAATCTGCGCTTGACAAAAGGGCCGAAAGAAAATTGGGCGCGCCCGGCGATAGATCCGCTATTTAGGTCCGCCGCTCTTTCTTACGGCGCCCGTGCGATCGGCATTGTGCTAACGGGCAATCTGGATGATGGAACAGCTGGGTTGCAAGCCATTAAAAGCTGCGGCGGCATTGCCATTGTCGAGGATCCCGCAACGGCTTTCGCGCCCAGCATGCCCGCGAGCGCGCTCGAGTCCGTGGCTATCGACTACGTATTGCCCATTGAAGCCATCGGGAACCAATTGCGGGAACTCGTCATGCAAGAGAACCGATCTTCGCCCTCTGTGCCGGAGCAGGTGCGCCTCGAGCATGCGGCGGCGGACGGGACTGCCAATGTCATGAAGGAATTGCAAAAGATCGCGACGCCTTCCGCGCTCGTTTGTCCTGAATGCGGCGGCAGCCTATGGGAGATTTGCGAGGGCCTACCCTCTCGGTATCGATGTCATACGGGTCACGCCTACACACTCAAAACGCTGAAGTGGGCCATGGACCAGACCACGGAGGAGGCAATCTGGTCGGCGATCCGGGCGCTTCAGGAACGCGCCCTGTTGAGCAGGCGAATTGCCGAGAGGCGTCGGGACGACGCGAAGCCTGACGAGGCCGCATCGCTGAAAACGCAAGCGGATGCGGACGAGGCACATGCCAGGCAGCTAAGAAGCCTCATTAAAGCGGCATGACCCGCGCTGGGACAGCATGTCGGCCTAGTTCGCGGGCAATCGTATGAACAATCTGCAATTGCATCCGATGGTGGTCCACTTTCCGCTCGCTCTGACGCTGACCGGATTTCTCTGCCTGCTTTTCTCCCGACTTCTACAGCGCAAACCGTGGCACACATCTCTCGCGGCATGTGGGACTTGGAACCTTGTAATTGCGGGCATTACGGTGCTCCTAACGCTGTGCACAGGGCTGGTCGCCGCGTGGCACCTTCAATTGCACGACGGCGCACAATATTCGGTATCAAGGCATATGATTTGGGCCGTTTGTACCAGCCAGTTGGTCGTTCTGTTGGGCCTCTGGCGTGCATTCGGAAGCAGCATTGAAAAACCGCCGAGTCGCCTTTTTTTGGGCCTCGCGTTGATTGCCTGCATCGGGTTCATTGTCACCGGCTACTACGGCGGCGAGAATGTATATCACTATGGTATCGGCGTATGGGGGACGCCACTCTCGTCAGCCCGCTGATTTCTATCTGCGCCAGGCTCATTCTCATCGCTCTCTATACCCTCAGCTCCGAGGGTAAGGCCGGTTTTTCATTAACATCGACGAGTACCTCCAGAACGGCAGTGCGTGGTGAGCGCAAGGTTGATTGAATCGCTGTTTTTACCTCGGCCGGGTGAGTACAGCGAAAGCCGTCGGCGCCGCAAGCCTTTGCAAACGCGACGAAATCGATCGGTGCCAAGTCGCAGCCATAAGTGGGATTACCCAACTCCTTCTGTTCAAAGAGCACCTCGGCCAGACTATTGTTTTTCAGGATGATGATTTTGACCGGCAGCTCGTACTTCACTGCGGTGACCAACTCACCCATGAGTTGCGTGAAGCCACCATCTCCGACCACGGCGACCGATTGTCGACCGGGAAAGGCGAGTTGCGCCGCAATCGCGAAGGGGAGCCCCGGCGCCATGGTCGCGAGCATTCCGGTTCCGGTCAGTTTCTGCTGCTCTTTGAGTTCGATGATGCGGGCCGCAAAATGTGTATTCGCACCGCAGTCGAGCGATATGACGGCGTCGGGCGCCAATTGGCCGCTCAGTTCGCGCATGACCATCTGCGGCCGCAGGGGTGACCGTGCGGTTGCACAGACACGATCCAGCAACGCGCGCCAGTCGCGCATGCGGCTCTGAGCATCGCGCAAGAAAGCCGCCTCTTTGGCATTGACCAATGGGAGTAGTGCCGCAACTGTCGCCTTTACATCAGACACGAGAGGAACTTCCACCGGATAGCGTATCCCAATGTGCTCGGCCTTGAGATCAACCTGAATTGCCCGTGCCTGACCCGGTTTCGGATAGGAATCCACCCACGGCATGGTAGACCCGAGGATGAGCAACGTATCGCAGGCGTGCATGATGAACTCGGAAGGCACCGTTCCGAGATGACCTATGCCTCCCGTCGTATAGGGAGAATCATCCGAAAGTACGGCCTTTCCAAGCAGCGCTTTGGCCACCGGAGCGTTCAGCTTCATCGCCAGTTGCGTAATTTCCTCGCGTGCGCCGAGGCCTCCTTGACCCACCAAGATAGCAACTCTCGATCCTTCATTGATGAGAGCCGCAGCTTGCTGTAACCGTGCAAGGTCGGGCACAGGATGAGAGAACTTCAGACTCTCTAGTGTTCGCAGGCCGTGATTTTCCATTGAGGCCTTGTCTGCTGCCATTTGCATGGCCTGGGTATCCTTGGCCACGGTCAAATGAGCGACGCCGCGTTGACCCAAGGCAGAGCGGCAGGCGAGATTTCCCACGATGCCGGCATGAATTGGCCCCGTAATCGCAACGTTGTAAATTGCCACATCCCGCATTAGTGCTTGCGTGTCGACTGCCTGCATGAAATGCGTGCCGCCAAGGTCGTGAAAAGTGCTGCCGGTAATCGCAAGCACCGGCGTTGAGTCCATTTTTGCGTCGTATAGGCCGTTGAGAAGATGAACCGCGCCTGGGCCGGTGGTCGCAAGGCAAACGCCGAGCTTGCCGGTGTGCTTCGCATATCCGCACGCCATGAATGCGGCGGCTTCTTCATGACGTACGGCGATGAAGCGGATCTTCTCCTGCCGCTTACGTAGCGCTTCAATGATGGAGTTGATGCCGTCCCCGACGATGCCGAAGACAAATTCGACCTGCCACTGGATCAAGGTCCTAACAAGGATGTCGGAGGTATTAAGGTTCGCATCTGCCGGCGGCTCATCCGGAGCGGGACCAGAATCGGCCGCTGCCCCCGCGTTAAGCGAAGGCGTTCCCAAGCTCAACCCAGTCCCAAGAAGTCCCACGCCGAGGGTGCCGGCCGAACGCAAAAATCCTCGGCGGTCGGCGCAAGGTTCGGTGTCCTGTGCCATTTCGATCAAGCTCTGGGGCGATCGGTCCGTTGCTGTTTGGACTTGGGTTCCTCCGCCTTGCCGCTGCCGGGTTCAGCCATACCTCGGTGCATTTCCGCCAGAGTCGAATCGGGGGCGATGTGGGACATTGCAGCGCGCATCTTGTTGGAAAATCCCGCGACGATCTTGAGTTCGCCCTTCATCATCGCATCGAAGCCGGTTTTAGCCACATCCGATGCATGCGCCTTTTCGCCGCTGCCGACTTTAGTGTCCGCCATATCGGCCCGCTCGAAGAAGTCTGTTTCTGTTGCACCCGGCATAAGGCAGGTGACGGTAATCCCGGTATCCTTGAGTTCGTTGCTGAGTGCCACCGAGAAAGAGTCGAGAAAAGCCTTGGAGCCGTTATAAACTGCTTGGAAGGTTCCGGGCATCAGACCTGCAATCGAACCCGTGATGAGGATGCGACCCTGGCCTCGAGCCCGCATGCCGTTGGCCACCTCGTAAATCAGGCGAACTGTGCCGTCAATATTCGTATGAATCACCTTCAAGGCCTCATTGAGGTCTTGATCCAAAAAGCCCTTGCCTAATCCGCGCCCCGCATTGGCGAGGAGCGCATCGACCGGGCGACCCGATGCCTTGATTGCGCTCGTTAACTGCTCGACTCCCTCAGCCGTCGCGAGATCGCACTGAACGGCGGTGCAATTGACGCCGGTGGCCGAAAGTTCGCGGGCGGCATTCTCAATCAACGGTTCATCGGCGGCGATGATCAGATCCCACCGTTGTTGCGCGCAAAGGCGCGCCAGTTCCAGGCCGATGCCGGTCGATGCACCGGTGACGACGGCCAATTGTCCTGCTATGGCGTTCATGCTTGTCTCCTGCGGACGAGAGCTTTTAAAGGAGATGCTAGCTGGCCCGTTTCAAGTGCGAAGAGATATAAGCGCAGGTTGCATGTCCGTGCAAGAACCGGACTACCGTTCTGTCAGACCGATTTGTGCCGGCCCACGGTAATCTCGCGTGCGGCCTACAGTAGAGACTGGGCAACGCCGACATCGAAGCGTCCCCGTCTCCGGCTAATCTCTATGCCCAGCCCGGAGAATCCCCATGACAAGGCCGCTTTCTCACACCGCACACGAAGACGCTCCGCTTTCCGCCGCAAAAAATCCGAATCCCGTCGCCGCAGGCAATGAGCTTGCACCGCTGCATGGCGATGTGTTGATCGGGCGCTCAGTCACCATCAATCGTCCTCGCGGGGAGTTGTATTCGTTTTGGCGGGATTTCAAGAACCTGCCGCAGTTCATGCATAACGTGCACAGCGTCACCATCCAAGATCAGATTCACTCGCATTGGATCATTGAAGCCCCCGGCGGAAAAACGGTGGAATGGGATTCTGAAATTACGCAGGACGAACCGGGGCGGCTGATTGCGTGGCAATCCTTAGAAGGGGCGAGCGTTCGCAACAGCGGTAGAGTCGAGTTCCTGAACTCTCCCGATGACCGCGGGACCGTGGTGCGCGTGACGCTCACTTACGATCCGCCCGCCGGCGCAGTGGGCAAGCTAATCGCCAGACTATTCCAAAAGGAACCGAAGGTGCAGGCGCGCCAAGATCTTCGGCGATTCAAGCAATTGATGGAGACCGGTGAAATCGCGACCGCGCGGCCGCCGGATGCGGCGCCTCGGGCGTAATTCGACATTCCAAATCACGGTTTTTGAGGAGCTTCTACATGCGCGCGCTCACCTGGCACGGTAAACATGACGTTCGAGTCGACACGGTTCCCGATCCTGAAATCGTCAATCCGCGCGATGCCATCATCAAGATCACGTCGACCGCAATTTGCGGATCAGATCTGCACTTATACGACCACACCATCCCCACCATGAAGGCTGGAGATGTGCTCGGGCACGAATTCATGGGCGAAGTGGTCGAGGTCGGTCGTGGTAACTCGCGTCTCAAAGTAGGTCAGCGGGTGGTGGTGCCTTTCGTAATCGCCTGTGGGCAGTGTTTTTTCTGCCAGCAGCAGCAATTCGCGGCGTGCGACAACTCCAATCCGGCAGAGACCGCCGACATGTCGGAATTCTTGTACGGCTACCCGATGACAGGGGCTTTCGGGTATTCACACCTCACGGGTGGCTACGCTGGAGGGCAGGCCGAATACGTTCGGGTGCCGTACTCAGATGTCGGCCCGATCGTCATACCCGACGGCATCGAAGATGAAAAGGTACTGTTCCTGTCGGACATTCTGCCGACGGGGTGGATGGCCGCTGAGAATTGCGACATCAAGCCTACCGACACCGTCGCCGTGTGGGGCTGCGGTCCGGTGGGGCTATTCGCGGTGCAGAGTGCCTTCGCCTTAGGCGCCCATCGGGTTATCGCGATCGACCACTATCCGCATCGCTTGGATTTGGCAAAGTCGATGGGCGCGGAAGTGATCAATTTTGAGGAGGTCAATGTACGCGAAGCGCTCGTGGAAATGACCGGGGGCATCGGACCTGACGCCTGCATAGATGCGGTTGGAATGGAGAGCCACGGAGTGACCGCGGACAGTGTCATGGACAAAGTCAAAGCGGCGGTGAAATTGGTGACCGATGAAACCCATGGTTTACGGCAAGTCATCATTGCATGTCGCAAGGGTGGAAAGATCTCGATTCCGGGCGTCTATGGCGGGGTCACTGACAAGTTTCCCATTGGCGCGCTCATGGAAAAGGGCTTGTCGGTGAAGAGCGGTCAAACCCACGTCCAAAAGTATATGCCGCAACTTCTAAAGCTGATCTTGGAAGGCAAACTCGATACGACCTTTCTCATTAGCCACCGCATGAGTTTGGAAGAGGCGCCAACCGGGTACAAGATGTTCAAGGAGAGGCAGAATGAGGTGACGAAAGTCGTGTTGAAGCCGCACCTCGAGACTCGTCATTGATGTGACCTCACAATCGGCGGAGTTTGCACGCCGAGCGGCCCTGTATACCCGTTGCGACGCGCGGTTATGCGATTACACGCGCTTCTACGCCGCCGCCGCAATGATCAATGCTGTATTTGCGAAGCGCTTCGCGGTCATGCCCGCTGTTCGCTCAGCCCGCAGTTTCAATTTCCTCAGTGAAGTCGGCAGTGCGCTCGAAAATGACAACCTGCTCTATGCCAGGCAGATTAGTCTCCGGCCGCCAGGACGGGCATTCGACTATGTCCTGGTGCGTGCCGAGCAAAATCGGGTTCAGGAGTATGTACGCTCGCATCAGGAGCAGTGGCCACAAAAATGGGAACGGATACGCAGCGAACTCAATGGGCTGCTGAACCGATATGCCGTGTCCTTCCTATCTCGATGGTGCGACGGCGCGGGCAGGCTCTTTCGTGTCCTGCGGGAAGTCCGAGAACAAATAAGCATGGAACTTGATTTCGCGGATGAGTCGCATCGAATTCGCATCGGGCTGGGCCTCATCGAACACATCCGCCGCGAGGGGCCATGTCCGCAGGCGGCCTCCGTTCCTGCCGCCACAAACGACCATTGATCAGCGCCCCAACGGGGGGGAGGGCGACCGCTTGGCCGAGAACCGGCGGCCTATTCAATCGAGCGGCGACGAGCATGCGCCTTTTCACGAAGGGCCAGGGGTAGTATGAACCAAAGGCCCAAGAGGATGGCCGCCGCGACCAACGCGCCGACCGTCGAAATCGTATCGTTTCCATCGAGTTTGTAGAGCGCGACCCACAGGTCGCAGCAGATCGAGACGGCCAACGGCAGAAGGGCCAGCGTAACGATGAGCGAGCCGGGGCCGAGAAGTCTAGCATCGTCGCGCCCCTGGAATGCAAGGCGATGTATGGCTGCAGGCGCGATGAGTAGTACCACCGCGATGACCAAGCTCAAGAGCGCCGCAACGTGAGTCGCCTGGACCCCTTTGGGAAGACGATCAAACGCCTGGGTCAGCATGACGATCAGCTGAAAGCCGAGCAGCGCCTGCGCGCCCGGCAGAATCACGCGCGCTTCTGTCAACAATTGTTCGATCTTCGCGTGCAGTGGCGTCGGGGTTTGTTGCATGGGAGGGAGTCCTCGAGAAGTGTTCAGTCCGCGGCGCATCGCCGCACCCAATCCGTACCAGGTACCCAAGGCAAGCACGAATGCGCCGGATGCGAGTGCAACACCACGTGCGGGCCCCACTGTGTGCACCGTGGCAACGTAGATGTCGCAAGCGATGGCAGCGGCGAGGGGACCTAAGGCATAGTTCGCACAGCGTGAGGAGACGCGAAGGATACGCAGTGTCGACTCACCCTGATCCATAATGCGATGTTGGCAGGGAACTGCGACGATCAGTCCGAGGACAAGAATCATCAGGGCCAAAGCGACTGCATCCGCCGTTCTGCCGGAAATCGGCAGCGCTTGGAAATTATCCTGAAAGAGGCCCTGAAACTGAAAACCAAAAAGCACCTGGGATCCGAGCATCTGCATTCGCAGTTCGTCAAGGGAGGTCTTCAACACGGACTCGAGTTTCATAGGTCCTGCACCCAAGCTGCATCCAAGGCCGCTTATTTCTTGCGGTACGCGGCCTCGCCCCGTGTCACACACTTGACTGCCCGATTAGGGCCATGTTCGCCGCGAACTTCAAATTTCTTGTCGTGCAGCCGGTTGTAATCGACGAAGAAGGCCTTGATGTCATCGAGCGTGTGCGCGCGCAATTGCGCCAAGGTTTTGACCCCTTCGTGAGTTCGCGCGTGGCGCGCTACAGCGATCAGCCGATCGTTGCGTTCCCAACCTTTACCGCGCTCCTTTTCTCGTGCTTCGATGACGCCGATCAGCCGGCAACGCAAGACACAGCCCGCCATGACCGGAGCGTCCATCAACACCAAGACATCCAGCGGATCGCCGTCACCCCCCAAGGTCGAGGGAATGAATCCAAAGTCGAAGGGGAATGCCATGCCCTCCGGCAGGGTCGTCGCCAACTCAAAGCAGTCGCAACTGGGATCGTACCGGTACTTGTGACGGCTGCCCTTCGGCGTCTCGATCACAGCGCGATAGTCGCCGCTCTTCTTATCACGGCAGGCGGTATCAGAAAGAACGGTGTGCCGGGCGGATGCTTTGGCCATGACGATGCTCGTTTGATATTGAGTCCCGATAGTGGACTGCCGTATCGAGGCGAAGGGACGGCTTGGGGCCTGTTTGGCGGTCGGCGGAATCCGACAGGATGGGCCGGCCGAATGACATCCGGCGAAACCTTCTGCAAGCGGATGCAGGATTACTCTTGTCGTCGGCCGGCGCCTACAACCTTGCTGTTGCAGCTGAGGTACCCTATAGCGTCCCTTCGCTCGCGTTTTTTTGGGGAGTCTTACGCGTGAGAATCTCATGAGTGATCCTGTTCAGCTGGACGCCTTTGAATGGCGTCAGATCGTCGATGGCGCCACGGACACGGCGATCATCAGCACGAATCTAAAGGGCGAGGTGGTCAGCTGGAACATGGGCGCCGAGCGGCTGTTGGGGTGGACCGAAACAGAGATGGTCGGTCATACGCTTGATCGTGTGTTTACGCCGGAAGGCCAGCAACAGGGCGAGTTTGCCCGTGAGATGGCGGATGCGACCTCAAAAGGTCGGGGCGGCGGAGAGGAGGGCTGGCGCGTTCGCAAGGATGGGTCGCGCTTTTGGGCGGTGGGCGAACTGACTCCCATTCGCACCCGAGACGGCCTCATAGCCGGCTTCATCAAAATCCTGCGCGACCGTACCGAGCAACGGCAAGCCGAGGAAGACGTGCGTCAGGATCGGCGGACTCTCGAAGTGCTGAATCGCGCTGCATCCGACCTGGCCATTGAATCCGATCGACATCGAGTGGTGCAAATCGTCACTGACGCGGGAGTTGAACTCACTGAGGCCGAGTTCGGCGCTTTTTTCTACAATATCGTGAACGAGAAGGGTGAGAGTTATTTGCTCTATACCATCTCGGGTGTGCCGGTCGAAGCCTTCTCCAAATTTCCCATCCCGCGAAATACCGAGATATTTGCGGCGACGTTTGCGGGCCAAGGCATCCTGCGCTCGGCCGATATCACCAAGGATCCGAGGTACGGGCACAATCAGCCGTATCGCGGGATGCCCGAGGGGCACTTGCCCGTCCGCAGTTACTTGGCCGCCCCAGTTGTGTCCCGTTCCGGCGCCGTCTTGGGCGGCTTGTTCTTTGGCCATTCCACGGTGGGCGTATTCACCGAGCGCGCGGAACGGGCCCTGATGGGCCTCTCGAGCGAAGCGGCAATCGCGATGGACAACGTCGAGTTGTCGCAAGCTGCGCTCAAGGAGATCGAGGAACGCAAACGCGCCGAGGAGGCCCTGCGTCAGTTCAACGCCACGCTCGAGAACCAGATCGCTGAGCGCACGGAGCAGCTCAGAGTGAATGAGGAAGCGCTGCGGCAATCGCAAAAAATGGAGGTGGTCGGCCAGCTCACAGGTGGCGTGGCGCACGACTTCAACAATCTTCTCCAAATCATCATGGGCAATCTCGATACAGCCCGACGAGGACTGTCCGAAGGTTCCCCACGGGTTAGCAGGGCTTTGGAGAGTGCCGCGAACGGCGCACGACGCGCGGCGTCATTGACCCAGCGACTATTGGCATTTTCGCGGCGACAGCCGTTGAATCCGAAACCGATCGACGTCAATGCGCTGGTCTCCGGAATGTCAGACCTGTTGCACCGGACGCTCGGGGAGGTCACCGACGTTCTCACCGTGCAGGGTGCAGGCCTGTGGCGCATCGAGGCGGACGCAACTGAACTTGAGTCAGCGATTCTAAATCTTGCGCTCAACGCTCGGGACGCGATGCCCCAAGGTGGCCGCTTGACCATCGAAACCGCCAACACGGACATCGACCGCTCTTATGCTGTCCTGCATGCCGAAGTGCTGCCGGGACAGTATGTACTGATTTCCGTCTCCGATACCGGGACGGGGATGAGCGAGGATGCGATCTCGCGCGCATTTGAACCCTTCTTTACGACAAAGCCGGTGGGGGAAGGGACGGGGCTTGGGTTAAGTCAAGTGTACGGCTTCGTGAAGCAATCGGGCGGACACGTCAAGATCTACTCGGAACTCGGGCAGGGGACATGCGTGAAGATCTACCTGCCGCGCTTACACGTTTCGGCACGTATCGATGCACCGGATGAGCCGCCGTCGGCACCTGAGGCTGCTGCTGAAGAGACCATCCTGGTCGTTGAGGATGATGATGATGTCCGCGCGTACTCGGTAGAGATTTTGCGGGAACTCGGCTATCGAGTCATCGAAGCCCACGATGGGCCCTCCGCGTTGCGACTACTGGAGCGTCAGTTCCGCGTGGATTTGCTGTTCACTGACGTCGTACTCCCTGGAGGTATGACTGGCGCTCAGGTCGCCGCCCAGGCGCGAGGCGCCAAACCGGATTTGAAGGTGCTCTTTACGACAGGGTACGCACGCAACGCGATTGTCCATCACGGGAGGCTCGATCAGGGCGTACAACTGATCACGAAGCCCTTCAGCATGTCGGATCTGGCGACACGCGTACGGGACGTGCTTGACGGACTCGCCCGTGAGCCGTCGGCCGACGACCGTTCCAATCCTCCCGAAGTACTCCCTTAGTGCACCACCCAGCGTTGAGTCGGGCCGCCATTGCAAGTTGTGAGTATCAACGGCGCCTGGTTGTAAGGAGCCCCACCTTGGACATCGACGCACTTCCCACCGATGCCGACGATGGCGCCATTGGCTTCGCTCCAATTCTGACTCGGTCGACCATTGCAGGGGACGTACAAGATGGGAGCACCCTCGGTAGCCGCGCTCCCCTGCACATCGAGACAAAAACCGCCCACGCCGACGATGTTTCCATTGTTGAAGGACCATTGCTGGTTCTGCCAAGGGTCACATTGCTTGACGTGCACGGGGGTGCCCGGCACTGGGTACCCGTGGTTAACGACATTCATGCATTGGTTGGTGTTGCCGCTGGTGATCTGATGCGTAGTAGCGCAGGCAAACAACGGGATCACCATCACTACGTAGAGAACTAACAAACCTGTAGTTGAGAGTTTCATCGAGAGACTCCTGAAGTTCTAGTTTCGATCCTTGAAGGTCTCACGGGGAGACCGCCTCTAAAAACAGTAGGCCGAGCTGCTGGCCATCGACCTCAATGGCAAGGGTACGCGAGGCGTCGATTGGGTAGTAACCCCAAGTGCTTTGCGTCGTAGTATCTCCGCTCAGTCCCATCAGCTGCAAGCTGCCGTTGGTGAGGTCCTGCTGCCACTAAGCGCCAATCCCCTTCTTTGTAGGACATAGTCCATTCCCCGAAATTGGGAAAAATCCGTGGGGCGGATACTTAAGTGCAATGGTGGAGTCTTTGCAACTCACGTGCCCGGTGGGTTATTCGCAGCGGGCCGGCGTGGACAGCTTTCTGGGCCGGTCAGGGACCGAGATGCTAAGCATTCCTCAAATAGTGATCATCGACCGCGCCGGTATGATCCGCGTTGTTAACGGAGGCCAAACAAATTCGACCTTGGAGGACATCAACTCGCTGCGGCTCCTATTGGAGCCGTTGCTCAAGGAATCGCCGCCGAATTCAAAGTCTAGAATCTGAGGCGGTCGCGGGCATGTCATTGTGAGTTGTAGCAATTACACGAGCGCAGTACGCGTCGTTTGAGCTTTATATTCTTGCTTAGCGCGAAAATGCCCCCAGATCAGGGTCAGTCCTATCAACAGCGGATACGGAACAGACGCCGAGGCTGCGGTACTGTATGTTGAGGCGATACCTGCCTTCCGATCCCGTTCGGGAAGTTCCTATTTAGGCGGCCTCAGGCTACTGCCTACCCGCTTTCCATGCCTGGGAGTTGCATTTGGTTCCATCAACGCGTCTGGCCTTTATCGGCAACTCTCTGCCGCGTCAATGTGGCATCGCCACATTTACGACGGATCTTCAACAGGCGATTGCCAAGTCGCGCGTGCACATCGACACGGCGATCGTCGCAATGACAGACCATGCTGACACTTACAATTATCCCGGTGTTGTTCGTCTGCAAATCAACGATGAGCAGATCGAGGAGTACGCGCGCGCGGCAGACTTTCTCAACGCCGGACATTTCCAGGCCGTCAGCCTGCAGCATGAGTTTGGCATATTTGGGGGAGAGGCCGGCAATCACGTCATGGCTCTGCTTTCCCGCTTGACCATGCCGATTGTGAGCACACTTCACACCGTTCTCGCGGAACCCCAGCCAGTGCAGCGCAGCGTGCTGAAAAAAATAATCGATGTCTCCTCCAAGGTCATCGTTATGGCGGAGAAAGCTCGGAGCCTGCTGCATTCGGTATATCAGGTACCGGCAGATAAGATCGAGGTAATTCCACATGGGATTCCCGACACGGCCTTTGTCGAACCCGATGCCGCGAAGGTCGCGCTTGGTTTCGCCGGTAAAGCAGTCATTTTGACTTTCGGTCTGCTCTCTCCCAACAAGGGCATCGAAGTCATGATTGACGCGATGCCGTCGATCCTCAAGAGACGCCCCGATTTGATCTATGTCGTTCTCGGCGCGACGCATCCCAACCTCGTTCGTCAAGAAGGTGAGAGCTATCGCGAGAAATTAATTGCCCGCGCTCACAGCCTCGGGGTCCATGAGCACGTCGTTTTTCTCAATCGCTTCGTCGATCAAGCGACATTGCTCAAGTTCATTTCCATGTGCGATGTCTACGTCACGCCATACCTAAACGAAGCGCAAATGACGTCTGGTACCCTGGCGTACAGCTTCGGGCTTGGGAAAGCAGTCGTGTCGACGCCTTATTGGCACGCGCAGGAACTGCTGGCGGAGGGACGCGGCGTTCTCGTGCCCTTCGGCGATGCCGAGGCAATCGGCATGGAAATCGCAGGATTGCTCACAGATCACGCCCGACGTCGCGCGATGCGTGTGCAGGCCTACTCGAGCAGCCGCTCGATGATCTGGGAACGGATTGCTGAACGCTACCTGAGTGTCTTTGAGAGTGCCCGTCGCGCGCACCCGCCCAAAGTGGTTGCGCGGCGGATTGAGAGCATTCACCCGGCGGAGAGTCCGTCCGCACCGCCACTGCAGCTGAGTCATTTTTTGTCGATGTGCGACGACACAGGTCTGCTGCAGCATGCGATCTGTTCGGTACCCGATCGCTCGCACGGCTATTGCGTCGACGACAACGCTCGCGCGCTGCTTGTCGCCTGCGCTCTCAACGCGCCCGGCGAGCAGCGCCTGTCCGAAACGCTGACCTCGCGGTTTGCCGCCTTCGTTCAGCACGCCTGGAACCCTGCTCACAAGAGATTTCGCAACTTCATGAGCTTTGATCGGCGTTGGCTCGAGGATCTTGGCTCGGAAGACAGCCACGGGAGGACGCTCTGGGCCTTGGGCGAGTGCGCTCGTAGCGATGCCAATGAATCCCGCCGGCAATGGGCAGCATCGCTATTCGTCGAAGCGCTCGCGGTTACGGAAAATTTCTCCTCGCCTCGCGCCTGGGCTTTTGCGCTGCTCGGATTGGACGCCTACTGCGTCACGCTGCCCGAAAATCGCTACGCTCGGGAGTTGCGGCATTTGCTGGCCGATAGATTGATGGCCTTGTTATCTTCGGTCGAGACCAAAGATTGGGTGTGGTTCGAGGAAGGTCTGTCGTACGACAACGCACGCCTACCCCAAGCTCTCATTGTCACCGGGACCACGATCAGCGCGCCCAGCTACGTTGCCGCAGGTTTGAGGTCGTTGCGCTGGCTCATGACGCTGCAAACCTCCAAAGAGGGCATCTTTCGTCCGATTGGCTCTGAAAGTTTCGGTGACAAGCGCGCGCCGCCAAGCGCCTTCGATCAACAGCCTCTCGAAGCGACGGCCGCTATCTCGGCCTGCCTTGCAGCCTGGCGTGCGGATGGCGACGTTAGGTGGAAGGAAGATGCGGCGCGGGCATTTTCCTGGTTTCTGGGTACCAACGATCTATCGACGCCGCTGGTCGATGTTGCGACGGGAAGCTGTCGCGATGGACTGCATCCTGAACGCGCGAACGAAAACCGAGGAGGAGAGTCAGTCGTCTCCTATCTCATGAGCCTGACAGAAACTCGCCGGCTTGCCCGCATGGTCGGCAATCGCACGAAACCCGCGCCACTTCTCGCTTTGCGAGCGTGAAGTCCCGTAGACTCCGCGCGGTAAAAGGATATCTTTGTCACTTCCCCTTTATTAAATCGGCAGGGTCTTTATCTGCGCCCTGATCCGGCAAGAGTGGTCGTCAGGCCATTCAAGCCGGCAACTGAACCTAGGGACCTCAATCCCACCGATAAGACGCGCGCGAATCACATCGTGGACCGCGTCCTGGCGCTCGATCCTGCTGCGGCTGCCCGTGAACTCGCGGAAGTCCTAGAGTACTTCGAAAGTCGTCACCGCAATCTGCTCCAGATATTCGAAGCGCGCGCCGATGAAATGGAAGGAGCCGTCACCGCACATGCGGCTTTCACCAAGGAGCAACATCTGTTGGTGGGCGCCTACTTCATGCACGAGTATTCGTTCGAGGCGGCGGCACTGTTCAATCCAAGCATTGTGGCGCATCCGGATCAAGCGGCCGCGCCTGAGGGCGGGCGACGCTTCATCTTGAGTCTGCGGGCGGTCGGGGAAGGGCACGTTTCATCCCTGACTTTCCGCTCAGGGTCCGTTGCTGCCGACGGTACGGTGGCGGTCGACCCCACGGCGCGATTCGCATCCATCCCTAAGGTAAAGGGTCGGACGCCGGGTCCCGACGGCGATGCGGTCGAATTGGTTTTCACCTCTGACGAGGACATCAGCGAGCGGGTGATTTTTCCAGTTACCGAAGCGCAGTCGAACGGCATCGAGGACGCCCGTTTCGTCGAATTCGAGAGTGAAACACGCAAAATATTCTACGCGACCTATACCGCCTACAACGGCAGGGCGATTCGATCCGAGTTGATCGAGACGCACGACTTTTTGTCCTTTCGCCTGTCGCCGCTGCGGGGAGCCGCCGCGAAGAACAAGGGTATGGCACTGTTTCCCAGGCGCATCGGCGGCCACTACGCCATGATTGCTCGACAGGACAACGAAAACCTCTATCTCATTTATTCGGATGACTTGTATTCGTGGGACGGGGGCGTTGCCATCTTGAAGCCTCAATTCCCATGGGAATTCGTGCAGATTGGAAATTGTGGGTCGCCGATCGAACTTGATGAGGGCTGGCTGATGTTGACCCACGGGGTAGGCCCGGTACGAAGATACTCGATCGGGGCAGTTTTGCTCGACAAGGCAGACCCATCTAAAGTTATCGCGCGTACACGAGAACCCTTGATTCGACCTGAACCTCCCGAGCGGCAGGGCTACGTGCCAAACGTTGTCTATACGTGCGGCGCGATGCGGCACAACGACCGGATCATCTTGCCTTACGCGGTCTCTGACACGTTCTCGAAATTCGCAACGATCAATATCGCCTCGTTGCTCGGGCTTATGGCGAGCTGATTGGGGGCGGTGAGCGGCGGGGTAGTGATATCTCCAGCAGTTCGAGATTGGCGCTCGGACGGCACAAACACGCGCCCACCTCAGCGGGCAAGAGAAGCACATCACCGGTGCTGAAGGGAACGTCCGCACCATTTTGAGTCACGTTACCTTCCCCGGCGACGCACACCAGAACATGCGGCGCCGCGGCCGAGCCGACGGTAAATGGCGATTTGGCGCAGAGCCGCCATAACCTGAAATGTTCGCAATCAAAGAGCCGCTCGCGCAGCACGGGCTCGAGTTGCTCAACGAGCGGCACGACCGGAGTGATTGCGCCTCGCGTGAAATCAATACACGCCATCGCCTGCGCGACTTGCAGTGCTCGATGCTGGAGAGTCTTGGGATCGATCTGGTTCCAATCATAGAGACGAAACGTCACGTTGCTGTTTTGCTGCACCTCAAAAATCACCAGGTCGCGCAGCGAATGAACGGTCCCCGCGGGGATGAAGACGGCATCGCCGGAGGATGGAACGAAGGATGCGAGATGATGCGTGACTGCGCCTTCTGCAAGTGCTTCGCGCAATAGGTCAGGGGTGGTCTGTGGAGTCAGGCCCGCATAGATGAGACTTTCCTGACCAGCCCCGAGAACGATCCACGCCTCGGTCTTGCCGCTCTCGCCATCCGGCAGATATTTGGTTTGCCGGTCTGATGGATGTACCTGCACGGACAGCGCTGTGCGCACATCGAGGAACTTAAGCAGTAGTGGGAACCGATTGATGACTCCGTGGCAATTTCCCAGCATCCGATTTGGCCAGTCATTCACAAGCTGGCCAAGCGTGATCCCTTTCAGTGGACCATTCGCGACCACACTGGAATGCTCGTCGCGGTCGCTCAGAATCCAAGCTTCGCCGACAAGGTCCTCACCGGGCAGCGCGAGCGACAACAAGTCGGTTAACCGTCTGCCACCCCATGGGCGATACTGGAAAAAAGGATCGAATCGCAACGGATAGAGAGGGACTGGACTCAACTAAGCAGCAACTAAAGCGCCTCTCGCAATTAAAGTCACGGCTCCGCGGGCAGGCCTCTCATCCATTATGGTGCCAACCGACGCCCGCAGCTCGGCCGCGACTCGGATCATCGCGCTCGGTTCTTTGGGGCGCAGCGACGCGACTGCGATGATATTTTCGAGCGCGGCACGCGAAAGGGCGGAGCGTGAACCTAACCCGGTTGCACTGAACTGCAGCGCGGACATAAAGCCGGTGGACCAAGCTGCTCCCGCGAAGTAGCGCGGAGAGACGAGCGGGCAATCACTCGACAGCACAAATGTAAGCGCGCGTGGGGTGGAGCTGAGCCGACGTTCCAGTTCCTGCATTAGTCCTATGATCAGCGCCAGAAATCGATCGTAACTTTCCGGCGTCGAAATCTTTGCCGCAACTTTCCAACCGCGTATTCCCCAGATGGCAGGCAGCCATGCGCCGGGCGAGAGCTGAATTGGCCACGCGAGCAAGGCGACCAGGTAACCTTCCAGCATGGCCACGTCCATGTGTTCGGCGGGCCAGCCGTCCTCGGCGAGCCAAACATCTAGCGCCGTAAAGTCTTGCGCTGTGAATGCGATCGATCCCAACGCTTTGAGATCGGGAGGCAATAACTGCGGCGCAGTTTGGCCGTAGCGGGTGGTGTATCGAGCCTTTGGCTTCATAAATGTGCCTTAATTTGGAATCGCATGTGCGATGGAAAAGTTCGCCTGCGTTCGCACGATCGCGAGAATCAAACTGTCTCGTAGTACGGGCGCCGATGATGATCGGGACGGTACCCTGGCTTCGAGGCGGCAGCGGGTACAACCAACGAGTATGGCCCTAAATCGGTCAAGTAACGACTGGAATGTGCGATTCCGGTTATTTCGACCTGTATCCGCACACTGCGGTGGCCGGCTCCGGCAAGCTGTTGAATATACTCAGTTTATCCAACGCTGGACGGCATAAACGAGAGTGTGCGCCGCGATTCCAATCTTTTTCTTCGAGCCTCGTGCGCATGCCGTGAGATAAATGAAAGCGGCGAGGTCCCAGTGAGCGATCACGGGAATCAAACCTCTTTCAGCCAAGGAGTGAGGCGGTATGGACACAGTGATCGCAAGACGGAGCAACATGGCCGCGAAGTATATTCCGGCTATGATTTTCAACCGACGGCGAGTTGACCGGTGTGTCACCCAGAAATAACCTGAGCCCCGACCGTGGTCTGTTGCGACGATGGCCATCCACGCAATCAACACAATTTGAATGGGCAACAACACAGCGTAGGGAATGAGCCCGGATTCCCAAGCGCGAAACGGCGGCAGCCAGTGCGGCGACACTACAACTACTTCGATTTGACCAATTACGCGAACAACAAAAAGACTTAGGCACAGCCATAGAGCCGCTGACCGCCAGCGCTCCAACCTGGTGGTCGGCAGCCGCGCGATCATGAGAAAAGCGCCTCGTAGTGTTCAAACCAGTCACTGGATAAGCGCGCTTCGGGATCCCAGGCTCGCTTGCGGCGTAAGTTTGGGCAAATCTATCGCGAATTTCTGGAGATGGCGGAACTGGACCAACATTCCTCTCAACCGAGGCACAGCGTGGGCCTTCTACTGGCGTTTCGTCCCTGGGTGTTCTCGCTGGTCGCTGCCCGCCAAAGGCGAGGTGCCACCTAAAAAAGGCGATTTGGTGCGGGGTCGAATAGCTAAACGCCGTCTAACGACTACGATTGAATCAGCATTGTGGGTCAAGTGGGGCGTGCCTCAGTAGCGCTTCAGTAGTTGCGCCAGCTTTTGGATCGCTTGCGCCATGGTATTGGTCCACGGATGCCCGGTATTCAGTCGCAGAAAATTTTTGAATTGCTGACGAGCCGAAAATATGGGTCCGGGCGCAATCGATATACCTAGGTCTAGCGCCCGTCGATGCAAATCGAGCGAATCAACAGCGGCGGCGCATTCGACCCACAGAAAATACCCGCCGAGAGGCGCGGCCACTCGATAGGCGGTAGGAAAGTATCGTTGCAGTGAGTCCAATGCAGCGCGCTGCGATGCGGCCAAGCGGCGCCGCAGGCTGATCAAGTGTGCATCGTAGCCGCCACTGCGGAGCATCAGCGCAATCCCTTGCTGCACGGGAAGGCTGGTGGCGATCGATGCCTCCATCTTGCGCCGTGACAACTCCTCCGCATAACGGCCGGCAGCAACCCAGCCAAGGCGATAGCCCGGGGCCAAACATTTGCTAAATGATCCGCAATGAAGAACGTTGCCACTCCGGTCAAAGGCCTTGGCCGGCGGCTCAGCTTTGGCGGCGAATTGTAGTTCAGCGTAGGCATCGTCTTCGATGAGCGGAATTCCGTGGCTCTCCAGTAGCCGCACCAACTCGGATTTGCGTTTTCGCGGCAGGGTGGCGCCGGTCGGATGCTGCAGCGTCGTCATGAACCAACATGCGCGGATCGGAAACTTGGCGATTGCCGCTTTGAGCGCTTCTATATCGAGACCGTCGGTCGGGTGCATTGGAATTTCGACGACATTGAGTCCCAAGCGCTGTGCGGCCTGCAAGCACCCGTAGAATGTCGGCGATTCGATCGCGATGGTGTCACCCGGACGGGTTACGCACTGCAAGGCGAGGTTCAGCGCCTCAAGTGCCCCTGCGGTCACGATGATCTGGTCGATCCCGACCGACATTCCCAGGCTCATATAACGCTTTGCGATCTGTCGCCGAAGATCGACGCTGCCGGGAGGAAGACTTTCGACGGTGGACCAGGGGTCCAAGTGCCGTGCGCTGCGCCCCAGAAATCGGGCCAATTTTGGCCAGGGAAATTGCATCGGACTTGGAAAGGCGGAACCGAGCGGTACCACTTCGCGATTTCGCGACGCCTCCAGCGTTTCAAAGACGAGATCACTAACCGTGAGACGCGTGGAACTTGTCCTCGGCCGTGAGGTTCGGGGCAGCATCGGCTGAGCTTGAAGTTCACGGACGTAATAACCCGAGCGCGGGCGCGCCTCGACGAGCCCGCTTGCCTCGAGCGCCTCATAGGCCTTCAAGACGGTGGCCGGGCTGACTTTGCGCGATTCAGACAGCGCTCGAACCGAGGGTAGCTGATCACCAGGCGTCAACGATCCGTCGCGGATCATGCCACCGATTTCTTGTGTTACGGTCCTATACAGTTTCACACCCGACACAATACGGCGGGCGCGAATTCTCCGCCAGCATCGGCCTCAACGCAAGACGTGTGGTGCGATCCAGCCTAAATGGTAGCTAAGAAGTACGGACAGGAATAAGGCCACCGACAATCCAATCCGCCAGCTTAGCGCTTGGACTACGCGCGCCGCATGCTCGGGACCCGATGACATCGAAAAGAGTGCCTTTCCGAGACTCGCGACGATCGCGAGCAGTGTCAGCACGATTAGTGGTTTCATAGAGACCTCGTTTTAGATGCGCGTTCCTCGCGCCGAATGGTCGCAATGACGGTTCCGAATCCAACCGCCACGACACCGACCATTGCCACCATCAAAAAGAGCAGTCCACCGGCCAACTTGTAGCATTCATAAAAACCGTCCAGTAGACCCAGCGGCGTCGTAATTAGAAGCAGTGGCCTCGCTATTCGCATGAGTCATTTTCCTCTTCCAACTGCGCATGAATCACTCCCTGTCGATCCTACTGAGGCGGTCAAGAAATAGTAGATACACGTAGCGATCAAAAAACGCGGTACAGAAGAAATTGGGGGCTGAAAGCCGCTTAGTGTGCATGTCCGAATGGATCTGTGATCCCTGCAAGCCAAGGGTCATGAGTGGCCGCGCGCCAATCTTGTAGCTGTTTCCGCAAATCCGCCATGACGGTTGCGTGTGAGGCGTCGGCAGCAAGGTTGACTACCTCGTCCGGATCCACGCCAAGATCGTAGAGTTCTTCGGACGGGCGATATGTAAAGGCATCCAGCGTCCGCTTACCGAGCTTGGCACCGGGGGTGCTCACTATGGCTTTCCACGAGGGCGAAAGCTGTACGTCGCTGGCTACAGGGACGGCGAGCGAGGGCTCGAGGTTGAGGAAATAGCTGTAGCGCCGCGTACGAATAGATCGCATCGGATAGTACTGATTGATCTCGTGAAACGAATGCGTGGCGAAGACTTGATCGAATCCGACGGGATCGCTCTGTTCCAGTATCGGAAGCAATGAGCGGCCCGGCAGCGGCGCATAGCGGTAGTCCGCCGGCGGCGACACTCGCGCCCAGTCCAGAATGGTTGGGGCCACGTCAATCCAGCTTACCAACGAGGAATTGTGGACGTTGCGTGTGTGCTGCTGCGGCGAGCGAATGATCAACGGCAAATGCACTCCAGGTTCGTAGAGATTGTCCTTGGCGCCAGGAAACGGCCGGCCGTTGTCGCTTAAGTAGATGACCAGGGTGTCGTTTTCATGTCCCGCACTGCGCAGCTCCCGCAGCAATATCCCCACGCCGCTGTCCAGCCGACTCACCGATTCGTAGTATTGAGCCAAGTCCTGGCGTACGCCGGGCAGATCCGGCAAATGACTGGGAATCAAAACGTCGGCAGGTGAGTAGATCTCGCGCTCGACCTCGGGCCATTTTCGCGAATTACCAAAGTTGAGCGCGTCGCGATGCGGATCGCTGTAGCCCACGGTCAAGAAAAATGGCCGGTTTGCCTGAGCGCGCATCCATCGCCCCGCGAGATGAGCCATTGCTGCGACATCGCGTATCCCGGGCAGTTCGGGCGCCAGCCAGGCGTCATAGGGCAGCATTGCGTCAGGCTTCACGTGCTTCTTGCCGACAAGTGCCGTGCGATAGCCCGACTGCTGCAGCATCCACGGCAATGTCTTGACATCATCCAACAGCGAAAAATTGTGCACGTCGTGCGCGAGCCCATACATGCCGTTGGTGTGAGAATACAGGCCCGTGTACAACGTCGATCGGCTGGAACTACATGAAGACACCGTTGCGTATCCCTGCGTGAACAAGGTTCCCTGCTGAATGAGGCTGTCCAACATCGGTGTTTTGACTCGTCCTCCACAGCAGCTCATGTCGTAGCCCTGATCATCCGCGATGATCAGCAGGATATTGCGCGCAGCGACAGAAGAATTCGTTCGCGCCTGCGCGGCGCTGCCCAGTGCGGCACCCCCTGTCAGGCCGAGTCCGGTCGCCGCCACGAGTAAGTCCCTGCGCTTCACGCTGAATCACCTGGAACTGCGATCGGACTACGGTCTTTCACGCGGTGCTCCCACTGTTTTAAAGATCCTTACTATAGATCCTTTGAGGAGATGAGAGTCATTGCTCGCCGGTTCTACTGGGCCGTCCAACCACCGTCCACCGGAATGGCGGTGCCCGTGATGTTGTGCGCCTCGGGGGCGCAAAGCCACACGGCCAAGCGCGCAATCTCCGCCGGTGAGGAGAGCCGGTGTGAGGGTTGCTTTTCAGCCAGCAGCGCGTCAATGGCCGCTGAGGTGGACACCCCCAACTCTTGGCGACGTTCGGCAATCTGCGGCGCCAGCAGTGCGGTATCCACCCAGCCAGGGCAGATGCAATTGATGGTAACGCCGCCGCTCTCGGCGCTGCCGATGTCCGCATATTCGAGTGCCGCGACCTTCGACAAGCCAATGAGTCCGAACTTGGCCGCGACATAGGGCGCCTTACTGACGGAGGCCACGAGACCATGCACGGAGGCGATGTTGATCACGCGCCCGTACTGCGCTTCGGCCATCGGCGGCAAGGCGTGGCGCATGGTGTGAAATGCCGCCGACAGATTGACCGCGAGAATATCGTTCCACACCTCGGCGGTGATCGAGATGATCGGCGCGGTGTGCTGGATACCGGCGTTGTTGACGAGAATATCCAGGGGGCCCCGCGCGAACACCTGGGCCATCAGGGCATCGATTTGATCGACATCGCGCAAATCGCCGCCAAAATAACGGCCTTCTGGACTTCCGGCCGCCTGCAATTCCGCAACCAAGCGCAGGGCCTGGTCCGGCTCGATGAGTCCATGCGCCGCAACCCGCGCGCCGGCCTTCGCGAAGGCGAGGGCGATGCCCTTGCCGATGCCACGGTCCGCGCCCGTGACCAATACCGATTTGTCGCGCAGTTCCGTCGTCATGCGTGAAGGTCCGGCACGGCTTTATCCTAAGACGCTCAACGCCGGCGGCATGTCCAACCACAACTCGCGCAGTGCCCCGTGAGGATCGCGCTCTATCCGGGTATTGCGGTCGAACACCAGCGTCGATCGTTGCGATGCATCGAAGCGCGGCCAGTGAGGAATCCTCGAATTGTTCGGATCACCGCTCTTGGCGAAGGCGAGCAGGGCGGACGCCAAATCGTCGCACATGCGCCGGGCGTCGGTCGAGCCGCTGCCCAAAATGGCATCGCGCTCGTTTTGCATCGACGCAGCGACATCCATGGCGTGCACGGCGCCAAACTTGCCGTCGTACGCGGGACAAGTCCATTCCCACAAATACGTGTAGACGGCTTGGCGCGCGGCTTTTGCCTCGACCTGTGCATGGGCGAAACGCCGGAAACCGGCATCGGTAATGATTTGCGCGTACAAGAGGTAAGGCGACTTGGTCGGGAAGTGCTCGCGGTAGGTCTTTTCCAACAAGGTGGCCTTGCCGCCATATGCCGCCGACAAGGTATCGTTGAGCTCTTGTTCAGTCATGGCAAACCGATCAAAGAACAGGCCGGCATCATCCAGCGTGGTGGAAATCATCAGCGGCACGCGGTCGGACAACGATGCGACCCGAGATTCCAGCGGATGCGCTGGAATATGGACGCCATCGACAACGGGCGCGAACGCATGCGCACCGAGCGCTGTTTGCGCCGCAAGAATCTGTGTCCAGGGCAAGTCTCCAATTCGATCGAGAGTCGCCGGCGTCAGGCCAAGCTGTCCGATGAAGGCCTGCGAAACCTGCGCAGCCGCGTCCCGCGGCATATGCGACACGAGCGAGCCGCTCTGAATCACTGCTCTGTGAAACAAATTCTGTGCGGCCGGCATCGCCAGCAGCGTGCTCACCTTCCAACCGCCGCCGGACTGCCCGAAGATCGTGACGCAATCCGGATCGCCGCCAAATTGCTCGATGTTGTCGCGTACCCATTTGAGGGCCGCCACGAGATCCAACATTCCCGCGGCGCTGGCATCGGCCCAGGGGCCCGAGGGGTCAAGGTCCGCAAGATTCAAGTACCCAAAGCTCGACAAGCGATGCGTTACCGTAACGACGACGACATCGCCCCACTGCGCGAGCCGGGTGCCGTCATACATCGGATGATTGCCGGAGCAGATGGCGAAGCCGCCGCCGTGAATGCAAAACAGCACGGCGCGTTTATCCTTACCGGCGGCCGCGGGCGTCCAGATATTGAGATGCAGACAGTCCTCGCCCATTCCGCCGAGCGCCACATTCAAATCGAACTGGATCAGCCGCGCGTATTCGTGACCGACATCGTAGGGAACCTGCGGCGAGACTGCGGCGTAACCCAAGCAATCGCGCACACCCGTCCAGGGCATTGCAGGTTTTGGCCGCTGAAAGCGATTCGCCCCGGCCGTCGACGCGGCGTAGGGGACGCCTTTGAACTGCCGGACACCTGAACTGATCAGTCCTTGGACCCGGCCGCTCGCAGTCTCGACGCTGCAAAACTCCATGGGATCAATATTTGTAATTGATCGACAGGCCCACCGTTCGAGGTTGCGCCAGAAACACTTGGACCGGTGCGGCCGGGTTGTACTGGAGGGGTACGATGTTTGCGGAAACCTCGCCTGCCTTGTCGAACACATTGCGCAAGAACAGACCGTACTCCAAGTGATTGGGTGCATGCACCGAAAGGCTCAAGTCCGTAATGTTGTAAGAGGCCAAGGTGTACTGCTGACTGATCACCGTGCCGAAGCCTGCGTTGCGCTCCCCGATCCAACGGTCCGTGACATTGATCGAACCCAAGTAACCGCCGGGCAGATCGACATCATAAGTACCGATCAGCGCGAAATTGAAACGCGGCGATAGCGGGAGACGAACACCGGGCGTCGTCACATCGATCACTGCCGGAGTGGAAGTGAGGCGTGCATTGGTGTACGCGGCCGAACCGCCGAGCGTCAACGGCGCAATGATTCGATAGTTAAATGCCATTTCGGCGCCGGTGACACGTGCCGTGCCGGCATTCTCGAGCTGGTTGACGCCGCCCACGTTGACCGTCACCTGAATGTCTTTCCACAAAATATCGTAGATATCGAAGTTCAACGTCGCGCGCTTGTCGAGGAATGTCGCCTTTTCACCGAGCTCATAGCTCCATAGCCGGTCAGGATCGTACGTGGGATTGCCGAGACCGGGCGAGAGCACGAAATTGGGACCGCCGGGACGGAAGCCGCTGGCCGCGCGGGCATAAACCATCACATCATCGGTGATGTGAAACTTAGGATTGATCAGGTAGGTCATCACGCTCTGATCCGAGGTCGCCACCGGCGGCGTCAACACCGCAGACGAGCCGGTCGCGAGCAAGCCGCTCACGGTTTCCTCATAGGCCTGCTTTTGCCGGCTGTACCGAACTCCCAGCCCCAATTCCAATTGCTTGGTGAAAAAAATCGTGCCATCCGCATACGCCGCGTACTCGCGGTAGGTGCTGGGCAGGAAGCTCGTGAAGGGCGAGATTCCCAAAATAGTACCGCCCGGATTTGCGTTATCAAACAGATCGACGACCTCGCTGGTCTTCTCGTTGCTCAAGAACGCGCCCGCCAACCATTGGAAGGTCGTGTTCTCGTGCGAGGCGACGCGAAACTCCTGGGTGAATTTCTTGGTCGTGGTGTTGACGTACAGGCTCCACGGATCAGCGGCCGCGCCCAAGAAGCCGAGCGCCGCATCATAGGTCAAGCTGTTATCCGTGTAGCTGGTGCCGTTGTTGGTTTGCAGGCCGGTGATGGAACTGAATTTGGCCCATGGCGTGTCGTAGTTGATCGCAGCCGAGTAGAGCGTCAAGCTGTAATTGGAGGGCTGAAAGGTCGGGTACGCCTGATCGTAGGTACCGTAGGTCGGCTGGTGTGTCTTAGGATCGCGAAATCCCACATCAGCGCTTTCGCTTGGAATGTGCTGAGTCGAGGCGCGCAGTTGTATATCGAGATCATCCGTGGGCTGCAGCAACAACGCGACTCGACCACCCTCTGACCGAGCCCATCCCTGGTTGTCTCGCCCGTAAATCGGATCCTTGGCATAGCCTGAGTCATACACCTGATAACCGTCGACGCGAATCGCGGCGATATCGGCAATGGGTATGTTAACCATGCCGGTATAGGCGTGATTGATATGGCCATGCTCAGTAGAGGAGACTTCCACGCCTGCGTCCAAGCCGAAGGATTTCAAATCCGGCGCATTGGGAATGTACTTGATGGTGCCGCCCAAAGACGTGGCACCGTACAACGTGCCCTGCGGGCCGTTCAGTACCTCAATGCGATTCAAGTCGAACGCGTTGACATTCAAACTCTGATAACCAACGCCGTTCGAAGTGCTGGCGCCCAAGGGAATGTCATCCAGGTAGACACCGGTGGCGCTGCTCAGCTGCGAGCCGGTGGTAATGCCGCGAATCACCAATAGGTTTGTGCTCGGACCGGTTGAGGCAAAGCTCAAACCGGGGACGAACCCCGCGAAGTCGTTCAAATCACGGGCCTTGATCTGTTCCAAGATGCCGGCGGTCAACGCCGTGATACTGCTCGGCACATTCTCGATCGACTCAGAGCGGCGGGTCGCCGTGACGATGACTTCAGCAAGCTCTGTTCCGGAGCCGTTGGCTGCTGGTGCAACGGCTTGCGCGGCAACCCAGGATGCGCAGAGTGAGGCGGCGCCGCCCATGAACGTCGCGAGCATTAAGCGAAATGAAGCCATATAACCCCCATATTTAGACCGCCAGAGCGGGAGCCGTACATCTCGGCCCTCTTTTTGAATTTCAACGAACGTTGAAATTATGCCTGTGACCCTGCCTTGTCAAGAAATCTCCGGCAGTCTGTACATGACAAAATCTCGACTTGAGCGCGTGGCCAGCGCCGGCCTCTTCGTGAAATATCACCGGCTTTTGCAGATAAATTGCAGGAGGACTTGCCTCAGCACACGTCGCCGGAGCGCGAGACGGCCCTGTCCATGCCGCATCCAGGCGGACGGGCGCCGAGGCGGTTTATTCAGCAAATGTTAAATTTAGTCCCGTAAGAGGTCTGCACGCTGAATTTGCGGTGTCACAATAGGCGGCGAGCGCGCTCAAGCGTCGACAGCGCGTTCGCCGGGGATAGCAATTAAATGACAGAGCGAGCCGTGACCAAACTCGACCATAAAGCACCCGCCAAGAGCCGCAAGAAATCCGGGCGCGGCCGCCCGAGACACACCGACGATAGGGTGAAGGCCCGCGGTCGGCTACTCGACGCCGCCGAATCGTTGTTTGCCGAACGGGGTTTCTACGGTGTGACCACCCGGCAAGTTGCCGATGCTGCCGGTGTGGATGTTGCACTGATTTACTATCACTTCAAAAACAAATCCAGCTTGTTCGATGGTGTGTTCGAGCGCCGTGCGCGGCCGTTGGTTCTAGCGCGTCGCGATTCGTTGCGCGCCTATGTCAACAATGGCACTGCGGTAACCGTGGAGGGCGCCGTCGCCGCATTCATCAATCCGATGATCGACCTGTCCTTGCACGGCGATGTCGGTTGGAAGAGCTACTTCGCCTTGGTCGCGCAGATCGACAATACGCCCTGGGGCGGCGAGATTATTCACCGCTACTTCGATGACAACGTGCTGGAGCTGATTGATATTTTGCAGACGGCGCTTCCGGGCAGCCCCAAGAAGGAACTCTACTGGGCTTACAACTTCCTGGCCGGATCGATGATGTTGGCGCTCTCCGGCACTGAGCGCGTCGACCGCTTATCCAAAGGTCTTTGCCGGGCGAAGGACTTGGAGGCTGCGCGTCTGCGGTTGCTCAATTATTGCGCGGGCGGTTTTTTAGCGATGATCACTGCCGAACGATTGAGCGGTCGCGCCTGACGCCGCGCCCGGCGGGCGCGCGGCGACAAAGACGGTGTTGCGGTGTATTCAAGGCGTTTCAGCGCCTCTCTATACCCATATCCAAAATGATACCGGTGACGCCCTCGACGCGGCGAGCATCAGTCGCGGCGCGCTTTTTCGTTTCAGCGTCACCGATGCGACCGGCGAGTTTAACGACGCCATGATGCACCTCGACACCGATCGAGCCGGCAGGAAGGGTGTCATCCTGTTCGATCTCAGCGACAACCTCTTGCTGAATTTGCGTGTCATTCTTCATCGTGTCTGTCTCCTGTTGCGTATAGCCACAATGCGGCCCGCGATTGGAATTGAATAGCGGAAGACGCGTAGGGTGATGTAGGACAAAAGCGCGACTAGGGGAGGGTGTGGGAGTACACTTTAATGTACAGCGAATCGGGGTGTGCGCGCGCATGAAAGCAGGGCCCATGGGATGAGGAGCCAATCATGAAGTTAATAATTACTGTTCTTGGTCTTGCCTGGCTATTGTCGGGTTGTTTTAGTAACCCCCCGCAAGAAGACAGCACTGGGGTTGGACATAAGGATCCGCGCACAGGCCTTTGCAACGACGCCACGCCGCCGCCCTGCCAGCCGCCCCGAGACTAACGAGAATTTGCGCTGAGGCCGAGTTCCGCGACACGCGGTCGTTGCGCAATAGGCGACTCGAAGGACATCAGACCATGAAAAAATTTGTCATACAGCCGCACTTCAGGTTGCAGGAATGGGTGGCCGATGAGAAGGGTTACTTCACAGCCGAGGGCCTCGACTACGTCTTCAACGAAGAGGTGCAGGCGACGGACGGCAAGGTGCATGACAAGGGACAGCGTGTCGGCGCCTACCAGTCGTTCGAGTCAGGCCGCGCCTCCGATGTGAGCTGTGCCTGTCACTGGACCGTGAACGTCGCCGCGTCCAGCGGGCTGGGCAAACTCTATCCGGAAGCCTATTCAGTGGCGCCGGCCGGAATATTCGTACCCGGAGATTCCGCCATTCGCCATCCCGCGGAATTGGCGGGCGTGCCGATTTCCGTGGGCTACCAGTCGGGCAGCCACTATTCGACGATCCAGTCCTTGGAGCAGTACCTGCCGGCGGCCAGTATCCATTTGTCCTTCAACGAAGGCATGCTCTTCAAGCGCATGCAACTCCTGATCGACGGCGAGATTCCGGCCGCTGCCCTGTTCAGTGGTCCTTACTACTTCGCGGAGCAACTCGGATTCCGCAAGATCATCGACACTACGTTCATGATTGCGACCATGGTCACAGGCGACACCGGGCCGGCCGAGCTACGCAAGTACTTCCGCGCGCTCCAACGGGCGCAACGCGACATCGATCTTCGTCCCGAAGCCTACACTCACTTCTATCAAAACGAATTTCCTGTGCGCTTTCATTCGACGATGGACACGAAGCGATGGGGACCGGGCGAACGCCTCGTGTTCGAGCCTTACACGGAGGAGGCTTTCAACCGCTCGCGCGAGTGGATTGCGCAGCATCAGATTTTCGGACCGGGTGAGCTCGGCACCGCCACATACGAGCAAGTATCCGTGTGAAGTATAGAACTCTGCAGTCCTTGACGGCTGCGACCTGCATGTTGGGGCTGACGATCTCGACCGCTCAGGGCGCCAGTCCGCGGGATGCCGTACGCGGTTGGCGCAAAGCACACGAGAAAGCGATCCTCACCGATTTCGTCACGCTGCTGTCGATGCCTAATGTCGCGACCAACATCGCCGACGTCGAGAAGAACGCGGCCTACATCGAAGGCCAGTTGAAGGCGCGAGGTTTCGAGACGCGCCTTCTCACGGCCGAACCTGGCACGCCGCCTTCGGTCTTCGCCCAGATGAAGGCTCCGCACGCGAATCGCACGGTGATCTTCTACGCCCACTACGATGGTCAGCCCATCGGCCAGAAGGGCTGGGTCTCAAGTCCATTTCAGCCCACGATGCGCACTGCGCTTGCGGAGGCCAAGGCCATCGACTGGCAAAATTCGACCGGTCCCCTCGATCCGGATTGGCGGCTCTTCGGCCGTTCTGCCGGCGATGACAAAGCCTCGATTCAGGCCATGCTCTCGGCCCTCGATGCGCTCAGCGCGGCCCACATAAAGCCGACAGTCAATATCAAGCTGCTCTACGAGGGTGAAGAGGAGCAGGGCTCGCCGCATTTCTCCGCCCTGGTCGCCAAAAATCTTGATCTGTTGAAGGGCGATCTCCTGATCATGGGCGACGGGCCGATGCACCAGAGCGGCAAGCAGATGGTCAACTTCGGCAACCGCGGCATCGCGAGTTTGACGATGACCGTGTACGGGCCGGCCAAACCGCTACACGATGGCCACTACGGAAGCTGGGCACCGAGTCCATCGGTGATGATAGCGAACCTCATCGCAAGCCTTCGCGACGACGAAGGTCATATCCTCATTCCCCATTTCTATGACGACGTCGCGCCGGTTTCGGCTGAGGACAGGGCGGCCTTTGCCGCCATGCCGCCGGTTGAGGAGGATCTCAAACGCGCACTGGGCCTGGGCCACAATGTTGGTCCGCCACGTCTCGCAGACGGCTATCTTGGGCCTACCTTGAACGTGCGCGCCATTCACGCGGGCGACGAAGGCCCGGCCGCAGCCAACGCCATAGCTACCCAGGCCAACGCTTCATTCGATTTTCGCCTTGCTCCCGGCGAGACGCCGGCCCACACCCGCGAGCTGCTCGAGAACTTTCTTACCCAACAGGGCTGGTTCATCGTGCGGGACGAGCCAGACCTCAAGACGCGCGTCGCGCACGCCAAAATCGTCAAGGTGTCCTGGGATGCGGGTGGCTCGATCGCCACCAAAACTGTGCTCGACTTGCCGGCCTCGAAGGCCGTAGTCGCCTCGATCGGCCGCACGGTCGGCTATCCGCCGATCGAGTTGCCCATCGTGGGAGCAAGCTCCGGAATCGCCGATATCGTGAATCTGCTCCACGTCCCCATGGCCGGCGTGAGCATTGCCAACTATGACGACAATCAGCACGCCCAAAACGAAAACCTGCGGCTAGGAAACTTGTGGGACGGGATCGAGGTCTACGCGGGGCTGCTGGCGGATCTGAACTGGAAATAGTGTGCTCGTGGAGGTTTAGGCAAATCGCGCTAGGCTGGAAACGCGTGCAGTGCTTGCCTCGTGAACTCGTCCAAGGGGAAAAACGTTTCGAGCGCGAGCTCTTGCAAAGTGACATCTGCCGGCGATCCAAAAACCGTGGTGGTGCTGATAAAACTCAGCACCCCAACGGGTGTACGAAGCTTTAGGGGCACGGCGATTCCCATGTGTTCACCTTGTACGCGCTCTTCGTTGCCATTTTCTGTGGCCGGGAGGCGGCGCAGCTCGCCCAACAGGGATATCAGCGCCGGATCGGCGGTCGCGGCTATCTGATGGCTCAGGCGGTCAAAGAGATGCTCACGCCACTGCGTCAAATTGACAATATTGGGCGCAAGTCCCAGAGGGTCGAGGCTTAGGCGCAATACATTCGTCGGCTGTTGCAGCAAGGATGCATGGACGCCGGCCAGCAAATGCGGCACCACGCCGTTGGCTGCCATCAAATTCCAGCGTCGATCTACAGCCAACGCGGGATACGGTTCGTGGCTCTTGAGTATTAATTCAATCGCTTGTTTGGCGGCCGTAAATGCCGGGTCGTTCAAGGCGGATTCGCGGTAAACGGGCGCGAAGCCCGCCGCCAGCAGGAAAGCGTTTTGTTCTCGCAAAGGCACCTCCAGCTTGGCCGCAAGCCGCAGAACCATCTCCCGGCTGGGATTCGCACGTCCTGTTTCGATGTAGCTGAGGTGGCGCGTGGAAATATCGGCATCGCCGGCAAGTTCTTCTTGGCTCATTCGGCGGCGATGACGCCAAGTTCGTAGATGGACTCCCACCGTTGAGGTCGTTTGGTGGAACTGCATCTCGGCTACTGCGTGAGCGGGCATGTTCATAACCGCATATTAGTTCGAATTCAAACAGAGTCCATGACCCGGCAGGTAATGGACCGGCGCCGCTGCTCGCGCAATTATTTGCCGCACGCAATTGTGCGCGACAAATTTATCCAAATCCTAAGGAGACCGACATGCCTGTCAAGACTTACCAAGATTTCCTACGTTATGTGCTCTGGGCAGATGCTATTTCTTGCCTCGTCTGCGGAATCTTGCAGGTGGCCCTGACCGGGCCTCTGAGTTCGTACTTTGGCCTCTCCGAAAACCTTCTGATGGGCACCGGCGTTTTCTTGTTGGTGTATGGCGCCGTCGTGGCGTTCCTGGCGACGCGAAAGCAGGTCCCAGGTGCAATTATTGGACTGCTCATTGTGGGGAACATTGCGTGGGGCGTACTGGCGGTGGCCACTCTTCTGGGAGGCGATGCGCGCATAACGCTATTGGGCAAAGGTTACGTCACGGCGCAAGCGCTGACGGTGCTGATCCTGGCACAACTGCAGTACTTGCTTATCCGTCAAGCTAGAAAGTCAATAAATATCATATAAACAATTAGTTACGATCAGGTAGCTCGAGCCTCGGATTGCGTTTGCGTCGCGCGCCCAGGCGCCTTCGCCTTCTCGTTGCGCAAACAGCGTCCGAGGTGCAGTCGCACGGCAGGCTTCCTTGACAATGGGTCGCGATGCGAATCTAATCGCGAATACGAATGATTCGCATTAAGGGAACGCTATGGGTTTTGCAGAAGTCTCCGCGCGACGCTTGAGCCGCGTTCAGATCGGCGTTGGATCCTCAATTTGTCTCGCGTCCTCTTTCGGACTCCATGCGGAGGAGTCGACCGACAAGCTCACCGAGGTCGTTGTCACAGGCCATCCATCGATCAGCACTTATGCGACATCCCTGCAGGACACTCCTCAGAACGTAACCGTCGTGCCCGAGGAGCTGATCACCCAGCAGGCTGCGAGCACCGTGCAAGATGCGCTAAAAAACGTGCCGGGAATTACGCTGAACGCCGGCGAAGGCGGCACGCATGGCGACAATATCAATCTACGAGGCTTCGCCGCGAGCGATGACTTCTTCTTGGACGGCTTGCGCGACACCGGCTTTTATACACGCGACAGCTTTAATCTCGAAGGGATCGAAGTTTACAAGGGGCCGGCGTCGACCTTGTTCGGACGCGGCTCGACGGGCGGCGTGGTCAACCAGGTTAGCAAGACGCCGCAGCTACAGGACTTTGCACGCGGCAGCATCGTGGGCGGCACCAACAGCGAGCTTCGCGGCACCGCCGACTTCAATTACCAATTCGCGGACAGCGCGGCATTTCGCGTGAATGCCATGGGACTGAAATCCGAGGTTGCCGATCGCGATTTCGTCGATAACCGCCGGTGGGGCCTTGCGCCGTCGCTGGCATTTGGGATCGGCGGTCCCACGACGTTCACCTTGAATTATCTGCATCAGGAGCAAAACGACATCCCCGACTACGGGATTCCGTTCGCCTTCGGCAGCCCCGTGCCGGTGCCGCGCAACACGTATTATGGCCTGCCTTCGGACGACAGGAGCCGGGCGCGAGTCGATGTAGGCACGGCGATTTTCAAGACCGAATTCAATAAAGAATTCTGGTTCACCGACACGGCGCGCATCGGCGACTATTTCTTCGACAGCCGCGAGACCGCTGCCCACTACGGCACGGCACCGCCGGCACCCGGTACGCCGTTGGATACGGTACTGACATTCCGTGATCGCCCGAGCGTTCAAGGCACGGTGAAAACGCTGATGAACGATGCCGAACTACACAAACGCATCACCACCGGTGCGGTTGAGCAGCATCTGGTCGTGGGTCTCGAGCTGGACCGCGAAGAAGCGGATCTGACGCGCTTTGCCAATCAGCTGAATCAGATTCCGGGCACGCCCATTCTCGACCCCAATCCGTTTGAACCGTTCCCCGGCCATCAAACCCAGGTTACCCAAACACCGGATACGGTTACGAAGACAGCGAGTTTTCTGCTGGAAGATGTCGTCGATTTCGGCCGGTACTGGGAAGCGACGGCAGCAGTGCGGGTAGATCGGTTCAACGCCGAGTTCAATGAACCCATTACGCAGGCGCACTTTGAACATACCGACACGATCGCGAGTCCGCGAGCCTCGATCGTCTTCAAGCCCATCGACATCGTAAGTCTCTACGCCTCCTACGGCACCTCTTACGATCCGTCGGCAGAAAACCTCTCGCTCAGCGCCAAGACGGCTTCGCTGGGGCCGGAGAAGGACAAGACATTCGAAGTCGGTGCGAAATCCATGGTCCTTGGCGGACACCTCGCGCTGCAGGCCGGAGTCTTTCAGACCGAAATGAGCAATGCCAGAGTTGGCGATCCTACCAATCCGACTGCTCCGCAGTTGCTGGCAGGGAAGGAACGCGTGCGTGGCTTTGAGGCCGATGCGAGCGGCTACCTGACCGACGAACTGGAGATTACGGCGGGCTATACCCATCTCAACTCCGAAACCGTGGAGTCAACCGATCCGGCATCGGTTGGCGCTCCCCTCCTGAACACTGCGCCGAACCAGGCGAATATGTGGCTGGTATACGAGTTTCACGAAGCGTGGAAAGTGGGCGCGGGAGTCAACTATCTGTCTCGCCGCGCGGCCGATGTCGACAACACCGCGCACGTCCCGGGCTACGTCACCTTCGACGCTATGGCGAGTTACCGTTTGAACTCGCACCTGACGGTTCAGCTGAATGGCTACAATCTCGCGAACAGATACTATTACGCGAATTCCTATTTCAGCTCGCCGGTGGAGAATCACGTCGTGCCGGGCGCAGGACGAACTGGTTTGTTGACAGTATCCTTTGGCTTCTGAGTCTGCATGTATGACTTTAAAAACCTGATTGCAGTCGCGGCGTTGTTGGCGCTGGTTCTTGGGCCGCTGTTGCTCGCGGCTCGCGGACTCAACGCGACGCGTCGCACCTCGGCCGCAGCGGCGGCGGATCGGACGGCCAATTGGGATTGGGAACTCGCGATCACCTCGGCGCTGCTGTATGCGCTCGCCTTCAACCTGATTTTCCTCATTCAAGAGCTGTTTCTGGTGTTGCCCAAGGCGTTCACTCCGGGTTTGCGCCCGACACTCTTTCATAACAATCATCGCTGGGAAGGTGAAAACGCGCTGGCGAGTCTGTTCCAAGGCACGGGCGCCGTTGCCACCTTTTTAACAGGCCTCATCTGCGCTTTTCTCGTGAAATACCAGGTGGGCCGCTCATCGAGTGTGCGGCTGTTTCTGATTTGGATGACCTACAACGGATTTCTACAATCCTTGCCTCAGGTCGTTATTGGTTCGGTCGAACCTGAGAATGATGTGGGCATGGCGATGGTCTATTTGCATCTCGGCGCGCCGGCAAAAACCGTTGCGGCATTCCTGGCGCTAACCGCGATTCCTGCGCTCGCCTTGTGGCTGCGCCGCCCATTGCTCGGCCTTGCCAGCGACCCAATCCGTATTACAGGCGGTCGAGCGCGAACGCGTTTCGTTTTCAATATTGCGACGCTGCCGGCGATGGCGGCGATTCTGCTGATCATTCTGTTCCGCGTGCCTCGCAATTGGGTAGAGGTGGCCGCGGTGCCGGTGGTGGTGACGCTGATCGGAATCGCTTGGATCCAAGCCGGCGCTTGGGCGGCTGATGGTGTGAAGGCGAGCGGAAACTTAAAATCGAAGTCGATGATGTACGCCTTTTGCGCGCTTCTGATCCTTCTGCTGATATTTCAAATCATTCTGAGACCGGGCATTCGCTTTTACTAGTGGTGGAATTTTTCAATCTGTTCGCGGCCAATTGCCGCCGCGACCTCGCTGGAAGCCAAACCGCGGTCTCGCGCCGCCGAAGGACCGGCGTCAATTGACGCCGGCCCCATGGCAAGTTCAATACTCTGAAGTGCTACTCGTCCTTGATCTCAAATACCATCGGCCTTAGATAGTCGTTGGGATCGACCAGCCAAAGCAGCTGCGGCCAAGTGGTCGGCGGCACATTGGCGGCTTTGAGTGCGTCGAAGTAACCGACTTTCCATTCCAATGACGATCCTTCCACCGCCACCGCCGTGGTGTGATTCGGAATGAAGTAGCGAGGCTTCACGTGCTCAATGTAGGTGATGATGTCGCGTTCACCGTTTTGGTTGTAGCCGAGGCTCACGACCGAACCCAGTTCCACATCCACCGGACCCAAACCATCCATGATTGAGGCCAGATTGGCGCCGACTGTCTTGCCGTTCACCATGACGCCAGGGAAGCATCCTTGGGCATTCTGCGGCGGCTCGAAGGGCATGCCCGAGGGGTCATTGTTGGGCAGCGCGCAGCTGTCGGTGATGTCGCCGGTCGAATTGTGCCAAACAAACCTGAATTTCTCCTTGCCCTGCACGGTGAATGTGTAGAAAAGGGCGATCGGACCGCCGGGACCCGTGCGCGCCGTGGCGATATTCATTACGTTCGAGAGCGGCGTTCCCGCAGGGAACAATTCAGGGTCGCGGGGATCCTGCAGATTGCAAGGAAAAGTATTACCCCGGCTCGCGGTCGGCTGGCACACACCCCCCGAGGTCGCCGAAATGGGAACGGCATCCGGATCCGTTACGCCCGTGTTGGTCGAATGCAGATGTTTAAACACACTGATGCTCACGGCAGGCTCGAAGGCGTCAATCTTGACAATCTGCGCACCGGGCAGCGAGCCACGAGTAGTTAGCGGCTTGCAGGTGACATCCTTCACGAGCGTATACCCATTGGCAAAGTTGCTCGCGGCATCGATGTGCATGTTGTCGCAGGTTTCCGGTGTCGCATAGATGACGGCGCCGGTCTCTTGCGAAATGTACGCCGCATTATCGGCATGATCGAAATGCCCGTGACCTAGAAAAATGGCCTCCGGCTTCAGGTCCACCAAATCCTGGATCACCAAAGGCGTCCGCCCGGGCGTAACCTCAAGTCTGGTAATAAAAGAGTCGAGCAGCACCACGTGTCCTTTCATCGCTGCGGCGAACGAAGCGTTCGTCAGCCAGGAAAAGACGACGCGATCGGTGCGCAGCTTGCCGTTCTGTGCATCGACGGCTTCGGTTCCGAAAATCTTTTGCCGAGCGGCGATCATCGCTTCGGAAGGGCTTTTTGCAAACGCAGGACCGATGAACAGCCCCGACAACAAACTTGCACTGACTGTTGTCATTAATATAGGTGGTATTCGCATTGGAGACTCCCCTGAGAGTGAAAGTAGTTTTTTCGCTGACGGCACTGGCCCGGGACACGGCCAGGGCAGCCAACCAAATAAGTTTAATTGGCGGTGCGATGACATGAGCGTTTGTAGGATAATTTCCGGGGCTTGTACTAGGTCACGATCAGGGTAAGGCGCAAGCCTGTAGGACGCGGAACCTCCGATCTACGAAGATTTTCGTTGCAACTACGAATCTATTCGTAGTAACCTCGCGCCATGGAAAAGCCATCGTCCCCAAAACCAACTGTCATGGAACTGGCGATCCTACGCGTGCTCTGGGAGCGAGGGCCCTCCACGGTACGCGAAGTCCACGAAGTCCTGGATGGCCAGAAAGCCACCGGCTACACAACGGTTCTGAAGATGCTGCAGATCATGACGGCGAAAGGCATGGTGACCCGCAACGAGGATGCGCGAGCTCACATCTATGTGGCGCGGCAGCCGGCCGAAAGTACCAAGCGGCAATTGGTCAGTGACCTGGTGCATCGCGCCTTCGCGGGTTCGGCGAGCCAACTGATGATGCACGCTCTCTCGGGAAAGAAGACCTCGCGCGCCGAAATCGATGAAATTCGCCGCTTGCTGGACGAGCACGAAAGGAAGACCAAATGACTAATCCTGAAACAATACGCGTCTTGGGTTGGTGCTTGCTGCACTTTGTTTGGCAGGGCGCGCTGCTTGCACTGGTCCTCTGCGCCTTGCTGTCGCGGTTGCACAACCCCCGAGCGCGCTATGCCAGTGCGGTGTGCGCTTTAACCGCGATGCTGGTCGTCCCTTTCTTCACGTTTGCAATTTTGAAGCAGTCGCCCGAACCCATCCGGCAGTTCTCGATGGGCGGACTGACGGAGATCGGAAACGGCCTGCAAGCTGTGCAGTCGATCGCTGCACCGTCCGATGTCCCGGCAGGATTGCCGTTCGTCCCGCGCACCGTCTCGATCGATTGGATGGGTTACGCAGTGCTAGCCTGGTTCGTAGGTGTCTATGTTTTTACACTGCGTACGCTCGGTGGGTTGATGCTGTTGATGCGCCTGCGCCGGCAGCATGCGGAACCCATTGCCGGCGACTTGCTCAAGACTTGTGTGGCGTTGCAGCGGCGACTTGGAGTTTCGCGCGCGGTGCGTTACGTGTGCTCGAAGGCCGCGGAGTCGCCTGCTGTATTCGGTTGGTTGAGGCCGGTTGTAGTGTTGCCGCTCTCGACGCTGGCTGGTCTTTCTCCGTGGCAAATCGAAGCGATCCTTGCTCACGAACTGGCGCATATCAAGCGTTGGGATTCTTTGGTCAACGCTTTTCAAATTGTGACTGAGACACTGCTGTTTTATCACCCCGCGGTGTGGTGGGTAAATCGAGTGATCCGCAACGAACGCGAACACTGCTGCGACGATATTGCGGTCGAGGCTTGCGGTAATGCGTACGACTATGCCCGCGCGCTGGCTCAACTCGAGGAGTCACGCTCGACATCGGTGTGGGCGATGGCCGCAAACGGCGGCGTGCTGACTTTGCGCATTGGCCGGCTGATCGGGCTCAAACGCGCTACCCGCAACATGTCCGTTGCCGGGATCGTCGTCATCGTCGCCCTATGCGTCGGGGGAGTTCTGTTGGCGGGAACCACGGTAGCGCAGCTGCAAAGCTCGGCGCCCGCTCCGCCGGCAACGGCCGTCGTCGCGCCGGTCTCTGCCGTGCCGCTGATGTCCGCCGCCGCCATGGTGTCCGCGCCCATGGGGGTCTCGCAGGTGCACGTGGCGCCGCTCGCACTGACGGTATCTTCTCTCCATCTGGCGCAGCTTGGGGCCGGCGTCGCAGTAAGACAACGCACCAAAGAGGCCGCTTCTCAAGATAGCCCCACCGAACAGCACGGCTCATATATCGAGGGCTTGCAATCCGCGGGACTCAAGGACCTGACGGTCGATGAAATCATCGCGCTGAAAATTCACGGAGTAACGCCGGAGTATATTCGCGGGCTTCGCGTCGCCGGCATCGAAGCCAGTAGTCCCGAACTGGTGTCCTTGAAGATACATGAGATCACGCCCGAGTATGTTCGCGGTCTCGCGGCCGCGGGACTGACCAACTTGCGCGTGCATGAATATTTGGCGGCAAAGATTCAGGGGATCACGCCGGAATTTATTCAAGGAATCCGCAGTCACGGATTCAAAGACCTGACCCTCAGGCAGTTGATCGCGCTGAAAATGGCCGACATTTCATAAGAGGCATCTGATACATGCGTGCTGCATCTGTTTTCGCGCTTCTGGGGTTGCTACCGTTGCTCGCCCTGGGTGCGGTCGATAACGGCAATTGGAGCCTGGAATCAACCGATCAGACCGGCAACGTTCAATTTACGCTGCAAAGCTCGCAAGGCGGCGATCACTTCAGCACTTCCTCGGCGTGGAAACTGGCGGATTTTCGCGGCCTCGACTGGGCGGCGACCGGGAAGCGCGATGTGAGCTTCAGCATCGTGCGCGATGCTGGAACCATCGATTGCAAAGGGTTCGTACAAGATCAGCGCGGGGCGGGGCTGTTCACCTTCCTACCGAACCCGCAATACCGGCCTGAGATGGCAAAGCTTGGCTTCGACTTCGAGGATAAAGAGCTATTTTCGGCGGCGGTATTCGATGTCAGCTTCGAATTTGTACGCGCTATGAAGAGCGCGGCAGTGCGCGGTTTGGATGCCCGCAAGTTGCTGGCGTTTCGAATTCACGGCGTTACGCCGCAGATGGTCCGCGATCTACGCGCCGCCGGCCTCGAAGCCGCTGACGCGGAGAAGCTGATCGCGTTCCGCATTCACGGCGTGTCGCCCGAGTTTGTCGGCGAGATCAGCCATCTGGGTTTCCAGCACGCGCCGCCCGATCAACTAATTGCGCTTCGCATCCACGGCGTCACGCCGGAGTACATTGAGGGACTGCGATCCAAAGGCATGCGAGACCTGACGCTGGATCAGCTGATCAACCTGCGCATTCACGGCATCGACTAACACGGCATCGATTAAGGGGATCCGCGTGTCGCCTTGCGAAGCGCGGCGTCGGCAAGTGGCCTCATCGCAGCGTAACCATCGGAGTTCGGATGCACGCCGTCGTTACTCAACTCGGGACGAAACGCCCCAGAAGACGTCGTCAACGATGAATAGTAGTCGGCGAATATGAGCTTATGCTGGTCAGCGAATTGCCGGAGCCACGCATTGAGCTGTCGGATCTGATCGACCGGCTGAATATCAGGCCTCCAGGGAAACCGTTCGGCAGGCAAGATGCTCGCCACGATGACTCGAATATGATTGGCCATTGCAAGATCGACCATGGCGCGAATATTGTTCTTGAAGTCATCGGGGCTGCTTGGGCCCGTATTTCCGGCCACATCATTCGTGCCTGCCATGATGTGCACAGCTTTAGGATGCAGGGCCACGACGTCTTGGTAGAAACGCACCAGCATCTGAGGACTGGTCTGTCCGCTAATGCCTCGATCCAACACGCGGAGAGTAAATAGCGAAGGATCCCCCGCGCCCCATCCCTCGGTGATCGAGTCGCCCATGAAGACTACAGTGGGGTGCGCGCCTTTGAGGATGGCGGCATTGTCAGATTTGTAACGGCAGGTGTCGGCGAAATCGCGGGCCAGATCCTCTGCGTGCTTTTTAAGATACTCCCGCAGCTTCTCATCTCCTTGCGCAGGCATCGGCGGCGGCTTGACGCCGGGCTTGAGCATGACGGCGAGCATTTCTCGAGGAGGTGCCGGCGGCGGTGGCGGACAGGGAGAATCGCTCATTTGGGCAACTGGCACAGGTGCCTGCGCCTGAGCCGCGATCGCACCTCCCAGGAGAACAGCACTGAGACACGCCAACTTGCACAGTCGTATGATCACTGGGATCTCCCGGGCCAGGTCCATGCGGATCAAGACTACCGCTTCATGGATGTGTTAGCCCATAAGATTCCATCCACCAGTAAAGTTCTTCGATCCAATGGTCACTGGTGCCGTTTCTTTGCGACATCGAAAAGCCGTGTTGGCCTGAGCGAAATACGTGAAGTTCCGGGTTCAACTTCGCGGCGCGCAGGGCGTCGAAGAACTTCAACACCGGCACGGCGGCGATCGGATCGTCTTCCGCCACAGCGATGAAGGCGGGCGGTGTCCCGGACGGAATGTTGGGTATAGCGCCGAAGGGCGCACCGTAGATGGGCGCGACGAAATTGGGCCGGTCGGCGGGATTGCCGGCGAGCATCGTACCGGAAGTGACCACGCCTCCTGCAGAAAAACCGACGAATACGATTTTATCCGCATCGATTCCCCATTTTGCCGCATTCGCGCGCACCATCTTGATGGCCTGTATTCCGTCGGCAATGCCGTACTTCTGGGCTTCCTCGGGAAGGGCGTTTGGGGGTAGGGCGCCGTTCGTCGGACGAGGAACGGGGGGCGCCAACAGATTGGGCGCGAACTCTTGGTCGGTGCCGGGCGTGAATGCCAGTCGGTACTTCAGTACGAAGGCAGTAATTCCATGCTGCGAAAACCACTCCGCTACGGGGTAGCCTTCTTCATCGATGGCGAGCACTCGAAAGCCGCCGCCGGGCGCGATTATGACGGCAGTCTTGCTCCGACCGGCCGATTTTGCCGGAAACACGGTCAAGGTGGGCACCGTCACATTGCGCACGATGTGTATCCCTCGCCCCGGCACCTCGAGGGTGCTCTCATGTTGCGCCGGGTTGACTGTGCCGGGAATTTGTCCGTCCCAGACAAGTATTGCTTGCCGAGAAGAGTACGGCATCGCCGGCGTCGGTGCGTGTTGCGCGCCGGCAGTTACGGCCGCGAGCAAGCAAATGGGTGTGCCAACCCAACCGATATTGTAATTCTCATGTTCCTTTTCTCCCGCTTCATCTTGGGTTTTTGTCATCTCCAGCGCGCGGCCAGGCTAGGGGAAGCGCCTACCGCTGGGAATTCGGGATTGAGGATGACAGCTTTCGGCGGGACCGAATCTTAGGATTCGGCTGCGCCGAATGCTCTTATCCGTAAAAGCGAATTCCCATGGGATTGATACTCGGCCATGCTGGGCTGTCGAGCTTGGCAAAAAAAACGTGTGAGCGTTCCGCGAGATGCCGCACTACCAGGGGGTATGAAAATGATGATGCTGAGATTGGGCGTGGCGGGATTATTGGCCTTGAGTATTGAACTGGCTCAGGCGCAGGCACCCACACCTCCAGCCTTCGATTTCGCCAAAATGCGCGCGGAAGTCGAAGCTTTCAACAAGAAGCCGGACACCGTTGGGACGGGCAAATACCCCGCGCTCAAAGAGACGGTAGACTCGCTACCTAACCATGTGATTTATCGCCCCGCGGATTTGACCAAGCTCGGCAAGGAAAAATTAGGGCTACTCGCCTGGGGTAACGGAGGTTGCGCCGCGGACGGAGCCGGTGGACGATTTCATCTGGCCGAAATTGCCTCGCACGGCTATCTCGCGATCGCCAGTGGAACGATCCAGAGCGGACCTGGGGCGCCGCCGAAGCCAGTCGGCGAAGCACCGCCGGGGCCACCAGCGCTGGGCGCAAACGGTATGCCATTGCACATACCGCCGCCCGCAACTAAATCTGCGCTGCTTACCGAGGCCATTGATTGGGCGTTGGCGGAGAATAAGCGCAGGGGAAGTGCTTATTATGGCCGGATCAATCCGCAGTGGGTTGCCGTCTCGGGGTGGAGCTGCGGAGGCTTGCAGGCGCTTGAAGTGGCAGCCGATCCTCGCGTGCGCACCGTCATCATCCACAGCAGTGGCATTTTCGCCGACGCCAATCCCATTCCGGGCATCACGATCACCAAGTCGGCATTACAAAAGCTGCATACGCCGATCATCTACATTCTCGGTGGACCGAGTGACATCGCCTACGCCAATGGCATGGATGATTTCAAACGCATTACCTCCGTGCCGGTGTTCGTCGCCAATCTGGATGTCGGTCATGGCGGAACCTTCATGGAGCCAAATGGCGGACGAGAGGCGTCGGTGGCGGTGAACTGGCTCGACTGGCAGCTGAAGGGGGACTCTCGCGCAGCCAAGCTGTTTGTCGGCGCTGACTGTGGTCTTTGCAAGGATCGGGATTGGAAAGTCGACAGCAAAAATCTGACTGTCGCGAATCACTAGCAGCCATCTCATAAGCAGGGAAAGATGAGAAATACGACGGTTCTTTTGGCGGCGTGTCTCAACATGCTAGCGAGTCTTCTCGCGCATGCCGCCCCCACCGCCGTGCACGTAAAATCCGGCGATATTGTAGGCGACTCTCTTGTAACGGGCGGCTCCGTATTTAAAGGCATTCCGTATGCGGCTGCGCCGACCGGAACCAGGCGCTGGCAATCACCTCTGCCGGCGGCAGCGTGGCGGGGTACTCGCGCGGCCACCGCCTATGGGGCTGCCTGCGAGCAACCCAGCCAGGGGTGGAATGACTCGGTGGTCGCATCTATGAGCGAGGATTGTCTATATCTCAATGTGTGGACGCCCGCCGTCAATCCGAAAGTACGATTTCCAGTGATGGTATGGATTCATGGCGGCGCATTCATCGGCGGCGCGGGCACCGATCCTATATTTGCAGGTGAGGAATTGGTCAGGAAAGGCGTAGTTCTCGTGACGCTGAACTACAGGCTAGGCATTTTTGGCTTCTATGCGCATCCTGAACTTACGCGCGAATCGATCCATCACAGTTCTGGAAACTTCGCATTAGAAGATCAAATGGCAGCACTGCAATGGGTGCGTGACAACATCGCCGCATTTGGCGGCGATGCGGAAAAAATCACCGTTTTCGGCCAATCTGCCGGTGGTATGAGCGTTGTGACGCTGCTGGCTTCACCACTCGCGAAGGGAAAATTTCAAAGAGCCGTCATCGAAAGCGGTGCGATTCTCGCGGCGCCGCCTTTGAAGCGACTAAAGGACGCAGAGGCCATGGGTGCCGAATTTATGGGCGCGGATAGTTTGCAGTCCTTGCGTGAGTTGTCCGCCACGGATTTGCTGAAGCGATTTGGCTCTTTCATGTCGACGCATCGCGAATCGCGGATGGCTCCTGTCATCGACGGATATGTGTTGATCGCCGATCCCGCCGAGAGTTTCAGTCAGCATCAAGAGAACAAGCTTCCCTTAATTATTGGCAATAACGCCCGCGAGGGCTTCGGGCGAGTGAGTGAAGAAGCGTTGCCGAGCGCGATCAAGCAGTTTTATGGCATCGATGCCGCGAGCGCACTTCCACTATATGAAAAGACAGACTCCGTGCTGGGGCCGCCATCTTCGCAATGGCTGACCGATACGAGCTTCCGTTGCAGCGCCGTCGTGATGGCCTCGCGCCACTCAGCGGGCGGCGCGCCTGTATATTCGTATCATTTTGAACAGTCCATCCCAGGACGCGAAGGCGATGGTGCCGCTCATTCCTACGAGTTGCCCTACGTATTTGGGAATCTACTGCCGAGCGGACCGCTGGCCGGCCCCTTTAGCGCAGCCGACCGGCAGTTATCAAATGTCATGCTGTCTTATTGGACCAACTTTGCGAAGCACGGCGACCCGAATGGCGCGGGGCTGCCATTGTGGACAAAATTTAGCGCAGCCGCGGGCCCCTACCTGCGCTTTTCGACCGCCTTCGCGCAAAATGCGCAGCCAGATGAAGGACTCAGGAAGCCACAGTGCCAATTGTTCGAGGCGAAACTGGCGAAAGCGGAATCCCCATGAAAGGTATAGAGATGGCTAGGTACGTTCCAATCGTGTGCGGGCTCCTCTTGATATCCGGCGCCGCACTCACTCACGCCGACGAGGCCGCAAAGCTGCGTACCGTCACCGTGACGACAGAGGTTAGTGGCACATTGAGGCCGTTCAATGGCGCTACGGGTGCGCCGGGGGCAGAGTTTGTCGGTCGCCCGGACGAGGCGAAGATCGATATTTCCGAGGCCTACAGGAAGGCGCGCATCGATCTCATCCGCACGCACGATGCCTTCGGACCAGGCGATATCGATGCGAAATTCGGTGCTGCGAAGAATTTGCCGCTGAGCGTTCCCGCAGAGCGCGATGCGCTGAACATCTTTCCTGACATGAGTGCCGATGCCGACAATCCCAAGAGTTACAACTTCGGCCCGACCGACCGTCTCATCGCGTCAATCAAGAGCGTGGGTGCGGAAACGATCTTTCGGATTGGACGAAGTATCGGCGCAGATCCAACACCTCCAGCCGATCTGGACAAATACGCGCAGATTGCCCGTCACATTGTGCTGCACTATAACCAAGGATGGGACCACGGCTTTCACGACGGCCTGCGCTATTGGGAGGTCTGGAATGAACCGGATTTCAGGGTATTTTGGACCGGTACGCCGCAGCAGTATTACGATCTTTACGAGAAAGTAGCGCGAGCGATCAAAGCGGCTGATCCCAATGCTTTGATCGGCGGTCCTACCATATCCAAACCGCTCGACGCCACGCCTTACCGCGAAGGCTTCTTGCATTTCGTAAGTACGAAGAAACTGCCCTTGGATTTCTTTGTTTGGCACTACTACACGATGGACTCCAATGACCCACAGACGCTGGTCGATATAGGCAAGCAAATCCGCTCGATTCTCGATGCGCATGGGTTCCGTTCGACGAAAAATGTTTTGGATGAGTGGAACGTCGACCTATTCGACCGCGAGTTGTCGAAGGCGGGCCGCGCCGCGTTTACGGTCACTTCGCTCATCTATATGTTGGACGCGCCGATTGACTTGCAGGCCTATTACCGCGCTGATCCTTCGTTCCGGAATGCCGACGGCAAGCCCGATGCCGTGGGCAATGCACTCACGGCATTCGGCATGATGAAAGACACGCCGGTGCTGCTCAAAACTTCCGGTACCGACGATGCCGGATTCGGCGTGCTGGCAGGCCGCTCAAAAGATGGGCGGATGATCCAGGTTCTCCTCAGCAATTATCAGATCGCGGCCAAATCCCTGGGTCCCCGCCCAAACGGCGATGTCCTGCACATTCCGAATATCATGGACATCACGCTGCCGCCTCGCCGCTCGCTCACTTACCATGACAATGGCGGCTATGACCTATCGGTCGGCGTGCCCGCGGGCAGGTATCTGGTGACTCGTTACCGAATCAGCGATACACAGAATTTCACCCAGGTGGATCAAACTTCGCAATCCGGACCGCAATTGCGGCTTCAATCCCCAATGCCTGCACCCGGGATCGAATTTGTAAAAATCGTTTTGCAATGAAAACTCGAGTTGTTCGGCCCGGCGTCGATCATACGACGAGGGTGAAAGCAGGTATCCGCAAAACCGAATTCCCGCTCCTGCGCCGCCTCGCTATGCTCGGGCGGTCCGATAACAAAGTCGGTGCGGTGCAATCGATCAGGGGGGCAATATCGACGAGCGGCCATTAAAGATAGCGCAAGTAACGAGGCGCGCTGCAGGAGTGGGGGCAGTTCTCGTCCTTACGGTTTGCGGATTGCTAGCCGGCACAGGCCACGCGGCGGGTGCGGCGGCTGACTCGCATCCTGCGTTGCGCGGCCAGACCTGGGATTCCATCAAGCGATTGCCCGATTGGTCTGGGGTCTGGGCTCCGAGCCGGCCATTACTGCCGCGGAACCCTGGGTCCGGCACCGGCTTTGTTTTTGGCGGCGATGTTCCCCTGAAGCCTAAATACGCAGCGATGCGCGACGAGCGCATGGCTGCCGTCCGCGGCGAAAGAGGACAAGATAAAATTCCGCTCAGCAACAGCGGTCTTTGCCTGCCGAACGGTACGCCGGCGAACATGGGCCCGGTCGCGCATGAATATCTGTTCTCCCCGGGACGCGTGACGATTCTGCTGGAGAACTCCGAGATTCGTAGAATTTGGACGGACGGGCGGCCTCATGTCCCCGATGATCAAGTCAATCCCAGTTTCAGCGGTGATTCCATCGGGCATTGGGAAGGCGACACGCTGGTCGTGGATACGATCAATATTTTTCCGGAGGCCGAGTTGTACATTGGGGGGAGAGTGACTGAGAAGACGCACGTCTCGGAACGCATCACTAGGGTAGGGGATCGGATGCGGATCGATACGGTGGTGGAGGACCCGGAGCTGTTCGCCAAACCCTGGGTTTATACCCGCTGGTATGACCACGAAAAAGGACCGCCGATCGACTACAACAGTTGCACCGAAGGCGACCGTGCCAAGAAGGGCGAGGAAACGCTGCTCAACATCGACTTTAACGCACCGAAAGAGGGGCAGCAGAAATGAGACCGGTTCGATCGATAGGGGCCCTTGTAGTGCTTGCTGCAGTTTTATCGTTTAGCGTTGCTGCCCGGCCCGTGTTTGCGCACCATTCCTTCGGTCTGTTCGACATGAGCAAGACGGCCGAGGTTGAGGGCACCATCATCAAGTTGGAATGGAGCAACCCTCATTGTTGGTTGTTTCTGGCGTCCGGCCCTTCGGACACGGAGGCGGTCAATTACGGCTTCGAGATGACCAGCGTCGGAGAGATGACCCGACGCGGCTGGAACAAGACTTCTGTAAAGCCGGGCGACAAGGTGAAAGTGACATTCCACCCCGTGAGAGACGGCAGGCCCGCCGGCTACATGATGAACGTGATGATGACCGATACGGGTAAGTACATCGGCCGACCGCCCGAGGGCCTGAACGCACCCCCGCCGCCTGCGCCAGCGCCTGGGTCCGGATAAGGAAGCACGCGCGCCCGCCTTTGGCGTGTACTCGAGCACAATTGAGCCGCAGCGGACGAAATTCGGAGAAAATATGAGCTAAAACAGTAGCTTGATTTACAATAGAGCTATGATGGGTTGGCTCGACCGAAGAATTACAAAGACGCTTGCCGCCCCTGCTTTCCCATGAATTTGCATCGCCTCGACTTGAATTTGCTGGTTGCGCTCGATGTCCTATTGACCGAGCGCAGCATCACGCGTGCGGCCGAACGGTTGAATCTCAGTCCGTCCGCGACCAGCGGCGCCCTGGCGCGCCTTCGAACCTATTTCGATGATGAGTTGCTCACGCAAATTGGCCGGCGCATGGCGCCGACCCCGCTGGGCGAAAGCCTGCAAGCGAACGTGCGCGATTGCTTGCTGCACGTGCAGGCCACCATCGACATCAAGCCGCAGTTCGATCCGCGGAACTCAAAGCGCAATTTCAAGCTGATGATGTCGGATTATGTCTCGACCGTTCTCATGCCCGCGGCGCTGAAGCGCCTGCAAGCGGAGGGACCCGGAATCACCATCGAATTGCTCGGCAATGAAAATGAGCCGTGGGAGGCCTTGAGCCGCGGCGAAATCGATTTTCTCGTGCTACCCAAGAACTTCATCCGCGAAGGGCATCCGGCGGAAGTGCTGTTCGAAGATGAATACGTCTGTGTGTGCTGGAACGAGAATCCTCTCATCGGCGATGAGATCAGCCTAGAGCAATGCCTGCAGATCGGACATGTGGTTGCGCGCATCGGCACGCTGCGACCACCGACGATTGATGCTTGGTTCTTCGAGCGTTTTGGGCACGCGCGCCGCGTCGAGGTGATTGCAACGAACTTCAACAGCGTTCCGCATCTATTGGTGGGAACCAACCGCATCTCCATCATGCATCGGCGCCTGGCCCTCGCCTATAGCAAATCCCTGCCGCTGAAGATCTTGCCCTCGCCGGTGACCATGCCCCGCCTCATTGAAATGATTCAGTGGCATAAATACCGCGACCGTGATCCTGGCCGAATATGGCTCTTCGAAGTGCTCAGGTCGGCGGCAGAAAACACTCCATAAGTTAAGGCGGCGACCATTCGGCATTGCCGAATCCTGGTGTCCATAGAAACGCCTTCCCGACGAATTAGCCTCAATCTAACCTGCAGGCACTGTGCGGTACGCAATCGTGGCTGTTTGCGTGCTGCCTAATAAATCAATGAATGCGGCGTGGGGAGGAATCATGAGCTGGAATAATTATGGTATCTGGTGCGGGGCGAGCCTATTCGCCATATTCGGTTCGAGCAGCGTGGCATTCGCGCAACAGACCAGTTCGGCAAGCGAATCGCCGTTGGCTGAAATCGTGGTCACCGCGGAAAAGCGCGCCGAAAAGATTCAAGACGTGCCCGTCGCGGTCACCGTGGTGACGGGCGAGCAACTCGCTGACCAGCATATTTACAGTATTGCCGATCTGGCTCGAACGACGCCCGCGCTGGAAATGGTGCAAGCGTTTGGCGGTCCCGGTGGCGGCGGACAAATCCGCGGCATCGGTACCAACTCCTTCAGCCCCACCGCAGAAGGTGCGGTGGGCATCGTGGTGGACGGAGTGCCGCAGGGCAATGTCAACATCACCAATCTGTTCGACCTGCAGCGGGTAGAGGTATTGAAAGGCCCGCAAGGAACCTTGTTCGGACTGACCTCCTCCGCAGGCGTCATCAACATGGTGACGGCGGCGCCTGATCCAACCAAGTTCATGGTCAGCGCGCATGTCGATTATTCGGATGACGGTCGCTTCGGCTCAAACTTCGGTGAGGAAACGGAGCGCGTGGTCCTCAATGCGCCGCTGTCGAGCATTGCAGCCGTCCGGTTGGCCATCTCGGACGATCGAATCAAAGGAGTGCAAGTCAATAACTTCAACGGCACGCCCGATGTGTCCACGGAATGGGGCGGCCGGGTACGCTTTTTGCTCCAGCCGACCGATGAATTTGAAGTGAACATCATTGCGGACTACGACAGACGCGGCCAGAACTACAATGACCCGCAGTTCAACTACGTATCGGCGAATCCGACGTTGACGGCCCAGTTGGCCGCGTGCGGCATCACGCCGTCGTATTCGAATCAGGCCCGCTGCTGGAGCAATGCGAACGATCTGAACTATCGAAACTACGGCGCGTCAGCGCAATTCGACTATCACTTACCCTTCGCTACGCTCACCTCAATCACCGGGTATCGAAAACAGATCACTGCGCCCAGCGACTTCGATGCGCAAGGCTTGAGTTCGGACATTCCGCAGATTTTCCAAAAGGGTCAGGAAGCGTCGGGCCGTCAGTTCTCGCAGGAGTTGCGCATCGCCTCGAGCGGAAAGCAGACGATCGACTATGTAGCCGGTTTCTTTTACTCCAGCTACTCGGCGGAGACGGCTTACGCTCCGGGCGGCTCCTTCAACGTGGGCATTTTCCCGGTTCCTGGTTTTTTTGTGCCCTTCGTGCAGACGGCGACATCGACGGCCACGACCAACAAATCGGAAGCGGTCTTCGGCCAAATGACCTATCACGTGACCGATCAGCTTGGCTTGATTGCGGGCCTGCGGTACACGCATCAGGAGCTTTCGGCCTCCACCTCCGCGAACTTGATACCACCGGCTCTCACGCCCGCGCAATTCGGCTCGCTGGACAAGGATAATGTCTCGGGCCGCTTAGGGCTGCAATATAAGATCAACCCGGATCTGACCAGCTATTTCACAGTGGTGCGCGGTTATAAAGGGCCGCAAGTCACGCCCGCCGCTGAAGGCTCGCCGCAACAGGTGATCGGAGCGGAAATTCCGACGGCATTCGAACTGGGCATCAAGGGCAGTGCCTTGGACCACCGGCTGGGCTGGGACAGCGATATATTTTATTCAAGGGTGCATGACTACCAGGGTCAGTCTTGCTCGATCAATCCCGTGGGTGCATTGGTTTGCTTGGGCCAATCCGTCGATCAAGTCACGACCAAAGGGTTCGAACTGAACGCCTATGGCCAGATCGCCCCGGGACTGACGATCACCGCGGGGTATATCTACGATGTCGCAAAGTATCCCAGCGGCTACACCGGGTATGACCCAAATAATCTGCTGGGTGGAACGACCGATCTCTCAAATCAACAAATCGTGGGCGTTCCCAAGAACAAACTCTCGTTGTCGGCTCTCTACGACTTTCCGCTGAGCGCCGCGATTCATGCCTTTGTGAATGCGGACACTGTGTTCAAATCGGCCATGCGCTTAGGTCCCACCGCTGATCCGCGTTTCGTCTACCCGCAGAATTGGAACACCGGGCTTCGCTTAGGGATCAAGTCTCCCACCGACACGTGGAGCGCGGCGCTGTTCGCACGCAACTTAGGCAACGATCACGAGCCGGTGACCCTGTTCGGAGGTCCCTCCTTCGTGCCGCCCGGCGTGGTCCCCTTTATTCCGTTCGGTGCGGTCAACGGCGTGTCAGGTTGGCAAACGGTCAACTCGCTGCGGCAAGTGGGCATTACACTTGAAGCCAAGTTTTAGAAGCCAGTTTGCCGCTCGCGCCGCTGTTACCGGGGCTTTTAGGCCCAGTACACTCGGTTCGTGAGAGGTTGGGGTCTTAAGAGACAGCATGATTCTTTTCATCAATACGCGCGTCTTCGATGGCAGCGGCACTGCACCCTACGCCGCGGAGGTGTTGGTCGACGGCAATCGCATTGCGGTTGTCTCGCGTGCGGGCGACGGCACTCCTTTGCCGCGCGACAACGCGCTGTTGGTGGATGGCGGCGGTGCGACGCTCATGCCGGGCATGACCGAAGCACACGCGCATCTGAGCTGGCCGAGTTCGGTGGAGCGTTTCGTCCCGGGCATGAGCTTGCCTCCCGAGGACCTGCTTCTCAACACGGCGCGCAATGCACGGATTCTTCTTGATCATGGTTTTACCAGCGCCTACTCGGCAGGAGCGTTGGGAAAGACGCTCGAAGTGTCCCTCAAGGCGCAAATCGATTCCGGAGGCATGCCGGGGCCGCGTCTCGTGCCCTCATCGCTCGAGCGCGAACCGCCCAATGAAAGCGCTTATCTGCAAGCCGGCAGTGTCGCCGATCACGGCAAGGGGCCTGACGCGGTACGCGCCTTCATCAAGGATTGCGCGGCAAGCGGCGCGAAGATCGTCAAATTCCTGCTTTCCGGCGAGAGCGCGCTGAAGCCGGGTGCCTCCATGGAAATTCTTTATACCGAAGAGGAAGTGCGTGCCGCCGGCGAGCAGGCGCGCGAATCCAATGTCTGGCTGACCGGGCACGCGCATGCGGCCGCGGCAATCAAGATGGGGCTTCGAAACGGCTTTCGTGTTCTCTATCACTGTACCTATGCCGATCAAGAAGCCATCGAAATGTTGGCCGAGCGCAAGCACGAGGTCTTCGTAGGGCCCACCCTGGGAATCGTCCAGGCCACATTGGACGCGGCGCCGCCTCCCCACATGGATATGAGTCACATGAAAGCTGATGCGGCCGTGGTGCTCCAACACCAGCAGAAGCTGGGTCCGGAACTGAAAAAAAGAGGCGTGCGGCTGTTGCCGGGCGGCGACTATGGATTTCCATTCAATCCCAACGGCCGTAACGCGCGGGATTTAGAGCTCTTCGTGCGCTACTTGGGCTTCACGCCAACGGAGGTGTTGGTAGCCGCCACCAAATTCGGCGGCGAAATCATGGGTATGGAAAACGAACTGGGACAGATCAAGCCGGGATTTTTGGCGGATCTGCTTTTGGTCTCCGGAGATCCGACTCAAAACGTTGCGATTCTGCAAGACAAGAAAAACCTCCGCGTCGTTATGAAGGACGGACAATTTCATAAATCGCCGGCCGCGATCGGCTGAATCAAACGAGACTGTGGTTTAGGGAAAATGCAAGAGGCTGAAGCACACAGAACAACCGACGATGCCGCGCGCGAGAACCGCATCCGCGCACATGGCCCGGTGCTCGATCTGCATTTTGCACAGACGATGTATAAGCCGCTGCTCAAAAATCAGCGCCGCGATGGCGTCGAGGTCAGCAGCAATATCTCGTACGGCAACGATCCTCGTCATCGCTTGGACATCTATGCGCCTCGAAACGGTGCCGCAGAGCCTCATCCAGTCATGATATTCATCCCCGGCGGCGGCTTCATTCGCGGCGATAAAGCAGATCGCGAGAATGTCGGCCAACGTTTTGCCCGGGAAGGCATTGCGGTAGTCGTCGCCAATTACCGTCTTGCCCCGGCTCACGTCTGGCCCGCCGGCGCGGAAGACGTGATGCGCGCATACCAGTGGGTTCGAGACAACGCCACGCGATTAGGATTCGATCCCGCGAGAATATTTCTGGCGGGAGAGTCTGCCGGGGCCGCGCACATTGCGACGGCCACGTTGATACGGCGTTTTCACCCGCCGGAAGGCTTCGATGTCGCCGGAACGATTCTAATTTCTGGACCCTACAATCCTGTCTTGGAGAAGCTCGCACGGGAGCAATTCGGTGTTTCGACGCCGGATCCGCGCAACGAAGCATATTTTGGCTCCGATTTTGCGCGCTACCGGGAGATGTCCACCATGGCGCTCATCGATGCGCCGCCGACCGCACCGCTTTTGATTACATTCGCTGAACTGGATCTTTTGCAGATGCAGGTGCAAGCCGCAGAGTTATTCGCCAAGCTGGTGACCGAACATAGTGCAAAGCCTCAATTGCGGGTCATTCGCGGTCACAACCATCTGACGCAGGTGTATTCGGTTAACACGGGCGACGAATCCTTGAGCGCCCCGATGTTTGAATTTCTACGCGAATGCCTGTCGAGACGCCAAGGCAACTGAATCACGGCTAGGAGACGTGGACCTCAAAGATTTTCTTGGGCGTGCCGTGAAGGCATTGGGAAGGTCCTTGCGCCTCAATCAAGTACACATCGGTGTTGTGCACGAACATCCGCTCATTGAGGATCCCCGGATGGCAGACAATGGCCATGTGTTCTTCGATCGCCATGTCTTCATCGTCGCGGATCAGCGGCCGCTCGACCATGTCGTATCCCATGCCATGTACGCTCAGCCGCCGCTCTTCCGGTAATTGGCGCTGTTTAAGATAGGCGTTGTGCTCGGCATATATATCCCGGGCACGGCTTCCGGGCTTTAGGAGCGACAGCGCAAATCGTTGCGCGTCCAGTACGGCCGCGTGCGCGTCGATGAGCTCGGGCGGCGCGGTGCCCAGAACGAATATCCGCGAGAGCTCCGTGTAATAGCCGCCTGCACCGTTGTTCTCGACCAATAGAGAATAGATGTCGCCGCGCTCGAGGGTGCGCCCTTGCATAGATCGTGGCCGAAAACTTGCCGCCTGGCCCCGGGGGGCCGAGGAGCACAAAAATATCCCCTGTTCGCTGCCGAGCTGCTGGCCAACGTATTGCGCATACGCGGCAATCTCGAAGTCCTTGAGTCCCGGCCGGATGAACTCCCTGACCCGTCGCATGACCTCGTCCTGCATCGCTGCCACTTGGCGGATCAGGGATCGCTCCTCGGCGCTCTTGATAGCCTTGATCCGATCGATGCTGTCGGTGGCGTCGACTACCTCGGCGCCTTTCAACGCTTCGCTCAAGGCGCGGCCAAAACTATGATACATCGCCGCGGGCGCCACAAATCCCACAGTCTTGGCACCGAGGCGCTCCAGCTCCGCGGCCGCAATCTGGGCATCGTAGGCCCCCGAGTACCCGACGGACGGGTAGCTCGGAGTCGTCAGGCGGCGCGCGATGCCGCTTGCCGCGAGTTCATCAGGACCCGATTGTTTCAGGCCGCCGAAAGGGCCTTGTTCGATGAATGACATGCCGCCTTCGAGGGGAAACACCACACTGCTGGGGTATCCGTTGGTTGCCGGCTGATTGCTGAACCAACGGATATAGCCGCCAACCCAGTCGCTGGAATTCTGCACCACCAAGGCATCGATACGGCGTGCGCGCATGGCGCCGCGCACCAACGCCCAGCGGCGGTGCATCTCCTCTCGAGAAACACTGTTCAGCGCGCGGGTAGATCGGGTCTGCATGATGTGGAAAGCGTCCTATGGTCAAATCAATGCGGAACGATATTCTTCATGCCAGCCACGTCACCGGCAAGAAACTTTTCGATGTTGTCGCGAACGATCGGGTAGGCCTGGTCGAGGTATACATCGCTCATGCCGCCAATGTGCGGAGTGATGATGACTTTTTCCTCACTCCACAATGGATGATCGGGCGGTAGCGGCCGCTCGCGAAAAACATCGAGCGCCGCGCCGGCCAGGCGTTGCTCATGCAGCGCGGCGCGCAGCGCTTCTTCGTCCAGTACGCCACCGCGCGCGACGTTGATGAGATAAGCGCTGGGTTTCATATACGAGAGCACGGTGGCATCGATCAGGTTTTCCGTTTGCGCGCTATGCGGAACGATCAGCACCAGAAAATCCGCGGCCGCGGCGCCGCGCCGCAACTCGCTGCGGGGCAATATTTCGTCAAAGCCCGCAGGCCTGCGGGTGGAGTTGGAAATCCCGCAGACCGTCATGTCGAATGCTTTGCATCGCGGTGCCAGGACTTCGGCGATGGCCCCCACGCCGACAATCACGACGGTTTTGCCTGCCAAAAGGGACTGCGGCCAGCGATCCCATCGATGTGCCGCTTGGTTGCGCTGCATGCGGGGAAAGTTGCGCAGCAGGGCGAGCATTTGCAGGAACACCAGTTCCGACATTTGCGGTCCGTGCATGCCGCGAGTGGAGGTGACCGTCACTTCGGCGCGCAGCGCAGCCAATTGCAGGATGGCGTCGGTGCCCGTGGTCAGGGATTGAATCCAGCGCAACGCCTGCGCCCGCTGCAACATCTCCTCATCGAATTGGAAATGATGCCCGATTAGAGCTTCGGCACCCTCGAGATGCGCGAATATGCTGCTTCGATCGTTGCTGGCATACAAATTGAGGCTGGGAAAATCCGCTCGCGCCCGCGCCTCGAATTGGCCGGCATCCGCATCGGCGGCACCAATAAATATAAGGCGGTTACTCACCGGTCTCAACACGCCATGTCAATGCGAAGGCCGCGCTGCCGCCTAACAACACGAACGGTATGATTCCGAGCAGGACCGCCGCGCTGCTGCTGCCGCCGGCCAAGAGCACGCCGGCAAATATAGGGCCAACGACCGTTCCCAAGCGTCCAACGGCCACGGCGGCGCCCACACCGGTGCCGCGTATGGCCTTTCGATAGTAGAGCGGCGCCAACGCAAACAAAATCAGCTGTGCGCCGACGATAAACACGCCGGCAAAAGCGCATGCGAGGAGTGCGACGGCGAACACCTTGTTAATGGAGGCTACCGCTGTGAGCGCGACGGCCATCCCGGCGTATGTCGTCAACACCCATTGCCGGCGATGGTTTCCGGCGTGAAGCTTACCGAGAAATCCCGCGCCCGCGGCTCCTCCCAAATTGAAACAAACGGAGGTCCAGCTCGCCTGGCTACGCGTAAAGCCCAAACCGATTACCAGGCTGGGCAGCCAATTGAGCATGAGGTAGAGCACGAGTTGGGTAAAGAAGAATCCCGCCCAGAGCAACGCCGTCGTTGGCGCCCGATCGCGCCCGAACAAAGTGGAAGCGAGGCTTTCAATTTTAGCCGGCCCTGCCGGAATTGCTCCGCCGCCTTTTTTGGGGTCCGACAGCAGGCGCAGCATCAGCATTGCGGTGACAATGGGCACTACTCCGCCAATGTAGAAAATCACGCGCCAGTTCCAACCGAGCTGACTGCCCAACGACACTGCGGCCGCCAATGCACCGCCGAGGGGCATCGCCGCCATAATCAGGGTCACCACGCTGATGCGCCGGTCCGCAGGCGTCGATTCAGACGAAAGAGATATGAAGTTCGGCATGGCGCCGCCCAAGCCAAGCCCGGTGAGAAACCGCATGATCAACAAGCTCTTCGGACCAACGGTGAGTGCCGTCAACAAAGAACAGAGCCCGAATAGCAGCAACGTCGCGATGAGGGTACGTTTGCGACCGATGAAGTCCGCGCAACGACCGCCGATGCCGGCTCCGAGAAATAGGCCGATAGTCGCCGCGCTGAAAATGAGAGTTGCTTGCGTGGTCGACAACGCGAATTCGGCGATGACCCGCGGCGCTGCCACACCCATGGATTGATTGTCGAACCCCTCGAATAGCGCGGCAGCCGCACACAGTGCCAGTGTCATGCACGCCCTCTGAGGCGGTGGTTCACTCATAAGAGACGTGCTGTTGACCCTTGAGCCCGAGCATCTGACGCGCCTCAGCGGGCGTTGCCGCCTCGCGGCCCATTTCGGCCAAGATGCGTTTGATTTTGTGGACTTGCTGGGCATTGGATTCCGCCAGTTTGCCGCGTTCGATGAAGAGGCTGTCTTCAAGACCCACGCGCACGTTTCCGCCCAGGAGTGCGGCTTGCGTCAAAAATGGCATTTGATGACGGCCGGCGGCCAGTACCGACCACTGGAAGTTGGCGGCCCCAAACAGACGGTCGGCGGTTTGCTTCATGAACATGAGATTGTCGAGGTCCGCTCCGATGCCGCCGAGGATGCCGAAAATAAGTTGGACGAAGAAAGGTGGTTTGACGAGTCCGTTGTCCAGGAAATGTCCAAGATTGTACAGATGACCGACGTCGTAGCACTCGTGCTCGAATTTCGTGCCGGCATCCGTCATGGTCTCCAAAATGTATTTGATGTCGCGAAACGTATTGCGAAATATGAAGTCATCGCTGTTACGCACATAGCCTTCTTCCCAGGAGTGTTTCCACTTCTTGATGCGGTTGGCCGCCGGAAAAATGGCGAAATTCATCGACCCCATGTTGAGTGAGCACATTTCCGGTTTGAAGCGGATGGCGGCCGCCAGCCTGTCCGCCACCGTCATCGTGGGGCTGCCGCCCGTGGTCAGGTTGATCACCGCGTCGGTTTGGCGGTGAATCTGAGGAAGAAACTGCGAATAAACATCCGGTCTGCCGGTGGGCTCGCCGTCAGCCGGATTACGCGCATGCAGGTGAATGATGGCCGCGCCGGCTTCAGCAGCCTCGATCGATTGCGCCGCAATCTCCGGCGGCGTGACAGGCAATGCATCCGACATGGTCGGCGTGTGCATGGCACCCGTGATTGCGCACGAGATGATGACTTTGTTGTTCATGGTTTATGTTCGCTCCGCAGCCAGGGGCGCACCTGCCTGACTGGTCTTGATCGTCAAACAGAGAAGAAAGCCGGCACCCACTACGACTATGGGCAGCCAAAGCACATGTTCTATGCCGAAGCGCTGCGCAACGCGTCCGACGATGACGGGAGCCAGACCGCCGCCGAATAGCTCACCGACCGCGATGACCAATCCCGAGGCCGTGGCCATCAGCGACGCAGGCACGGCTTCGATACACAGGGGGCCGACCGTCAAGGCAATGAGTGCATTGTTGAAGAAATGAACGAAAAATAGAAAAGTGAACAGAATGACGACGCTGTTTCCCGTATTCGCAAGAAGTAACAGCGACACCAGCACGCCAATGCTGGAAAGCGCCATCACAAGTTTGCGGCCAACCTTGTCCGACAGCCAGGGAAGCAGCAATGTGCCGACAGTCGCACCAAGACCAATGGCGGACATGACAATGCCCATTTGTTCGGACCGAAGCTTCAGGTGATCGACGAGATAATTCGGCATGAAGGCGCTGGTCGTGATCAGGCACGTCAGCCAGCACAACATCAACAAGGCGGCAACTCTCACATTCGAAGAGCTCAAGACCGCTTTCCAGTCCGACCAACTTTGCCGAGGTTCTGGATTGCTGCGCGCAGCAGGGTTCGGAATGGTTCTCCACACCCAGAAGGCCAGCAACAATCCGGGGATGACAAAAATCAGAAACACCAGGCGCCACTCGATGACGCGCAATACGCCCGCGACGAAAAGGGGCGCCAGTCCCAGTCCAAACAACGGCAGCATCATCTGTTGGATGCCGATATTAAGACCGCGCCGGCCGGCCGGAGATGCCGCCAAAGTGCCGGCAATACTGACCGGCGTGTATGCGCCATCAGCAAATCCCATGACTACGCGCACGGCAATCAAGGTGAGAAGTCCGGTCGCCAGGCCGCTCGCTCCAATGAGAAGGGAGAACACGACCAGAGAAATGGTGAGTACGCGCCGTCGGCCGATCCTGTCCGACAGATTGCCCATGATCAATGCAGAAATTCCCCAGGCGATCGCCAGCGCGCCCGTGATGAGGCCGATATCGCTGTAATCCAAATGCAGGTCGCGTGCGATCACCGGGTACATGGTGCTGATCAAAAAGCGATCGACGCCGACCAGGCCGAAGCCCAATGACAGCAGGACCACGGTGCGCACTTCAGCGGACCTAAGTCTCATGTGCGGGAATCCGTGCGTTGCACCAACGTTCGCTGAGCCAACAAATGCGCGGCCAGCTTGCGGCGCAGCGCGTCCATTTCAGCGCCGGACCAGGCGCGAAAGCCCTCGCCGGACTTAAATCCCAGCCGGCCCGCCGCCACTTGCGCCTCGAGGTAGGGACTAGGGACCTCGGAGCGATCCAGCTCCGGAATAATCGTTCTGTGGACATCGAGCGTCAGGTCGAGGCCGACCAAGTCGGCGTTCTCCAGCGGACCCAAGACTGCCAGACGCAGACCAAAACTGTTCTTCACGCAGGCATCCAGCGTCGCGGCGTCGCAGATGCCGGCGGCAACCATCGCGATGGCTTCGCGCCACAGCGCGTGCTGCAGGCGATTGGCCACGAAGCCAGGGACGTCCTTGGTCACGTGGGCGGGCGCTTTTCCTACGGAAGTTAGGATTTCCATGGTGGCATGAATCGTGGCGTCCGAGGTCTGTGCCGACTGAATCACTTCCACCAACGGGATGAGTCCCGGAGGATTCCACCAGTGCGTCCCGACGATTCGCTGAGGCGTAGGCAGTCCGGCAGCGATACGATGGATGGGAATCACCGAGGTGTTCGATGCCAAAATCGCTGCCTCGGGACACGCCGCGACCAAGTCCGCGAATATCTTTTGTTTCAATTCGAGTTTTTCGGGCGCGGCTTCGGTGACGTAGTCTGCGCGCTCTACCGCCTGCGAGAAATTACCGGTGACGGCGATCGCTTCGGCCACGTTCGCATCGAGTCCGTACAGGCTCAAGGTCTCCGAAATGCGCGAGCGGACCGTCGCCCGAATGGCTTCCGCGGGTTCGAAAACGGTCACCGAATGACCGGCAACGGCAAAGACTTGCGCAATGCCCGCACCCATCAGGCCGCCGCCGACGATCGCGATTGACCGCGGTCGGATCATTTCCCTATCCCGCGGTATAACCGCCGTCCGCATAGACGACGTGCCCGGTATGGAAGTCCGATGCGCGAGAACACAGAAACAACAGGGGGCCAGCCAGATCTTCGGGCTCGCCTAAGCGGCCGATTGGAACTCGCGCGAGAAATCCGGCCCGCACGTTGTTCGCCTTTTCGTTATTTTCGAACATCCATGCGGTGAGCGGGGAGCGGAACACGGTCGGTGCGATGGCATTGACGGTAATGCCGTACTTACCCCATTCGCACCCCAGCGCCTTGGTCATGCCATCGACCGCGGATTTGGACGCGCAGTAAGCCGAATACCCGGCAGGGTGGCCCAGCTTGCCGCGAGCGGAGGATGTGAACACTACTTTTCCGCCCCGAGCCTGAGCGATCATCTGCCGTCCGACTGCACGCGCAATGAGCCACGCTCCTTCGACGTTCGCCTGCATGACCCGGCCAAAGCGCTCGGGCGACATATCGACGATGGGAGAAACGTCATTCATGCCGGAAGCCACGACGAGAATGTCCACGCCGCCATGTGCGCTGACGGCAGCATCGACGATGGCTGCAGCGTCAGCTTCACTGTTCGAGCGCTTGGCTACCGCGGTCGATTGGCAGCCGGCGGCATTCAGTTCCTGGGTCAGCGTCGCGAGCTCCGTGGCGTTTCCAGCCGCTACGGTCAGCAGGGCACCGGCTGCACCGAGCGTAGCACAAGCCACCTTGCCGAAGGCCCCCGTGGCGCCGACCACCAGTGCTGATTTGCCGCGGACATCAAATAGTCCGGCTGGATTGATGACAGGCAGCGTCATGGCCGAGGTTGCGGGTGTGGCATCACGACCAACATCGTCGCGATCGTGTTGCTCAGATTACGAATCGAGCGTGCTTCGCCGCCGGGAATGTGACAGCTATCGAGCGGCTTTAAAACGTGGACCGTTCCGTCGCCCAGCTCGATCGTCACTTCTCCCGCCAATACCACATAGATCTTCTCCAGCGGCCCGGCATCCATCTCCGCGCCCCCCTGCGGGAGAAAGTGCGACAGACCCACCCAGGCAAACTTGGACGCAGTGAGGTCGAAACCCTGTAAGCGCAGGGAACGCATGTCGAAGTGTTTCGGGGCGTCGTAACGGGGCGCGTCGGGAAAACGAGTGATCTGCATGACGGCGCTGCTACTCGGAACTGCCGGTCTCTATCCTGAATTTGCCGCTGGGATCCGTGATTGCGACCAAGCGGACGATGCAGCCGTCGCCTTTCTTCCAACGCCAGGGGAACGCCGCGAATGTCACGCGTTTCCCGGTGACCTTATCAATATCGCCGCCGATATTCTCAAAACCGCAAATACCGGCAGACAAGATCGCATTGTGACAAGGTTCCCACTCCGGAAAATCCTCGATCACCTTGCGCCCGGTAGTGCGCTCGTATTCTTCATTGAGTCTTGGCAAGAGTCCAAAAGGGGCACCCGGTCCGTGCGGGCCAATGGCGGTGCCGAACGGATGGTCCAGTGCCTGCGTATCGTTGCCGCACATTTTGACTTTGCGTTCAACGAACCATTCCCCCGCTTCCTTATAAAATCCCGGCGAATACCCATAATAGTGCTGGTTGTCGCCGTAGTATTTATGCCAGCCTGTATTGACGATGGCGATGTCGCCGGGCCGAATTTTCGGCCGCGCATTCTCCAAGTCCTTGGCGGTGATTACTTCCCATTTCTTTTTGGGTATCGATACCACGACGCCGGTGCCGAAGAAGTAGGGCAGGGGCACCTCATCCATGAACGGCGTTCCCGGAACGACATGCGCGGGTGCGTCGATGTGCGTACCGGAATGCATGACCGTCGTGATCCTCTGGGTGAGCACGCCTGATCTGGACATGTTATGCAGCCGCTCGATCTTGACGTCTTCGAAATACGGCCAACAGGGTTGGCCAAGGCCCCAGGGATGGCTCAAATCGTAGAACTCGAGACCCATTTTGTTGAGCATGTTCGATTCTTCGAACTTGCATAACTCTTCGTTACGCCAATCGCCTTCTTGCCACCCGGGCATACGCTTCTCCTGCTACTTAAGTCTGTTCTGAATCTTGAGTAAACCCGCCGCCGCACATAGCTCGTCCTGATGACCGAAGGGCATCCCGGCCGCTCCGCTCACACCGATCGCGCCGATGGTTTCGCGATTGACGATAATCGGCAGCGCGCCTCCCATGACAAACATGTTCGGCTTAATGCGGGAGAGGAGAGTCTTGTCGCCGGCAACCAGATCGGCGGCTTTCGCGCTCGGCATTTCCGTGGCCAGAGCCGTCAGCGCTTTGCGCATCGCCACGAATACATGACTGCCGTCGGCGCCATCAGCGGTGACCATGGCGCGAGCCTCGCCTACCGAGTCAATGACGCTGACTCCAATCCGATAGCCACTGGTGTGGCAAGTCTCAATCGCAGTTTGCGCGGCTTCCAGCGCCAGGGTGAGCGATGGGCCCCGTGCCGTGGATTCGGGTGCCCCGCCTGGCTCGTGATGCAAACCGCCCGGCGGCAGAGGGGGGAGGGGCACCAGATGCCCCTGCGCATCCAACATTCGAAACGGCGGCAAATTGTCCGCGGGCAGACTGCGCGGCGAGTCGGGTTTGTCGCCGAAGGGACCGACCGCAGCCTGCGAGAGACTGAACAGGCCGATTATTGAGCTCGAGAGAAGCAGCGGAATAATCCGATTGGTCTTCATCTCAAAAACCCGCTTGCAGGCGAAAGCCGTAATAGCGATTCGAATCGCGGGCGGGCTGGCCTACGACGGCATTGGCACCCCACGGCCCCGACCAGAAATCCTCCATATCCGTAAAGTAATGATGGTCCGTCAGATTGTTGACGAAAAATGTCGCGCTCAATTTGCCGTTCTTTTCGCGTATACCAGCATTCAAGTTCAGCAATCCAAATGATCCCTGAATCGTTTCGGGATTTTGATCGGGCTGAAACTGATCGCGTGTCCGATACGAATAGGTGCCGCCGACAAATCCTTCGTAGTTGAGGCCGCCGAGCGGAATGCGCTGCTCAGCCGAGAAGGTACCCTTGAACCTTGGCGAGTTGGGCATGGTCTGTCCAGAAACATCCTGCACGCGGGTTCCGGTGGGTACGCCGCCTGGACCCAGCACGTCGTGACAGCCGAGTGCGTCGGTTTGAATGATGCCGTTGCCCCAGCAAGGCGCTCCCTTATAGTCGACAAATTCCGCATCGATGTAGGCGAGGTCGAGTCCGATACGGGTCAACGGCGTCAGCGCATAGGCGCTGTCGATTTCCACGCCTTCCGTACGCGCCTTGCCTGCCGGCGTTAAACCCAGAATCGGCGCCACCTGACCGATGATCGATTCGGAAGTTTGAATCTGGTAATTCGTGTACACAGTGTAAAAAGCCGAGACATTCAACTGCAATTGCTGCTCGAGATAAAAGCCCTTTGAACCGATCTCGAAATGATTGATGTGCTCCTGTCCTGTGACGGGCAAAGCAGCCGTCGGCGCGGCCGCATTGCCGCCGCTGTACACGCCCGTGTTGAACACCCGCGGCGCGTAACCGCGCGCATAGGTCAAATAGGCCATGGAATTAGAGCCGAACTTTTGCTGCAGGCTAATGTCACCCACCACCGCGTTGGAGTCATCGCTATTCGCCGTGTGGACAGGGCCGCCGCCGAGTTGATCATAGCGATAACTCAAAACATCGTGATTGAAACGTAGGCCCGTAACGAGCGAGGTCGAGGGTGCGAAGCGCCAGGTCGTTCGACCGTAGACATCGTAGGTCTTGGTGCTGCTGTTCACATCGTAGTCGGTCAGGGCGGTCGTCAGCGTGCGCGCTGCCACCAAATCCACGGTCGAATCCGAGAAAAACACTCCCGCTACGTAGTTGAACGGGTTTTCGGGAGCAGAAGCGACGCGGAATTCCTGACTGGTCTGTTGCACCTCGATGTTCTGCGTCTGGGTATTATTGAAATCGGCCCAAGTACCGGGCGAACCAGGCGGCGGCGGATTCGGCGCAAATAGAGAGTTGAACGCGTCACGAAAATTATTGGAGTAGTAACTGGAATTGACGAAAAGATCTTGTACGTTGAATTGCGTTTCTCGCTGATAGGCGGTGGTTGAGCTCAATGTCACATCGCCAATCCGATAGTCGATATTCACCGACCCCATGGTGTCCCTGATGTCCGATCCCGAATCAACGGGCGTATTGATGAATTGGTTGGTCATGCTGGGCGTAATGCCGGTTAGAACCGCCGCTTGGCTCAGAGCACCCGTCACGAATGGCGGCAGGGGCGGAAATCCGGGTTGCGAGGGCAACCCAAGGAGCAGATATGCGCCCGGCGTTACGTAGGTGTAGAGAAAGTTGGCGCCGTGCGACGTCGATTTCTGGTATGCGCCGGCCAGAGTGACATCGAGAGCGTCGTTCGGCTTGAAGATCAGTTTGCCGCGAACGCCGCTGTTGTCCTGATGGGATTTGTCTCCGTCAAATATATTGGTGATCGGAAACTCGCGCTTGTTACCGTAAACCGACAAGCTGCCAAGCAGGTTCTCCGTCAAGGGTCCGCCCACAAAACCATTGAAACGATATTCGTGATCGTTGGTGGCCGTGACGTTCATCTCGCCGGTCAAGTGATCGGTCGGCGTCCGCGTCACAATGTTGATGATGCCGGCGGCTGCGGTGCGGCCACCCAGAGTCGCTTGAGGCCCTTTCAGAACCTCGATGTTCTTGACGTCCTCGAGTTGATTCGCGGCCTGGGAATCGGAGGGCACGGGCACGCCATCGATCATGATGGCGACGCCCGAGGCGAGGCCCACCGTTGCCTCGTTTGCGTTGCTGGAAATTCCTCGTATTCCGATTGGTACGCGGCCATTGAAGGAGCCGACCAGATCCACCGAGGGAACCAAGTTGTTCAGGTCCGTGATGTCGCCGGCATTGGCACGCAACAGCGCATCCTCCGAGACGACCGACGCAGACACCGGAACATCAGCTAGACGTTCTGTGCGCTTTTGCGCGGTGATGACAATTTCTTCCAGTTGCGCGGTCGAATTGCTGTCAGCGGTATCGGCCATTGCGGCTGTGCATTGAACGGACAGCAGATTGGCTGCGACGATTGCCGGCAGCGTGCTATTTCTAAATGACATCAAAGCCCCCTGTGTCTCGAACCGTTCCTGTGCGGCAAGCCTGGATGTGCCCGCAACGATTTCTCGCGTCCGAATAATTGTTCTAGTGATTCATCTATACCGTATGGCGGTACAGGAGATTTGAATGATAAGCCACCGGGCGCGGCTTTGTACAGCAGGCGCGTTTTGCCATAAGGGGGACGAAATCGAAGTCGTTGAACTAGCTGAGGGGCTGCTCGCAGGAGAAGCTCTCGGCGCGATTCAAGTCGCCGGAGCGGTAGCGGGCAATTTTAGGGTAGGGGCACAACGGACGGGTGCGTCCGGCCCATGGAGTCATCGGACCTGCCGTGGCTTCAATTCGATCGGGCGCGGTTCCATTTTCGACCCAATCGACCACCGCACTCAGCGCATCGTATTGATCGGTGGCCGGCCCGCCGGCGCAGTGATTCATGCCGGGAACCGCAAAAACCCTTACAAACCGGGCAGCGGTGCCGTGACTCGCGACGTCGACCTTACGCCACCAGTCGATGGTGTCGTTGATTGAAAAGATGGGATCGGAACCCCCGTGCGGAACGATGAGCTTGCCGCCGTGCGCACGAAACCGTGAGAGATCCGTCGATTGTGCGCCCACCAGATCCCACCCCGATCGGGGGAATTCTGCAGACTCTGCGAATATCTTTGCGGCATCGCGGTCGAAGTTGAATTCAAGCTGATAGCGCAGGGCGGCCTCGGGCGCTGCCGGAACATCCGCGGGCGGCGTGACGAAGAGAGACGATAGTGCCGGCGAGCCGAGCATGACATTGATCGAAGCCATGCCGCCCGGAGCTCCAATCTTCCAGATGCGCCACCCGATGCCGCCGATGCCGATATCCCATGGCCATTCGGCATATAGCGCATGCCCCTTTGAATCGTGTGGACCGGCCAGTGAGCGAATCAGTGTCTCGACCTGATCTCGAGTCAGGCAGGAGGCTTCCTTGGCTACCGTGCAGATTCGGGCCTCCAAGGCCGGGCGAACCCTGCTGGTGGAGCACTGCGCCAGATCTTGCACCATCCCATCGACTGCGCCGTCCAGAGCGTCGCAGGCCTTGGCCACAGCGCCGGCGACAAGGGCAAGATCAGCATCGGAAAAGGTCCCCGCTAGATCCGGCAATCCGTTCTTCTGTTCCAGCCCTTCATGTACGGCGAGCGCCGCGAACGCCTGGGTGTCCCAGGCTTCAGCGATCGCCGCCTTGGGGACTGCAAAGGCCGGAGCGGCCGCCACGATGCCATCGAACTGTTCGGGAAAGCGCTGCGCAAAGACCATGCCTTCCCGCCCGCCGTTCGAACAGCCCGCAAAGAAATTGCGCCGTGCCGCTCGTCCATAAAAATTCTTGACGATCCGCTTGGCTGTGGTTGCGACGCCGTCAAGAGCCTTCTCAGAGTATTCCAAGCGTGCCGGGTAGTCGTGTCCGAAAGCCACCGTGCCTTGTTTTGCCGCATCGTTATTGACGGCATTGTCGTGGCCTGTATCGGTACTTACCACAGCAAAGCCTCTTTCGAGTGCCGTAGGCATTCCCGGCTGCAGGGCACCGTTCGCAAAGCCCAACATGCCATTGGTACCGCCGCCGCCCTGAAAAAGAAATCGTCCGTTCCAGTCGAGCGGCATGCGCAAATGGAATTTCACCGCATAGTGCTGCCCGTCGGTTCCCGTGCGCTCGCGCATGACACCGATCACTTCACAGTGCTCGGGCATTGCAGGAATGGGACCCATCCACGGCGGAGCTGCCGGATCGACTCGCGGCTCGGATCGCGCATTGAGCGTCGAGCTCACGATGCGCGCGGTAGGTTCGCCGAGTGCCGCTGCCGATTCCTGGGTCAACGCCGCGCAACGCTGTGGATCAGCAATAATTCTTGTGGCGCCTGCCGCCGGCTCGGCCGACGCCGCCTGAGCGATCAAAATCGAAGCGGCAATGTAACCGCCAAGATGCATCCATTCAACCATGTTCATGCAACCCATTTTGCACGCAGAATAGAGAGCTACCCTAGAGTTGGGAACTCCGTTTCGTGGACAACAGCATTCTGTGCGGCCGAACGATGAGCAATGGCGAGGCGAGGGCGGGTAGCCAGTTAAGGGCGGGTACTTGGACCGAGTGCTTCGATGATCAGGGCGCGCGCGTTCAGCAGCTCCTTGACGAGCGTGCTTTTCATTCGTTTGAACCGCGGGGTAGGGACGGGAATGGAGAGCGCTATGCTGCGGCCCAGAGGATCCAGGAATGCCGTACCGACGGCACAAATGCCTTCCGTGTGTTCTTCGTCATCAAATGCTATTCCGGTCCTGCGGGTGCCTTCGATGGTGGCGCGCAGCTCGCCGGCCTTGACGATAGTGGAGGGAGTCAATTTGGCGAGCGGCTCGCGCAAGAATCGCTCTAGATGGTCTTGCGGCATGACGCTGAGCAACGCCTTGCCGTTGGCGGTGCAGTGCAAAGGGAACGAATCGCCGACGGCTGATACCGCGCGCAGACGGTGCGCGCCTTGAACTTGATCGGTAAAGATCGCGGAAAAGCCCTTCAAAACAGAAAGATCGACAGTCTCGCCGAGTTTTTGCGAAAGCTTGACCATGAGCGGCCGGGTGATGAGGTCGAAGTCAACGCTTGCTGAGGCGGCAAGCCGGATCAGCGCCGGCCCCAGGCGTACACCTGATGTCGGTGTGGCGGCAATGACGAATTGCTCGGCACGCAATGCATCGACGATTCTTTGCACGGTGGAGCGGGCCAGATCTACACGCTGGGCGATCTGCGCCAGGCTCAATCCGGATTGCTCGCCCTCGAGCGCACGCAGCACGCTCGCCGCCCGCGCGATGACCTGTATGCTCTGTCCGGTGGAACGGCTTTCAGAGGGAGTCGTTTCGGCCCTGGTTTTTTTTCGCATTGCGCGAATTCTAGCGCGTCCCGCACTCAACGCTCACCTTCTGTCTCGGCACGCTGAAATTTTTGCGCGGATCCTTCCATCCCTGCCGCCAGTGCCCCGCTCGTCGGCGGACGCATCTCGAACACCTGGTTTACCGCGGTATATTCGACATCGACAGTACCCGCCTCGCTGTTGCCGGGAAGGCGCAAGGTCTGCATGTAGGCACATTCGAACTGCACAGGCGACTGCGCCACTCGTGGGGGGCGCACGATTCGCGATGCGGCCTTCTCAAGTCCCGCTCGCTGGAATTCGTCGACGGAAGGTTCAAATTCCTCGGAGGTAATATTCACCGCTTCGCGAAGCGCATAGGTGGCCATATTCCACACAAACTCGCCCCGCTGCTCGGCATTGACCACTGAATCCTTGCGGCCGCCACCGGCACGCTGGTTGGCAATAAAAAGCACGGTGGGAGGATCGAACGGAAGTTGATGATCGCTGTGCCCGGGCTCAAAGTACATGACAACTCCCCGGCATCGATTAGACCGATGCGACCTTAACCGGCGCGTTGCGCCTCACCGACAGTGCCGCAGCTTCAGCGAGCACGAGCGACGCGACGCCGTCACGATAGCCCGCCAAGGGTGTTTCACCGTCCCGCAAAATATCCAGGAAGTGCCGCATTTCATGGCGATAGGCTTCCGCATAGCGTTCGAGAAAAAAGTTCTGCAGCGCATCGCCGGCCGATCCGCGTTCAGTGCAGGTCGACACCGTGCTCATCAGCACATTGTCGGCGCGCACGGTGCCGCCGGAACAGTAGGCTTCGATACGCTGGTCGTAACCATATCCTGAACGACGGGTGTTGCTGATGACGCAGAGCCGGCCTGTCTCAGTGCGCAAAAGGGTTCGCGCGGTGTCAACATCGCCTGCCGCACCGATTGCTGGATCGACCAAGCAGCTGGCGCTCGCAAAGACCTCAATCGGTTCTTCGCCCAGCAACCAGCGGACCATATCGAAGTCATGAATTGCCATGTCCTTGAACAGGCCACCGGACGTGCGGATATAGGACACCGGCGGCGGGGCAGGGTCGTGGCTGGTGATGTTCAAGCTCTCGAGTTTGCCGATGGTCTTCGACTCAATCCTGGCCTTGAGCGCTGCGAAATGCGGATCAAAGCGCCGATTGAACCCAACCAGAATCCTTGCACCGGATAATTGCGGGGCGGCACTTCGGGCGCGCGCCAGATCAAGATCCAGCGGTTTCTCACAAAAAATTGCCTTGCCCGCCGATGCCGCCAATAGGGCCTGGTCCAGATGCGCATTCGTCGCGCTCGCGATGATGACACCGGCAATAGAGGGGTCGCCCAAGGCTGCATCCAAGTCCACGACCTTGGCGGATGTTTGGCGCGCGAGCGCATCAGCCGCCGCGCGGTTTGGATCAACCACATATTTGAGCGTCAGTTCAGGCTGTGCCGCCGCGTTGCGTGCATGAATTTGCCCGATCCGACCCGCCCCAAATATCGCAACGTTGAACATCACCACTCCTCTAAATTGGATCATTCGGCGCTCGATCGAACGATCATTCCAGGCGAGTATAATAAAGGCCTTCCTTCTCGTTGCGTGAGTTGCTTGCACCCTACCGACAAAACCCTTGATCTGATTGCCATCGGCCGTGCCGGGGTGGACTTGTACGGTGAGCAGATCGGGGGCCGTCTGGAAGACATGGGGTCATTTGCCAAGTACGTGGGCGGCAGTCCCACCAATACGGCGATTGCGGCGGCAAGACTCGGATTGAGAACGGGACTTTTGACGCGGGTCGGCGCCGATCATATGGGGCGCTTCATTCGCGAGGAATTAGTGCGCGAGGGCGTGGATGTGCGCGGAGTACATGCCGACCCTGAGCGATTGACGGCCCTGGTCGTGCTCGGAATCCGCAGTCGCGAGTCATTTCCACTGATTTTTTATCGCGAGAACTGCGCCGATATGGCGCTTTGCGAGCAGGATCTCGATGCTGCGTATCTCGCATCGGCCCGCGCGGTGCTGATCAACGGCACTCACCTCTCCACGCCCAGCGTGTTCGCAGCGAGCCTGGGTGCGGCGCGGCGAGTCAAGGCAAATGGCGGCCGGGTGGTGTTCGATGTGGATTACCGGCCGGTCCTTTGGGGATTGACAGCGAAGGATTTGGGCGAGAATCGCTTTGTATCGAACGCTGCGGTAACCGAAAGGCTGCAGTCGGCTCTACCCTTGTGCGATTTGATCGTCGGCACGGAAGAAGAGCTTTGCATTTTGGGGGGATCGGAACACTTGATCGGCTCCATTCACAATATTAGAGCGCAAACTACGGCGACTCTGGTTTGCAAACGCGGCGCTCGCGGCTGCGTCGCCTTCGCGGGTGAGATCCCCGATGATATTGAATCGGGCTTGGTCGTACCCGGGTTCAAAATTGAGGTGCTCAACGTGCTGGGTGCCGGTGACGCATTCATGGGCGGCTTACTGCGCGGTTGGCTTCGGGATGAAACACTCGAGGAAAGCTGTCGTATGGGTAATGCCTGCGGCGCGATTGTGGTATCGCGCCACGGCTGCGCGCCGGCGATGCCTACGTGGCAGGAGTTGCAATCGCTTCTGCGCGCAGCGGGAGCGCTTCCGGCGGAATCGTTCGATTTGGATCATTTGCACTGGGCATCTACGCGAGCGCTCGACTATCCCGAGTTGATGGTGCTCGCCATTGATCACCGCAGTCAGTTTGAAGACGCCGCGAACTTCGGCGCCGCCGACAAAGAGCGTATCGCAAGCTTCAAGACCTTGGGATTTCGGGCGTTGGACTCAGTCGCCCGTCGGGACAGGCGTTTTGGAGTGCTGCTCGACGGACGATACGGATTCGAAGCCCTGAGCGAGGCGGCGGATTCACCTTATTGGGTGGGTCGACCGATAGAAGTCCCGCAATCGCGACCGCTGGAATTCGAAGGCTCGGCCGATGTTGCCGTCGAGCTTTTGAGCTGGCCGCTCAATCAGGTGGTCAAATGTCTCGTGAGCTATCATCCTAACGATCAGGCGGATCTTAAGGCCCGGCAAGATCGCCAGTTGAAGCGCTTGTTCGATGCATGCCGCAAGACTCGCCACGAATTGCTGCTTGAAATCATTCTCCCGCGAGAGTTGCCGGCGGATTCCCAGACGCTGTCGCGCGCACTTGGACAGATATATGCGCTGGGGGTGCGGCCCGATTGGTGGAAACTCCCGCCGAGCGGCAGCGCCGCGCATTGGCAGGCCATTCAAGATACGATTGGTAAAGAAGATCCGCTGTGCCGAGGAGTCCTGCTTCTCGGACTGTCGCAGCCCGAGACTGAACTCATCGCATGTTTCGCCGACGCGGCGCCATTTCGAATCGTGAGAGGTTTCGCAATCGGTAGAACTATTTTCCACGATGCGGCTCGAGCCTGGTTTGCGGGCTCCCTGAGCGATGCAGACGCGGTAAAGGCGATGGCCGCGAAATTCTCGCGGTTGGCGAATGCGTGGCATAGCGCGCGCACGGCGGTTGCGATATGAAGACGGTTCGATGTACGGCGGCGCAAGCGGCGGTTCGATTTCTGGCCGGCCAGCATGTCGATGCGGGGTCCGGAGAAGTGCGTTATTTCGCGGGCGTGTGGGCCATCTTCGGCCACGGCAATGTTGCCGGCCTCGGTGAGGCGCTGCACGCCGCGCGCGACCAGCTTCCCACGTATCGGGCACATAACGAGCAGTCCATGGCTCATGCCGCCATCGCCTTTGCCAAGCAGTTACGCCGGCGGCGAGCCATGATTTGCACCAGCTCCATTGGACCGGGGGCGACCAACATGGTCACCGCCGCGGCATTGGCGCATGCCAATCGATTGCCGGTGCTGTTTCTTCCGGGGGATACCTTTTCCACGCACGGCCCTGATCCGGTGCTGCAGCAGATCGAGAGCTTTGCCGATGGAACCGTTTCGGCCAACGATTGCTTCAGGCCGGTCTCCCGCTATTTCGACCGCATCGCCCGCCCCGAACAATTAATCGATGCGCTGCCGCGGGTCATGAACACTTTGCTTGATCCCGCCTGGTGCGGTCCGGCGACATTGGCGTTCTGTCAGGACGTGCAGGCCGAGGCGTATGACTATCCAGAGGCGTTTTTCCGCCGCCGCGTGTGGAGCATTCGCCGCCCCCAGGCAGATCGACGCGAGATCGAACAACTCGCAACCTTGCTGAAATCCGCGCGTGCCCCGTTAATCATCGCCGGCGGCGGTGTTCACTACAGCGGCGCGCAAGAGCTGCTGGCCGCGTTCGCGAACAGCTTTGGGATTCCCGTGACCGAAACTCAAGCGGGAAAGGGCGCGTTGCCATGGGATCATCCACTTAATCTCGGCGCCATTGGCGTTACCGGCACCAGCTGCGCCAACGCGGCCGCGGCCAAAGCCGATTTGATCTTAGGTATTGGCACTCGACTACAGGACTTTACGACGGGTTCACGAGCGCTGTTTGCCGCACCGAATTGCCGCCTGGTGCAAATCAACGTTGCGCCCTATGACGCCGGCAAGCACGAAGCGGCGACGGTGGTGGGGGATGCTTGCGAGGTGCTCGGCGCCCTCACGGACTGTTTGGCCGATTGGCGGCCTAAGCGAGACGCGGCGGCGATCAACGCGGAAGTCGCGCGTTGGAATCTCGCGTGGGAGGGCGTCACCGGCGCGCCGCGAGCGGGTCTGCCTTCAGATGCGCAAGTCGTCGGTGCCCTGTGGCGGACCTGTTCGAAGAATGCGGTGGTCGTCTGCGCGGCAGGCGGATTACCGGGAGAGCTTCACAAGCTGTGGCGATCGAGAGCGCCGGATGACTATCACGTCGAGTACGGTTACTCCTGCATGGGCTACGAAATTGCAGGGGGCTTGGGCGTCAAAATGGCGCAGCCGCATCGCGATGTTTATGTCCTGGTAGGAGATGGCAGTTATCTGATGCTCAATTCCGAACTGGCCACCTCGGTGGCATTGGGGTTCCGGTTGGTGGTCGTGGTACTCAACAATCGAGGATTTGGCTGCATCAATCGGCTGCAAAGAGCGACCGGCGGCGCGGCCTTCAACACGCTTTGGGAGGATTCGACTCACAAGACTCTTCCGGACATTGATTTCGTCGCGCACGCGGCGAGTCTGGGTGCCATTGCGGAAAAGGCCGACTCGATCGAAGCATTGGAACAGGCATTGCAACGCGCCAGCCAATCCGAGCGCACCCACGTGATCGTGATTGACACTGATCCCGCCATCACAACTACAGCAGGAGGTGCCTGGTGGGATGTGGCCATACCTGAAGTCTCCTCGCGCGCCGAAGTCGATGCGGCTCGAGCCGCATCCTTGAGTCTGCGCAAGAACCGACGGTTGGGAGGCTGACGCATGAGCATCCGCTTTGGCGTCAGCCCCATCGCCTGGATCAATGACGACTTGCCGGCACTCGGCGGCAGTACACCGCTGGAATCCGTTCTCGAGGAAGCCCGAGACGTCGGATTTTCAGGCATCGAACTCGGCGGAAAGTTTCCACGCGATGCAAACGTGCTCCAGGCCTTGCTGAACCGGTATCAGCTGACGTTGGTGGGCGGCTGGTACAGCGCCAACCTGTTGACCCGGTCGGCCGCGGCGGAAATTCAAACCATGCAATCTCACTTGGGGCTGCTCAAGGCGATGGGCTGCAAGGTGTTCATTATTGCCGAGACCAGCAACGCGATTCATTGCAATCAAGGCAGCTCGCTGTCCGCGACGCCGCGGCTCATAGGTTCGGCCTGGGATGAGTTTGGGCGAAAATTGACCGATATCGGCGACTACCTCGCCCAAACGGGGCTGCGCATGGCTTATCACCACCACCTCGGCACCGTGGTGGAATCGCAGCGGGATCTCGATCACTTCCTGGATTCGACGGGTGGTTCTGTGGGGCTGACCATCGATACCGGTCACGCGGCACTCGGCGGTATCGATGCCCTGGCGCTGATTCAAGATCATCCGCTTAGGGTCGCCCACGTCCATTGCAAGGACATCCGCGCGCGCGTCTTTCACGAGGTCAAATCCGACCGCAGGAGCTTCTTGAGCGGAGTGATCAGCGGTATGTTTACCGTTCCCGGCGACGGGGATCTTGAATTTGCAGGCGTCATGCAAGCGCTCGCGAAAATTGGCTATGCTGGATGGATTATCGTCGAAGCGGAGCAAGACCCGGCGGTTGCTACACCTAAGCTATATGCTGCCCTTGGCTTGAAAACTCTGCGCCGTGAGGCAGCGGCGGCCAATTTGCGCGAGATGGAGAACTCATGAGCAAGCTTCTGATTCAGTCCGGCAAACCTGATGCGGCCGGCTGTGTGCTCAATGTCACACCGGAGAGCGCCGGCTGGCGGCACATTGGATTTCAGGTGCATCGCCTCATGCCTAAACAGGTCGTCCGGGGTGGTACGGCGGATCGCGAGACCTGCCTGGTCGTGCTCGCGGGCACCGCCGACATCGTCATCGATGACCAACACTTTGAAGACATCGGACATCGAGGCTCAGTGTTCGACGATGCCGCCCCGGGCGCCGTGTATGCGCCCGCGGGCCGGACCTACTCCGTGATCGCGAGGGGCGAGGTCGAATTGGCGGTGTGCTCGGCGCCGGGCAAGCCCGGACGCGCGCCGCGTGCAATCGCCGCGGCCGAGATGAGTAAAGAGATCCGAGGAAGCGGCACGAACACTCGCTACGTCAGGAACATTCTTCCACAAACCAAAGAAGCCGACAGCTTGCTGGTCGTGGAAGTCATTACGCCGGGCGGACATTGGTCGAGCTATCCGCCGCACAAACACGATACGGCGACTTTAGGCAAGGAAACCGTGCTGGAAGAGACTTACTATCATCGTCTGATGCCGCCGCAGGGATTTGCCTTTCAGCGTGTATACACCGACGACCGCGATCTCGACGAAACCGTTTGCGTGCACGACGGCGATCTGGTGCTCGTGCCTCGGGGCTACCATCCGGTCGGCGCGGCTCATGGTTATGACCTGTACTACTTGAATGTCATGGCGGGTCCCGAACGAAATTGGGTTTTTCGCAATGATCCCGAGCATGCGTGGCTGGCTCAGCAGCCCAATTCAAAAGCGTCGCACTGATGGGAATAAGCTTCAGAAGACTTGGCTGTGCCGGTCTTGCGGCGGCCTTGCTTTCGGCAAGCATCCTGCTCGGCGGCGCTGGATGCTCGGGCAAGTCGGGAGGAAATAAAGTCCAGGTTGTTGCCAGTTTGCACGACATGACTGAACCATTTTTCGTCGCCGTCAAGCGCGAGCTGGACGCCGAGGCTGGACGGCTGGGCGTCAGCGTTTCCGTGGAAGACGGACAATCAAACTCGGCCAAACAGACGTCAGATATCGAGGCCGCCATTACGGGAGGCGCTCAGGGCATAATTCTGGCGCCGAACGATGTGAACGCACTCACTCCGGGCGTCGAAGAGGTGATCAAGGCGGGGATTCCCATCGTGACCCTGGATCGCAGGGTTGAAAACACCAGCGTCAAGGTCCCGCACGTCGGGGCCGACAATGTTGCCGGTGGCCGCATTATGGCAAAGTGGGTGATCGATTCCTTTCCGAACGGTGCGCGAATTCTGCTGATCACCGGACAGCTGGGATCAAGTCCGTCCATCGACCGCACGCGTGGCATCAAGGAAGCCTTGGCTGCCGCAGGGACGAAATATCAAATCGTTGCGGAACAGTCCGGTACCTGGAAGCGCGAGCAGGGCCTGACCGTGACGCAGAATGTGTTGACTTCGCTGGGCGGCGAATCACTGCAGGCCGTTGTGGCGGAGAGCGATGAGATGGCCTTGGGGGCCCTGGAAGCCTTGCGCTCGAGCGGTGTTTCCGGCGTCAAAGTCATCGGCTTTGACGCGACACCCGAGGCGTTGAAATTAGTGCGCAGCGGCGAGATGGCCGCCACGGTCGAGCAATCACCGATGAATCAGGCGCGAACCGCGCTTCAGCAACTGGTGGCACAGATCCGCCAACACACCCCCATGCCGGGGGCGAGCATCGTACCGGTGCTCATTACGCAATCCAACGTCAATCAGGCCGAGCGCATTAGCGAGTAACGGCGTGAGTCCTGCGCCAAACCTCTTGGTTGTTCGCGATGTTTGCAAGCAATTTCCCGGCGTCAAGGCGTTGGACGGGGTCGAATTGCAAGTGCGCAAAGGAGAAGTGCACGCGCTGCTGGGCGAGAACGGCGCAGGTAAATCAACGCTTTTGAAAATACTATCGGGCGCGCTACGCGCGGATCGGGGCGAAGCCACGCTGGATGGGGTGATGCTCGAGCCGAGTGAGACGCCGCGTGAACGGCAACGCCTAGGGTTGGTTACCATTTATCAAGAGTTCAATTTGCTGCCCTTCATGTCGATCGCCGAGAACCTTTATCTGGGGCGGGAACCCGAACGCCGCGGCTTCATCGATTGGGCCGCGATGCATGACAATGCGCGCGCCTTGCTGGCAAGCCTTGGCTTGAACGTCGACCCGAGGCGGGAAGTGCGTCACTTGAGCGTCGCTCTTCAACAGATGATCGAAATCGGCCGTGCCGTCGCGCAAAAAGCAAAGCTCATCATCATGGACGAGCCGACCGCCGCCTTAGGCCACCGTGAAGTTGAAATCCTTCACGCCGTCATCAAAGACCTGAAGGCGCGTGACGTCAGCTTCATTTACGTCACGCACCGGTTGGATGAAGTAAAAATGGTGTGCGACAGCTTCACGGTCTTGCGCGACGGCCGCTACGTAGCGCGGGACGAGGTGAGGAACGTAGAGCCCCGCGATTTGGTGCGTCTCATGGTCGGTCGAGATGTCGAATTCTCGAAGCGGGTGCGAACCGCACCCCTGGGTGAAACTGCGCTGGCCGTCAAAGGGGTGTCGCGCGCACGCGAATCCAGCGGCCGGCACGCAATCGCGCTTAAAGATCTGTCGATCGACGTGAAAGTAGGCGAGATTCTAGGGTTTGCCGGCCTGGTGGGGGCTGGTCGCACAGAACTCGCACGAATTATTTTCGGGGCAGATCATTGCGATCGCGGAGTGCTGTACGTCAGCGGGACCGAATTGCGTCCATTGCGATCGCCCAAAGAGGCCATTCGCGCCGGAATTGCGCTGGTGCCAGAAGATCGAAAGCAGCAGGGATGTTTTCCGGAGCAATCGATCAGTCAGAACATGACGTTGCCGAGTTTGAAGAGAATCGCGCGTTGGGGCATTTTCGTCAACGAAACGAAGGAGCGCCAACTGGTTGAGAAATACCGGACGGCGCTGCGCATCAAGATGGCCGACTCAGAAGTCGCGATCGGTACCTTGTCCGGCGGCAATCAACAGAAGGTCTTGCTGGCGCGCTGCATGGCCCTGCAACCCAAAGTCCTGATCGTCGACGAACCGACCCGGGGTATCGACATCGGCGCGAAGGCCGAGGTTCACCAGTTGCTATGTGAAATGGCGCAAAGCGGCATAGCGCTGATCATCATCTCGTCCGAGATGCCCGAGGTTCTGGCGCTCAGCGACCGGATCGCGGTGTTCCGCGAGGGCTGCATCAGCGGTTTACTCGACGCTCGAGATGCGACGGAAAACAATCTGATGGACCTGATGGCCATTGCGACGGCCGCCAGCCTCAAGCGCAGCGCTGCGCCATGACGGAAAATACCGTACAGGAGCGTGGCACGTCTGGCCGCCGTTTTGATGCGGTGGGATGGTTGCGGCGATACGGAACTTCGTTGTTTTTGCTGGCGCTGATCGTGTTCTTCGCCCTTGAAAATTCGCGTTTTCTGTCGCTGCGCAACGTAACCAACATTCTTACCGAGGTGTCGATTTACGGCATCATCGCGGTCGGCATGACATTCGTCATTTTGACGGCGGGCGTGGACCTAGCCGTCGGCTCGCTGCTGGCGTTTGCCGGCATGTCCGGCGCCATGGTGATGAAGGCACTGGGGCCGGATTTTGCCACTGGTTGGCTCGTGGCGCTCGCAACCGCGACAGCAGTCGGAACCCTGGTGGGATATTTGCAGGGGAAGGCGGTGACTCTCTTCAGTGTCCCGCCATTCATCGTGACTTTGGGTGGGATGACCATCTGGCGCGGCGCCACGTTGATTCTCAATGATGGCTCGCCAATCTCAGGTTTCGATGCGAGCTATCGGTGGTGGGGAACCGGATCGATCGCGGGCATACCCGTGCCCATATTTATTTTTGGATTGATCGCAGCGGCGGGTGTTGTGACGGAACGGTATACACGCTACGGGCGCTATATTTACGCGGTCGGCGGCAATCCTGAGGCTGCGCGCCTCAACGGATTGGACGTGCCGAGGATCATCACCAGTGTGTACTTGGTCGTCGGCGCGCTTTCGGGGTTGGCGGGATTTTTATTGTCCGCGAGACTCGGTGCCGCTGAAGCGGTCGGCGGCATTGGTTATGAACTGCGCGTGATTGCCTCGGTGGTGATCGGCGGCACCAGCCTCGCCGGCGGACGCGGCGGAATTGGCGGCACCATCGTCGGGGCGCTATTGATAGGCGTGCTCACCAACGGCTTGGTGATCATGCACGTGTCGTCGTACTGGCAACAAGTCGTGATTGGCCTGATTATTGTCGCCGCTGTTGCGTTTGATTCCTACGCGAAGTCGCGTCGTTAAGCATTCCTGATCGCTGCTGCGCGGCAGCGCAGCCGCTCACGGTCTGATCCACTTCCATTCGCAATGTACCGTGTTCACGGGACAAGGGATTGCTATCCATCGATGCGCGAAGCCTAATCGCCCGCAAAGCAATTCATCGCGACCGGGAACTCACATGACAACAACGACCAAGAGTTTCGCCAAGGGACTTGGCCTCCTATGCGTTATGGCAATGGCGGCATGCAACGGCGGTGGCGGTGGGATCGAAGTTCCGCCCCCGCCACCGCCCCCGCCGCAAACATTTACCGTCGGCGGATCCGTGAACGGCTTAGCAGGCAGTGGTCTCGTTCTGCAAGATAACGGTGGCAATGATCTGATAGTCGCAAGTAACGGCAACTTTGTTTTCTCGACGGCGCTGGCGAGCGGCACCGCGTTCAGTGTTTCAGTCAAGACTCAACCACTGTCTCCGACGCAAACCTGCGTGGTAGCGAATGCCGCGGGAACAATCGGTAGTGCGAACGCCACCAATGTGGCGGTGACCTGTACCACCAATACCTACAGCATCGGCGGCGGCGTGACCGGACTGACCGGTGCGGGGCTGGTGTTGCAGGACAACGCGGGCAATGACCTCACAGTTGCAGCGGGCAGCACCACCTTCACTTTCTCCACACCCATAGCGAGCGGTGCGACCTACCAAGTCACGGTCAAGACCCAGCCGACTGTTCCCTCTCAAACCTGCGCTGTGACCGCGGCAACAGGAACCGTGGTCAGCGCGAATGTCACGAATGTTGCGGTGACCTGCACCACGAAAACGTACACGGTGGGCGGCAGCGTCACCGGGCTGACGGCTTCCGGGCTCGTGCTCGAGAACAACTCCAGCGACGATCTGGTGGTGTCGGCGACCGGCAGCAGCTTTACGTTCGCCACCGCGGTCGCGAGCGGCGCGTCCTACCATGTTACGGTCAAGACTCAGCCTGCGGGTCAGACCTGCGCGGTCGCCGCCAGCTCCGGAACGGTAGGCGCCGCGCCGGTCACGAATGTCGCGGTGACTTGCACCACGGTCGCTCCGTTTGTATGCGGTGTCACGGAGAATGGCGTCGTCGTCACCCATGCCGCCAACATCTCGGCCAGTGAGTCCTGGGCGGGCAATGGCACGGTGCATCTGGTCCCTAACTCGATCAGCATTCTGACGCCGGCCACGGTAACGATCCAAAAATGCGCCATCGTCAAGTTGAACGCGAGCGTGGGGATAACCGTTCAAGGCAATGCATCCGGTACCGGCAGCGCCAAGCTGCTTGCGGCCGGTGATGATCCTGCAACAGGAAACGTCGTCTTCAAGGCGATGGACGCCACGCAACCCTGGGGCAGGTTGCGCGGCTTCAATCAAAATTCATTGATCGAGTTGGATTACGCGCAGATATCCGGCGGCGGGAGCGTGGGAGGAGCGCAACGCAATGCGGTCATAGCGATGGCGGGAGCGAGCACGCTACCTGATCCGGTGCTCAAGGTTACCAACAGCGTCGTCATCAACACCGTAGGACCGGGTGTCTACTTGAGCGATGCGGCCTTTACGAGCGATTCGAATGGATTGGTCGTTCAGGGGGACGCGGGTACACCGGCCGATATCATCGATGCGCCGGCAATGGCGCTCGGTTCCATACCTCCGAATACGTTCGGCGACACTGTCCTTCGCGACATATTGGTGGTCGAGAACGCGAACATCTTCGACAATCTGACCATCAACACGAACGTGCCGATTCATTTCAAGACCGATTCGGTCCACGTCGGTGGACTTGCACCCAGTTTCGTTGCCAATGTGACCCTGACCTTGAATAAAGGCGTCACGCTGAAGTTCGAGCGTGCCTCGACGGCGCCGACCCTGGTTGGGTTTGGCGATATCGGTCAAACGAATGACAAAAACGCGGCACTGATCATCAATGGTACGACGGCGGCACCGGTTCTGTTGACCTCGGCTGTGCTACCGACTCCCGCACCGGGCGATTGGGCGGGTCTGTGGCTGATAACCAGTGTCGGCTCACAATTGAACAACGTCATCATCGAGTACGCGGGCGGGGATGCCGGCATCGGGCCAGTGAACTGCGGACCAATCGATCCGAACACGCATCAGCAGTACCGTCACACGGCGGCGTTGCTCGTGGGCGATGGCTCCGATCTTCAGTATGCGCCGCCGGCGGGCCTGGTCACCAATGGCACGTTCCGCAATAACGCGGGAAATTTCGCGATCGATTCCGTGTGGCAATCCGCCGCGTTCGGCCCGGCCTTGAACGCGACCAATACTTTCACGGCCAGTTCAAAGGTCTGCACGCAGTCCAAGAATTACATCACCGGGGGATGCGTGGTCGCCGGCGTGGATCAATCCGGTTGCCTGGTGCAGTAGTAACCTGGCATGCTGCGGCATTGAAGTTCGGTGCCCAGCATGAAACTTTACTACTCCGCCACGTCGCCTTTTGTACGCAAATGCCTGGTGAGCGCACAAGAACTGGGATTGCGCGAGCGTATCGAGCTTCTGCCGGCTGCGCCTCATCCGGTCAATCGCGATCGCGCGCTTATTGTCTGCAACCCCCTAGGTAAAGTACCTACGCTCGTCACCGATGACGGCGCCGTGCTCTATGACAGCCGCGTGATCTGCGAGTACTTGAATGCGTTGGGCGACGGGCATCTGATGCCGGAGAAGGCGGCGGAGCGTTGGCGCGCGTCTTGCGATGCGGCGTTGGCGGATGGGATCATGGAGGCCGCGGTGCTGGTGCGATACGAAACATTCGCTCGTCCCGAACACTTGCGCTGGAAGAACTGGATCGACGGTCAGATGGACAAGGTGTCTTGCAGCCTGGCCGAGATCGAGCCGCGCGCCGGCACATTTGATTCGCGTTTCGATTTGGGAACGATCGCCATCGGCTGTGCGCTGGGATATCTCGACTTTCGATTCGCGGCGCTCGGCTGGAAGAACAGCTATCCTAAAACCGCCGCGTGGTTCGCGCGTTTTGGCGAGCGCGAATCAATGCAGGCAACGCGCCCGCCGACTTAGCGCGTAAGGACGCGTTTGAAGACTCAAGGCACGAGCGCAACAGTGCTCTGCCTCCAGCACTTGTAAGATTGAGCGTCTCGCATGCAACGCCTATCCCGCTAAGCCATGCGTGCCGCTCAATTTCACAGCGCCAGGGCCTAGTTGAGTTCTCGAACCCATATATTGCGGAAACTGATCGGCGCTGACGGATCGCCATGTGCTTGCAGCTTGATTGCTGCGCGATCATATGGTCGGTAGCTCGGCTGTCCGATGTAGCGGGTCTCACCGGTCAGCTGAAAGTGGTTTTGGACCAGTATGCCGTTGTGGAATACCGTCACATAGGCAGGCATCTTTACCGTGCCATCGCTCGCAAAGACCGGCGCGGTCCACACAATGTCATAAGTCTGCCACTCTCCCGGCGGGCGCATCGCGTCGACCAGCGGCGGCGACTGTTTGTAAATGCTGGCCGCCTGACCATTGACGTACGTTTTATTCTTCCAGGAATCCAGAATCTGCACTTCGTAACCACCGTCGCCGGCCGCCGTGGACGCCAGGAATACGCCGCTATTGCCGCGTAGCTGACCCTCGCCGGTAATTCCTTTCGGCACCAGCCATTCAAGGTGCAATTGATAATTCTTGAACAGTTGCTTGGTCTCGATATTGCCGACCGACTTGTCGACGGTCATCACGCCGTGACCGAGCTTCCAGCCGGCCGGCGCATGATCCTTGGTGTTCACCCATTGATCCAAGTTTCGGCCATCGAACAAAATGACGGCGTCGGAGGGCGGCGCGCCGGGATGTGCGCCCGGCGTGATGACGGGTGGAACCGGTTCCCATTGCTCCGTGTCCTTCGGATCGCCTTGAGGGGTTTGCGCGGCGGCGCCGAGAAAGTAAAAAGGCGCGAGAGTGAGGGCCACCAGCGCGCCACACCGTCCAATCTCAAAAGGTCGAGTTTTCATTTGGGATCTCACGAGGTCGAATTGACAAATGACTGGTGCAAAAGATCTGGCCGGAGTCGCGCAAGTTCACACCGTGCAGATCCGCAGCGCTTCCTCGAGCGACAAGAACGGATCACTGCGGGTGGGTACGAATTCGTGCGCAACATAGCCCTGAAAATTAGCATCCGCAATGGCGGCGGCGATGGCGTGATAATTCAGTTCCTGGCTGTCATTGATTTCATGCCGTCCGGGCACGCCGCCGGTGTGAAAATGTCCGATCCAGGTGATGTTATCGCGGATCGTGCGGATGACATCGCCCTCCATGATCTGCATGTGATAGATATCGTATAAAAGTCTCACCCGCGGTGAATTGACGCCTCGCATGACCGTCACGCCAAAGGCAGTGTGATCACCTTGATAGCCCGGATGATCCACTTTGCTGTTGAGCAGTTCCACGCAGACGGTGACACCATGTTTTTCGGCGAGCGGCGCAATCCTGGCGAGACCTGCCACGCAGTTGGCGATGGCCGCGGGCTCATCGATACCGGAAACACGATTGCCGAACATGGCGATGAGATTGGCCACGCGCGCATTGGCGGCGAGCGGCAGCGCTGCTTCCAGTTCTCCCAGAAGCAGCGTGTGATTGGCTGGATCGTTGAATCCCGTTGCGATGAACTTGTCGCGTCGACTTGCGTATCCCATGGACACCGTGAGCCCGGCGTCGGCCGCTACTGACCATTCATCCGGGAACAGCAAATCAATTGCGGCAAACCCCATCTGTTTGGTCCGGCGGCAGAGGTCAGGCAATGATATTTTTGAGTAGGGCCAACGGCACAGGGATTGTTTGAGTCTTCCGGAGCCGGCCGAACGCGCGCTTGCTTTCGCCGCTGGCGCGCTGCTCGCACGAACTGAGCCCGCGACAACGCCGCCGGCAGCCGCGATTGCGCCAACGCCGGCCGAGCGGACTAGAAACTCTCTGCGCGAGAATAAACTCATGTCAATATCACGGTTGCAGAATCGAGATAGAATAAGCTGAAAATTCACTTAAGGTACAACGATGTCTGTGAGCTACGACGCGATTGTTGTCGGCTCCGGTATTTCCGGGGGGTGGGCGGCAAAGGAGTTGACCGAGAAGGGATTGCGGGTCCTGCTCCTGGAGCGCGGCCGCAATGTCGAGCACGTGAAGGATTACGTCAACGCCACGAAAGGTCCTTGGGAGTATCTGCATCGCGGCGGCCGAACCTACGCGATGGAGCAGGCCTATCCCGTACTCAAGCGCGACTATCCACTCAATGAGAAAAACCTTGGCTTCTGGGTCAATGAAAAAGACTCGCCGTATACGGAAATCAAACGATTCGACTGGTATCGCGGCTATCAAGTGGGCGGCCGCTCTCTGACATGGGGCCGCCAGAGTTACCGCTGGAGCGATTACGACTTTGAAGCCAACGCGAAGGAGGGCATCGCGGTTGATTGGCCCATTCGCTACAGCGATCTTGCGCCGTGGTACGACCATGTGGAGCGGCACGCCGGGATCTCCGGCTCGCACGAAGGGCTGCCGCAACTTCCCGACGGACAATTTCTACCGCCCATGCCGCTCAACTGCGGCGAGGAACTCATTGCCGGGCGGCTGAAGAACGCATTCGGCGGCAAACGCCGCATGATCATCGGACGGGTTGCGAATGCCACCAAGCCGCTGGAAGGGCGCGCACCTTGCCAATATCGGAATGCCTGTTGGCTGGGATGCCCTTACGGTGCTTACTTCAGCACGCAGTCATCGACTCTGCCGGCGGCGGTAAAGACCGGCAGGCTCACCTTAAAGCCCTGGTCAATCGTCACCGAAGTGCTCTACGACAAGGACCGCAAGCGTGCCACGGGCGTGCGCGTGCTGGACGCTGTCTCGGAGCAAACGACTGATTATTCGGCAAAGCTGATTTTCATCTGCGCCTCGACCTTGAATTCAGCCTGGTTGCTGATGCGATCCGCGACCGATGTTTGGCCCGACGGGCTAGGAAGCAGCTCGGGTGAATTGGGCCATAACCTGATGGACCATCATTTTCGATGCGGCGCGGAAGGCAACCTGCCCGGGTTGGACGACAAGTATTACTATGGTCGGCGTCCCAACGGCATCTATATCCCTCGGTATCGCAATTTATTCGGCGACAAGCGCGACTATCTGCGCGGTTTCGGCTACCAGGGAACGGCGAGCAGAGACGGATGGATGCGAGCCGTCAAGGAATTGGGCCTGGGCGCGGAATTCAAGGACGAGATGACCTTGCCGGGCCCGTGGAAGTTTGGCGCCACCGCCTTTGGCGAGATGCTGCCCAATCACGCCAATAGCATCGGCATCGACAACACGAAGAAGGACAAGTGGGGACTGCCGGTTCTCAAGATCGATTGCGCGACGGGCGAGAACGAACGTTTGATGCGCAAAGACATGATCGCCGACATGGCAGAGATGCTCGAACAATCCGGCGCGAAAATGGTGAAGACATTCGACACGGGGTCCTTTCCTGGGATGGGCATCCACGAAATGGGTACGGCGCGCATGGGACGCGATCCGAAGACCTCGGTGCTCAATTCGCACAATCAGGTCTGGGATGCTCCGAATGTGTTCGTCACCGACGGCTCCTGCATGGTCTCCAGCGCCTGTCAGAATCCCTCGCTCACCTACATGGCCCTCACTGCTCGTGCGGTGGACTTTGCGGTGGATGAGCTCAATCGCCGCAACTTGTGAGCTGAGCATGAACGAGTCATCCGAACCGGAGCAGTTGCAGCTAATCGATCGGCGCGAGGCTATTCGCCGCGTCAGCGCCTTGCTGGGAGGTGTCGCATTTGTCGGCGGCAACGGTCTGTTGGCCGCCGTCGAGAAGGCGGGCGGTGCTGTCCAGGGTGCCCCGGGAAAGTTCGCTGCGCAAGATGTTGCATATCTTGATGAGATCGCCGAGACGATTCTTCCAGCCACCAAGACGCCCGGCGCGAAGGCCGCGAAAACCGGCGCGTTCATCGCGCTCATGGTCACCGATTGCTACAGCCCCGCAGAGCAGAAGGTCTTTTTCGACGGTATGCGCAAAGTGGACGAGGCGATGAGAAAGGCCAACAACGTTTCATTCATGGCCGCGACACCTGAACAGCGCCTCGCTGTGTTAACCACACTCGATCATGAACAGAAGCGTGTCATGGACGCTCGCGAGGCGGCCGATCGCAAGCGGAAGGGACTGTCGCCGGTGGTGGGCGGCGATGCGATCGAAGCGAAGGCAGAGAATGTGCCCGGCACCCCGGTCGCGGTGAATACGGCTGGTCCACAGCCCGCCCATTACTTCCGCATGATGAAGGAACTGACGTTGCTCGGCTTTTTCACCTCGAAGGTAGGTTGCACCGAGGTGCTACGCTACGTCGAAGCGCCGGGCCGCTTTGATCCCTGTATCCCCTACACGCCTGGCCAGCCGGCCTGGGCGGCGCATGCCTAATAAGTCAATCGTGTTACATGGCGGCCACTCGGCGACGGAAACTTTTGCCCGTACGCTCGGTCAACTCTCCGGATGGATTCAAGTCATGGCACGGCGCTTCAGATAAAGGTGTTCATCGCGAGCGATGTGCGCTTGCACCGGGAAGGCCTGGCGGCGTTGCTGCGTGAGTGTCCTTCAATCAAGGTGATGGGCGCTGACAACGTTTTGGGAACCCAGAACGCCTTGCGCGTGACTGAGGTTGACGTCGCGTTGATTGACGCGCTTTCGCCAAGCGATTCCGACACGATCGGTGCATTGCGAAAGATCCGCGCCTCCGTTCGAATACTGGCCTTTGGAATCCGGGAAACGGCGACCGAGGTGCTGGCATGCGCCGCCGCGGGAATTGACGGTTACATTGCCATGGAAGCCGCATTGCACGATATGGTTGCCGCCATCGAAAACGCGGTACGGGGCGAGTTGGCCTGCTCGCCCAAAGTCGCCGCATCCCTTTACCAGAGCGTGGGTCATTCGAGCGCGGCCATTCGTACCCCTTTGACCACGCGCGAACTCCAGGTAGCGGATCTCATGAACCGCGGTTGCCCCACAAAGGAGATTGCCTGGCGCTTGGGAGTGAAACCATGCACCGCAAAAAATCACGTCAGGAACATTCTGCATAAGCTCCAAGTACACCGGCGCGGTCAAGCCGCAGCGAAGCTGCGAACCTTGATCGGCGATCGCTTTTGCGCCGGCTAGCGCATCTGCGCCGCTCATTATCCTTACACCCACAAGCCCGCCGCACGCAGCTGGAGAATGGCATTCATCGGATTTCCGAGGAATGCCGGGGCGGCTGCGTAGGGCGATTGGAGCATCCCCGCGCCCGCGCCGACTGCGTAGGAGGGTTGCCCGGCCGCTCCAAGTCCAGGAACTTGCTGCAAGTCGGGGATTCCGGCGCCCACCCGCATTGGATCAGCTGGGACATAGGGCACTGCTGCTGCGCGAAGAAAATCGTAGAGCACCGAAACGCGTTCCTCTGCCCGGGTTCCGTAGTTGATGCTCCGTAGCATGGGATGATGGGCGAGCAGCAATGCTGAGAATCCCGCGACGTGCGAAGCCGCCATGGAGGTGCCGTCCCAGGCTGAGTAGCCGCGGCCGGGCACGGTTGAAACGACAGCAACACCGGGCGCGCACAGTCCAACCTGCGGCCCCCAGCAGCTGAAATTGGTTGTGTAGATCCCCGAGAATGATAGCAATTGCGGCAACGCTCTACGCGCGTGTCGAGTGTCCTGCGGATACTCGCCGAGTTTGCCGACCGCAGCAACGGCCAGCACGCCGGGTGCGTTGGCAGGAAATTGCACCGGACCTCCCGAGTTACCGACGCCCGCGATGCAAGCGATTCCGTTCATCCGCGCTTCCGCGATTTTCTGCGCCACCAGTTCGGAGAATTGCTCACTGCTAACACCGATCACCGCAATATCAACGCGCCGTTCAATGCACTGATTCAATGCATTCAGCAGATCACTGAAATAGCCGCCGGGCAGCACCTTGAAAATATGCATTTCGGCGGCGGGCGAGCAACCGACGATGTCGGACGAAGAAGCTGCCGAGGCCGCGATGTTGCCCGCACAATGGGTGCCTTGCCCAAGCTCATCCAATTGCCAACCCTGAGAGTCTTCGTCTTGCGTGAGGTCGATACCGTGTGCAATGTGGCTGAGGAGCGGGTGAGAATTGTCGCAACCAGAGTCGATGAGGCCGATTTTGGTGCCGGCGCCGTTCCAGTCGGTGGACACTCGATCGAATTTCATCATTCGTTGCCCCCAACTGTAGGGGCGTTCGCCCGGGAACCTGCGCGAAGTGCGTTTCAGCGGACTCAGCCGAATGACATTCTCTTGTCCGGGATCCACCAGCGATGGATTCTGAATGTAGCGCTCCCAGTGGTCAGCCGCCGGGCGCACGTAGACCGCGTCAATAGCTGCGCCGTTGATGGCGTGCGTTTGCAGGCTCGCGAGCCCTGCAGAATCCGTGATCGCTTGGACGGGAAATCCAGCGCCGTACAAGTTGACAACCGCATTGGGCAGCGGTCGGTCGCCTTCCCCTAGAATGCGGAAGCGCAGCTCTCGACGCGGACGAGGAAATGGCATTGCCTGCACCGCAGGAGGCCAACTCATGCGTTCCGTCACGGCCATGTCGGAATAACCGAGCGGAGCGTCAATTTCGACTATCACATGGGCAGGGGCGTTCTGACGCAACGCTTCGCCGAGCTGCTCGTCCATGAGCGCGACCACGGGTTCCTGCGGCGGTGCGGCCGGCTGGACTGCGGCCGTCCCAGTGCTTCCCAGGCGGCGAATGATTTGCACGCCGCCCATTTGAGCGAGCGTCTCCAGAAAGGGGTCGTGGCCCTGCTGCGTAAATCCGGGGAGCGACCTGAAGCCGATCAAGTATCGTTGCTTGCGGCGCACAAGCGTGGCGGAAGTTTTGTCGGAAGCTGCGGTTGACTCAGCTCGCTCCTCTTGGGTGCCCCCGTCAGAAGCAACCCGATCTCGCTTGGATTGAGCCAGCTTGCCGATTTGGTTCGGACCGTCTTTTTGCTCAGCCATAATTCGTTCCTCCGCCACGGTTGTGATCAATGCGCCACTGTAGTCAGGACTAGTGCATCGTGATGCCGGACCCAAAGTTGGGCGATAACTGATTCGGTATGAATTGCCCGGCGAACGGATAAGTGCCTGCGCTGACTAACGCAGTCTGCGCCGCCAGGTGCGCGAGCTGCTGCGCGATCACGTTGTGATACTGAGCGAGTTGTTGCAACAAGTGACCATACGACACCTGTTGCAGCGAAGGGTTAAACTGTTGCAAATGTTGCAAAGTTGGGTTGGTCTGTTCCAAACCAGCCTGTGGCTGCGCCCACGGCCCCAAGCCCGCTTGTGCCTGTGGCTGCACCCATGGCGTCAGGCCCGCTTGTGCTTGTGGTTGCGCCCACGGCGCTAGGCCCGGTTGAGCAGCTCCATTCGCAATGCCATTGAACGCATTCATCCCCGGCGGTTGTATCCCGAACGATTGACCGAACGATTGACGTATTGGCTGCTGCACGGACTGTTGCCAGTTCGAAAATGGCGATTGGGTGAAAAAGGGCGTCTGCTGCGGAGCGGAGCCCGTCTGTGGGAAGCTCGCCTGTGGATAGAAATTGGTTTGCGGATAAAACATTGCTCTAGCCTCCATTGGGGAAAACGTTGTGGGTAAGCCGCCGTCGAATGCCGGGCTCAAGCCCTGCATTGGGCGTAACTTAAGGCTCGGGCAGGCGCGGGTACATGACTCGATGGGGCTGGAGGATCTGATCCCGCGAAGGGTCCATTGCGCGTGATCCTTTTGGCTCATTGCGCGCGGCGAGTTTGCGAACTCCTTGCTATCGAGCTAGCGCGGCGCGGAGCTCCACAGGCAAGACAATTCAATACCATTGCCAATCGGCAGCAATACACTTTGCAAATCTCCCTTCGCCTTGACGGCCGCACGGTAGGCTTCGGCATCGGCGCGCACCACCTCGGGAAACAGCATGTTGTCCGCCACGATCACGGCATTCTGTGCAAGCTTGCCGTAGAACAGGTCCAGGCAAGGCACATACAGGTTCTTCCACAGATCGAGCAGTACAAAGTCGAACGGTCCTTCGAGGGTTTTCAGCATTTGCGTTGCATCGCCCAGCATCCATTCGACCGGCTCCAGAAGGCCGGCTTCCCCGAGCTGCGCTCGCGCGTACTCTTGTTTGTTGGCGGCAAGATCCATTGTATAGACACGGCCGCCGGTCTGGCGCGCGGCATCCGCGAGAAAAGCGGTCGAATAGCCGTACGATGTTCCCAATTCCAGTATGCGCTTGGCTCCGCGCCCGATAATTAGCGCGTGCAGCAGCCGGCCGACGTCGGGACCCACAGCAAGAAGAAATTCATCGCGGCGCTTGGGAACGCTCGCCGGATCTCTTTTCATAAGAAGATCTTCTTCTGCGATGCGCGCGTGATAGCGGCTCAGCAAGGCCTGAAATTTGGCATCCACAAAGACCTACCTTTTGCGATGAATATTAAGATTTGATTTGAACACGCGCAGGAAGTTGCCGCCCATGATCTTCGCAACGTCCTCATCGTGCATCCCGCGCGCCAGCAGCGCGGCCGGTATGAGGCTCCAGTCTCGATAGCTACGCAGCACGGGCTTGAAATTGGCGTCCATGTCGGTGCCAATGGCCGCGTGATCAATGCCCACGGTATCGACGAGGCGTTGGATTGAGTCGATATAATCCGAAAAACTCGTCTGCCCCATGCCTGACGGCCATGAGCCGATGATGCCGCCGGCGGCGGCCACCAGCTTGGCGTGCTCGACGCTGATCAGGCGCGGATGGTTCGCGCTTGCTGTCGCGATGTTCGTGTGGGAGACCATGATCGGCTTGCTCGATACACCCAGAACATCCTTGGTCACCGCAAAGGTGGCATGCGCGAGATCGATGATGATCCCTGCTCGGTTCATTTCGGCAACAATGGATTTGCCGAGCGCCGTCAAACCGTCATGTACCGGCGCTTCCGTTTGTATGTCGCCGATCTGATTGACGTGGTAGTGCACCAACGTGACCGCGCGTACGCCATCGCGAAAGGCTTCATGCACCCGGTCGAGCCGCTGTTCGATGAAATCTCCTCCCTCCACGGCAAAAACGGCGCCGGTCTTGTGACGCCGATGAGCGGCGCCGATGTCGGCGGGAGTCAATCCCGGGGTGAGCGCGGGATTCGAAAGCAGCGTCTTCAGTTCTGTTATCTGTCGCCGGTAATCTGCGTACGCCTCTCCCGGCACCCAGTCGCGCGCCGCGCGCAGTCCTTGAGTCGGTGTCATTTCGAGCAGCCGCATATCGGCCACGGCGCAAAACAAGGCGGCGCTGACGTTCCCCGCGGTCAGATCCGCGATCGCCTGATCCTCGAAGGGCTCGCCAAATGCGCGGGTCGTCGGCGTTTGATCGATCAGCTTCTTGAGAAAAAATCGGCCGGGATGACTATGCGTGTCGACGCTCGCGTGATGCCTGAGCAACGCCACGCCTGCCGCGCGCTGTTCTGCGCTCAATTCCATGCCAAGTTCCGTGAGGGGGGCGGCGTCTCCGACCGGTGCCTTGATGTCTTTCGCTCGGCTGGTATGAACGAATGCGGCCGCGCCGGCGCAGGCCAAAAGGCCACCGAGGGTTTTTCGGCGCGTCAATCGTCGCAACATGATGGAGCTGCCTACCTTTGGGATCGTTATTCCGCATATTGCATTAGATCGGATTGGCCGTCATTGTCTCGCCCATGAGATCGTACCCTTGGCTGTTGTTGATGTGTTGCGCGCTGGGCGCACCGGCGACAGCCGTTGCCAAGGCGCCCGCTGTTGCCCCAGCGGCCGTGTTCTCCGAGGCCGATCATCTGCGAGGTAGCTACGGCCCCTTTCGCTCCAACAACGATTTGCTTTACTACCACCTGGACGTGCGGGTTGATCCTGAAAAGCAAACCCTGAGCGGCAAGAATTCCATCCGCTTCAAAATGCTCAAGGACGGCGACCGCATTCAGCTCGATCTCGCACCGACATTCCAAATCGACAAGATTCTTTTGGACCGGCTGCATGATGCGCCGCTGGCGCTGCGCTTCGAGCGCGCGGCCGGTCGTACCGTTTACGTCGATTTCCCCAAAAAGCTGCTCATGGGCAGAACGTACACCATCGAGTTCAACTACTCGGGGCACCCGGTCGAGATGGGCCGCTTCGGCGGCTTCGTGTTCCGCACGGACCCGATGGGCCGGCCGCTGGTGAACACGGCCTGCGAAGAAGAGGGCGCCAGCGTTTGGTGGCCGAACAAGGATCAGTGGCGCGACGAAGTGCAAAGCATGGATATCAGCGTTGAGGCGCCCAGCGACTTGGTGGAGGTGTCGGGCGGCCGCTTTCAAGGCAAGGAGGAGCTGGCCGACGGCTATACGCGCTGGAATTGGCATGTGAATTATCCGATCAACAACTACGACGTCTCGTTGAACATCGGCAAATACGTGCACTTCGCGGATCGCTACGGCGATCTGACGCTCGACTATTATGTGTTTCCGGAGGATCTGGACAAAGCCAAACGCCAATTTGTTCAAGTGAAGGACATGCTCAACGCCTTCACGCATGACTTTGGCGACTATCCGTTCCCCAAGGATGGCTACAAGCTGGTTCAGGCGTTGTATTCGGGGGTTGAGAATCAGACCGCCATCACGTACGGCAATCATTTCGAGAACGGCTACGTGGGTCACCCGGCCGAAGGCATCGCCACCCGCTTCGATTTCATCATCGTGCACGAAAGCGCGCACGAATGGTTTGGCAACAGCATCACGGCGAAAGATCGTTCGGACATGTGGATCCATGAGGGCTGGGCGAACTACAGCGAGGTGCTATTCGTCGAATACATGTGGGGGAAGCGAGACGCGCTCGTTTATATCAACACCGGGAAGGACAAGGTCAAGAACGAATTTCCGGTGATTTCCCAGGAGGGCTTCTTCAGCACGCCGCCGGCGGATCAGTACAAGAAGGGCTCGCTATTCTTAAATACGCTTCGCAGCGTCATCAACAACGACGACAAGTGGTTTTCACTGCTGCGGAATTATTATCAGCACTTCAAGTACCGGACGATCATGACCACCGACATGGTGGCCTTTTTCAATCAGCACACGGGGCTGCAATTGCGCCCGATCTTCGATGAGTACTTGAGGCACGCTGCGATTCCCACCCTTGAACTGCGCTTCGATGAAGCGCTGCACACGGTTTCGTATCGTTGGCGGGCCGAGGAGCAGCAGTTCTCCATGCCGGTGCGCGTCGGACTGAAAAACGACTGGCGGATCATTCGGCCCACGACCCAGTGGCAGCGCATGCGCACCGGCATTGCCAAGGACGACTTCGAGGTGGCCACCGACCTCTACTACATCAACGTGACCAAGCAATAGGACGAACCATGGGAATCTCAGACAAGCGATCGGCGGTGGCGGTGACGGCCATGCTGCTTAGCGGCCTGCCTGCACACGGCGCGGCGGCCGCGAATCCGCCCGCTGATCCGTCTGGTTATGCGCACCTGGCGCAGCTGTTCGAGCAATGGCGAGATTTCGAGCATCCCGTCATGCAGGGCAATGTGCCCGACTACAGTCCCGCCGCCATGGCGGCCAAGGCGGCGGCCTTGCCCGCGTGGCAGAAAAAGCTTGCGGCCATCGACACGCAAGGCTGGCCGATCGAGCAACTCAACGACTACAAGCTGGTCCGGGCCGAAATGAACGGCCTCGACTTCAACTTGAGAGTCTTGAGACCTTGGGCCCGCGATCCCGCATTTTACGTGAGCGTTTGGTCGGCACGCACCGACGTCCCTTTGCGCGAAGGGCCAAACGTCCACCCGCAGATCGAGCTCTACACGTACCGCTTTCCACTCTCGGGCGGCGCGCAACAGGAACTTACGATGAGGATTGGGGCCATTCCCGGGCTGCTCAATCAAGCCAGAGAAAACCTCAAGGGGAGCGATGCCCGAGACCTGTGGGTGTACGGCGCGCAGGAGCTGCGCGGTCAATCGCGCACGCTCGGCGCGCTGGCCGCGGGCACCCTCACGGTGAGCACCCTGGAGGGTAGTCAGAATGCGGATATCGCCGCGGCCGCTCCGGAACTCAAAGCAGCGATCAATCGCGCGCAGAAGGCCACCGACGAATTCATCGCCTGGCTGGAGCGCGAGGCGCCGCGAAAGCATGGACCCTCCGGCATCGGCAAGGCTGACTACAGCTGGTATCAACAAAATGTGCATTTCGTGCCGTTTACCTGGGATCAGGAAGTGGTGTTACTGCGCCGCGAATTGGAGCGCGCGCAAGCCGCGCTGAAACTCGAGGAGCACAACAATCGGAACCTGCCGCAGCTCGAGGCGGCGCGTGACTCGGCGGCCTTCGATCAGCTAAAAGCAGCGCGGCTGGAAAAGTTCGTGGGATTCCTCATCACGCAGGACATCATTCCCGACAAGCCGTATCTCAAGGCGGCGCTGATTCCGCAGCTGGGGCAGTTCGTACCCGAAGAGCAGCGCGTTTTCTTCACGCGAGTGACGCACCGGGAACCCATGCTGCTTTTCTCGCATGACTATCACTGGTTCGATCTCTCGCGGATGCGTGATGAGCCGCACGCGAGCCGCATTCGGCGCCGCGCATCCCTGTCGAACATCTGGGACAATCGCGCGGAAGGCTTCGCCACGGCGTTCGAGGAAATACTGATGCACGCCGGCCTTTACGACGACAATCCGCGCGCCAAGGAACTGGTATGGATCATGCTCGCCAACCGCGCGGCGCGTGGCTTGGCCTCCCTGTACGTTCAAGCCAACGAATTCGATCTGGAAAAAGCCGGCAACTTTCACGCCGAATGGACGCCACGCGGCTGGGCCAATCCCAAAGACTCGCTCACGGGTTTCGAACAGCTGCTGTATCTGCGTCAACCGGGCTACGGCACCAGTTACATCACCGGCAAGTTGCTGGTGGATCGATTGATGGCCGAATACGCCCACGAGCAGGAGCTGGCAGGCAAGCCGTTCCACTTGCGCGATTTCATGGACCGTTTCAACAGCGTGGGTATGATCCCCGTCGTGCTGATGGAAGATGAAATGATTTCAAGCAAGGCGCGCCTTCCGCGATGAAATCCATGAGCGACACATCGTCCGTGAATGTCGAGCTGTCGATCGTGCTGCCGCTCGGCGTCATTGCGAATCAGTTGATGAAAGTAGAGGCGGATTTGCGCTTCCTAAATGCCAAGACATCGGCATACGCGGGCGAGCGTCAGGCCGGCGACACGGCCGGCCAAGTCGCCGCCCGGCTGGATAAAATCAACGAGGCGCTCGAGGTCATTCGCGGCCTCGTATCGGATATCGAAATGGATATGCAACCGAGATCTGCGAGTTCGAGGTCGGCCAAGGCGCGCACCGATCGCGACGATTAGCGCGGCCTGCAATTACCAAACCTGGCAACGCGTCTGCAGCGGCCGGACCATCGGTGCGCGGGCCGCGCACGAAAACGCCTGCTGAAACTCCGGTGAATTGGACAACGGTCCGATCACCCGAAACTTGGGTACCGGATGCGGGTCGCCCCTGACGAGCTGTCGTTGCGCCTCGAGGCGCATCGCATGGCCGGTGGTTTGGCCCCAAGCAATGAAGAACTGCTGCTCGGGCGTGAAACCGTCAATCATCGGAACCGGGTGAGCCTGCATCGAGTGTTCGAGCGCCAGGTAAGAGATGCGCACGCCGGCGAGATCGGCAATCGTTTCGTCGCGCAATCGTTGGCCATTGTGGTGAACGTCCGGCTCGATGAAATAACCCTCGAACTGCTCGATCAAACACTGGCCGCGCTTCCCGAAATCCTGCCGGTCTTTCTCGCTCCACCAATTTTGCCGGTGCAACTGCAGGTCGATTGCCGCGCCCGTGGCATCGATGGCATGGGTGAGATCATGCGCGACGGCAATACCCATGGCGCCGTAATTCACGGCATCCGACGCCTGTGGATTGAAGAATGGCGGCTGCAACGTACCCGCGGTCAAGACCATGGTATTGATCTCAAGAATGATGTAGCTGTCGGGCGAGGAGGGCGAGACACGCCACAGGTCGCGGTTCGTGGGCTTGCCGACCTGTTGCCGGTTGAAGTCGACATTGAATCGGCGACCCGCGGCAACATTTGCCCAGAATGCATCGCGCCGCGTACGGACGCTCGAATAGTCCCGCCACGTATCCGGATAGCCGATTTGTATGTCGGTAGCGGCCAGCTTCTCCAGTGCCTTCTGTTTCGTTTGGCGCTCCATCCATACGGCGGCATTGATGCGTTCTTTGAGGGCCGCCTGCAGATTGCGGACTATTTCCGTGGCTTTGGTCTTGGAGGCAGGCGGAAAATAGGCCTGCACATACTTCTTTCCCAGCGCCTCTCCAAACAAGGTGTCGGTGGACTCCACGCAGCGCTGCGCTCGCGGCTTCATTTGGCCGGCTTTCGCGAGGTAACGGTCACGGAAGTTAAACGACTCTGAGGCGAATGGCTTGGAGAGCCAGGGTGAGGCCGATTCGAGCAACTGCCATTTGAGATACGCCTTCCAAGTCTCAACTGGAGTGTTTTTCAGCTCCTGGTCCAATTGCGCCATGAACTTAGGCTCAGCGACGCTCACGTCGAAGCGCAGCAGCTTCGCGTCGGTGAAATACCTGTTCCAATCGATGTGTGGCGTCAATTCCCGCAACTGCGCGAAGCCCATTTTGTGATCCGTCGCCGCTGCGTCGGACGCCGTCGCGCTGTCCAGTGACGACTCGGCCAGGCGCTTCTCTAACGCAAAAATGTCGGCCGCCGCCCTGTCGGCCTGGGGCCCAGGAATGCCGGCTAGGTTGAACACCTTGACCACGTGCACACGGTATCGAGCGCGCGCGTCCGCGTACCTCGGCTCGGAACTCACGTAATAGTCGCGATCGGGCAGCCCCAAGGTACCCGGCAGAATGTTCTCGATGAAGTCGTTGCCGTCGTGAAAGTCCGCCTCGCCGTTGGTTGTAAAGGGCGCGGGCACCGACAGCTCGTGCAGCCGTCGAATGATGCGCTGCACGTCGCCGACGTCGCGAATCGCATCGATCTCGGCCAGCAACGGCGCGAGCGGCATAAGGCCGGCTGCATCCACCGCCGTCTCGTCCATGCAGGACGCATAATGATTGCCCACTAGTTGCTCGACGCTGCCGGCCGGCCAGTCGGACCTGTGCGAGACCTCCTCGAGCACGCTTTGTTGCCGATGCCAGTTCGACTCATGCGCCGCGACGCGACGGCTCCACCTCGGCAGGGAGGCGGGAATGGGGTTTTGTGCGCGCCAGCTACCGTTCGCGAATTCATAAAAGTCTGTGCAGGCTTCGACGTGCCGATTCAGGTCGTCTGCATACACTCCCTGCGGGGCGAGCGGCGAGGTTGCTTGGGCCGCCAACGGCGCCGCGGCCGCGAATACGACACTTGCGGCAAGCGCAAAGGGGTTACGCATAATGGGTCTCATTTGGACATGTGGGGAACGACGCGGCACCGATGAACACTCTGCGTCGCGCAACAGCCCTTAGAAATGCTGCTGCCGGACAAGTGCCGGACGAAACGCGCCATAGTGCTTTCGCGGCGCCGCCGGGCGATGCCTCTCTGAAGACTTTACAGTCCCATGGTTATTGGCATTTTTTGTCCGGTACTTGTCCCATCGCCGTATTTCTCGAACAATGGTTAGGCGGGCACACTGCTCCGACCTGACACAGCCCTGAGGCCATTTATGTCCGATATTCGAACCGCGTTACTGGTGATCGATGTCCAACAATCATTTGAGCATCGCCCCTATTGGAACCCGTCGGACGCGCCGGCGTTCCTCAATCGCCTGCAGTGGCTGGTGGACGGCGCCAAAGCCAGACACATCCCGGTCGCGCAGGTTTTTCATGTAGAGGAGTCCGGCCCGTTTTCGCTGGAGTCGGGCTACGTCAAGACGCTGGCATCCCTGGCGATTGCGCCGGACGTCACTTTTTACAAGCATCGTCACAGCGCGCTCATCGGCAGCGGATTATCGGTGTGGCTGACCGAGCGGGGGATTCAGCACTTGATCGTTTCGGGTATTCGCACCGAGCAATGCTGCGAGACCACGACCCGGCACGCATCGGACTGCGGGTACAGCGTCGATTTCGTGAGCGAAGCCACGCTGACCTTTGCGATGACCGACCGTCATGGGCGTCATTGGCCCGCGGCCGACATCAAGGCACGAACTGAACTCGTTCTCGATGGGCGTTTCGCCCGCGTGTTGACGTCGGCCGAGGCGCTGGCCGCATTCGACCAAAAAGGCAACGAAGTGGGGCGGCAAGCGGCATGATCAAGGCTGAATCGCGTACCCTCGATGTGTGGGTCGTGTTGCCCGAGCGGGTACTGCTGCTCGACATCGCCGGCCCGATGGAGGTCCTGCGTCGCGCAAATGTCGAACAGAGCGCGCTTCAGTTCAATGTTCACTATGTAGGATCCAGTGCGCGCGCGATGTCCTCCGTCGGCATTCCGCTCGCGGACATTGCACCTCTACCGACAGTCTTGCCCGCGGACGCAATGATCATCGTCCCCGGATCCGCGGACAAGATTGCTTTCACCGAGGATGTAAGCGAGGCCGCCGTACGCGCGGATGAGCGGGCCATTGTCGACTGGTTAAGAGCCTGCGTTAAACCGGGGCACACGGTGATGACGATTTGTTCGGGCGCCTTGTTGGCTGCCCGAGCGGGACTCTTGGATGGCTATTCGTGCACTACGCATCACGCGGAATGCGGCGAACTCGCCGCGCTGGCGCCGCAGGCGAAAGTCTTGGATAACCGCCTATTCGTCATCGACGGTGAACGCTATACCAGCGCAGGCGTCACCGCCGGATTGGACCTGATGCTGAATGTCGTCAGCTCTCTCACCGGACATGCCTGCGCACTCGCCATCGCGCGCCATCTTGTGTTGTACCTGCGCCGCGAGGGCGCGGATCCGCAAATCTCTCCTTGGCTGGCCGGCCGCAATCATCTGCATCCGGCGGTGCATCGTGTTCAGGATGCGATCATCGCAAACCCCGCGGAGAATTGGACGCTGACGCGTCTCGCCAAAATCGCGAACAGCAGCCCGCGGCACTTATCGCGCCTATTCAATGAACACGCGGGCATGAATATGACCACCTACATCAACAGTCTGCGGGTGGCGCTCGCCCATCAGCTGCTCACCAGCAGCCGCTTGGATATGGAACGCGTCGCAGAGCGCACCGGCTTCGCCTCATCGCGCCAGCTGCGCCGCGCTTGGCGCCGGTCCTATGACACGCCGCCCGTCGCTCTTCGCGGCGGCTAGACTAGTGGGTTGCGGCGCGCAGCGCCGCCAGATACTGCATTCTGACGGCGTTGATTTCCTCAGACCACGCGGACGGCCACGCAGAATTGATGACCACGACCAAATGCTCTTCTGGAAATACGGACATGGTCTGCCCAAAGATTCCTTCGGCCTCGTAGCCGCCCGGAATGATCCACCAAAAATAGCCGTAAGGCGGATTCGCGACATGCTGCGCCGTCGCGTCCTCGGTCCAGCCGGCCGGCACAACGTCGTGTCCCGCCGCTTTGCCGTGATCCAGCATGAACTGGCCGACACGGCCGTAGTCTCTCAAGGTCATGCTCACGCAACAGCCGCCGCGTTCGTGGCCGGCAACATCCTCGATCCAGATACCATCCTGTTCCATGCCGTAGGGTTGCCAAATCTTCTCCGACAAATATTGCGCTAGAGGTTTTCCGACGGCGTTGGACAGCAGGATCCCCGCCAGATCGGTCTCGCCGGTCTTGTAGACGAACTTGGTCCCGGGAGCGGCCTCGCGCGGCAGCCTGCGCATGTAGCTGACGACGGGATTGACGCCGGGTTCAAGAATGCTCAATCCCACTTTGGCCACGTCCGAGTTTGGATCGGTGTAGCTCTCGTTCCACTTCACGCCGGAAGTCATGGTGATCAGCTGGCGCACCGTAACCCCTTCGTAGGCACTGCCTTTCAATTCGGGAATGTAGAGCGTAACTGCGTCATCGAGACTTTTGATCTTGCCGTCTTTCACCGCCGCGCCGATCAGGGTCGAGGTGAGGGATTTCGCGACAGAGAATGAGGTCCATCGATCGTGAGGGCCGCGGCCCAGACCATATCGCTCGAGCACGATCTTGCCATCTTTGATGACGAGTACGCCCGAGGCGCGAAACTCGCGCATGTAGCTTTCCGTGTTGTAGGTCTTGTCACCGGCTTTGAACGTGGGGTCGATCTTTGCCGCCAGAGGCAGCGGGTGCACGGTCTTGCCGCGCTTGAACACTCGAACAGGCGCGATCTTCTCCATGTTCCGATAGCCCCAAGCTTGTTGCTCAGGCGTCCATGTGAGGATTGCCGCTCCGCCGGGCGGCAGAGGCGGATCGGCGGGCGCCGCATTTAAGCCGGCCGTGCCGAAGAGCCATGCAAAACCAAGTGCTGAGAGAAATATTTTTCTTGTCATTTTCTAAGGTCCCCGAAGCAAGGCGTGCACCAGATTAGCGCAATCGGAGGGCGATTAGAAAATCTGATGCGGTGGGGGTGCTCCTTCGGGGCGGGGCTCGTCGTTGTTGCCGATGTGGCCATAACCGCTTTTGTTTTTGTGCTCGGACACCTCCGTGGGCTTGCGGGGCGGCGGTCCGGGGACATCATTCGACGGCTGATCAGGATCGCCGCCCGGGGTAGGGGGTTGATCTGCAGCCTTTGGATCGTGAGTTGCCACGACTCGAGATTAATCTCGGGCGCGAAGGCCTGTCTGTCTCGAGAGAGACCATAGTGACGGCCAGAGCGCTCCTACGCGACCGCGCTGCCCCGGGGCTGCGCTCGTTGTTTTTTTGCTCGGGCGACGTCTGATATACCACCGCACCGCCGCGGTTTGGTTTGCGCATGACGAAATGCATTCAAGGGCGAGTGCGGACTGGTCGCTGATATACCACGGCGATCCGTTCACGCCCCTGAAGTGCTCGCGGTCGGGCGGCCAAATTTCGACTTGCTTTCGATCTGTACGTCGACGTGAAATTAGCTCTCATAAACAGAGAGTTGCGAGCGGTTTTTCCGGCTTGACAAACGAACGCGCCAGCATGGAGCGCGAGCGGGCTGGCAACGCCTCAAAATGAAACAGAGCGGATACGTTTGCCATCGGGTCGCGGCGCCTCACGCCCTGTTGAGCGAGCGTCAAGCAATTAACTGTTCTTGGCTCCGCTGGATGGCTTCCCATCCACGGAGTGGCGTGTTGTAATCATCGGACAAATAGCTCTGACAGCGTTGGGATGGACGAACGCGGTACGGAGCTCGCAGAGCTTGGGATCGTTTCTTTACCTAAGGGAGAGAAGAATGGGGAATACTAAACTGCAGTTCGCAGTGCGTGCTGTATTGGCCGCAGCTGCCGCATCGGCTGTCGTGCCAGCACACGCACAAACTGCTCCAGCCGCCGCAAATGACACCGCCTTACAAGAAGTAGTCGTCACCGGATCGCGCCTCGCGATTTCACCGAACGATGTCTCGATCAGTCCGATCACCAGCCTGGACTCCCTCGATATTCAGAAGTCCGGCTTGGTGCGCACCGAAGATCTGTTGAACAACCTGCCGCAGGTCGTCGCTGAACAGAGCAGCGGGACCTCGATCAGTTCCAACGGTACCGCTACCGTGAGTTTGCGCGGCCTCGGCTCGCAGCGAACCTTGGTGCTGGTAAATGGCACCCGCATGGCGCCCGGCGCAGGCCTTGGCGTCTCTACCACCAGCAGCGCCGATATCAACCAAATCCCCGCCGACTTGGTCGAGCGGGTTGATGTGCTGACGGGCGGCGCGTCCGCGGTCTATGGTGCCGACGCCGTCGCAGGCGTGGTCAACTTCATATTGAACACCCACTTCGAAGGCGTCAGGGTCGATGCGAATTACGGCTTTGGCCGTTACAACAACGATCATCAGGATTTACAGAACAATCTTGCCGCCGCGGGCGATCCGGTCCCAACCGGCTCAGTCGACGCCGGCTTTAACAAGGACGTTTCCTTCCTCGCCGGCGCGAACTTCGCCGACGGCAAGGGCAACGCAACAGTTTACGCGACATACCTCAACTCCTCCCCCGCGGTAGGCTATCAGTACGATTATGCGGGTTGCAGTTTGAATACTCCGAGCGTGCTGCCCGGGCCGGGTGGTTTGAGTTGCGGCGGCTCGGGAACGCCGGCGACAGGACGGTTCGCAGTTTACGGAAGCACAGTTGCCGGCGGCGCAGTCAAACCCGTGACGCCTGCAAAGGCTTATGCCGTCGATCCGACGACCGGCGCCTTTCGGCCGTACAGCAATGCGACGGATAGTTACAACTACGGCGGCTTGAGCTTCTTGCAGCGTGCGGCCGAACGTTATACGGCTGGTTCGTTCTTGACCTACGACATCAACGACAACACCAGCGTGTATTCGAATTTCATGTACGCGCGCAACAGCTCGGAGGCCAACTACGGCCCCAGCGGATTGTTCAGCTACACCGCCGCGACCATCAGCTGCGCCAATCCCTTGCTGACCGCTCAAGAGGTCGGGATCCTGTGCGCACCGGCGGTCGTTGCCGCGAACCAGTTGGCGTTCCCGCAAAACGCGGGCACCAACAACATCAATTTGTATGTCGGGCGGCGCGCGGTGGAGAACGGTCCCCGCGAAGACAATTATCTATCCAACTCCTTCCGCGAGACCCTTGGCGTCAAAGGAAAGTGGATCGAGGGCTTGTCTTACGATCTTTACGGCCAGGTCGGCATCAATACCATGCATGATTCCCAAGGGAATTACATCAACGCCACCAGCGGGACCAACGCACTGAACGTACTCACTGATCCTGCAACCGGACTTCCGGCCTGCGCTTCGGCACTGAATGGCACCGCGCCGACGTGCGTGCCGTGGAACATCTTCCAGAAGGGCGGCGTGACGCCGGCGGCGATTGCCTACATTGACGTTCCCGCGACTTACTCGGTGACAGCCAAGGAGTTCATCGTCGATGGTTCGGTCACGGCGGATTTGGAAAAGATGGGCATGAAGTTGCCCACCGCCTCCTCGGGTCCCAGCGTCAACCTAGGTGCCGAATATCGGTCGGAAAGCTACATCTTGGATCCGGACTACATCTTTGCGAATGGCTTGAACTCCGGCGGCAATGGCGCGCAATCAGCCATCAACGGCGGATTCCACGTTTCGGAAATCTTCACCGAGGCGAGTTTGCCTGTCTTGAATGATCTTCCGGCGGCGTATGATTTGTCTCTCAATGCGGGCTATCGCTACTCGAAGTACACCTCGGGTTTCGACACCAATACGTATAAATTTGGCGTCGAGTACGCGCCGATCAAAGACGTGAAGCTGCGTGCCGGCTACAACCGCGCTGTACGGGCACCGAGCGTCGGCGATTTGTTCGCGCCGGCGGTCATTGGTGCAGGCGGCACGGCGGATCCGTGTTGGGGGCCGGTGGTTGGCGGCACGGGCGGCACGACGGGCACCATTCAAGGCCATGATTTTGCGTACTGCGCACGCACCGGCGTGACGGCAGCGGAGTGGGGCAACATTGCCACCAACCCCGCCGCGCAAATCAACACCTCGGTGGGCGGCAACATCGCTCTGAAGCCGGAAATCGCAGATACCTTCACGTACGGCGTTGTTTTCCAACCCACGTTCGTGGCTAACTTGGGCGCGTCCCTGGATTTCTACTACATTCGCATCCAGAACACGATCGAGTCCTTGACCTCGAACACCATCGTCAACAATTGCGGCCAGAATGACTCGGGTTGCGATTTGATCCATCGCGGCGCAGGGACCGGCTCACTCTGGTTCAATAACGCCGACTTCGTGACGGCGACCGAGCAGAACATCGGAACCATCAGCACGAAGGGCATCGACCTGGCGTCGCACTACTCCTTCGACACCGGCTACGGCAAGGTGGGAATCCAATTGTTGGGAACACGGGTTCTCAACTTCTATACGGCACCGATCGCCGGCGGCGCAGCGTACAACTGCGCAGGGTACTGGGGCACCACTTGCGGCGCTCCGACACCTCACTGGAGGCATGTGCTGAATACCGATTGGCAGGCGCCATGGATGGGTCTTGACCTGTCAGTGCGCTGGCGCTACATCGGTCCTTCGCAGACTGACCATGCCAGTCAGGATCCGCAATTGGCCTCAACTTACTACACCGGAACCGCGCATATCGGCGGCTATTCCTACCTGGACCTGTCGCTGAACATGCCGATCGCCTCCACGGGAATCGATCTGCGCGTCGGTGTCAACAACTTGACCGACAAGGCGCCGCCGATCATCCCCAGCGGCAGCTACTCGGAATGCCCCAACACCTCATGCAACGACAACACCTGGGTTGGCACGTATGACACGCTGGGCCGTTACCTGTATGCGCATATCCAAGTGAAGTTCTGATCCAACAATAAAAAAACTTTGAAACAACAAAATTGCGGCGGGCTTAAAATCCCGCCGCTTTTTTTTGGGGGGTCGCGAAATTACCGCGGTTGTGGGTAGTTGTCGACCAAATCCTGGAGCATGGAGTTCATCGGGTCGAGCCATGGCTCAAAATGACGCCACTGTTCCAGCCCCGCGGTGTAAATGGGCCGGCGCACCTGATCCGAACTGATGGTCTGTACGACACGTCGATTCTCATAGAATCGCAGGCACGCAGGTTCGAACGACAATCCGCAGTAGTCCAGCAGCCGGCGCACTTCGAGCTCAGTATCGCTCACCAGCGTTTCGTAATGCAGGCGATAGACGCGGCTCGGTAGAACGTTATCGACGTGATCCATGAGATCCACGTAGTCCCGATAGTAAAGCGCCAGCTCACGTAGGTCGTAGGCAAAGTTCATACCGGGGCTGAATAGCTGCTTGTAGCAGGCAAAACCGCAGCCCAACGGGTGACGCCTGCAATCGATGATGGCCGCCTGCGGAAACATCAGATGGATGAGGCCGAGGCTTGCGAAATTGCCGTGCATCTTGTCGACGAAGCGCGGTTTGCCGAGCGGGCGGTGTTTTCGAGCGCCGGCGAGGTAGCGCGCCGCCAGGGCTTCGATGTCGGATCTGCTGAGCGACGCCAGATTTTCCGGATATCTCGCGGCGACCTCAGGTGTTCCCGCCAGCTCGCGCGCGATGGTGGGAACATAGGGCAGTTCGCGTGTACCTTCGGCGCTCGAGTGGCTCGCGAGGATCTGCTCGAGCAGCGTTGAACCGGAGCGTGGCAGTCCCACGATGAAGATCGGGTCGCGCACCTGCTGCCCCCAATCGGCGCGCTCGGCAAAGAAGTCTTTGTTAAAGATCGCTTTGAAGCGCTGCACGAATGCCGCCATGGCCCTCGGGTCGTAGTTGAATGTGGCGCGGGCGAGGCGATTGCCATGTGCATAGTGTTCGAATGAGGCGGCGAATTCGGAGCGATCTTCCAGCGCCTTGCCGAGAGCGAATTGCAGACCGGTCGGATCGGGCCCGGTCGGGGAGACGAGTGCGAGCTGGCGCCGCATGTTTCCAATGTCGTGCGATGCAAAGCGGTAGCTCTCGAGATTCGACAACGCCCAATAAGCCATGCCACTTCCTGGCCGAATTGCGATGGCGCGCAGGTAGGCGTCGACGGCCTCGCGAGATTGGCCCATGTAGCGCTGTTGATTGCCGGCGATCAGCCAAAAATCGGCATTGTCGGGATGCTCGGCGAGCAACTGAACGATGATGGCAAGGGCTTCGGTATGCCGTTCGGCAAACTGCAGCGCAAGCACGTTGAGAAGCAAGTAAGCGCTATTGCGTGGCTCCGCTGCCAATAAGCGCTCGATCAGCGGCAGGGCCGGCTCGGTGCGGCCCTGACGAATCAATAGACCAACCAGTTGTTCGCGCGCGCCACTGTCGCAGGGCGCCTGCGACAAAATCCGGTTCAAGTTCGCTTCTTCGGCCAAATCGTCGCCGCGTCGCTGCGCAATGGCGCCGAGCAAGGTAAATGCGGCGACTTCATTCGTGCCCGCGCGCAAGCACCGTTGCAGCAGCAGTTCTGCCGCTTCCAGCCGATTTTGATCGAAGGCCGCATAAGCGTCGGCGAGATCAGGAGGATTGGACGCCAGCCGTCGGTAATGGGTGTAGGCCTGATCGGCCGAGGCCGTCTCGCCCTCAAGCAGCCGTTGTTCAGACAGGTCTCGCCAGGCGTCAGCGAGACCGACATCCAGCTCAACTGCGCGCTCGAGCGCCGCCTTCGCATCGCTGCTGCGGCCGCAGGCTGCGTAGGTGCGCCCAAGTTCCAAATGCACGATTGCCGATGTGGGTTGGGCGCAGGCCAGGGCCTCGATGACTCCAAGCGCGCTGGGTGAGTTGCCGAGCCGCCGACACGCGGCACTCAGCAACAGACTTGCAGCATCGTGCCCGGGGTGACTCAAAAGGACGGCGCCGGCATCGCGTGCCGCGGCGGCCGGGTCCGTCTCGAGCAGCATCGAGGCACGCATGAGCGCTAAGTCGATCGAGGCGCTCAATGTCAAATTCTCCCTAGATTAACTGCGTTTGGGTGTCTGTTATACAATGACGCCATGAATTCCGCTGCACCCACACCGCTCGATGAAGCGACGATTGTTCGCGTTTTGCAGGCTGCGAAAGCCGAAGAGGCGGCGGGTCGCATGTCCGAATCCGACCAATTGCTGGCCAACGTGGCGCAGCGCGCGCCGAACCACCCAGCCGTGCTCAACGAACTTGGCGTGCGCATGATGGCGCGCGGCGTCGCCGATCAGGCGCAACTTCTTTTCAGTCGTGCGGCGAGCGCCAATCCCAGTCAGCCCTCGATCTGGGCGAATCTGGCCAGCAGCTTAAAGGCACTCGGCCGGCGCGTTGAGGAATTCGATGCCATCGAAAAGGCCCTCACGCTGGAGCCACGGCACCTGTCCGCGCTGCTGCAGAAGGCGGATTATTTCGAGTGGAGCGGCGATCCGCGCAATGCCGCGCAAGCCTATCAGGCAGCCCTTGATTCGCTTCCACCCGCTGCTGTCATCCCGCCGCATCTAAAGGCAGCGTTCGAAGTCGCAAGGGCCAAGGTCGATGCGGACCGCGTTGCCTTGGGTCAGGTGTTTGAAGAGTCCCTCGTGGCGGTGCGCGAACGGCATGGTGGTGAGCCACAGCCCCGCGTCGATGCCTGTTTGGACACCTTGATGGGCAAGCGCCGGGTTTATCACTCGCAACCAACCTGGATGTACTTTCCCGGATTGCCGGCGATCGAATTCTTCGACCGCTCCATATTCCCTTGGCTGGCGACGCTGGAGGCCGCGAGTCCTGAGATTCGAACCGAACTTATGCGGGTCCTGGTTTCCGATCGTCCGGGCTTGCAGCCCTATATCGATTTCCCGGACGGTCTGCCCATCGATCAATTCAAGGAATTGAACCGCTCGCGCAAATGGAGCGCGTACTTTTTATGGAACCAAGGCCAACCGAACGCCGGGCACATTGCGCGTTGCCCAATCACCGCGCGAACGCTCGAAGAGGTGGTGCCGCGCTGCCGCGTGGAGGGTCGCGCCCCGACCGCGTTCTTCTCCATTCTCGATCCTAATACCCGCATTCCTGCACATACCGGCATTACCAATACCCGCTGCACGGTGCATTTGCCGCTAATCGTGCCGCCGAACTGCGGCTTTCGAGTGGGTTCCACAACCCGCGAATGGGTTCCTGATCAGGCCTGGGTGTTCGACGATACCATCGAGCATGAGGCGTGGAATCTCTCCGACACTCCGCGCGCCGTATTGATTTTCGACATTTGGAATCCTTTGCTGAGTCTGGCGGAACGCGACATGATTCAAACCGCCACCGAAGTTTACGGTCGTTATTATTCTCAGGGTCCTCTGGGCGCCGCATGAGGCCATCTATCATTGGAATTGCTCTTATGCTGGCTGCTGCTGCGGTAGGAACCGCGACGGCCGCGACCAGCGATGCTGACATGCTGCGCTGCTCCGCTCTCCCGGGGCGGGATGCCCGTCTCGACTGCTACGATGCGCTCGCGCATCAGCTGTCGAGCAAAGCCGCCGCGCCGACCGCAGGTCAGGTCCCCGCGCCACCCACTGCGGTTTCGCCTACGGTCGCTCAGGCGCCGCCGGCACCCGCGGGTTCGCCTGCAGCGACTCAAGCGCCACCCGCTGCGGTGGTTGCCGGCGATCCGAAAAACTTCGGGCTAACGGCTGAGCAACAGCACACGGTTGATGTTGGTCCGCAGATGATCACCGCGAATATCTCGAACTTAAGTTCCAATCAAAAAGGCGATACTTTCATGGTGCTCGATAACGGCCAAACCTGGTCGGTCACGGGCAACGATGGCTGGCTCGCGACAGGTCAAGCGGTCAGGATCAAGCGAGCAGCGATGGGATCGTATCTCATGCTGATCCCCTCGAATCACACCTACCACGTGCGTCGTCTCAAATAGAAGCGCTGGAAGCCTGTCTCAGACAGGCCCCTTGTAACCCAGGCGCTCAATCCAAGGTTTGAGCGCCGGCAGTGCCGGCGCGAGTTGCGACTCGTAGTGGCGCCACTGCGCCGTCGCTGAAGTCACAAGGCCTTGCGACAGTTGCGCCGTGCTCGGGGTGGCATGCTCGCGCTCTTGTACGCGCCGCGCAAATTCTCCCATGCTGTCCAGCCACTCGAGCCCCGCGACGGCGCAGATGGCGCGCATTTCCGCTGCGAAATCGGCAATCAATCGCTCGTAACGGACCTCGTGCCACTGAAGATTCAGTACTCGCTTGGCGCAGTAAGCGAATTGCATGGTGGCGGCGTAGAAAGCCGACGCTCCGCCAAGCGTCAACAACTCATACATGGACGGGTTCATCTGGAAGCGGCGCCGGAAGCAGCTCAATATCACATCGCGCGGGTCACGCACGGCAAACAGAATCTTTGCGCGCGGAAAGAGTTGTGCAATCAGCGGCAACTTCAGGCTGTTCAAGGGATGTTTGTCGACGAACACCTTGTCCGCGACGTCGATGCCCGCGTTGCGCACGCGCTGCCAATAGGCCTCGCGCAATGCGTCTAGTGTCGGCTCATCGGCGCGCGCAAGCGCCTCGAAATCCAAAGGCTCGCGCATGAAGGCGAGCACGCCGTCGGCCAGCAGCTCGTGTTCCTCCAAGCTGACGACCCGAGGATTGCCGTCCAGCACCACCTCGACCAAGGTCGTGCCGGTGCGGGGAAAGCCCAGCAAAAACACGTGCTCGGCCGCCGCGCCGTATGGCGCGGACTCCGGCCGAGCGGTCCAGCGGCTCGGATCGAGCTTCTCCAATGCGGCAGTCGATTCACGCACATAGCCCAACACGTTTGAACTTGCAAAGCGCCGCTGTAGTTGCCGAATCGTCCCGTTGCTGATGCCATACGCCTCGAACGCCTCTTCGTAGCGCCCACTCGCGTCGAACACATCGGCGAGCAGCCCAGTCGCGCGAGCGCGGTCGGCCGCGCCCGCGCGCGAATCGTTGATCAGCTGGCGTAGTCGCGATTCCGCGGCGGCTGGGTTGCCGCCGGCCAAATCCGCGGCGGCCAGGCATAAGAGCGCGTCCGGAAATCCGGGAACGATACGCAACGTGCGTTGCGCCCATTCTCGGGCTTCCTCATGTTGACCGCGATGCGTTGCGATCGACGCCAGCGCCGCAGTAGCCGAGAAATTCCGGGGATCGAGCTCGAAGGCGCGCAAGTGGCTCAAACGGGCGCGGCCCAGCGAGCCCAATGCCATGAGCGCGTTGCCCTTGTTGGCATGGGCGAAGGGCAGGTTCGGCTCTTGTCGCAAGAGCTCATCAATATGGTAAAGAGCCTCGCTTGGGCGATCCAGCCGTTGCAAACAGAGCGCCAAAGCATTGCGCGCACCGATATCCTTGGGCGCGATGGCAACCGCGCGTGCCAGCAACCGCAGCGCCTCTTCGTACCTGCCTTCCTGTTCCAGCCGCGTCGCCGCGGCATTGAGGAGCATGGGGTGCTCAAACCCCTCTGCAAGGGTGCGCTCCGCCAAAGCCCCCGCCGCGACGAAATCGCGGCTTTGCGCCAGGCGCTGCACGGTACGCAAAATGTTCATGTCGGCTTCAAGATTGCGGGTCATGTCAACTCGTCATTAGTTTGTCGCAAGGCTACCGGAATCGTCAGGATATGGGAAAATTAAGGTAGGCGGCGCTGCGACCGAGGTGATCTTGAGCGAGGCATATGATGGGTTGATGGTCGAGGCGGTGCATCTGCAACGCCAGAATAAGCTTGTCGAGGCGATGGCGGCGTACGGCGCAATCCTTGCGCGCTGGCCCAAGGTGGCGGATGCCTGGTACAACCTTGCGGTACTTCAGCGCAAGAGCTGTCGTTTCGATGAGGCACTTTACTCCTATCAACGGGCACTCGCCGCGGGAGTGTCCCGTCCTGAAGAAGTGCACCTGAACCGCAGCGTCATATTCAGCGATATGTTGCGCGATCACGTCGCAGCTGCCGCCGAACTGCAGCAGGCACTCACCCTCAACCCGGCGTATACACCGGCACTGCTGAATCTTGCCAATCTGTACGAGGATTTGGGCAAACGAGCCGAAGCCAGTTCGCTGTACGCACGCATTCTCTCGATCGAGCCGCAAGCGTTCGAAGCTCTGGCGCGCTTCGCCAATCTCCAGCCCGCCGCCGCGGTCGACGCCGCGTTGGTGCAGCGCCTGCGCGAGGCGCTCTCGCTTGCCTCCGCAACAAACGATCGCGCGAGTTTGGGATTTGCTCTCGGCCGACTGCTCGATGCCCGAGGCGAGTATCGTGAGGCATTCGCTGTCTACACGGGGGCCAATGAGTCGAGTCGTGCAAGCGCAGCAAACCGCGTCGTTCCTTATGATCGCGCTCTACAGGAGAAGTTCGTCGATCTGATGATCTCGAGCGGGACACCGCCAGTTTGCGCGAGCAGCGTCGATACCGCGCCGCAGCCCATCTTTATCGTTGGCATGTTTCGCTCCGGATCGACTTTGACGGAACAGCTGCTCTCGGGCATTTCCGGCATCGCTGCGGGCGGCGAGATCAATTTCCTGCCGCAAATGATCGATAGCGAATTGACGGATTTTTTCGCGTCGATGCCTACGATGACAACCGCCCGCCTGGACGGCATCGCGGCTCGCTACCAGGCGGAAGTCATGCGCGTATCGGGAGGCGCTGCGTTCGTCACCGACAAGCGACCCGATAACTTTTTGTACCTGGGGTTGATCAAACGCCTGTTTCCCAATGCCAAAATCGTGCATACGACGCGGACCGCATTGGACAATTGTTTGTCTATTTTCTTTCTGCATCTCGAGCAGCAGATGAGCTACGCCCTGAATCTCAAAGACATCGGTCACTTCTACCGCGAGTACCGGCGCCTGATGGCGCATTGGAAGAGCCAATTTGGCGGCGACATTTTCGACTTCAATTACGATGCTCTGGTGAGCGATCCGGAGCCGCAGTTCAGGGCATTGTGCGAGTTCTTGGGAGTTGCCTGGCCGGGCCAGGTTCCTGAGGTCGCGGCGCGCAGCGCGGTTGTTAAAACAGCCAGCGTCTGGCAAGTGCGCCAACCGCTGTACCGGAGTTCGTCCGGCCGTTCGCGCCACTATTTAGAGGAACTCGGCGAATTACGGGCAGAGCTCGCAGATCTCGCATGAACGCCGTTGCGCCCACCGTCATGCCCATTCTGGCTACGCCGCTCGGCGTCGCGACGGTTCCCGATGCGGTGGAGTTCAATGGTGCGTTATGCGAGCTGTTCGCGCGGCGTGCTGCCACGGGTCAAGGCCTTGCGCCGGGAGATCCGCTGCGTATTCGCGGCAGTGATGACCTCATGGAGTGGCCGGAGGCGCCGGTGCGGCGTTTGGCGAGCGCAATTGCCGGTGCCATTTATCAATTCGTCGGCGGCGTGAGCGAGATTACCGAGTCGCAGCTGCGTGCCTGTAAATTGGAAGCGCGTGCCTGGTTCACGCTGATTCGTTCCAATGGTCGCGTGCCCGCGACCAACTACCCGTTAACCGCCTGGTGCGCGATATATTGCGTGGCCGCACCACCTCCTGCGGATGGACGCGCCGACAGCGGGATCGTGCGCTTTTATGAGTCCCGTCTGAGTACGAGTTTTCAAGACGCCAGCAACGCGGTGATGCGCATCCCGTATTCGCAGGCGCACTACGCATGGCAGCCGGCGGCCGGACAACTGGTGATCTTTCCGGGATCGCTGACTCATGAGGTCGCGCCGCTGCGCGCCGCGGGCGAATTGGTGTTGGTCACCGCGCGCTTTCGATTCGTTGGGCCCGGTCAACAGGGACTTTCCCGATGGTAGATGCCGCGATCAAGGTTCGCGCGTTGTTCGCCACGCCATTCGGCGAGATGCGGCTGCAAAATTGCGAGCGCTTGAACCGCGACCTAGAGGCGCTATTTCTGCAACGCGAGACCGATGAGTATCGCAATCCCTCCCCGAGTCATGTGCCGCAGCTGGAAACCTTCGAGAGCCGCTTCAACTTGTTCCGTTGGACAGAGAGCTGCGTGCAGGAGTTGCGCACCTTCATGCTGAACGCGGTGGCACAGATGGTGATCGAGACCACGTCGCTGAAACCCCAGGATATCGCCAAGCTCAGCTTTCAAAATCACACCTGGTTCCATATCTCGCGCTACGCAGGTTCGTTCGTCCTGCACAATCACCCGTTGGCATCCTGGTCCGGCGTGTACTGCGTGCGTGCCGGTGAGAGTGTTCCGCAACACCCGGACAGCGGCCTGCTGCGATTCCTCGATGTCAGGCAGGGAGCCAACGCGTATTTGGATCCCGCGAATGCCACCTTGCAGCGTCCATACGCACTGTCGCCGGTGGAATTGAAGCTCGAAGCGGGACAGCTGGTGATATTTCCATCCTATGTATTTCATGAAGTCACACCTTTTTACGGCAGCGACACCCGAATCACGGTCGCCACCAACTGCTGGTTCGCTTAAGAGGTTCCAATGAATAGTTCGACGGCTGCCCCGAGCAGCCCGCTGATGAACGTTGCGCGCCTGGCCATGATCAACAATGGCCTCCTTCCGGATTTCAGCGACGCGGCCTTGAAACAAATGGCATCGATTACAACGCCGGCGAAGGATTCAAGTCCTGACATCCGCGATCTGCGCCAGCTTCTCTGGGCGTCGATCGACAATGACAACTCGCGCGATCTGGATCAGCTCACCGTGGCAGATCAGGCAAATGCCGGTACTGTCAAGATCTTGGTGGCGATCGCCGACGTGGATGCCGTTGTAAAGCCCGGCTCCCCCATTGACGATCATGCGCGCGTCAATACGACCTCGGTCTATACGCCTGCGGCGATTTTTTCCATGTTGCCCGAGAAGCTTTCCACGGACCTCACCTCGTTGGGCGAAAGCCAGGAGCGCCTCGCCCTCATCATCGACATGACAATCAATGCCGCGGGCTCGATCACGCAATCGGAGGTGTATCGCGCGCGGGTCGTCAATCACTCCAAGCTGGCCTATAACGGCGTGGGCGCCTGGCTTGCGGGAAACGGGCCGCCTCCCGCGGGCGTCGCCGCGGTGCCTGGCATGGATCAGCAGCTTCACACCCAGGACAAAGTGGCGCAGTCGCTGCGCGCGGTGCGCCGCGCCCGCGGCGCGCTTGACTTGGAGACCATCGAGGCGCAGCCGGTGTTCAGCGCGGGCACTTTGAGCGATCTTGTTCCCGATCAGCCAAATCGAGCGAAACAATTGATCGAAGAATTCATGGTCGCGGCCAATGGCGTGACCGCGAAATATCTCACCACCAACGGCTTCAGCGCGCTGCGCCGCGTGTTACGCGAGCCGAAGCGCTGGGACCGTATTGTTGCGTTGGCAGCCGCGCTGGGTGAGAAATTGCCTGCCGAACCGAGCGCGCCGGCGCTAAACGCATTTCTCGCCAAGCGCCGCCAAAGCGCGCCGCAGCTGTACCCTGACTTGTCGCTCTCGGTTATCAAGCTCTTGGGGTCAGGCGAATACGTGTTGGACAAACCCGGGCAAACCATAGCGGGTCATTTCGGTCTGGCCGTCGTCGATTACACGCATTCCACGGCGCCGAATCGACGCTTTCCCGATCTCATCACGCAGCGTCTGCTCAAGGCGGCGATGACAAATGGCGCCTCGCCGTACACCGACGCACAACTCCAGGAACTGGCGGCGCATTGCACCCTGCAGGAGCATAACGCAGCGAAGGTCGAGCGCGCCGTGAATAAATCGGCGGCCGCCTCCCTGCTGGCTCCGCGCATCGGCGCGAAGTTCGATGCCATCGTCACCGGCGCATCGGACAAGGGCACGTGGGTGCGCATTTCCTCACCCACCACGGAGGGGAAAGTGGTCAAAGGATTCGAGGGACTGGATGTGGGAGATCGCGTGCGCGTGGTGCTGCTGCACACCGACGTCGCGCGTGGCTTCATTGATTTTGCGAGAACTTAAGACATGAAAAACCATGATGCGGAAGATTCCCTGGCGTACCTTGATCCCGAGTTTCTCGGCAGCGATGACGCGCGGCCGCTGCGAATTATCGCCGAGTATTTGAATCCGCTGCGGCGTCTGCGGTTGCAGCGCGTGCACGATACGATTGTGTTTTTCGGGTCCGCGCGCCTGTCGGCGGAGGGGCCGCTCGGCCGCTTTTACGCCGAGGCCCGCGAACTCGCGCGGCTGATCACTTTGTGGTCATCGACCTTGCCCTCGCATGTACATCGCTTTGTCATCTGCTCCGGGGGCGGGGGCGGCATTATGGAAGCGGCAAACCGGGGTGCGCTGGATGCCGGCGGCCGCTCAATCGGCCTGAACATCAATCTACCGCACGAACAGGAGCCCAATCCTTATGTCACGCGCCAACTGCTGTTCAAGTTTCGCTATTTCTTCATGCGCAAACTCTGGTTTGCCCATCTCGCGCGGGCGATGGTCGTCTTCCCCGGCGGCTTCGGGACCCTGGACGAACTCATGGAGGTGCTCACGCTGGCGCAAACACAGAAGCTCGCCCGCAAGTTGCCGATCATCCTGTACGGCTCTAGTTATTGGAACGAAATCATCAACTTCGAGGCCCTGATCCGCCACGGAATGATCAGTCGCGCGGATCTGGGTCTGTTCGCGTTTGCCGACGACCCGAACAGCGCGCTCAAGCTGTTGCAGAGTGCGATCGAGGTGGGCACGGAAGAGAAAACGCCCGCGTTTGCGCAGTCTCGCTGTGACAAGACCCACTAAGCATCGCCGACCTGGCAATGCGCGACAAATTGGCGCAGAGGACCGGATAGCACCTTTCTCTCGTGACGAATCATCAAAAAACTTCGCGTCAGGCGGGGCAGGGCGGTTGCCAGCACGCTCAAGCGCTTGGCGGCCAGAAGATCGCGCACCACAGAGCGCGACAAGCAGCTTAGTCCCAAGCCCTCGGCCACGGAGTTTTTGATCGCTTCGGAACTGCCGAGGGTCATTGAGGCAGGAATGTTGAGTAGATGCGGCAACAGCGCCTGTTCCACGGTTTCCCGCGTGCCCGATCCCACTTCCCGCAGCAGCCACTCTGCCTCGGCGAGTTCCTTGACCTTCAGCTTGCGGCGTTTCGCAGCCTTCGCCAGGGAATGATCGGGCGAGGCGACAATGACCAGTTCGTCTTCCAGCCACGGAACGACGCTGATGTCCTTCGCGTGACAGGGTCCCTCGATGAATCCGATATCAGTTTCGAAGTCGCGCACCGCGATGACCACGTCGAGTGTATTGCCGATCTGCAGCTCGAGGCGTGCGCTGGGCACTCGTTCTTTAAAGCTCGCCAGTAGCGACGGTAATATGTAATTGCCAATCGTGGTGCTGGCGAAAATGTGCAGCTCGACGGGCACTGCTTGGGCGTTCGAGGCGAACGCGGATTCAAGGCTTTGCGCGCCGTCCAAAACCGCGAGCGCCATCGGCAGCAATGTCCGGCCGTTGTCATTCAATAGCAGGCGCTTTCCCACCCGGTCGAAGAGGGGCGCGTCCAGGACGCGTTCCAGCTCCTTCAACGCAGCGCTCGCGGCAGATTGCGATAAGGGAACGGATAAGGCCGCGGCCGTGGTGCTACCGCTCAAGGCAATGGCACGGAATATCTGCAATTGACGCAGGCTCAAGCGCATTCTTAATCCCATTAACCTAACGAATAGCTTAATTATAGCAAGATAATCAATTTTACGAATAGATGAGTTGCGCGCATAGTCGGTTGGCGCGATGACGCGTGAGTTCTTGGGTTTTTATGGACGCAGCGACGAATCCCCTGGCGCTACCCGCGAAGCCGGACAACCCACGCGGGCAGCGATTGATGAGTTTCGTGCCAGGCATTCTGCTAACCGGCGCGATCGCGATACTCGCGACCGAACTCGCCAAGAGCGCCTGGATGCAGGCGAACGGGATCAGTGCGCTGACGCTCGCCATTGTGGGCGGCATGATCGTGGGAAATACGGTTTACCCGCGCATCGCGGTCTCCAGCGCCCGCGGCGTAACATTTTCCAAACAAATCCTGCTGCGTGCCGGCATCATTTTGTTCGGCTTGCGTTTGACCTTTCAGGACATTGGGCAGGTGGGCGTGGCCGGCGTGATGATCGACGCCGTCGTGTTGAGCAGTACTTTTGCCTTGTCTTGCTGGGCCGGCACTCGGCTCTTCGGCCTGAATCGCCGCACGGCGATGCTCATCGGGGCGGGGAGTTCGATTTGCGGTGCGGCTGCGGTTATGGCGACTGAGCCGGTGGTGCGCGGGCGAGCCGAGGAAGTCTGCATCGCAGTCTCCACGGTGGTCGCCTTCGGCACGCTCGCCATCTTTATTTATCCCGCCCTTTATCATCTGAATGATCGCATGCACTGGCTATCGATCACGCCCTTTGCGTACGGGATCTTTACGGGATCCACTGTTCATGAGGTCGCGCAGGTGGTCGCCGCGGGCAAGGCTGTCGCCGACACCGCGGCGAACACGGCAGTGATCACGAAATTGGTGCGCGTCATGATGCTGGCACCCTTCTTGGTTTTGCTTTCGGCGTATTTATTGCGCAACTCCGAAGGAGCTGCGGCGCCGACGGAGGCCGCGGCACCGGCAGCCCCTTCTCAGTCCTGGCGCGGCGTCATTCCCTGGTTTGCCCTCGGATTCATCGCAGTGGCGGGATTCAATTCAATGGCGGTGTTGCCGCATGCCTTCGTCCATGCCGCCATCGATGCGGACACGCTGATCCTGGCGACCGCGATGGCGGCCCTCGGGGTCAGCACTCAAGTCTCCGCGATCCGCGCGGCCGGTATTAAGCCGCTGGGGTTGGCAGCGCTGTTGTTCGGGTGGCTTATTTTTGGCGGCTTTGCCATCAATGCCGGTGTGTCGGCGTTGTTCGCCAAGGCGCTGGGTCACTAGCCGTCGGAGCATTATTCAAAGGAGCCGGGCGCGCGCGGCGGACGAATTTGATCTAGTGCTTCTGGTTGTAGATGCGGCGGTTAGCGAAATGCGCCGGTTAGCGAAATGCACCAGCCGTTTTTAGTGCGGGCGGCTCTGTTAAGCTTCATATGCCTGTAAAAAACGGCTCCCGCGCCGATTGGTTGACAACCGGATGAGCTCGAAAGAGGCGATTGCACATATGCCGGAAAGTGCGATGACAGCGCGCTCAAATTCATGACTTCTGCTCAATACGATGTGCTCATCATTGGAGCGGGCGTTGCTGGACTCAATGCAGGACGCTTGCTTGCCGAAGCCGGCCGGCGCGTCGCCATCCTGGAGGCGCGGAGTCGAATCGGCGGCCGCATTTGGACCGAACCTGTTTCGCTCGGCGATTCGCCGCTGCCCTTACCCGTTGAGTTAGGGGCCGAGTTCGTTCACGGCTTGCCGCCCGAGACTTGGTCGCTCATCAGGCAGGCCGGCTTGAGCACGTTTGAGATGGATGGTTCGCCGTTCTGGTTCGATGGCAGTCGATTGATGGAGACAAACGAGCAGCGAGGGGCCGCAGAAGACGTAATCGAGGAGATGATGCGATGGGCGCAAAGGCAATCCCGCGACAGCGACATGAGCTTCGCCGAGTACCTCAAAGGCCAAGCGCTGGATCCGCTCACGGCGCGGGCGGCAGTCAACTACGTCGAGGGCTTCAACGCGGCCGATCAACAACGCATCTCCGTCGCGGCGCTCGCCAAACAGCAGGCTGTGGAGGATGCGATTGACGCGGATCGACTGTTTCGACTCGAGGCGGGCTACGCGGCCCTGCCGAACCTCCTGGCCGAAAAATTCTTCGCCGCGGGGGGCAAGCTGATTCTTGGGGCACCGGTGAAAAAAATTGCCTGGAATCGCGGTGCGGTGTCGGTGCAGAGCGCAACTCCTGGCGGCGATCACCTGCATCACTCAAGCCAAGCTGTGATCACAGTCCCGCTGGGAGTGCTGCAAGCGCAGACGATTGAGTTCGTTCCCCGGCCGACAGAAGTGTTGCTTCAAGCGAATCGCCTCGGGATGGGCGCGGTCGTGCGCCTGACTTTGGTATTTAAGAAAAAATTCTGGGATCCGCGAATGAGTTTTCTCCTGGCGCCCGGCGAATCGCCGCCAACCTGGTGGACGCTTGCGCCTCATGAAGCGCCCCTGCTTACAGCCTGGGCGGGCGGCACGAAGGCCGCTTTACTCCTCAAGCTCATTACCGCGGGTGGCGATGCAAGCGCGCTCTGCGATCTGAGTCTGTCGACTCTGGCGAAAATGTTCGCGCTGCCGCTGTCTGATGTTCGAGAAATGCTGTCGAGCTGGCACATGCACAACTGGCAGAGCGACGAATACGCCCGAGGTGCGTACAGCTATGTCCAAGTGGGTGCCTTGGATGCGCCCGAGAAAATGCGAATTCCCGTCGAGGACACCTTGTTCTTTGCCGGAGAACACACCGACGTATCGGGGCATTGGGGCACGGTGCATGCGGCTCTCGCGGCGGGCGGGAGCGTGGCGGATCAAATAATAGCCGGCAGCGGCGTGCGTGATGAGTCTTGATCGCCGCTCTTTGATGATCGGGGTCGGCTCCCTCGCCGCGGCCTCGTTGCTGCCCAAGGCACGGGCCGGCGCCATTCAGGCGGTCGAGGCGCCCGGCGACTCGATGTTCTCCCGCGAGCGGCAGAACATTCTCGCCGCGATGGCGAGCGACGATATTCCCGGCGCGGCCGTCTGTCTGCTCGACCAGGGAAAGGCGGTCTGGGTGCAAGGCTTCGGTGTTGCCGACACCCACTCGCGGGGCCGCCGGGTCGGTGCCGGCACCGTATTTAGCATCCAATCAACGTCCAAGAATTTCACCGCGGCGGCGATCATGGTCGCTGTGCAAAAAGGACTTCTGGACCTGGATAAGCCGATAACCGATTACCTAAGAAGTTTTACGGTTCAAAGCCGTTTCGAATCGCTGCCGCAAACGAAGATGACTTTGCGGCTGCTACTGAGTCATCGAGCAGGCTTCACGCACGAGGCACCCGTTGGGAACAACTTCGAGCCCGTGTTTCCCGATTTTGAGACGCACATTCGCAGTATCTCGCGTACCTGGCTGCGATATCCGGTGGGCGAGCGCTATCGTTACTCCAATCTCGGAGTCGATCTCGCGGGATACATTTTGCAATTGGTCGCCGGAAAGCCCTTCGCCGACTGCCTCAAATCCCTCATCTTTGATCCGCTCGGCATGGCCGACAGCACCGCCGCAGCGGAGGTCTACACAGGGCGCAGCGATCGCGCGATCGGCCATGAGAAAGGGTACGCGAGAGTCCCATTGAGAACGCCGCTCATCCCTTCGGGGGGTGTCTATACGAGTGCCCGAGACATGGCCAACTATCTAGCGTTTCATCTGAACCGCGGTCAGTTCGACGGAAAGAAGGTACTCGAGGAGGCCCTCTGGCGCGAGATGCACAGTTTCTCGCTGGGCGGCGACTACGGCCTGGGCGTCATACGCACCGAACTGCGCTACGGCGACACGCCGATTCGCATGCTCAATCACAAGGGCGGAGGGTTTGGTTTCGGGTGCGTGTGCAACTACTGCCCCGAAGCCGGAGTGGCGTGGATGGCAATGTTCAACCGGCCGACCGTGGCCGCGTATCAATTCGGCGCCGGACTCCTGGACAGTCTGCTCGCGCGCCGTTACGGAACAAGAAGAGCAAGGCTGTCGGTTCAAGACCTGTCTCCAATCGAGATGGAACCGAGTCAACTCGCGCGCTATTCGGGAAGCTACATCGGTCGGGACTTCTACGGTGAAATCAGGCTTGAAGACGGCGCACTGGGGATTCGCTCAGCGTCCGCATTCACGCCTCTCCTGTTTACGTCCCCCGTTGATCTGTTCGTCGCAGGCCCGCTAGGAGAGGCAGTTACCTATCGTTATTCTCCCGCCATTCAAAGTGAACCCGCGCATTTAGAGTGCGCCATGGGCGAGAATAGTCTCGATTACAACGACGGCCTCGACGACCCCGCGGGTCCGAATTCCGCCCATTGGGATGCCATCGTAGGTCAGTATCACATCGATCAGTGGGGCAAGCCGGCGCAGCAACTCATCGTGCATCGGAAAAACGGCTACCTGTACTTGAACGACTGGCGGCTAATCGAGTTTGAGCGAAACCTGTTCTTCGCAGCCGACGGCGAGGCGGCGGATTTCAGAAGCACCGAGCCGACCTGGCGAAACATCCTTTTATTGCGTGCTTGAGCTGGCGCGCCGGTCTACATTTGACCCGCACTCATGCGCTGACCTGCCGCGATTCCATCGGTGTTGCCGCCAATTCCTTGAGGCGCACATAATCCGTCTTGCCTGACCCCAGCAACGGGATGGCCGGAAGGATTCGTATGTCGCGCGGCACGGCGAGTTCCGGGGTTCCCGAGTTCTTTGCGGCAACGCTCATCTGCTCACGCAGCAAGGAGCCATCCGTTGTAAACAGCACAATGGCCTCCCCCTTGACGCTGTCTGTGCGGCTTGAAGCCGCATGCATAAATCCTGGTGAGGCCTGCGCGGCTATTCGCTCCACAACCTCGAGAGAGATCATCTCGCCCGCGATTTTCGCGAAGCGTTTTACGCGCCCACGAATGCGCACAAAATCGTCCGCATCAATTTCGACGATATCGCCGGTGGCATACCAGCCTGCCCCGATGGAGCATGGGGGTTGCAGGACGCCGGGATTCTCATAGAGCAGATAGCCCTTCATCACATTCGGCCCCTTTACGTGCAACGCTCCGCCGCTCTCGATGCCGCTAACGGCTTCGAGTGAATACGTCATGCCGGGAACAAGCTGGCCGACGGTACCAGTTCGGCAGGCCATGGGAACATTTACCGCGATAACGGGGGCGCATTCGGTGACGCCGTAGCCTTCCAGAATTCGGATGCCGAATTTCTCGAGCCAGGCGAGCCGTACGTCTTCGGACAATTTCTCGGCTCCGGCTACGACGTAGCGCAAGCGCCCGAAGTCGTACGGATGCGCGTACTTTCCGTAGTTGGCCAGAAAGGTCGATGTGCCAAAAAGCACGGTGCAGTTTCGATCATAGACAAGCTCTGGAATGATCCGGTAGTGCAATGGACTGGGATATAGGAATACCTTGCATCCGGATACCAAAGGCATGATCGCGCCGCATGCCAGGCCAAAGGAATGGAACAGCGGCAGCGCGACCATGAATTTGTCGAGCGGCGTAAAGTCCGCGATGCTTCGGATTTGAGCGATATTTGACAGCAGAGACGTGTGCGAGTGGACGACGCCCTTGGGCTTCCCTTCAGAACCTGAAGTAAAAAGTATGACTGCCGAATCACTCGGCCGCTGGGGAAGCGTCGCGAATCTGGGAAATCGCTGGCAGAGCGCTATCCAAATCCTGTCGGCCACGCCTAATTGGGATCTGAGATCCTCAAGATAGATCACTTCGATTCCGGGTAGCCACTGCACCAGGCCTTCGAGCCGCGCCTTTTCGATAAATGCCCTGGAGGTCACAATCCTACGGATGTTTGCGGCGATGCATGCGCTGCTCAGGCCTTCTTGTCCGGCCGTGTAGTTGAGCATCGCCGGAACTCGCCTAGCTGATGAAAGAGCGAGCAGCAAAGCCAGCGTCGCAGCCGCATTGGGCATCAGCACGCCGACATTCTCGTTTGCCTGCGTCTTGCCGAGCAGCAAGCGACTCAAGCCCAAGGCCATGCGGAGCAGCGATCCGTAAGACTCCTCTTCTAAGCGGACGTCCTCCACCAGTTTGTAGCCGGATCCAAAGGTCGCCTTCGCTTCAAGGAATGCTTCAAAAAGCGTTCTCTCAGGCCGGGTCGTGACGAGCATTTCCAGCAGTATGCGTCGCATGAGTTCGCCCGAACGCCGCCGCCGTTGTTTCGCCGAAGGCAAATCTGGCATGGCAATCTTTCGCGCCGGCAATACCGTAATGGTGATCTTCGGCAACAGTTTCCGCGGATAGATCCCTGCCAGCCGTCCGAAGTAACTGCGACCCGCGCCCTCAATGTGCGTCGGAACGATGGTCGCGCCGGTTTTCGCCGCTATGAAGGCCGCGCCGTCGTAAATCTTCATCAGCGAGCCGGTCACCGTTAAACGCCCTTCGGGGAAAATGACGACCGGTGTTCCGCTTTCGACCAGCTTGCAAATGAGTTTTATGGCGAGGGGACTGGTGGTGTCGACGAGCAAATGTGGGACGTACGTCAGAAGCCAGGCGATAATAGGACTGCGCGCAACCGTCGTGTGCACGACAAACGTGGCACGTACCGGCAGGAACAAGGCGAGCAAGAGGCCGTCGATGAGAGATTCGTGATTTGCGACGATTAGCGTGCGTTCATTGGAGAACACGCCGAAGTCGCCGTACACGTCAACACGGAACAACGCTCGAGCCAGCAGACGTAAAAAGCGCTTAGTCGGGCCAGCTCCAGCAGGCGCGATTGCCGGTTTCACAAAGGAAGACCAGGCAACTGCAAGGACAACGCGGTCAAAGGATGCTCAATCTTTGGGCCCGGCATCGAATTCTCATAGTGCATTCCCTCGCGAAGCTGCATTAGGAAGCGACATTAAAACACTGTGTGAGGATTGCGGTGTGCCCATGCCGCAAATGGCCGGCAAGCTGTGATGCAGTTCGCGTGAACCCCCATAGTCGGCTCCCCGAAACCAATGGCATCGGCAGGTTTTTCATGCTCTGGCAGCAACAGGGCGATCAGTATCGCTTGACGCGCGTCGTCAGCTTCGATCACTTTCTCTGTTCTGCATGCAGCAGCGCAAGATTTGAGTTATGGCCGGCGCGGCCGATTCGATAAAACTGGATGCAAAATATGGAAATCGCGAGCAGCAACACAATCAATGGCACGTAAGTCAGCGCGAGATTGCGCAATACGGCAGGCGGCACAAGCCCCGGCCGCGCGCCCTCGGGAAATTGGACCCAACCGAGGACCAAGCCGCCCATAAAAATGCCGAGGCCGGAGACGCACTTCTGCACAAAGAACGCGGCGGCGAAGTACAAACCTTCCGTACGCTGATGTGTGCGAATCTCGTTTTCTTCCACCGTATCCGCCAGCATTGATGTCACCAGTGCACCCGACACGACGCTCATGGTGCCGAGCGCGAGGGTGAAAATCAGCAAAATGGGCAGCAACGCGGGTGATGAATTGTCCACGAACAATCCACACTCCCGCAGCATGATCGGAGCGGGCGCAAGCACCAGTGAAATCACGGATGCCACGATGGCACCGCGTTTCTTGTCCAGCCGTTTGGTGATGATTGGCGCCAACGCCAACGCGGCTGCAGCCGAAATCAGCGCCGAGAGCAACAGTTGTGAGACCTGATCGGCCGAGAGTTCCCAATAGTAGGTATAGAAATAAATGCTGAGCGTGGCAACGAGCCCGAGAGCCATCGCTGAAAAGAACCCGCAGGCGATCATCGACAATAAAGGGCGATTGGCCAGCGCGTCGCGAATTTCGCGCGAATCTCGCGCCAAATTGAAGGCGCGTTTTGGCGGCGGCGCGCGCAGATAGGGGATGTAATGATGCGTTCCGGCGGTTGATATCGATATGGAGACGAACATCAACGTCGCCGCCGCGATGGAATATCCATGATAGCCGGCACGGTTCAGCAGCCCCACAGATTGTTGCGCGGTCGGCCGCAAAAAAACCGACAGTGCGATCACGCCCATCAGCACCGCGCCTAAGTACCCGAAGAAGAATCGATACGCCACCAGCGAGGTACGCAGGTCATAGTCCTCAGTCAACTCCGCAAGCAGTGCTGCGCTCGGCACTTCATACAGCGCGATGAGGATGCGAACGATGATGGCCGTGATCAACAAGTACCAGAACAGTGCGCCTGTTCCTAAACCGGACGGTGGATTCCACAAGAAATAATAAACAACCGCGCAGGGCATCGCCGATAGATACATGAAGAAATGCCGCCGTCCGAGGCGGGAGTGAAAGCGATCCGATATATGCCCGATCAAAGGATCGGAAAAACCGTCGATGATCAGCGCGATCATGATGGCCAGACCCACCAGCTGCGCGGGCAGGCCCAGCAATTGATTGTAGAAAATCAGCAGCAAGAAGTTAAAACCGTTGTCCTTGATGCCGTACGCAATGGTGCCAAAGCCGTACAACAGCTTGGTTCGAAGACCGATTGCGCCCAACGCCATGGATGATTCCTACAGGTGCGGGAGTTTTACTATTTATCGCTCAATCGGCGTATTAGTATACAAGCCTCAACCCACCCGCGAGATTCATATGGCGCTCACTACATCGAAGTTTCGCCAGGATTTCGAGCTCGGCTGCCGCACCGGCGTCCCGACGCTCGAAGCATCGCTGCCGCTGACCGCGGCCGCGTTGATGGCCCATGCGGCATTTGTTCAGCCGGAGCGCCAAACTATCATTTTCGATGCCATCGCGGACGCGTGGCTAAATGCGGCTAACGAGTCCGATCGTGCGGCGTCTTTGCGGAATCAACTCTCCTGGCTGAGCGCGCCTGCAGTCCTCGAGGAATGGCAGACACCGCGCGCAGTCTGGGATGCGTTTTGGAACGTCGTTGACCCAGAGCCTGGGACTCAATCTAGCGCAGGAGCCAAGGACGCCGCGCTCGACTTTACCGGCCGCGTTGTGGCGATCGGCCTGCACTACGACGCGGAATTATTGATGCGCTGCGAGCGGGCACACTACCTCCATGAGGACGTCAGGAAGCTTCTGGCCCAACCGGAAGTGCGAATGACGACCGATGATTTGCGCAACTGGCCGAAAGACAGCCTGGGAACCAATCTCCTCGACATGCTCACCTCCAAGGGCTACGACCTTGAGGTGATCAATCCCGATGATGTGATGCTGCCCCCGGTATTCGCCGCACAGAACCGAACCAACCGCCGCATCCTGCAGCTACATGACGTATGGCATCTGGTCGGAGGCTTCGGCTTCACGGCACAGGGAGAGGTCGCCATTTCAGGGTTTCAGCTGGCACAGTTCGGGCAAAATTATTCGACGCGCTTTCTCGCGGCAACCACGACCATGATGTGCCTGCGGCCTGTTGTCGACGTCGATCAATTCATTTCACTCATTGCAGAGGGTTGGCGCCATGGCCGCCGCGCCCCGCCGCTGATGTCGGTGGAATGGCATAAAATGCTGGGGCGCTCGATTGCGGATCTGCGCGCCGAAATGCACGTCGCGCCGTTCAAGAGCCGCACACCCGAACTCTTGAATTTCTAGGCGATCGGGGACCGCACGAATGAGCGATCCGTCGGCCGATTCACGGCCGTTACTCGTGTTCGACGCCGATTGCGCATTCTGCGTCTTCTGGGCGCGATACTGGCAGAAATTGACGGGCGAGACCGTCAACTATCAGCCATATCAAAAGGTGACCTCGCAGTATCCGCAGATCCCGCTCGCCGACTTTCAACGCGCGGTGCAATTCATCGCGCGCGATGGACGCCGTGCCGGGGCCGCCGAGGCGAGCTTTCTCACCTTAAGCCACGCTCGCGGCAAGGAATTTTGGCTCACGCTCTATAAAAGACTGCCCGGCTTCGCGCCATTGGCGGAATGGACCTACGCCTTCATTGCCGCGCGCCGTTCGGCCTTTTACCGCATAACGCTGCTTCTATGGGGCAGAGACTATGGGCCGCCGCGCTACGATTTAGTCTCCTTTGTATTTCTGCGCTTGATAGGGCTGATTTATCTTTCGGCCTTCATTTCCTTCGGCGTGCAGGCGCAAGGCCTGATCGGTAGCCATGGCATTTTGCCCATAGCCGAGTTGGCGCAGCGCATCAGCGACCACTCCGGCGTCGAGCGCTTTTTCGCGATGCCTATGCTGTTCTGGATCAATGCCAGCGATCTCGCCATTCGATTGGTGTGTTGGGGCGGGGCGGGATTCTCGCTGTTATTGATCTTCAACGTGCTGCCTCGCCTAAGCCTGCTGGCGCTCTATGCGCTGTATCTCTCGCTGCTATACGCCGGACAGACTTTCACGTCCTTTCAGTGGGACACATTTCTGTTGGAGGCGGGATTTCTTTCCCTCCTATTGAGTTTCGCTCCAACGCCGGGGATCTGGTTGCTGCGTTGGCTGCTGTTTCGATTTATGTTCATGTCGGGCGCGGTCAAGCTCTTTAGCGGCGATCCTCACTGGTGGGACCTGTCTGCGCTGTCGTATCACTTTTTTACCCAGCCGCTGCCTACACCCCTCGCGTGGTATGCCGCGCATCTATCGACGCCGGTGTTGAGATTCGCCACGGCCGGAATGTTTTTTGTCGAGTTGATACTGCCGTTTCTCATATTTTGTCCGCGCCGCCTGCGTTTCTGTGCAGCGTTCGGCATCCTGCTGTTGGAAAGCTGCATTCTGATCACCGGTAATTACAACTGGTTCAATCTTCAGACCATGCTGCTCTGCCTGCTGCTGTTTGACGATGCGGCCTTTCAGCAATGCCTGCCGCAGCGTCTCGTGCAGGTGCTGTCGAGACGAGTCCCGCAGCGCTCGTCCAAGGCCGCCTCGATCGGGGTCAGAGCGTGGGGACTGATTCTGGTGTTCGTCAGCCTGGTGCAAATGGACGAACGCTTCGGGGGCAGTCCGCCGGCGGCACTGCGCGCGATGGATCAATTGATCGAGCCCATGCGGATGGTCAGCAGCTACGGGTTGTTCGCCGTCATGACCACCGAGCGCAACGAAATCATTATCGAGGGGTCGGATGATGGGGTTGAGTGGCGTGAGTACGCATTTCAGTACAAGCCGGGCGATGTGGCGCGCCGCCCGCCCTGGAACATCCCGCATCAGCCAAGACTGGACTGGCAGATGTGGTTTGCAGCGCTCGATGATCCGCGCCGCGTGAACTGGTTTGCGCACTTTTTGGAACGCCTGCTCCAAAACGAACCGACCGTCACGGCGTTGGTGGAAAAAAATCCGTTCGCGGCGAAGGCGCCGCAATATATCCGTGCGCAGTTCTACGGCTACACGTTTTCCACTGCTGAGGAAAGGCAGAAGGGAGTGTGGTGGCAACGTCGATCGTTGGGGCTGTATTTTCCGGTGGTGCGCCTCAAGGGAAAATGAAAAATAGCCCTTATTTGGATTGTTTGGGCGGATCGGAGCGTTCTTCTTCCTCCCAATTGATGGGTCCTTGTTCCGCAGCGCGTTTCAAGTGCTCCAGGGTCCATGAATCCCCATACTTGAACTTCTTCAAGAGCGTATCGAAGGCGGGAGTCGCCAGAAATCCAACGCCATCCAATTCAACCCGCGCGCGGTTCTTGGAAATCGATTGCAGGTTGATAGCCGTCACCGTTTTGCCGAAATCTTCGGCATTCTCAAAGTTCGGTGGCGCCTGCACATTGCGCAGGACAAGCAGCTGCTCGGGTATATAGGCGACAATCGAGTTCTTGATGTTTCCGGGCTGCCCGCGGACAGCCGTCGCCGTATAGCTGGTTTCGACCATGCCGCCGATTCCGAATTCGACCCACGCGACAGGAACTGCCCAGCTTTGCCAGCCTTCGCTGCTGTTTAAAAGCTTCCATATTTTGCTCGCCGGGGCATCGATCGTGATGCTGAGTTTGAGCACGCGATTCCCATTCGGCTCGACGTAGGAATCATCACGCACATTGGGAAAATCCGCTGCGATGGCGCGCGAGTAAACGGCTCCGAGCATGCAGAACACGCAGAGGATGTGAAGGAATTTCATGCGATTTCCTCGCGCAACGCGGCGCTTTGTAACATGTTGAAGTAGTCGCGCAGCGTTGCGACCGCTGCGTCGAACGGCCGAGGATCCCGATATGTGCGCGCCTGCATCACGCCCCCTTCCATGACTGTCAGTACAAAACTGGCTGTGCGCCGCGTGTCGATGTTACGACCCAAAACTTTCCGTGCATCGACCAGGCAGTTCTCGACCTGATCGATCCAGCCGGTAAAGTTGCTGGCGAGCAGGTGACGCACCGCGGGATCTGGCTCATGAAGCTCCAATGCCAAACTGCCGATGGGGCAGCCATAAGCGCAACGGCTCATTTCGAGCAGCATCCGATAACGTGCAAGAAGCGCAAAAATGCGTTCGATCGGATCGTGGACATCCGCCCAAGCGGGCTCAATGAGCATGGGCACAATTCCCGTGCGGTAGCGTTCGAGGACGGCCAACAACAAGTCCTGTTTCGTCGGAAAGAAATGATAAAAGCTGCCGCTATGACAATCCGACTCGCGCTGCACATCCGCGACACTGGTCGATAGATAGCCCTTCTCGCCGAACAATCTCAGTGCGGCGGCGATTAAGCGTTCACGCGTGGATTCGTCTTCCATCATTTCTCCACTTGAGTACCTGATCAAACCACAACTAGATTGATCAATCAAGTGAAACCGATGATGCCGAGAAGCCGGTAGGCCGGGCCTCGAAAGAACTAAGCCCTTGAATGGACAAGGAATGATTCCGCCCGTTAGCGGAGACTTGGTGTTTTGCCCGGTGCAGCACGATCGAGGGCCGCACGATCCCAATGGCCGAGATCGGCGGCTGCCTCGTAGGTGGTTTGAAGGAAGCGCAGCAGCATTTCGTCTGGATTGGGCGCCGAGCACAGCGCTTCATACGGCAGCAAAAATTCGCGTGCGGTGGTGTCGTAATGCGCATCGGCCGGCTCAACGCCGTGCGCTGCATATCCCTGCGGCTCGGGATACGCATAAGCATAGAAAGTGGGTGGCGATTTCTCGTCGCCCGGCCAGAAGCCGCAACTGCTGCATTCGTGCGAGTACGCTTCGACCATCACCCAATCCGGGCAGTGGGGTGCGCCGCCGGGATGCTGCGGAGCCCGCCGCCCGGAAAAGCGTGTGCAGGCGAGATCGAAGCTGCCCCAAAAAAAATGCACGGGACTCTGTTTTCCGGTGAAAGCGCCGCGAAACCGTTTCATGACGCGCTGTGCGTTGAGAAAAATCAACCAGCACTGGCGGGCGGCATCGGCATGGTAGGTTGCATGCTCGAAGTCCTGCGCGAAGGGAATCGCCGTGACAACTTCGACCGGCGAGGCATAGATCGCGGGCTCGATCCCCAGCGAGTGCAGCGCGTCCGCATACCGTGCAAAAAAGTCGGCCACGCTCATTGATTCAAGCGGAAAAGAACACTGAGAACCATCGCTCTTTTGTATCTGGAGTTGATGCGATATGAAATCGAATTGCACCTCCACGCTTTGGCTGCCGTATGGCATGGCAGATGTCGTCAATCCGTGAGCGGTGACGTAAAGAGCCACTTGCCACCAATGGTTTTCCATGGGCGCGAGTGCAAGGCGCGTCTTGCCCACGATCTGCGACCACATGTGCAGCGTAGCGTAAGTCGCGCGCCAATCCGCCAGCGGCAGAACTGGCCAGGTGAGAGCGGGTGCATTTGTCATGTCGCATTTATTGTCGTTCAGCGCTCAATTGTCAAAGATCGCGAATCGGCGCAAAGATTTCTTGCACAAATTGAGCACCGGTCTGGTCAAGGCCAACGGCGCGATCTTCGTTGGCAACGTGAATGCCTCCGCGCTCGCAAAGACTCGACTGGCAAAGTCCGTCCTCGATGCGGGTTGGAGTACATTCCGAACCATGCTGCTGTACAAATGCGCTGACGCAGGCGTGTGGTTTGATGAAGTCGATGAAGCGTTTTCTACCCAGACCTGCAGCCGGTGTAACAGCCGCGCCGGCCCTAAAGGTCGGAAAGATCTTGGAATAAGCGGATGGCAGTGCACTGTGTGCGAAGCGGTCCATGATCGTAACGTCAATGCAGCCCACATGATCCTCGCGGCGGGACATCGCCGTCTTGCAGAAGGAATCTCCGTTCTTTAGGGCGGAGAGGATGTCAAGGACTGGTACTCCACAAAAGAAAGAAAGAATGCGATTTCAGTGATCGGTTGGCTCGGCGGCAATGTGCTGCGGCACTTTCGAATCACCATCGACTATCCGAACAAAGTGTCGTATTGGCAGCCTCAAAGTGCGCTTGATACCCATGATCTCGGTCCTTGAACGAGAAGGGGGTCGAGTACTAGTGCAGACCCGCGTGACAGGGTTTTAGAACGTATCGCGTGGCTTGCGGCGGCTATATTTTCTCCTTATAGAAAACTTATTGCCAATACGGATAAATTACTTGGTAGATTGGGCGCACAACACGGGATGCTTAGACAATGAAATACGCGAACTTAAATCATCTGTGGGGCGCGGCAGCCCTCGTGGTGCTCGCGACAGGCATGGCGGGTGCGCACGATAGTTTGTCGAGTGCAAACGAGGCCGCCACGGTTTCCGACGCAGCCAACGTTGATTTTCACTCGGATCAAAAGATCCCATTGCGCGACGGCGTACGCCTAAGCGCGACCGTGTACGCTCCTCGCAATCAGAAAGCGCCGGCGCCGTGCCTGTTCACCCTCACCCCATACATAGGGCAGAGCTATCACGATCGCGGCATTTATTTTGCGGCTCACGGCTATCCGTTTCTCACCGTGGATGTACGCGGCCGCGGCAATTCCGAAGGGCAGTACGATCCGTTGTTGCAGGAGGCGCATGACGGATACGACGTCGTGGAGTGGCTGGCGAAGCAGCCCTATTGCAATGGCAAGATTTCCATGTGGGGCGGCTCCTATGCGGGCTACGATCAATGGGCCGCGGCCAAAGAATTTCCTCCACATCTTGCGACCATCGTGCCGGTCGCGGCGCCCTACGCGGGTGTTGATTTTCCGATGGGCCACAACATATTCGCGCCGTATGACGTGCAATGGCTGGTCTTCACGAGCGGGCGCACTTCGCAAGACAAGATTTTCGGCGACAGTGTGTTCTGGAACAACAAGAACCGCCAGTGGTTCGAATCGGGTGCGCCCTTCAAGGACTTCGACACGCAAGTCGGCGCCCCATCGGACATATTTCAGCGTTGGGTACAGCATCCGCATCCTGACGCCTTTTGGGATGCCTACAATCCGACTGCCGAGCAGTACGCACGCCTCAGCATTCCAATTCTGACCATCACCGGGTCTTACGATGGCGATCAGCCCGGCGCACTCACGCACTATCGCGAGTACATGAAGAGTGCGTCCGCGGAGGGGCGTGCCCGCCACTACCTCATCATCGGACCCTGGGATCACGCCGCGACGCGCACGCCGCGTGCGGAGATCGGTGGCCTCAAGTTCGGGCCGGCAAGTCTTCTGGATCTGCCGCAGCTGCATCTGGACTGGTATGCGTGGACCATGCAAGGCGGTCCGAAGCCGCAATTCTTGCAAAAGCCGGTTGCCTACTACGTCATGGGTGCGGAGCGATGGCGCTATGCCGACACCCTGGAGGGAGTCACCGCTCAGTCGCAGCCGTACTTCCTCGATTCGAGCAGTAACGCCGCCGATGTGCTGGCGGCCGGCGCGCTGGGCCCACAAGCCGGCAGCGGAAAACCGGATCACTATGTTTACGACCCGCATGATTTGAGCCTGGCCGCGGACGAGTCGAACTCGGATCCCGGGGACCTGACCGATCAGCGCGCGGACTATGCACGCCGCGGCAAACTGCTCGTGTATCACAGCGCACCCTTCGATAAAGACACCGAGATCAGCGGTTTCTTCAAGCTGTCGGCCTGGATTGGGATCGACCAGCCGGACACCGATTTTGCGGTGAGCATCTCGGAAATTCGCCCGGACGGCCGCAGCATTGCGCTGACGAGCGACGCAATCAGAGCGCGTTATCGCGAAAGCTCGCGCGAGCCCAAGCTGGTCGCGACACACGCGCCGCAGCGATATGACTTCGAGCACTTCACCTTCGTCTCACGTCAGGTCGCCAAGGGCAGCCGCCTGCGGCTGACAGTCGCGCCGATCAATTCGATCTTCAGCGAGAAAAACTACAACGCCGCCAAGCCTGTGGCCGAGCAGTCCATGAGCGACGCGCGTACGGTGACGGTGACACTATTTCACGACCGGGCACATCCGAGCGCACTGTACGTGCCGCTGGGACAGCCTTAGTGAACCCGCCATTCATCAATTCTTACGCCGCAGCCCATCCATTAGAATGTCGATTAGTCGCCGCGCGCTCGCTTCCCAGCCCGCATCGGGATTCCCATAACTCACTCCGACCATCGCGCGCAGCAAGTCAGATGGATCGATGTCCTTGCGCACATCGCCGCTGGCGATCGCGCGCTTCACGAGGGTGGAAATCGCGCCCGTGATCAGTTCCAAAGAAGTTTTATACAGCGCGGGTGTGCGGGCGGCCGCGGCGGCCAGAGATGGGGCGATGATGCGTTTGGTCGCAATGTAGTCGATGAACAGATGCATCCACTTATGCAGCGCCTCGCCCGCGGGTGAGGTCTGAAGCAGCTGCGGCACGGCTTCGGCCAGCTGCTCGACTTCATGTCGATAGACCGCTTCTACAACCGCCTCTCTGGTTGGGAAATGCCGATACAGCGTGCCGATGCCGACGCCCGCGCGGCGCGCGATCTCTTCCAGGCTGACATCCAGCCCGACGCCGGAAAACCCTGCCTTGGCGGCGTCGATCAGTAATTGTCGGTTCCGGGCGCTGTCGGCGCGGGGTTTACGCGCCGCGGCGGCAGGTGGTTTTCTTTTCACGATTTTCGGTCGGCTCCTCAAATAGCCCTTGCCAAACGGAGGGTGCCTCCGTATATTAAGCGGAGGTACCCTCCACTTGCAATTAGACCACTCTTGCTGAGTCCAGCGATAGGGTGTTGTGGAAAACAGCGAGGATTTGACCATGAGCAATGTTTTTGGAGCCACCTCGACGACGGACGAGGTGTTGCAAGGCATCAATTTGGCCGGAAAACGGGTGCTCGTCACCGGTGTCTCTGCAGGCCTCGGGGTGGAGACCGCGCGCGCACTGGCGGCGCACGGTGCGCAGGTTGTCGGAGCCGCGCGCGATCTTTCCAAAGCGCAAGCAGCTACCGAGCAGGTCCGAGCGCAGGCGGCAAGCGGGGGTTCACTTGATTTGGTTGAGCTCGACCTGGCATCGCTCGAGAGCGTGCGTCGTTGTGCCGATGGGTTGCTTGCGGCGAAGAAGCCTTTCGACCTGATTATCGCGAACGCCGGTGTCATGGCGTGCCCCAAGGGCAAGACAGCCGACGGCTTTGAGACCCAGTTCGGGACCAATCACCTGGGACACTTTGTCCTCGTGAACCGCGTCGCTTCGCTGCTCAAGGCCGGTTCGCGGCTGGTGAACTTGTCTTCCGCCGGGCACCGATATTCGGACGTCAATCTTGAAGATCCGAACTTTGAGCACACGCCCTACGAGGAGTTCATTGCCTACGGTCGTTCCAAGACCGCCAATGTGCTGTTTGCAGTCGAGTTCGATCGGCGGCACAAAGCGCGCGGAGTCCGGGCCACGGCGGTGCACCCGGGGGCCATCCGAACCGAACTCAGTCGGCACTTGACGCCCCAAGTGCTGGAGAAATTGATTGCGGAGATCAATGCCAGTCAGCCCAAGGGTGCAGGGCCCTTTAGCTACAAAAGCATTCCACAAGGCGCGGCGACCTCTGTGTGGGCCGCCGGCGTCGCCGACGCCGAGGCGATTGGTGGACGCTACTGTGAAGACTGTCACGTGGCCGAGGTCGTCTCGACCCCTGGCCTGAGCGGCTTGCGCGGCGGTGTGCGGGCTTACGCCCTTGATCCGCAACACGCACAAGCGCTGTGGCAGAAGAGCGAAGAGATGGTGGGCGAACGATTCAACTGAAACTGAACCCGCGCAGGCGCGGTTCTCAAGGAGAAAACATGTATACACAGACATCAAATCTAAAAGCTGAAGAGAGCTCAAAGGGCCAGGTGCTCATCCCGCTGATCCGAGCGGCCGCAACCATTGGCTTTGCCATTGCGCCGTGTTCCATGGGCTTCGTCATTATTGCGGTATCGGAACACTTGATTCGCTCGATCATGGTGGGGGAAGACCCTGAGATGCTGATGAGCGATCTGCAAAATCAGTTTCCGAACGCCGTAATCGAAATCATCGAGAACGACCACGCCGGACTGGTCGCGAAAGTTGTCGACCTGATCGAGCGCCCCGACCAAACATTCGACCTTCCGGTCGATGTCATTTACTCTCACGGCAGGCGAGAAATGGAAACCTAATGTCGGGAATAAAAGGCAAGGTAGTCGCTGTCACTGGGGCGAGTAGCGGGATTGGTGAGGCGACAGCGCTCCTGCTCGCCGGTCGCGGTGCGAAGCTGGTCCTTGGCGCACGCCGATCTGATCGCCTGCAGGCTCTTGTTGATCGGATTGCGGGGGCGGGCGGCGAAGCGATCCACGCGCGCACTGACGTTACCCGCCGCGAGGACCTGATGATTCTCGTCAAGGTGGCCTGTGCGAAGTTCGGTAAGCTCGATGTCCTCATCAACAACGCGGGAATCGGGCCCATCTCCCCCCTCGACGATCTGCGCGTCGAAGATTGGGAGCAAATGATTGATGTCAATTTCAAAGGCGTTCTGTACGGCATCGCCGCGGCGCTCCCTGTCTTCCGCCGGCAAGGATTCGGTCATTTCGTAAACATCATTTCGACCGCGGGACTCAAGGTCGTCCCTCTTCAGGCCGTTTACGGCGCCACCAAGAATGCCGTGCGCGCTCTCACGGAAGGACTGCGGCAGGAAGCCGGGGACAAACTGCGCGTCACCGGCATATCGCCGGGTTTCATTCACACGGATTTTGCTGAATCCATGACCAATCCAGACGCGAAGGCGCAAACCCTCAGCGCGCGCGACAAAATGGCAATTTCGCCTGAAGTGATTGCACGCGCCATTGCGTTCGCTATCGAGCAGCCGCCCGAAGTGGATGTGGGCGACATCACTGTCCGACCTACCGCACAAGGCTGACTTTCGCGTGGTGCCGCGATGAGGCGTACAGGCGCGATTGCCTTTCCAGCCGGGGACACGAGGCCGCAAAGATCGCCGACGGAAAATTGATTGCGCGGCTGGAGAATTTTTGCAATCAAGGACTGTTTCCCCTGCAAATAGATTGGCGGCGATTCGCAAATTCATCTAGTGGTCGAACTCGCTGTCATTTTGTGCTGTCTCGGCATCGCGACAGTTTGGGCCGTGGGTGGGATTGATCTAAGAATAGTTCTAAGACCGCTTGAACGCTATCGCCCCTCTCGCAGTCCGATTTGTTATGCCGGTTAGGAGAATCATGTGGACATGAGCTATCGAATTAGTACCGTCGCCTCGTCGACGAAGTTGAAGAGAATCGTCTCAGGCGGACAAACGGGCGTAGATCGGGCAGCGCTCGACGCGGCTCTCGGCGCGGGATTTCCCTGCGGGGGATGGGTGCCGGGGGATCGAATGGCTGAGGACGGAGTTATCCCCGAGCGTTATCCGCTGATGGCGTTGCCGAATGGTAATTATCAGCAGCGCACTAGATTAAACGTGGTGGACAGCGACGGTACGGCCCTTCTTTACAGTGATTTTCTGACCAGCGGGACGCGCCTCACGAGCGACCTTTGCGAGATGTTGAATCGGCCGTGCATTCTCATTAGTGCGCGCGAGACACCGGATCCATACGCGGCTGCCGAAGTGGTTTGGAGGTTCATTGAGGACAACGGAATTAGGGTGTTAAACGTCGGCGGACCCCGTGCAAGCGGATGGCCGGCGGGGTATGGGTTCTCGAGGACCGTGATCGCGGAAGTGATAAAGAAAGAGACGGCGGAACTGATTAGTACTCGGCGAGGGGTGGACGCGTGTGGTTGACCCATCGTTGCACAGTAGGTCGACGCCATTGGTGGTTGGCATAGTCGACGAGTTGGCGGGGGACCTGATCACCGTGCGCCACGAGGCGTTGAAGCATCATTGCCAGATCCACATCCGCAATGCACCACTCGCCAAATAGGTAGTCGGTGCGGCCTTCGAGCAAGTGAAGCGCCGCCGCGAACAGTTTTTGGGCAGCTTCAGTTGCCTGTGCGGATAGTGCCGGTCTCTTGGCACCGCAGAACACGACCCAAGTGGGCCGTTCCTCGCGAATCGGCATGAGGTCGCTGCGCACCCAAGCTTGAACTTGACGCGCACGCGCCCGGTCGCGCAAGTCTGTCGGATACAAACGTGTGCCCGCAAAGGTCTCCTCGGCGTACTCGCAGATTGCGGAAGATTCCGACAAGGCGAACTCGCCATGTACGAGGGTCGGGACGCGCCTGGTGATCGAAGTCGAGGCGAAACCAGCTTCCTCATGAGCTTTCGCGAACAGTTCGAGCGGCTTGACGTCGAACGTCAGGCCTTTCTCGAGCAGGCTGACGAATGCCACCAGCGCATAGGGGCTCGCAAAATTGGAATCGACGTATAGAAGCATAGAATTTTCTCAATTCTCGTTTGGGTTTTTGGAAATGCGGTAGGCCATCCAGCTTAAGACAACGACCGCGAGGAGCAACACGCTCCACAGCGCAATGCGCATCCTGGGAAATGGCGCGGGTATTGCAATGAGGCGATTCGCACCTCCTGACACTTGCGGTGGACCCAGTGTTGCCGGCGCAATCTCGAATGTAGTGGGCAGGTGGCTCAAGTCAGCCTCAGCAGGACTGGCGGAGGCGTTACCGTAAGCCAGTAGAAAGGGCGCATGTCCTTGGGCAAGAAAGGTCACCTCATTGGGGATCCATTCGACGTGCAATCGTAGCGGCGTTTGCGGCGAATTGCCGGCACCAACAATGCGGGCGCGCCAGTATCGATCAGTATCCGCACCGACTTCAACGGCGGAGTTTTGTTGTTCGGCGTCCGGCGTCTTAAGCCGATAAAAGACCGAGTGCACAATGACGCGCCACGGGGCGTTTGCCGTGGAACGAGAGGATAGCTCGACATCCATGACGCTGTTGAGGTCGGGTAGCGCTACATTTACGCGCGATACGGGAGGATGGGCGCTTAAGTCGAAGGCGTATTCCCGCGGATTCTTGGGATCGGCGACTCCGTTTACCTCGAATGATGCTCGGTCAGGCTCGATGAGACCGGCCGCGGGTTCAGCGAGAACATTCGTCAGTTCGAAATTGGCCCCAGCTCCGAGCCAAGAGAGGCGCCAGAATTTGGCTTTGGCGGGCGAAAATTCGAGGCGATTCTCCACCAGCGTCTGACCATTGGCGCGAAGATTAGCGATCGGGGCCGCAGCAACCACGGAATGCCACGCGGCCAGATCGTCACTCGCCTCGACACTCAAGCGACCAGTGTATTCGGGTGCCCCATCCGCCCAGCCCAATTGCAAACCCGAAAACGTTGTATCGAGCGCTCGTGCATCGAGAAGGTATTGCCGGACGGCTACGGTTGCGGTGGCACCATTCCGCGTTTGTAGGTTGACCGCAGAACCGGGTGAATTGATCGTGAGGTGCACTCCGTCGATCAGGGTCCTGGCCCCCTCGTGCAGAGGAAACAACGGGACGGCGAGCGGTGCTTTGTGAATCAGCGTCTGCGGGATCGGCCGCGACAACGAAAACGGTACTACAACGCCTTCGGCGTTGAAGACACGCAGATCGCCTAGATCTTCGCGGAATGTATCTTGATAGACGGTGAGCGGCAGGGCGAAGCGGTAGGCGGCAGCGTCACGCGCCGGAATTGCCATTTGCCCATAGGCGAAATCCCGCGGCAAGGTCGTCTGCGCCTGCGCGAGGGTCGCAAGGCTCAGAAGTCCGAACAACGAAACGAATACGCGACTCATGTTCGCGACTCCCGAGCGGGTGGCAGTGGCGAGAAATAACCTACGACCAGCATCAGCAATCCGACGCCAACGAAGGAGATAATTCTCTCCACCGATCCAATCCGGGATAAGTCGATCAAGAACAGCTTTGCAATTACCACGACTAACAGGCCCGCACCCACCAACCATACGACCCGCTCGCGCTTGCGGGCAGCAATGAGCATGGTAATGAGCGCCAGTATCGTCCAAAACAGCGAGAGGCAGGTCTGGACCAAGGTTGAAGCCATCAGATTCTCAAAATCGAGGACAACGCCAAACCATTGATGCAGGCTCCGCAGGAGCAAGGCATTGAGCCAGATGAAAGCGAGCGTGCCCAACACGGGTAAGGGAACTCTGTCATCAATTCGGGCAGATCCAGGCGAACCCACTGCCCGAAGAAAGCGCCAATATCGAAAGAGCGCGAGCAGCGCGAATATTTGGGCGAGGTCCAACGGATTGAGCAGCGGAACATACGGCAATGGGGCCGTGCCACCCGCCGAGGTGACATTGGTGAACAAGCACCATCCGGCCAGATAGAGTGCCAATCCGACGCCTGCTACAAACAAATAGCCTTCGCGATTTCTCGCAAATGGCCACCTGACTCGGGTCACGAGTTTTGGAAGATGCCACAGGAAAAGCGCCGGAATGACAATCCACGCCGCCGTGGGCCAGGTGTCGCCCGCCGCGATGTGCGTTTTGACCTGCCAGGCAAATTCCCAGCTCAGAAGAACGCAGAAGAGCCACGTGGCGCCCGAATTCAAAGCCTTGGCCAGCAATGCTCGCGCCTCGCCCTCATGGCGGAACATCACAAAATATACAGCGGCAAAGGCCGGCGGCCACCCCCACCAGCCGCCGCCGGCAAACGGATGCGGCAGGTTGAAGCTGGCATACACGGCGAAGCACAACATGGCGGGAAGCTGGAGGAGCGCGGCGACCCTGGCGGCGCCAAGCTGCGTGCGGCGATGAATTTCGCTCGAGCCCAAGGTTGTGAATGTCACCAGCAGCAATATCGCTGCCATCTCGTGTTCCCGTAACCGGTGTAATTCGCTGACGCTCGCCAGGATCCACAATGCGAGTCCACCCCAGTAGAGGGCGTCACGAACGAGGGGTTCTAGATCCTTAAGATGCTGTCGATTGACCTGAAGCGTGCGGGCCGAGAATATGGCGGCGCCGCTTTGCACCAGGATGCCGAGATAGTTGCCGAGCGGCAGCACCAGGTGGTCGTTGCCCATCTTAAATTCGGACAGGGCGAGGCACGCAGCGACGATATTCAAAAAGGCGCCAAACAGTCGCGGCAGAAGTCGATTTTGCCGACATCCTACCCAGATCAGAGCGGTTCCTTCCAGCGCCCAGGTCGCTGCGTTCCAGCGGGCATCCAAGGCAAGCGGAACCGCCAGCGTCAGGAATGCCACACTCAATGCCATGAACGATTCGAACAAGAGCTTGTGTGAATCGCCCGGGCGACGTTTCAAGAGATAAGCGACGCTGAGATACAGCGCACTTAGAACGATCGCGCTGTAAGCCAGTGACATCAGGTGGTCATGGAGCATCGCAGACTGAAGCGAAAAGGCCAGGATGGGCGTACCAAAAATGAGAGTGCCATCGATGTAGCCGATTGTTTTCGTGGGCTGCCGCAATGTGAAGAGAATGGCGATGCCGACGTAGAACAGATAGAACAAGACCAGGAACGGCTCGGTCGTCGCGAAATCCTCGGGGCGATACTGCAGAACGCCCCAGGCCGTGCCGATGGCAAAGGTGAAAACGAACCCGGCGACATTGAGCGGTCGCCATGCCTTGAACCAGGCAACGGCCACTATTCCCGCGTTGAGCACCGCGTAGTTACTGAAGAGCACCACATGGCTGCCTTGCCCGGTGGACGCCAGAACCGGTGCCAAGAATCCACCACTGACGGCCAGGAGTGCGAATGACATCGAGTTCTGCAATATCGCGAGGATCGCCGAAAGAATCGCGATGAGCGCGAGCAGGGGAAAGGCGATGGTGGCCGGCAGAATTGAATAAAGGCGCAGAGCTGCAAAGATGATTAGGTAGAGAATGCCGACGCCACCGCCTTGCAGGGCGAGCGCGTAGCCGCCGCGGGTCTCGCGCAAGCGCCAGCCCAAAATAATGAGGGCGACGCTCGCGAGCGCAACACCCGTCAGACGCACTTCGATGGGAATGTGCGAATGTTCCGCCATGTAGCGCAGTAGGAACGCGACGCCAAAAAATAAGACGACGACGCCAACACGCACCAGGGTATTGCCGCCGGTGAAGAAGTTGCGAATGGCAGCAATCAGCGCCGGTTCAGTGTCACTCGAGTGCGCGGCTGCGGAAGCGGGCGGAAGGGGTACGCGAGGAGGTAGATCTGGCTCCGGGGCCGAAGGCTCGATCTCCTCCCACGGGCGATCGGGCTGAGCCTGCATTTCAGAGTGCGCGGCCCCGTACTCCGGATATTCGATCGCCGCGGAATCGAGAGTCGCTTCGCGGGGTGGTGCCGGGGCAGCCGGCGCATCTTGACGTCGTCGAAATTCCTTCTTCAGACGATCCAATTCCTTGAACAGATCGTCCAGCCGCGTTCGAACGACGCCTAGGTCTGCGATCAGAAACCCAACTGCAGCCCCAATAATTAAGTCAAATGCCCGAGACGCAGGACTCCCGAAAGCTGCTGCGATCACAATTCCAACGATCGGCAAAAAGACGCGCATGACCGGTTGCATCAATCACCCTCCGTGGAATCCGCATGGTGGTCGGCCGGTCTTTATAGTATCAGTTGACGGGGCGGTCTCATGCCGCTGGCAGGGTGCTATTGGTGACTAGATGTCAAACCTATTGGGGATTGTGCGCCTTGCAACTGCGTGTCGATCCAATCGCGCGGTAGGTCCGCCGCTGCATCCATGTTTGTCAATAGAAGGGTGTGACGCGGGACGCCGGGAAAATGTTCCATGACGGTAGTTGCGCCGATTTGATGTGCAGCTTGCCAGGAGCCGGCGGAGACTTCCAAGACCTGTCCGAATGCGCCGAGCGCTCCTCGGGCTATCTTGGCTGTCTGATCGGTACAACTTTCAGCGACGACAACTATCCACAGCGAGTTGTGCCACCCGGAGTAGCTGTTGGCGGCGAATATGCTGGAGATACACTTGGCGATCGTTTCGCAATGATTCCGCGCCAGTACGACAATCCCGACTGCCCGGATTTTCGATGGTGAGCGGGCTACAGGAGCGCAAGCGGAGGCGCTTGCTGGAGCTGGGTTTTGCGACACGCCGCTAGAATCGCAAATCCAAAGTAAAATTGTTGCAAATGATGAGCGGACTGTGAACTCGGTAGTGCTTCATCTTTACGCCCTTTTTATCAGCGCCCCTCTATCCTGGCTTGAACCGCGGTCTCCTGCTGGATTGTTCGTTCGTTCCGCAGAGGATTTACCGCCGGAGGCTTTTTATGGCAATTCAAGACTATGTTCGCTCGATCGCGGCGACCGAGACGGTATCCAAAGATCAAGTATTTCGATTCCTGGAAATGCAATTTGCCCGTGCCGACACGAATCATGACGGCGAGCTGGATGCCGACGAATTGGCCGCCTTTGTGCAGGCTGTTGCGAGGCCGGAAGTGGATCAGCGATAGCCAGGCGGCAGTCACCGCGCCTTCTATTTTCTTGCTGGCGCGGGAAACCTGGGCGGAGAAACCTAGGCGAACGAGTCGAGCAACGTCCCCAGCATCTTATTCTCCGTGCTGATCACGTTCGCGCCCGCTTCGGTCAGCACTCGAGATTGATTCAAATCCACCAAAGCAGGGGCGACGTTTTGACTGTCAGGATTGGCGATCTGTTGCGCATCCTGAGTCAGCTCCCGATCGCCGGCCGCGATCGCAGCGATTCCATTGCTTTGGGCGCCTGCAAGATTGGCTGAAGAAAAGATGCTGCTGATCGGGCTCATCTAAGGGCTATCGGCCATTCGCGCTTCAGCTTGAGCATATTCTCGCGATTTGATAGATTCTTATTGAAGCGCGATGTCGCCTCCAAATTCCACCTTCACCTGAAGACCAGGGATCTCCAGTGTCATTTTGGCGGGAAATGACTCTGTTCCCGCAATGGTGTTCGCCGCGATGGCCTTGGCGACTGCGCGTTCAATCTCGCGCTGGGAGTTGATGCCGACTGCTTTTAGGAATTTGCGTATGCTCAAGTTCAGCGTTTCTTCATTCATTTGAGATTTCACCTTTTCGTTTGTACGGGCCTACGGCGCCGTTGAATCGTAGTGTTGAACCGTCTCGGGCCGCGTCAGCAAAAAGCGGTCGTCTTCTGGGTAGTAGCGAGCGCGGCTGATATCGCTGCCTGCAAATACCTTGATGGAGGTTTCATCCTCCCACCAACTCAAGGTCACTATCTCGGCGCGCTCCCCATCGATGTCGCGGACCGCGACGACCGCACCCAAGTTGCCGGCCGCTTGCCTGTAGCCGACGATGCCGGTGGCTTTGACGTATGCAACGTATTCGTCTTTCAGCGCGCGGCGGACTTCAGCGCGCCACTCTCTCAATATGGTCATAGGTCAGTCCTTTGGGTTGGGGAAATTCGTCGTGCGGCAGACACTATCCCGCGTTGAGGTAACGGGCACAAATGGCCACCAAAGCCATCGGCTGTTCGGCGGAGGCCGGATAACCTAGGAGAACTGTTTAAGGTCGTCTGACCATGCTGCGCCTGGCTTTTGGCTAAGTTTGCTTTGCGGTCGGGGTGCGGGCGAAGTCTTGCTCTCTCGAGGAGATTTTCGCGTGCCGGGTTTGAGTTTCAGAGTGAACCGTGAGGCGGAAGGAATCGCGGAAGAGTTATGGCTCATGGGTTTGGTGACGAACTCCCGAGTTGGTTTGACGACATCATATTAGCCGATTGGGAGTGAAAGCCAAGCGGATCGTTTGCCGGAGAATGGTGTCGGCGAGCGCTGACAATCGCGTTGAGTGTTCGAATTCGACCGCTCATCAAGGCGGATCGACCGTTCGACATGAAATGCCCGTGAGCCGTCGTGGCCGCCATATATTTTCCCGGCAAGGACACATGCCCGCATTTACGAGCGACCAAGAGGCAACGCATGACGACAGCACTCGTTTCCCTGAAAGGCGTTGTTAAGCGCTATATCCGCGGTAAACAGCGCGTACAGGTGCTGCACGGCATTGATCTTGAGATTCGCGCCGGTGAGTTTCTGGCGCTCATGGGGCCGTCCGGGTCCGGGAAAACCACCCTGCTCAACCTCATCGGTGGCATCGACCGTGCCGACGAAGGCGAGCTGCTTGTGGCCGGCCAGCGCATCAACGCTCTTACTGCAAGGCAGCTCGCGCAATGGCGCGCGCGCAACGTGGGCTTCGTGTTCCAGTTCTACAATCTCATGCCCTTGCTGACGGCTCAGCAAAACGTTGAGCTGCCATTGTTGATGACCAATCTCTCCAGGGCGCAGCGCAGCCTCAATGTCAAAGCGGCGCTGGAACTCGTCGGTCTTGCCGACCGGGCTTCGCATAAACCCGCGGAACTGTCAGGCGGGCAGCAGCAGCGCGTCGCCATTGCACGGGCGCTGGTTGCTGATCCAACGCTGCTGGTGTGCGATGAGCCCACGGGCGATTTGGATCGGGAAATGGCTGAGCAAATTCTCGATTTGCTGCAGATCGTGAATCGGGAACAGCACAAAACCATCCTCATGGTCACGCACGATCCGAAGGCGGCGGAACGCGCGACGCGGCAGCTGCACCTCGACAAGGGTCGCCTGCTTTCGGCCGATTCGAGCCTGGCGGCGTGAAGTTCTTTCCCCTGGTTTGGAGCAGCTTGTGGCGCAAGAAGGCGCGCACGATCTTTACGCTCCTGTCCATCCTGATCGCGTTCCTGCTGTTCGGGCTGCTGCAGGGCGTGAACGCGTGGCTGAACGCGTTTGGCACAGGATCGAACGCCAATCGGTTGTATGTGGTGAGTCGCGTGAGCCAGGTACAGCCCTTGCCCAGCGCGTACCTGCATCAGATCGAGGCGGTCCCCGGGATTCGGCAGTCGACCTACATCGCAGGCATCAGCGGCTTTTACCAGGAAAAGAGCAACAACCTACTGGCCCTGGCCACGGACGTGCAGAAGTTTTTTGATCTTTATCCGGACTGGAAAATTGCCCCAGAGCAGCTTGCGGCGATGAGCCGCACCCGCGCGGGCGCCATTGTCGCGGCGCCGCTGATGCGGGCATTCGGCTGGAAGATTGGTGATCGGTTACCGCTTCGCACCTCAGTGACGAAACAGGACGGCAGCGCCGACTGGGATTTCGAGATTGTCGGCACTTATGACGTTCCCACTTCGCCGGCGGAGGCGAACCGCATTCTCGTGAACTATGCTTACTTCGATGAAGCCCGTCGCTTGGAGCGCGGGACCGCATGGGCTTTCGTCGTGGCGGTCGATGACCCCACCCGGTCGGCGCAGATCTGCGCGGCGGTGGACGCGCTCTTTGTCAATTCTGCTCATGAAACCGTGACGCAGGATGAGAAGGCGTACGTGCAAGGACAGCTGCGCGAGCTGGGCGATGTGAGCTTGATGGCCAATGCCATTGTCGCCGCCGTGTTGTTCACGCTGCTGTTTCTCACCGGCAATACGATGATGCAGTCGGTACGCGAGCGGACGCCGGAGCTGGCGATTTTAAAGACCGTCGGGTTCTCGGATCGTTCGGTGACAGTGTTGGTGCTGACCGAGTCGGTGCTGCTGTGTGTACTGGCAGCCTCGTTGGGGCTTGCTGCCGCTGCCGCCGTTTTCCCGGTAACTGCCGCGCTCGGCATCGCCGGCGCGGCGCTGCCGATCAGGGTCGTGGCCCTGGGGCTGGTGATCGCGGTCGGCCTCGCGCTCGCGAGCGGCTTGCCTCCGGCCTGGCGCGCGCAGCGGCTGGTCATCGTTGACGCCTTGGCCGGTCATTGAAGGTTGTGTAGATGGGCGTGCTGAACCAGATAGGCTCGATTACTCGGATGAATCTTAGGAGCGTGCCGCAACGCATTGGCGCATCCTCGGTGATCGTCATCGGCATTGCCGGGGTGGTCGGCGTGGTGGTGAGCATTTTGGCGATGGTCGGCGGTCTTTCACAGATGATCAACAGCACCGCGCGGGCGGATCGCGCCATCGTCGTCAGCACGGGTGCCGGCTTCGAGACCTTGAGCAACATCACGCGTGAGGCTAGTGAGACTATTTTGGATGCGCCGGGGATCAGGCACGGGCGCGACGGCAAATTACTGGCATCGGCGGAAGCGCTGGCGATCGTCAGGCTACCCCTGAAACGGAGCGCAGCTAGCGGCAATGTATCGCTACGGGGGATGAGTGAGGGCGGCTTAGCCGTCCATCCAGAAATTCGACTGGTGGAGGGGCGGGTGTTCGGATCTGCGGTGCGCGAGGTCATCGTCGGGCGCACGCTGCAGCGCCAGTTTCGCGACGTTGCGCTCGGTCGGCCGCTCATGTTGCGCGGCGCGGAGTGGACGGTGGTGGGAATTTTCGAAAGTCACGGTGACCCGCACGAGTCGGAAATGATCACGGGCGCGGAAACGCTGCAATCGGCCTTCGAGCGAACCACTTTTCAGTCAGTTGTCGCATTGCTCGAGTCGCCGGATGCTTTCGCTGAGTTCAAGGGGGCATTGACCAGCAACCCGGCGCTGGCCGTCGATGCCATGCGCGAAGCGGACTACTATCGTCAGCAGTCGCAGGCATTCTCGCAGCTGCTGTCCGTCGTGGCCTATCTGATCGGCGGCATCATGGCGGTTGGGGCGGTTTTCGGTGCGCTGAATGCCATGTATTCTGCAGTGAGTACGCGTACGGTCGAGATTGCAACGCTGCGCGTGTTGGGATTTGGCGCCTCGGCGGTCATCGTGTCCGTGTTTGCCGAAGCCTTGTTGCTGGCGCTGGTGGGCGGCGCGATCGGCGGGTCCGTTGCGTGGCTCTTGTTCAATGGGCATGCCGTCAGCACCAACGGCGGGGGATTGACGCAGTTGTCCGTGCCGCTTGCAGTTGACTTCCACCTGATTGGTTTGGGAGTGCTTTGGGCCTGCATCATCGGGATGCTGGGCGCGGCATTTCCCGGCATTCGTGCGGCGCAAGCACCGTTGGCTGCCGCTCTGCGCGGAATATAGGGCCGCACCAGCGGCACAGGAAAAAGATGGACGATACCGAAGGACTGATCTCGCCGCGCAAATCCCAACGGGCCTATTGGATATTCCAGCTTACCGGTTGGGGGTTATATAACCTGTCGCGCTTCTTTGGCGGCGTCACGGTGATGAATCTTCCGTGGGTGCACTTCGGGCTGCAGTTGCTGTTCGTAGACGCCCTGGCATTTGGACTCTCTCATTTGCTGCGGAATTACGTGAGGCGCCGCCAATGGCGCGCACTGCCTATTCGCAAGCTTGCCTGGCGCGTCGTCGTTGCCGCGCTCGTCTGCGGCATTCCCCTCGGCATCCTGACGCAATTCACCGATGTGGCGTTGTTACAGGATCCGAATGAGTTCCTCGAGGGGATGAGTTCGGCTTTGCGATTCCAGTTGGCACTGCCCGTCGCGATTGGCTTGGAGATCATCAATTGGGCCGCTGTGTTCTTGTTCTGGCTGGCGATTTACTTTACCGCCATCGCAGTGCGCGAGCACCGTTCGGCGCAATTGAAACAGTCCGAACTGGCGCGGGCACTGCAGCTGGCCGAACTGCGTCTGTTGAAATCTCAGCTCAATCCGCATTTTCTGTTCAACGCCCTTAACACAGTGCGTTCCCTCATCGCCGATAACCCCGCGCGCGCGCAAGACGCCGTGACGCGCCTCGCGAAAACGCTGCGCTATACCTTGACGTCACCGCAAGATGAGCTGGTCACGCTTTCCCAGGAGTTGGATATCGTCGCGGATTATCTTGAGTTGGAGTCAATGCGTTTCGAGGATAGGCTGCGCATCGAGCTTCACGTTCCTGACTACGCGGCGGGAGTGCATATACCTGTGATGCTGCTGCAGACCCTGGTGGAGAATGCAATCAAGCACGGTATCGCCCAATTGCCGGCGGGAGGGCTGCTGCGCGTCTCCGCCGTCGTGCGAAATGTAACGCTCACTCTGGAGGTTGAAAATCCGCGGCCCCCGGCGCGCGTACGTACGGCACAAGAAGGCGTCGGTCTACAGAATGCTCGCGATCGATTGAGGCTGCTATTCGGCGAGCGTGCGAGTCTTGAATTGGATCTCTCGCTCCCCTCCGTGGCAACGGCGCGCTTGCGCATTCCGGTCAATCCATGAAGGCAATGATCATCGATGACGAGCCGCCGGCACGCCGTGAATTGCGGCGTCTATTGACCGGTTTCCCAGGGGTGGAAATCGTTGGGGAGGCGGGCAACGTTGACCAGGCGGTAGAAATGGTGGAAACGCTGACCCCGGAATTGCTGTTCCTGGACATCCATATGCCGGGAGGTTCCGGCTTCGATGTGCTGACCCGATTGGAGGACGTGCCCCAGGTTATTTTCACCACCGCGTACGATGAACATGCTGTGCGGGCGTTCAAGGTAGATGCGCTCGACTACCTGCTGAAACCAATCGAGCCAGCGCGGCTGGCGGAGGCGCTCGGTAGAGTCAGAACCAGTCAAGCCGCTCGGGCACCGCGGCCGGATGCGATTTTGGAACAGATCTTTGTCCGCGACGGAGACCGGTGCTGGTTTGTGCCCCTTCGAGAAGTGCGGCTGCTGAGTTCTGAAGGCAATTACATACGGTTGTCTTGGGGTGAGTCCCACCCCCTGCTCGGACGCGCATTGGCAGCGCTCGAACAGCGTCTCGATCCCAATCGCTTCTTCCGCGCCAATCGACGACAGATTATCAATCTGGAGTTCATCGAGAGTGTGGACCTAGGCGTGAATGGGCGTCTGCACGCGCAGCTTCGCGGCGGCCCCGAGGTGGAAATTTCCCGCCGGCAGGCGCGCTTGTTCAAGACCAAGATGAGCATTTGAAACCGCGCGAGCGCGGAGCGCGCCGGTGTCAATGCCGGAGTTCATGCATGCCAACTAAAAAATGAGCAGGCGCGTGCCGATAAGAAGCAGCATCACGATTAATAAGACCCGCAAGATCTTCTCCGATATATACCCAACCAGATGGCTGCCGAGATAAATGCCGGGTAGTGAACCCAATAGCAGGGAAAGTAACAGCTGCCAATCGACATCGCCGAATAGCCAATGGCCCACGCCGGCAGTGAGCGTCAAAGGCACCGCGTGCGCCAAATCCGATGCGACTATTCGCTGTGAGGCCAGCCTCGGGTAGAGAAAAATTAATGCCGTAATGCCGAGTGCGCCTGCTCCGACCGAGGAGAGTGAAACGAGAATACCCAGGACCACACCCGTTGCGATCGTGAATCCCGGATGGCGGGGCAGGTCGTACGCGACCGAAATCCGCTTCATTCGAGTCCGCAGCACCAGTGCCAAGCCGGTGAGGATCAGTGCGACACCAAGGGTGGTGGTGATAATTTTTGAGCTGCCCAGAGCGCCGGTGAAGGCATGCAGGCTCAACAGTGTGACGATGGCGGCAGGCAGGCTCCCGACGGCCAACAACGCGGTGATACGCCACTCGACTCGCTTCTTTTTCGCATGGACATAAGTCCCACCCGATTTGGTGATGGCCGCATGCAAGAGATCGGTCCCCACGGCTGTCACCGGGTGAATACCAAAGAACAAAACCAGAATCGGCGTCATCAGAGACCCGCCGCCGACGCCGGTGAGTCCGACAATGACTCCGACGACGAATCCGGACAGCGTTTGGGCGAAGTCGATCATGTGCCCGCTGAAAATATCATCTTTAACAGCCTCGGGGCCGAGGCTGTCGGATATGCACTAAGTCAGTGCTGCGCCTGCCAGGTCGCTATTTCGGCGTCAAGAACATCCAAGATGTTGCCTTGGACCAGCGAAAGGTCGAGGGGGTGAACACCCCATCCCGGCGCTACTTGGGCGGCTTTCAAGATGGTGGTGTTTTGGGCCGCAAACTGCGTCGGTAGCACGGTGACGACAAATATGTTGGCGCCGCCGGAGCCAACTTGGCATGTGCCGGTAACCTGTCCTATGGCCTCCACCCATGCGGGCGGGTTCTTTCCCGCGTAATAGAACTTGAGCATGCCGGAACCGCCGTCGGGGACGGCGGGATTGACGCAGGCGCTCACGAGGCCATCGCCTCTGGCACCGCCGAATAGAGGAGGTGCGGAAGTGTCGCCGGCGAGGTAGCTGCCCCACACGTAAACGCATCCGGTCTGCGCTGCGGCGGCACAGGTCGGAATGTGGGCGAAGGTACCGCCGACCACGCCGCCGGAAGGCACGCCGAGCGACGGATCGCCGGCCAGAAACGCCGACACCAATAGCGCTTGGTTCGCAGTGCCATCGATGCTGTTCGCGATGAGCTGTTGAAGCAATATCGTCCCTTGGCTGTGCCCAATGAGAACGACGCCGCGACCTTGGTTGTCATTCTGCAGGTAGTAAGCCCATGCGCCCTGCACATCGAGCATTGGATCGTCCGAGTGCGGTGCGTTGTGGTTCAAACCGTAGGTAGTTTCCTGGCGATAGATGGGCGCAAAGACTCGGCAACGGGAGGAAAGCCGGCCTACTTGTTCTCTTGTTTCCGCTTGGATTTCCGGGCTATCGGTCAGATCTGCGTACGGCGTTTGCTCTTGAGAAACCGTGGGATAGATGTAAAAGCAGTCGATGAGCGGATTCGCGGCGGGCGTAAAAGGTTGCGCTTCGGTTGATCCGTCAGCGTTGAGGACCTGCGCATCCAGTCCCGTCGTACAAGGGACATTCGATCCAGGGCGGCAAACCCAGTTCGCAGCGATGGAATAATCAGTCGCATCGGTTGGTGGTGCGCCGCCGGAGCTCGGGGAGCCCGTCGGTGCCATCGGATCCGATTGACTTCCGCCGCCGCCACAAGCACTCAGCACGAGCGCAAGAGATATGGCGATCGATCGCGGGAGCAATTGCAGCATCGCCCTATTTGACCACGTCGCGAGGAATAAATTCAGCTTCGCACGAGTTCTGTTCGCAGCGGGGTCGAGATGGCGAGGCTGTAAAAATTACACGATGCGCTGTTGTTACTGCAGCAAGAGATGGCAAGATAATGGGCGCAACCAAGATAGCGGCGCAGAGACGTAGGGAGGCCAGGCTGATATGACTGAGCGGCAGATTGCCCCAAGCAAAATTCTCAAAATGATGCCATTCGTTCCTGCAGAAGACTTCGAGCTGTCGAGGCGCTTTTATTGCGATTTGGGCTTTCATGAAAACTGGGGCGATGGCCAGATATGCGAGTTTGAATTGGAGGACTCTCGGTTCCTTCTTCAGAAGTTTTACGTCAAAGATCACGCGGGAAATTTCATGATGAGCCTTCTGGTGGAGGATGCAGACAAATGGTGGGAGCACATCCAGCGTATCGCGCTGCCGCAGAAGTATGATCTTTGCATGGCGAGGCCCCCGGCACTGCAACCATGGGGACTCCGCGTGCTATACCTGGCCGATCCAAGCGGAGTGCTGTGGCACATTGCCGATCGGCGGAAGGCCTGAGGAATCGGCCATTTCTAGGGTTATGTAAAATGATTGAAGATACTAATAACAGCCGGCTACCTGTCTAGCACGTCCAAGTCACAGTTCCGGCAAATGAACACCCCAAAGCGACCGATCTGTGGCGCAATGTTGCGGTAGCTAGGGAGGGTCAATCCATGTTCGACAAGATTTCTCGCAGTTGGTCGCTCGCCGGGCAATGCTGGGACGTGCTCAAGGAAGATCCTGCGCTTCTGGTCTTTCCGCTGTTGTCGTCCATCGTTTTGTTGGTCCTGCTCGGATCCTTCGCGCTGCCGGTGTATGCGCTTTATCACAGTCTACAACCAGCTTTGGCCGAGGGAAGCACAACGCACACCAGCCGATTAGTGTTCTACATCACGACGTATGCGTTCTATTTCGTCAGCTACACCGTGATGATGTTCTTCAACTCGGCGCTGATCAGCGTCGCACTCAAGCGACTCGATGGCGAAACCGCCAGCGTTAGAGAAGGTTTGCAGATGGCGTTCGAGCGCCTGCCCGCCATTTTGGGTTACGCCGCGATCGCAGCCACGGTCGGCACGATACTGCGGGTAATCGAGGAACGAGTCGGATTCATTGGTCGTATTGTCATCGGCATCATCGGCGCAGGATGGACCATCGCGACAGCGATGACGCTGCCGGTGCTGATCGAAGAAGACGTAGGCCCGGTCGAGGGAATCTCTCGCAGCCTGGCGCTGTTGCGGCGCAATTGGGGCGAGAATGTGATCGGCAACGGCGGCATCAGTCTGGGCGTGGCAGTGGTGGCGATTCCCATCGTCGTGATCAGCTTACTGATAGTGCTTGCCGCGATGTCGACGCGCGCGAGCGCGACGATCTTCCTGGCAGTGGCACTGTTTGTATTGACGCTGATTGCGCTCGGCCTGGTGAGTACGACGTTGCACACGATTTACACCGCAGCACTCTATCGCTTTGCGACCGGCAACAAGGAAAATGCCGGAATTGACGGCGACCTGCTGGCGGCGGCATACCGGCAGAAATAACCATTCGGACTCGTCCGCCAACACTTGTGAAATTGAGCGTCCCGCATGAAAGGCCGAGGGGATAGAAAAGCGTCGAGGCCCTGCTCTTACGGGCCTTGACGCTTTTTTATCCCCCCAGCCATTCGGGCCGCTCAAATTCACAGTGCCGAGGGGCTAGTCGGGTATGACGTCAGTAAAGACGAATCCATCGCGCTCGACTGTCTGGCCGACCGAGACGCCGATAGGTGCTGAGAACATCGGACCCTGGCTGACCACGGTGTGATACTCACCATTCTCTCCGCACGGATCGACATGGTCGGGAATCTCTTTCAGTAGCGCCGCATCGAAGCGGCGGCCTGCGAAGCTCGCGGAAATTTGCTTCGGATCCAGACACACCAGGTGTGCGATGAGACCGCACTCGATCATTTCGGCGGCCAGCGTCCGCGTGTTTCGACCCCACAGCGGAAAGATCGGCGTCATGCCGAGCGGGGCCAAGGTTCGCTCGCGATAGGCGCGAATGTCCTCGAGAAAAAGATCGCCAAATATGAGGTGGTGAACGCCGGAGGCTTTGATGGTGGCGCAGGCGTCGGCCATACGCGCCTCATAGACCTCGTTGGTGCACGGACTCGGAATCAGGACTTTGATGGCGGGCAGATTCAAGGCGGCAATCTGGCGATCCAGCAGCTCGGAGCGCACACCGTGCATCGCAACCCGGTCGAACCGTTCGTTGACGGTCGTAACGACACCTACGATCTCGGCTAGCCCGAGTCGCCTGGCCTCGCAAAGAGCGAACGCGCTGTCCTTGCCGGAACTCCACGATACGAATGCCTTTGGCGGGACGTCTTTCGGAATCAGCGCGAAGTCAGCGACAAAGAACCCTTGGGTCCCACGACGGTCGCGGCCAAACGCAACTCGTTGGATTGCCGGATCTCTACGCCCAGCTGTAATTTGGCGGCCAGTGTTTGTAATCCGGCCGGATCGGGTGCGCCAATCCAGAGATCGGTCAGGTGGCAGCCCGCGGGTGCATCTACAGACGGATGAGCTGAATTGGGATCCCATTCAATGAAGAACGGGAGTACACCATCCTTATCATTTTTCAGGGTCAGAGACGCCCATGTCAGTGTGGTTCCGTCCGGACGAGTTCGCGAGCCTGGTTTCGGGCCCACGCATTCGACGCCATCCGCTTGCAGCACCGACGCGAATGTCTTTACATCGTGTCGATGTACGGCCCAACCCACCAGGGCGGGGTTCTTCAGATTTGCCACTTGACGGGGATCGGTCGATGCCGCCTGCATCGGGTCCGGCGCTATGATTTCCATGTACCGCAACGTGCCCAGAGACAGCAATGCGTTTTTCGTGCCGGCTCCGGGGTGCACCCCGCCGGCAGCAGCCCGAACGCCGGTCCGCTGGTAGACATACTCAACGCCCGCATCCAGGTCGTTGCAACCCAGGATGATGTGATCGAGTGATTTCGGTACTTTGTCTGAGGCAGGCCACGCCAAACGAGGCGCCACCACCAAACTGGTGGCCGCGAGGTTGAACACACGCCGCGAAAGACGTCTCATAGGGTATATGCTAGCGCGCTCTCGGGCCTGGCGACAATGAATTAAAGCGGTGACCGGCTTGTACATTGCCGATGCATATAGCCGCAGCAATCGGCGCTCCTAGATGCGCGCATGCGCTGCACGACTTTGGCTTGGCGGCATCGGGCTGTGCCTGGCCGTATCTGTGACACAGGCGGCAGTGCGTGCATCGTTCGACGTCAAACCAGAACAAGATTTGCTCGGCCGTTTGCTGGGCGCCAGGGCAGCGCAGTTCGAATTGAGCGCGGTACAGCCTGAGGCTGGCTGTGAGCGATTTCGAATTTCGAATGCGAACGGGCGCATCAAGGTCGAAGGCACGACGCCAAGCTCGCTGCTCTTCGGCGTGAATTGGTACCTGAAATATATTGCACACGTTGAGATTTCAACCAATGGCGCAAGGCTCGGGCCATTGCCCGCCTGGCCACTGCCTGCGGCCGCGATCGAAGGGGAAACGCCCTATGCCTACCGCTATGCGCTCAACGAGAACATCGACGGATATACGGCGCCCTATTGGAGTTGGACACGCTGGCAGCATGAGATAGATATTCTTGCACTGTCCGGGATCAACGCGATGATCGTTGAGCGCGGTATGGATACGGTGCTCTATAAAACGTTTCGAGATGTCGGCTATTCAGACGGGCAGATCCGCGCCTGGATCACGCAACCTGCGCATCAGAATTGGCAATTAATGGGGAACCTGTGCTGCTTTGCGGGCCCGATCAGCGCGTCGCTGATGCAGAGGCGTGTGGTGTCGGCCCGGCAAATTATTCAAAGGCTGCGCGAGCTTGGCATCACGCCGGTACTGCCGGGATTCTACGGCATCGTGCCCGCCGATTTTCAGCGGAAATTTCCGCGCGCTCATGTCATCGCGCAAGGCGAATGGGCGGGGTTCGTGCGGCCCGGATGGCTCGACCCGCGTGACCCGATGTTTGCAAACCTCGCGGCCACCTTCTACCGCCACCAGCGCGAGCTGTTCGGCGACAGCGGCGTCTACGACATGGAAGTGTTTCAGGAGGGGGGTGATTCCGGCGATGTCCCCGTGCCGGAGGCTGCGCGTGAGGTGCAGAATGCGCTGGCGGCGGCGCATCCCGATGCCAGCTGGATGATGCTGGCGTGGCAGGGGAATCCACGGCAGGATTTACTGAAGGGCGTCGACCGCCGACATTTGCTCATCATTGATATCGATCACGATCGCGTGCCGCACGATGATCGCCTGAAGGATTTTCGCGACGCGCCCTTCTTATTCGGCGGCATTTGGGAATTCGGCGGCCGCACGACATTGGGCGCGAATGTTCAGAACATCACCCAGCGGTTGCAACGGCTCGGAAGCGCCAATAGCAACATGGCCGGCACCGCGGTTTTCACCGAGGGCATGGATACCAATCCATTTGCTTTCGAATTATTCACGGAGATGGCATGGCGAAACACGCCGTTCGACATCGCTGAATGGACCGCGGCCTACGTGCGGCGCCGATACGGGGCCGCGGATCCGCATGCGCTGGCAGCATGGAAGGTGCTGCTGAATACCGCGTACGGAATCCGCGTCAACGAGGTCGAGTTCAATAGCGAGCGCGACGCGGCACAGGAATCTCTCTTCAACGCGCAGCCCAGCCTCACGGTAAACCGGGCGTCGCATTGGTCGCCGGAAGCCATGCGCTACGATGCAGAAGAATTCAAGCATGTACTGCCCGAGATGCTGCGCGTGGCGCCGGAGCTGCGCACGAGCGAAACCTATGAGTACGATCTCGTGGACATCGCACGCCAGACGCTCGCGAACGAGAGCCGACTGCTGTTGCCGCGAATCAAAGCGGCGGTCGACGCCAAGGGGCGTTCAGAATTCCGCAGCTTGAGCCGACGCTGGCTATATCTCATGGATCTGCAGGATGAACTGCTCGGTTCGAGCCGATTCTTTTTGGTCGGAACGTGGCTCGGGTTTGTGCCGCCGTGGGCCTCGACGTCCGCGGAAGCGGCGCGTCTCAACTATGACGCGCGCTCCATTCTCACGACCTGGGGCGACCGAAAGGCCAGCGAAGGCGCTGATCTACATGACTATGGGAATAAAGACTGGGCAGGACTGACGCACGACTACTACCGCGTCCGGTGGCAGAAGTACTTCGCCTCACTCGACGCGGAACTCAGCGGCGGCGTCTCCAGCGAGCCGGTCGACTGGTTCGGGTTGGGCAACGCCTGGAATCACGATTCTCACCGCTATCCCAGCCGGCCGCATGGCGACACCTATGCTATCGCCGCACGCATTGCAGGAGCGCTGAATCTGGACGTGCGCCAGCCTTAGCCGCCAGGCTATGATCGGGCATGCCCACAAAATCCAAGCATATTGGCGTCGTGGCATGCAGCGTCGAGGGCGCGGCCCTGTGTTTTCGCGAAATCGCCGCATACTCGAGCAAACTCATGGGCGAGCATCTGCATCCGCAGGTAACGCTTAGCCGACTACGCGGCCCGGAGCGCCGTCGCCAGAGGCACTCGCGCGGCCCGCAGCGCGGGAAGAAGCCCGCCGGCCAATCCCATTCCCAGCGCCCAGGCGATGCCAATCAGCGCCAGCGAAGGCGTCACCGCCAATTGAAAGTTGTAGCCGAACGGACTGGCAGACAATCCATTGAAAAACACCCATGCCAGAGCGCCTCCCAACAGCGCGCCGGGCAGGGAAAACAACAGCGACTCACAGAGAATGGACGCGACAACGGCACCGGAGCCAAATCCGATTGCACGCAACGTGCCCAGCTCCCGGCGACGCGCGTCAACAATTGCATACAGTGAGTTTACTGCGCCCAGAGTCGCGCCGATCGCCATGATGGTGCCGACGAAGTAGCTGGCGAAATCCAGGATTCCCTTCAGCTGCTTGAAGTCTTCCACCGCCGCCTCACGCTCATGTTGCGCTTCAAGGTGCAGCGTGGGATTAGCCTGCAAGGCGTCGCGAAACGTATCGAAGGCGGCGGGAGATTGCAGCATGACGGAAACCTGATTGTAGGTGTTGCGATTGAAGGTGGACATGAGGACATCGACGTCGGTATACACGACACATTGCAGCGCATGTCCCTCCTCAAAGTGGCCGACGATGGTCCAGTCAATGCCGCGAATCGAGCGGCGGTCGCCGATCTCGAATCCCGTGAATTGGCGGCGACAAGGGTTGCTGGCGATCAGCTCATGCAGCCCGGGCTGAAACAGATGCCCGCCGGTAATGCGAATCTCGGGTCGGTACTGGATCAAGTTGGCGGTGGTGCCCATCAGCGGAAAGAAGGTTCGGGTTCCGGTTAGCCGTCTGTGCGCCTCGATCGGGATCAACGAGGTGAAAATCACGATGGGGGCGCCCTTTGCATCCTTCTTTATGCCTGGGAGGTCGCGGGCGCTGACGGCAGCATCTCTCAGGATGCTGCTCTGGATGTCGCGCACGCCGGTGCTGCTCAAAATAACGCGGTCCGAGCGTACATTTTCCGTCGCTTGACGCTGCATACCAATGCCCATGGCCAACATGGAGACGAGCACACCGACAGCGCAGGTCACGCCAATGATGATGGTCAGAACTGATCCCGTTCGCTGCGCGGCGCCGGACAGATCGACCCGCAAGACACCGAAGAATTGCCGGACGAAATTCATGTGGATCCGCTAGCTGTTTGCCAGCGCAGTTGCGACATTGAGGCGGGCCGCCTGAACAGCGGGGACCGCGGCGCTGATGAGTGCCACGACGATGGCAAGTCCGAGGCCAATTGCGATGACGATCTTCGGCATGGAAAGTCCCACTACAAACATTCCGGCAATTGGCAGCAATGCGGTAGCTAGCGCGAGCCCGAATGCGCCGGCCGCAACGCATACCAGCAAGGCCTCCGCCAGTATGAGCAGGAACACCGTGCGATCGGTGAAACCCACTGCCTTCAAAACCGCAAGCTCCACTCTGCGCTCGCGGATCGATTGCATCATCATGCTCGCGGTGGCGAAAAGCAGCGCCGCCAGCGCCGCGCCGACAATTGCCCGGATGAGAAAATTCATATCGCCGATTTCCTGCGCTTGCTGCTGCGCCAGTTCCAGCAGCGATTCGGTTTTGGTTTCCTGAGAGGAATTGGCGAAGCGCCTGTCGATTTCGTCGGACACCGCCGCGGCCTGCTTCGGATCCGAAATTGCGACGTTGAAGTGCTGAATGGTGCCCTTTCCGAGAAAGCGCGCCTCTTCGAGGTAGGCCAAATTGATTAGAATATTGTCTCGTCCGCTGCCGACGTCGCTATCACTGAAGGTTCCCACGATATCGAAGGCCCAATCTGTCGACCCGTCCGTTTGCGCCGTATGGGACATCAAGGGAATGCGATCACCGATCTTCCAACCATACTTCTCTGCCAGTTCGTATCTGACCAGGGCTGCGGTGCGCAGTTTCTGGAAGGCCGCGAGGTGCTCGGGCGCTATGGTGAATGTAAAGGCTGACGGCCAGTCTTTGACGAGGCTGATGGCGACAACCCCCAGCCCCTGTGTGGGCTTTTGATAAGTGGCTCCGAAGATGTCAACGGGAACGACCAACTCCACGCCGGGAACGGACGTGATCTGGTCGAGGGAGCCTGCCGGCAGCGATGCGGCAAGAAAACTCAGGCGGCTGTGCACTATCAAGAGGTCTGCGCGCGCGGCGGCGGCCGCGTGGTCAACGCCGGTTTTCATGCCCTGGAGCATGCCGAAAAGTGCAAATGCGACACTGACTTGGAAGAAAATGAGCGCGGTACGACCGGGTCTGCGCCAGATGCCGGACCAGAACAGCGGTAGGAATTTCACTACAGGTCCGGATCGAGCGCAACGTGCACGGCACGCGAAAAGCTTTCTACATTCCAGTCATCCAACAGCTCGCACTGTGCGGCGATCATCTCGGCTTCATCGATTGTGACGGCTTCCACGGTGTAACACGCGACGCTGCTGCCATCACTTCGCACGAAGCGCGCGATCATTGCATCGTCATCGAACGTGCGCGTGGATACGATTTTGCGTTTCATCAAGAGAGACTGGAGGCCATCGGCATCGGGAATAGACGCCAAAAATGCGGCCATTTGGGCGGCATCGGCGAATTGCGCGTGCGATTCCGTGATCTTGCGATCTGTGGGGATCTGCATTGAAGCGAAGCCTCTGCGTTGCGGGTTTTTCAGCCAGCCTACTCTTAGTCACGCTCTGTCTCACCAAAAACCGTCAGTTAGACGGAGCGGCGGCCGGATTTCGACAGATTGTCTTGGGCGAGATCGTACCGACGGCAGGCGTCTCCGAATGCCAAGCGGCGATTTGATAGCAGTTGGCATTGATCCACACGATCCAATCACCGCTGGCAGTCTTCATCTGATCGCCGGCGTGATGTTCACGCGAGCCTGACTCGTCCAACGAAGATGAAACCGATAGAGCGCTGTTCCCAGTCTGGTGCCTGCGGATCTCGAATGCGCGCACGGCGCGGTGGGCCTCGGCCGCCCAATTCACGGCGGGTCCTCGGCCGTCCGGCGCCGAACCCGGACCGGATTGAGTCGAAGAGTTGAGCGCAGGCGGTGCGAGTGCCGGGGCAATATTGGTGCTCCAATGCTGCGGCCGAGCGTTCTCGATGCGCACTTTTGGGGGTTTCACGGGTGCGAGGACCACCAGCTGAATGGCGTGTTCGGCAGGGCCCGCAATCTTCAGGGTTCGAGAGTGCGCAAGCAGCAGCGCTAGTGCCGCCAGATGCAGGGCTAACACCATGAAGAGGACAGTAGGTCGCAGAGCTTTCACCGACATTCGCTCGAATCCAGAAATCGCCAAAGGATAAAGGGGCGCGCCTGGATTTTGACTGCTCATACTGGGTGAGGTTCCAGTGGGTATGCAAGGGCCTTGCCTGCCATGGCACGCATCGCGCAGACTGCGCGGTCGTGAAGAAGAAAGCAGCTATCGCGGGGCGGACGCGGCGAATTCGACGCGCGGCCTCCGACATGCGCGCCCAAGCGCTGGCCGCTGCCCGGCGCCTGATCGTGGAGGGAAGCGATGAAGTCCTCACCATGCGTGCGGTCGCGGACGCGGCAGGAGTCACTTATCCCAACTTGAGCCATCACTTCGGCTCGGCTGCGGGCTTGCACGCCGCGATTGCCGAGGACTTGGTGCGTGAATTGTTGGCGGGATTGCAAACCGTTGGCGTGGAGATGGACAACCTCGAACACGACTACCGCGCCGTGGTGGTTCGAGTGTTCGATCTCTTCAGCCAGAATGGGCTTGGCAGGGTTTTGGGCTGGCTGGTCCGTTCAGGCGAAACCTCGCGGCTGGAGCCGGTGAATCGCATGCTGGCCGAGTTCATTTCCAGCCGCGCGCGCTCACGCTCCAAGGCCGATGCCAACCGCATTTCGCGGGTAGCCCTGATTGTGGCCTTTGCGGCTTACGCGGAATCCTCCGTGGGGCCTGTGCTGGGTGGTATTTTGGGCGCCAGCGCGTCCAAACGCCGGGATTACTTCGCGCAGGCCCTTGCTGCTTTGCGCTAAGGATAATAATTTATGTATCCATTAATAGTATATTGACGGACACATAAATAGCGAATAAGGTAAGCGCTCCCTGGTTTGGATCGAGCGTGCCATGGATCATCCTTCTCCTGCTCCCGCGGATCTGCAGATTCAACCCCGCAATGTGATGTTCGCACGCGGCCGAACCGCGGCGCGTTGGTGGAACGGCGGCGATCCCGTTGCCACTGCGTTTTACAACAGCCTCTCTCTCACCTTTCCAAAGGGCGAGGCGTTCTTCATCGAGAGCGTGAGAAATTTCCGCGACAGCGTGCCGGCGTCGCAGCAGGCGCAAATTGACGCCTTTATCAAGCAGGAGGCCGCCCACAGCCGCGAGCACAGCCACCTCAACAATCAAGTCGAGCAGGCTGGCTACGACGTGGGCCCCATGCATGTGCATCTGGATTCCCGATTGGCGGAGATGAAACACAAACCGCCCATTGTCAGCCTGGTGACCACCGTTGCCTTGGAGCACTTCACCGCCATCATTGCGCACGCCTGCTTGAAGAGCGATCGTCACCTAAAGAACGCTTCGCCGGACGCTGCGCGATTATGGAAATGGCATGCGATCGAGGAAATCGAGCACAAGGGCGTGGCGTACGACACTTTTCTTGCCGCCACGCGGAAACTGTCGGCCTATAAGCGCTGGAAATTTCGTTCGCTCGTGATGTTGAACATCAGCTATTCGTTCCTGCGGGCTCGCGTGCGGGCCATGCGGCAGTTCCTCAAACAGGACGGGATGGACGGACCGCGTACCTGGCTGCGCATTTTCGCCTATTTGCTGATCTATCCCGGCTTGCTGCGTGAAATCTTTCCGGCGTGGCTGTCCTTCTTCCGGCCCGGTTTTCATCCTTGGCAGCATGATGACCGCGCTTTAGTGGCTGAACACGAAGCACGATTGGGGCTGCCGGTTTTGAACAAGGACGCCCTGATCAGGTTGGCCTAGCGAGCCCGGGTATCCTAGACTCGTCCCCAGGCGGTGAGGTTCGCCGCACGGCCGAGGAACAGGGTCATGATCGATATCAGCAGCGTCGGCACATTCGCACTGGGGACCGGCCGCGTGAAGCGAGTGGGGTACGGAGCCATGCAGCTGGCGGGCCCCGGGGTGTTCGGACCGCCGAAAGACCGGCAGGGTGCGCTCGCGGTGCTGCGCGAGGCGATCAAGAGCGGGGTCGATCATATCGATACCAGCGACTATTACGGCCCGCACGTCACCAATCAGCTCATCCGCGAAGCCCTTCATCCCTATCCCAGTAATCTGGTGATCGTCACCAAAATAGGGGCGCGCCGCGGAACCGACGGATCCTGGAATCCGGCCTTTTCCGCCGAGAACCTGACGAGCGCCGTGCATGACAATCTTCGAAACTTGAAAGTCGACGCGCTCGACGTCGTCAACCTTCGCATGCTGTTCAGCCCCCATGGGCCCGCCGAGGGTTCTATCGAGGCGCCGCTCACCGTACTGGCGGGATTGCAGCGTCAAGGATTGGTTCGCCATATCGGCCTCAGCAATGTAACGCGGAAGCAGGTCCAAGAAGGGCGCGCCATCGCCGAAATCGTCTGCGTGCAGAACCACTACAATCTTGCCCATCGAGAAGATGACGCGCTGATCGACGAACTCGCCGGTGCCGCCATTGCCTATGTACCGTTCTTTCCGCTCGGCGGCTTCACGCCTTTGCAGTCGAACACGCTGTCGGATGTCGCCGAGGCGCTCGGCGCAACGCCAATGCAGGTAGCGCTCGCCTGGCTGCTTCAACGCGCACCCAACATTTTGCTTATTCCCGGCACCTCGTCGGTGAATCATCTGCGCGAAAATCTGGCGGCGGCCCGCCTCACGCTTCCGAGCGGTAGCGTGGCGGCGCTGGATCAGATTGGACGCGTCGCGGCCGGTAAGTGAGTATTTCAACATCGCGGGCGCTTTCAGTTTAAGATTTGAATGTAACGAGCGACCATAAGCCGGCAAAAACATGAAGTCGGGCGAGCAGGTCTTGATTCTCACTGCGAAAGGCACGGAAGAACTCCGCAATCATGCGTCTCAACTCGACGCATCCGCCCGGAATATTCTGTCGTTGATCGAGCAGGGCTGTAGAACTACCGACGCCGTCCTGCAGCGCTCGATGTTTCCTCACAATTCGGTGGTCGATGGGCTGCGCCGGCTCTTGACCAATAGGTTCGTGGCCATGGCGGATGATGAACCGGCGTCCCGACCCGGCGGCTCGGTGGATTCCCGCGTAGGTCGCAGGGAATTGCGGCTCAATTTCGGCATCTCTCCCAGTCAGGCGCGCTTCGCGCTGTCCAACTTCTGCATGGACGAGTTCGGTACGGATGGACAATACCTCGTGGATGCGGTGAGCCTCTGCAACGATGTCATGAGCCTGCAGGAAGTCCTGAACAGTATTCGAGCGGAAGTCGATGAGCGGCTCGCGAATCGATTGCCGGCTCTGGTTGTCTGCGTTCGCGAGATCAACGAAACGGATGACGCATCGCCCACGGGTTCCCACGCGCAAGCCGCCGCGCCCGCCGTGAAACCGGCGCAAGGCAAACCTGCATCCGCGAGAGCGTTACCTGAGGTCCGGCCGGTGTCTGCGCAAAAGCCGGCCGCGAGCGGCAGTCAGGGGCCGGACCCGCTGCGCTTGGAACCCGGTATTTCACTCGCTCAGGCGCGTTTCGCGCTGACAGAATTCTGCCTCAATCAGTTCGGTGTGCAGGGGCAGGAATTTGTGGATGCGGTCAATCGTTGCGGCGACGTGCCGGCCATGCAAAAGGTGCTGAATTTGATCCGAACCGATTTATTCAATCGCCACCGGGATCGCTTGCCGCAGCTCGTCGCCTGCGTGCGCGAGATCAATGATACGGCCTCATAAGCGTTGCTATAGCTTGAATCGCGAGATCGCTTTTTCCAACAACGCCAGAGTTTTGCCGACGCCCTTGGTTTGCCGCAACAGCTCCTGTGCCGTGGTCTCGTCGCGACTGCGCTGGAAGGCGCTCGAGGTGCTCTCGAATTTGCGTGACTGCTCGTTGACCTCGGTGGCCGCGCCGCTAACGGCCAGGATTAAATTTTTCAACTTCATCTGCATCAACTTGAGCGAGGCCATGAGGCTGTCCGGGCGTTTGCCGGCCACTGCGATTTCCACGGCGAGATCGCCGGCGGCAATCTTCTTCATGTATTCCGCAGCGACGCGGGGCTCCCCGCCGAGCAGTTGGAGCACCTTCCAGTCCAACAGGAAGAACAGGGCAATCGAAATTGCGGCGCCGATAACCAATCCCGCCAAGGCGACGCCAAAGCCGATTTTCCTGCCCACGGAGTGCAATTCGGCGACCGGGTAGGCTGAGATGATCGTGAGGCCCCATTCCTCCAGGGGTACACGCTCAATAGTCCAGGAGCCGTCCTTGTTGTCGATGTGCTCCTGGACTTCTTCCTTGGTGACCCAGGACGGTGCGTAACGCACGGTTTTGCTGTCGACTACAGCGACGAAGCCGCTGTTCAGCAGCCGTGATTGTTCCAAGGACTGGCTGAGGACCGGCAGTTCGGCCTTGTAGCCGACGTAGTTGATGCCGATAAAGTCGCCGTTCTTCGCGTTGAGTGGCTCATAGCCGGTAATGTAGGGATTGCCGAGGATGTCGACTACGCCATAGAAGGCCTGGCCATGGCTCAACGCAGCGTATGCCTTGGTGGTGTTGTTGAGCTCAGTACCGACCGCGCGGCTGCCGTCGTCCTTCAAGACATTGGTGGCGACACGCACGAATCGCTCTCCATCCTTGGAGAAAATTGTAGCTGTGCCCCTGTCCAGGCGGGTGACGTAATCGACGATGTCGAAGTTCCCCGCCTGGCCCCTGCCGGCGACGATGATATCGGCAATGGGCTTGCCCGCAAGGGTCACGGTACCGCCTTTCTCAGCCCCGCCGCGCGCGTTGATTTGCTCTTTGAGCAGGGCCATGCTCATGCGCACGCGTTCGTCCATCAACGCGGCGGTGGTGACGAACACACCTCGGACAGAGGTGACGTTGTCCGCAACTTGCTGCTTGATTTGGGCTTCCTCGTGCTGCATTGCCCAAAGAGAAAAGCCGATCGCGCCAATGCTGATGAGCAGCAGAGCGATGGCCGCAACCGGCAGCACTACTTGAAACTTAAATCCCCGGAACAAGGCGCCCTCCTTGCAGATAGACGCCTATTCCGCCAACTTCCGCGTCCGTGTGATGCCTACGGAGTCTCTAAATCCGCAAAATTTATGCTATAGCCGCCACGTTTTGCGCTTTTTTGTTAATTTCGGACCGGCAACCCGCACATTCATAAAATTCCAATGTGGCTGGGGTAGCTTTACACCCTAAGGGGGTGCCCCCCGCATCAGGAGGCAGATCGCATGATTAACGAACAGCAGAAAACAATCGCGCAGGTCGGGCAGGCGAGGGTGGGCAAGGCGCTGTACGAAAGGCACCTGCTAATGGACAAGGTAGTGGGATTGGCCAGCGCCACCCCGCGTGAGCGCTTTGAGGCCTTCGCACTCTCGGTGCGTGAGGTTCTGGCAAAACGCTGGGTGGAGACCGCAAGCACGTATGCCCGCGAGAACCCCAAGCGGGTTTATTACCTCTCGATGGAGTTTCTCATTGGCAAGTCCCTCGCCAACAACGTCACGAATCTGCTGTTGGATCCAGATGTTCACCGCGCCGTCAAAGAGATCAATCTAGACTGGCTGGCCACCTTGGAGCAGGAGCCGGACGCCGGCCTTGGCAATGGCGGACTCGGGCGCCTCGCAGCCTGTTTTTTGGACTCCATGGCAACCATGCAGATTCCAGCAATGGGCTATGGGCTCAGGTACGAGTACGGCATGTTCAAGCAAGTCATCCGTGACGGATGGCAGGTGGAATATCCCGATAACTGGCTGGCGCGCCATGATCCGTGGGAAATACGCCGGGTGCGCGATCAGGTCGAGATCAGGCTCAATTGCTCGTTCGAGGTGCGCGAGGGCACCTTGCGTGCGATCGCCGGCAAACCCTCGAGTCTGATAGGAGTTCCCTACGATCGCCCGATCGTGGGCTATGGCGGCAACACCATCAACACACTGCGCCTGTGGGCCGCCAGAGCGCCCGACTATTTCGACTTCCAGGCATTCAGCCACGGCGAGTTCGTCGGTGCGGTAGCCGAAGCGCTCGAAGCGGAGTCATTGACCCGCGTGCTGTATCCCGATGACTCTACCCAGCTGGGGCAAGGACTTCGCTTCGTACAGGAATATTTTCTGGTGGCCTGCTCGTTGGCCGATGTCATTCGCCGCTTTCGCCTGCATAACACGGACTGGAGCTTGCTTCCTGAAAAAGCCGCGCTGCAGCTCAACGACACGCATCCGAGTTTCTCGGTCCCGGAGCTGATGCGAATCCTGCTGGACGAAGCCCACCTGGGTTGGGACACGGCGTGGAATCTTACCTGCCGCACACTGGGATATACCAATCACACGCTGCTGCCCGAAGCTTTGGAAAAGTGGCCACTACCGTGGTTTCAAATGCTCGTACCGCGCCAGCTCGAAATCATCTTCGAGATCAACCGACGCCTGCTGGACGCGGTGCGGAAGCGCTACCCGGGCGACGAAGGACGCGTGCAGCGAATGAGCCTGATAGAGGAGAGTGCTACGAAGCACGTGCGCATGGCAAATTTGGCGATCGTCGGCTCTCACAGCACCAACGGGGTCGCCAAGATTCATTCCGAACTGCTGCGCACGACCACGGTCAAGGACCTTGCGGAGATGTTTCCGGAAAGATTCAGCAATAAGACCAACGGCGTAACGCCGCGCCGCTGGCTACTGCTCGCGAACCCTCCGCTCGCCGAATTGATCTCCGACGCCATCGGCAGCGCGTGGATCACGGATCTTGATCAGCTGGCCCGGCTGAAACCGTTTGCCAACAACGCGGATTTTCTCGACAAGTTCTTGCAGGTGAAGCGCGAGAGCAAGAGACTCTGCGCCGAATGGATCAAAATGAAATTCGGCTTCAGCGTCGATCCTGAAACGATATTCGATTGCCACATCAAGCGAATCCACGAATACAAGAGACAACTTCTGAACGCGCTGCGCATCGTCGTGCTTTACAACCGATTGCGGGCCGATCCCAAGGCCGTGCGCTCGCCGAGGACATTCTTTTTCGCGGGCAAAGCCGCGCCGGCCTATTTTGTGGCCAAGCTCATCATCAAGTTCATCGAGAATCTGGCCCAAACGGTCGCCGCGAACCCGGTGGCGAACGCGCAGTTGCGCATCATATTTTTACCCGATTACGATGTTTCACTGGCGCAAAGACTCATTCCTGCAAGCGACGTGTCGAATCAGATCTCCACCGCCGGCTACGAGGCCAGCGGCACCAGCAACATGAAGTTCATGATGAACGGCGCATTGACGATGGGAACGCGCGACGGCGCAACGATCGAGATGGCAGCAGAAGCCGGAGAGGAGAATTTTCTTCTTTTCGGTCTCACGGCGCAGCAGGTTGCCGACAGCCGTGGTTGGTACAATCCGCGGTGGCACTACGATCACGATCCAGAGACGCGCGCGGCGCTCGACTTGATCGGCGCCGGGCATTTCAGCGGCTCTGACCCGAGGTTGTTTCAGCCGCTGTACGACCTGCTGATGCACGGCGATCTATACATGCACTTGGCGGATTTGCAATCGTATCTGAAGGCCGATCAGCTGATGCGCGATTGGTATGCGAATCCGCGGGACTGGGCGCGCAAGGCAATCTTGAACGTTGCATCCTCGGGAAAGTTTTCGAGCGACCGCACGATCGGCGAATATGCGCGGGATATCTGGGGTGCAAAGGCTTGTTCCGTTTCATCAAGGGGTTTTGAACATGAATGACACGCCTTCACTGGATCACGAGCAGCTGATTCGCCGGATCAGCCGCGATCTAGCCGATGGCTACGATGAAGAACTCGAGATGGAAATCGAGGATCGGCCAAGAGTACCCGGTTCGTCAGCCGACGGGGAAACGGACTCTGAAAAGGCCTATCGGTTGCGCTATTTCAACGATCTGTTTCGGCTTCAGGCTGAGTTGGTCAAACTGCAAGACTGGGTGGTCGATTCCCGGCAAAAGGTGGTGATCGTTTTCGAAGGACGCGACGCCGCGGGGAAGGGGGGCATTATCAAGCGGATTACCCAACGCCTAAACCCCCGCGTCTGCAGGGCAGTTGCCCTGCCGGCGCCCAACGATAGAGAACGCACGCAGTGGTATTTCCAACGCTACGTACCGCACCTGCCGGCAGCCGGGGAGATCGTTCTATTCGACCGCAGTTGGTATAACCGCGCCGGCGTCGAACGGGTGATGGGATTCTGCACGCCCGAGGAATATGAGGAGTTTTATCGTTCCGTGCCTGAATTCGAACGCATGCTGGTGCGCTCTGGAATTCGCTTGCTGAAGTATTGGTTCTCGATTACCGATGAGGAGCAATATGTCCGTTTTCTGGGCCGAATCCATGATCCGCTCAAGCAATGGAAGCTGAGCCCCATGGACCTTGAATCGCGCCGTCGATGGGAAGACTATACAAAGGCGAAGGAGGTCATGTTGGAGCGCTCGCACATACCGGAGGCAAAGTGGTGGGTGGTTCAGGCGGTCGACAAGAAACGCGCACGACTCAATTGTATCCATCACCTCCTGGAGCAGTTTCCTTACAAAGAGGTGGTCAAACCAGCCATCGTTCTACCAGCGCGCGAGCATCACGAGCACTATTCCCGCCAGGCTGTGGCCGCCGAGATGGTGGTGCCGGAGGTATACTAGCGGCTTGGCTGCCAGGCTCTGCGATGGCGTTTTTGTCCGACGCGATAAGTTTAACTAATAGTGTGGCAGTGGCGGGCGCGGTGACACGTCTTGCGATTGAACTTTTGGCTGACACTTGAGTCCCCCATATGTCTGATACGGGAGTAATTCAATGAAGACTCGGCTCGCGATCAAGCTCGGCGCGGTTGCCCTCGCCCTCTTGGTGAACAGTCTGATCCTCGGCGGCACGACCTTTATGGCCGGTTCCCACAGTCAAGAACAACCCGGCGACCCCTCCGTCGCCTGTACTCGAACCAAGATGCTGCATCTAACCGTGTAACAGTTTAGTAGGATCGGCACCCACGCGGCCGCCGGCCGCATCCACCGAGCCTGCGCGGGCCATCATAAAATCAAAGTACACACTGGGTAGCTGCGCAAGTTGCGTTACCGGATCCGGCAGCGAAGCGCGCATGCCCACACCGCTCGAACTTGAAATGTGCCGCTATCAGGGCGAACACGTGACGCGCATCACCTCACGGTTGGTGGCGGGCGCGCGCCGCCAATCGAGCTAGGCCGCGTTCGAGCGCCATCATGACGCCGCACGAGGCACCTTTGAAGGAACGCATCGTCACCTTCATGCGGGCGGCCTCCATCGAGATCACGCCGTCGGAGGAAAAGCACCTGCCCGCGCTTCGTGCTTTGCTGCCTGCCGGATGCGAGATATTCATCTCCCACGTACCGACTGCCCCTCTGGCGCAGGTCGTCAAAACGGCGCTCGCCGTGCAGGCCGCCGGCTTTCAGGCCACACCGCACTTGGTCGCACGGCGCATCAACTATCCCGAAACGTTGCGCACCGTGCTGGCGGAACTGGTCAGTCATCGCGTCGAGCAAGTGTTGCTGGTCGCCGGAGACACCGAGCACCCGGCGGGAGAGTATGAAAGCACCTTGGAGGTACTGGCGTCTGGTCTCATCGAGAAATCCGGCATCAAGAGAATCGGCGTTGCGGGTTATCCGGAAGGGCAACGGGGCATTGGGCACGCCATGCTTGGGAATGCGCTCAAGACCAAGCAGGCTTTTGCCGATCGCACCGGCTTGCCAATGTTCATCGTCACGCAATTTGGTTTCAACGGCAATGCATTGCGAGACTGGGAGCCCGAACTCGCCCGGATCGACGTGCGCTTGCCGATTCTTGCCGGAATTGCCGGTCCAACGCCGCTCTCCAAGCTCATCAAATTTGCAATGCGCTGTGGAATCGGCGCCTCGCTGCGCACGGTGATGCGCAATTTGAGCGGATTGAGCGGGATCGCGGAACTTGTCACGACGCCCGAGCAACACGTCATGCGCTTGATCCAGCTACCCGGCTCAACTCGCGTCGTCGCGCCTCATTTCTTCTGTTTTGGGGGCGTGCTGGAGACGGCTGAATGGATCAGTCAGGTAGTTTCGGGGCATTTCGCGATTGACCTCGCGCAACTCAGGTTCTTGGTCGAGAGATAAATCCAGCCGCGGCGCGGCGCGCGCCACCGCAATTGGCTAAAGTCCGATGCTAGGCGGCCAACATCAAGACGAAACCGTCATTCTCGTACGCATACATGCGCCACTCGGCCACAGCTTTCGGTTTCCCGATGATCACCAGTTGTTGTCTCAACGTCGCGACGTCATTGAAGACGTCGGAAGCCTTGATGATGATTTCATATTTATGCAGAAGCGAATCGGTGGCATTTCCCGGCAGGGCGTAGGTGATCAGCACTTTCAGCGGCGCGTTGAACAGTTGCAGCTTGTTCATGGTTTCTTGGGCTTGGGAAGTGTCGATTTCGTGCTCAATTGCCACGGAAACCCAGTTCGCGTACGAGGCGAATTTTCCCGTCGCGTCAACACCGCGCTCTTCGTAAAACATTCCGTCAAGGGTGTAGTACTCCTTGTTCCAAGACGATAGGCCGAGATGCCTGGCAATCTTGGGATATATGGTCGATCGCATGAAGTATTTATAAGACTTCGGTTCAAAACCGACGGCCGTGCGAAAACCATCCTCCTCGGACTTCATGGCCGCGATGAAGGCGTTATGAAAATCTCTGGGCGTAATCTTGTTCATTCACTCCAGGCCATCACGGTGCTCATGGCCTCCGCAAAATCTTCTTTGAAATCTTGAACGACACGGGTGGCTGATTTCACGCCGTCGATCAATCCGACACCCTGACCCACGAAATATGTTACGAGTTCCCGAGCCTGCGTGTTGCCCTTCAGCGCCGCGCTGTTGATTTGTTGCAGTACCGGCTCGACGAGCACGCTCATCAACGGCATGGGCAAAGCGCCAGGCGCGCCTTGCGTTTCCCACGCTTCGTGCCATGCCGAGCGTAATTGCCGGCTGAACTTGCCAGTTCGATATTTGGAGCGAACGGTGTCGCGCGAAGTTGCGGCCACGAGTTTGTCGCGTACTATTTCAGAGGTCTCAGAGTCGCTGGTGGCGAGCCACACCGATCCCGTCCATGCGCCTGCGGCCCCCATCGCCATCATCCCAGCCATTTGCCGGCCCGTCATGATCCCTCCCGCCGCGAGCACCGGAACCTTGCGTATCTTTGATATCGCTGCGATCACCTCCGGAACGAGCACCAGAGTTGATACCTCGCCGCAGTGGCCCCCGGCCTCGCTTCCCTGTGCCACTATGACATCGACACCGGCATTTATTTGGCGAATCGCATGTTCTTTCGCACCGACCAATGCCGCCACCGGGACGCCGTGATGCCGCCCTCGCTCAATCATCATCGGCGGGGCGATCCCGAGCGCGTTGGCTATCAGCCGGATCGGATGTTTGAAGGCGACGTCCAGCAACGGTTCGCCGTCGTACGCCGTGGTCGCGCGGCCTTGCGGCGGCTCGGCTTTGGGTTCGATACCGTTTCGTCGCAGCAGGTTCTCCACAAAGGTGCGATGTTCGATCGGCAGCATCGCAGCCATCGCCTCGAGACTCGTTCCAGCTTTTACGGCTTGGTGTTCTGGAATCAGAATATCGACGCCGTAGGGTTTGCCGGCGACGTGATCGTCGATCCATTTCAACTCTTGTTCCAACGACTGTGGGGAGAAACGCGCGCCCCCCAAAACGCCAAAGCCGCCGGCGCGACTCACCGCCGCCACGACATCGCGGCAATGGCTGAAGGCGAAGAGTGGAAATTCCGCGCCCACTAATTTGGTCATTTCGAACGCCACAGTTTTCACTCCTGTCGATCGAGTGCGCATCATCCACCAGACGTCTCAAAATCGCCGCAGGATTGGCGCTCTCGTTGATTCCTGGATTTATGTTAAACAAATAAATTTTTATTAATCAAACACATGCACACACGGAAATGCGGGCCGTCCACGGTATGGTTGCTAGTGACACAGTTTTACTGATATACCATATATGGGGAAAGAACGACGCCCACGTCAGAATCGCAACAATCAATCTTGGGGTTGCAGCGATCGATGGGTCGGGCGCACTGAGTTTCAAATGCTTCTCTCGATAGACCGGCCGAGATCCGGCCGGCGAACGCTTCGACGACAATAAAAGAGGGGAAACTACGATGAACCGAACTAAAGGCATTCACTCGATGCCGGCGCGTTGGCGCCGTATCGCGCCACCGATTGGTCTAGGGCTGGTTTTTGGGTTGGCAGCGGGCGCGGCATGGTCCGCAAATGATCTTGATACGCCAATGGCACGCGGCACCGTCCATCGGGACGGGGCAGACACCTATAACATGGAGTGGCTCGGCCACGACGATTTGCAAGGCCGGACCGTTTATCAGACGACCGTCCAAACTCAAGGGCGCCGCGTAATCGCATACGCCGGACATTTCAACGGACAAATGCTCAATCCGATGACCGGGGTCGTTGAAACGAATGGTACATCCATCGTGGATGTAACCGACCCGCGTCACCCGAAATACCTGAAACATTTGATCGCCGATAAAGGCGGCTCGCGCATGGCGAAGCTATGCGACGGAAATGTTCTGCCGCACGGTCTTCGCAACCACACTTACCTGCTGCGCGAGAACGGCGCCGTCTCTCATGAAGTGTGGGACGTGACTGATCCGGCGGATCCGACTCTGGTCTCCACGCCGGTGACCGGCCAGGACGTCACTCACCGCAATTGGTGGGATTGCACCACCGGAATTGCCTACATTGTCGCCGGTGCCACGAAGCCGACCGATCCCGCGTTCGATAGTTGGAACACGCATAGCAGTCCGAATCAGCATCTCAAGATCTACGATCTCAGCAATCCGGCGAATCCGAAATACATCATGGATTTCGGCTATCCGGGGCAGAATCCGGGATCGACCTTCGTGATGCCGGGAACCGAAACGACTACCAAACTCGTGCCACCCGGCGTGCACGGACCGATCGTGGTCAGCACCTTGAGGGGCCAGGCCATCAATCGGCTGTATATGCCCTACGGCGTAGGTTCGGATGGGATCATTCAGATCAACGACCTGACCAAGGTTCTGCCGCCGCCCTACGGCACCGGTGTTTACGCGAATGTGCGCAAGCCCACCGATGCAGAACTTCTGCAAGGCCAGATCGGGGTTGTCTACATGCCGGGCGCGGAGGGTGGCCACTCGGCCATGCCGCTCTATGACATTCCACTGAAGCAGTACAAAAATTTCACGAACAATAATGTACGCGACATCATGGCCGTGAGTTCCGAGGAAACAGACAACCGCTGCACGGGGTCGCCGCACCTCATGTACTTGCTCGATATCACGAGCAAGATTGGTCAGGGAGGCAGCACCAGTGCTGAACAACACCCCTGGCCGATTTCCACAGTGACGGTCGATGATTTCTCGGCACGCCCGAACTTCTGTTCGCGCGGCACGCGCTTCGGAGTTCACTCGCCGGCAGAGAACTTCGACGACCCGACCTACGCACGATTGCTCACCAGTGCATGGTTTGACGCGGGTATCCGTGTCACGGACATCCGTGATCCTTACCATCCCAGGGAAGTTGCGCATTTCATTGCGCCGATCAACAAGTTCACGCAGCCCAGTTCGGCGGTGATCAACGGCGTTACCTACACGGCGCTCGATGTCTCCTGCGATAACACGGACGTCGACAATCGTGGACTGCGCTATTGCGGTGACCGGGTGGGCGGCGGCCTCGATATCGCGATGCTGACAGGCGAGGCAGAAGAAATCGCCAGGGGCGATAGAGACGATTGAAGTTGCGAGCGACTTTATGGAGCAAGAGCGGCGCCCGTTGGCTGGGCGCCGCTCTGATTTTCCCCGCGCTATCTTGCCTCGCGGCCGGCGACCTTACGGTAATTTCGTTTGGCCGGGCGGATCGTGCGGCGCTGGTGGAGGCCTACATCAATCCCTTTGCCAAGTCGACAGGGATCGACGTGCACTCCTTGTCATACGATGGACAGGTCACCGAGCTTACCGACATGGTGCACGCCGGTGCGCCCACTTGGGACGTCATGCAGGTCGAATCACGGACACTGGCACAGGGATGTCAACAGGGCCTGTTCGAAAAGCTCGATCCTGCGCGCCTTCCGCGCGCGGACGATCTCATCGCCGGAACGCTATCCCAGTGTGGAGTGGGAATTTTTGCGTGGGCGCAAGCCCTGGTCTATTCCGATCAACTGACAGAGGCGCCTCGCTCCTGGGCGGATTTCTGGGATGTACATAAGTTTCCCGGTAAACGCGGGCTACGGCGCAGTGCCAAATATACCCTCGAGATTGCGCTGCTCGCCGACGGCGTCGTGCCCAAAGACGTGTACCAAACTCTCGCAACCGAAGCAGGCGTGCGTCGCGCGTTCCATAAGCTCGATCAGATCAGCAAGGACACGATTTGGTGGGAAGCTGCGGCGCAACCCGCCGCGCTGATGGCGGCCGGTTGGGTAAAAATGAGCTCCGCCTACAGCCTGTGGTTCGATCCTGAGCAAGAGCGCAGCCGACATGCGCACATTGTCTGGCGCCAAAGTCTCTATGACATCGACAGCTGGGCGATTCCCAAAGGGACACCCAAGCGCGATGACGCCTATCGCTTCATCGCTTTTGCAAGCGCCCCCGAGCAACAAAAGGTGTTGTCAGAACATCTCACCTATGGACCGGTCAGCCGCGGCGCATTTCAGCTGTTGCCGGCTCGGCTCGCCGGCGCGCTTCCGTCCTCCCCTCCCAATCTAGCCGACGCGCTGCGCATTGATACTGCGTTCTGGATCGAACACGGCGATGCATTAGAACGGCGCTTCAATGCATGGGCGCCTGCGATCTGCCGTCAGCAAATCGACGAAGATGATGATGACTACTTTTACCAGCCCGTCTGTCAGGATGTGCAGGGAAACATGCGCGTCAATCAAGGACAACAGAGTGCCAGCGCCATCGGGCAGCCGGGCCATCCCAGCCAGGTGTCGAGAACGATCAATGTGACCATGAGCGATACGATGCGATTCACGCCCGATCGTATTGAGGTTAAGACGGGCGAGACCGTGCGTTTCGTGCTTGAGAACCAGGGCAAGTTGCGCCACGAACTGGTTTTCGGCGAGCCGGATGCCTTGCGCCGGCATGCCGCCATGATGCAGATGATGCCCGACATGCAACACAGCGGACCCAACATGGCGAGCCTCGCACCCGGCGAGCGTGGCGAGCTGATCTGGAAATTCACACGTGCAGGTTCGGTCGCTTTTGCGTGCCTGCAAAGCGGGCATCTCGAAGCCGGAATGAAGGGTGCGGTCGCGGTGCAGTGATACCCGGCGATTTGCGCTTGCGCAACTGGATTGATTTACTGTCACGTTAAATCAATCGAGTGGAGAGGCCATGAAAACCAAGAAACTCACGCCAGACCCTGGTCCGAAGAGCGTTCCGGTAATTCAGCGCCGCGCGCTGCTGCAGGGAGCGGCGTCGCTCGCTTGCGGCGCAGCCGCTTCGGGTGTCGTTTCCGCCGCGCGCGCGGAGCCGGCGCCTGTTCCGGCCTCGCCCGGCGCGTCGCCGCTGCTCGCGCGCGATGGCGATGCCATCGCAGCGACGCGCTCGGGCCGCGTTGCCGGTTACATTCGCCGCGGGATCTTTATCTTCAAAGGCATTCCCTATGCCGACAACTGTACGGGTCCGAATCGTTTCATGCCGCCAGTGAAACCGAAGTCTTGGGAAGGTGTGCGCAGTTCACGCCAATACGGATACGTGGCGCCGCAAGGTCCCCGCGCCGGATGGGCGAATGACGAAGAGGCCTTTATGTTCGCCTGGGACGATGGCGTGCAAAATGAAGATTGCCTACGCGTCAATGTTTGGACGCCGGCTATCGCAGACCGCAAAAAGCGGCCCGTCATGGTTTGGTTGCATGGCGGCGGTTACACGGCAGGTTCAGGTCAGGAATTGCGCTCTTACGATGGCGAGAACCTGGCGCGCCGCGGCGACGTTGTGTTGGTGTCGTTGAACCACCGATTGAATGTCTTCGGTTATCTGGACCTATCGAAATTCGGCTTTGCGGAGTCGGGCAATGTCGGCATGCTCGACATCGTCGCCGCGCTCGAGTGGGTGCGCGACAACATCGAGAACTTCGGCGGCAATCCGCAGCTGGTGACGATATTCGGCCAATCCGGAGGGGGCGGAAAGGTGTCCACCCTCATGGCGATGCCGGCAGCCCAAGGTCTATTTCACCGCGCGATCGTCGAGAGCGGCTCCATATTGCAGGGCATCCCGCAGGAAAATGCACAGAAGGCGGCCGATGCCATCATCAGCGAATTGGGACTTACTGCGGCAACGATCGAACAAATCCAGACGCTGCCCTATCAACAGATCCTGACGGCTGCGGATAAGGTGTTGCGGGAACGACGCCCAAAGGTTGCCGGCGGGATCCCGAATTTTCGGCGTATCTCGGCGTCGTTGGGCTTCGGACCGGTTGTCGATGGCAAGATTCTTCCAGCTCATCCGTTTGATCCCGGGGCGCCGGCGATCTCAGCCGATATCCCGATGATCATCGGCACGACGCTGAACGAATTCGTGACTGCGATCAATCACCCCGAATTCGAAGCCATGAGTGAGGCTGATCTTCAGAAACGCGTAAGCGAGATCCATGGCGAAAATGCGGCGAGCATTATCGGTGCCTTTCGTCAGCGCACGCCCGGAGCGAAACCCTTCGATATCTGGTCGCGCATCGCCGCCTCCGGCGTGCGCGGCAGCGCGATCGAGCAGGCGAAATTAAAGGCGGCGCAAGGCCGGGCGCCGGCCTATTTGTACTGGTTTACTTGGCAGACTCCGATCTTGAGTGGACGGCCGCGCGCGTTTCATTGCGCAGAAATCGCCTTTGTATTCGACAACACAGATCGGTGCGAGACGATGACGGGCGGCGGCGCTGAAGCGCGCACGTTGGCTGGGAAGATGTGCGACGCCTGGATCCAATTCGCAAGAACGGGAAATCCCAATCACCCGCAGCTACCCAACTGGCCGGCATTTTCCGCGGAGGCTATAGCCACGATGATTTTCGATCATCCGCCCCGGGTCGAAATGAATCCGGACGGTGCCGAGCAAGCGAGTGTGGCGTAGCTGTAGGAAAGGGCTGACAGGAAGAGCATGCCGATATGTGTATTGCGTAACGCATCGCTCTGCACCACAGTTCAGTCATGGCACAACAAAAAACACCGGTCACGGTACGCCTAAATCCTGATCTACTTGCCGAGGTGCGGCAATCCGCCGCCAGGGACAATCGGTCGCTCACCAATTTCATAGAAACCGCGCTGCGTGAGCGCATCAACGGCTTTTCGCTCAGCCAAGCCACTTCGGGATCAGTACGGGCATTCAAGGACAATAAAAACCAATGAGCATCACGGCATCCATACCTGCCGCAGGGGCGGGCCAATCGCTCGCGAAAGCGCGAACCGGTATCTCGGGACTCGACGAGGTGACGTTTGGCGGATTGCCCGCCGGCCGTCCAACGCTCATTTGCGGCGGCCCGGGCTGCGGCAAGACCCTGCTCGCGACCACATTTCTGGTCAATGGCGCCGTTATGTTCAATGAGCCGGGCGTGTTCGTGAGCTTTGAGGAAACGAGTGACGACCTCATCAAGAATGTTGCCTCGCTGGGCTATGACTTGGGCGCTCTGGTCGCGAAGAAGAAAATCGCAATCGACTTCGTGCGTGTGGAGCGCAGCGAAATCGAAGAAACAGGCGAATACGATCTCGAGGGTCTATTCGTACGCATGGATTACGCGATCAAATCAGTCGGCGCCAAACGGGTTGTGCTGGATACCCTCGAAATGCTGTTTGCCGGCCTGGGCGATACGCAGATTCTGCGAGCGGAGATCCGCCGGCTTTTCGCCTGGCTCAAACAACGCAACGTGACGGCAATCATCACGGCCGAGCAGGGCGAGGGCGCTTTGACGCGATATGGCATCGAGGAATACGTCTCGGACTGCGTGTTTCTGCTGGACAATCGTGTCAGCGACCAAATTACGACCAGGCGGTTGCGAGTCGTTAAATATCGCGGCTCGGCTCACGGCACCAACGAGTATCCTTTTCTAATCGATGCGCAGGGCGTGTCGGTGCTGCCGGTAACCTCGGCGGGACTGGCGCATGCGGCATCCGATGAAGTGATCTCAACCGGCATTCCCGGATTGAATCAGATGTTGGGAGCAGGCGGCTTTTATAGGGGTACCAGCATTCTTGTGTCGGGAACCGCCGGCACAGGAAAGAGCAGTCTCGCGGCTCACTTCATCGAGGCGGTCTGCGCGCGCGGCGAGCGCTGTCTATATTTCGCATTCGAGGAGTCGCCTGCGCAAATCATTCGCAACATGCGCTCCATCGGCCTCGATTTGCAGCCGCGCGTCGATTCGGGATTGCTGCGTTTCGAGGCTGCGCGGCCGAGCCTGTCCGGGCTCGAGATGCACTTGGCGCGAATGTATCGGGAGATCGAGGAATTCGCGCCTGCGGCTGCGGTCTTGGATCCCATTTCCGCCTTGAGAGGTGAAACCGGCGATGTGCACTCAATGCTGCTCCGAGTAATCGACTTGCTCAAGAGTCGCGGAGTCACCGCATTTCTCACAAACCTGCTTTCTGTGGAAGGAATGGACAAGGCGGATGCCGGTATGTCATCGCTCATGGATACCTGGCTGTCGCTCGTGCAACTCGAGAGTAACGGCGAGCGCAATCGCGGAATCTACGTGCTCAAGTCGCGCGGGATGAATCATTCCAATCAGATTCGCGAATATCAATTGACATCGCAGGGCGTAAAGCTCGTCGACGCCTACTTGGGAGGCAGCGGCGTTCTGACCGGATCCGCGCGTATCGCGCAGGAAATGGTTGACGCCGCCTCAATCGTTCGGCGTGCCCAAGACAATGAGCGCAAGCAACGCGACATCCAACGCAAACGTGCTGCGCTCGAACGGCAGATTGCGGAACTGCGCGCCGAGCTCGAATCCGACGAAGAAGAAGCGCGAAAATCTCTGCAGCACGATGAGGAACTCGAGAAGCGCCGGCAAGCTGAGAAACGCGCGATGGCTGTTCAGCGTGGGGGGGAAGCGTCATGAATCAACCAATGAGCAAGGCGATGGAGGAATCGCCGCTTCCGGGCGGGTACTACAACCTGCGCCTCTATGTGGCGGGTCAGACTCCAAAATCAATTACGGCGCTCGCCAACTTGAAAAGGATTTGCGAGGAGCACCTCGTTGGGCGATATCAAATCGAAGTAATCGATCTTCTTGAACATCCGCAACTCGCCGCGGGAGATCAAATCCTGGCAGTGCCGACACTCGTGCGGCGACTGCCGGAACCATTGAAGCGAATCATCGGGAATCTATCAAATATGGAACGGGTTTTAGTGGGATTGGATTTACGCCCGGTTGCCGAGCCATGAGTGAGAACCTGCCGCCGGCGCTTGCAAAGGGTCCGCCTTATGTGTTGCGTCTTTTTATTACCGGCACGACATCGCGCTCATCGAGGGCCATCGCCAATCTTCGGCGCGTATGCGAGGAGCGTCTGCATGGTGAGTACGATCTGGAGGTGGTCGATATTTACCAGCATCCCGCCGCGGCGCAGGAGCATCAGATCTTGGCCGCGCCAACCTTGGTCAAAATGCTGCCGCTGCCGCTACGGCGAATCATCGGTGATCTTGCCAACGAAGAACGCGTTCTAGCAGGCCTTGGATTGAGCCCCAAAGAAATCGCCATTGCCAAATGAAACCTCGCGGTCAAGAATCTTCGGGTGTCATCTCGGATGCGAGCGCGCAGGAGCTGCTGCGCCTGGAAAATAGCGCACTCCGAGAGAAGCTGCGTGAGGCTGAAGAGACACTCGATGCGATTCGCAATGGAGACGTGGACGCGGTGGTCGTCTCTGGCGCCGATGACGTACCCCGGGTTTACACCCTAGAGACGGCGGACCAGACATATCGGCTGCTGGTCGAGGAAATGCAGGAAGGCGCATTGACCCTGACCCGCGGCGGCGACATTCTTTACTGTAACCGGCGCCTCGCGGAATTGGTTGAGACTGAGCCTGAGCGGGTCATCGGCGGAACTTTAGCGCGATTCATCGCCACGGCCGATTGGCCGAACGTCCTCGACTTGATAACTTCCGGATCGAAAGGCGAACTGGGAATCAAGACGGAGCTAGGGCGCATCATCCCGACTCATGTGTCCTTCAGCCCATTGAGGGCAGATGGCTTAAATGACGATGAGATCTATTGCTGCATCATTACTGACCTGACCGAGCAACGCAGTACGGCCGATCAGCTGCGCAGCGCACACGCGGCCCTATTGGGCCAAGTAGCGGAGCGCGAGCGCACCGAACGATTGCTGCGCCAAAGCCAGAAGATGGAGGCGGTTGGCCAGCTGACCGGCGGTATCGCGCACGATTTCAATAATCTTCTGATGGTCATCAGCGGCGGTCTGAGCATTTTGGACCGCGAGCTGACCGACGAGCGACGACGGGCGATACGGGAAGGAATGCGTCAAGCGGCGGAGCGCGGCGCTGCGCTCACACGGCAGCTCCTGGCATTCTCCCGGCAAAAGGAACTGTACGCCAAGCCGATCGCAATACCCCGGCACGTGGAAGGAATGAGAGAGCTTCTCGATGGATCGCTGGGCGGATCGGTAACGGTTAAAACAGTATTTGATCCCGACCTGTGGCCGGTACGCGTCGATGAGGGCGAGCTGGGCATCGCGTTGCTCAATCTTTGCGTGAATGCCCGCGACGCCATGCCTCAAGGCGGCACGATCACGATCGCTGCGGTAAACCGCGCGGATATCCGCGAATACGGACTCAGCGGTGATTTCGTGGAGCTGTCGGTCAACGACTCCGGTGTGGGTATGGACGCTGAAACGATTGCGCGTTGCCTGGAGCCGTTCTACACCACCAAAGATATCGGCAAGGGCTCCGGATTAGGTCTCGCGCAAGTGTACGGCTTTGCGCATGGATCCGGCGGCTCGGTGCAAATCGAAAGCCGAGCTCATGAGGGGACCAAAGTTGTGCTGCTGCTGCCACGGTCCAATGAGTCGCCAAGCGCCGCGGCACGGCGGCCGGGGTTTGTCGATGAAGTCTCGACCGCTCGTGGACAGTGCCGGGTGCTTCTGGTCGAGGACGATGTTCAGGTCGCCTCATTGACGAGCGCGATGTTGGCTGAACTCGGCTACGAAGTAATACCGGTTACGACCGGACAAGCCGCCTTGAACGAACTCGCGGCCACGCCCGGTATCGGATTGGTGCTATCGGATGTGATGATGCCCGGCGGCATGGACGGGATGGGATTGGTGCGAGAAATGCGCCAACGCAGAATCTCATTGCCGATAGTTTTGGTCAGCGGTTTCTCCGCGGCGGCTGAACGCGACGCTGAGGACGAAGGCATTCCGCTGCTACCGAAGCCTTACACCCTGCGCGACCTGGCAGCGCAACTGTCTTCAGCGCTTGCAACGCAGCGCGCGCGCCGGCCGAGCCCGCTTCCGCAAGAGCCCGACTTCAAGTATTTCGAGTAAGCCGCGCGGAGTCCTTCAAAGCAAATTGTTCGGCCAAATCATCGTGCGCCACATGTGCGCTACCGCCGAGCCATCGAAACCCAGCCCCTCCGGGGGCTGTTTGAAATGCCTGCCGATGATATCGGTAAATTGCTCCGGGTCCACGGTGACGCTCGGATCGAACGAGTACAAGTCGTTCAAGGTGATGAGGCGCGAAGTCATGTACCAACGATGCTGTCGCGCTTGCATGTAAGCCTGCTTGACGTACTCGGCGGGCTCATAATCGGGACCAAAGAATTTGATATAGGCCTCGGGATACTTATAGCCGACCGATTCATCGGCGAAAAAGCGCAACGCCTGATGATTGCGGACCGCCCAACTAATCTCTTCCGATACGTAGGGTTCGATGAGTTGCGCGCCCCAATATCCGTGATCAACGCGAATCAGTGCGCCGTTCGCAATGTCGTGCAGCAAACACGCCAACACGACCTTCTCCTCCATGCCGCTTTTCAAGGCAACCAGGGCGCTCTGCAGTAGATGATTGCGCGTGAAGGGCGTAAAGCGCTGACGAAAGAAATCAAGAAGCTTGGGTTTCTCCGGCATCTGCGAGAGCGCCGGGTTGTCCCCCATCATGAACACAGTATCCGGCCCCAACTGGGCCATCAGCTCCGTCTCCACGTCGGGCTGTCCCGTGCCGAGCAACGACATCGGCTGCGGCAAAATCAACCGCCGGCGACCGGCTTTCGCTTGAGGCTCTTCATTTTCGGAACGGAGTGCTTTGTTCATGGTGCTACAACGCGGTGACTGAACATGCATTGTATGCGAACACCGTCCCGCTGCGCAGCACCCAGGCTCTTGCCCAGGCGCTGGGGCGGGATCAGGCCGGTGAGCCGGGTCCCACGGTGGAAGATTTGCGAAACGATGTCCAAGCCGCCGCCGCAAAAACCAGCAGGTTCGCGATAATGACGGGCAATGCGCCGATCAGCATGCCGTAGGTTATCCACAACAGGGCGCCCAGCATTTGGATTCCGCGCAGCCGGGAGGGCTTGGCAAAAAAGTACGAGGCAACGAATACACAGGTGGCTGCCCACCCGAGACATTCGATCCAGAAGGAATTCATATCGCCGCGGCCGGTGCCACCTCGTGGAGGGGAAGCATTTTGCCGATCTTGAGTCGATCCCTTCTGTCCTTTTCCCACTCATCCAGCGTCAGGCCGTACGATTCGAACAGCTCCCGGATCTCGCGGGTTCGCCAATGCAGCAGTTGATCGAGTATCGGCACCATGATGCTGAAAGCGTTGTCGCTTAAGACCACGCGGTTCGCGATCCGTGCAAGTTGCTTGTTCTCGGAGACCGCGATGGTAAATCCATCGTGATTGTTGACATGCAACATCACATGCACATCCGATCCGCCGTCACCCACGTAGATCACGCGGTCGGCCGCTATGTTCAAGCGCAGTTGAAGCTCTTCAATGACGGCGACCTTGCCATAGCCCGCGGGCACACGATTGATCGCCTTCACTTCGCGCGTGTGCGCATCGAATTCCAACTCCGTGCCGAAAATGTGTTCGGCGGGAATGATGCCTGCCAACGCCGAAGTTACGATTTCACGAGGCGCGGCCGAAATCACAAAAAATGAGAATTGATAACCCGCCGCGCCGCGCTGCATGAAATCGACCAGGGCCGGAATGGCGCTCTTGAGCCGCACGCGCCGTCCGGCTTCAATCAAGTGCTCGCGACGCACACCGCGGAATTCCGGATCATGGCGAATCAGATAGGCCAACTCGCCACCCTGTTGAACCAGGTTGGTTCGGCCGAGTCCGGCAACGCGCTCCTCGAATCCGGAGATTCCGAGCAGTTCGCTCAGAACGACGCCGGAGTCTTTGAAACTCAGCGTCTGATCAAAGTCGGAAGCCAACAGGTAGTGCTTGGCTGTTTGTTCACTCATAGATGGTCTCTAAAAGATTGCATTCACCATAGTCTATGAGCGGGATGTGAAAGTCAGGTGATAAAGAATCGCTTGTGGCGCTTTTCATCTCACTTAGACACGCGGACGCGCGATAAGCGTGCCTCACGCCCGCGAGAGCGCACCGTTCAAGTGCGCGGAAGGCGGCGTTCCAAGATGGTGATCATTCCATTCTTGGGACGCAGGGTAATGCGTGCTTGCAGTTTGATTTCCTGCGGTTCCTTGAGACGCAGACGAAACCGCTGCGCGAGCACGGCGAGAATCAACGTCGCCTCCGCCATGGCGAGCGTCGCGCCGATGCACACGCGAGGTCCACCGCCGAAGGGCAAATAGGAAAAGCGCGGTCGCTTTTCAGTTGCCTCCTTGTTGAATCGCGTCGGGTCGAACCGTTCAGGATTGTCCCAAAGGCGGCGGTGACGGTGCAGCACCCAGGGCGATATCAAAACCTGAAGTCCGGGCGTTACTTTGAAGCCGCAGACTTCGTCAGCTTGCTGAGCTTCCCGAATCGATATCCCCGGCGCAGGCGGGTATATGCGCATGGCCTCCTCGATAACCATGCGCGTGTACGGCAGATTCGGCAGATCCTCAACGGTCGGCGTTCTGCCGGCGAGCACGGTATCCAGCTCCTCGTGCAGCTTCGCCTCCTCGAGCGGATGCTGCGACAGCAAATACCACACCCAGGTCATGCTCACGGCTGTCGTCTCGTAGCCGGCCACGAAAATCGTGATGACTTCGTCGCGCACCTCGGTTGCATTCAATCCAGCGCCATCGTCCGGATCTTTCGCGGCGACGAGCCGCGTCAGGAAATCCTTGGGGGCTTCGTTGCGGATCTTTTCGCGCTCGCTTATCAAGCGATAGATCGCCGCATCCATGCCATTAAAGTGCGCCCGTATCGCTTCCACCGTGCGCTTGATGCGCCGAGGACCAATTACCGGCAGGACGTCCAGCAAGCCGAATTCCAGCGAGGCCTGGACGAAGTTGAGCGCCTCGCGGGAATGCGTTGCCAGCTCATCCGCGTCCGCGGAGAACATGGTCCGGCAGATGATCTTCAGCGTCAGCGCCTTCATTTCCTCGGCGATGTCCATTTCCGCAGCTTTGGGTAGCGCGTCCCAAGCTTCAGCAAAAGCCACCGTAGTCTCCACCATTGCGGGTGCATAAGATTCGACGGTGCGCGCGCCGAAGGAAGGCGCCATCACTTTTCGGTGGGTGCGCCATTTAACATGAGGCGCGCTCAAGAGACCTTCGCCGAACATCGCCGAAAAGAACTCAATTTCTAAATCGCTCTTCGGATAGTTGGCAACGTTATCCAATAGAACGCGGCGAACCCCTTCCGGGTCATTGACCATGAGAACTTTGCCGAGCATCGACTTCGCCAAGTAGACTGGCTTCTCATAGGCTTCAAGGGGAATCACTTCAAAGGCATTGCCTTTGGAAGCCCGAAGCGTCTTCAGGAAGGATGCCGGCTTCAGCGGCGGCAGCCCAAGGCCAGCCAAGGTTTTGGTCGAAGTCGCAGTTGCGGTTGCGGTTGCAGTTAGGGGTGTGGTCAACGACGCTCCTCTTTCGGAATCGCACGAGCCGGCAAAGTATAGGCGTTTCTGCCCTAATAACAGGCAACGGCGCAAGTTCAGGATAGAATTTCAGGATGAAGGGGAAAATCCAGTGGGGCATCCTTAGCACGGCCAACATCGGCATCAAACGCGTCATACCTGCCATCTTGAGCGGCGAGCGGGGTGCAATCGGCGCCATAGCTTCACGCGATGCGTCGCGGGCTGCGGAGGTCGCGGCGCGCTTTGCAATTCCACGCAGCCACGGAAGCTACGAGGCACTGCTCGACGATTCCAAGATCGACGCTATTTACAATCCATTGCCCAACCACCTGCACGTTGAATGGACCGTCAAAGCCCTGAGTGCCGGCAAGCACGTCCTGTGCGAAAAGCCGCTGGGCCTGAATGCCCTAGAGACTCAGGCCATTGTCGATGCGCGTGACCGCAGCCAAAAGCGGGTTATCGAGGCCTTCATGGTGCGCCACCACCCCCAATGGCATCGAGTGCGCGCGTTGGTGCGCGCCGGCCGGATCGGCACCGTGCGCAGCATACAATCGGCGTTTTTATTTACTGTGCTCGATCCTCACAATGTCCGCAATCAAGCGGAGTTGGGCGGCGGCGCGCTGTATGACGTGGGCTGCTATCCCTTGGTAACTGCCCGTTACGTCTATGGCGCCGAGCCTATTCGGGTGATCGCTCTGATCGATCGCGATGCCGAACTCGGCGTTGACACGCTCACGAGCGGGCTGCTCGAATTCCCAGGCGGCGGTCAGCTGGTATTCAGCAGCGCACTGCAGTCTGCCGCCTATCAACGCGTGACGATTTTGGGTACCGACGGGCGCATCGAGATGCCGGTGCCGTTCACGCCTTCGAAGGATTGGGCCTGCCGAATAAGAATCGACAGCGGTAAGAACTTGGACGGCTCGTCCGCGCAATTCGAAGATTTCCCAGCGGTGGATCAATATGCATTGCAGTGCGACGCGGCGGCTGCGGTGTTTCTCGGCGAGACCCAACAGGAATTTCCGATCGAAGATGGGATTGCGACCATGCGCATCATCGACGCCCTGTACCGGTCCGCCGCTTCCGGTCGATGGGAGGCTCCCTGAGCGCGGCAACCCGCCGGCCGCCGGTTTGGCTGTTGGGTCTGACCAACGCGCTGTTCGGAATGTACGGCGGAATCTTGGTCATCGCCGTGCCGCAATTGCTGAGCGCGCGGCACGTTCCGGAGGCGACGATCGCGGGGATGACGGCGGCGGCGATCTCACCGGGCTTCTGGACCTTCTTGGTCAGTCCGGTCCTCGATGTTCGATTTAGCCGCCGCTGGTATTCCATGGTGACGGCGCTGCTGTCCGCGCTGCTCCTGGCGCTCGCGCTGACCAACCTCGAAAACCTCGTCTTGGTGGAAATCCTTCTGGTCGCCGGATTCTTTTTCGCCAATCTCTATCAAAGCGCATTGGGAGGCTGGCTCTCCAGCATCATCACGGGCGACGAAGAGCATGCCTTGAGCGTGTGGGTGACCATCGCCAATATCAGCGGCGGCGGCGCCATGGCGATGATGACCGGTGAAATCGTACAGCGTCTGCCCGCCACGACGGCAGCTTTGGTGTTGGCCGCGATCGTTCTGCTGCCGACCGTGATTTTCTGCTGGATGCCGGCACCGGGCCCGGACCGGCGCCTTGCACGCGAAAGCTTTTCCCAGTTTTTCGCAGATGTGGTCAGCCTGCTCAAGCGGCGCGAGATTCTCATCGCGATCGTCTTGTTTATTGCGCCGGCATCGACGTTTTCCCTGGTCAATATATTGGGTGGACTCGGCAATGATTTTCACACCTCGACTCACTTTGTTGGGCTGGTGGGTGGGGCCGGAGTGCTGGCCGCGGGTATTGCCGGCTGCTTGACGTTTCCTCTGGTCGATCGGCTGATGCCGGTGCGCTATTTGTATCTCGCAATCGGTGTAGTCGGGTCGATCTTCACCCTGCTGCTGCTCGCTCTGCCGCACACTCCCTGGGCATTTGCGGCGGCACTGATAGGCGAAAACGTCTTCCAGTCGCTGTCCATCACCGCATCCACTGCGATTACCTTTGCCACCATCGGGCGCGGCAATGCCTTCGCTGCGACCACTTACTGCCTCATGGTGTCAGCGTTCAACGTCGCCAATACCTACATGTTGGTGGTGGACGGGTGGGGCTATGCGTGGCGCGGCGTCGCCGGCAGCTATGTCGTTGATGCCTGCGCCAGCCTGTCGGCGTGCCTTCTCCTCAGCCTGCTGTTGCTACATATCCGGCCACGGGCGGCGCTCACGGCGGTCTAGCGAAAAATAGCCCTGTATCTGCCCAGGCTGCATCCTATTGGCGGCAGCCTACGAATAGCCCTGAGAGATGCAAAATCAGGGCTCGGGGCGGACGAGAGATTCGACGTCAAATCAGGTCTTTGTGCTGTTTGGCGCCGCGCTGGCCGTCCTAACGTCAGGATTCACAGCACATGGCGCCAAAGCCGCAGATTTGCTGGCAGAGCCGCTCGATAGCATTACGGTCGTGGCCACGGGTGTCAGCAACATGACCGCCGCCTCGGCGGGCGATATCAGCCGGGTGCAGCTGCAAAGTGAACCATCACTGCGCCCCGCTGCGATCCTGGAAAACGTGCCGGGCCTCATCGTCACGCAGCATTCAGGCGAAGGCAAAGCGAACCAGTATTTTCTGCGGGCCTTCAACTTGGACCATGGCACCGATTTGGCGCTCGAGGTCGACGATATGCCCGTCAACATGCCCACGCACGCGCACGGTCAAGGCTACTCAGACTTCAACTTCGTGATCCCCGAGCTCGCAGCAGATCTGCACTACAAGAAGGGCCCTTACTACGCCGACGAAGGCGATTTCGCCACCGCAGGCACCGTGCGGGTTGGGCTGGTGAACGAGGTGCAGAGCAGCGCGACGCTGGGGTTTGGAGAACAGGGCTATCGGCGCGGATTGCTGATGGGCTCGACGGGGTTCTTCGGCGGCACACTAATCGGCGCCGGCGAGGTTTACCATAACGATGGCCCTTTTGATGTCCCGGACGACTACAACCGTCTAAATGGTGTCGTGCGATATTTTCGCGGCGACAACTTGGACTATTTCACGCTGACGGCGATGGCGTATTCCGGAAGATGGAACTCGACCGATCAGGTGCCGCTGCGCGCTATTTCCGAAGGTGTGGTCGATCGGTTCGGAAGTTTGAATCCGACCGACGGCGGGATCTCGACTCGCTCGAGTTTATCCTTCAGCCGCGTCAAGCGCGGCGACGAGGGTCAGGTCCAAGTGTCGGCTTACGTGATTCGATACAAATTAGACCTCTGGTCGACATTTACTTACTTCTTGCACGACCCAATCAACGGCGATCAGATGCTGCAGCACGACGATCGCGTGGTGTATGGCTTCAAAGCTTCCAAGTCTTGGTTCGCCTCATTATTGGGCGCCCCGACTACTAACGTCATCGGGGTGCAGGCGCGCATCGATGACATCAAGGATGTCGGCATTTTTTCCACCTTTCAGCGGCAGACGATTGGGACCACCCAGAACGCCGGTGTCTGGGAGTCAAACGGCGCGGTGTATGCCGAGTCGAGTACGGAATGGTTGGACCATGTGCAAACGACCTTTGGCCTGCGCGAGGATCAGTTTGATTTCGACGTGAAAGACAAAATGCTGAATCCCAATGGTAGCTGCAACATCAACAGCGACCCTTTGGGCTGCGTCACGGGCACGAAGCGAGCGGCTATTTTCAGTCCCAAGTTGGGCCTCGTGTTGGGTCCCTGGGCGAAGACCACTTACTTCATCAACATCGGCGATGGCTATCACAGCAACGACGCCCGTGGCGTCACGCGTAGCGGCCAGAACCCCGATCAGAGTTCGGTAACGCCTTTGACCCGTGCCACGGGCGGCGAGGTCGGCGTCGCCACGAAAATCATTCCCAGTCTCGATACCCGGCTGGATGTATTCGAACTGAAATTAAAGTCCGAGTTGGTTTTCGATGGAGACGCCGGCGCGACCTCGCCCAGCGGCGCGACGACGCGCACCGGTATTGAATGGGCGAACACCTACCATATCAACGAGTGGCTGTCGGCGGAATTCAATACCGCCTTTACACGAGCTCGCTTCGATCACGATTCTGCGGCCGATTCTCTCGGCTGCGACGATGCGGCGCTCACCAATGCCTGCGTGCAGCCCATCGGTATCGTCGGCCGATATGTTCCGAACAGTCCCACCAACGTGACTGACTTCGGCCTCATGACGCAACGCGACTCCGGCTGGTTCGGTGCGCTGCGCGCGCGCCACTTTGGCGAGTCGCCGCTGGTGGAAGACAACAGCGCGAAATCACCGGCCTACACCACCGTCGATGCGCAACTCGGATTTCGCGGGGGAAAGTGGCTTGCCGCGATCGACGTGTTCAATATCGCCGATGTGAAATGGAACGATATCGAGTATTACTATGTGTCGCGCCTCAGGAACGAGGCATCACCGGTGGCTGATTATGCCGTGCATCCTGGTGTGCCGCGCACGGTACGCGCGCGCTTCCAATATCAATTTTGATCGTTGGGAATTTTGACGATGCTGCCCCGGGCCGGCGCGCTCAAGGCTCTTTTGCTGCGGGGGTAACTTCGGTCGCACCCCCGGAGCGCACGGCGCCCACAGTTTCCCGTACAGCTGCGATGACGACATCGGGGCGGTCGAACTGGATGTAGTGCGTCGCGTCCGGCACGAGTTCGTGACGGCTGTGATGAGACCACGACGCTTCGTCATTATGCATATCTCTCCAGGCGGCCTGGATTTGCCGGCCTTGCTCGGTCGTCAATTGCATGCCCTTCAGCATTGCCGCCGGATAGGGCTTAGTGGCGGTCAGCACCACAAGCGGCCGCTCTGCCAACTGCCGCAGTTGACCGGCAGCCGCAAGCGTTGCGTCCAAAGATTGCAGTTCCGCCAGTGCCGAGGCCAGTGAGCTGCTGAAATAGGCGTCTTCGGCGAGCTTCGCATGCGTTGGAATTCCGGGGCTATCGGTATGCGCGGCGACCAGCCGCGGAATTCCCGTCCAGCTCAAGGCGTTCGCAGTCTTGAAGAGTCCCATTCCCGCTTCCATTTTTTTCCCGGCGGCCTGGGTCATGCGGCCGACCTGGTCCGGATGCGATGCATCGACGAACACCAATCCGGCGACTTCCTGCGGGTAGAGGCGGGTGAAGTTCATGATGTAAGGGCCGCCGAGGGAATGGCCCACCATGACAAAGGGTGCGCGCTCCCCGGCAGCGACGAGCAACGCATGAAGGTCCCGAACCACGCTGTCGGGTTCGAACTTCCCGGTCCGCGGTTCGCTCCACATGACGCCTGCGCGGCTGTAGGCGCAGGCTCGTGTCGTGGCCGCAATCGCGTCGTGCACCGCGCTCCAGCTGAGCGAACCCATGGTGTCGAGCCCAGCCTCAAATATGACCGTCGGTGCGCCGCTGCCACGGCAGTCGATCTGCATGTGGCGGCCGCCGATATCGATGAGGCGGCCTTGCGCGGGATAGTCCCTGGCAGCCCGCCAACGCATGATTTGCTCGTAGCCGGCGCCCGCGAGTACCGCCGCAACAATAAGACCGCCGATTGTGAGGGCGATTCTTTTGATCCATCGCTTCATTGTTTTTATCCCGCGAAACGGCCGAGACCGACAGGACAACCTAATCCATGGCGTCCGATTTCTCAACGGCAGAGGTGCTAAATCGGGGCATTTTTCGGGGTTGCGCCGTAGCTCGCCCGCTCCAGCCACATGCTATGCTCGGCTCTGGAAATCGGCGATTTTCAATAAATAGGAATACAACCATGGGTAAAGTCGCTATCGCAATTCTGTGTGCTCTTGCGGCCGGCTGCAGCGGGGGAACGGCGCCGCAAGCACTGTCGGCGGACGACGCCGCCTTCCAGCAGAAGCTGCAGGAGCAGTTCCTCGATGCTAAACCAGGATCGGTAATCGAAATTCCGGTGGGTCGACATGCGCTCGATCGCGTGCTGACCCTGCGCGCCAACGGCGTCACGATCCGCGGCTTAGGCTCAGACAAGAGCATCCTGTCGTTCAAGAATGAGATCTCAGGTCCGGAGGGTATGCTGGTATACGCGAGCGATTTCACCATCGAGCATCTCGCCATTGAAGACAGCAAAGGCGATGGGCTCAAGGTCAATGACGGCGAAAACATCACGATCCGCGATGTGCGGGTGGAATGGACAGGCGGTCCCAAGACCACGAATGGCGCGTACGGTATCTACCCGGTCAAGAGCAAGAATGTGCTGATCGAAGACTCGGCGTCGATTGGCGCATCGGATGCGGGCATTTATGTGGGGCAATCGCAAAATGTGATTGTGCGGCGCAATCACGCAGAAAAGAATGTCGCGGGCATCGAAATCGAAAACACCATAAACGCCGATGTTTACGAAAACACGGCGACCGGCAACACCGGCGGCATCTTGGTGTTCAACATGCCGAACCTCCCGCAGCCCGGCCAGGCGACGCGGGTATTCAACAACAAGTCAGTCGACAACAATCTCGCCAATTTCGCCGCCAAAGGCGCGGCCGTCGCCAGCGTGCCGGCCGGTTCGGGCGTGGTGGTGAACTCCAATCCGAAGGTCGAGATCTTCGACAATGACATCGCTGGAAATCACACTGCAAACTTGATCATTGCGAGTTATTTCTCCACCAATTACTACAACACTCGCGGAGTGGATCCTAAGTACGATCCGTACCCTCGTGCCATCTTTGTCTACGGCAATCGATTCAAGGGCGGTGGCGATTCGCCCGACGGCTTGGAACTAAAGACTCTGAAGACCGCCATGTTCGGCATCAACGGCCATTTCCCGGATGTACTCTGGGACGGTTATGTGGATTCAAAGAGTCTGGTCAATGGATTGCCGCCACCGGCTGAGCGCATCTGCGTTCAGAACGGCGACGCGGAAGTTCTCAATGCCGATGGGCCGAATAAATATAAAAACCCCAAGGTCGACAAGGCCTCTTTCCAATGCGAATTGCCCAAACTCGCAGCCGTTGAGTTGCCGCACAGCTAGGCTCCAGGCCGAACCATGCTTGATGCAGCGGTCCGTGGGCAGTAGCCAGGTTGCAAGAGCATGCGGACTGGTTTGCGCCTGTGCATTGGCGCTGGTTGCTTGTTTCCGTACGGCGCAGCCGGTGCATTTCTTTGCCGAGGGGCGTCCTGCCAAACTCAGCGATTGGCAGATCGTATATCGGGATGGAGGCACTCTCGCGCTAAACGAGGGTGTTGTTCCGTACGACCTGAACACGCCGCTGTTCAGCGACTATGCGCATAAACTGCGCACGATTTGGATGCCACGCGGAACGAGCGCCAAATATGACGCGGACGGCAGCTTCGATTTTCCCGTCGGCACGATCATCAGCAAAACGTTCTACTACCCGCTCGCGAAGGGCGCCGCGGCGCGCGATTCGAACGCCGTGGCGCGCACTTACGATCAGTCCACTGACTTCAGCGACAAAGCCCAAGGCGAACGCGGATTGAAACTCGCGAATGTGCGTTTGATCGAGACGCGAATTCTGGTGCGTCGCGCGGGCGGTTGGGAGGCGCTGCCCTACGTTTGGAATCCTGCGCAAACGGAGGCCGTGCTGGCGCGGACAGGCGATGCGAAGCCGCTCGAGCTCGTTTCCGACGAGGGCAGCAAAGAGCCGTTCACTTACGTAGTCCCAAACGAAAACCAATGTGCGGGATGCCACGTCGCGGATCTTAAGACCAAGCAGATTGCGCCCATCGGTACCAAGGCGCGGCACCTGAATCGCGAATACGCATACTCGTCAGGAAATGAGAATCAGCTCCTGCACTGGATGAAGCTCGGTTACCTCACGGGAGCGGCGGACCCGGCGAGCGCGCCGAAAAACGCCGACTGGCGCGATGTCGCGCAGCCGCTGGATGCGCGGGCCAGAGCCTATCTCGATGTCAACTGCGGCCATTGCCACAATGCCAAGGGGCCGGCGAATACGACCGCGCTTGACCTGACGATATTCGCAGCGCCTGATCGGTATCTCGGCGTTTGCAAGCCGCCCGTTGCCGCCGGCCGCGGAACGGGCGATCACTTTTTCGACATTGTGCCTGGAACTCCACAGGACTCGATTCTGCCGTACCGCATGCGATCAAATGAACCCGGTGTGATGATGCCTGAGCAGGGACGCACGACGACGCATGTCGAGGGCGTCGCGCTGATCGAGCAGTGGATCTTCGCCTTGCGAGGAACTTGCGATACCGCCACCTAGCTGCCTCGCGATGCACCAACAATTCCATACAGGACGCGCTCATGACTGATCAGATCGATACCGGCACTCAGGACCTCCTTGCGGCGCTAACCGACGGCGTGCTGACTCTGACGCTGAATCGACCTGAGGCGCGCAACGCAATGAGCGAGGCGATGAATAAAGCCTTGGCCGAGCAGCTCGCCTGGGCCGAGGTGGCGCCATCGGTGAAATGCGTGGTCTTGACGGGCGCGGGCAAGGGCTTTTGCGCCGGCGGAGACGTGAAAGGCATGGCAGAGCGCACCCATGAGTCGGCACCTATTACTCTAGATGAGGCGATATATCGCCAACGGGTGAATCAGCGCGCGACGGCCGGACGGCTGTTCAAAATGCCGAAGCCCACGCTGGCGGCGCTACCAGGTGCAGCGGCGGGAGCCGGGTTGGCCTGGGCCCTGGCCTGTGACCTTAGAATCATGTCGCGTACCGCGATCCTCACCACTGCGTTTGCCCGCGTCGGCTTCTCGGGCGACTACGGCGGCACCTACTTTCTGACTCAACTCGTCGGATCGGCGAAGGCGCGCGAACTCTATTTTTTGTCCGAACGAGTGGGCGCGGAGGAAGCGCTGCGCCTCGGGCTCACCAACTGGATCTGTGAAGCGGATGAACTTGCGCAACGCACCCAAGAGATTGCCGGCAGATTGGCGCGCGGTCCGAGCATTGCCTACCGCTACATGAAGGAAAATCTGAACCGCGCCATGGGGGGAGAGGTCGACGACTGTCTCGATCTGGAGGCAACCCACCACATACACTGCGTTGCGACTGATGACTATCGAGACGCGGTGCGCGCGTTCGTTGAGAAGCGCGAGCCCGTGTTCCGCGGCCGCTGAAATGCGCCTCCGGCAAATTGCACTTGTCGCGACGGACCTTGCTGCCGCTTGCGCCGACATTTCTGCGGTCTTAGGGATTGACTACGCGTTCGATGATACCGGGGTCGGCAAGTACGGCTTGCGCAATGCAGTCTTCCCCATCGGAGACACCTTCCTCGAGGTTGTTTCACCCAAAGAACCCGGCACCACGGCCGGACGGCTGTTGGAGAAACGCGGCGGTGACGGCGGGTACATGGTGATCCTGCAGGTTGATGACTTGGCGCAAGCGCTGGAGAGGGTCAAAGAGGCCTCGGCGCGCATTGCCGACCAGATGGACAAGGACGGCGCCGCCTTTACACACATTCATCCGAAGGACATTGGCGGTGCGATTTTGTCTTTGGACCGTATGGTTCCGAAGGAGCGCTGGGAGTGGGGTGGTCCGCATTGGCAGTCGCACGTTTGCACCGATACTTCGGTGAAGGTGGCCGGAGCCGAGCTGCAGGCCAAGGACCCGGCGCAGATGGCGGCACGCTGGGCGCAGGTGCTCGGCCGCTCGGCTGCGCAGGATGCGGAGCATTCGGGAGTTTGGCGCATTCGATTAGACGATGGCGAGATCCGATTCACCGCCCTGCGCGATGGGCGCGGCGAGGGTCTCGGCGCCTTTGACGTCGTGGTCCGCGACATTGACGCGGTCCGCGCCAAGGCGGGGGCCAGAGGATTGCTGCACCGAAACGGCGACGTAATGCTCGCGGGCACGCGCGTGCGATTGATTCGATAACGCAACCATCTGCGTTCCGCGTTATCCTGCCTGCCTCTGAAGTTCGGATGAAAACAATGACCGGCAATTCTGGAACCGCGATTTCACGGCGGCGTTTATTGACCATGATTGGTTTGAGCGCCGGCGGCACGGCGATGTACCAAGCCATGCACAGTCTCAGCCTGGCGGCGGAAACGAATTTTCAGGGCCCGATCCACTTGAGTGCCGCCCCGAAGGGCGCCTCGGTTCTGGTATTGGGTGCCGGAATAGCCGGCCTGGTTGCCGCCTACGAATTACGCAACGCCGGCTACAAAGTGCAGGTGCTGGAATACAACGCGCGCGCAGGCGGCCGCAACTGGACGCTGCGCGGCGGCGATCGCTACACGGAGTTGGGAGGAGAGACTCAAGAGTGCCAATTTGATCCGGGCCTCTACATCAATCCGGGTCCGTGGCGCCTGCCGTATCACCATCGCGGCATGCTCAGCTACTGCAAGCGGCTGGGAGTCGCGCTGGAACCGTTCGTGCAGATCAATCACAACGCCTACTTGCATGGCCGCGAGGCGTTTGGCGGCAAGCCGCAGCGATTGCGCACGGTCAAAGCAGACTACGATGGCCATATCGCTGAGCTGTTGGCAAAGGCGACGAAAAGCCATGCGCTCGATGCCGAGGTGAGCGCCGAGGATCAAGAGATCTTGCTTTCCGCGCTGCGCTCGAGCGGCGCACTCGACCGGAATTATCGATTTGTCAAAGGTCCCGACAGCAGTGAACGGCGCGGCTTCGAACGTGATCCGGGCGGCGGCCTCCGCGCTAGGCCGGTCTATTCGGAACCGGTCGGCTTGAGCGATTTGTTGCGATCAGGCCTGTGGGGCGCACTCTCCATTGGCGAGTGGTACGACATGCAAACGACAATGTTCCAGCCCGTGGGCGGCATGGGCCAGGTCGGCCAGGCGTTCGGGCGCGAGCTCGCGCCGCTGATTCGCTACAACGCCAAGGTGATTGACATTCATCAGGACGAACGCGGTGTCAGCGCCACTTACGAGGATACGAGCGCAGGTTCCAGCCGGCAGACGGCGAAGGCAGATTGGTGCGTCTGCACCATTCCGCTGTCGATCCTCGGCCAGATTCCCATGAACGTTGATGGACCCATGGCCAAGGCGATTTCTGCGGTTCCTTACTGCACGGGACTCAAAGTGGGTCTGCAGTTCAAACGCCGCTTCTGGGAGGAGGACGAGCAAATCTACGGCGGCATCACCTATACCGACTTGCCGATCGGCCAGATCAGTTATCCGAGCAGCCGATTTTTCGCCGACGGCAAAGGCGTCCTGCTCGGGGCGTATATCTGGGACATGCTGAATTCAATGGAATTCACTTCGATGACGCCGTCACAACGCGTGTCCAAGGCCGTGGAATATGGCAGCCAAATTCATCCGCAGTACGCCAAAGAATTTGACAACGGGATCGCCGTGGCCTGGCACCGCGTGCCGCACGCAATGGGTTGCTTCGCCCTGTGGTCGGACGAGAATCGCGCCGAGCACTACGACAATTTATGCGCATTCGACGGCCGCATCGTGCTCGCCGGAGAACACGCCTCCTACTTGCCTGCCTGGCAAGAGGGTGCCGTGACTTCGGCGTTGGATGCCATCGACCGGTTGCACCAACGCGCACGGGCTCGAGGTGCAGCATGAGCCGGATAAAGTCCTCGGCAACGGCAGCCGTGCTGTGCACTGGAATTGTGCTCGGCCTGGCATCGATCTGCGCGCTGCTGATCGAGAGACCGGCGCGCGCAGATAGTCAGGATATTCCTGATACGGTCCCGCTCAATGCGATGGACGGCCGGCAGATCTATCAGCACATTTGCCAGGGTTGTCACATGGCCGATGGCAGTGGCGCCGTGGGGGCGGGACATTATCCGGCCCTGGCGAAAGACCCAACCTTGGTATCGCGCCAACACATGGCACTGACGATATTGAAGGGAAGGCGCAACATGCCGGCGTTTGGCGCAAAGCACGCCGTCGCCTTCGGTGGGCCGCCGGTCACCCTCACTGAGGCGCAGATTGCCGCAGTGATCAACTACGTTCGCACGAATTTCGGCAATCACTATACGGACTCGATCACAGCGGCCGAAGTCGTCGCCCTCGAAGAGAAAACCCGCTGATCGGCGCGGTACGCTGATCGGCGCGGCACAAGGAGCCGGCGGCACCGGCAACCCCTTTGCCGACATGCGCAGGCTCACTCTGCCGAGATGCCCCGGGTCACTTTGCCGACGACCTCTCCTCGAGCCCGGAATCGTGCGCCGCCAGTTGCCCGATCGCTGACCAATCCAACGCCTCGCCGCCACGAGCGAGCAGCGTCAAAAAACGATCACGAAGCAGACTCGCCAAGGGTAGGGGGACATTCAGCGACTCCGCGGCCGCCAGCGTCAGGCGAATATCCTTCTGTCCCAGGGGAGCTGCGAAACCCGCCGGCTCAAAGCGCCGCTCAACGATCAGGCGGCCGTAGGTTTTGTACACCGGCGCATCGAACAACGTCGATGTGAGCAGATCGAGATACTGTTGTTGATCTAGGCCTCCTTTGCCGATGAGAGCCAACGCTTCACCCAACGACTCGATTACCACTGCAATGAGAAAATTGCCGCTCAACTTCACCAGGTTGGCATCCTCGGGTTTTTTCGACATCACAAACGTTCTTTGCCCCATTGCCTGGAATAGTGGCATATAGGTGCCGACGAGTTCGGTAGGACCGCCGACCACCACAAACAGCTTGGCGTTTGCTGCTGCCTCCGGACGGCCAAACACGGGGGCGGCTAGATAATGCTGACCGGCGGCCGCGTGGGCGGCGGCGAGGCGCTTGGACAACGCTACGCTGATGGTGCTCGATGAAATATGCGCCGCCCCCTTTTTGAGACTGGCCAGCACGCCGCCCTTTCCGAAAACGATGTCCTCCAGCGCATCGTCGTCGGCCAGCATCGTGATGACGATTTCCGCCGCGCAAACTGCCTCAACGCTGCGCTCTGCGCGCGCGCCGAGACGGACCAACGGTTCGGCCTTGCTGGCGGTGCGATTGTAAACGGCGACCTCATGGCCCGCTTTGAGCAAATTTGCCGCCATGGCGGCACCCATATTCCCGAGGCCAATAAATCCAATCTTCATGTCGGCATGCTCCTCTATGTTCAAGTGCTGATTTCGGCGTCCGGTACGTAAGGTATAGTGGAAAAAAGAAACTCGAGATTTTAATGAAGCTCAATTTAATCATCGCGATGGCATTGTGTCTGTCGGCGGCGCCTCCAGGGCTCGCACAAGAAACGCTCAAACCCGTGGATAGAAACTATCCCGGCGTCATCGAATTACACGTCGACGCGACGGACATTGCTCAAAAGATTTTCAAAGTGCACGAACGAATTCCGGTGAAACCCGGCCCGATTACCCTGCTGTATCCACAATGGTTATTGGGCGCTCACGCCCCGGCCGACAGTTCTTTGGCGCAATTCGCCGGCTTGACCTTGAGCGCCGACCGACATCTTATCGAGTGGAAGCGCGATCCGGTGAACATGCACGCCTTTCATGCGACTGTGCCGGGCGGCGTTTCGGCGCTCGATGCTGACTTTGTCTTTCTCTCGCCCCTGGAGGGTTCCGAGGGTGCCATTGTGATGACGCCGGAAATGCTGGCGGTGCATTGGGAAGCGCTGTTGCTCTACCCTGCGGGTTACTTCGCTCACGGTGTCATGCTGCGGCCGAGCGTTGTCTTTCCGGAGAATTGGCAATTCGCGGGCGCGCTCGAGCAAAGCGGGCACTCTGGCGCCGAAGCGCAATTCAAATCCGTCAATCTCGAGGAATTGATCGACTCGCCGCTTTACGCGGGCAAGTATTTCAAACGCATCGATCTCGATCCGGGCGCCAAGGTACCCGTGTTCCTGAACATGGTCGCGGACAATCCGGAAAATCTGAACGCCAGCCCGCAACAGATCGATGCCCATCGCGCTCTCGTGCAGCAAGCCTATAAGCTCTTCGGCTCACAGCATTACGATCACTACGATTTTTTGATGGCGCTGAGCGATGATTTTAGTTTCTCGGGCCTGGAGCATCACCAGTCCGGCGAGAACGGCGTGCGCACGACTTATTTCTCGGACTGGGATCATCAACAGTCCTGGCGATCCAATTTGGTATCGCACGAATTTACCCATTCTTGGGACGGAAAGTTTCGCCGGCCTGCCGATCAGTTGACTGCGAACTTCAATATGCCGATGCAAGATTCGCTGCTTTGGGTTTACGAGGGAGCAACGAGTTATTGGGGCCACGTGCTGGGTGCGCGCTCGGGGCTGGTCCAGGCCGCACAGATGCGCGAAGGGCTTGCGGCGACCGCAGCTCTCTACGACAACCGTATCGGCCGAAGCTGGCGCTCACTTGCCGATACCACCAACGAACCGATCGTCAACCGGCGCCGGCCGCTCGGCTGGATGTCATTCCAACGCGCAGAGGACTACTACAGTGAGGGTGAGCTGATCTGGCTGGATGTCGACACCAAAATACGCGAGCTGTCCGATGAAAAGCGTTCGCTCGATGATTGGGCGCGCAGATTTTTCGGGGTCCAAAATGGGCGCCATCAACCGTTGGGTTACACGTTCAATGATGTTGTCGTGTCGTTAAACGCCGTGCAGCCCTACGACTGGCAAAGCTTTTTGAGTGAGCGTCTCGAGGGACACGGTCCGGGCGCGCCGCTGGCTGGCATTACGCGCGCGGGTTGGAAATTAGTGTTCGCCGAAACACCCACTGATTTCTCCAAGGACGTGGAAGCCTATCGTAAAGTTTCCGATTTTTACTATTCAATCGGCCTCAACCTCGACAGCGCAGGCCGCATCGCGGAGGTATTGTGGAACAGTCCGGCCTTCAAGGCGGGACTCTCGCAAGGATTCAGCGTCATCGCCATAAACGGCAAAGCGTATAAGCCGGAATTACTGAAAAGCGCGATCACTGCGGCGAAAGCCGATCATCTACCGATCGAGCTGTTGCTCCGCCAAGCGGACCGCTACCAGACCACGCGAATCGACTATTACGAGGGGCTGAAATATCCGAAGCTCGAACGCATCGATGGGACGACCGATCGTCTTGAAGCGATTTTCCGACCGCGTTAGCGCGGCGCGCAACGATTTATCGATCAGTCGCTCGGCACGAAGATCGCCAGGAGTATATAGACCAACAATCCCGTTCCTGCGCAGAGGAACAACACGGTAAAGAACAGCCGCCACACCCAGGATTCCATCCCGGTCAACCGGCCGAGGCCGCCGCACACTCCGGCGATCCAGCGGTCGGTGCGGCTGCGGCGGAAAGTATTGACCGCCGAGACGAAGGGCGCAGAAGACTCCGCGCTTCCGGAATTCAACAGCCGCTCCTTCGCACGCGTGAACTCTTCGTCCGTCAAAGCGCCGCGCGCGCGAAGTTCGTCCAATTTGTGGAGGTCATCACTTAGGGTCATTGCGATCTCCTCTATGAGCAGCGTCATTGGCCGCAGTGCTATTTTGAGCCTGGGCATTCTGGCGTGCCGCTTTGTCTTTCACCTTCTCGCGGTGATGCTCAATCACACACCCCGCTGTGGCGCCTAGCACGGCATGATGTCCCGCGACATGGCCGACGACACCGCCAACAGCCGCCCCTTTCAGGCATCCTTTGCCATAGCCCACGGCGGGCAGCAACGCGAGACAGACGGAAATGGCGAGACAGGCAGTAATTTGGCGCATTTTCATTCCCCTGGCGAGTTACCGATAGCCTAAATACACCTCACCTGCGCAAAATTGCGTCTGTAAAACGACTTTTTACAGCCCCAAGATCAAAATACGTCGATACTTACGCGAAAACAACAGTCTTACATTCAGTTCCCAAGGACATTTCTACAATGGCGAGCAAGAACAGCACGTTGGGCAGTCTTATCCGTTTGGTGCGAAAGAAGAACTCTTGGACTTTGCGCCAACTGAGCGAGCGCGTCGGAATACCGCTCTCGACGCTGGCCAAGGTGGAAACCGACAAACTGTCCCTCACGTACGACAAGTTGCAGCAGTTCACAGCAAGGCTGGGTTTGAGCATGACGGAGTTTCTCGCGCAAGGAGAAACGCCGCCCGCCGATGCGCTTCCGGTCTTTACGGCGCGCCGCAGCCTCACCAACAGCGGCAACTCGATCCAGATCTCGACCCCGAACTACGACTATGAATACCTGTGCGCCGATCTTCGCGAAAAGCGCATGGTGCCCATCCTGACGCGCATCAGGTCAAAAGACATTGCCGAGTTTGGCGAGCCCTTGAAGCATAAGGGTGAGGAATTCATCTTTGTCATCGAAGGCACGATCGAAGTGCACCTGCAGTTCTACAATCCTGTGAGGCTCTCCGCGGGGCAGGGCATCTACATCGACAGCACGATGGGGCATGCCTATGTCGCCAGGGATTGCGAAAGCGCCCTGGTGCTCGGCGTCTGTTCGAGCGAGGATCCCAATCTTGCGAGCGAGCTGATCAGTCTCGCGGCTAATGAGGCGCAATCGAACGGGTGAAAGAGCCGGTCGGCTGAAGCGCGCGATCGCGATTGAGCCAGAAGCCAATCGCGAAGATCACAATGATGAGCGGCACGGCGACACCGAACTCATCGATCGCATAGGCTGTCAGGGTGCCTCGAGATCCGGTTAAAGGCGTGAAAAAACCCTGAATGAATAAGTTGTGACTGGCATGCAGTATTGCGCAGGGCCAGACGCTGTTCGAAACCAGGCGAAACCACGTCATGATGACGCTGCAGCCGATCGTGAGCGCGCAGAAGCAAGGCATCGAGAACCACCACGGCGTTCCGCTGTTGTAATCCGCGAACAGCAAAAGCGGCATGTGCCACGCTGCCCAGATAATGCCTACAACTATGCTGCCTTTGGTGAAACCGAGGCGCTGCACCATCAAGGGCGTGAGCAGCCCTCGCCAGCCGATCTCTTCCCCCAAGGCATGCGCAAGGCTCGAGATCATTTGCGTCGTGCCGATGAGGAGCAGGTACAGGGGAATGAAAGCGATTGGACTGGTGACTGTCCAACCGAGTTTCACTGCAATCGCAGTTATCGCGCCAGGGTCCGGGAAGAAGCCAAAGCCGAAGATCCAGATCAACGCATAGCCAATGGTCGCGTAGGCCAACGGCGTGAAGTAGGAAAGCAACGCATACCGTGCGCCGCCCCAGCGCAGTCCCAACGCATTGAAATCCACGCGCCTGATGTAGCAGGTCGCAATGGCGGCAGCGGCGGGACACCACATCAATCCCGCAACGTAGAGGCCCTTGCCGGCGCCAACGTGACCGGACGCAATCATCAAGGTCCAGAAGAAGCTGCTGAAACACGCCGCAAGCGCCAAGTAGCACAGGATCGTCAAGGTTGGCTTCTGCACCGGCATCGCATGTCCCCTCGTCGCGTCGCTTATTTGGGGTTGGAATGCGCGCCGCGACTGCTTAGATTGACAGCAATTCTCTCATCAGGCTAACTAGCGCGCAAGTTTCTCCAATTAGGCTATGTTTTTACGCGACGGAGCAAAATGACCCGCACACAAGAGTCTGCGTTGATCGCGCTGGTGTTGACGCTGGCATTAAGCGTACGCGCCGTCGGGTCGGAGCGGGAACGATTGCCGCCCGAAGCGCAGGTCGGCAACTACGTCGGTAGCGACGTGATGATTCCGATGCGAGATGGAGTGAAGCTGCACGCCGAGGTCTGGCGGCCCCGCGGCGACACATCGAAGCTTCCCGTACTGATGCAAAGATCTCCCTACGGCTTTGGCTTTGGGAAGATGAAGCGATCGATGGGCGCGGAATACAAGGAGTTGGCACACGAGGGCTTTATCTTTGTGCTCGAAGACATCCGCGGCCGATTCGGCTCCGAGGGCGAGTTCGTGATGCTGCGTCCGAAGGCGACAGCCAAGGATGGCGTGGATGAGTCCACGGATACCTATGACAGCATCGAATGGTTGCTCAAAACGCTGCCGAACAATAACGGCAAGGTTGGAGTCTTCGGCGTGTCCTATCTGGGTTGGACCACTGCGATGGCTACCGTGGATGCGCATCCGGCGTTGAAGGCCGTTTCCGTGCAAGCCTCTCCGGAGGATATGTTCATCGGCGATGATTTCCATCACAACGGCGCCTTCCGCCTGCAGTACGCCTGGGAGTACGCGGCGGCACTAGAGACGGACGGGCGAACGCTCAATGCATTCGATTTTGAGAAAGAGGACCCTTATTCCTGGTATTTGAAACAGGATGAGCTTGCGACGCTGGATCAGCGCGCCTTAGGGCGGCGCCTGCCTTCCTGGCAGAATTTCGTCGAGCATCCGAATTACGATGCATTCTGGCGCGTCGCCGTGACTTCCAAATTGATGCCCACACCGGTGAAGACGCCGAATCTCATCGTCGCCGGTTGGTGGGATCAGGAGGATTTCTATGGGCCGGTCACGATCTATAAACGCCAGCAACCCAACGATCTCCAGCATCGCAACTACCTGGTAATCGGCCCCTGGAATCACGGTGGTTGGGTGCGGGATGCCGGCAATAAATATGGGCCGCTGGATTTTGGATCCGACACCGGCAGCTACTTTCGCGCCAACATGGAGACGCCATGGTTCAAGTTCTGGCTGAAAGGCGAGGGTAAGCTCGAGCAACCCGGCGCGTTCATCTTCGAGACCGGCAGCGACATGTGGCGCCGCTTCGATGCGTGGCCGCCGCGACAGGGCATAGCCAAAAAGCGGCTCTATTTTCATCCGAACGGAAAATTGTCGTTTGACGCGCCAACCACAGCCGATACTGCGGCCGATCACTACGTGTCAGATCCCGCGAACCCCGTTCCCTATCGCGCGCGGCCGATCGCCACGACAACTTCCGATGATGGTGCTTGGAGGGTGTGGCTGGCCGATGATCAAACGCCGTTCGCGAAACGTACAGATGTCCTGTCGTGGCAGACCGATGTATTGCAAAGCGACGTGACGATCCGCGGCAATGTCGGCGCCGAGCTGTATGCGAGCACCACCGGCACCGATGCAGACTGGGTCGTCAAACTCATTGATGTTTATCCCGCAGACGAGACTGCTGCGCCGGCCATGCGCGGGCGGCAGCTCATGATCGCCAACGACGTATATCGGGGGCGCTTTCGTTCGGGTTTTGAGAATCCCGCGGCACTTGCCGCGAACAAGGTGCTCGAATATTCGATTGACCTACACTCCGCGTCGCACGTCTTTAAGAAGGGTCATCGAATTGCCGTGCAGCTGCAGAGCACCTGGTTTCCATTGATCGATCGAAACCCCCAGACCTTCGTGCCGAGCATTTTCGATGCGCGTGCGGGCGACTTTAAAGCCCAAACGCACACCGTGTATCACAGTCTTAAGTATCCCTCCGCCATCCTTGTCGACATCGCCGATGTTGGAAAGCACACGAATTAGCTAAGGACCATTGCCATGCATACCTCCATGCGTTTTCTACCGGGCAGTTTTATGATGGCTGCGTTCCTGACTCAAGTCGCGCCGGCTCACGCCGCGCCGGCTCACGCAGCTCCGGTTAGCATCGAAGAAGTCATGCAGGCGCCATATCCATCGAGTTTGGTCGCCTCTGCAAAGGGGAACTCCGTCGCCTGGGTATTCGATACCAAGGGCGTGCGGAATGTTTGGGTGGCCGAAGGCGGACATGCACGCCAGATCACTTCGTACACGTTGGATGATGGATTTGATATCGGCGATTTGGCGTGCGCGGCGGATGAGAGTTTGGTGGCCTATGTTCGCGGCGGATCCATCGAAGATGATCTACCCGCCAACGTCAACAATTCGCCCGAAGGTGCTGCGCCTCGAGAAGTGTGGGTGATAGCTACATCGGGCGGCGCCCCGCGCAAACTGGGTGGTGGTCATTCTCCGAGTTTTTCGCCCGACGGCACTCGCTTGGTGTTTGCGGACAAGGGCAAGATCTGGTCGGCGCCCGCATCCACGGGCGCGGATGCGGGGTCGGCCGCCGCACCGCTGATCGTGGATCAGGGCCGCATTGCATCCATGACCTTCTCGCCCGACGGCAAGAAGCTGGCATTCGTGAGCGCGCGCAAGGAGCACTCGATAGTGGGTGTGTTCGATTTCGCCGCTCGGACCATTACGTGGCTGAGCCCGAGTCTCGATCACGATACGTCTCCGGTTTTCTCAGCCGCCGGTACTGAAGTCGCATTCATTCGTATCCCTTCAGAGAAAAATGCGGCATTCGTCTCGCATCGCGCCGGTCAACCTTGGTCCATTTGGATTGCCGATGCCGCGAGCGGCGAGGGGCGGCGCATCTGGGCGGCGGACAGCGGTGCCGGCAGCGCTTTCGCGCCTACGCTGGCGCAAAGAAATTTGCTGTGGAATTCGAATGATGAGCTGGTGTTTCCGTGGGAGAAAACCGGGTGGCTGCAGCTCTACGCTATTCCTGCGCGCGGCGGTGCCCTACGGCCGATTACGCATGGCCAATTTGAAGTTGTGCACATGGTCTTAAGTCCCGATCGGCACAGATTGGTCTATTCCTCGAATGAGGATATCGATCGGATGCATGTGTGGACCGTCGACTTCAAGGATGGCCAATCGCGCGGGAGCGCGACCCCGGCGAGTAAAGGCCATGCAATCGAGGATTACCCGGCGGTCAGCGGTGACGGCACGATTTTCGCTCTGCAAAGCGATGCAACCAAGCCGCTGCAGCCCGTGGTATTGGCAGCGGGCGGACGCTGGCAGCTGCTGACAGCCGAAGCCGCAGCATCGTTTCCTTCTGCGAAGCTGGTGGCGCCGGAGGCAGTAACCTTAACGGCAAAAGACGGACAAATCGCGCACGCTCAGCTGTTCCTGCCGCGTGATGCGGGGAGCGCCAAGCTGCATCCGGCGATCATGTTTTTCCATGGCGGTCCTCGGCGCCAGATGCTGCTGGGCTTCAATCCCATGGGCGCTTACAACTGGATGTATGCGCTCAACCAGCACTTCGTTTCCGAAGGTTACATCGTCATCTCGGTCAACTATCGCGGCGGTATCGGATACGGCCTGGATTATCGCGAGGCAAAGGACTTTGGTCCGGACGGCGGCAGTGAATTGAACGACCTCTTGGGCGCAGTGACCTACCTGCAGGGAAGAAAAGACGTCAATCCTCGCAAGGTCGGCATATGGGGCGCAAGCTACGGGGGCCTCATGACCGCTTTAGGGTTGGCACGTGCGTCCAAGGACATCGCGGTCGGTGTGGATTACGCGGGTGTCTATAACTGGGATAGCATGCTCGCATCGCTTGGCGTGCCCGTCGAGGCCGGTGAGGCAACTCGGCGCGGCTTTGATTCCTCACCCATCGCGACCATCGATCAATGGCATTCTCCGGTCCTCGTGGTTCAGGCGGACGATGATAGGAACGTACCGCTGCAGCAATCCCTGGAATTGATAGAGGACCTGCGTCTTCATCACGTCGATCATGACGAAATCATGATGCCAAACGAAATTCACGATCTGGCACGCTACTCATCCTGGATAATGCTGTTCAAAGCCACCGATGCGTACCTGAATCGTCATCTTCTTCAGTAGGCCGCGCTCGCGGATAGCCCGTGCCCTATAATCGGGGCGGGCCGACTGGCTGGGGATAAAATGCATTTTAAAGTAGTGGCTTCGGCGTGCTTGATCCTCGTCGCGTCTTTGGCGGTCGCTGTCGATGCGCCGACCATCGATAAGCCGGACTTCGGCGCGTGGGGCCTGGACATCGGCGCCATGGATAAGCAGGTGCTGCCCGGCAATGACTTCAATCGGTACGCCTCCGGCGCGTGGCTCGCGCGCACGCAAATCCCTGCCGACAAGCCCATGGCTTCGCTTCGCTATCTGATGAGCGATCGCACGGAAGCACGGTTGCACGAGCTGATGGACAAGGCCGCCGCGGCTGCTGCCGCAGAGCCGAAAGACTTGGAGGGCAAGGTCGGCGGTTTCTACAAGGCGTTCATGGACGAGGCACGCGTTGAAAAGCTGGGCGCAGAGCCGATAGCCGCAGAACTTTCGGCCATTCGCAAAGCTTCAGGCCGCGAGGACATCGCCGAATTGATGGGCCGCAACAGCAGCGATTTCTTTGCGACGATTTTCACTCTCGCGACTGACGTCGATCTGAAGGACGTCAAGCACTATGCGCTCTACGCGACTCAAGGAGGGTTGGGTCTCCCGGATCGCGACTATTATCTGCAGCCGTCATTCGCCAAGCAAAAGGCGGCCTATCAGGCCTATGTCGCACAGTTGTTGGAACTTGTCGGCTGGCGCGAATCGCTAGCCAACGCTGCCGCCGTGGTTGACTTCGAAACCAAGATCGCCGCTGCGAGTTGGACCAAGACGGAGCAGCGTGATGTCGATAAAACCTACAATCCAACCAAGACGAGCGATCTTGCCGCTCTAACAGCCGGCTTTGCCTGGTCTCGTTTCCTGCAGGGGGCGGGGGTTGGCAGCATCGATCGCGTCATTGTGGCGGAGAAATCCGCCTTCGTGCGCATCGGCGCGGTGTACCAATCGGCTCCGCTCGAGGTCTTGAAAGCCTGGCAGGCATTCACGGTCGCCGACAACGCTGGATTTTATCTTTCGAAGCCGTTCAGCAGCGCGAGATCCGGCTTTCGCGACAAAATCCTGTCCGGCCAGCTGGTTGAGCCTGCGCGCTGGAAAAGAGCGATTCACGCCGTAGGCGGCGCGGATTGCACGGGCGATCGCGTCGATTGCTTCGGGAACTTAGGTTTCGGCGTCGGGCAGTTGTACACGGCGCGCTACTTTCCGCCCGCCGCCAAGGCAAAAATTGAAGTACTGGTGGCGAATGTCAAGGGCGCCATGCGGGCACGCTTGGAGCGGCTGGATTGGATGACCCCGGCGACCAAAACAGAGGCGCTCAAAAAACTCGATACTTATCAAATCAAGGTTGGCTACCCCGACCGTGCGCGCGATTACTCCGCCGTGCTGATTCGCTCCGATGATCTTGTGGGCGATGTGCGCCGCGCGGGCGAAGCGGACTGGGATTTCTACCTGTCGCGGCTCAATGGGCCGGTGGACCGTACGGACTGGTCGATGACTCCGCAGACGAATGATGCTTACAACGGCTCTCTGCGCGATATCGTGTTTCCCGCCGGCATTCTGCAGCCGCCGATATTCGATCCGGCGGCCGATCCGGCCATCAACTACGGCGCCATCGGCGGGGTGATCGGGCACGAATTGACCCATGGTTTCGATGACGAAGGACGTAAGCTCGACTCCTCGGGGCAATTGCGCGACTGGTGGACCGCGGCGGATGCCAAGGCTTTCGAGGCGCGAGCAAAACGGCTCGGCGCTCAATACTCGAGTTACGAACCGGTTCCGGGCGCGCACATCAATGGCGATCTGACCATGGGTGAAAATATCGCGGATCTTGGCGGATTGAATGTGGCGCTGGAGGCATATCACCGTTCGCTAAATGGCGCACCCGCGCCGGTGACCGACGGATTCACGGGCGATCAACGCGTGTTTCTCGGCTGGGCGCAGGCGTGGCGTGGCAAAGTGCGGGAGGATTACTTGCGAAAACAAGTCGCTTCCGATCCGCACTCGCCGCGCGCCTTCCGCGTGATCGGACCGACACGCAACATCGATCAGTGGTATGAAGCCTTCGGCGTCAAGCAGGGAGAAACCTATTACCTGCCTCCCGATCAGCGTGTCAGCATCTGGTGAGGAAATTTATTGCAGGTGAATGCCCGGATACCAGCCACTCTTGGCGAGAAATTTTGTCGGATCTGTCATTTGCAGGATGTCGCGAAGCGCCTGGCGCTTGTCGGCGGCGCGTTGGTAGTAACACTTGATGATGCGGTAGCCGACCCAGTAACCCAGATCGCCGGGATGCTCAGCATCCCCAGGACCGTTGTTTAGCCATTTGGACAAGTCGGTCTTGTCCTGGTCCTCTGCAAACGCAGTCTCGATTGGGGTCTCGTGCCCCTTGGTCCAAAATTTATGCTGATAATTGCCAACGTCGCCGGAGATCAGTTCCGCGATGAATTCCGCCGTACCTTCCATTAGCGACATTCGCAGAACCGTGGCGCCCGGATCGCCGGGTTCTAACAGCTGCAGAGACTCAGGCTGCTGGATATGGCCGTATTCGTGGGCGATGGTGTGAACGAACCGATCCTCCAGCTTCGGATTCATGAAATCTGCCGCGCACAAGGCTTCAAGCCCCATCGAGACACCGGACCCATCGGTAATGCCCACCGGTCTGCCCCGGCCCACGAGCAGGGTCACGGGCGGAAACTTGGCTTCGGGGTAAAGCGCGGCGAGCTTGCTCAAGTCTGCTGTCAAGCGCTGCTTCACGCCGGGCAGGACCGCCAGGCAACGCCGCGCGCCGGTGTAAATCTCCGGATTGCTGGCCAACGCGTCAGCGATCCGGGTTCCCGTTACATTGCGCAGGTGGGCGAATCGGTGCAATGCATCCGAGCCCGGATCGATGTAGTCGTGCTGCAACTGATCCGCACTCGGATGTCCACCCGAGGCGTCGTACACGCGAAAAAATCGATCGACATCCTGGACTTGGATGTCCGGTTTCGTCGCAGCCCACGCCGTGCCGACAATCGTCGCCGTTGCCAACGCACCCATCAGGACGCCGGCACCATGGCTTTTTACTTCGAACATCATTTACCCCAGAGGCCAAGCTATCATTGAGCCAAATGCGATTCACCAAGGCAATAGTGCGCCTTCCGGGCGCGAATTTTTCGCAGGGCCTGACGATGTCGGGATCGCCGTCCGGCCCCGATTTTCGCAAGGCACTCGAGCAGCATGCCGCGTACTGCCGCGCGCTGGAGGCGTGCGGAGTTGAAGTGGTCGTAATGCCTGCGGATGACAATTTCCCGGACGGCACCTTTGTCGAGGATACTTTCGTCATCGCGGAAAGAGTGGCGATCGCAACGCGTCCCGGTGCGAGAACTCGTACGGGTGAAGTCGAGTCGGTTGCCAAAGCGGTACGAGGGTTGCGGCCTCAGTTGGAGCGGATCGAAGCGCCGGGCACGGTCGATGGCGGCGATATATGCCAGGTGGACGATCATTTCCTCATCGGGCTATCCGCCCGTACCAACGCAGCGGGAGCCGCGCAACTGGCAGCCATTCTCGCGCGTCATCAATACACATCATCTATGCTCGATATACGTCAACATCCCTCGCTGCTTCATCTGAAGTCGGGTATTGCGTATCTCGGCGAACGACGTTTCTTGATTGCTCCAGGGTTCCCGCCGGCGGAGGGGTTGGCTGATTGCGACATGATTGAGGTCGCCGCCGGCGAAATCTATGCCGCCAATGCCGTCCGGGTGAACGACGAGATTCTCATTGCATCGGGATTTCCAGAGCTGGCCGGCACCCTTGCGAAACTGCGATACCGCGTCCATTCTCTGGATATGTCGGAATTTGCCAAGATGGACGGCGGCTTGAGCTGTCTGTCACTGCGCTTTTAGAAGGGAAGTCTATGAAGCACACAACGCGCGCCCGCTCGTGTCTCGGCGGGACAATCCCGTTCGCGGCCGCGGTACTGATGGCGTCGGTTTCGACGGCGCATCACAGTTCGGCAATGTACGACGACAAGCAGACTGTAGCCATCGAGGGCGCAGTCACGAAATTCGAATGGTCAAATCCGCACGTGTATGTGTATGTGAAACATCTCGCGGCCGCGGGGCAGGCCGTCGAATGGGAAGTGGAGGCAAGCCCGCCTTCCATTCTGCGCCGCCTGGGGTGGTCGCAAGAGACGCTGCACGCCGGCGATACAATCACAGTCACTGGGCACCCAGCGAGGGATTCCGGCCGGAACAGCTTGATTCCGACGATCATAAAGAAGGGCGATGCCGTTCTATTCGATCGCAAGGGCGAAGTGGCACGCTTGGCGAGCGCGGATGCCGCGCCCTTGGGTCCTGTTGGAGGTCTGGAAATCGACGGAGTCTGGGTAACGCTTCTTGACGTTAAGATCGAGGACAAGTTGGATCCTGAAAAGCTATCCTTGACTGCGCACGGCAAGGCGGCGTTCAAGCACTTCGATGAAAAAAAGATGCATCCCGGCGCCAACTGCGTGCCGATGTCCGCGCCGTTTTTCATGATTACGCCGGATCTTAAGCGCATCACCAAGGGCGACGGCGTGATTCTGATCGACGGCGAATTCGATGGAGCGCAGCGCACCGTGCATATGGATGTTTCCACGCATGAGGGGGCGCCTATCTCGGTTCAAGGTCACTCCCTGGGCCGCTGGGAAGGTAAAACCTTGGTCATCGACACGACGCGATTCACAGACAGTGCAATAGGCAATGCTTATGGCCTGCCTTCCGGTGCCCGCAAGCATTTAGTCGAGCGGCTGACTCCCGACGGAAAGGGAGCGCTGACATATCACTTCGAATTGTCGGATCCTGAGTATCTCGCAGCGCCGACCACGGGCGATGTGCAATGGTTATACCGCCCCAATTTGACCTACGCGGCGCTCAAGTGCGACTTGGAAAATGCGAGACGCTTCGCAACGCACTAAGGTGCGCTTTAATCTACCACGATGATGACTTTACCCTTGGCGTGTCCCTGCTCCAGATAGCTGATCGCCTGCGCCGTCTCTGCCAGCGGGTAACGCCGATCGATGACGGGCGTCAACTTCCCGGCCTGCATGAGATCACTCAGGACATTGAGGTCATCTTTGTTTGCCTGGGCCAGCATGAAAATCAGCTTTTGACTGACGAAAGGCGCAAGGAAATAGGCGTCGATCGACGTTGCCAAAGGCCCGAGCCACGGATTTTCGCTCGGCCCCCCGACGCTAACCAAGGCACCGTTCGGAGTCAGTACATGCCGCAACTCTGAAAGGGTGTGATTCCCGACGTTGTCGATAATCAAATCATAGCGTATCGATCCTTGGGTGAAATCTTCCTTGGTGTAGTCGATGACGTGATCGGCGCCGATCGACTTGACCATCTCCACATTTCTCGTGCCGCAGACCCCGGTCACATCGGCGCCATAAGTTTTGGCAATCTGCACCGCGAACGTACCCACGCCACCGGATGCGCCGTTGATCAGCACCTTCTGCCCGGCTTGAACTTTTCCCTTGTCGCGCAGCGCCTGCAAAGCCGTCAATCCTGCAACGGGCACGGCTGCGGCTTGCTCCATGGTCATGTTGCCCGGCTTCGTGGCTATCGCGCCATTCTCGCGGACACTCACGTATTCTCCGAATGCGCCGTCCCTGTCGCCATACACTTCATCGCCGGGCTTGAATCGCGTAACGCTTTTCCCAACTGACTCGACTGTACCAGCGAAATCGGCACCCATGAGGATGCTGTCGGGCTTGCCCACCCCGACCCCCACGCGCATGACGTACGGCTTGCCTTGCATGTAGTGCCAGTCCAACGGATTGACGGAAGCCGCGTGCACCCTGACAAGAACGCGGTCATCCGCGGGAGCCGGTTTGGCGATATTCTCCAGCTTCAGCACCTCGGGAGTGCCATAACACCGATATACGATGGCCTTCATCGACGGTGTGTTGGCCACCGGCGGTGGGGCCGCCGGGCAGGGCGAATCGTGGCTCAACACCAGGCCGAGCGAGGCAATCGCGCCCACCAATAAGATGGCGATGCCGCCCAGCACCTTGTATCGAACCTTCATGAATCGCTCCTTCGAATCGCAGCCCCCATCCGGGGCTCAAAGGACCGGGACGTTACTTTCCGCGCTCGTACTTGAAGGACACTTTGATTTTTGCGCGGTACGCCTCGACCTTACCGTCCTTGAGTTGGATATCCAACTCAAGGACTTCGGCGACCCTCAAGTCCCGAAGCGTCTTTCCGGCGCGTGCGATGGCGGCTGCAGCCGCCTTCTCCCAAGATACAGTGCTGGTCCCGATCAGTTCGATGACCTTATAGACGTTCTCAGCCATGTTCATCTCCGTCTGTTATGGACGTTTTGGGGGATGACTAAGCCCATTGTCGCGCAATTGGACCTGATTTGTGCGCCTTTAGGAGGCGGCGTCGAACCGATGGGGGTCGGTGGGGTATCTAAGGTAGTCTCTGCCCACAGCGGGAAATGCTTGCATGAACGAAGTAGCAAAGATTGCCATGGTGACGGGCGCGGGAAGCGGCATTGGTCAGGCATGCGCACTCGCTCTGCTGAACGCGGGGTATGCGGTGGTGCTCGCGGGCCGCCGCAAAGAAGCGCTCGAGCGCACGGTCTCCCTGGCGCCGAAGAATTCTGCCTGCCTTGCCGTGCCGGCGGATGTGCGCGACGAGTCTTCGGTCGATGCATTGTTTCGCGCTGCACGGGAAAGATTCGGCCGCCTGGATCTTTTATTCAATAATGCCGGGACAGGGGCTCCGCAGATTCCGTTCGAGGACCTGAGCCTTACTCAGTGGGACGATGTCGTATCGGTCAATTTGACCGGTGCTTTTCTGTGCGCGCGTGCGGCATTTCGCCTGATGAAGGAGCAGCGGCCCCAAGGCGGACGCATCATAAATAATGGGTCGATATCCGCACATGCGCCTCGACCGATGTCCGCGCCATACACCGCGTCCAAGCACGCCATCACCGGCCTCACCAAATCGCTATCGCTCGACGGCCGTGCTTACGATATTGCCTGCGGACAAATCGACATCGGTAACGCTGCCAGCGCCATGACCTCGCACATGTCGCAAGGCGCTCGGCAGGCGGACGGCACTTCGCGAGAAGAGCCTACGATGGACGTGCGGCACGTCGCCGATGCGATCGTTCACATGGCGAGTCTTCCACTGAGCTCAAACGTACAGTTTCTGACCCTCATGGCAACGAAAATGCCCTTCATCGGCCGCGGGTGATGGGACCGGTCTCCCCCCAAGGGGGCCGTGTGCATTCGGTCGGGTTGCGTACAACTCCCGCAGGCGCAATTCGCTTCCACGTTCGAAAATTCGGTAGCTGCGCCGCATCATGTATTGGGCTCTCAAGTAAGCGATCGACAGCACCACGCCGCCGATGATGATTGTGAATAAAAGGTCGTCGATGCTCATCGTGGCCACCTCTCATCAGAAATGCCCTGTCTCCTATCGGCTTACAGCACCGTACGAGCGTTGCCGACTCCGTGCATGAGGATTCAGCCGGGATCTCTGATCGTTTCCTGATGAAGTGCTGATAAATCCATGACTCCCTGATGCAAAGCTTTCCCAAAGTGGTAATGTTTCAAGGCGGCGAGTGGGGCGCCTCAGGAAAATCAGTGCAGCCTATGCGAGCGGTCGTAATCATCATGGTTCGAGCGACAGCGTGGCTCTGCATCGCGGCCGGTCTGATGGCCGCACCCGCGTGGGCAGGCGATCCCCAGCAAATCATGACCGATCTCTCGACCAACCTGTTTGCCGCACTCGGGAGGGAGCCTCCTGCCGCGCGGCAAAACGCGAATAAGGTTCGCCCGCTACTGGACCACTTGCTGGCACCGCATTTCGATGCGGAATGCGCGGCGCGCCTGGTGCTGGGGATGCACTGGCGTACAGCCTCGCCGGATCAGCGCCAGCAATTTGCCGCAGCGCTCTACCAGAGGTTGCTTCGCACGTACGCCAGTGCGGTCACGGACTGGACTCCGGACCGATTCAAGCTGCTGCCCGTAGTAGCGGACCCCGCGGCACTGCGCGTGACCGTGCACACCTTGATCACGAATTCTCGCAGCGAAGTTGTACCGGTCGATTTTCGAATGCACGAGACGGAAGATGACTGGAAGATCTTCGATGTCGTTGTCGATGGCGTTTCCTACGTGCGCAACTACCATGACGATACCGACGCGGAAGTGGCCCAGAAGGGACTCGATGCGACGATAGCGCGGCTGCAAAGAATCGACTCCGGCACCGTGGAGCGTGCCTCGCCTTCAAGTACTAACAGAGCACGCTAGGATGTCCACGGCGTCATGGATTGACACCGGGTTCATTTTGGCCAACTGGGAGGTGCGCCCGCGGCACGGGACCGTGATGCGGCGCGATCAGTCGCCATCGGAACTCGTTCGGGTTGAGCCCCGGGTAATGGCGGTGCTCACCTGTCTCGCGCGCCACCTCGGTGAGGTCGTGACCCGCGATGAATTCAGCGCAGAAGTCTGGGGCGGCCGGATCGTCTCGGACGAAGCCTTGTCGCGCTGCATCTCGGTATTGCGACAGATATTTGGCGATGATTCCCGCGAACCACGTTTCATTCGTACCATAGCGAGGATCGGTTACACACTGGTACCGACGCCTGCGCCGCTGACCCTCTGCGATCAAATTGCAGACGACAGGCCGATGCCACAGGCGAACCTGGCACCCGCCACGACGGCAGAAAACGGCGCGGTCGTGGCAGCATTGCCCGCCAATCGATGGCTGGCTCGCCTCCGGATCGGGGCCAAACCAGGCCGCACAGCACTGGCAATGGGCTTTCTCGTGCTCATCGGCGCGGTTGTCATTGCGTATTTTATGCGCGCATCGCGCACGGAGAATTCGGTCGCCAAACCGGCCCCCACAACTCGCCTTTTGGTACTGCCTTTCGATGCTCGTGGGGCGAGTGGCTATGGCCGACAAGTTGGCGTCGAGCTTGCGGACGAAATCGGCGACACCCTGTCGCGTGTACCGCGGTTAAAAATAACGGGCGCCACATCGGCCGACCTGCTTGGAGCTGCTCACACGGATGCGGTCGAAGCGGGCCGCAAGCTCGGCGTCGACGCCGTTCTCAACGGCGAGGTCGCGGAGCGACCCGGTGGACTGCGCGTGACCATTCGGCTGACAGCGCCTCGCGATGCCCGGGTGCTCTGGTCGCGGGTCTATGATCGCCAGGCCGCCGACATTTTCGCCGCGGAAGGCAGCATCTCGGCCGCAGTTGTGCGCGAACTGACGGATCAATTAAACGGCAACGCGGGCCCATCCGCGGAGCGCGCCGATGCGAACTCACACGATGTCGAGGCCTACCAGTTATATCTGCGCGGCGCGCACCAGGTACGGCTACGCGGTGAGGACTCCTTGCGCCGCGCCGTCGAATTGTTTTCCGCCGCCGCGCGCCGCGATCCCACTTATGCACGGGCCCAGGCAGGCCTCGCCACTGCCTACGAACTGCTGCCGAGCTATTCCTATGAGGATCCCGCGGAAATGTATGGACTGGCGGAGAAGGCATTGGACAGCGCCGACCGTCTTGCGCACAACCGATTGGAAAGTGCAGGCCCTCGGGGCTATCTGGATTTCGAACGTGGCAAATGGATCGATTCTGAAACGGCATTCCGAAGCGCAATTGTCGCTGATCCGGACAATCCCGAAGTCCGTCAGTGGTATTCGCAATTGCTCGGTGCTGTCGGCCGCACTGAAGCCGCGCTGGCGCAAGCGCGCCTCGCCCAAGAAATCGACCCTCTGGCCCCCGTCGTCGCGGATCGGCTCAGCGTTCTGGACCTGTGGCTGGGGCGCGATACGGAAGCGGCCAGCGACGCGGCGCTGGCTCGCGAGTTGGGCCTCGATGAGGTTGCGGTGCCAGAGACCAAGATCCTCCTTAAAATCCACCAGCACGACGACGCCGGCGCGTCCGACGATCTGAGGGCGCTGCAGCGTTCCCTACACCGATCTGAAACGTGGATTGGTCCGGTCATGGAGGCCTATCGCCATCCGGAGAAGCGCTCGGCGGCATTTCAAGTCCTCGATCGAACTCTGGCGTCCGGCGACATCTCGGCGCGGATCTATTTCGGATTGATGGTCCTACTCGAGTCCCCTGCGCGTGCACTGCGCGGGTTCGCGGCATTGCCGGACAATGCCGGCAATTACCTCGAAATGCTGTTTTCGGCCGATGCCGCCGCTGTTCGGCGTGATCCTGCATTCGGTGGGTTCCTTGCCAAGAATGGCGTCGAAGCGTACTGGGATCGGTTCGGTTGGCCCGGGGCCTGTCGTCGCGAAAGCGCACAAATCATCTGTCACTGATTGTGTCATTAGAAAACAATTAGCGATCCGCGGCCAAATCATCAGGAGACCATCAGGCACCCTGGGCACTGACTGAAACAGAGTTCCGCCGGCAACTTTGCCACGGAGCGAGTCATGAAGATTCCTAGTTTGCTGACTGTAACGTTGCTGATTGCGGGATGCACGTCCATGCAACCGATCGACGGCAGTCCCGCGGATTTGCGCCTGCATATCAATTCAGGCGAGCTCCTCAAAACGGGCGACCGGGTACTGATCGTCACCACGGATGGGACGACACATCGCTTCACCGTCAAGTCGGCTGGAGCAGGTCGCATCGACGGAGCGTCGGAGTCGATTCGGCTCGAGCAGATATCTGCTTTGAAAAAACGCCAATTTAGCCGCGGCAAAACCATTGCGTTGGTGGGAGGCCTGCTGGGCGGTGCATCGCTGGGCCTGTTCATCTATGGGTTTGCGGAATACGCAGGGGCATTTGCGCTGCGGTGACTGCGGATTCGTTGGACAGGGCCATTCTGGGAGACATCCATGAAGCGTTTCAGTCTTATTGTCCTCATCATCTGCACAGGTTGCACGACGCTGCGGCCGATCGACGGCAATCCCGGCGAATTGCGACAGCGCATCTATTCAGGCGACCTGTTAAAACCAGGCGACCGCGTCGTGATTGTGGCTTCCGACGGCAGGGCCCACCGGTTTGTGATCAAGTCGATCGATGCAGGGCTCATCAAAGGCCGGTCTGAGTCCGTCCCGATCGAACAAGTGGTGAGCCTTCAACGGCGCCAATTTAGCCGCGCCAAAACGACTGCACTGGTAATTGGAATTGGACTCGCTTGCAGCGTGATCGGTCTTGCTGCCTATGCCGCCACTCACCTTTCAGTCGGCTTTTGAGACTCGAGGGCGCGGCGCAAATGGCATGGTCACGATTTCATCAGCGTATCCTAAGGCAGAAATCAAGCACTGAACCGGGCGAGGACATACGATTCCGCCATGAGATCTCGTCGGACACGGATTGCGGCCTCGGTCCGGCTACTGGCCGGAGTCATCACCCTGGCCATGATGAGCAGCTGCCATTCACGTGGCCTCATCTGCCTTACGGCGGATTGCGAGCCATTCGCTCTAGAGGGCTCCTTGAATGGGCTGGTCGGTTCAGGACTTGTTCTGGAGAATAATTTGCAAGGCCCCGGGGTGGGATTTTCAGGTCCATTGGCAAACGGAACACAAGTCGTATTCGGCGCCGGATTTTTGAACGCCCCTTACAATCTGGCCATACAAGCGCAGCCGAGATCTCCGGCGCAAACTTGCGTGATCGAAAACGGGTCCGGACCGGCCGGTAATACGCAGGTCACCAACATAGTGGTGACCTGCACCACGAACCCGCCGCGGTTCGCCTATGTTGCCAATCGGAGCTCAAACGACGTCTCAGCCTATACGGTCGATCCCTCGACTGGTGCCTTGGCGGCTCTCGCCGGCTCGCCCTTTCCCGCAGGGAATCTGCCCGTCGCCATCGCGATCGATCAGACCGGGCGGTTCGCCTATGTCGTGAATCAAGTGGACGCGACGCTGTCGGCGTTTAACATCGATCGCGACAGTGGGGCGTTAAGCGAAGTCAGCGGCTCGCCGTTTGCGACGGGACTTTCGCCCACCTCGGTCGCCATCGATCCATCGAGTTCATTCGTCTATGTGGCTAACGGCGGCGACGGCTCGCTTTCGGCCTACGCAATCACGGCGGCGAGCGGGTCGCTGACCGCGATCACCGGGTCGCCCTATGCGGTCGGCCATTCCCCTTCCTCCGTTGCCGTTGACGCGGTTGGAGACTATGTTTATGTGACAAACAAAGCAGATGGAACGATTTCAGCCTTCTCGATCCAAGTCGGTGCGGGTAGCCTGATGGCCACACTCGCGTCACCCTTTGCGGTGGGCGATGCTCCGCAAGCGGTAGTGAGCGATCCCTCCTCCGATTTCGTCTTCGAGGTCAATGCCGCATCTAACTCCCTCCTGGGTTTGGCCGGCATTGGCTCGGGAACTCCGATAGAAACCGGCGATTCACCCTATCCAACGGGCACCGCGCCTTATTCAATTGCCATGGATCCTCTGGGTCGTTTTATTTACGTCGCCAATCGAGGCTCGAATGATATTTCAGTGTTTCAGCTTGATAAGGGAGGGCTTTTGGACGTCCTTGCCACTGCACCGTTTGCCGCCGGCACTGAACCGTCGTCGGTGGCCGTCGAGCCGACAGGAAAGTTTACCTATGTCGTCAATACCGGATCGGGCACCGTCTCGGCTTATGCGATTCTCGCACCGAGCGGTGCGCTTTCGCCTATAAGCGGCTCACCCTTCACGACAGGGACGCAGCCTGCGGCGATTGCCATTTGCAATTAGGTTGCTCTTGCTCAGCTTGCTGCCCAAGAGCGCGAAAATTCGGCCAAATACCAGTCAATGGAGCGCGGATTCGCCATCACTTCTCGGTTGATGACTTTTTCGGGCGGCTGCCCAAGGAAGAGTTTCTTCAGGGGCACTTCCTGCTTCTTTCCGGAGAGGGTTCTGGGTACTTCCGGGGCTTGTGTGATTTCGTCGGGCACAAATCGGGGCGACAAGTCGCGTCGAATAGCTGCGGCGATTTTTGCTTTCAAGGCATCCTCGAGAACCATCCCAGGACGCAGCACCACAAACAGTAGCAGCCGGCTTTCCCGCCCAAGATACTCAAGATCGAGCACCAGCGAATCGGTGACTTCGGCAAGTGCTTCCACCACGGCATAGATTTCGCTTGTTCCCATACGCACGCCGTGGCGATTGATTGTGGCATCGCTGCGTCCATAGATGATGCAGCTGCCGCTGGGCGTAATCCTGATCCAATCGCCGTGGCGCCAGACTCCCGGAAACATGTCGAAATAGCTGGAGTGGTAGCGCCGGCCGTCTTGGTCACCCCAAAAGTACAGCGGCATTCCTGGTATTGGACGCACACAGACCAGCTCGCCCACCTCATCGACGACAGGCAATCCGTTTTCGCTCCAGGCCTCGACGGCTGCCCCCAACTGGCGGCATTGCATTTGCCCTGGCGTTTGCGCGAGTTCGCGATTGCCGGTGCAAAAGGTACCCGCCAAATCCGTTCCTCCCGAAATGTTGCACCACCAAATCTGCGGCGTGCCGATAGCCTCCAATTCCCGCGTGCCCCAGTTTTGTACCTCTTCCGGGAGCGGCGAACCGGTGGCCCCGAGCGCGCGAATGGCGCGGAGGTCGCCGCAACCGGAAAGGCGCAACGAGGCCTTCATGCAGTTACCATAAAAGGCGGCGCCGGCGCCGAAGAAAGTGACCTTGTGCCGGGCCGCAAAACGCCAAAGCACGGTCCAATCGGGACTGTCCTTCGATCCAAAGGGACTGCCGTCGTAGAGGCAAATTGTCGTGCCGCCCAACAGCCCGCTAATTTGCCCATTCCACATGACCCAACCGGTGGACGTAAACCAATGGTATCGCTCGCCGAGCGTTTCCTCTGCGTAGCTGGCGGCGATATCCGTGTGCTTGCCCGACGCCATGGTCGTCAGCAGCACGCCGCCGTGGCCTTGGACGATGGGTTTTGGCAGCCCGGTGGTGCCGCTCGAGTACAACACCCAGAGAGGATGGTCGAACGGCACCCACTGCGGCTCGAACGCGTTGTCCTCGTGCCCGGCATGCGAGACCGCGTCGCCAAACTTAAGTGCGCCCGGCACCCGGCGCGAGGCGTGCGGGCTTTCGACCACAAGGCTGGCTTGCAGCGTGGGCAATGCGGCCCGTAGCTGCATGACCATCGCACTGCGATCCGATGCTTTGCCGGCATAGTGGATGCCATCCACCGCGATGAGTATTTTGGGCCGAATTTGACTGAATCGGTCGATGATGGCCTGAGCTCCCATGTCCGGAGCGCACAGGCTCCAGATCGCGCCGACGCTCGCGCAGGCTAGAAACGCGACCACTGCCTCCGGACCGTTAGGCAGATAGGCTGCGACTCGGTCACCGCGCTCCACACCTAAGCTGCGCAGGGTCGCCGCGAGAGCAGCCGTTTGTCGCTCAAGCTCCGGCCAACTCATTTCTCTGATCTCGCCGAGTTCATTTTCGCTGATGATGGCAAGTTGGCCAGCCGCATGGGCGGCTGCCGAGTGGCGGAAAACATGACGTGCGTAATTGACCTGGGCGCCTTTGAACCAAACGGCGCCGGGCATGCGATCGACGCACAGGGCTGCCTCGAACGGCGTCGGCGACTCGATCTCATCGTAGACCCAGATGCAGCGCCAAAAGGCTTCAAGATCCGTTACCGACCAATGCCACAGTTCGTCGTAGTTCTTGAAGGTCAGTCCCCGGTGCGTCGCCAGCCATTCTTGGAACAGACGCAGTTGGGGTTTGGGGCGCACAGCAGTCACGCCTAGTAATGATCCGTGAAAGGGCCCAGCTTGCAGCGATAGCCTTCGGGCGGAGAGCTCAGCTTAAAATCCGCGGCGCGGCTGCCTTTCGGAAACGAGGCGAGGGTGGTCAAGGCCCATGAATTGAAGGCCTGCGTATTGATTTGCGGCCACATGTGTCCATGGCTGCTTGAACACGACACCGCAACGACGCCGGGGATCGAGTTGAAGTAGTTGGTAGCCGCTTGGGTCGAAGGCCGATAGTCGGCACATAGAACGCCCGAGCACTTCCAGAGATCATTCTCACCGCCCCAGACGCTGATCACGATGATTGGGTTGAGCCTTGCCGGCAACGGGTATGGGCCGACGCGGCCCTGGAATATTTTCGCAGGATCGGCGCGCACGGCTTCGCGGGCTGCCTCGAACGACAGGGCGCTGCCGTCGTCCTGGGTTACGTACCACTCGCCGGATATCGGCAGCCCGCCGGCCCAAAAGTCTGAACGAAACGTCAGCGCCCGATTGGTCATCGTGCCACCGGAGGAAATGCCGCCCAGGAACAGACGCCGCGCATCGAGAAGATAGGTTTTTGCAAGGCAGCGCACCGCCGCAATGAGAAAGCGCGAGTCGGGGCCTTCGTCATTTTTCCATCGCTCACCCGCGGTTCCGGCTCCCCGGCCTTCGGTCCAGGGACGCCAGTTCCAGCCATCGATGCCCGGACCGTTGCACGCGCCGGCGCGCAGGTCTGGATCCTGGTTCGCACAATCGCGTATCGGACCCAAGACCAGGAATCCCCTCTCGGCCATCAAGGCGTTGGCGCCGCTGCGGGCCACCTGCAGATTATCGTTGGTGGATTCGACCGTTCCGGTCAGCGGAACCCACACCGGCATCGGCTTGCCAACATTCGCCGGCGGTACGACGACGAAGGCTCTTTTGCTTCCGTCGATTGGGAAATCGACATTGAGACCTGGTTTCACCTGATAGTGGTCGGGACATTCGCCCGCGAGTGCCTTCGCGTCACTCGCACCCGCGGCAGTGGAGACCGAATTTGCCAAGAGCGCGGAGAAGGCGAGGAGCGCCGCCGCGCTGTATCTGCTGTACAACATGCGTGCTAGATTAACGCATGGGTTGAAGGAGCATCGATCATGTCAGCAGATAATATAGACGTGCGAAACCCCGCGGCGGCGCTCACGAATTCCTTGCGCGCGCATTGGAAGTTCTTCCTGATCGAAGGAATCGTGCTTGTCGTTCTAGGCATGATCGCCATCTGCGTGCCGCCCGTTGCAACCGTGACAGTGGAAATTTTCATCGGTTGGTTGATCCTGCTCAGCGGCGTGCTTGGGTTGGTCATGACATTCCAAACTCGGGGGTCACCGGGATTCGGTTGGTCATTATTGTCCGCGGTCGTGGGCATTGCCGCGGGAATCGTTTTGTTGGCTTGGCCGCTATCGGGGGTGCTGACGCTGACCGTCATGCTGACAGCGTTTCTCACGGTTGAAGGGGTCGTTTCCATCATGTATGCCCTGGCTCACCGACGCGAGAGCTCTTCCCGATGGCAAATGATGCTGCTCAGCGGCATCGTCGACTTGATCCTCGCGGGTCTCATCCTTGCCGGTCTTCCCGGCACAGCGGTCTGGGCGATCGGATTGATCGTGGGCATCAACCTTTTGTTCGGCGGCGTCGCCCTGGTCGCGATGGCCCTGCAGGCACGAAGCGGCGCCGTGCCGGGCACCGCTTAGCATGGTCGATACACGGGCCAAACCAGGACAAACCTTCCTACGGTTTGTCCTTGGTTTGATCGGTGACCCACGTCAACTCCCAGCTCTTTCCGCCGTCCGCCGAGATTGATTGTTCGAAGTGCGGCGATTTCGTCGTGGTTGCGGTCCAGACATAGCGCGTGAAAACGACCCGGCCATCCACAACTTCCTGATCGTAGAACTCGCCGCGGCCATTCTTGAATTCGCCGACGACCGGAGGCGGATACATGGCGCCATCCTTGGCGTTAGCCCACCAAATGCTCCATTGATGCGAGTTTGGGTTGTAAAAGCGCGTTGCCAGTCCTTCGATGTGCATCTTCTTGTCGCCGCTCTCGACGTTGAATTCTTCGACTTCCGCGCGTCCGCCGAAGACCTGACGGCAAACCACGGTGCCGTCCAATTCAACCCATTCTTTGGATCCCTTGTTCGCCTGAACCAACCGTTTCAGATGAATTTTCCAAGAGCCGACGAGAAAGTCAAAGTCGCGCTGCCCATCGCGCAGCGCAGCTTCCTGCGCGACCGTCACGCGAGGTGCGTAAAGCAGAAATACCGTCGCGGCGAGCGCCCAACCCGCGCGCGTGACTTGCAGCGGCAGCTTAGTCGAAGTGGCCATGCCAATCTCCCTTGAGTGAAAGTGAGCGCGGCCAGCATACGTGCCATACATGACAAGGCATGTCAGGATTTAACGCGCCGCACCTCCCATACCAGGAGCAGAGCACAAATGCTTCCGGCGACGACGATCGGCAGCAAGTCCATGAGCACGTGCGACGGCGAATGGCCCGCCGCTTTCAACATGCCACCGAGCTTGGGTCCGACGATGGATCCGATTCTTCCCATGGCTACCGCCGCGCCCACACCCACCCCTCGAATGCTGGTGGGGTAAGCGGCCGGCGCCATCGCATACAAAAACGCTTGAGCCGCAACCACCGCACAACCCAGGAGGAATACGATGCCGCAGATGATCGCAAGCTGAGCCGGCGATCTCGCCAAGGTGACGAGCAAAATCGGCAGGACCACGAACGTGACGACCACAGCCCAATTCTTCAGCCGTCCATTGAGCAGGTGACCCATCAATATTGCGGCCAGCGCGCCGCCGATATTGAAGCCGATCTGAGCCCCCGCCGCCTGGGTGCGGCTCAGTCCATCGCTGGTCAGGAGCGTGGGCAGCCAATTCAGGAGCAAGTACAGCAGCAGCAAGCCGAGGAAAAAACTTGTCCATAGGAATATTGTTCGCAGCGCGCGGCCGGCGGTGAATATGGCGATGAAGCTGCCGGATTTTGGCATGCCGGCCAGGTCGGGGATGGAGCCGCTCGTGGCTGCGTCGCGGATTCGCTGAAAAGCATTCGATTCCGGCAGCGCGAATGCCATGATGGGCGCCAAAATCAGAGGCAGGATACCTCCCACAGCGAACATCGCGCGCCACTGTGTTCCTGCCATCAGCAGACTGAGAAGACTGATCACCGCGCCGCCGAATGGCGTCGCTGCATAGACCATGGCGACTCGGCCGGCTTGTTGTTTGGGATTGCTGGTCTCGGCGACGAGGGCGAGAATCATAGGCAGGGCGCCCCCCAAACCTAAGCCGGTCAGCGCGCGGGTGATGACGAGCGACGGTATGCTCCATGCAAATGAAGTGAGCAGAGAAAAAAGACCGAACAACGCAACCGAAGCCACCAACACTTTTTTGCGCCCGACGCTGTCGGCAAGACGGCCTCCGATCAGCGCGCCAAAAAATAATCCAAAAGTACTGGCGCTGAAAAAAGTGCCGAATTGGTCGCTCGTGGGCTTGAATTCCGCGCCGATCCCCGCCGCCGCGACTCCGGCAGCTTGCAGGTCTATTCCTTCGCAGAATGCAGTCAGCACGCACAAGGCGATTGTCGAGCGCCACACAACAGATTCCGCAGCGGTTTTGTTCAATTGGCGCTCCCCGTTGTAGACTATTAAGCTATTAGTCATAGCATTTTGGTTGCTTATTCTGCGCTGTGCAACGGGGGAGCTCGAGGTTGCGATCCGTCCGGCAAAACGTCCCGAGTTTTTCGCTCTATGGCGAGCAAGGCACGGCCACTCGTGTGGCGGGACCGGTGCATGTCGAAGATATCCAATCCCGCAGCCGCAAATATCTTTGGCAAATCGGCGCACATCGGCATGCTCAGTCGTGTCAGTGCATATTGATCACCGCGGGACCGGCCAGTGTTGTGATCGAGGAATTGCGGACGAAGCTCGACGGACCGGCTCTCATCGTCATACCAGCGGGAGCAATTCACAGTTTTCGGTTTCGCGCCGACACGCAAGGTTACGTGCTGACGATCAATTTCCAACACCTGACCGAACTTGCCTCCGCTGCGCATCAGGCACCGATCGAAGAGCTTTTTTCTGTGCCGCGTGCGCTCGATTTCAGTCTCAACCCGGGGCTCGCGGATCGCGCGTCCCAGATGTTGGAATGTTTGTGCAAGGAGCTGCGGAAACCCGAAGCCGCCTCGATTCCCGTGGGCGGCTGGCTGGCGTGCTGTGTGCTGTATACGGTTGCCGAGGCGGTCAAGCATTCAAGCGTATCTGAATCCTATAGCGGCACGGATCTTGCGCGATTGAGGCGTTTTCGGCAGTTGATCGAGAATCGCTATGCGCAACATTGGCCTATTCAGCGCTTTGCCGCAGAACTGGGCCTGTCCGAGACCAGTCTCAATCGACTATGCCGCCGGTTGACCGGCAGCACGGGATTTGACCTGCTGCAACAAAGACTCGCATTGGAAGCGAAACGGCGGCTCATCTACGCGTCAGATTCCGTCAGCGGCATTGCCGGCGCTTTGGGATTTAAGGACTCAGCGTATTTCTCGCGCTTTTTCCGGCGCCACGGCGGCGTATCGCCGCAGGAATTCCGTCGACTTCATCGTGGCGGATAAGTACCGGTCTACATCGGAATCGTACGGTTCCTGGAAATTGCCGCTGCTACGCTTGAGACTCGCCCTCGTGTGGAAGCGCGTGCATGTCTCGTACTCAGGTGGCCATCATTGGCGCCGGTCCGTCCGGACTACTGCTCTCGCGGCTGTTGTCGTTGAGCGGCATCGAAAACGTCGTTCTAGAGCGCCAGAGCTCCGAGCACGTGGCCGGGCGCATCCGCGCCGGCGTGTTGGAGCAGGGCACCGTTGATTTGCTTATCCAGGCCAAGGTCGGCCAACGCATGCTCAAGGATCGCTTGGTCCACGATGGCGTCAGTCTCGCCTTTGCCGGCCGCAGCATCCGAGTCGACCTCAAGGCACTGACAGGCAGCAGCGTCTCGGTATATGGGCAAACAGAAGTCACCAAGGACCTCATGGAGGCCCTCACTTTTGCGGGCGGGCAATTGGTTTTCGAAGCGGCCGACGTGTCGATCGAAGGTTTCAATGGTCAGAATCCCACTGTGCGCTATCGGCAAGGCGGCAAGAACCATGAGTTGAGCTGCGATTTTGTCGCGGGCTGCGATGGTTATCATGGGGTTTGCCGCCGCAGCATTCCGCCGGCGGCGGTGCAGTCATTTGAGCGAGTCTATCCTTTCGGCTGGTTGGGGATTTTGGCCGACGTGCCGCCCGTCGATCATGAGTTGATTTATTCGAATCACGAACGCGGATTCGCCTTGTGCAGCATGCGCTCGGCCACGCGCAGCCGTTACTACGTGCAATGCAGCGTCGAGGACAAGCTGGAGGCTTGGCCCGATAGCCGCTTCTGGGACGAACTGCGCAGGCGCTTGCCGGAGCGAATCGCCGAGAGCCTGGTTACCGGACCTTCGATCGAAAAGAGCATTGCGCCGTTGCGAAGTTTTGTGGTCGAGCCCATGCGGTTCGGGCAGCTTTTCCTCGTGGGCGACGCCGCCCATATTGTGCCCCCGACCGGCGCCAAGGGGCTGAATTTGGCGGCTGCAGACGTTCGCGTCCTATGTCAGGGACTGGTGGAGCACTACAGCGGGACCTGCTCCGGCAGCCGGGCGCTTCTGGATCAATATTCGGAGTTGTGTTTGCGGCGAATTTGGAAGGCGGTGCGCTTTTCCTGGTGGTTCACCTCCATCATGCACAAGTTCTCCGATGACGCCTTCAATCACCGGGTGCAACTGGCGGAACTGGATTATTTGAGCGGTTCGAGCGCGGCGCTCGCCAGTCTCGCGGAGAACTACGTGGGGCTGCCCTTCGAGAAGCCGCTGTAAGCGGATGCCGGGCTGCTAAACGGCGGCCGCAGTCAGCTGCTTTTCCAAGCGATCCAAGGTCTGCATGGCGGGCAAACATTGCGCCACGCTGGCATTGGGTTCGCGCTTCTCGCGGATAGCGGCGAAGAACTCACGATCCTGTAGTTCGATGCCGTTCATCGAGACATCCACCTTCGAAACGTCGATAGGTTCGTTCTTGCCGTTGAGCAGCTCGTCATAGCGCGCGATGTATGTGCCGTTATCGCAGATGTAGCGGAAAAACGTTCCGAGCGGCCCCTCGTTATTGAAGGACAGCGACAGTGTGCAGATGGCACCGCTTGCAACCTTCAAGCCTATGCACATGTCCATGGCAATGCCGAGAATCGGGTGTTTCGGTCCCTCCAACGCAAATGCCTGCGCAGCCTGCTGCCCGGTTTGATATGCGAAAAGATCCACAGTGTGGCAGGCGTGGTGCCATAACAGGTGATCGGTCCAACTGCGCGGCTTGCCGAGCGCATTGGTATTGGTGCGCCGGAAGAAATAGGTTTGCACATCCATTTGCAGTACTTTGAGTTCGCCGGAAAGAACGCGCCTGTGAATCCACTGATGACTGGGATTGAAGCGGCGCGTGTGGCCGGCCATGGCAATCACGCCCGTCTCTCGCTGCACGCGCACCAAACGCTCTGAGTCGGCGAGCGAATCCGCCATCGGTATTTCGATCATGACGTGCTTGCCCGCGAGCATGCATTGCTCGCCTTGAACCGCATGCATTTGGGTCGGCGTGCTCAAGATCACCGCCTCGAGGCCAGGCAGCGCCAAGCTCTCCGCCAAGCTTCCGGTCCAGTGCGGAATCTTCCACTGCTGTGCGACTTCGCGGGCGGACTCGGCGCTCGAGCCTACGAGCGAAACCACTTCAATGCCCGGAATTTTAGCCATGGCTTCCAGATGCTTGACCCCGAACGCTCCGGTACCTGCAAGAGACACCTTCACGTGACAGTCCTGTTTTCCAGGATCATGAGACCGACGGCGGTGTTCGAAGCCGGCACGTGGTAGTGCCTATAGACCTCGGCAGCATCGGTATCGAGAGCGCCGCGCATGATGTGCCACATCACCATTTCCACACCCTCGGAGCCCGCTTCGCGCATGTATTCCGTATGGGTGATGCGAGTCAGGGCGAGCGGATCCTTGGTCATGCCGTCAAGGAAGGCCTTGTCGAAGTCACGGTTGATCAAGCCGGCGCGTTCGCCCTGCAACTGATGCGACATGCCGCCGGTACCGTAAATGACGACGCGCAGCTCCTGCTCGAAACTCTCCACCGCACGGCGAATGGCCTGACCGAGTTTGAAACAACGCGCGCCGGTCGGCGGCGGATACTGGACAACATTGACGCACAAGGGAATGACGGGAAAGGGCCATTGCACGGGCTGGCCGCAGGTGATGGACAGCGGAACGGTAAGACCGTGGTCCACCGGCATTTCATTCGCGATGGTCATGTCGAACTCGTCCAGGATGAGAGACTCCGCCATATGCCAGGCGAGTGCCGAATGCCCTTGCACCACGGGCACCGGGCGCGGTCCGAAGCCCTCGTCGGCGATCGGAAAGCGATCAGCCACCCCGATGAGAAACGTGGGGATGATCTGCAAAGAAAACGCGCAGGCGTGGTCGTTGTAAACGACGATGGCTACATCGGGCGCAAGTTTCGCAAGCCACTGACGCGCCGGTTCGTAGCCTTTGAAAAGGCTTTCCCAGTAGGGCGTTGCCGTGATGCCCCGATCCATGGCAACGCCGATGGCAGGCACGTGAGAGCAAGCAATGCCGGCGACGATGCTAGCCACGGGAGTCACCCGGTCCTGCGCCTTTCTTGTAGCGGTTGCCCTCGGGGGAGCGGCCGCCGGCCAGCATCATCTTTGCGTATTCTTCCTTTGACACTCCGGACATCATCGAAGCCACGTCTTGAAACGTGAGGCCGTCGCAGAAGGCGATCTTTATCGTGTAGTAGATATTGCCGCCGACTTTGAGCATGCCGAGCCAGTCTCGTTTCAAGACGGCGCGCCGCTGCTCCTCGCCGAGTACAAATTGATCGAGGTAAGCCGCTTCATCTTCTTTGAACTTGCGCCGGTTCTCTGCAATGTTGAGCGACATGCAAAACATGTTCAGGGCGTAGCCTTGACGTCCGCGGCGCGCGTCATACACGTAGGTTCCAGGAATGGTTTCGTAGTCGCGCGAAACCGTCATGCGCTCAACTTCGCGATGCTGGGGCGGGGCGCCGCTTGTTTTGAATGAATTTCCTTTCTCACGGTATCGCAGACCAGATTCATGGCATTGCGCATGAATCGACTCTTGGGCCGCAGCGAGGAGGTGACCATCGATAACGAAATCGTCAGCGTCGGTGCGAGGATGGGTTTGGCCAATACTTCGTCGTTCCACGGCGTCGAGCGTACGGCGTTGATGGGCAGAACCGCAAACCCATGTCCCTGTCGGACAAGATCGATGATCGCGGGAATCGATTCGATCTCGTGGGCCACCTGAATCTTCCGATCGACTTCGGCGAGTGCATGTTCGACTGCCATCCGCATGGTATGGGGACGATTGGGTATGACCAGCGGATAGTCGGCGAGTTGCGCCAAAGTGATGGACGCGGACTCCTTGCGGCGCGAGGTGCGGGGCGCAATCAGAAAGAGCTGTTCATCGACGACCGGGAGAACTTCAAACGCCGCTTGATTGGTTGCGTTGTACACGAGCGCGCAGTCGACTCTGCCGCTGTTGAGCCATTCCAAAATATAGGCCGACAACCCTTCCGCGGTTGCCAGACGCGCATTCGGCAAATTTTCGTGGAACGCCTTCACCAGCGGCACAGTGACGTTGCTGCCAAGGCTTGGCGGTAGACCGAGGGTCACGTGTCCGCTGTCGCCGTTGCGTCGATCGTTCAACTCCTGTTGAGCCCGGCCCAGTTGCGTCAAGATTCCCCGCGCATGCTCGAGCAACTGGGTTCCCGCCTCAGTCAGGGTGACGCCGCGCCCATTGCGCTCCAGCAAAGCTTGGCCGCATTCGAGTTCCAACTGCCGAACTTGACGGCTCAACGCCGGCTGCACCACCGACAGGAAGGCGGCGGCACGGGTGAAACTGCCGAATTCCGCGACATGCCGGAAGTACTCGAGTTGTTTTAGATCCATAAGGCGCGCCTTGTGATATCGCAATATGCGATAGCAGATATCTAACCTATTACGTTGCAGTATACGCCATACTACGCGTCTCGAATACCGGCCGAGCGTTCAATGCAGCGATCCATTCCTTGTCTATTCATGCGCGGCGGTACTTCGCGAGGTCCGTTCTTCTTGGAGAGCGACTTGCCGAGCGAAGTTTCCGCGCGCGATGCCGCATTGCTTGCCATCATGGGCTCACCCGATGCCCGGCAGATCGATGGTCTTGGAGGCGCCGACACCTTGACCAGCAAAGTGGGCATTGTGCGGCAAGGAACTTCACCCGGCGTCGACCTCGAGTTTCTCTTCGCGCAAGTCTCGGTAAAAGAAGCGCGGGTCGACACCACGCCGAATTGCGGCAACATGCTCGCCGCAGTAGTGCCGTTTGCGCTGGAAACGGGCCTGGCGCAAGCCCGCGGCGAACTTACGACATTACGCGTGCTGACGCGCAACACGGGCACCTTGAGCGATATCGAGGTGCTCACACCGGGTGGCCAGATTCAATATGCCGGAAGCGCACGCATAGATGGGGTGCCGGGAACATCAGCACCGATCAACATCAGTTTTCTCGATACCGCAGGCTCTGTCTGCGGGTCGTTGCTGCCGACCGGACACATCGTCGACCAGTTCGATCGAGTCGAGGTCACCTGCATCGACAATGGCATGCCGGTCGTCATCATTTCGGCGGCAGATCTGGGGGTGACCGGCTACGAGAGCCGCGATACGCTCAACGCCGACTCCGCTCTGAAAAAGAGAATCGAATCGATTCGCTTGCAGGCGGGACCCAAGATGAATTTGGGCGATGTCACCAAGCTGGTGGTCCCCAAGATGTGTCTGGTGGCCAAGCCGCGCACGGGAGGCCACATCAGCACGCGGACCTTCATTCCCCACGATTGCCACGCTGCGGTGGGCGTACTCGGAGCAGTGACGGTGGCGACCGCAGCCGTCCTTCCAGGAAGTGTTGCCCATCGCTGCACCGTCGTGCCCGCGGGCCTCAATAAAAGCATCTCCGTGGAGCACCCCAGCGGGGAATTCACGGTGGTGCTGGGCATGAATCCGGACAATCCGTCGGAGGTGGTGAGCGCGGCGCTGCTGCGCACCGCGCGGCTCATCATGCGCGGAGAGGTTTACATTCAAGATTCCACAGCCGGCGAGGTGATTCGATGATGGGACAATCTGGCATCGCGATCAATCAGGTCAACCGCGCGGATCCAAGCAGCGTCGCGGAACTTGCGAAGTTCGGCGTCGCGACGGTTCACGAGGCGATGGGCCGAACCGGATTACTGGCTTCCTACATGCGGCCGATTTACCCGGGCGCCAAGGTTTGCGGCACAGCCGTTACCATATTCGCGCATCCCGGCGACAATTGGATGCTGCATGTGGCCGCCGAATTTCTGCAACCCGGCGATGTCGTTGTTTTGGGCACTTCCTCCGAGAACACCGACGGGATGTTCGGCGAACTGCTCGCCACATCGTTTCGTGCGCGCGGCGCGCGCGGCTTGATCATCGATGCAGGCTGCCGGGATGTTGCGGAATTAACCGAGATGAATTTCCCCGTGTGGTCCCGAGCCGTTCATGCCAAGGGCACCGTCAAGGCAACGGTCGGTTCGGTCAACGTTCCCATCATCTGTGCGGGGGCGCTGGTTTGTCCCGGCGACGTGGTTATCGGCGATGCCGATGGCGTGGTAATCGTGCCGCGAGCGAACGCGGCCGGCGCGGCGGCGGCGTCGGCCGCGCGCGAGCAGAAGGAAGCCACCAATCGCAAAAAATTGGCGGGCGGCGAACTCGGTTTGGACATTTACGGAATGCGCGAGCCGCTCGCCAAGGCGGGACTGCGGTATTTCGCGGATGAGAGCGCATTCAATAAGGAGCCGCAAAAATGAATGCCATTGCGAAAAACCCGCTAAAGACTTGCCCGCCGCCCGATCCCGACCCGGTCACACCGACGCTGGTGTTGCCGCCCGGTGCGTGCGATGCGCATTGCCATGTCTTCGGGCCGGCCGGCAAGTTTCCCTATGCAGCCGACCGGAGTTACACGCCGCCCGATGCGCCGGTCGAGAATCTACGTCGGTTGCACGCGAAGCTGGGAGTTTCGCGCGCGGTCATCGTTCATGCCAGCTGTCATGGCACGGAGATGGAGGTTACCTTGGACGCGATCGCCTCGAGCGAAGGGCGCTATCGCGGTGTTGCCTGCGTCGAGGACCGCGTGACGGATCGCGAACTCGAACGCCTGCACACTGGAGGCATTCGCGGAATTCGCTTCAACTTCGTAAAGCATTTGGGGGGTGTTCCGGATCTGGGCGTGTTCTATCGACTCCTTGCGCGCATCAAGCCTCTGGGATGGCACGTCGTGCTGCATTTCGATGCCGACGACATCGTGAGTCAGGGCGAACTGCTGGGCCGCATCGATGTCCCGTTCATCATCGATCACATGGGGCGGGTCAAGGCGGCCGACGGGTTGCAGCAACCGCCGTTTCAGTCACTTCTCGCGCTTTACCGGAACAATCCCCTGGCCTGGATCAAAGTCTGCGGCGCTGAGCGCGTATCCATCGGCAAGCGGCCGTTTCTGGATGCCGTCCCTTTCGCTCAGGCCCTCATCAGGGAGGATGCCGGCCGAATTTTGTGGGGCACCGATTGGCCGCATCCGAACATAACCAAGGACATGCCGAATGACGGCGAACTGGTTGATCTGTTCGCGAAAATTTGCCCGGATACTGCGCTTCAACGGCGCATCCTGGTGGACAACCCGACGCGGATGTATTGGTCATGATCATCGACTGCCACGGTCACTACACGACGGCACCCGGCGAGTTGCAAAAGTTTCGCGATGCGCAGATTGCCGGCCTGAAGGCCGGTCTCGATGTACCGCTCAACGCCCAGGAAAAAATCTCCGACGATCAGATTCGCGACAGCCTGGAGAACGCGCAACTGAAGCTGCAGCGGGCGCGCGGCACGGATCTCACAATTTTCTCGCCGCGCGCCTCCGCGATGGCCCACCACATCGGCAACGAAACCACGAGCCAGCGCTGGACTCACGCGTGTAACGATCTCATTCACCGGGTCTGTCTGCTCTATCCGGACAACTTTGTGGGAGTTTGTCAGTTGCCGCAATCGCCCGGCGTGGCGCCGGAGCATAGCGCTGCCGAACTCGAGCGTTGCATATCCGAACTCGGCTTCATCGGCTGTAATTTGAATCCCGACCCCTCAGGCGGTCATTGGACTTCACCGCCGCTTACTGACCGTTACTGGTATCCGTTCTACGAGAAAATGGTCGAACTAGATGTTCCGGCCATGGTGCACGTCAGTTCGTCATGCAATCCTAATTTCCATGCGACAGGCGCGCACTACATCAACGCCGATACGACCGCATTCATGCAGTTCCTCACCGCCGATCTCTTCAAGGATTTTCCAACCTTGCGTTTCATCATCCCCCATGGCGGAGGTGCGGTGCCGTATCACTGGGGAAGATATCGGGGCTTGGCCCAGGATTTGAAGCGTCCGCTGCTCGGCGAGTACGTGTTGAAAAACGTCTTCTTCGACACCTGCGTTTATCACCTGCCCGGCATTGAATTGCTCCTCAAGGTCATTCCGGTGGACAACATTCTGTTTGGCTCTGAAATGGTGGGGGCAGTACGTGGCATCGACCCTGAAACCGGCCAGTTTTTTGACGACACTAAGCGCTATCTGGATGCGTTGAATTTGACCGAATCCGATCGCTATAAGATATTCGAAGGCAACGCGCGCAAGATTTTCCCACGCCTGAAGGCAAGTCGCGTCACGCGCTAGGGACGATGGGAAGCGTGATGGTCGATGGCGCTTCCTTGGAATTGTAGATGGTCAATGTGGGCGCCGGATTCGCGGAGTCGCGGTCACGCTCTCGATAATCCGCTCCGGCGACGCTCACCCTCATGCGATGCCCCGCTTTGAAGATATAAGAGATCGGCAATAGATCCAACTGCACGCGGACCGTTGCCCCCGGCGCGAGCGGCTGAACGTCTTCGCGATTGCTGCGACGCCAAGGTAGCCCGATATAATTCCACGGCGCGTCGACGACTTTGCGCAGCGAGGCGCGCTGCCGTCCATCGGTAACCGAAGTGACGTTGCCGTCGGGGGCAACATCTTCGAGGTATACGAAAAGATTCGCGTCGGTCGCATCCACGGATACCGAAAGATCAGCGATTGGGTGGCCGGTAACTTGGGCGTCCTGTTTCAATGCCGCTGAGACGAAATGCGCCGCGGCCTGCTCCACCGGGCATGGCTGGGCAAAGGGTCCGGATTGCAGGGCCGGCTCAAAACCGGGCGCGCATTTAACTTCGTATCGAATCTGGAAGCGTGTCGCCGCGCCGCTGGCCGAAGCGGCAAGCCGTGATTTGTCGGCAAGATGCAGCGAGAGCGGCGCTGCACCGGGAACCGGCCACGCGGACGAAGTCTGCCACTCGTGTCCCAGCGCTGCATTCACGGTGAAATAATGGATCGGAGCATCGCTATCGAAGCCGTTCGCGATTCCTTTCAAATAGAAATCGAAGAATCGGCGCATTTCTGCGAATAAGTCGAAGCCCTCGTTGCGACAATGCGTCCACGGCCCGACGATGATATGGCGCTTGTCGGGCGACCAGTTGTTGAACGTCACCCAACCGTCCTTGCGCAGGTCATCGCGCCAGCCACCCGTGATGTACAGCGCCACACCCGACTGCCGCATTTGGTCGGCATAGGCAGCGATGCTGCCTTCGCTCCAAAACCGGCTGGCCGTCAACGGGCTGAAATCGTCTCTATAAGGGATACCGCGCCACATCGCCGCAAGGTTGGTGCTCTTCTGATGTTCCTGCGCCGCCTGAAGCAGCAGCGTCTTGGATTCATCGCCGTCGACCGGCTTGGATTTCATGTCCTCATCGATCGTTCGCTGAACCCCAGTTCCCCATTGCGCGAATATTCCGCCGCGCAAAGTCCAATCGTACGTGTCCCACGCAAAACAACCCACGAACGCAGCGAGTAAATGCGGCGGTCTCACTGTAATGGCATGCATGGCCGCCGCGCCGGTATTGGAGCACCCTACGATGCCCACCTTGCCGTCCGACCAGGGCTGCCGTGCCAACCACTCGTTGACTTCATAGGCGTCCTGCGCTTCGGTGCGATCGTTGTATCCACGCCGGACGCCGAAGGAGGCGCTGAGACCACGGCGTTCCACGAATGCGACCACATAACCGTATTTCGTAAGGTCGGGTACAGCGTAAGAGGCATTGGCGCCCGGCGCAGAAACTAGCCTTCGATCAAAGGTGTGATGCCAGACGACCGGAAATTTGCCGTCGGCGGCCTGATCGCCGATGGCGGGTCTATACAAGTCGACGGCCAATCGCACACCATCGCGCATAGGCAGATAGAAAGAGGTCTTGATCTGATCCGGATAGAGAACCGGCGAAAATCCTTGGTAGACGCCAAATGCCGATTCTTTGGCCGCCGGGTCGGCCGCAAGGCCGAGCTGCGGTAGGAGCCAAAGTGCCGCGAGTAAAATTTTCCGACCAATGCGCCTCTGCATAAAACTCTCCTAGGGCTTTGAACGGCGCAGAATCTCATCGTGCTGCGGTTCATCGATCTCGAGCCAGCGCAACAGCTCTTCGGTGTGTTGTCCCGCCGCCGGCGGCGGAGCGTCGAGCGTTGGACCGTCATTTAAAAATTGAAAACCGGCGTTGAGGATTTCTATATGTTCATTCATTGGCAGCCCGGGCACGGTGAGCGGAATTTTCAATCCGCGTCGTTCGAGATGCGGAAGCGCGCAGGCTTGCGCGACGTCGCGCACCATCCCGCAGGGGATGCCGGCAACGCTCATGATTTCCTCCCATTCCACGGCCGGGCGCAGGCGAAAGGCGGCCGACAGGTAACCTTGCAGCGCTACGGCGTTCGCGCGCCTCAAATCCGGCGAGGCGAAGCGGGGATCAGTGAGCCAGTCATCGCGCTTCAGCAGCCGCGCCAAAGATTCAAACTGTCCTTGCTGAACCACCCCCAGCGAGATGAGCTTGCCATCGCCGGCTTCAAACAACGCCGCGGTGGGCTGGCCGCTGTAACCGGTGTTACCGGTCCGTTCCATTGGCTGGCCGGTCACCAGAAAAGGCACAACCGCCGATGCCATGAAGGCAAGGCTTGCGTCCATCATTGCCACGTCGATGAACTCACCCTGGCCGTTGCGCTGCCTTTTGAGGAGCGCGGCCAGGATTGCGAATGCCGCAGTCTGACCGGTCAGGGTGTCGACGACCGGAAATCCGACGCGCATCGGCGGATCGCCAGGGCCCCCGCCCAGTGACATCATGCCGCTGGTGGCCTGCACAATGTTGTCGATCGCCGGCCAGTCGCGCATCGGTCCGGATTGCCCATAACCCGACACCGAGCAATAGATTATATCGGGCTTGAGCGCGCGAGCTTCCAAAAACCCTAGGCCGAGCCGCGCCATGACGCCGGGCCGAAAATTCTCCACGACTACATCGCAGCGCGCGATGAGACGGCGGGCAGCTTCTTGCGAGGCGGCATGCTTCAAATCCAAGGCCATCGACTTCTTGCCGGCATTCACCGCAATAAACGCCGGAGCCATGCCATCGTAGGCACGATCAGCACCGTAGTTGCGCATCGCATCGCCCCTGCCGGGCGCTTCAACTTTGATAACTTCCGCCCCCAGGAGCCGCAGCAAATGGGTGGCATAAGGACCGGCCATGATGTGCGTGAAGTCCGCGACGCGAATGCCCTCAAGTGGTTGCATCGGCTCTCCCGGCGCATTTCACGGTTCCTGTCTGCTGGATACCCTGCGCAATTTGCCGCGCGTAGCGAAATACCGCGGCGCCGTCGATTCCGAAGCGGCTGAGCGTATCCGCGCTGTGTGAGGCATCCTCTTCATACAGTTCGTCAAAGCGTTTTTGCTCCTGTGCACTCACCGGAATGAACTGCACCTGTTGCGCTCTTCCTTCTGTTTCGCCCGACTGAGCCGCTGCGCGAGTCTCTTTTGCCATCGCCGCCTCCCAAATGGGTATCGATGCCTCGAGTAGATGCCGGTCCTGCAGGGTGAGCGCAGACCAGCGCCGTTCGCTCATTGCCCTGGCAGGATAGGCGCCGCGCGGCACCTCAAGCTCGGTGTAATGCTTCGCCACTTCGCCAAAATGCAGCGACTTCAATGTGTCGGCAGGCGCCACCACCGCATCGAGCACGCCTTTCGCCAAGCTCGAATACACTTCTCCCATGGGCATCGTCACCGGATCCGCGCCGAGATCGCGCATCACATTGAGCAATTCGGTGGGTACTCGGATTCGCATTCCCTTCAAATCGGCGAGGGTATGAACCTCACGAGTGCGGCTGAGCAAACCCGGCAGCGTGCCGCCCTGAATTGCCAATACTTTCAGGCCTTGCATCTCGGCGGCATATTCGGGGGAGTCCGCGGCCAAGCATCGATACATTTCGACCTGCTGCTCGAATGTTTTTGCGCCGGCATAAAAGCCGGTCTGCACACGTAACAGATGTGCCCCGCCATGCGCATAGATCGGCGTGATCAAACCGATGTCCGCCACACCGTGCCGCAGTTCGATCAACGATTGGTCGGAGGAGATCAAGCCACCGGACCAGATGGGCCGAATCGTCAGGGAGCCGCCGGACTTCTCCGCGACCCACGCCATCCATGCTTTGTCGGCGCGACTGAAGGTGTGGTTCGGACCGTACGGCGTCGCATAGGTCAGCACTGTGGCGCACGCGCCGCTCGTCGCAAGCCCCAGAAGAGCACCGCAGATCACCTGCGTCAATCGAGTCATGTCAGCCCCGCTTTTTTGAGGAATTCGGCCACATGATTCACCATCTCTACGTGGCTCCAACCTTTCGAATCCACCATGTCCGCGTTCAGCGCCAAGGTCGGTACCCCTGCTCGTTCGAGGGATTGACGGGTGAGCAGCGTACCGCTTTGCGAGAGGCGGCTATCCGGCGGCACTAGAATGAGCGCGGCATCGATTTCGCAGCGCTTCGCTTCGCTCACCATCCAGCCGTTCATCCAGGGCGGCAGGTGTAGCACTTCGTTCATGGAACAAATCCGGCTTGCAAGCTCATGTAGCGGCTTGCCGGATAGCTTGCGGATGTACTGCGGCCCGGCGAACGGCATGTACATCGACCAGACAAAAACGGCGCCGAGCTGCTCTTCCAGAGCGTTATAAAAGCCCGGATCGTGCCATAAACCGGCCCCGATCCACATGAGACGGATGCGCTCGTTGCTGCTGACGGAAACTCCCGCCTTGACCCGCTCCGCCACCTCGTCGCGAAAGCGCTTAGCGTGCGCGACGGCCCACTCGGAGCCTCGATGCCACTGGGGAATCATGGTATTCGGCATTTGGTCGGCGATCGATACCGGACACGGCCGCGCTGCGCCGATTAATTGCGCCGCCTCGGCAATGTATCCTTCCTGCTCGTTGATCTTCTCCATCAGTGCGGTGAGTTTTGCTTCGCTGAAACGCCGGCCGGTTTTCTTCTCCAACAGGGCAATCAGGACCCGCATTTCCTCGACCAGCAGCTCGATGCGATCGGCCTGAAACACCTCTTCCCACTGGTCATTGGACTTCTCGAACCAGGCCGCATCCTTGTGTGTCCAGGCAGGCGCTTCGAGCGGAAAGAATTCGGTGCCGAGGGCAGCAGCCCATTGGCCGAAGACATGTTGAATGCAGTCGCAGGTTAGACGCGCCACGAGGGCGATGGGTTTGGGCAGCCCTCCCCAAGGCGCGCTGCCGGGATCGTTGGCGAGCGTGCAGGCAAGCCCGAGAGAACAATAACGGCAGCCATTGCCGGGATAGCCGCGGTCCTCCAGCACTTTGAAATACCGCGCCGACAACTGCTTGGCCGAAATGTATGCCGACCACCATTGATTGGTGATCAATGGAATATCCATGGCGTGAAACAGCTCATGCGGAGTGTCGGCCTGCGCAACAACGAACGGGTCGCCGTTCTCGACGACGCGGCGTTTCAATTCCGCGGCAAACTGCCGCTGATGCGCGAGGGCGTCCGCGGTGCACTGCAAGTCCTTGCGGCTGCGCGAGGCATCGGCGGTCATTGAAACACCCCTTTCAAAATCAATTCCGAGATGTGCGCAGGCTGCAATCCGCAAATTTCCTGAGCAATCGACAACGAATGCTCGCCTATGCTCGGGGCTCGATAGGGGTGTAATTGGTGTCCCGAAAGCGTCAGCGGCGTTCGCAAGTGACCAAACGTGCCGAGAACGGGATGGCGCAACGGAAGGAGAGATCCTCGTGCCGCGAGTTGCGGGTCGAGATCCACGAGATCTTCAATGTCCTGAACGACTCCGGCGGCGATGCCGGCTCGTTGCAGCTCATCCACCAATTCTTCGCCGTCGAGATTGCGGCTCCAGGCTTCGATCGCCGCATCTCTCGCCGTTGCGTCCGCCGCATTGCTTATGTTCGCGAACCGCTTCAAGTTTTCCCAATCGGCAGCGGTTGATAGAACCAGGGCAATCCACCGATCATCGCCGCGAACGGCGTAGACCCCTTGATGAAAAATGCGGGGATCGCTATTTCCTTTACGCTGAGCTCGGACTCCGGTTTGAGTCTCCAAGACGGCATCGCGCATTTGTTGGACGCAAATTTCATACATGGACGCGTCAATGTGCGAACCGCGGGCGGTTTCGCGGCGATGCTGAAGCGCGGCGGCGACGGCCGCCGCCATGACATAAGGAACGATCACATCGCCATAAGGAACCGCGCCGGGGATGACTGGATCTCGATCCGGCCAACCGGTGAGATAGGTTCGCCCGGATAGCGCAGCGCCGGTGCCGTCGACCCCCCAGCTTTGCGCCAGCGGTCCTGTCTGGCCGTAAACGCTCCCCGATACCATGATCAGCGCAGGATTGGCTTTGGAGAGCGACTCGTAGTCGAGGCCGAGCTTTTGCATGGTGCCAGGCGAAAAATTTTCGACGATGACATCCGCCCACTGAATCAGGGGTTCGAGGACTGCGCGGCTCTCGGGGCGTTTCATGTCGAGCGCGAGACTGCGTTTCGAGGTGTTCAGATGCGCGAACCACGGCTTGTCGTCAAAATTGCCGGGATTCGAGGCGCTGACTTGAACATCGAGACGCGTCAAGCATGCGCGCGTACGGCTTTCGACTTTGATGACATCGGCGCCCAAGTCACCCAAAGTTTTGGTGGTAATCGAGCCGACCAACGCCCAGGAAAAGTCGAGCACGCGTACTCCGGCCAAGGGCCCGGCTCCGGTATGCCGCGAATCGGTTGCCGCGATGTTTTTGCGCGAAGCCAAGCCTTGCGCGGCCTGTACGCAGACAAATCGTCCCGGCACTCGAGCTCGGTCCCGCCGAACCGTCCAGAAGTTGCGGGCTGCCAGATGGGAGTCTCTGAGCACGTCGGATGGTTCCGCAACAACCGTGGCGTTGATTCCGCGGCGGTGCCCCTCTTGGGCAATGTCCTGCTTGGTTCTCGTGCGGAAGAACGCCTCGATCGCGTGCTCCCACGAAGCCCTGGTCGCCGAATCCAGAGTGGATCGGTTGTAGGCCAACCAATCAACGCCGTGCAACGGGTTCGGCATGCCTTGTTCGCTCATCCAGTCGCTGAGCGCGCGATTTGCGGGAGCCCCAAACCGTCCCGTCATCAACGTATGGAAGCACCACCCATCGGCGAGCGGCCAGATGCAGCGTACGGTGGCCAAGCCATAGTTGAGGGCGCCGCCAACTCTCGATAATTTGCGGCGATCAAATTGCCACGCCAGCACGCTGTTGAACTGCCGTGAAAACGCCACCTCTTGGACGGAGACATCGACCATTTGTCCGCGGCCCGTGAGACCGCGCTCGTAGTGAGCCGCCAATGCGCCTGCGGCTGCCACCATGTCGGCATGGAATTGGCAGGCATCGAGTGCTTCTTTGACGGGCGCCCTGTCAGGCGTCCCCGTAAGCCGCAATACGCCGCCCATCGCAGAGGCAATCAATTCGCCACCCCGCCAGCGTGCGCGGGGCGCGTCGGCGCCGAACGTGGTGACCGAAACGTGAATCAAGCGTGGAGCGGCCCGCTGCAGTCGCTCCGTGCTCCAGCCGTGCTCGGCGAGCTTTGCCGGACCCAACCCTTCCACAAGAAAAGACGCGTCGCTGAGTTGCGCCTCCATTTCAGCCAAAGTTACCTGCAATACCGTTGCGCCCAAGGAGGTTAAAAACCTCGGCAGCGAGCTGTCGGCGGCCGACATCAGCGCGAGCACGCGATGGCCGTTCAGCAAGTTCATGTCCTTCCCTCGAGTCCGAGGGTGAACGATTTGACTTCCTCGAGCGCACCATCGCTCAAGTCCCAGCGGCGTCGAACCAACCGCAGCGTTGCAATGCCGCTCTCCCGTAAGGCGGATATCTCGGCCGGCAAGTCCCAAATCAGGGCATCTTCCTCTTCGATCAACCAGATGATTACGCCGTCCGCGGCAACGCTCTCGGCCAATTTCCTGATGGTGGACGCGCGATCAACAAAGGCGCGGGTGCTGACTTCCAGCATGTGATAGTGGTCGGCAATCGCCTCCAGAGAACCTTCAATTGGAATCAGCGGTGAGCTCACCGACCTGGAGGCATACGCATCCCCTTCGCTGACCACGTTGCCGCCGCCTTCCTCGACCGCGCGATGCAGCCGCTCGTCGGGCGGCGAACTGCCGATGAGCAAAAGGCGCGGCCCGCTCTCCGGCAAAGTGGCCTGCGCCAACCAGGCGCCAAAATCCACGTCAAACTTGGCGGCATCACAAAGGTCTGCGCTCCGAAACGCCCGATCCATCAGGCTGCCGCGAATGCCGGCTTCGAGCCGGCGCATTTGCATCGCTCTGTGAAACAGTTCCCGTCGCCGGTTGCGTTCGCGAATAGCTCCGGGCAAGGCGCTCGACACCACGCCGAGTTCATCAGCCAGGCGCCGTGTGGCGAGCCGGCTGTGCAATTTGCTGGAATCGCGCGGTATTTTTGCCAGGTCAAAAATGAGAGGCACCGGAGCATCCCGAAATTGCTGAGTGCGCAGGTCGCTCAAGTAATAGTAGAGGCGCTGGGCGCTGTCGTTACTGCGCGGCAGGATGATCGAGTGCATGAAATCCAGCGCGCCCTGAAGGTACTGCTGCGCTATCGAGCGCACATCCGGCATGAAGGTCGATTCCAAATACCGGTCCGCGGTGTCGGTTTTGGCGTCGGCCGTGCTCGCGAGACGCACGGGATACGCGCCGCTCGCAATAATGAGCTCCACCGGTATTTCCGCGCCAACGAAGCCGATCACCTTTTGCCCGCGCTGCGCATGTGCGCGGGACCTCGCGAGAGGATCGTGCAGCGCCTCGGCCACTTGCTGTTCGAATGCGTTCATTGTCCCAGCGCCTTGGGCAGGGCAAGCACGAGCGCCGGCACGAATATCAGCAGCAGCAAGTGCACGAAATCGGCGATGAGAAACGGTACGACGCCGCGAAAAATGCGGCCAATCGACACGTCTTTCGCAATTCCGTGAATGACGAACAGATTCATGCCGATCGGCGGGTGTACAAAGCCGATTTCCATTGCGCGCACCAAGAATATGCCGAACCAAATCGGCGATAACCCCATTTGTTGAATGATCGGCAGCAGAATCGGCGTGGTGAGCAACATCAGCGCCAGGCCGTCCAACACGGAGCCCAGCAGAAGCAGCAGCACCGCCATCACCAGCAGAGAAACAATTCGGTTGCCGCTGACCGAGGCGAGCAGTACCGAGACTTGTTCTGCGATTCCGGTCAGGCTTATGAAGACTGAAAAAATCAGTGCGCCAATGATGACGACGTAAATCATTCCGCTCGTCCGCAGAGTCTGCCTGATCGCGTGACCCAGACTGCTCCAGTTCAAGCGTCGTCGCCAAGCGCACAAAACCAGCGCGCCCAGCGCTCCCACGGACCCGGCCTCGGGCGGTGTAAACCATCCCAACGCGATACCTCCTATGACGACCAAGACCAGCAACCCGATGTCCACAATTCGCAGCAGCGCTCGCCGGCGTTCGGTCCACGTGGCGCGCCCGGTCGCGGGAGCAATATTGGGTTTGAAATGGCACAAGATGACGATCACCAGGCAGTACAGCAGTACCTGAGTGATCGCCGGCACAATTGCGGCGGTGAATAATCGCCCTATGGATTGTTCTGCGATAATCCCGAACACGATCAGGGCGCCTGAGGGAGGTACCATTTGCCCCAGTGTGCCTCCTGCCGCGACAGCGCCGGTTGCCAGTTCGTCGGAGTAGCCCCGCTTGCGCATCTCCGGAAGAGCCACCAAGCCGATGGTCGCAGCCGTCGCCAAACTCGAACCGCTGATGGTTCCAAAGCCTGCGCAACCGCCGATCGAGGCCAGCGCCAATCCGCCGCGCCGGTGCCCGATCATGCGGGCTGCCGCGTCGAAGAAATCGCGGCTCGCATTGGCGGCGAAGCACAGATGTGCCATGAGGAGAAACAACGGAAGCACCCCGAGTTCGTAGCGCGATAAGGTATCGAATAGAATTACGCTCGATTTAATGAGCGCGGGTTCCAGCCCCAGCAGAAGCGTCATGCCGGCCATGCCGACCAGTCCCAGCGCCACGCCGATGGGGACCCCCACGGTCAAAACGATCAGCAGCGCGAGCACGCCTATGAGTCCAATGAGCGGAGAGCCGATCATGGGTCGGCCCGCCTTCCGAAGGCGCGAACCAAATAGATAACCGTGACCGCCAGCACTGCGATGATGCTGACAATTCGCAACGGTGCGAATGGAATTCGCAGCAACTCACTTTGTTCGTACCCGTTGCGCAAATCGAACGCAATCCATACGCTGCCGACGCTAAGTGCGGCAAAAAATACTGCGCTGAGCAATGCGTGCACTCGTTCCATGACGCTTCGGCGGCGCGGCGAGAGGCGGTCTATCAACAAGTGCACCACGGCATGTTTCTTCGCAACGGTCGCCAAGACGATTGCAGCGGATGAGGCGAGCAGGATGGCGGCCTGCATCAGTTCAATCGAGCCGAGCAACGGAATTCCGAGGTGACGCCCCAGCACTGCAACCGCATCCGCCCCAATAGCGAACAAAAGACCGGCAGCCCCTACATAGAACAGCCATCGTTGCACGCCACGGGCGGGTTCGACGTCGGCGTCTTGAGGTTCAGTCATGCGGCTACGACCATATCATCGCGCGCACGCAGCGAAAGCGCAGGCAGCCCCGCCTCGCGGGTAATTCTTGCGACATAGGCGATCGTTGCGGCCGCGTGCGGCTCGTCGGCAATGACAGGTCGGCCCGGCGCTTCAACATGCACCGGCACAAAACCCGCCTCAATTCGTCCGTCATCGTGCCACTTCAGGCGTCCCAGCATCCCGTTGACCGCGTCGGGGTGAAAAGGCGCTAGCCAATACTGCGGGTCCGGTTCGAATCCAAACAGCTTCTTGCGCCGCTCCACCCACGCAGCTCGAGCGGGGTTGTCCTGACCAGGGCTCAGCGCGCGAGTTACGACGCACCCGTTGCCAAGGCCATGGAAAATCGGTTTGCCGCGGTAGAATTCCATGCCCCGAATCAAATGTGCGTGATGGCTGATGACGACTTGCGCGCCCGCATCGATCGCCGCCCAAGCGACAGGGCGTTCGTAGGGCGCCAAGCGCGCCGGTATGTGCACCAGCCCCTTATGCAGCGCCACGACAACGAAACGATCGTCGCTCGATGCCGCTGCGATGTCGGCTTGCATTTGAGAGAGGGACTCAAGGTCCGGCGACTGCAATGACGCCGTGGGAGAAATCTCGCCTCCATCGGAGGCGACGATGCGTACATAAGCGCAGCCGGCGCTGGTCTCGGTCGCCCAGCCCGCCTGCGGGCCCACGCAGTTATAGCTCAATAGCGCGACGCGCCGTTCGCCACAGCGCAAAAGCGCCGGCCGACGCGCCGACTCCAAGTTCACACCCGCTCCGGCGTGCTCCAGGCCTAAGCGCGTCAGCTCATCGCGTGTGTCGGTGATACCCAGGCTTCCGCAATCCGCTATGTGATTGCCCGCGAGCGTTACTGCATCGAAGCCCGCACGTCTAAGCGCTGCCAGATTCGCCGGGTCCGCCCCAGGCGCCGGCACGTCGCCGTGCATTTCGGTGCATCGATTCGTATGCGGAACTTCCAAATGGCCAATTGTGATATTCGCCGCGGTGGTCAAGGGGGCAATGCCGCTTAGCCAATAATCCGGGCGCGGCTCGTCCAGAACCAAGTCGCCGGTAAATATGAAGTCGAGCGCTGGCATTATCCACCTGTGGATTGCTCTTCCCTGAATCCCCACGGGATCTTGCCTCAAGGACAATTCGTTTGCAATGTAAACGAATTGGCCGAATGCGCAGGACATCTGCAGGCCGATTCAAAAGCCTCTACATAAGGGCCTAATGCGGCGCCGCGAAGGGCTCAGACGGTGCGCCTATCGATCCGACAAAATAGTTAGTGATATAAACGATTATGTCTTAGACTCGGAACATCTCGCATAGAGGGTTGCCAAGTGATGAACAGAAGACAGGCTACGGTAGGCATCGCGAGCGCGGGGATTGCCGCCGTGGTCTCGCGTATCGGCAGTGCTCGCGGCAATTCGGCCGCGCCTGACCCGGTGGTCAAAACGAGCCTCGGCATGGTGCGAGGCATGGAGCAGAACGGTGTTCTCAGCTTCCTGGGGATGCCTTACGGTGCGCCGACCGGCGGAGCCTCCCGTTTCCTGCCGCCGCGGCCGGCAGCTGCCTGGAGCGAGGTGCGCGATGCGAGAGCTCATGGCGACAGCTGTCCTCAGGTCCCGTTGGGCGCATCGCCTTTTGTGCGTAAAACAGCGGCGGAAGCGGCCCCGCCTTCGGCGATGCTGAAGCAGCTGGGCACGCTGTTTGCCCGGCCGAACCCTGAACCGCAGATGTCGGAAAACTGTCTCGTGCTCAATGTCTGGACGGCAGCAGCCGATTCTGCCAAACGTCCCGTCATGGTGTGGCTGCACGGCGGCGGCTTTGCGGTGGGCTCAGGTTCGGCGCCCGCCTATGACGGGACCCATTTGGCGGCGCGCGGAGATGTCGTGGTGGTGACTATTAATCACCGGCTCAATGTTTTTGGACATCTCTACCTGGGCGAACTGGCCGGCGAAGCTTTTAGAGAGTCCGGTAACGCCGGCATGCTTGACGTGGTTGAGGCACTTCGATGGGTTCGCGACAATATCGCGGCCTTCGGGGGAAGTCCTGCGAACGTCACGATCTTCGGCGAATCCGGGGGCGCGGGGAAGGTCAGCGTCATTTGCGCCATGCCGGCCGCGAAGGGTCTCTTTCACAAGGCAATCATGCAGAGTGGTCCGTGCCTGCAGATTGCGGACAAGGCGCGAGGAACCGCGATTGCGCGGCAGTTGCTCAGCGATCTTGATCTGTCCCCCAAGCAGATCGGCGAGCTGCAATCGATGGATGCCCTGAAACTTGCTGCTGCCGCCGATGCGGCGGAAGTGAAAGTCGTGCCGCGTGTGCTTGGGTTTGGTCCGATGGGATTGATTCCCCTCGTGGATGGTTCGGTCATTCACCATGATCCATTCGATTCGGCGGCGGCGGCGGAATCGGCCGATGTGCCATTCCTCGTTGGGTCGACCAAGGACGAAGCGGTGCTTTTTGCGGGTCCGTTCCCGCAATGGGGTCAATTCACGGAGGCCGAAGTGATTGATCGCTTGCGGCCTTTGGCAGGCCAACGCGCCGAGGACGCATTGCGTCTCTATAAGAGACTTCATCCGGCTGATTCGCTTTCGTACTTGCTGGCGGATGCGGTCACGGATTATTGGATGCGCCAGGCAGCAAACAGGGTGGCTGAGCTGAAGGTCAAACAGGGACGCGCCACAGCTCATGTCTATGTTGTGGAGTGGCAGATCAATCCTGATCTGCGCTGTCCGCACGGTACGGATGTTTCACTGGCGTTTAACAATCCCAACTCATCGCCGGCGATCGCCAACGCCAAAGATGCGCAAAAGGTGGCAGATCAAATGAGCGCCGCTTGGGTTGCATTTGCGCATAGTGGAAATCCGAACAACTCTAAGCTGCCGCATTGGCCGGCTTACGCATTGCAATCGCGCGCGAATATGGGATTCAACAGCATTAGCCGCGTCGTCAATGACTATGACCGTGAGGCGCGCGAATTCTGGGAGAAAGGCTAGGGCAGGTTAGGGATGGATGCGCCGCAGAAGGGTAAATAGCTGAGCGAGTTCCTGTGCGGAAAATAGGCGGGTGAAACGCGTCTCGTGCTCAAGCATCTCCTGGCGAAGTTTGTTGAGTTCCGTCTGTCCTTTGGGCGTGAGATAAATACCTTGGCGGCGCCGATCGATCGCCGACTGCCGGCAGAGCACGCATTGACGGCGCTGCAATCCCTGCACCAGGCCCACAACGGTTGCCTTGTCGATGTCCAGCTGATTCGCGATGTCGATCTGTGCAACGCCGGGATTGGCTTCGACCAGAATCAATAGACTGAACAAGGCGGGGCGTACTTCACCTTCGCCCACTGTTCTGCTGAAGTCCCTCCACAAAGCGATTTCCGCACGGCGAACGTTGTAGCCCAAAAGGTTTGGCAGCAATCCGACGCTCAAGGGCTGCGATGGCGCCTTGACTATTTTGGCCCGGGTTTTGGCACGCCCGCCTCCTGCACGACGACTCTTAGCGCGCTTCATGAATTCCTTGGCTGGCAGAACGGTTCTTTATCACCATAGATTGCCACGAACCGGCCGCAGTCAACAAATTACCTTCGCGGCCGGCGCGCGGCAGCTGCCGGGCGCCGGACCGATGGTCCTAGAACTTTTTAGCGATTTGCACGGACACTAAGCGGCCGATGGCGCTCGCCACATTCGGGTCAAATCCACCGCCGCCATTCGGACTGATCGGAATGTTCACGTAGGGCGGGTCTTTGTCGAACAGATTGTCGACATGCACCGTGAGGCTCAAGTCCTTGCTCCAAACCGCCGGAAAGCTTTTGCCCAAGTCGTAAACCACGTTCAGATCGACCGTGGTATAGCTGCTGACCGACTGGCTCGGCGTAGTTTCAGTGTTGGTGTAACCATTCTCATAGTTGACGAATGCCAGCGCCGAAATAGGACCCGCGCCCCAGCCAACGCTGCCACGCATGCGCAATCGCAGCGGAAAGCCGATGTTGTTGAGTTCGTCAAAACTCGGACCGCCGGGCGTGAACGCGACGTCATACTTGAAGGTGTACGTTCCGGTGAGTCCCACCGTCCAGGTACCTGAATGATCTGTTGGAATGGAGTAGCTACCGAGGAAATCGACGCCCTGTGTGACCGTCGTACCGAGATTCAATTCGAGGCCATTCACGAACACGCTGGGGTTCGCCAGGATGGGACCAAATACCGGGCCGGGCACTACGTATTGATTGATCAGCGCGGTACATTCCGCGGAGGGACAGCGGTTGATCAACGAGCCCAGCTGCGTCGTCTGCTGCAATATGGTCAGATCGCTCAGGTAGCTTGAAATCTGATTCTTATAATTGATGTTGAAGTAGTTCAAGCTCAAGTGGGCTTCCTTGACGGGCTGGTAATCCACACCGAAGGAGTACGTCTTCGCAGTTTCGGGCTTGAGCTGCAGATTTCCCCCGCCCAAGGTGTACCCGACGGACGTGCCGGTGGTGGACAGGGGGTCGGAATAAGTCTGCACAAAGACGCCCTTTAGAGGCCCGACCAATTCCGACAACAGCGGCGCCCGGAAGGAGGTGCCGTAGCTCGCGTGTACCGTCACGCCATCCACGGGAGACCAGTTCAAGCCGATTTTCGGGTGCGAAGTGCTGCCAAAATCGCTGTAGTTCTCGTAGCGGCCCGCCACGTCGAGTTCGAGACGCTGCAGACCCGGCATGGCATTGTCCGCGCCGAAGAAAGGCAACAAAACCTCCGCGTATCCCGACACCGAATGGCGATCCAACTGCTGGCGGATTATCGTATCGGCACCGCCCGGCACCCCCGAATTGATGCCGTAGAGCAATTCGTCGTGACGCCATTGTCCGCCGATCGCCGCGCGTACGTCGCCGCCCGGCATATGGAACAGCGGTCCGTCCAGCTTGCCCTCAAACACCTGTTCGCCGGTGTCGCCCGGCGCGTAGAAACGGCTGGCAAAGACGCTGTTGAGCACGGCTGGGGAATTGGTTCCGCCGAATACGTTTAGTGCCGTAGACGGGTTGTTGCTGGCGAGAGCCGCAGCCAGATTGCCGTTGTTGAGTTCTTGAATCTGCTGATCACGGTCATGATCCTTTCCGGCAGTGCCGTCGAATCCCAGGTGCCATTCATGACCCAATTTGATATCGATGCCGAGGGTGCCCTGGTAGTTTTCAGAGTGCCCGATGCTATAGGCATTGTTGCCGAGGTCGTTGCCGAAGAAGTAATTCACCTGTTCGCAATTCGGAGCGCCCGGCGCGGGCGAGCACGGTGAGAGCACTGCGCCCGGAGGTGCGACGAAGAAGGCGTTGGTCGTAGGAACTTCAACCGGGCCCGTTACCTGCTGTACAGCCGAGGTAAAAGTGCGGCGCGCGTAGGTCGCGTCGCCGTAAATGCTGAGGAAGTCGCCGATCTTTTGATCGAAGGTCAACGCGACATTGTTGTGCTCGACTTCGGGCAGGATGTCTTGAAACTTGGCCACATCGCAGCGATTGGCGGTGTTCGGCAGCAGCGCGCCTGCGTTGGCCGGCGTCACGCCCCCCGGCGGAATTGCATAACTTGTGCCGCCCGCCACAATATTGCCGGGGTTGCACTGGGTGCTGCGATAGTCGGTTCCGCCGCTGCCGGTCTGATTCGACTCGAAGAAATCCCGATTCACACCGTTGAGATCGGAATGATAGGAGTTTTCGTATCCGAGGCTGAATTGGCCGCTGCCCCAGTTGTGTCCAACCAGTACCCCAAGGCGGCGTTCTTTGTAGTCGTCGGCCCAGCCTTCGCGGGCGCTCATTTCCACACCCTCGACGTCGCGGCGCAAGATCAAATTGGCGACGCCTGCAATGGCGTCGGAACCATAAGTAGCCGACGCGCCGTCGGCGACGATGTCCACCCGTTGCAACATTATCGAGGGAAAGGAATCCGGATCGACTGTGCTACCGCTGGTACCGGCGGGGGGTACGCGATGACCGTCGAGCAAAGTAAGTGTGGCGAAAGGGCTCAAGCCACGCAGATTGATGGAATTCCCGAGTGTGATATTGGTTGCGCCGCCGGTGCCGCTGCGTTGACCCTCCGATACACCCAGATTCGTAACTTGAGGTACATCGCGCAGCATGTCGATGACGGTATTCCCGCCCGTGGCCTGTAGTTGCGATTGATCGACCGCGATCAGGTTGGATCCGACGGGGGCGGTACCGCGAATCAATGTGCCGGTGACGACGATCTCTTGCAGCGTATCGGCGTCGGCGACTGCTGCAGTCGGCGCGGTCGCCGTCTGCGCTATCGCTGCGCCGGACATCAATGAGGCCAGTGCGGCTGACAGCAGTACACTGGTGCGCGCGGAATGGATAATTTTCGACGTGCCGAGAAGGCCGCCAACAGTTTTAGTGACCACTACAACCCCCTAGAGCCGACGTTTTCTTGTATGCGCTTACATTGAGAGCTGCGAGAATATCCAAAGGCTTGCTTAAAGTAAACATTAGTTTGTAGTATCAACTAATATTTCGGAGCGGAAACTTGGGGTATTTGATTGGCAGAACTTCCTAACGGCAATGTCTATTCAGGCATCGTCCGCTATGAAAAGGCTTCGGGATATGTGAAACAGGCCAGAGACCGATGCGAAAGTTCGTTTATTTCATAAACTAAATGCGCACGATCCACCCACCAAGATATGTCGCGGATCAAGTTATCTCGGTGGTATTGTCAACGAGTGGCGGATAGAGCGGGAATCGTCTGTCCGCATCGCAACATCGGAACACGATGCTCGGAATTTCAAAGCAAGCGCGCCGAAGAACGCGCCGATGGATTTGTACGACTGGGCCGGGGCAGCGAATACCCAATGATGCTTCAGCTCAGCAACGCCCCGACATCCGGCTCCCGCTCCAAATTCATGAATCGATCCGCCAGTGCCTCTGCGCTCTGGCGACTCAGCGGTAACTTCGCATGCATGGTGCAATCGACAAATTTAGCCCGCAGTGATGTGTCGTTCAGAGGACGCGCGGGATCGCCGAGCGCGTGGGGAATGCTTTGACGCAGTACTCTGCCGTCGTTCAACGTAATACAAATCTCGCCCGCGGCGGGTTGCGATATTCCCTGGCGGAACTCGAAACAGGCTTTAGCGGCAAGCGATAGCAAAGACGGTTCCTTCAATCTCCCCTGAGTAAAGCTGTCGAGCGTCACTTCTTCGTCGCATAGCGCCACGGCAAGCGTAAATGGAAGGCTGAACTTGGCATCGATGATGGTCTGTGGCTGTCGTCTCTGGCTCTTAGGTTCGCACAACATGCGCTGCAGCTCGCCGCCGAAGATCCGCAATTCGGCGATGTCGGCTGCAGCGAAGCCATGCACGCGCCGTAGTGTCTGAGCCGCCTCGATGTACGCGTGCGTGCCGCGGCAGCAGGGCCACTTCTTGAAACTTAAGTCCTCGATCCAAAAGCGCTCGCCCAATCCCTCGGTGATGTCGGAAGGCTCGTAACGGCCCGATGCATAAAGAGCAAAAAAACCGTTTTGGCCCTCCAGAGGATGGGTAAATCCGCGCACGCCGCGCTCGGCCAATAGCGACGACAGCAACGCTGCCTGCGCGGGAAAAGCTTCGCGTATCGCGCGAATCACCGTTTCCGGACTGTGCTTGATTTCACCGGGGCAGGTATTTTGACAAAGCAGTAACGAGAATGCGTCCGTGATTTGGCTGGGACTCAGGCGCAAGGCACGCGATACCGCGGCGGTAGCGCCGAAAGCGCCCAAAATGGGCGGCGGATACCAGCCCCCCGATTCCAGCGGCTGACGTAAAGACAACGCCATCCGGCAGACCAAGTCGCAACCGGTCGCGACCGCAACGATGAACTCGGTGCCGCTGATTGGCGAGCGAGATTCCGCCGCACTCAAGAGGGCCGGCAAGAGCGATGCATTGGGATGGCAGGGCGCCGGATCAAAGGCATCCTCGAAGTCCAGTGCATGCGCCATGGCGCCATTCGCGAGTGCCGCCGTCGCGGCGCCAACTCGTTCTTTGAATCCAATGATCGTGGCCTGCGGCACTCCGCCCAGGGACCGTGCAAGCTCGACGAACGGTACGACATCCGCGCTGACACCGCTTGCCGCAAACATCACGCCCACCCCATCCAAGATTGCCCGCTTGGTCGCGGCGACGGTAGCGCGCGGCAAACTTTCGAAGCGGCAGTGCGCCACGTGATTTGCCACTCGCGCACTAAGCGAATGGCTCGTTTCACCCTTCATCGGCCCAGAAACTCCAGCGATTATGTAAGTTGAGCTTGAAATGAAATCGCTTACATGTTGAGCTTATACGCGACCAGCCGAGGCCTCAACATGATCGAAGCAAAAGAATTGCAGCGTGGAATCGGAAGCAAGGTGATGACACGCCTGGCGCTGCCCACCATTCTGTTCATGCTTCTAAGTTCACTGGATCGCGTGAACATCAGCTTCGCGGCGCTGCAAATGAACAAGGATTTGGGCTTTACGCCAACTCAGTACGGATTTGGCGCCGGAATCCTCTTTCTCGGTTTTCTCAGCGGCCAATTTCCCAGCGTGCTGCTGTTGCAGCGCATTGGCATGCGACGCTGGTTGGCTCTGTGTGCGGTTGCATGGGCTTGCTGTGCTGCAGGCATTGCCCTTGTCCGCTCACCGCCGGAGTTTTATGTCTTGCGGGTGCTGCTGGGTTTCGCGGAAGGCGGACTGGCCCCCGGCATAGTTCTTTATTTGAGCCAGTTCGCCACGGAGCGCGAGCGCGCGACGACCTTCGCGCTGCCGATGCTCGCCATCCCGCTTTCGCTGGTAATTGGCAGCCCGATCTCGGGGTGGCTCATGAGCATGCCGGCTCCACTGGGGTCGCCGAGTTGGCGTTGGATGCTGATCGCGGAGGCATTGCCGGCCATGGCCTTAGGTATAGCGGCGTGGTTCTATTTTCCTGACAGACCGGAAGAGGCCAGGTGGCTTAGTGCGGAAGAGCAAGGCTGGCTGCAGCGCAATGCCGCCAATCGCGCACGCCCAGGGCAGCGCAACGATTGGCGGATTCTGCGTGAACCCATGATCTGGGCCTCAGCCCTGTTGTGGTTTTGTCTCCTCTCGGGCGCCTACGGGATCATGTTTTGGCTGCCGCAGATGATTCGACAGATGTCGGGCCTGACTCCCCTGCAAATCGGTTTCGTGAACGCGCTCCCGTGGTTGGGCGCGATGATCGGCACGTATTTCAATTCCAAGCATTCGGACAAAACAGGTGAGCGTTATTTTCACATCAGTGTGCCGGCGGTTCTCTCCGCGCTCGCCATGCTGTGCGCCTTGTTGTCGGGCCCTGGTATCGCAGGACTAATGATGCTGTTCTTGGCGGGACTGGGCCTTGGCGCGGCACAAGGTGCGTTCTGGGCGCTGCCGACGTCGGCTTTGAAGCCAGCCACATTCGCAGTCGCGGCGGTCGCCATCAACGTTGCCGGGAGTTCCGGCGGCTTGGTCATTCCTCACCTGGTTGGCTACGTGCGCGAACAGACCGGCGGGTTTACCGGCGCCACGATGTTGATCGCGTGCATTCTGTTGATTGCCGCGGTGCTCGTGAGCTTCATCCGTCGGCTCTTGAGCGCGGGCCGCGTGCCGCACGCCGCGACGCCGTGACGACTCTCATGGCATGCGGCGATGTCGGCGTGAAAAGGCCGGACTGCCTGTCGATGTTTGCGGGCTGTGCAGAGATTCTGAAACAGGGCGACCTGTGTTTTGCACAGCTCGAAACAACAATCTCCGAGCGCGGCGCCGCGGTGCCCAACGCCAAACTCGCGATGCGTGCTCCGCCGGCCATGGCGTCGGCGGTCAAAACTGCGGGGATCGATGTGGTTTCGTTCGCCGGGAATCATTGTCTTGACTATGGGTACGATGCGTTTGCCGATACGTTGCAGCACGCCGCCGATGCCGGGCTTGCTGTCTGCGGCGCGGGGAAAGATCTTGCGGACGCACGCCGGCCTGCGCTGGTTGATGCTGCGGGATCGAAAGTCGCGGTGTTTGCCGGGAGTTCGATTTTGCCGGAGGGATACGCGGCCGAAACCGAGAGGGCAGGGTGTGCGCCCCTGCGCGCGCACACCGCTTACGAGCAAATAGAGCCCGATCAGCCTGGCACCGCCGCGAGGATTAGGACATTTGCCGATCGAGACGATCTTGAAGCACTTCTCCAAGGCATTCGCGCCGCGCGCGAACACGCACATATCGTACTGTTATCGGTGCATTGGGGCATCCATATGGTGCCGGCAAGCATTGCGGACTATCAGATTGAGATTGCGCATCGCGCCATCGATGCCGGTGCCGATGCGATCCTCGGCCATCATCCGCACCTGCTGAAGGGCGTCGAGTTCTACCGCGGGCGTCCTATTTTCTACAGTCTCGGCAATTTTGCCATCGAGCAGCCGCACGTTTGGAACCCCGCGATCATGCGAAGCGCCTCATTCAAGCATCTTGTCAGTTTGAATCCGCAATGGACGCTGGACAGCACCTATATGCTTCCGGCCGTCACACGTATGACGGGGATCGCGAAGCTTGTAGGCAACGGCGGCGATGAGTGGCAGGTGCGGTTCATACCCGCGTGGATCGGCGATGACAGCGTGCCTAGCGTGCTGCACTCCAACGACTCGAGATTTGCCGAAGTTGCGGCGTTCATTTCATCGAGCACTGAACAGGCCGGATTCACCACCCGCGTCTTTGTCGACGGCGACGAGTTGATACTTCGTCCGGGCCAATAGCACTAAGGGACATCTCCTCATGAATGCTGAAGATTTCGACCCCTTGACTCCTGAGACCTTCGACAGCCCGTACGGGGTCTACAGCGATTTGCGCGCGCGCTGCCCGGTGGCGCATTCGAATGCGTGGGGAGGGTTTTGGGCGCTTACGCGCTTTGAAGACGTACGCGACGCGCTGGCTGCCGCGGACGTGTTCATCACGTCGAAGCAAAACGTCGTGCCCAAACTTGCTTTTACCGGCCGCCGGCCGCCGCTGCATCTGGATCCTCCCGAACACACGCCCTATCGCCGCGCGCTCAATCCGCTGCTCAAACCCGAACGTATTGCCATACTCGAACCCATCATTCGAAAAACCGCAGCAGAGCTGCTGAAACCGCTGGTCGCGGCGGGCCGCTGCGATGTGTGCGCCGACTACTCCAGCCACCTGACCATCCGAGTGTTCGCGCAGTGGATGAACGTACCGGAGGAAATGGTGGCCGATTTGCAGCACATGGGCCGGGCCTACAACATTGCCGTGCAGTCGGCGAACGGAGAGATGGTTCGCGAGACCAGTCTGAAGCTTTACGACATCGCCCGTGCAATGATCAATCAGCGGCGGGAGCATCCGTTGGATCCGGCAACCGATCCCACAACGGCGCTGCTGGCCGCTCGGGTCGATGGTGAGCCGTTCCCGGACGACATGATTCTTGGCACTATCCGCCAGGTTTTGGTGGTCGGTATCATCGCGCCCACGATTGTGGTTGGCAGCATAGCCGTGCATCTGGCGCGAGATGCGGACTTGCAACGAACTCTGCGCGAGGATTTAGGCTTGATGCCGAAGGCCATAGAGGAATTCTTGCGTTTATACACGCCGTATCGTGGATTTGCGCGCACGGCGAATCGCGATGTGGTCATTAACGGCCGGAAAATTGCCGTAGGTGAGCCAATCGCATTGCTGTACGCCTCGGCCAACCGCGACGAAGCCGTATTCAAGAATGCAGATCAGTTTGTATTGGATCGACCGAACATCGCAGAGCACCTGGCATTCGGCATGGGACCGCATGTCTGTGCCGGCGTACCGCTCGCGCGCCTGCAGTTGCGTGTGGCGATCGAAGAACTACTCAAGTGTGCTCCGCGTTTCGAGCTTGCGGGAGAGCCCGTGCAGACGCGCTTTCCTGAAATCGGCGCTCTGTCCGTGCCCCTCAAATTTGCCGGATAGCCGTGCGGGACTGCGATGGCGCCCTCACAACTCCGCGCGAATCGTGACACGCCTCTTGGAAGGCTCTTCGAGGCCGCCATCCGATGCGATCGGCTCAGGATCATTGCGCCATGAGACGTGCATCAGCCGCGCATCCACGCCCAAGCGCCGCAATGCTTCCGCGACGCTCTCGGCGCGGGTTTTGGCGAGCGTACTTGACTCTGAGAGAGTGCGGCCAGATACCGGCATCGCCTTCGTTGCGGCGTATCCCGTCACGAAGATACGCTTCGCGCCGCTGACCTTGATGTAGCGTGCCGCCGCATCCAAAATTACTTCGCTGTACTGATACAGAAGGAAGTCCGACTGGAAGTTAAACTGGATCAGCCATTGCTGCGATTCATACGGCGGCGGAGGCAATGGCCGTTCAACATCCATGGGTGGCAGCACGGATTTCGCCGAGACCTGAAAGGTGCGACCAGGGAAGTTCTCGGGCGGCAGCATGACTGCGGGACAGCGGGTTTCCAGAACCGCCGTATGCACCGGCGCGAGGACAGCACCGCCGCAAACATCGGGCGAATTCGCCATGACGCCCTCTACAAGAACCTCATGCCCGGTTTGCGGCTTGGCGCGGCCGCCGCCGATGTCGTAACGCACACCGTTCTCATGATCATCCGCCAGCCAGCATCCGGATTTTCGTCCCTGATTCGTGTCCCGATAGATCGGACACGCGATGAACGAAACCGCCTTCAGAGTTGGCGCGTCCGCGCCATAACAGAGGGCCGCTGCCAAAGAGAAGAGAACTGGGCCCTTAACGCACATCGCGCGGACGCTGCGTCGAACAGTCACAGGACGCTCATCAAATTGGTGAGATCCTGCTTTTCCTGTTCAGTCAACGCGATGTTGTAGCGCCTGTTATAGAACTCGATGACGTCGCGCAGAGTGCGTGCAGAGCCGTTGGAGAAATAGGGCGCTCTGGCGGCGAGACCGCGCATCGACTGCATGGTGATCTTGCCGATATCCACGCACCGGCCGGTGGTAAGTGCAAAGCCGGGATCATGGGTGTAGATAATCGGTCCCAGAAACGGATGCGGTGTTTCACCGGCACGGCAGGTCAGTTTAAAAAGCGGTAGATCCGGCGCCGCATCCGCGAACGGCTCGTTGGTCGTTCCTAGGTCTACCTGTCCCGGTGCGACGTCCATGCCGGTCCGCGTCATGTTGTGGCAGAAATTGCAGCTGTCGCGGGTGGGGTTGCCGAAATTCATGGAGTTGAGGCCGGATGAATCGCTGATCAGGAACGTTCGTTCGCGAAAAATGGCGGCGCCGCGCGCAACGGACTCGCGAAACAGCCGTTGGGCGTCAGCGCTTACCGCGGCGTTTGTCGTTGCGGATGCGGAGTCTGTCGTCGCGGACGGAGGGCTTGTAGTTGCCGATGCAGGGCTTGTAGTTGTGGGTGCGGCCCAGGGTGAGTATTCCACCCACTGTATATCCTTCGAGCTTTTCAGCACGCCTGGTTTTGAGAGCGCAAGTGTCTCCGGGCCACCATGCGCGCCGCCGTCATCGAGTTTGCCGCCCACAAAGTCGACGCTCTGCGCCGTGTAGAGTTGCGCTTCAAAATCCAGGATGCGTTGAATTTGCCCGGGGTCGAAATTTCCTTCGGTTTCCAGATGCGTGCGCATCGCGTCGAGCAGCTGCAGTTTCAGCGTACCCGCGCGCGAGTCAGCCAGCAGATTGCCGCTCATGCGTTGGCCGCTTTCCGGATCGATTGGCAGCGGAAAACCGTTCTTGGGCTCGAACACAAAGCCGACGGCGGTCAAATACTTGAGGTTGGTTGCCGGGCGCGGACGGCGAAACACCGAGATGGCCGGGCTTTTGCTATGCAGGCCGTAGACCGCGCTCGTATTACATCCGGTCGGATCGCGCACCACTTCGATGTCGAATTGCGGAACAGTCCTTTTTCCATCGGCATCCAGCGGCGGCCATGGACGCGCCACGCGAAAGGTGCCGCGATCCAGGAGCAGCGAATGCGAAGCACGCTCATCCTGCGGCAGTGAGGGGCAGTTCGAACCGTCGATTGCCGCGAATATGGGATCCTTGCCGTTGGTCGCCTGCCATCGAGCTTGAATATCGCGCGCCGACACGCTCATTCCGTCTGCGGGTTGATGACAGGTGATGCAGGCCCTGCCATTCGTTCCCAGCGGGGTAAAAAACGGATGACCGTGCGTATCCGTAGGCCCATCGAGGTTCAATGTCGTGATGATTCCGCGCTCATCCGCGTAGCTTAAGTTCGCGGGGAACTCTCGACCGCCGCTCGGTGACCACCACGTCTCAGAATCCGGGGGCGTTTGGCTCTCCGGCGCGCCCCAGCCCGGGGAAAAAACCCCGGACAATAGAAAGGTGGCAGCGCCGCTCAAAATGGCGGCGCCGAGGGTGCGCTTTGTTGGCATGGGGTCATTTTGTAAACGCTTGCATTTCAGTTGTCAAGGCGAGAAATTGCGCCGGAATTATCTGGGAACTCGCGCAGTAGCGCACGACGCGTGGGATCGTCTTACACTGCTCCTGATATGGCGGCACCTAAACGCTCCAAGACCAAATCTCCGCGCTCTCGCCGGAAAGAGCGCCCGCGGCCCCCGCCGACCAGTGCAACCATCAGCGAGGTCGCCGCGGCGGCCGGCGTGTCGACCGCTACGGTATCCCGATTTTTCAACTCGCCCGCAAAGCTGAAAGAACGCACCGCGAGCAAAGTGCGCAAGGCCGTCGATGATATAGGTTATGTCCCCAATATGATGGCAGGCGGATTGGCCTCCAGCCGGTCGCGCCTCGTTGCCGCGGTCATCCCGGCGATTTCGCAATCCATTTTTTCCAGCACCATCCAAGCGCTGACAGATGCGTTGGCCGACGCCGGTTATAGCGTCATCCTCGGGCTGACCGGGGCGGCCGATGAGCGCGTGCAACGCGAGCTGGTCTCAATCATTGGCCGACGTCCGGACGGCATCATCCTGACCGGCTCGCTGCTTGACGGCGCGGCGCGCAAGCAGCTCAAGGCGACGGGAATTACCATTATCGAAACCTGGGATCTGCCTTCGAGCCCGATCGACCTCGTGGTGGGTGTATCGCATCAGGCCATCGGAAGGGCGGTCGCCCGGCACGTGCTCGCATTAGGCCGCCGCCAGGCATTTGTCATCTCCGCCAGCGGCGTGCGCGCGGTCGCACGGCGCGACAGCTTCTCACGGGCAATGCGCGAGAACGGCGCGCCCGAGCCCGTCGTTGCCAGCTTCAGTGGAACCACCACTTATGGACAGGGCCGCAGGGCAATGGCGGCCCACCTCGAGAGTAAAAGTGCGTGCGATGTGGTGGTGTGTTCGTCTGATTGGAGCGCACATGGCGCATTGGACGAGCTGCGGGCGCGAAATATCAGAGTCCCTCAGGAAGTCGCCGTCATCGGCTTCGGAGATCTGGACTTTGCCGCCGAGCTGAGTCCCGCCCTGACCACGGTAAAAATCGACGGGGGCATGATCGGCCGCCAAGCGGCTGCCTTTCTAATGTCGCGTGCCCGCGGTGAAAAGATCGAGCGGCCGGTGGTTGATATCGGCTTCACGCTGATCACGCGCGACAGCGGCTAACGGTGCAGACGCGGGCCGATGGCGAGCACTCCAATGGCTGCCGTCAGCAAGATCGCACCGCTAAGCTCTGCGCTGCTCGGTGGCGTACCAAACGACATCGCGGCAAGAATGTATGCGGCTGCGGTTCCGGCCAAGACACTGGCGGCGCGCTCGATCGGCACGCAAAACGTGTTTTCACGTGGATCCAGCAAGATGATCAGCGAAAAAACAGACACGATAACCAGCAACGCCGAAACAACCAAGATGGCGCCCAACTGGCTGCTGCTCCACACCTGAACGAAACCGAAGCTGAGCTCGCTGCCCTGCGGTCCTAAGCCTAAGAGTGAAATCGCCGCCAGAGCTGCTGTCGCCAGCGGGATGGCCACCATTTTTTCTTCAACGAAATAACCTCTGGCGGTTTTGCGATCGCCCGTCTTGCCAATCTTGGTCATCACGATCAGGCGTACAAAATAGCCGAGCGCATATAAAACGACGGTGAGGATTGCGAGCGGCGGCAGGTGCAGTCCGCCGCGGCGACTGATGGTCAGTGTCAAGCCGGCGCCGACCAACAGCAGTGCCACCCAGGAATACCACGCGACCTTGCGGCCTGAGACCAGGTCCACCAGCGGTGCAATCACCAATACATCGCCGCGCATCAATAACTGCATGAAGGGGATACTGACCCCTGCAAAGGTGAAGGATAAGGGGACGGTAAAAAGCAGCAATGAGGTGCCAATTCCCGACAAGACGGTCCATCGGGTAGGCCAAGGCAGCGACACGCCCCATATTTCACGGTGATGAGCATCTCTCGACCAGCCGCTCAAGCAGATGAACACCCAAGTAAGTGCACCACTCAAGATCATGGTTGCGGGTAGAATTTCGAGGCCGCTCAACGCTCTGCCGAGCGGCGGATAGGTAACGCTCGCCAGCCATCGCACCGCGAGCACGTACGGCATGTACGCCAGCAAATAAAGTAGCGCGAAAAACTCGATGGGAAACCGCTTACGCATGGGGAGCCCCGCCGCAACGCCTGGACTTTTGTCGCGTAACGCTACCTGAGGACAAGCAGGGCATCCAAGGCGATAGCCCCTTCGCCCTTCGCATAGACGATGACTGGATTCAAATCGATCTCTAAAATGTCAGGCTCCCCCCGCAGTAACGCGGCGATACGCGAAATAAGGTCCGCAACAGCGGCGACATCCAGCTGCGGCGAACCGCGAAAGCCTCGCAGCAGCGGCGCACTCTTGAGAAATTGGAGTTCGCGCGCATACCCATCGAGGGTCAAGTCTGCCGGCATCAACCTCACGTCGTGCAGAATCTCCGCCTGCACGCCTCCAAATCCGGCGAGCACGATGGGACCCCATTGCGGATCGTTGCGGCCCCCGACAATCAATTCCGTTCCGCGAGGGCTCATGCGCTCCACTAGGACGCCATCCAGTGCAAGACCTGGGCGATGGCGAGCAATATTGGAGTGAAGGCGATTCCACGCTTGCGCGATCGAGGCTGCGTCCGTCAAACCCAATTCCACGCCGCCGGCATCGCTCTTATGCGGAAGATCGTTCGATTGGGCTTTTAAAGCCACCGGCATGCCGATTCGTGCCGCCGCGGCTTGCGCTTCCGCCAAAGTCTTCGCCAGGCTTCCCAACGCAAACCGAATGCCCAGGGGCGCCAACAATTCCTTTGCGCGATATTCGGCAAGAATTCCCTGCGGCAGCCGCGAGGTCAGGCGGGTCGGTTGCGCCGCGCTAACCGCTGTGTCGCGATGCGCCGCCCTACACCAGTGCGCCATCGCCCGGTAGGCGCGATCGGCTGAGGGAAAGTACGGCACATTGAGCGCGCGCAACTCGGCAATATATTGCGCGGGCACCTCCGCACCATCATCGAGGCCGGCGAAGAGAACCGGCTTTTTTGGCTTCAGCTGCGCCACCGCCGCGATAATGGCGGGAAATTTCAACCGGCAGGTTTTCGGGTCGGTCTGGATGATGCCGAAAATGACGCTGCCGAATCGATCATCTTGCAGCAGCGCGGACAGCGCGCGGCGGAAAAGATCGGGATCAACCAGCCCCTGCGCGGTCAGATCAACGGGGTTGCTGGCCGGCACGAAGTCCGGCAGCGCCGCTCGAAGCAGTGGAGCGTCGTCATCGGCGATCTGTGGCAGCTCGAGCCCCACCTGTTCGCACAGATCCAATGTGAGCGCTTTGAACGCTCCGGATTCGGTGAGCACGGCAGGTCCCCGTGCGGGCAAGCCGGGGAAGCGCAGCGTGAGCTCGAGCAGATCGGAGAATTCTTCCAATGTCTCGGTCAGCAATACGCCTTGCCGCTCGACGAGAGTGCGCATGACCTGGTAATCGCCGGCCATGGCGCCGGTATGCGTCGCCGCCGAGTCGCGCGCAGCCGCGCTGCGTCCGGGATGCAGCAATACCATAGGTTTGCCGGCGAGCCGTGCACGCTGTGCGAGGGCGAGAAATCGACGTGGTTGACGAAACTGTTCAACGATGAGGCCAATGACACGTGTCTTTGTGTCCCCAAGAAGGTACTCGACATAGTCCTCGATGCCGCTTGCCGCTTCGTTGCCGGTGGATATGGAATAGGATATGCCCACCGATTTGGCCGTCAGCGTGACGCCCACCACCGCTGCCATCGCGCCGCTTTGCGAGACGATACCGATGCCGGGGCGCTTGCCCAGCGCAATGGCCGGCGTTTCGACAAAGGTCAGTGCGATGCCATCCACATAGTTGACCAGCCCCAGGCAATTGGGGCCTTCGATGATCATGCCGCTCTCGGTCGCGATGCGCGCAAGCTCGCGTTGATCGGCGAGCCCCGCTTTGCCGCCTTCGGCAAAACCCGCAGAAAAAATAATGGCGGCGCCCACTTGGCGTTTGACCAACTCGCGGATCGTCTCGACGACCACCGATCTTGGAATGGCCAGCACCGCAACATCCACACCCAGCGGCAGCTCGGCTACCGAGGGCAGGCATCGACGCCCGCCAATGAAGTCCCGCTTTGGGTTGATCAGATGGACCTCGCCGCCGAATTCCATGCGCTCAAGATTGGCAACGACCGAAGCCCCCAGGGCGCCGGCCGTCGAGGAAGCGCCCACCACTGCGACCGATCTCGGTCTTAGCAAACGCTCGATGTTTCGAGAGCTCGAAGTGGCCGGTGCCGCTTCGATCATGCCTTCTTGCTGCTCTGTTTCGATCGGTCGTACGCGGCAAGACCGGGCTTGAAGCTCTTGTCATCGATGAATTGCTTGATGCCTTCCTTGCGCCCCTCGTTGTCATACGAGTTCGCCGCCTCCTGGGCGCGCACCAGAAAGTCCTCGGCATTGTCGTAAGTCATTTCGCCGACGCGCCGAACCGCGTCTTTCGTGGCCTTGAGCGCGACCGGATTTTTTTCCAGCAGTACCCGGGCCACTTCTTCGACGCGGGCCTTGAGCTTGGCGACCGGCAGCGCCTCGTTGACCAATCCCCATTCAGCTGCGGTCTTTCCATCAATGTTCTCACCCATCAGCGAGTGGTACATGGCGCGCCGAAACGACAACAACTCGCGCGCAATTTTTGTCGCGCCTCCGCCGGGCAAGATTCCCCAGTTGATTTCCGATAGTCCGAATTGCGCTTCCTCGGCCGCGAAGGCCAAATCGCAGGCAAATAACGGGCCATAACCTCCGCCGAAGCACCAGCCATTGACCATCGCGATCGTGGGCTTCTGATACCAGCGCAGCCGGCGCCACCAGCCGTAGGATTCGCGCTGCGCGCAGCGCACCGCCCCGAGGCCCTGGTTCTCGATCTCGCGAAAATATTCCTTCAAATCCATGCCTGCCGACCACGCATCTCCCTCGCCGCTTAGGACCAGCACGCCGACATCGGCGCGAAACTCCAGCTCATCGAGCACGCGCAGCATCTGGCGGTTCAATTTCGGACTCATGCAGTTTCGCTTCTCGGGCCGGTTGAATTTGACCCATGCGATCTGCTGCGCGACGGTGAAGGAGACCGTATCCGCTTCGGCACGTTCGGCGGCGGCGGGTGCAGTCGTGTCGGTATTCATGATGTTTCCTTGAGAGTCATTAAATGGGGAAGTGACCGGCTTGCGTTTCGATCGTGATCCAGCGCAGTTCCGTGAATTGTTCGATGCCGGCCTTGCCGCCGAAGCGGCCGTAGCCGGACGCGCCCACACCGCCAAAAGGCATTTGCGCTTCGTCGTGCACCGTTGGTCCGTTGATATGGCAAATCCCGGAGCGAATTTGCCGCGCCACGCGTAAGCCGCGCGCGGTGTCGCGAGTGAAGACCGCGGCCGACAGGCCGTACTCACTGTCATTGGCGATTCGGATGGCGTCGGCTTCGTCTTTCGCGCGGATGATTCCGACTACGGGGCCAAAGCTTTCATCACGGTAGATGTTCATCGATTGGGTGACGCCATCGACGACGGTCGCAGGCATGAGGACATGATCCGCCTTGCTGCCCGCGATGATCGTGGCGCCTTTTGCCGTGGCATCATCAATCAGGCTATTGACGTGTTTCACCGTCTTTTGATCGACCACCGCCCCCAAGGGGGTCTTACCCTCGCGCGGATCGCCAGTCGCAAGGGACTTGGCTTTTGCCGCGAAACGCTTGACGAATTCGGCTGCCACCGCATCGACGACGATGATCCGCTCGGTCGACATGCAGATCTGTCCTTGATTCATAAAGGCGCCAAAAGCGGCAGCCTTGACCGCCTCATCAAGGTCGGCGTCCTCGAGAATGATCAGTGGGGCCTTGCCGCCGAGCTCGAGCAGGCAGGGCTTTAAATGTTCCGCGGCCCGCTTTGCAATAATTCGGCCGACCGCGGTCGAGCCGGTGAAGTTGATGCGTCGGACTGCCGGGTGGTCGATGAGCGCGCCGACCACGTCGGCCGCATCTTTGGGCGCATTGGTGACAATATTGACCACGCCCTCGGGAAATCCGGCGCCGGCGAAGGCCTCGATAATGAGCGAGTGCGTGCGGGGGCAAAGTTCCGAGGCTTTGAGGATGACGGCGTTGCCGCAAGCGAGCGGAACGGCAATGGCGCGCACGCCCAGAATAATGGGCGCGTTCCAAGGGGCAATCCCGAGAATGACGCCGACGGGTTCACGCAGCGTCAGTGCCAGGCATCCCGGTTTATCCGATGGGATGACTTCACCGCCGATTTGCGTGGTCAATGCGGCCGCTTCACGAATCATGCCGGCCGCGAGCATCAAATTGAACATGGCCCATCCGGCGGTTGCGCCGACTTCAGTCATCATTGCGCGCACGAAATCGTCCTTGCGCGCTTCGAGCGCGGTCGCCGCGTTCGTGAGCAACGCGCGGCGCGCATTCGGGCCGAGCGTGGACCAACTTGGAAAGGCGTTCGCCGCGCGATCCGCGACGGCACGCGCCTCGGCCGGAGACATTGCGGTGGCCTTGCTGGCCGGCTCCTGGGTCAGTGGATTGATGCGTTCAAATTCCATTGCGGTGTCCCCCCGTCTATGTTGTGCTAAGTGCCAGCCTCAGATAGCTATATAGTATAGCAATCTGTTTAAATCAAGTATTCGAGCGAGAAGGGCGCTTTCTTCATGATTGATCCAATGAGCGACTACCCGGGATATTTGCTCCGGCGCGCATCCGCGATGGCCATGGCGCGGCTCTCCAAGCACTTGAAGGCAGTACATTTAAATCCGACCGACGCCACCGTGCTCAGCGTCATCGACGCGAACCCCAACTCAAAACAGAGCGAGATCGGGCGCATGCTGGACATTGCGCGCGCCAACATGGCTCCCTTGATATCGCGGCTTGCGGAGCGCGATCTGATCGAACGTCAACCCGTGGACGGGCGATCCCACGGACTGGTTCTCAGCCGCGCGGGCCGGGCGCTGATACCTCGAATTAAAAGCGCATTTGCGGAACATGAGCAAGCGCTCATGCGGGATATTCCAGCAACGCAGCGGCGCGCCTTGGTCGCGGCGCTGCGGGCGATGTTGAAGGAAGCGGCTACTTGAGATCTTCGATCGGCAGCGACAGACCGACCTTGACGCGCTCCAACGCCACTTGTGTATCGAAACGCGTCACGTACCTATTGGATTCGAAGCATTTTCGCGCGAACAGGCCGTAGGCCTCCATACTATTGGCAATGACGATGACGACGAAGTCGTAGGTGCCGGTCACGTGATAGCACTGTTGCACCATGGGATGATCGATCATTTGGCGACGGAAACGATCCAAGTGCGCGACCGGAGCCGGCACGGCCGCCATGCTCAGGTTCACGATGCAGGTCACCATCGACGGGCCAACGGATGCCTTGTCGAGCACGGCCGTTTCGGCGGCTATCACGCCATCGGCGCGAAGACGTTTTAGCCGGCGCTGCACGGCCGCGGCGGAGAGGCCGACTTCTTCGCCAATCGATTCGGCGATGCGGCGTGTGTCGAATTGAAAGATGTTGAGAATCTTGCGGTCTATGCGGTCCATCCTCACCTCGATGCGGCCAAACTGCATTTTACTGCTTTCAAACGCGCAGCACCGACCTGGAAGTGAGGTTAACCTACCTCGGTCACTATTTAAGGGGGCTCGGATGCGTCTCGCTCATCTGCTTGCTGTTGTCGCCACCGTACCGGGTATCGCGCTCGCCACCAGCGACGATTTTGTCCAGGGGAACCCGTCGGACCTAAATACCGAGCCGCTCGTATCTCTGGAAAAAGCCATAGCGCGCGGCGACTACCCCGACACCAGCAGCGTGCTCATCGTGCGAAACGGGGCGCTTGCATATGAACATTATTTCGGGGAAGGGAGCGCGGAGCTGCTCAACAATACGCGCTCGGCCACCAAATTCGTGACGACACTCGCGCTGGGCGCAGCCATTGGCCAGGGCGCGATCCCGTCTGAACACTCCCTGGCCTTCGCGTACCTAAAAGACCTCGAGCCCTTTAAAAATGACACCTCGAGCAAGGAGGCGATCACTCTGCAGGACATGCTCACTATGTCCTCGGCGCTGGCTTGCGATGACGGCGATGACGACAGCCCCGGCAACGAAGACAAGATGCATCCGCAGCGAAACTGGACCCGATGGGCGGTCGATTTGCCGACCATGCAAGGCTATGCCCGTGACAGCACGGGCTTGGGCCCGTTCCGCTACTGCACCACCAATGCCTTTTTGGCCGGCCAGATCATTCAGCGGGCGACCCATGTGGCCGTTGATCGATATACAGAGGACAAGATCCTTCGACCACTCGGCATTAGTCGCTGGCACTGGTCCTACTCCCCGACAAAAGAAACGATGACGGGAGGCGGCTTGGAATTGCGATCGCGTGATTTGGCAAAGATCGCCTGGATGGTCGCGAGCGATGGGCATTGGGAGGGCAAAGAGATCGTGCCCAAGAGCTGGATCGATGCGGCGCTCACCGTGAGGCGCGCATCGCGGCCGAATCAAAACTACGGCTATTTTATTTTTGAGGGCGAGTATAAGACTGCCTGCGGACAGATTCCGATCTGGTACATGGCGGGCACCGGAGGCAGCCAAATCCTGGTGCTGCGCGAACCGCGCACGGCAGTCGTGGTGACGCGCACGGCTTATAAATTGCGCGGAACCTCGATTCAGACTGCGGAAATGCTCGAGAAATATATATTGCCCGCATTGCCCTGCGCGAACATCTAGAATGGAACGCATCAAAAGGGGAGCAGCCAATGAAAGTCGATTCGCCGGCCGGTGCCGCAAGTTTGCGCGTGAAATCAATCCTCATCGCCTTGAGCATGAGTCTCGCCTTGCCCGCCATGGCGGCACCAGTGAAGGGTCAACACGATACCGTCATTCGCAATGGCCTCATCTTTGATGGTTCAGGTAAGCCGCCCTATGTCGGGGATGTCGCGATCGACAAAGATCGGATCACGTATGTCGGTCCGCATGCGCCAGGTAAGGGTCGCTCGGAGATCGATGCGCACGGCAAGGCCGTATCGCCAGGGTTCATCAATATGCTCGCGCATCCGGAGGAATCGCTGCTAGTGGATAAACGCGCGCTCAGCGACATCACGCAGGGCGTGACGCTCGAGGTCATGGGCGAGGATTCCATGGGCCCGTTGACGCCGGCCATGAAAGCCGACGCGACGAAGCATCAGGGCGATCTTCACTACGACATCGACTGGACCACGCTCGGCGAGTATCTCGAAAAGCTGCAGAGTAAGGGTATCGCACCCAACGTCGCCGCCTTCGTGGGCGCAGGCACCGTGCGCGTCAATGTGCTCGGCGAAGATAATGTCGAGCCGACGCCGGCGCAACTGCTGCAGATGCGCGGATTAGTCCGCCAAGCGATGCAAGAGGGCGCGCTGGGCGTGACCACGGCGCTGATTTACAACCCGAACACCTATGCCAAAACGCCGGAATTGATTGCACTGGCGAGCGAATCGGCGCTCTGCGGAGGCATGTATATCGCGCATATGCGAAGTGAGGGGGATCGCATTGTCGAAGCGGTGCAGGAAACGATTGATATCGCCAAAGGATCGGGCGCGCCTGCGGAGATCTATCACTTGAAAGTCGCGGGCCAAGTCAATTGGGGCAAGCTTGACAAGGTCATCGACCAGGTGGAAGCGGCGCGCGCTTCGGGCACGAGAATCACGGCAGACATGTATCTATACACGGCCGGCGCCACGGGGCTCGATGTGACCATGCCGCCCTGGGTGCAGGAAGGCGGCCTCGACAAGTGGATCGCGCGCCTGAAGGACCCGGCGCTTCGCGCACGTATTCTCGCCGATATGCGCGATCCCTCACCCACCTGGGAAAACCTGCTGCAGCGCGCCGGGCCGAAGGGAGTCCTGTTGCTTGAATTCAAGAATCCCGCCCTGAAGCCGCTCACGGGCAAGACGCTCGCTGAAGTGGCGACCATGCGCGGCGTTAGCCCCGAAGAGGCTGCAATGCAATTGGTTGCCGAGGATGGCTCGCGCGTCGGCACGGCCTACTTCCTGATGTCTGAAGAGAATGTTCGGCGCGAAGTGGCGCTCCCCTGGGTCAGTTTCGGCTCGGACGCGGCCGCGCCGGCGCCGGAAGGCGTGTTTCTGCAGTCAGCCCAGCATCCGCGCGCCTATGGAAATTTCGTAAGAGTCCTCGCGAAATACGTGCGCGACGACAAGGCAATCTCGCTGCAGGAGGCCATTCGCAAGCTGAGTGCGTTACCTGCGCAAAATTTGTCGCTGAAGGGCCGCGGCATGCTGCGTAAGGGGTATTTTGCGGACGTGGTCATCTTTGATCCTGCGACGGTGCAAGATCATGCGACGTACGATAAGCCCCACCAACTCTCGACCGGTATAGAGGAGGTCTGGATCAACGGAATTGAAGCCCTGCACAATGGCAGTGCGACCGGCGCACCGAGTGGGCGCTTTATCCGTGGTCGCGCCTGGACCGGCAATCCCGGCGGCGGCTGCCGTGCCACGAGCCAGCAATGGACTTGGAGCAAGTAACCGGCTCCTGTCAGATTTTTTCAGAACGATTCAGGGCGATTTCAGGACTCTCAGGCTCTTGAGGCGGCAAGGTGGTGCCTTGTCCGCCACCTCAGGAGTTCTCCATGATTCGTCGTCTTATCGTCGCGGCAGCCGCGCTGCTCGCCGCGTCGCCTCTCTATGCCGTCACTTACACATTTGAGCCGCAGCACACTCAGGGTGTTCTGCGCTGGAATCATTTGGGCTTCGCGAATCCGACGGCGCAGTTCAACACCGTGGAAGGCACGCTCGAATTCGATCCGGCCGATCCGACGCACTCTTCCGTCGTGGTCACGATACCGCTGACTTCCATGAGCACCGGCGTGCCGGACCTCAACGATGATTTCAAGTCCAGTGATTTTTTCGACTTTGCCAAATTCCCAATAGCGACATTCAAGAGCAGGAAGATCGAGAAGGGCGCAACGCCCGACACCCTCAAGGTGGCCGGCGATCTGAGCGTGCACGGCATAACCAAGCTGGTAGTGCTCGAAGTCACGATCAACAAAGTCGGCACAAACCCCAGGAACCAGGTGCCGACCATAGGATTCGAGGCGATGGCCACGCTGAAGCGCTCCGACTTCGGTTTAGGCCTGTATGTGCCGCAAGTGAGCGACGAGATCCGCATACACATCACCGCCGAGGCCGCTGAGAAAAACGCCTATGAGCAGTATCTCAAAGCACAAGCGGCGCGCGAGGCGGCAAAGAAGACCAAACAATAGGACGGCTCGTGAACCCGGCAGGGCGTCCCGCCGGGTTCACGGATTCTCAAAAATCAAGCGAGGGAAATGCTCGCCGTGCAGAGCGAGCGCAGCGCTCCGTTTCTTGCGCTGGCTTTGAAAATCGCTGAAGACGGCGCGGGCGCCTCAAAAGCCGCTATTTACCCGCAAAAAATGATCTTGTCGCTGCGAAGCAAATGGGAGCCACCAACATGGCGTGATAGGCCTCGGCAACTGCCAGTGCGCCGCCATCGGTCGCGCCTTGTGAAACAGCGGTCGCGGCAACGAGCGCTTTTGCGATCGCAAAATCCTGTTTCAAAGTGGCATAGGGATCGTTTGGGACCGTCGCGGCCTCCAAGTCGAGCACGCTGACTGGTGCGGAAGGCGCTTGAGCGGCCCAATAGTTTTGCATCAGTTGCGTGTTGAAAAAGAAGACCAGCGGGTCCACATCGCCGCCGCACAACTGGACCGGGGCCGTGGGAACCCAGTCTCGCAGGTCGTTCATTTGCAGTGCTTGGCGCCAGGGAAGCTGAGGCGCCGTTGCAGGAATCCCCGTTGTGATCGTTGGGAAGCCGCCATCGGGATGCGCCTGTGCATCCGCAAGGTAGCTGAGGCGATAACTATTTTGCAGCAGATTACCGGTGCCGAATCCGAGCGCAAAAACCTCGGCAAGGTCCGTCGGACTCGTCGGCGGCGTCATCGACGCGAATTCAGGCGCGGGCGGCGTCAGGCTGAACAACGCATATTCCGGTAGCTTACCTTGCGCATAGAGTTGGCTGCGCGGCGTGGTGCTCGGCAACAGAGTCTGAATCCCGTTCGCATATTGCGGCTCGAATATATCGGCGGTATTCGTGTAAATATTTCCATACACGGTTTGATATGCGCCGAGCAGCAGAGTCGAGGAAACGGTGGCTCCGCCGTTGACCTCGCCATAAAACACCGCGTCGACAAAGGCGGCGAGCGCATAGGGTCCTGACATCGGCGCCGCAGCGGTGACGTTCATGCCGGCTGCTTGCATCGCGCGGTGCGTGGCCATGGCCACATAACCTCCCTGAGAATAGCCGGTAATGAATAAACGACCGTTATCCTTAACCGTCGTTAGAGAGGCCAGCGGCAGTGCGGTGCGCGCCGCCGTCAGCGCATCGATCATGTCCTTCGATTGTTGATCAGCGATCAAATAAGGATGATACGGCAGGGCCGAGGTGTCATAACCCGCATAGTTCGGCGCGACCACGATGTAACCCTGCGATGCGAACAACGCGGCCAGAGAAATCGTTTCGGCGTTCTGCAAGTCAGCCATGTTGTAGGCGCGATCGGTGGTCGTGCCATGGGCATACAGAACGATCGGGCGCGCCCCGGTGCAATTGGCGCCCAAACCGCTCGGAATCATGAGCACAGCGGATGCGGTGGTGGCTTCGCCTGCGCCGCCGACCGTTTCGTACTCAATATGGTAAAAAAGGATATCGCAGAGCGGTGCGCTGCTCACCGATAGCAGAAGCGCATTGATGGGCAATTCAACCTCGGTTAACAGGCCCGAGATCGTCAAGGTGGACAGGAGCCCGGGCGGATTTTGCAGCAGAGTGCCCCTGACGGGCGGCGCGCTCGGAATCGCGCCGGACATACCACCACCGCTTCCGCCGCCGCACGCGGCGAGCACGAGTGCAGCGATCAATGCTAAGTAAAGTCGTTTCATGGGGCCCCAAGGGATTGGGTCCGAAACTGTGATTGAAGTTCAACTTAGCTGCAATTTCACAGGTTAAGCCCATTGACTTGAGCGAGCGCTGTCCCCATAGGATGCAACATCCATTGGGCGGAGCATGTGTTGAGCCTTTTACCCTCGAATCTTGATCGCAGGCCCGATCCCGTAGCCGCTTCCGCCGTCGTTTTTCGCGGCTCCAAATTACTCTGTTGTGAATACAGCCTGGTGCTCGAAGCCCGAGGTATCGAACATGAAACACATGAGGACGAAACTTCCTGGGTGTTGAGCGTGCCCATGGAGATGCGTCATCGGGCGTACGAGGAGTTGAACCGCTACTCCGTTGAGCGCAGCGTGCGGCGCAGCGTCCTAGAAATCGTACGGCCGCACTCCGGTGCCTCCATCGGCGTGGTCCTCTACGTTCTGATTCTTTTGTTGACGGCATATTGCGCCGGCAACGCAACATTCGGCGCAGACTGGCTGTCGTTGGGTTCGCTCGATGCCGGTGCGCGGGGCGAGTGGTGGCGCGCAGTGACCGCGTTGACCTTGCACTTGGACCAGGAACACTTGCTCGGCAATGTGCTCTTTGGCGCAGTTGCCGGCATTGCGGCGAGTCGGCTGCTGGGACCCGGGGTCGCCTGGGCGAGCATCCTGGGCGCCGCCACGCTGGCAAACTATGCCGAGATTCTCATTACTCCCATCACGCATCGTGCAGTGGGCGCCTCCACGGCCGTATTCGCGGCCTTAGGCTTGCTCTCGGGCATGGCGTGGCGGCAACGGCTCACGCTGCGAGAACGCCTGTGGTATCGCTGGGCACCGCTCATTGCGGGAATGTGCCTCTTGACATTGCTCGGTGCAGGCAGCGCGCACGTGGACGTCCTGGGACATGCGCTGGGGTTTCTTTTCGGACTGGGCGTCGGCTGGATCTATGTTCGAACCGGCGTTCCCAACAATCGAGATCCACGCGTGCAGGTCATCGCGGGTTTTGGAGCTGTTTTGGCTATCTGCTCAGCGTGGGCTTTTGCGCTACGGCTTGGCCCATGATTTATTAGGTTAAGGCGGATTAAAATAGGCTTCCGGCCACTGTCGAAATCGCGCTCGCTGGATCGTCGTCATATAGAACAGCAAAAATAGGAGAGCGAGATGAAAGTAATGGTACTGGTCAAGGCAACCAAAGACAGCGAAGCGGGGGTCATGCCGACTCAGACCCTGCTGGCCGAGATGGGCAAATTCAACGAAGAGCTCGTAAAGGCCGGCATCATGCTTGCGGGCGATGGTCTGCGTCCGAGCGTTCAAGGAAAGCGTGTGCGGTTCTCGGGCGCGAATCGAACCGTGATGGACGGGCCGTTTACCGAAACTAAGGAGCTCGTTGCGGGTTTCTGGATTTGGCAGGTGCGCTCCATCGAGGAGGCGGTGGAATGGGTAAAACGCTGCCCCAACCCCATGCCGGGGGACTCGGAAATCGAGATCCGCCCAATATTCGAGATGGAAGACTTCAAGTGAGTCAACCCTTGCGCCGGATTGGGTCATACTTTGGCGACAGAGGAAATTCCAACGAGGCAGTGCGATGAGCTATATGTTGTTGATCGTCGAACCCGTGGGCCAGCGTCGGACCCGCACCGAGGCCGAGGGCCGCGCGCTATACGAGCGAATGGTGAACTACAGTGAGTCGCTAAAGGCTCGGGGTTTGCTCAGCTTCAGCCAGTCACTGAAGGACGATTCGCGCGGTGCACGCGTCAAGGCGCGTAACGGGACAACGAGCGTCGTCGACGGTCCTTTTGCCGAAGCCAAGGAAATGATCGGCGGCATCTTTTTGTTGACGTGCGAGACGCGGGAGCAAGCCATCGCGATTGCCGCGGAGTGCCCAGTGGCGAACTCGACGACCATTGAAGTCCGCGAACTCGGTCCTTGTTTCGAATGAGACCTTGGGCGAATCGCGGGCGCCATGGCTGAGTCCAATATCAAGAACATCGTCGAGGCAGTGTGGCGCATGGAGTCGGCCAAGATCATTGCAAAACTAGCGCGCATGTTGCGCGACGTCGGTCTCGCCGAGGAACTCGCGCAGGATGCCCTGGTGACGGCACTGGAACAATGGCCTGTGTCGGGCGTTCCGAACAATCCAGGAGCCTGGCTAATGGTAACCGCCAAGAACCGCGCGCTTGATCAGTTGCGGCGATTCAAGCTTCTTCAGCGCAAGCACGAGACCATTGCGAACGACGCGGAGTTGCTGCTGCCGACGACTCCGTCGCCGGAGGAGGAATCCGACAAGGATGTCGGCGATGATTTGCTGCGTCTCATATTCATCGCCTGCCATCCGGTCCTGTCGACGGAAGCGCGGGTCGCGCTTACCTTGCGCTTGCTGGGCGGACTCAATACCGCAGAAATCGCGCGCGCGTTTCTGGTGCCGGAACCCACCATCGGCCAGCGAATTGTGCGCGCCAAACGTGCGCTGGCCGAGGCTCATGTGCCGTTTGAGATGCCGCGTAGCGAGGAACTTGCGACGCGACTCTCGTCAGTGCTCGAAGTCATCTATCTGATCTTCAACGAGGGCTACGCGGCGACTGCGGGCGAGGAATGGATGCGGCCGACGCTGTGCGAGGAGGCGCTGCGCCTGGGCAGAATTTTGGCCGAACTGGCGCCTCTGGAACCGGAAGTACATGGATTGATCGCATTGATGGAAATTCAGGCGTCGCGCGCGGCTGCGCGCGTCGGTCCTTCGGGGCAGCCCATCCTGCTGCTCGACCAAGACCGAGGGCGCTGGCATCAACTGTTGATTCGTCGCGGGCTCACGGCGCTGGAGCGTGCTGAAGGTTTGGGCGGCGCATTGGGACCCTACGCGCTACAAGCCGCGGTGGCAGCATGTCACGCGCGCGCACGCAGCGCCGGGGAAACTGATTGGGTGCGGATTGTTGCCCTTTACGACGCGTTGGCACAGCTTGCGCCGTCTCCGGTTGTCGATCTGAATCGTGCAGTAGCGGTATCGATGGCCTTCGGTCCGGATGCCGGACTTGAGATCGTTGACGAGTTGAACATGGATTCTCGGCTCAGCTCTTACCACTTGTTGCCGAGTGTGCGCGGCGATCTGCTGGAAAAGCTCGGCCGCTTCGAAGAAGCCCGTACCGAGTTCACCCGTGCGGCAGGGCTGGCGCAGAACATGCGCGAAAGGGCGTTATTGCTGGGGCGCGCCGCCTCGTGTGGAGTCACCGCCCACTAGCGTGACGATAAAGCTGCTGCGGCCATCGTCCATGGTCGCGCATCGGGCATCTCCCTCATGCCGTCGGGCGATTTGCCGCACCAAGGACAAGCCCAAGCCGCTGCCCGTACTGCTGTGGCTGTCTCGGCGACGGTAAAACGGCGTGAATAACTGTTCGAATTCTGCGGGCGCCGGGCCCGGCCCGTTATCCCAAACCTTCAACACCACAAAGCCATCTTCGTGCAGCAACCGTACCTGCGTCGGCGGCACGCCATGGCGTTTCGCATTTTCCAACAGATTGCGCAGCAATCGTCGCAACAATCGTGGGTCGCCCTGAATTTTGGCGTGTACGCCCTCCAGCTGAACCTCGTCGTAGCGGGCGCATTCCTCGGCCGCCAGCGCAAGCAAATCGACTTCTTCGCTTACGTCGTTTTGCGCAACGGTGTCCAATCTGCTGGCCAGCAGAATTTCATCGACCAGGCCGTCCAACTCAGCGATGTCCTGCTCCAAGCCGGCTTTGGTTTTCGGGTCGGCGGATTGCTTCAACATATCCACCGCCAGCCGAATACGCGCCAGCGGGGTTCGCAACTCGTGCGAAGCATTGGCCAACAGCGCGCGATTCGCGTGGATGAGCTGCTCAATTTGGCTTGCCGCCCGATTGAAGCTTTCGGCCAAACCGGCGATTTCATCGTGGCCTTCGACCGCGACGCGTGCGCCAAGATCACCGGCACCGAGCGAGTCGACTCCACGCTGCAGGCGTTCGAGACGTCCGCTGATTTGCCGCACGATGGGAAAGGCGGCGAGGCCTATCGATAGAACTGCGAAAAGCACCAGCAAGTGAAAATTCGAGCGTGTAACGTTGGAGTCGATGGGAACGCTCGCGACCAGGAGACGACCGTCAGCCAGGCGCGCGCTCGTGAGCGCGCCGCCCGGCCAATGCGCAAAACTCAGCAAATGAGAGTGCCGCGCGCTTGGCATGGGCAGCGGACGCCCGATGACGGCAATGATCGTCCCATCCTCGGAAAAGAGCGTGACATCGGCCTTGAGTCCGGCGGCTACTCGTTGCAGCGCCTCCTGCTGCTCCGAGGCCGGTGCCTGCGCGGGCGGTAGCACATTTTGGACTAGTCGTCCCACCGTGACTCCAACTTGTTCCATCGGGCCGCCGGCAAACCGCACCAACACGGAGGCGGCCAGTCCCAATAGGGCGAGGCTGACGAGCAGTGCCAGATAGAAGCGCAGGTATAGGCGCAGCATCAGTCCTGCGCCTTGGCGAATACATAGCCCGCAGCGCGCACCGTGATGATGCGCCGCGGCTTCTTGGGATTGTCTTCGATGACGGCCCGAATGCGGGAAACGTGCACATCGATTGAGCGGTCGAAGGATTCGAATTCTTCGCCCTTGACCAGGTCCATCAGGACTTCGCGAGACAAGACGCGGCCCGCGTTCTTCGCCAGTGCCACCAGCAGATCGAATTGGTATCCGGTCAGATCGCAGGGCTTTCCGTCCAAGCGAACGGCTCTCGCCGCAGTATCGAGTTCCATGCGGCCGAAGCGTAAGGATTTCTCATCCGTCGTTCCGCGCACTCGGCGTCGCATGATCGCGCGCAACCGCGCAACCAGTTCTCGCGGCTCAAAGGGCTTTGGCAAATAGTCGTCGGCGCCCAGCTCCAGTCCGACGATACGGTCGATCGCATCGCCTCTCGCGGTCAGCATCAGCACCGGCGTGTCGTATTTTGCGCGCAACTCGCGGCACACGTTCAGCCCATCCATGTCGGGCAACATCAGATCGAGCACGACCGCGTCGTAGGCCGCTTCGGATAGTTTCTCGAGCGCCGTGGCCCCCAGGGATGCAACCGTAATGCCAAAACCCGCCTGACCGAGATACTCGTGGAGCATATCGGCCAAGCGGGGATCGTCTTCGACCAAGAGAATTCGCTCGATCATTGATCGGCGACTCTAAAGAGAGCGAGCCGTCAACGCCAGCGCATTATGACTTGGCGTGCATTTGTTTCAGATGAGCGGCCAGGGCCGTGCGTTGGGCCGGCGTCAGCACCTCATCGACATCCGCGAGAAGCTGCGTCAATCGCTTGGAGGCCTGGTCGGCTAATTGCAGATGCGCGACGCGTGAGGCTTCCAGTGCAGTCCGATCCAGCGTGTTTTGCGTCAGTGCCTGAACGGCTTGCTCATGAGCGGCCTGCAGCTGCGCGTGCATCGGCAGCAGATCGTTCACGGCTTGTTTCACCAGCGGTGTGATTTGCGCCTGCTGTGCATCCGTGGCGTCAATCTCAACGTACAAATGCTTCAATACATGATCGACATGGGCGGAGACATCGGCGGCGCTATGCGGACCACTCATCATGCCGTGATGAAAGCCGCAGGCGCCCATTCCAGTCGCGGCAACCGCGACGATGCTGCCGGCGAGCGCAGCTCCGGCGACAAAGGCGATGAAGGTCATGCGGCTGAAAGCGGATCGACGCGGAGGCGTGGCATTGCCGGGTTCGGAGGAAGTAGTCATCGTGGCACCTATAAGTGAGGAGACGATGGACAGTCTGTGCGCCGAGTGTTAGCCGTCTTTGCAGCGGAGGTAAAGATTTGTAAATACGCCCCAACCACGCGTGCGGCCACGCCGTAATTTCTAGGTGCGGCCCAGCAGCGGCGGCAATCGGCGATTTGTTGAGCTGAGGGCGCTTTCGTAGGCGTACGCCAACTGCAGGCAACTGAGCTCTTGGCGATTCGGCGCAATGATTTGAATGCCGATCGGCAGCCCGGCATCGCTGAAGCCGGCAGGCGCGGCCAGTGCCGGGCAGCCTGACATGGTGACGAGCAGCGTGCCCTTCATCCATTCATGATAGGTCTGCATTTTCTGCCCGGCGATTTCCTGCGGCCAATGCTGATTGATGTCAAACGGGAACACTTGCGCAGTGGGCAGCACTAAAAAATCATAGCGCTCCAGAAATTTACGCACAGTCTGCGACCAGTCGGTGCGCAAGACCGATGCAGCCGTGATGTCGCGCGCGGATTGGCGCATGCCCGTTTCAACTTCGTATATCGCCTCGGGTTTGAGCAGAGCACGCTTGGCCGGATCGTCGTAATAGGCTTGGATCGAGGCACCTTGTTGCCAACCGCGAAGCCGTATGGTCGCTTGCCACAGCGCGTCAAAATCGAACTCCGGCGCGGCCTCTTCGACAATGCAACCCAAGGACTCGAGGCTCTGCGCCGCCTTTCGACAAATCTCGACTATGCCCTCTTCGCAAGGAGCGTGCCCCTTGAAGTCCGCACCCCAGGCAATTCGTTTGCCCTTGAAGGAATTCTCCAGCCGTCGTTGAAACATGCTGCCATCACCTTCCAGAGACAGCGGCACGCGCGCATCGAAGCCGGCTTGCACCGATAGCAGCATGGCGAGATCCGTGACATTTCTGGCCATCGGGCCGGTGACGCTCATTGAAGGCAGCCACGCGTCGCGCGCGTCGTTCGGTACGCGGCCAATGCTGGTGCGAAAACCATAAACTCCGTTCCAGCCGGCAGGGTTGCGCAGGCTTCCGCCGTAGTCGGAACCATCCGCGACGGGCAGCATGCGCAGCGCCAGAGATACCGCCGCGCCACCGCTGCTTCCCCCAGCCGAGCGGGTCAGGTCATAGGCATTGCGGGTCGCACCGTAGACGCTATTGTAGGTGTGGGAGCCTAGTCCGAACTCGGGCGTATTGGTCTTGCCGATGAATATCGCGCCTGCGCTGCGCAAGCGCTCGACCATTAATCCGTCGGCTGAAGGAACAAAATCCTTCAGGATTGGAGACCCCAAGGTCATGCGAATGCCTTTGACTGCCTGTAGGTCCTTCACCGCGTGCGGAAAACCATGCAATGGCCCCATGGATTCGCCCCGCGCGAGCTGGGCATCGCGCTCGCGCGCCCGCATGAGCAGATCTGCACGCTCTTGAAGCGCGACGATGGCGTTTACCTTCGGATTGATCCGCTCGATATGATCCAGGTACGCGCTCATCACTTCGACGCAGGAGACCTTGCGGGAATGTATGGCCTTGCTGAGGACGGTCGCGTCCATGAGGACGATGTCGTTGACGCGCCGTTCGCCCGATTGTGCCGGATCCGCGTACATCGCTGCCCCCACGGTTGCCCCTACCGCCAGGCTTAGGATTTCGCGGCGGCTCATGGCCGCCTTGCTGCTATCTTTTTCAGTGTCGGTCACGTGCTGCTGCCTTGGATTTGTAGGGCGCCACGTGAGTATCCCACGTGACGTAATTCATGTGGCAATTGCTCGTAGGCGGCCGCCACTTCTGGTATCACCTTGTAGCTTTCCACAAATTCTCGCGGGAACCGGCACGGCTTGCCGGTATCCAGGTTGAGACAAAAATATTCGATTTCTGCGTCTGCAACGCGCTTTCCGTCGCCCAATCGCAGAATCTCGAACCGACGGGTACAGCGTAATCGCCCGTCGCATGCCACCAGCCAGGTAGCGAGCAGCAACCTGTCGCCGAGCAGGGCCGCTTCCAAATAGTCGATGCGCGTGTGGTGCACGGCCATGCCACGACGCATCGCCAGGCAGCTCTCGAGCGACGTGCCCAGTTTTGCGGCGTGCGTCCAGGCGATACGATCGAGCCATTGCAAATAGACTGCATTGTTGACGTGCGCGTATTCGTCTATTTCCTCTGACACGACCTCATGCGTGCTGGTAAAGGCCAGCGGCAAACGCAGCGGCGGATGAATCGATACTTGTCTCATGAATTAGGGCGTGTGCTTGTAGGAATGAATGGGCCTTTCTATTCTCGGGCCTCTGCGGCATAACAGCAATCTGCATGGCACAGAGGCCGTCTCAAATCAATCTTTCTGACCCCACATGCAGTCTTTGTCTGACGGATTTTTATCCCTGACTTGATCGAGTATTGCCTCCCTGCTGTTCGATCAATCCTCCGGGGCAAGTTATGGAGAAAATCTATTTTGGCTTGGGCGTAGCTTTGTACGTGATGTTCGTGGCTTGGTGCATCATCACGCCACAAAAATAGCGAGTCTCAGGAGCGCCAATATTCATCGGGATCGAGGCCGAGGGCGTATGATCCCTCGGTGAGTCAGACCTTTTCGCGCCGCTTCAATATGTTGCCGCTTCTCGGCTGCATTTTCGCGATGTCTGCGTTTTCCCTGGAACTCTCCCAATTGACGAATCAGGATGCTGTCCGAGGCATCAAGGGAGCGCTCACCACCGGCCTTTCCGCGGCCATAGGCAAGCTCGGCGTGCCCGGCGGGTTCTTCAATAACCCTAAGGTCAAGATTACGCTGCCTCCGGCGCTGGACGAAATTGCCAAGGGAATGCGCATGCTGGGACGAGGCAAAGATGCGGACGAGCTCGTCGCCGCAATGAACCAGGCGGCCGAACAAGCAGTGCCGGAGGCAAGAGTTCTGATGACCAATGCCGTCAAATCGATGTCCATTGACGATGCCAAGAAAATTCTCACCGGTGGGGATGAGTCGGTGACGCAATTCTTTCGCGCCAAAACTGCTGCACCGCTCGGGTTGAAATTTCTGCCCGTCGTCAAGCGGGCCACCGATCGGGTCGGTTTGGCCCAGAAGTACAATCAGTTTGCCGCGCAGGGCGCGAAGCTGGGATTGATCAAGGTTGATGAGGCCAGCATCGAACAATACGTGACCAACAAGGCCTTGGACGGGTTGTACCTGATGATCGGTGAGGAAGAGCGCGCAATCCGGCAAAATCCCATGCAAGCGGGTAGCGCGATTGTTTCAAAGGTATTCGGCGCGTTGAAGTAACGCTTGAGGTTAGGGTGCCGCTTCGATGCACTTTAAATCGTGGCCGAAAGGGCGGGCGCCGGGCAAATCCTGAAATCGCTGCTGCCAGTCGCGCAAGTCGATTTTTCGGGAGGCAACCCACGAATCATCGTAAATAGTATCCGCATAACGATCTCCTGCATCGCAGGCAAGCGTGGCGATGCTACCGGGGTGCCCTTGGGCCTGCATTTCCGCCGCGAGCGCGAGCGTGCCGGCAATGTTGGTGCCGGTTGAGGGCCCAAAGCGCCGTTGTAAGCGGCTCTCGAGCCAGCGTGCGCCGGCTATCGAAGCCGCATCCGGCACCGCCATCATTCGGTCGATCACGTTGCGCATGAACGAGGGCTCCACCCGGGGCCGGCCGATACCTTCGATCCGCAGGTGTTCGGATTACCGGCTTCGAAATAGGGAAAGAATGCGGATCCTTCAGGATCCACCACGCAAAGCCTGGTCGCACTGAGTTCGGGTCGATAGCGAATATAGCGGCCTATCGTCGCGCTGGTGCCGCCCGTGCCGGCGCCTACGACAATCCAGGCGGGAACCGGATGAGTCTGCTCGGCCAGCTGCGCGAACAGGCTCTCTGCGATGTTGTTGTTGCCGCGCCAATCCGTGGCGCGCTCGGCAAACGTGAATTGATCCATGAAGTGACCGTTCATCTCGCGAGCCACCCGCGCCGCCACCGCTGAGATCTCATCGTGAGGGTCAACCAAATGAATCTGCGCCCCAGCGCGCGCAATGGCCTCGCGCTTTGCCGTGGCGGTTCCGCGCGGAACGACGGCAATGAAAGGCAGCCCGAGTAAGTCGGCAAAATAGGCTTCCGAGATGGCCGTTGAGCCTGACGAGGCTTCCACCACGGTCGTGTGTTCGCGAATATCGCCGTTGCAAATGGCGTGCAGGAACAAGGAGCGGGCGAGACGATGCTTCAAGCTTCCGGTCGGATGTGCGGTTTCATCTTTTATGTAGATGCGAGACTGCGGTAGTTCGGGCAAGCTTAGAGCCAACAAGGGCGTGTCGACTTCCTGGCGCCGATCCTCATCGAGCTTTGAAATTGCCTTTGCTATCCAGGAACGATTGGCGTCGATCGCGCTAGCCATTCGCCATGATACCGCGTGGTGAACTACAGTCGATGCCAGTAGGCGTTGACAATACTCGGCGATTGGCGAATTTTTGCGGCGACAAGCCGCAGCTGCTCTTCGGGAAGTCCAAAGACGTCTACTTGAATGTGAAAGGTATCGTTGGACGTGCACTCGGCGATGATGCGACGGGGCAAGACATTGAGATTTTGGAAGCGCTCGAGGACGCGGGCAACGGCTCCCGGGTCGTTATCCGCGACGATGCGCAGGCGCCATAGAGACAATTCTGCTAGATACATTGAAATCAATCCTCATACGGTTTGAGTACGGAGCGAAAACCATCGACACCCGGTCTTCAGTGAAGACCGGGCTGGTAATGCTCGTGCTCAGTTGTATGAGAATGCGCATGGCTCATGAGAGTATGCTCCTACCGCTTAAAAAGGGGGAGAGCGGCGCAGTGGAAGGCGGTTTTGAAGTGTCGGTGAAGCCTTGCTGAAGGTCTGTCCCCATCGGCCGCCTTGCCCAGGCTGCCCGCGGTTTGGAGAGCCGGGGATCGCACTTGCGGCTCGCAGCGCACTGGATGTCTTGGCTCGCATTCACGGCTTGCCGCGAGTGCAGGTCGTATCCGGGCAAACCGCCGGATTTCGCCACCGCGCCCGACTCGCCATTCGCGGTCGCTTGGGCACGCCGAAGCTCGGGTTGTTTGAATCGGGCACCCATCGCGTGGTTCACATACCGAACTGCAGCGTTCACCACCCACTCATAAACCACGTCGCGAACGTCGTGCGACGCGCGCTGGTTGATGCGAAAGTAACTTCGTATTCGGATGTCGCCCATCTTGGTGTTGCGCGCTATTTGCAGGTCGTGGTGGAGCGCAGTTCGCAAACTGCCCAGGTCGTCATCGTCGCCAACAGCGCGACGCCGGAGCCGCTGACCGAGTGCTTAAGTTTAATCCGCGAACGCCTAGGGTTGGATCTGCACAGCCTGTGGTTCAACGCGAATGTCGAGCGTTCCAACACCATTCTGGGTTCGGATTTCCATGCTTGGTGCGGGCCGGAAAGCGTGGTCGAACGATTTGGCGGAGCGGCGGTGCATTATCCGCCCGGGGCATTTGGGCAAAACAATCTGGATGTCGCGCAGCTCATTATCGAGCACGTTCGTGAGCAGATCCCGGCCGGTTCGCGTGTTGTTGAATTCTACGCCGGCGTGGGCGCCATCGGCTTGTCGATACTGCAGCATGTCGGCGAAATCACCATGAATGAACTCAGCCCGAACTCGCTTCACGGATTGGAATTGGGGCTCGCGCAACTGGGCGCGGCGGAGCGCGCTAAAATCTCCCTCATTCCGGGTGAGGCAGGACTGAACCGATTGGCCGTCTCCGATTTCCAGATCGTGATTGCGGACCCGCCGCGCAAGGGCTTAGACCTGGAACTTGCCGCGCACTTGAGCGACCATGCGCCCGAAGAACTCATCTACATCAGTTGCGGACTCGAATCGTTTGTGCGTGATGCGGCGCAACTAACCTCGCGCGGCAAGCTGCGCCTGGTGTCGCTTTCGGCCTTCAATCTCATGCCCTTCACCGAGCATGTCGAGACGGTTGCGCGCTTCGAGCGCGGTTAACAGAATCGGCGTCCGCTGTGCGCTCGATTCACATTAAATCGTCTGATTTAGGTTGAATTATGGCCGTATCACCCCTAGACAAGCGTCATGGCCGGCGCTATAGCTGGTATCAGGTAATGGCTTGAATCTGGAGAGCTTTATGACGGCTTACATGCGAATCGCAATTGTTATCGTCGCCGGAGCCACCTTGTTCGGCTGTGCAACTACAGCTGACAATGCGAAACCCAAACCGACAGTCGCAGCCGCGGCGAAGGACCCGACTTGCCTGACTGATACGGGCAGCCGAATATCCGGGAACTCGAAGTGCCGGGGATTCGGACGTTCGTATTCAAATCAAGATATCGACAGGACCGGCCAAACCTCCGCGGGAGATGCGCTAGCCCTTATGGACCCTTCGATTACGGTTCATCGATAGCGCAAAATGATGGCGGCAAATTAGCCGCGAAGGTCCTCAATGATCATTTGCGCCCCTTTCTCGGCAATCATGGCCGTCGGCGTGTTGGTGTTGCCGGACGTGATCGTCGGCATGATGGAGGCATCGATCACTCGCAGATGCTCAATGCCGTGAACGCGCAGGCGCGCATCCACCACTGCGTCTGGGTCTGCTGAGGGTCCCATTTTGGCGGTCCCAACCGGATGGAAAATCGTCGTGCCGATATTCCCCGCCGCTACGCTGAGCGAGGCTGTGTCGTCGCCGACGTCGGAGCCGGGCAGCAACTCTACTGCATTAAAACTTCGCACCGCCGGTTGCGCCATGAGTCGCCGGGTCGCTCGAATGGCATCTGCTGCGACCTCACGATCAGCGGCTGTCGCCAGATAGTTCGGCGCAATGATCGGTGGCGCCAGTGGATCGGCAGATCGAGGTCTCACACTGCCGCGAGAACTCGGGCGCAGATTGCATGCGCTCAAGGTGATCGCGGGAAATTTGTGCAACGGATCGCCAAACTTGTCCAGCGATAGGGGCTGCACATGAAACTCGAGGTTGGCTCTCGGCTGCCTCGGATCCGAGCGCATGAAGATACCAAGTTGCGATGGTGCCATGGTCAAAGGCCCGCGCCGCCGCAGGACGTAATCGAGACCCATCCAGGCGCGCCCCCACATCGAGTGATACGCCTCGTTGAGCGTGTTCACATTGCTTACCTTGTAGATTGCCCGCTGCTGCAAATGGTCCTGTAAATTCGAACCCACGCCCGGTCGCTCGAGGATGGTTTTGATGCCGAGCGGCGCGAGCCATTCGTGCCGGCCAATTCCCGATAGGCTCAAGAGTTGGGGTGAGCCGATTGCGCCGGCCGCAAGAATCACTTCTCCCTGGGTGCGGACCTCAAAGATCTGCCCGTCGCGCCGAAATTGCACACCGCAGGCGCGCGCGTTCTCCAATATCAACCGTTCGACCACGACGTTGAGCTCAATTCTCAAATTGCCGCGCGCCAGCGCCGGCTTCAGAAAGCCGCGCGCGGCCGACCAGCGGCGTCCACGCTTCTGGTTGACGTGGAAGTAGGAAACCCCTTCGTTGTCGCCGCGATTGAAGTCATCGATTGCCGGCACGCCTAGCTGAACGGCGGCTTCGCGCACCGCATCGAGCACTCGCCAGCTGACGCGCGGTGCTTCGACGCGAAACTCACCACCGGCTCCGTGGTGCTCGCTTTCGCCCAAGAAATGGTCTTCGACCTGTTTGAACATCGGCAACACGTCGCGCCATGCCCAGCCCGGGAGTCCGAGGGAACGCCAGCCATCGTAGTCCGCTGCCTGGCCGCGCATGCTGATCATGGCGTTGATCGACGAGGAACCGCCGATAACTTTGCCGCGAGGGTAGGCGAGCGAGCGGCCATTGAGGCCTGGCTCGCTTTCAGTCCGGAACATCCAGTCGGAGCGCGGATTACCGATGGTAAACAGATATCCCGCCGGGATGTGGTACCAAATCCAATTGTCCCGACCACCGGCCTCGAGCAGCAGCACCCGACGGCCGGCGTCGGCGGAGAGACGGTTGGCCAGGATGCATCCCGCCGTGCCGGCGCCCACGATGATGCAGTCGTAGTCGCCCGCCAAGCGCATCATGGCGGCCATCTATTCATATGCGGGATAAGTGATGTAGCCCTCGGGCCCTTGCGCATACCAGGTTTTCTGATCGTCGGCGTTCAGCGCTAGATCGTTTGCGAAGCGATAGGGAAGATCGGGATTTGCAAGGAACTTTCTTCCGAAAGTGATCGCGTCCGCGGCGCCGCTGCCAAGGGCTGCCTGCCCACGCGCGAGGTCGAAATCCGAGTTCAACACCAAAATTCCCTTGAACGCTTTTCGGATCAGCGGCGCCACCGGCGGCCGATCCGACTTGCCGAAGGTGCCCTCGGGTCCGGGTTCGCGCAGCTCCAAAAATACAACGCCGAGCCGGTCCAATACCGCTGCCGCTGCCGGAAACAGTTCAGACTGATTGCTGTCGTCAACGCCCTGCGATTCGCCATTTGGCGATAAGCGAACGGCAGTACGGTCCTTACCAACCGTATCGATCAGCGCCTCCACCACTTCGCGCAGCAACCGCACGCGATTTTCGATCGGGCCGCCGTAGGAGTCGATGCGTTTGTTGCTGCCGTCACGCAAGAATTGATCGATGAGGTAGCCGTTGGCTGCATGCAATTGAACTCCGTCAAAGCCGGCAGCAAGCGCATTTTTTGCAGCGGCGACATAGTCGCCGATCAGGCGAGGAATTTCATCGATCTGCAACGGCCGTGCCTCGACGTAGGGCTGTCTGCCGTCGTAGGTGAATGCCTTGCCCGGAGCAGTGGTTGCACTGGCCGACACGGGTTGCACACCGTGGAGAGAAGGGTGAACGAGTCGACCCATGTGCCACAACTGGGCAAAAATGTGTCCGCCAGCGGCGTGCACGGCATCGGTAACTTTTTTCCAGTTAGTCACATGATCCGCGCCCCACAAGCCGCCGGCATAGGGCCAACCGCTGCCTTCCAGGCTGATGTGGGTTGCTTCCGTAATGATCAGTCCCGCCGAAGCGCGCTGAGAATAGTAGGTGGCCATGAGGTCGGTCGGCACGTGATCGCGGGTGCCGCGTCCGCGGGTCAGCGGTGCCATCCAGATTCGGTTAGGGCAGGTGAGGCGGCCAACTTTTATCGGGTCAAATAGCGTCGTCATGAAATCCCTTATGAGAAATTGAGGGGACGGCCGGCATGCTACCAGAGCTTTATACGCGGCCGATTGCATTGATCGCGTACAATTATCGTGGGTCGATCTTAGAAAAGCTAAAACGGGAATTGACATACATGAATCGCATCATTGTTCTTATCGCCCTCCTATCCGTGGCGTTGCAGGTCAGTGCAGCCGATCCAAGCGCTGCCAACCGCTTCACGGCGGGACGCTATCTTGATTTGCAGTCGGCCAGCGCGCCGAAAATCTCGCCGGACGGTTCGCAGGTTCTCTATACGAGAACGATGATCGACAAGCAGGCGGACAAATACCAGAGTGCGATTTGGATCGTGAATGCGGACGGTTCGCATCATCGATTCCTTGCCAAGGGTAGCGGCGCAATCTGGTCCGCTGACGGTAAAAGCATTGCGTTCATCGCTCCAGGGGAGCCAAAAGGCGCCCAAATCTTCGCGTTACAACTCGGGGTTCAGGGGCCGCCGACCCAGCTTACCTGGCTCACCGAAGAGCCCGGCAATTTGCGTTGGTCGCCTGACGGGAAGTGGATTGGGTTCACCATGAGAGTCCCCGATGCCGAAAAATGGAACATCGAGCTGCCGGCGGCTCCGGAGGGCGCTACTTGGGCGAAGGCGCCGCGCTATACCGAGCGGCTGCATACATTTCGGGATCAGGCCGGATTCACCGAGCGCGGCTGGCGCCATCTTTTTTTGGTGGCAAGCGACGGCGGCACGCCGCGACAGGTCACGAGCGGAAACTGGAGTGTTGGAACCAGCGCATTTGAAGTAGCTATCACTGTTGATTGGGAGTTCACGCCCGACGGCCGTTCTGCAATCATCGAAGGCTATAAGGAAGGCGATCCGGATCACAATGATCGCGAGAGCTACATCTATTCGGTTGATCTCAAGAGCGGTGCCGTCAATCGGCTCACGAAAACGACAGGTAGTTGGAATCAGCCCGCCGTGTCACCCGACGGTAGGACCGTGGCCTATGTGGGATACACTAAGACGGACACCAATCATGTCCTGGACCTGTGGACCATGTCTGTGGACGGCAGCAATGCAACGCTGCAGTCGCAAGGGTTCGATCGAGAACCCCGAACTCTCAGGTGGGCGCCCGACGGTAGCGCGCTGTATTTTACGGCTGAGGATCGCGGCAGCATACATCTGTACAGCTGGTCGCGCGGCAAGGGGATTCGTCAACTCACCAACGGGCCCGAAGTCGTGCTCAACCCGACCATCGGCAAAGGCGCCATCGCGGCCGTTCGCTCATCCTTTCGCGAGCCCGGTAACGTGGTGCTGTTGAATGAACGGCGGCCCGAGAGCGTGCAGCAGCTCACCCATCTTAACGAGGAACTGCTGCGCGAAGTTCCTCTCGCCAATGCCGAGGAGATTTGGTACGACTCCAGCGGCGGTGCGAAAATTCAGGGCTGGATCGTCAAGCCGGCGGATTTTGATCCCGCGCGCCACTATCCGCTGCTGCTCGAGATCCATGGCGGCCCGCAAGCCATGTACAACGTGCAATTCAGTCCGCAATTCCAGAACTTCGCCGCGAACGGCTACGTCGTGCTCTTCATCAACCCACGCGGGTCGACCGGCTATGGAACAGCCTTTGGCGACGCCATTTTGAAGCACTACCCGGGCCCGGACTACGACGATCTGATGGCCGGCGTGGATGCCGTACTCAAAAAAGGCATCGTTGATGAATCTCGTCTGTACGTGTCGGGTTGCAGCGGCGGCGGCGTTTTATCGAGCTGGATGATCACTCACACAAATCGCTTTGCTGCCGCCGCGGTTCGCTGCCCGGTGATCGATTGGATCAGCATGGCGGGAGAAACCGACGTGCCGTTCTTCACGTATCGCTTCTTCAAGAAGCCATTTTGGGAAGATCCGACCGACTGGCTCGAGGAATCATCCTTGATGCATGTCGGCAACGTCAAAACACCGACGCTGATCATGACGGGGGAACTCGATCGGCGCACGCCCATCCCGCAAAGCGAGGAGTTCTATCAAGCGCTCAAGTATCGCGGCGTACCGGCGGCAATGCTGCGCTTCGATCAGGAATATCACGGCACCGGCTCCAAGCCCTCGAATTGGATGCGCACGCAGCTCTATATGATGAGTTGGTTTTCGCGCTATAGCGGCAATCCGCCGCTGCCGGCGCCGCATTAGAAGAGGAGCTTCGAGCGGCTACCAACGGTCGGCATGTGATATTGATCGGCCTGAGTTCCCCTGCCGAGCGCTCAGGCCCGGTCAAAATCACCGCACCGACAAACTAGGCGCCGAGCGGCAGATCACCCTGCGTCGCGATGCGCCGTAGCGCAGGGCTTTGACCTGGCTGCCAAATCGGAGAGCGATAGCTGACCCGATAGCGCAAGGGCCCGCCGTCCGCGGCCAGGGCCCGCTCGATGGGCCGTGGTAGGCAAACAAGTTCCGCATCGAGAAAGGATGCGTGCGCCGCGACGACCACGTAGCCGTGACCGCCGCAGTCCATGAAGTCGAGATTGGGCGCGACCTCGGGATTGATAGCCGCGGCGACGGCGGCTGCGTCCTCGCCGCGTTGCATCGCCAGGCTCGCTTTCACCCCGCGGCGCGCGGTGAGGTTGATGGTCGCGAGGCCGGGCCGGCCGGCGGTTGACGGTTGTCGATAGATCGCAGCCCAAGGTTTGTCAGGCGTCATTGAATGATCGAAGGACTCAGCGAGCGTGGGCGCTGAAATAGAACCGGTGACAAACTCGAGGCCGACCGGCGCGAAAGGTTTGGGTGGTAAAGACGCGGCGAGCCAACCTGCATAAAAAGAATGGCGATCGCCCGCAAGACTGACGAAGCCTGTTATTTGCTTGTCGCGAATGTGGTCCAGGATCTGTGCGCGTTCGAACCGGTAGCCGCCCCAATCGTCGTTTGCGATGATGCCGTAACCGGCGCCGGGCCACTTGGGTCCCCCGCCTTGCGGCAGATTGTGCAGATCGGCGCGCACGTCGGTGGCACCCACTGAATTGCCCCACAGTTTCCAAGTCGCGGTCGAACTGCTAAGTTGCTGCAGGAACCAGGCCTTCTGCGCCTTGCCGAGCATGGATTGCGGCGGTTCCTCTTTGCGAAAATTGTGCAGCTGCTGATTGCCCAAGGCAATCCACGACGGCGCGCGCCCTGCATCATAGGCCGAACCTGCATCAAGAATATCGAGGGCCTCTTCCGCCAGCATCAGCGGAAAGTCTTTGGAAAAGAAGCCCTTGATCTCCGGCCGGTTGGCGAGGTCCTGCGACCGATAGGTGCGGTTGTCGGTCAGGATCAGTTCGACATTCCGACCAAAGCGCAAGGCGCGGTAGGTCGTCATGCTGCCAATCGCCGCCAGATTGTCGGCCTGCAGCCCTAAGCCGTGGTCATCAAACTTCTCGATGGGCGCATTCTTCACGATCGGCGCGACGAATTGATCCAGCCTGCCCGACGGTTGTTTCACACGACTCGGCTGGTACTCGAACCAAGCCTGATTGGCGGCGACCTTGCGGGTTTGCGCCGGACGGACGCCGCCGAAATCCTGCTGACTCTGCCAGCCTTTCCAGGAGAATTCGTGATTATCGCCCATGCAAACAAATGGCCAGCGTGCGCGCGCATCTTGGATATCGACATCATGCAAATACGCGCGGTAGATGGTTCTGTAATCGGCCAGATTCGTCGGCACGTGAAAATCGTCGATCTTCTCGCCGGTGGGATAGCGCAGAATGTCTCTGAATCGCCGATCGTACATCCCCTGCGGCCGATCTTCCGGATACCAGACGAGTTCGTAAAACCAATCACCCAGATGCATGACGAAGTCGAGGCGCTGATCGGGCGGCATCTTCTCATCTTCAAAAATCATGCGGCGATAGGAGTTTTGCGCGCCGTCGTTGCAATTCTGGCAGCTGACGAATGCGAAGCGCACCGTCCGCGCATCATCCGGCGCAGGCGCGGTCATGGTGCGGCCGAGACGGCTGCCCTCGCCGTTGGCATCAGTAAAGCGGTACCAGTATTCTCGCGCCGGCTTTAATCCGCCCACCAACACGCGGCAGGTCCAGTCCGAGTCCGCGGACATCTTTGTGCCGGCGCGCGTCACCAGGTGTTCGAATGCCTGGTCCTCGGCAACCTCCACAGTGACTTCGGGCTTCGGCCGATCGGAAGTCGCCGGGCAGCGGGTCCAGAGAATTACGCTGTCGGCCTGCGGATCGCCGGAAGCGACGCCCTCGGGAAAGCGCGTGCGCATCTCGGTCCAGGCAGCGCCAGATCGCAGTGAGCGCGATCCACCCCACGCATAACTAGCGCCGAATGCGGCGGCGGAAGCAATGATTTGGCGTCGAGTGAGCGGCAACGGCGTCCCAAGAGGTTTCGCGTCTCATGTCTTGTACCAATCTGTCGGTCGTTTTGTCCAGTCCACCCTGTGGTGATGGCGTAGCATATCCGCGACGCAGCTTTTCTGAAAATCAAAAAGAGGGCGATGAAGCGATGAACATGAATTCGTTGAGCCGGCGCGAGGTACTTGCGTTGGGACTAGCGGCAGCGGTGCCGTTGGACTTGCTGGCAGAATTGGCGCAGGCAGTGCCGGCCGCCAATTCGAATGCGATGCGCACACTGGATCGTTTTATCGCAGGCTACTGTGCCGCCATGAATGCGCCAGGGTTGACGCTGGGACTCGCAAATGCGGCAGGGACTGTCCGCGTCGCCTCATACGGCTATGTTGATCTTGCCGCCAAGCTTCCGGTCTCGACGTCGCATCTTTTTGAAATCGGCTCGATATCGAAGTCGTTCGTGGGATTGACAATTCTGCAATTGCACGACGAGCAGAAAGTCGACTTGCAGGCACCCATCCGCAGCTACCTTCCCTGGCTGTCGATGGAAACCACCTTCGGCGAGATTCTCGTCCATCATTTGTTGACCCACTCCAGCGGAATGCCTGATGACGCGCCCTTGATTCCGAGCTCGCCGGAACGGCGCCCGCGCCAGGCACTCAAACCTGGTGCCGAGTTCCACTACAGCAATTGGGGCTACGATGTCCTGGGACGATTGATCGAAACGGTCGACGGTCGTTCCTGGCAGGCGGCGGTCGCCGCCCGTATCCTGAAGCCGGTCGGTATGACTGATACTTCGCCCACCATCACGAGCGCGTCTCGTCCGCGAATCGCTCAGAGCTATATGCCTCTGCACGATGATCGGCCTTATCCGCGGCACGGCGCGTTGGTACCCGCAGGCAACCTGGCGGTAGAGTTTGCGGCGGGATCGATCGCATCAACGCCCAAAGATATGTCGCTCTATATGCAAATGATTCTAAACCACGGTGAGGTGCGAGGCGGCCGCATCATTTCCGAAGAGAGTTTCAAGCTGTTCTCGACGCCTCACATCGCTGCGCCGGCGTTTGGTCCCACCGCCGGTTACGGCTACGGGATTGCGGTCGACAAGCTCGATGGGCATGTCCGTCTCAGACATACCGGCGGGATGGTCTCGTTCATGTCCGCCATTCATATGGACCTGGACGCGAAGCTCGGCGCATTTGCTTCCATCAATGCACAGCTGGGCTATCGGCCAAATCCGGTCGCGCAGCTGGCCGTGCAGCTGTTGCGCGCCGAGAAGGAGGGCAGCAAGCCGCCCGCCGAACCTCCGTTCGATGCCGCGGCAAAGGTCGAGTCCGCCGACAGCTACGCGGCGATTTACACATCCGGGGCCGGCCGGCACATCGAAATTAAAAGCGCCGCCGACCGCCTCAGCCTCGTAGCCGAAGGGCGCATGATTCCGTTGCAGCAATCTGAAGACGGGAACTTCATTGCGGATCAATCGGGCTTCGATCTGTTTCCGATCACTTTTGAACGCGCGGAGACTTCGCCGGCCACTGCTGACAAGGCGAAAGCGCCCATCACCGCTCTGGCCTATGGAGCGAATTGGTACGCACGCGCCGGATATCAAGGAGAGAAAGCGCTTGAACCATCCGCCACTCTGGCCAAATATGTGGGCGAGTATTATTCCGAAAATCCCTGGGACGGCACGGTTCGCGTGGTGCAGCGGCAGGGCCGGCTGTGGATGGGCGGCACGGATCCCTTGGTGCCGATCGGCAATCACCTATTCAGGATAGGCAAGGAAGCCGGTCCGGGCATCGTGGAATTCTCAGAGCTGATAGGCGAGAAGCCTAGTTTGCTTTGGATTGACGGAGTTCAATTTCTGAGAGTTGAGGGAGTTGTCAGTTGAAGTACTCGCTGCGGAGCGAGTGCTTCGCCGATATGGACCGAGGTTGAAGTTGCGGGACATGCGTTCGGTACTTAAGATCGAGCTCCATGAAACTACTACGTTATGGTGCGCCGAAACACGAAAAGCCGGGTCTATTGGACAGCGAGGGAGCGATTCGCGATCTGTCAGGGCACATTGAGGATATTTCTCCGCGGACGGTGACGCCGCAGAGCTTGGCGCGCCTCGCCGCATTGAACAGCAAGGAACTTCCCTTGGTTGGCGGCGCGCCTCGTCTAGGCGTGCCCGTCGGTGGGATTGGAAAATTTATTGCAATTGGCTTGAACTACGCAGATCACGCCAAGGAAGCGAATCTACCAATTCCCACCGAACCGCCCTTGTTCACCAAGGCCATCAGCTGTCTAAACGGTCCGAATGATGAAGTCATGCTGCCCAAGGATTCCGTGAAAGGCGATTGGGAGGTCGAATTGGGGGTCATCATCGGCAGCACGGCGCGCTATGTCAGCGAGGAAAATGCGCTCGATCTTGTCGCCGGCTACGTGCTTGCCAATGATGTGTCGGAGCGCGCGTTTCAATTGGAGCGCGGCACCCAGTGGGACAAAGGCAAAGGGTGCGACACGTTCGGACCGGTCGGACCTTGGCTGGTGACGGCCGACGAAGTCGGCGATCCGCAAAACCTCGAGATGTTCCTGAATCTTAACGGTCGACGCATGCAGACCGGCAGCACGCGGCGCATGATTTTCCCGGTGCGCCAATTGATAGCATATGTCAGTCGGTTTATGACGCTGGTCCCCGGCGACTTGTTGATCACGGGGACACCGCCGGGCGTCGGCATGGGTCACAAGCCAAATCCTATTTTCCTCGCCGTCGGCGATGAAATGCACCTGGGAATAGAAAAGCTCGGCGAGCAACGCCAGAAGGTGGCTGCGTGGCGCCACTTGGGCGATGACGGTTCCGAGCACTAGCGATGGTCAATGAAGGAGGCAAGGGCATATGTTTATTCGCGAGTGGCGCGGCCGCGCAAAGCAGACCGACGCGGTCAGGTATCCGGAATATTTCCGCAAGGAAGTCGTCCGGCAGTTGCGCCAAGCGCCAGGATTTCAAGGCGGCTACTTGAGCCGGCGAGAAGTCGGCGACCAGGTGGAGTTTTTGGTGCTCACGCGCTGGAAATCGATGGAGGCGATTCGCGATTTCACCGGATCGGTGGTGGATCATGCCGTCATTGACCCCAGCGCGATGGCGACTCTCGAAGCGTACGATCACACGGTCCGTCACTACGAAGTGCTGGAAGACCTTTCCTGACTCCTACCTGTCAATCGATTGCCGCAGCGCCTTCGTGACTTCGCCGGCGATGTCGTCCTGTATTTTCAAAGTGTCGTCCGATTGTCGATCGTAGGTTTCGGACCAGACCACGAATCCATTGTCGGCGCGGACCAGGCGCGCAGCGATGCGCATGGTTGATCCTGACTTGCGCAAGCTTCCGTCCAGGACATAGGCGACGCCCAAGGATTTTGCGATATCGGCGATCGAGATCTTTTTGCCTTTGAAATAGAAGGACGAGGTCGGCGGAGGCACACGAAGGCCTGGGATCTTGCTGAGCCGGTCGATGAGTTCCTCGGTCATCCCGTCCGCAAAATACTCCTGGTCCATCGACTCGCTGGTCAGGTCCAGGAATGGCAGTACCGCGACGGAAGCCTGAGCCGGCAGCGCGTCAGGAGTTGCTCTGGCGTGCGCAGCGCTGCCGATTCTGCCGTAGACAAGGAAGGCAAGAATCAGGATCAAGGGAATGGCGGCGCCGGCGGCGAGCAGCGTCCAATTCTTGCGGGAACCCTGTAGCACCGCGGGTTTCAAGTGCTCCGGGGCGGGCGGCGGGTTCAAGGACTGCTCCACCCACGGGCTCACGGTGGCCACCATGCGGTACCCTAAGCGCGGAACCGTCGCGATGTAAACAGGCTGCTTGGGATCGTCGCCCAGAAGGCGGCGCAGCGACGCGATGGCCTGATATACGGAGTCTTGTGTGACGATGACGCCGGTCCAAACCTGTTCGAGCAGGTCATCGATGCTGATGACCTGTCCGGCGTGCTCGGCGAGACATAACAGCAGGCGCATGGTTCGTGCTTCGACCCGCACCGTCTCGCCCTCACGCGAGATCTGGCCGGAGGCCGGGTTTACGCGCCAGTCCCCGATTCGCAGCGATGTTCCCGACGGTTGATCCATGCGCCGATTGTATCAACACCGGCGAATTTGACCGCAAGGCCCGGAGTTTTTCAGCGCAGGCGCGATGCTACCTTAGGTATCTCGTGAAATGAGGAGATCCCATGGCTACTCTTAAAGATGCGGACGATAGTCGCTGGCAGGCGGTCATCGCCAAGGATAAAGACGCAGACGGACAGTTCTTCTTTTCGGTTCGAACCACGGGCGTTTATTGCCGGCCGTCGTGTCCGGCGCGGCCCGCACGTCGGGAAAACGTTGCTTTTCACCGATCGTGCGACGCCGCCGAGGCGGCAGGATTTCGTGCGTGCAAACGCTGCCGGCCTCGGGAGGCATCGCAATCCGAGCGCGATGCGGAAATGGTGGCCCGCGCCTGCGACTTGATCCAGAAATCAGAAGAGCCGCCGCGTCTGGCGGCGCTGGCCGCGGCCTTTGGCCTGAGTGCCTTTCACTTTCATCGGGTCTTCAAAGCCTCTACAGGCCTCACTCCCAAGGCCTATGCAGATGCGCACCGGTCAGATCGGGTTCGCAAGGCTTTGCCGTCGTCGAGGACGATCACCGGAGCGATTTATGACGCGGGATTTAACTCAAACGGCGGGTTCTATGCCAAGTCCGCCCAGGAATTGGGAATGACGCCTCGGCGCTATCGAGCCGGCGGCGATCGGACGCAAATTCGTTTCGCGATTGGCGAATGCTCCCTCGGCTCGATACTGGTGGCTGCGACTGAAAAGGGAGTGTGCTCCATTTTGATGGGCAGCGATCCGGATGCGCTGGTACGCCAGCTGCAGGACCGCTTCAGTAAGGCCGAACTCATCGGCGGGGATGCAGCATTCGAAAAGCTCGTGGCCAAGGTGATTGGTTTCGTTGAGCAACCGCGCCTCGGCCTGGACTTGCCGCTTGACGTGCAGGGGACGGCATTTCAACAGCGGGTTTGGAGGGCGCTGCGGAAAATCGCGGTGGGCAAGACGGCAAGTTACGGCGACATCGCCGCACGCATCGGCCAACCTAGTGCAATACGCGCGGTCGCGCAGGCCTGCGCCGCCAACACGCTCGCGGTTGCGATTCCCTGCCATCGGGTCATTCGCACAGACGGGAATCTTTCAGGTTACCGATGGGGTGTGCAGCGCAAGCGCGCCTTGCTGGAGCGAGAGAGCCGGCATGATTGACGGACGCGTGGCGGAGTTTGACTGGTCCACGGTTGAAGATGAGCTTGACAGTTATGGAGTGTCGCGCGCCGGCAATTTGCTTCGCGCTGAGGAATGTGGAGCCTTGGCGCAGCTCTACGATCTTGAAGAGTGCTTCAGAAGCCGGGTGATCATGGCGCGTCATGGCTTTGGGCGCGGGGAGTATCGCTATTTTTCCTATCCGCTGCCCGCCATCGTTCACAGTTTGCGCACGATACTTTATGGCCGCCTCGCGGCGATTGCCAATCGCTGGAACGAACTGATGGGCTTCGAGACTCGCTACCCCTTGGAACTCGCAACCTTTCTGTCACGCTGCCACTCAGCGGGGCAGAACCAACCGACACCACTCCTACTGCAATATGTTGCGGGGGACTTCAACTGCCTGCATCAGGACCTGTACGGGGAACAGGTCTTTCCTCTGCAGGCGGCGATCCTACTCTCGGAACCGGGCCGCGATTTTGAGGGCGGCAACTTCGTCGTGACGGAACAGCGCCCGCGCATGCAATCGAGAGTTGAGGTTCTTGAATTGCGGCAGGGCGATCTGGCGATATTTGCGGTGCGGGATCGTCCGGTGAAGGGCGCTCGCGGAATTTATCGGGTCAAGCATCGGCACGGGGTCAGCCGTGTCCACTCAGGTCGGCGGCACATGCTCGGCGTGGTCTTTCACGATGCAAGCTGAGCGCGAAAAGCGACACTGTGCCGGCGCCACATCACATTGACGCGGGCACAGTGTGTAGGCCAATACTACTAATACAGCCCAAAGAACTATCGGTTCTGCGCTACCAGTTTCGAGACTTCCGACCACTGCTCAGATGCACGAGCGATGTTGCCTGGGACGTCTTTCTTCCAGTTCTTGCGGGATTCGAGGTCGGCGAACATGTACAGCTTGCCGTCGACGAGCGCAAATACGCGCGGGTGAGCGCCAACTTTGTGGCCCTGAGAGACGCCGAAGGCGTCGAAGCCATCATACTGCGGTGCGTATTTTGCTGGGTCGCTCGCGAACGTTCGCAAGTGCGCCGGGGTGATGAAGTAGAACTTGGACCCCTTGTAGTCGAAGCTCAGGTCTTTATTCCCCTGGATCGGATCCGGCGAGGGCGTAAAGTAGGACAGCGCATCGTAGCTGTTCAGCGCGACGCCTTTTTCCTCATAGAAATCGCCTGCGAAAACCTGTGCAGCGGCTAGCGACAAGATGGCGGCGGAAGTAAAGCGAATGATTGATCGGTAGTTCACGGTAATCTCCAAAGTGTTCACAAAACATCACAAAAAATCAGTGACTCATGTCACTGGCGCGCGGCGCGCGCAGCCAATCCTTAAGCGGCTTGAATAACTACCGCCTTTACCGCGGCCGAGTCGTTGACCGCGATGAGAGCAAACGGAATCAGAGCAAGGATCATTGAGAGCAATAGGGCACTGGTGTTGGCGAGGATTTTCATCGGTATCTCCCTGGGCTGGACCATGGAGGCACTGTAGTGCGTCGCCGGGCGGCCTGTTTGGCCGTGCGCCAAACCGCGAAATCCACGGCGCGAGTGGCAGGGGTAGGTCGCGAACGGTAGGGGCCAACGGCCTACCGGCCGGCACGTGTTAGACTTTGGCCGCCGGGGACGATGCCAAGGCGTTCAAAACTAGAGCAAAAAGCCGCCCGGCAGCGGGACGACAGTTAAGGAGGGCTCATGATATTCGAGTCCATTTCCAGCGGGGGTTGCCGCTCCTACTTGGTGGGCTGCGAGGATACATGCGCGGCGGCGCTGATTGATCCCGAACTCAGCCAAATCGACCGCTATAACGCACTGGCGGCCCGTCATGGGCTGCGCTTCCGTTATCTCATCGACACGCATACACATGCCGATCATTTCTCCGCGACGCGGCAGCTCGCGAGTCAGCTCGACGCGCCTGTTGTCATGCATCGCGCCAGCCCTGCACCTTTCATCAATCTGCGCCTGGAGGGCGGTGATTTATTGGTGGTTGGACGCCTGCGCCTGCAATCCATGTACACCCCGGGGCATACCGCCGATTCCATGTGCCTGTGTGTCGAAGATCGCGTCTTTACCGGAGATACCTTGCTGATCGGGGGCACCGGCCGCACGGACTTGCCCAGCGGCGACGCGGGCGCACTGCACGAGAGCCTGTTCCAGGGTGTTCTCAAGCTCGATCCGGCGCTGAAGATATTTCCGGCGCACGAATACAAGGGCCGCAGCCATTCCACCATCGCTCAAGAGCTCGCCGAAAACCCGCGCCTGCAAAAGCGGGAGCGCGGCGCTTTCATCGACATGATGCAGAGTCTGAATCTCACGATGCCCACGCATGTTACCGAAGCGCTGCGTACCAACATGAGCGGCGGAAAAACCGTTGCGCAGATGCTGTCCGATGCGGCCGCGTCCGTTCCGTTCATGTCGATGGCGCAACTGAAGGCAAACATCGAAAGCCGTCGTGACGATATGATCGTTCTGGATGTGCGTGAACGCGATGCCTACGAAAGCGGACACGTTCCGGGAGCCCATCACCTGCCGCGCGGACAGCTGGAGCTTCGCGTGAACGAGGAACTCAAGGATCCAACCCTGCGGATTCTGGTGTGCTGTGAGTTTGGACGCATTTCCACGTTGGCGACAGCGACGCTGCGCACGATGGGATTCTCAGGCGCGGTCGCGCTGGACGGTGGCATCAAGGCTTGGAGAGAAGCCGGCTATCCGCTCGAGGTCGGCTGCCAGCCGCCGCCCAACGCCTTGTAGAGCTTTATAAGATCGATGATTTGGGTCAACAGGGCTTGCGCGAGCTGTTGCCGTGCCTGAACCGTTTGTAGCTGCAGGGTAAGAACGGCAACGTAGGTAACAAGCCCGTGGCGATATGCGTCGAAGTTGATATCCAAGGCGCGTTGGTCCGCGTCGACCGTGGTATTGAGCGCAGCGCTGCGCTCGGCATCTTCGCGCAAGCTGCTTAGGCCGTCTTCAACTTCCTGCAGCGCATTCAGCACGGTGCTGCGGTAGCTCAGCGCTGCCGCCGCGGCTTCGGTGCGCGACAAGCGCACGTTCGCCATCAACGCGCCGCCATTGAAGATAGGGACCGAGATGCTGGGGCCCGCAGAATAGAATTTGCTGGCCCAGTCGAAGAGATATCGAGTGTCGGTGTTGCGCAATCCCACACTGCCCGTGAGTGACACCTGTGGGAACAGCGATGCAACCGACACTCCCACCTGCGCAGTGGCGGCATGAAGAGCCGCCTCTGAGTTGCGGATGTCCGGTCGCCGCCGCGCCAGGGTCGAGGGTATTCCCACCGGCACCATCTGCGGCAGGGCCGGTAATTCGGTCGCGGTTCCCAGAGCAGCATCGAAACCTTCCGGCGTTTGTCCGCACAAAACCGCCAATGCATGCGTCGAACTTGCGATGGTCTGCTCGTATTGAGGCAGTTGCGCCTCGAGGCTGGCCAATTGGCCGCGAGCAGTTTGTACGTCGGCCTCGCTGCCCAGACCGTGCTGCTGCCGGCTGCCCGCGAGGTCCACCACTTCTCGCTGATCGGCGATCAGGGCAATCGTCATTTGCTGCAATACCTGTGCGGCGCGCAACTGAAAGTAGGTCTGGGCGATTTCTGCCTCGAGCGACACCAGCAGGTCGTTCTTCGATTCCACCGCTTGCCGGCTTTGCGCATCTGCGGCCTCGACCGAGCGGCGCACCTTGCCGAACAGATCGAGTTCCCACGAGGCATCAAACCCCAACTGATAGAGATTCGTGGGTTTTTCGAGCGACGAGACGAGATCCTGAACTGCGGGCGGGGTTGAGCCGGAGTCAAGACCCTTGGCCTTTGCAATTCCAGCGAGGCCCAATTGCTCGCGCGTGTAGCTCGCGGTGCCATTCAAACTCGGCAACCCCTGCGCGCGGGCCGCTTGTACCTGAATGCGCGCCTCGAGAATGCGCAAGTACGCAACCTTGAGACCCAAATTACCGGAGGCCGCTTGATTTTCCAGCTGATCGAGCGGCGCGTCATGGAATTGATTCCACCAGGCCGAGTCCGGGGGCGAGTCGGTGTTCGCTGCCGGCGCAGGCTCCGCGTACTTTTCGGGCGTGGGTTCCTTGGGCGGCACAAAGTTGGGACCGACTTTACAGGCGCCAAGACACGCCATCAGAATCGCCGCTGAGAGCGATCGGCCTCGGTGCATCATTCCGCACCAACCTTGCGGGTGGCCTTCACCGCTGAAAACAAGAATGTGAAAGGGACGAACAGAAAGGCAAGGATCGCGCAGTATAGGAACACGTCCATGTAGGCCAGCAGGCCTGCTTGGGCGATCAAGGTCCGTTCAATCTGGGCCATCGCGGCCTGGGTTGCATTGCCGGCGACCGTGCCGAGGTTCTTGACCGCCGCAGAGACGTGAGACAATGTCTCGCGGAAAGTGGGGTCGGCGTGGCTCAAGTTCGCCGACAAGTAGGCGGTGTGCACCTGCGTTCTTGCGGTAATTGCCGCGGTCGAAACCGAGATGCCGATTGAGCCTGAAACATTGCGAAACATCGTAAACAGCGCCGTGGCGTCGCCCTGCAAACGTTCAGGAATGGTGTAGTAGGTAAGGACGCTGGTAGGTACAAAAAGAAAGCCGATTCCCGCCGCCTGCGCAATACGCAATAACATCAAGTGAAAGAAATCGATATCGGGCGCGATATTGCGCGAATACAGCAGCGAGAAACCCAGCACCAGAAACCCGGCGGTCATCAGATAGCGTGTCTGAACATGCGCCATCATTAGGCTGACCAGTGGAATCAGGAAGATGACCGCGAATGCGCCGGGACTCAGTACCAGGCCCGCAAGCAGGGCGGTGTAGCCTAAGTGCTGCTGGGCCAACTGAGGGATGAGTACCGCACTGCCGTACAGAACCACTGCGAAGAATGAGATGGCGACGCATCCCAAGGCGAAATTGCGGTCTTTCAATACCCGCAGATCCACAACGGGATTGCGCGTATAAAGCAACCATCCACAGGCGGCCGCCGCTCCCACGGCAGCGAGTGCGGCGAATGCGCGTATGGACGTGGATCCAAACCAGTCCGCATCTTCGCCGCGGTCCAGCATGATCTGGAATGCGGCAAAGGTGAGAGCTATCAATCCAATGCCGATGTAGTCGATCGACACTTTACGGCCCTTCTTTGCCCACGGTGGGTCTTCCACCAGGCTCATGACCCCGAAAGTCGCCAGGATGCCGATCGGAACATTGATGAAGAACACCCAGCGCCAACTATAGCTGTCGGTAATCCAGCCGCCGACCGTCGGGCCCAGGACCGGAGCGACCACCGTCGCGATTGCTGTCAGCGAAAACGCTCGGCCGCGCTGCGCAGGTGGAAAGGTATCGAGAACGATGGATTGCTGATTTGGCTGCAGGCCGCCGCCAAAAAATCCTTGCAGGATGCGAAATACGATCAGCTCGCCCATGTTCGTGGCAATACCGCAGAGAAACGAACAGACGGTGAAAGCGAAGATGCAAATAACAAAATAGCGCTTCCGGCCGAGCATTCGCCCAAAAAAGGCCGAGATGGGCAGCACGATGCTGTTGGCCACCAGGTAGGAGGTCAGCGCCCAGGTGGCCTGGTCGTAGCTCACCGATAAGCTTCCGGCGATATGCGGTAAGGCAACGTTCACAATGGTGGTGTCGAGGATCTCCATGAACGCAGCCGAGGTGACAACCACAGCAATCAACCATGGGTTATGGGCCGGGCGCCAGCCGCTCGAGCTGTGAGCTTCTGCGGAGTCCGTCACGGGAAGTGCACCACGGGAGAAACAGACAGTCCGAGCGGTAAGGGCCGATTCGGGTCGAGACCGCGGTCGATGACAATCTTCACAGGCACGCGTTGCACGATTTTGACAAAATTACCGGTGGCGTTTTCCGCGGGAAAGGCCGAGAACCGGGAGCCGCTGCCGTATTGAATGCTCTGAACGTGACCCTGCAGTTTGAAGCCTGAGTAGGCATCCACTTCGAGATCGACGGCATCGCCGGGCCGCATGCGTCCAATCTGCGATTCTTTGAAATTCGCAGTGACCCAGACATCGGGGGTCACGATCAAAAACATCGTCTGACCCGCCGTCAAGTATGTGCCGCGCTGCACGCTGCGCAAGGTGATGAAGCCGTCCGAGGGGGAGCGGATTTCGGTGTAGCTCAAATTGAGGTTGGCTTGCTGCAACTGGCTCTCGGCTTGTTGGACCTGAGCTGTTTTCTCGCCTACCGCATTCATCGCCTGCTGAATCTGTTCGGGAACCAGCGCGGCGACCGCAACTTGTGCCTGCGCGCTCTTCAGATTGGCATTGCTGCTCAGTTGTTGGCTCGTGGAGGTATCGATATTCTCCTGCGTGGTGGCGCGCCGATCGACTTCATGTTGGCGCGCATATGAAGCCTGCGCCTGTGCGAGGATTGCCGCCGCCGACTGTTGCTGCGCTTCTGCGGAAACCAATTGCGCTGGGAATTGCACGCGTGCAATGCGCAGGGCGGTCTCCGCGGTTTTGAGCTGTGCCTTAGCCAACGCGAGCTGACTCTGCGCGGCGGCTTGTGCAGTCCGAAAGTCCTGCGGGTCGATCCGCAGCATCAAGTCGCCCTTGCGGACACGGCTGTTGTCGTCCACAAACAATTCAACCACGTAGCCGGAGATCTTCGGCGCCATCGTGATCACGTTCCCATCCGTGTACGCATCGTCGGTGGAGACTTCATTGCGGTGCGCGAACCATACGAAAAACGCGACGATTGCCGCGACCACGACTACGGCGCCGAGAATGATCAGCGGCTTTTTGCTGCGCGGTTTTGCCGGTGCCGAATCTGGCGATTCTTTGCCGCCATCCTTCGCCTCGCCGCGCTCCTTGGCGTCATCTCCCGCAGCATTGGCGTTGCCGCCCGCATCCTTGGCGTCAGCCGAGTTGTTCGTTTTGGCGTTCCCTGCGTCAGACTCATTGGCGGGCGGCATTGCGACCTCTTTTTTTCGTTAGCGCAATGCGCATGCGAGGGCCAAGAATAATCGATCCGGGCTTTCGAACACTCGACCGAATTAGCCTCACTTCGGTAGGCGAAGTCCTACATGCCGTAACTGCGTGCGCCGTCAGGGGGCCGGCGTCGTGGGCGCATCAGGCGGGTCTAGTCCTTGAGCTCCACCCAAGTTGGCGCGTGGTCGCTGGCTTTTTCCCAGCCGCGCACCTCGCGATCTACACCGGCACCGACCAGACGATTCGCGATCGAGGGGCTCAAGAGCAGGTGATCGATTCGCAGCCCGGCATCCCGTCCGTAGGCATTACGGAAGAAATCCCAAAACGTATAGATCTGTTTCCCGGGATTCATGGTTCGCACCGAATCCACCCAGCCATGCTTGAGCAAATGGGCGTATGCCTCGCGAACTTCAATTCTAAACAAGGCATCATCCACCCAGCGCTCGGGCTTATACACGTCGGCCTCGGTCGGTATCACGTTGTAGTCACCGGCAAGTACGACAGGCGCTCCGGAGAGAAGCAATTCAGCGGCATGGGCAAGGAGTCGATTGAGCCAGCGCAACTTGTATTCGAATTTAGGGCTGGGCGCCGGATTGCCGTTCGGCAAGTACAGGCAGCCGATTACGATGCCGGCCACGGTCGCCTCGATGTATCGACTGTGTGCGTCGTCGGGGTCGCCGGGAAGAACCCGTCTTATTTCCTGCGGCTCAGAATTCTTGGCAAGGATCGCGACGCCATTCCAGCTTTTCTGCCCGTGCCAAATGACACCGTATCCCGCGTCCCGAACGGCCGTCTCGGGGAACTTGTCCTGCGGCGCCTTCAATTCCTGCAGACAAACCACATCGGGCTTTGACTCCGCAAGCCAGCGCAAAAAGTTGGGGAGGCGAGCGTTGATGCTGTTGACATTGTAGGTAACGATTCTCATGGGTCATTATTGTGGTTTCTTGGGCCCATTTGCAAAGGCGCACCGCGCCCGGAGCGGACAGCGCTCGCACAAGGGATTGGAGCGTTTGCAAAGCTCATGGCCATGACGCGCCACCAGCAGGTAGGCTCGAATTCTCTCGTCGACAGTTGCCGGCAGCGTACTCAATATGCGCTGTGCGGCCGCGTAAATAGCGACGTATTTTGGTCCCTCCGGACCATGCAGTACACGCACCAAGACGTGCGGGCAAGCCGAAGGGACCGCCGCCACCGGCGAGAGGCGCGAGAACAGTAAAATCCGATCAGCGCCGGGATTACCGATCCCGGGGAATGCCTTCAACGCCTTACGCGCCTGCGGTACGGAAAGGCGCGAGAGCGCGGATCGAAGATCTCCGCCATAGTCTTCTTGAACGCGCTGCGCAATTTCCTTCGCGCGTGCCGCGCGCAGATCCGGCACCATGCCGCCCGCTTTGAGTGCCCCCACGAGTTTGGCAAGAACTCATAAGGGTCTGTCGGCGCTGCGGGATCGAGCACCCCGCAATTGGATTCCAGGGAGTCAAGAAGATCAGTGATTTGCAGCGTTGCCAAGGCTGTTCCGGCAAAATTGACCTCACGCCCACGTCGTGCGCCGCCACAAGTGTAGCAGGCCCCGAATCACAGCAGTGCGCGTTGCACGAACCAAAACAGCGCCAGACACGCAATCGCAGAAGAGCCCCAAGGCATGATGCCGCGGCGGTAGAAATGGGTGGCGCGCAGAAGGTAAGCGAGCGGCATGACCGCGAGTACGACCGCCAGTTGTCCTGACTCGACGCCGAGGTTGAAGGCCACCAGCGATATGAGCCTCGCGTCCTTGGGCAACCCCATCTCGGTGAGCACCGATGCGAATCCGAAGCCGTGCAGCAGTCCGAACGCAAAGGCGATGCGCCAGCGGCCTTCGGTCACCCGCGGAAACACGTTGTTGAGCGCGGCGATGATGATGGAGGCCGCAATGACGGACTCGGTAAGGCGGCTCGGCAGTCGAATCACATCGAAAGCGGCCAATGACAAGGTGATTGAATGCGCCAGTGTAAAGGCGGTAACCACCTTGACGATGTTGACGAAGGCAGGACCGGCAATCGGCACGGCCTCCCAGCGATTCTGTCGGCGCACGAGTACTGCCGGAAGCAGCAGCGACAACAGAAAGAGCAGATGGTCGATGCCGCTCCAGATATGCCAAACTCCGGCGCGCAGGTATTCGGCAAAGGCGGACCACGATGAGATTTGGTTGAGCTCAAACTGCCGAGTGTCCGCGGAACCGCCCAAGACCGCCGTCTGCGCCGTCCCGTTCGCGACAAGGGTCAGCAAGCCCCGGTGCGAAGGATCCTCCGCTGCCAGCAACGTGTAGCCGATCGACAACCGGCTGAGCGTGCGCCCGCATTCGGCCGTGAGCGGCAACCACAGATAACTGCCATCGACGCGGTCGTTGACCTCGACTGGAGCGAACCTAAGTCGGCATGGCCCATCGGCGGACGCCAACCGAAGATGCCCCTGGCCATAGTTTTGCAGCGCCTCTTGCTTTAACTTCAATTCTCCCCAGGTCACTTTGCCGTTCCCGTCGCGGTCCAAGCCAACCGCGAGTTCGCCGTCCCGGATCGCGAGTTCAATCGCGCCGGAAACTGTAGAGCCGTTGACTTCGAGAGTCAGAAAGCCGTTGCTGGCGATGTGGGCTTGGGCCCACGGGGCGGCCAGCAGTAAGACAAGCGCGAGCGAAAAATTTCGCCGCGTGTTCATCGCGACGCTGAGAGTGCAGGGCTGTTCAGGGCACCGACGCGCACGTCGCTCTGCCCTTGAGCGCGTACGAAGTCGGCGGCGGGCGCGGCGGCGCCCGGGTTTCCGGCCGCATTTGCCGCATGCACGAGCACGAGTACGTCGTCAGGCTCATGTTGCACGGTCCAATTCTCGAGGGCCGCAGCCAGACTTAAGTGGGGCTGATCCTCAATCTCGAGCAAAAATCGCGCTTGCTCGCGCCGATGCACTGCCTCGCCGCGCTGCAGCTCGGCGGCGAATGCCGCGCGCAGACGAGCGCTGCTTTGGCGAAGAGCAGGGTCATGAAGCCGTTTTTGCGCGATCGCGATTCGCAGCAACAGCGGTTCGAAACTTTCCTGACCGGCTAGAAGCGCCAATACTTCGGCGGCGCGCCCCTGCTGCAACATCAGATCCGCGTAGGCCGCTCGCACGTAGAAGTCGGCTGACGAGAGGCGAAGATCCTGCTGAAACCACCGCTCGGCGTCTTGATCGCGACCAAGGCGCACCGCCATTTCTCCCAACTCGGAATACAGCCAGGATTTTTCAGAATTGAGCCACCCCTGTGTCGAGACCTGGGCCAATGACGAATAGGCCGACTCCAGATGGCCACGGAGACCTTGCAGGCTTTCTGTGCAAAGTGCAGCCAACCGCGGTTCCACGAGCCTGGAAAACCCGTCGCAGGCGACGCCGGCCTCGGGATAGCGGCCCAATACGCGCAGGACCGTCGCGCGGATCAACAGCGCCTGCGGATTTTGGGGCCGTACAGCGAGCGCATGATCGAGAATGGCCAGCGAGGCCGCGAATTCATGGCGACTTTGCTGCAGTGTGGCCTGCAGCACCAAGACGTCGGCGTTCGGAGATGATTGTTGCACCCACGGCGCAAGCACGGCTTCGGCGTAACCCAAGTAGCGCAGATCGCCGCTGAGGCGCGACTGTTGAATATAGAACTGGGCCAACGGAATCGCCACATCGACGCGGGCCAGCGCCAGGCGGCGCGCCGACACGTCGGCGTAGCGGGTGCCGGCGGAAACTTCCCCGAGGACCGCGTCGTCGCTCGCCGGAACATAGTGTTCCGCTAGAGCCGCAGTGTTACCGGCAGCACTTAGCAATACCGCGAAGGACAGCGTAAAAAGCCAGCCCCGCAAGCTGCGGAGCCGGCCCAAGCGATCACGTGGCATCTACGCTCACCGGCGAACTCGTCTCGTCGCCAATCGGGGTGACCGCAATTGCGGCGTTGTCCACTTCAAACGGATCCGCGGTCTCCGAAGTCTGCGTCTGTACAATGGCGAGTACCGCAGCCGTATCCAAATCCTTTGTCATTGAGGGTGGCGGCGGCGGCGGCGGTGGTGGCGGCGTGCCGCCGCTCGTGTGGTGGTCACCGCCGCAACCTGCCAGTAGCGTGCAGCTCATCACCCCGGCGCCGATTATCAATGCGATTCTTTTCATGTTGGTCGACCCTTAGAAGTTAGGTGAGCCTGCGATCGGGGTATTCAGATACGGAAACGCGGTCAGGAAGTTGGCCGGATTGGCTTGCACGCCATCGGTATAGCCCAACTGTCGCGACGCATCGGATGCCGGATCCGGATCGGCTGAGCTGCCGTCGTAGGGCTTCAAGAGAACACCCATGGCAACCCGCAGCGTGATGTCGACCACGTCGTCGATCGGTCGACGGCCATTGGGATAACCGGCCAGATCACCGGCAAGAACGCCGAGATCCTTCTGAGCAGCGTACGGGGTGACGGGCGTGCTGGTGTTCAAGCGCAACTCTTCCGCAGGCGCCTGGACCTTGGCGGGCTGATTCACCCCCGAGATACCTGTAAGAAATACTGCTTCGAGATCCGTGCGCGGATACACGTTGGGGGCGAGGACGCCGGCGCTGCCGAACAGCGCTTGTACCAATACAGGCAGAGAAGGGTTGGTCACGTAGTCGGCGAATTCGGCATCCTGAACGGGAGTCGTCGTATTCCAGCGGTCCTTGTCGGGCAATCCGATCACCAGCTCATTAACCAAGGGCATCCCGAGACGGGAAACTTGGCTCCACGCTCCACCGGCCAGTTCCGGTCCGGTCGGCGCGGCGACGGGTCCGACGCTGGCCACGCTCTTCGCGCTCTGCGGCGTCGGATTGAGCACCGAAGCTTGGCGCAAGCTCGCCGTGGTGTAAGCACCGATCACAGGATCAGAACCGTTCGTGAGACAAGAGGCCGGAACCTCGAGCCCGAGCGAGGTCACGTTGAATCCGGCGAGGGAATTGGTGGCGAAATTACGCGTGCTCGTGCCGGCGGGAACTAACTGCTCGACCGGATAATGATAATTAACCAGGTCGAAGGTACCGCCCAAGTCCAAAAAGAAGGGATCCTGACGCTGGCCGACAAATACCTTTCCCTCTCCGCATCCGGGAATCAGGATCGGATAGACGAAGCTCGCGGCATAAGCAGCATAGTTCGGAATCGACTTATTGCCGATGTTGTCCAAGGGCTTGGCAAATGTGGTGCTGCCGGTGTTGAGATTTGAAATCGAAACCACGGTCCCCATGCGCCGATCGCCCTTTACCAAGGTCAGCGTGTAGGCTTGCGAAACATTTTGCGCGGCGGTGCTTCCCGCGCTGACCGGCCCGATATTGGTCAGCGGCACTGGAACCATTTTCGAACCCACCGGCACCACGAGACCTTGTGTGGTGGTGGTGAATCGAAACTGAAATGTAAGGTTGGCCTTGCCTGAACCGGTGTTATCGATGGAAATCTCGTAGAGGGCGTTGTCATCAAGGTTGAAATAGTTGGGTCCACCTTGTGGATCCTGCAGCGGCACGTAGTTGGCAATGAGGGTGACGAACCCCGCCCTGCCTTGCTCGTAGCTGTTGAACATATAGAAATCCGTGCCGTCCACGCTTGGGCGGGTGCTGATAAAAGGCGCTTCGCGATGGCTTGATGCGAGTGCGCCCCCGGCGACAGAGGCGGCGAGCACCCCTATCACTAATTGTCGGTGTTTGATCATGCTCATCGAACAGGCTCCTTGGGCATTGTGTGTTATTGGGCTAGCTGCGAATCACTTCGAGCCTTTCGATGCGTCGGATGCAGGCAGACGAAATAAATCTGCACGCGTCGGCCTGGAGCCAGAAAACGGCGGGGACGAAAGGTCGGCGGACGTCGGGGCAGCTCGGCCCTGGCCGGTGCAAAAGATCCGTCTAGCGGGGTCCTATTTGGGCGAATCCACCCAGACGTCACTATGCTTGATGCGCTCGAGGAGCGCCTGTGGATCGAGCTTGCGATAATCAGACGGGATACTGAACATGTTCGCCGGCTGCGCGTCGAGCAGGATGCTCTCGAGCACAAACCGATTTCCGTCCGCCGCCTGCCACTTCACCGGAAAGCCGATCGTCGAGTCGACCCAGCCGTAACTCGATTGTCCATCCGGCATGAACACGCGGTATTCGATAACTTGGCGCTGATTGACGCTTGCGCGTTCAATGGGTTCACAGCGCCACTCAGCTGTGCTTACGATACCCGCAGTTTCCGCCGCTGCCTGCCATTGCCGGCAGGGATCGCGCGGATCGACCCAGACGAATATTCGCGTCAGGGGACTGGACTGTCGGGCATCCAAATAGATACGCTGCGCGGATCGTACGAACAGGGCGGTGCCTGCGTCGGTGTCGCTGATGAAAAAGCCATCCGCTGCGCCAGGCAGCTCGATGCGAGTCTTGCGATTCGCTGCACGCAGCTTGGCAGATGCGCCGACACGCGCGCCGCCGCCATCGAGGCTGACGATGTCCGCGGAAAATGACTGCGGGGATGACTGTGCCAACGCGCCGGGACTGCATAACAGCGCCAAATGCAAAAAGGTTGATGCCTGCCCCGAGGTCTTGCGCAGCATGTCGAGCCCTTGCAAAAAAGAAGGTGCCGGTCCGACGTTCATCGGACCGGCACCGGTTTCAAGTCTTCTGCAACCCGATCTTATTGTAGAAAGGGCTGTTTGACCGGATGGTCGAAGTCGAACATGTCGAATAGATCAGACAACGCCGGCATATTCTTCGGTACGTAGGGCTGATCATCGCGCATTTTCGGAACTGGCAGATTATCGCGGCTGCGATCGGTCAACGGCTTCAGCTTCCAGTTGCGCTCGATGAATTTCAACAGCGAGACGTGATCGGCGTAGGTGTGATTGACCGTGCCGCCCGTGGAGTATTCCGAGAGGGCGAGCAAGGGTACCCGCGGCCCGTCGCCGAAAAAGTCGATCGGTTGAATGAACCCCGAGTCCCAGTAGCCGCCGGCTTCATCCCAGGTAACGAATACCGCGGTCTCGGCTTTCAGCTTGGGATGTGCGTCGAGTGCGTCGAGCACTTGCTGCACATAGGCCTCAAAGAGATCGATCTTCGATGACGAGGGATGCCCATCGAGCAATCCATCCGGCTTTCCGAAGGAAACCGACGGCAGCGTGTCCGCCTGGATGTCGGCGAGCAGGTCGACCGTGTCCTTGATATGTGCGGCCCGCTGCGCAGCATTTCCCATGATCGAGGTAGCATATTGGAAGGGGTTGCAAATCTGGCAGTAGGCGACGCCCAGCGCGTGGGCAGGATCGGCGAGTGCCGCTTCGCCCAACGCCGTCGATGAGTTGAGCGTGGCGGCAGTTCCCGCCGTCACCGCGTCATTCGACAGTGCGACCGCATCGTTGTAGGAGCCGCCGAAGTAGGCCCACGTGATCTTTTTTTCGTTCAGCGCATCGCCGATGGTGCGAACCGAAGACCCGGGAATCATGGCTTGCGCGGCTGGGGAAGGTGCACGGAACCCATTGGGATAGAAGCCCGGGTTCGTGTTATCCAGCATGTAGTAGTGTGCCTCCGCGCAGTTGGGCTCGGGACGGTATGGCAAAGCCTCCAGGTATTTGACGATCGGCGCGACGCCCGGTTGCGTGAAATCCGAACAGTTGGAGAAATTGTTATCCGCCGTGTATTTGTTGGTCGTGCCGGCGGCCGGATTCGGATTGGCGATCTGGTTGGCCGGCGGCGTGATCGGATTGCCATTGCCGTCGCTCCAGAAACCGGCATCGCCGGTGCCCAGCATAAAGTGGTTGGCACCCGTGCCGCCTTGGAATGACTGATGGAAGTTGTCGCTCAGGGCGAACCGATCGGCGAGAGTCTTCAACGTCGAAGCTTGTTCTTGCTCGGCGTCATAAAAACCCATCTCGTTGCCTTCGCTAAAGTTGTGCTGCACCGCCGGGACAGTGTTGTCACTGAGGTCGTAGGTCGCCATGACGAAAGGGAAGAGATCGTTGAGACATCCGGTGGGATTCGCTTTCGTCGCATTCGCCACGCTGCAGTCGGATTGCTGCCACGCCTGATAGAACCGATGGGTCATGTCGCCCGTGTAGTCATCGTCGCTGATGTTGGCCCCCTGGAGCACGAACGGCCCGTTGGGTAGCACACCGGCGTTGGGAATGCGGGTATCGACCGTGTTGGCCGGAAGGCCTGTGAAACCGGTAGTCAGGATGGTGTTGGTGAGTGGATTGAAATCCGCGCTCGGATCAATCGTAGCGAGCTGCGCGAGGACGGCCGGCACAAATGGGGCGCCGCTGTCGCCTTGTGCAATCGGCGCTCCATTGGTGTTGGGCTGCGGCATCTGACCCCTGCTGCCGTACACGGCCTTGGCCGCTTTAGGCGCGCCGATATAGTACTGAGGCTGCGGTTTCACCAGAAATTGCTGGGCAAGCGAGAAATTCGGCCCCGGCGTGCCTTCCTCGTTGACAATGCCCCTGGAGAGAATATTCGAAATGGTCTGGTGCTTGCCCCTGGGCTTGTAAACTCCGAATGTATGATCTGTACCGCGATTTTCACCGATCAAGATGATGACGTGCTTTATCGGCGATTCTGTCTTCACCGCATCTGCGGCGTCGTTGTCCTTTGACTTCTCGTCGGCAACGCCGACTGTCGCAGCGAGCAGAGAGAACGACATTACCGCGCTCGCTCCCCACGCCAAGTGATTTCGACCATTTATTCGCATAAAAACCTCCCAACATAAGTTAAACAAAAAACAGAGGTGGGAAGGTAGCGAGCGCGCGTGAACCTAATGTGTCAGTTTGTGTTCGATTGATCGGTTGTTCATCTAGCGGCAGCGCGCGCATGAATCGCCGGATTGAACAACGACCACGGTTCGGCCGTTTGCAGCGCCAGCGGCGCCGAGGCAAATGACAGCTTGCGATAATTCAGGTATTCACCTGTTGCCTCGCCGTCATGACCGGCCGCAACAGCTGCTCCGACGCGTTGTAAAATTTGCATGAGCGTCGCAATACTCGCGCGCGCCAGCGCGAGCTCATGATTTCCATTGGAAGCTGCTTGGTCGGAAGATTCAGGATAATCGTCGGCGAGGTCTTGCAAGAGATCGTTCACACTGCGCACGGCCAAATTGACCACCTCGGTGTCCTGCCGGGAAATCGCCATGTCGAGAACGCTTGCGAACCCGTTGATATCCGCCAGCACGTTGATTCCAGTGAGCCGATATTCGGGCCGCACGCCATTGCCGAGTGCGGCAAGATACTCGGCGAGATCGTTGCGATTTTGTGCGCTTAGTCCGAGCTCATACTCACGATTGAAATAGTCGATGACCTGGCCAAAATTGTCGAATCGGCCATCATGAAAATAGGGCGCGTTAAAGTCCGCATTCAATAGGGTGGGGGTCTTATAGAAGCCACCGGAGCCGACGTCGTGCTGGCGATGATCGACAAAGGCCGCAGAAGGTATGTGGCAGGAAGCGCAGCTCACGCCGGAGTCGTGAGGAAAGGGTTTGCTGAACAACGCTTCGCCGCGCCGCTGCGCAGGGGATGCGCCGGCGTTCAAACGTCCGATCTTGTCGAGATTGGGGTTCGGCAAAAAATCGATGTCTTCGATGTAGACCACGAGGGCGTCGAGGATTTGCGGCGAAGGCTCCGCCCCGGCGAATTCATTGACGACGACATTGCGCACGAACTCGCGCAAGGATGCGCCGCGCCCGTCGTGCCCGTAAGGGCTCAAGAATCGCGCCCCGCGCAAGCTGGGAATGGTCACGGCATCGAGGAGGCCATTGTCGGTCTTCGGATTGAAGAATGAACTCGTCGTATCAAATGTCCCCGGCCGAGTCGAGAGTCCCGGGATGAAGAGCCTGGAATTCGATGCCCCATTGACATGGCAGGTGGCGCAGCTGATGTGCGCCTTGCGAGCAGCGTCGCCGAGCGTGTACGGTGAGTTAAAGGCGAGATTGCCCAGATTGGACATGTACGACTTGTGGCCGCGCGTCGCCTCAGAATGAAAGATCTCGCGCGGGTTATTGGGAGCGTCCTCGTCGAGTTCCGTGCCGATGGGCAGGCCGCTACGGCCATCGGTGACGGTTGAGGAGTACGCGCCACTCGCGGTTGCCATCCAGACCATTGCGGCGCCAAGAAAGACCGTCCAAGCGCCGAAAATGCGTGTATCACGCGGTGGGGAATGCTTCGCTCTGACCAAGACGCTGCCCTCATCGACTAGTTGGGGAGCGTATGTTTTATCACCTGCGCATGTAGCATTTGTTAAAGCGACGGATATGTGACTGCCTCAGGCTGCACCGCGGATAGCCGGCCCGATCTAAAGCGATGCGAGCCGGCCGTGAAGCCTGTGTTTACGGCTTGCTTAAGGCTTTTGCGCGGCTAGCATCGCCTTGGCATTGGCTTTTGCAAGATCGTACTTGGCGTCCGCCTGATCCCGGCACGCTTTCTGAGAGTCCCCGCTCAAGGCGTCGCATTTCTGCAGCGCCACTTTATGATCCCCGTCCGCTTGCGCCATCGCGACATCGTATGCGCCTTTGGCGTTGGCGTTGCTAAGGTCATTCGTCTTGTCATCGACCTTGGCTTCAGCCTTGCTTGCATCCTTGTCGGCGTCCTGCTTCGCATTGGCCACTTCCGAGGCTCGCTTGGCTTGAGCCGCTGCCACATCGTTGGCCACGGCGTCCGGCGATTTTGCATTGTTGCAGCCCGAAGCGGCCGCGACCACAATCAGCGCAACGACCGAAAGCATTAGTTTTTGCATAATAGTTCCTCGTTTGAATTATTCGACAATTTAGCAGCCAAAGCCGTCCACCCCAGCAGCCAAAGGAGGGGGAACGTTGCAGAAATTCACACCGCCACGTTGTGCCCTATTGGCACGAGACTCAATTCCCGACACCTAGCTCCGCCTGTAAGGCGTTTCCTACGACTGCTGCCCGACCCGGCAGCAGCCATTCCACCTAGATCGGTGTAAATTGCATTTTCCAGACTTATGGGGATAACACGCATGCTCGGCAGCAAAATGCCCGTTAGAAAACTGCCGACGCAGTGCGATCTGTACGCGAGCGGCGATCTGCTTCGAGCTGTGACGGAAACCAGCCCAGAGTGCATCAAGGTGGTTGCTACTGACGGACGGCTGTTGCAGATGAATCCCGCCGGCCTCGCGATGGTAGACGCCGATTCCTGGCAGAGCGTCGAGCTCGCATCCACATTGGAACTGGTGGCTCCAGAACATCGGAGCATGTGGCTAGCCAATCATCAGCGTGTCTGTGCCGGAGAAACCCGAGTTTGGGAATTTGACATTGTCGGCTTGAAGGGCCTCAGGCGAAAAATGGAGACGCATGCTTCGCCGCTAGCACTGAGCGACGGTACCACGGGGCAATTGGCTATTTCGCGGGACGTGACGGAGCGAAACAAAGCACGGGATGCGCAGCGGCGGCTCAATGCCGAATTGGAAGAGAGGATCAGAGCGCGTACCGCTGAGCTCGAGGCGGCGCTTCACCGCTTGCAGGAGAGCGAGCGCAGCTTTGAATTGCTGGTCGAAAGCGTCACGGACTATGCGCTGTACAGGTTGGATCCGGTCGGGCGGATCGTGAGTTGGAATTCGGGTGCGAGGCGCATCAAGGGCTACGAAGCGGCGGAAATTATCGGCAAGAATTTCGAGTGCTTTTATTCCGAGCAAGACCGATCGGCGGGAGTTCCCGCTGCGGGGCTTCGCACTGCGGCTCGAGAAGGCCGATTGGAAACCGAGGGTTGGCGTTTGCGCAAGGATGGCAGCCGCTTTTGGGCCAACGTCATCATCGATGCCATCCATAGCAACGGACGTTTGGTGGGTTACGCCAAAATAACGCGCGACATCACCGAGCGTCGCGCTGCGGATGCCAGGCTGCGTCAGTCGCAAAAAATGGAGGCGGTCGGTCAATTCACCGGAGGCGCCGCGCATGACTTTAACAACCTGCTCATGGCCATTCTGGGCAGTCTCGAGATTTTGCGTAAGCGATTGCCGAACGATCCGCGTCTGTTGGCCCTTTTGGATAATGCTGTGCAGGGGGCCAAGCGCGGTTCGTCGCTGACCCAGCGCATGTTGGCGTTCGCTCGCCGCCAGGAATTGAAGCAGGAGGCAGTGGATCTTGCCCACCTGGTCAATAACATGTTGGAGCTCTTGGAGCGCTCGCTCGGGCCGACAATCAACATTGAGACGCGTTTCCCGCGTGAAGCGGTGCGAGTGCGCACCGACGCCAACCAACTCGAAACTGCGCTCCTGAATCTGGCGATCAACAGCCGTGATGCCATGCCGAGTGGCGGCACGATTACAATTGCTGTGGCCGAGCATCCCATCGCCGGGGCACATCCCACGGGCCTGCCACCGGGCCCCTATGCCTTTCTCTCCGTCACGGACACGGGTCAAGGAATGGATGAGGCCACGCTGGCGCGCGCGACCGAGCCCTTCTTTACCACCAAAGGAATTGGCAAAGGCACCGGACTGGGGCTCTCGATGGTCGATGGTCTTATCGGACAGTCCGGGGGCAAGCTCATCGTCCAGAGCGTGCCGGCGCGCGGCACCACCATTGAGCTTTGGTTTCCCATTACGACGCAGACCGACGCGGCCGGCGAACGCAATCCCACTGATGCCACAGAAGGGAGCCAAACCCAGCGTCAGCTATACATCCTCGCCGTAGACGATGACAGCCTCGTGTTGGCCAATATCGCGGCAATGCTCGAGGATCTGGGGCATCGAGTCATTGCGGTGGGTTCAGGCGCGAGAGCCATCGAAGAAATTGAATCAACGCCGGCGATCGATCTGGTGATCACCGACCAGGCGATGCCGGTGATGACGGGCACTCAGCTGATTGAATCCTTAAGGGTTCGCAGACCCGCGTTGCCGGTCATACTAGCCACCGGATTTGCGGAATTGCCCAAAGGGCTCAGCACCTCGATCGGCAGGTTGTCTAAACCTTTTACTCAACGGGCGCTTGCGGAGGCGCTCGCGGCAACCGCCATCAGCTAATTTGTCTCAGGTCATCAATGTCGACCAGCCCTTCTTGGCTGTAAAACGTCAACGACATCGCCTTGCTGCTATTGGGACAGATTCCGCTAATTTGCAGATCGCCGGTATGGTACACGGCGAGCTTGCCGTAAGACTCGACGATGAGCCTGCGCAGCTCGCGAAAAAAGGCATAGCGTCTGCCATATTGTGAGCCGGTGGTGACAGGTTGGCCGAGTTTGGCCGGCCACCAAATCTCCGATCCGCGCCCAACCGCGACATGCTGTTCCATATTTCGGAGTCCTTTCGAGTGGAATGAATCGAACCGCCGCGCATGTTCTGACAGATAAAGATTTCCTGTCTGTAGGCAAAAATCCCTAAATTTGTAAGACTGTTATTTTTTGCCCGACGCCGAATTCGAATGCACTTGCCGATTGCCGTCAAGAAGCGTCAGCGCGCTGAGCGAGGCGGCTGCGCATATCAGAGCGCCGATGACCATCGCGACGTGGTATGCGGCTAGAAGCCGATCGCCTTCGGCCGCCAACACGGATCCGAGCAAGGCCGTGGCAACCAAACCGCCGGTGCGCGCAACGGCACTGTTGAGGCCGGACGCGGAGCCTGTATGCACTTGATCCACCGAGGTCAGTACTGCCGTGGTAAGCGGCGCAACCGCCGCACTCATGCCAAGTGCAATGATCACAATCATGGGCAGCACTTGAGTCCAATAGCTCGCGCTCGAATCAATTCGCAACGCGATCAGGAATCCCGCCGCAACGACCAGCGGACCGATCGTCAGGGGCATCCGCGCCCCGACTCGGCCGGCGAGCGCTCCCGCCAGGGGAGAGGTCACCGTGAGTATCAGCGGCAATGGCAGCAGCGCTGCACCCGCGCCCGTCGCCGAATAGCCTGCCGCTCTGATCAATACATAGGGGAGAAGCACCAACAGCCCTCCCAATGCTCCGTAAAGAAGAAGTGTGAAAATCGTCAGCCCCACGAAGCTCTTCGATGCAAAAAGATGCAACGGCATCATGGCCCGCGGCCCGCGCACCAATTCAAATCGCAAAAAAAAGCCTAGCAGCAAGACGGCTCCGCCCGCGGCGGTCAAGGCAGCGGGTGTCCAACCGGTGCGGCTGGAGCCGACGGTGAGAGCCCAGGTCAACGCTGCCAAGCCGATCGTGGCCAGAATTCCGCCGATTGCATCCAACGGATAAGATTGGCTGCGGCGGTCCTGCGGCACAATGCGCCAGGCCAGAATAATGGCGCCGCATGCCAGCGGCAGGTTCAACAGGAAAATCGCCCTCCAGCTGCCCAAATCGATGAGCCAGCCGCCGATCACGGGGCCAATCGCGCCCATTGCAGCGCCGCTCGCCGCCCAAATCCCAATGGCGCGACCCTTGGACTCGCCGGAAAAAGTTTGACCCAGGATGGCCAGGCTGTTTGGCATGAGAATTGCGGCGCCGATGCCTTGAACCAGCCGGCACGCGAATAGCGCAGGCAGTGCGGGGGCCAATGCGCTGCCAAGTGATGCCAACGCGAACACCGAAGTGCCCAGAATGAGCAGTCGTCGACGGCCGAAGTAATCCCCGGCCGCCCCGCCGAGCAACAAGAGGGCGCTCAAAGGCAGCAGATAGGAATTAATGACCCACTGCAGTGCACCTGCGTCGGCGTTGAAGTCTTTCGCGAGGGTGGGAAGAGCCACGTTCACCACGGACCCGTCCACGAACGCCAAAGCCGATGCCAGGATCGTTGTGATCAGGACGAGATTCGGATGCGCAACGGCAGGCGAGGCCTTGGCGCATTGCGCAGCGGCAGAATCGCACGCCGAGTGCAGGGAACTCAACGCAGGCTCGATTCAATCATCCGGCTGGAAAATGGGTGGTTGATGCCTCTGTTTCGGCATATTTCGCGTATAGGCGGTCTCTTTGGTCCGGGTCAATATTGAGTTTGGCGATGTCGCCTCCCGCCCAGCGCATGAGCTTCGGGTCCATTACCTTGAACCATTGCGACGGAAAAGCTGCCAGGCCAAAGGAACCAGGGTAGCCGCTCGGCAAGCGCGGCAATTCTTCGAAGTCGCGCAAGGTCTGATAGGGGCGCAATGCATTGGCATGGTGATCCGAATGGCGCTGCAGATGGAAAGTCAGCAAATTCGAGAAAATGTGATTGGTGTTCCAAGAATGACGCGGCTTGCAGGCTTCGTAGCGCCCATTCGGCAATTTCTGCCGCAGTAGACCGTAGTGCTCGACATAATTTGCCTGGGTCAATCCATACCACGCGTACACATGGTGAATGATCAAGAACGGCAGAAGGATCCATCCAAAGATCGCAATCAATGCGCCGGCCACCGCGAGCGTCAGCATCCACGACAGTAAAATCGGATTGCGCCAGGTGAATGCTCCGTAGCCCAGCTTGGCCAAGCGATCTCGTTCATGGTGCCAGCCGCGCTTGAATGCGCCCGGAATTTCGCGGCGCACGAACTTATATATGCTTTCACCCATTCGAGCACTGGCACAATCTTCCGGCGTCGCGACATGGACGTGGTGACCCACGTTGTGTTCGATGCAAAAGTGTCCGTAGCCCACCAAGCCATTGGCGACCTGCGCGGCGATGCGATCCGCCCGATTGTTTTTGTGCCCCAGTTCATGGCCCAGCAAGATGGCACCACTGTTTTGAAAACCGGTGCCCAGGGCCAATGCGGTGTAGGCCCACCAGGGCACCCGGTAGCTGCCAAGAAACCACGCGACCACGAAGAAACTCGCAAACAGCAGTGCGATGCCGAAATACAAAAGTATGCGGTAATAATTGTCGTGCGCCATGTGCCGCACGACTTCTTCGGGGGGATTGTGGTGATCCTCCCCCATGAGGGCATCGACGATGGGAATCGCTACAAACGTGTAGAGCAGAGGAAACAGCATCGCGAATGGGTTATGGCCAGTGGCGAAATAAAGGCCGATGGCAATCGGCGGATTAAATCCCCCAGTCAGGGATAAAAGCCAGAGGTAGCGCTTCTTGTCGGTGTAGCGAATCGATTGGCCGTCGGCCGTCTGCCCTACAAATTCCATCGCGGCAGCCTCGCATGAATGTCAGCCTTCGACGCTTCCAGGCTGCGTGATTATACGGGTCTTACGCAGAGCGAGGCAAAGGGGAGCCGGCGGCGGCAGGGCTCAAGGCCGCAGCGTGAGTTTCTGCGCGCGCCAATTGAGTATTTCCGCCACGTAAAGCTCATTCTCGGCGGGACACGCCATCTCGTGAATCCAGCCGAATTTTTTCAAGGTCTTGCCGCTGCCGCCGAGCCATCCCAAGACCTTGCCGTCGAGGGTGAGCTTATAGATGCGGCCGGGATAGGCATCTGACACATAAAGATACTGAACGGGACCAGGCGTAATGCAAAGCGCCCACGGCGAGCCTGGATGCATGTGGCCGGGACTCGCTTCGGTGGGCCGGTTGCCGATGGCAACAGGACTATTCGGCGGGGCAGGCACGTCGATCTTGATCGTATTGAGCAGCTTGCCCGAGGTGTCGAAAACCTGGATGCGCAGATTGAAGCGGTCCGCAACATAAATGCGATTCTGCGAATCGCTCGCAATGGAATGCACTTGATTGAATTGACCGGGTCCAGAGCCCGGCTCGCCCCAAGATCCCACCCAGTTGCCATCCTTGTCGTATTTGGCCACTCGTGAATTGATGTAGCCATCACTGATGTAAACGTTGTCGCTTGAATCCCAGGCCATATCCGTGACCTGCCGGAATAACCCGTCGACGGGGGGCAGCGGCGGCTTTGGATGCTCGAGCGGGTGCGCGCCTTCATCCGAGGCCTCCACCTTGCGCCCAAACACCCGCGTCACTCGGCCCTGCGGGTCGAATCTCACCACTACATCCGAGCCTTTGTCCGCCACCCAGATGTTGTCGTAGCGATCGATGCGGACCGCATGCGCAAATGACCAGGCGTACAGATTCTTGCCGATTTCGCGCACGAATTTACCGGCAGAATCGAACTCCAGCAGCTGCGCGGCGGCAGCTCCGTAGGCGGGGCCGCTGGTGTTGCCGCGCGATAGCACGAACACATGCCTCTTGGAATTTACGGCGACGCCCGACACCTCGCCGAAATACATGCCCTCTGGAAGCTTGAAAAAATCCGCTGTGGAATCGAAAGCAATTTCGGGGACGGATTGTCCGAAAGCGCTCGCACAAAAAAACGCGCCCGCGAATGCCTGCAGCAGGAGTCTTCTCATTCCGATGCCCTCAGTTGGAGCCGCGCGGAGAATAAGTGAATTTCTGACCCGCGATGGATGCGGAGAACATCAGGCCGCCCTTGGCGACCGTGAAGACGGCCATGCCTTTTTGATAGATGCCATGTGTCGTCGCGTCATTTTGACCTGCGCTCACGCCGGAATTCGCGCCATTGGTCGCGGCACCCGCGTTGGCGCCTGCCGTGACGGCCACCACGCTTGCATCCGCGCCGAATTCGAAGTTCCCGGATTCGAACTCGTCGAGCGCGCGTTTATCCTCGAAGAAGATGATTTGGCTATAGGCCTTGCCGCCGGCCTGGAACCCAACACTGACCTGACCGAGGGTTGCGTCTCCCGCATACGCCCCGTGGACGTACACCCGTCCCTTGCCATACGCGCCGCCGACGCCCAGAGCGCCCGAACCGACCGTCGGAAACACCGCGTAGGCATAGCTTCGAGCGAAGAAAGTTCCGCTCGCGCCGGCATTCTTGAATATGGAAATGGTGTCGGAGTAGCTGCCGGCATGGGCCGAGCCCATCGTTACGATCAACAATGGGATCAGAGCCAGCGTACGCATCAAATGTTTCATGGTATCTCTCTTCGTGCAGGTCCTAACATTAGGCTCGGCGCACCAGCGCATGATATATGACCAGCACCACCACCGCGCCCACCACAGACACGAGCATGCTATAGATATTGAGGCCGGTCACGCCAGGCATGCCGAAGCGGTTAAATAGCCAGCCGCCGGCCACTGCGCCGATAATACCTAAGACGATGTCTATGATCACGCCATCGCCGGTTTTGTTCACCAGCTTGCTCGCGATGAAACCGGAAATCAGACCCAGGATAAGCCAGGCAATAATGGACATCTTTGCATCCCTTTGTGTTGTTATGGGTTCCGAGTGATTGGACGAGTTATTCGAACCTGGCCCAATCACACAAAATGCGCCTTTTCCGCGCCGATCGCTGTAAGCGCCAAGAGCGCTTCGGTGTAGGCGGATGCGAGTGCCGCATTGAGCGGTTTCGTGCGATGCTTCCGCACAGTGAATCTATGTGGACTATTGCACTCACCATCATCGGCACCTTGATTGCGGTGATTGTAATTTCAAATTTTCGCAAGCCCGAAAAACAGCCTCATCATAAAGTCAAGCATCACTACGGGATTCTCGATCCGCAGTTGAAGCGAGAAATGGGAACCCTCCTGGGTCCCGCCATTTTGTCGGGCAGCCAAGTTCTGGCATTGCAAAACGGCGATGAAATATTCCCGGCGATGCTGGCGGCGATTGCCGGCGCGCAACGCACCATTACTTTCGAGACCTATATTTATTGGTCCGGCAGCATTGGCGAGCAGTTCGCCGACACTTTGATTGAACGCGCTGCGGCGGGCGTTAAGGTGCATTTGATGCTCGATTGGGTGGGCTGCAGCAAAATGTCGAGCGAGTTGCTGAATCGCATGATGCAAGCGGGCATCGAGGTCGAGAGATACCACGCGCTGCGGTGGTTCAGTTTGGGGAAATTGAACAATCGAACCCACCGAAAGGTGCTGATCGTCGACGGTAGCGTAGGATTTACCGGCGGAGTCGGCATCGCGGATCAATGGAATGGCCACGCGCAGGATCCGGATCATTGGCGCGACATGCATTTCAAGGTGCAAGGTTTGGCGGTCGCGCAGATGCAGGCGGCGTTTCTCGACAACTGGATCAAGTCCACGGGCAGCGTTTTGCACGGCGACGCTTACTTTCCGGCTTTGACACCGGTCGGTGGCCAGGAAATGCAGATGTTCACCAGCTCGCCGGATGGCGGCGCTGACAGCATGCGTCTGATGTACTTGACGGCGATCACCGCCGCTGATCGGTCGATCGACATCGAGGCAGCCTATTTTATTCCCGACGCACTGATGATTCGCGAACTCGAGAGCGCGCGAGCGCGGGGCGTCAGGATACGCGTTCTCGTTCCCGACAAATATCTTGATTCTGAGACCGTGCGGATTTCTTCAAAGAGGGGTTGGGGTCGGCTGCTGCAGAGCGGCGTCGAGATCTATGTCTACGAGGCGACAATGCTTCACTGCAAGATGCTGATCTTCGATCGATTCATGGTTTCGGTCGGATCCACGAACTTCGACATGCGTTCGTTTGAACTCAATGACGAGGCAAGCCTCAACGTCTACGATGCACCGTTCGCGCAGCAGATGACCGAAGTATTTGAGCGCGATCTGGCGGCGTCAGTGAGATACACCTATGAGCGCTGGCGAAACCGCTCTTGGGGGCAAAGAGCTGCCGAAGTGATTCTTCTTCCGCTCAAATCACAACTTTAAGGAAACTCATTAGTGATCGCCGGAATTATCCGTGAGGCGCACGGTTTGCAGGTCTAGTTTCTTGCGCAGTTCGCTCACGTCGCTCGCCGCCACCGGCGAAGCCTCATTGCCCCAACTATTGCGAATAAAGGTCGAGACATCCGCGATCTCTTGATCGGTGAGTTTCCAGGCGAAGCTCGGCATACCCAATGGAGATGGCCGTGATGTACTGACGCCTACGCGCGTACCCCCGAGAATCAAATGCACGAGGCCTGTCGAATCTGGCTGCTGCAGCATGGCGTCCTTGCCAAGCGGCGGAAATAGCCTTGATTGGCCGATTCCGTTATCCAGATGACAGGATGCGCAGGCGTCGGAATATATTTCCGTTCCGCGGCGCATCGCGCCCGCGTCAGGCGTCGAGGATGCGATGCTGGGACTGGCCGGTTGACTCTTGAGATACACGGCGATCGCACGCCGGTCCGCATCATTAATAAAGGACGTGGAATAATTGATGACGTCCGCCATGTCGCCGCCCGCGGCGGCATGAGCATTGCGGCCTGAGGCCAAGAATTCGGCGATGTCATCTACGCTCCAGTCCCCCAGGCCAATGCGCGTATTGCTGGTCAGATCGGGCGCAATCCAATTATTGAGTTTTGCGCCATGCAGTTCCTGCTTGGATTTATCGGCACCAAACGAATTCTTGGGCGTGTGACACCCGCCGCAGTGGCCGAGTCCATTGACGAGATAGGCGCCACGATTCCATTCCGCCGACTGGCCGGGATTCGATTGGAAATCGTGGCTGTCGAGGAACAGCATGTTCCATGCGCCGACAAAGGAGCGGAAATTGAGCGGGAAGGACAGGTCGTTTTTGGGCGGTGTGTAACTGACCGCCGGCAAAGTCTTCAGGTAAGCAAAAATCGCGTCATCGTCCTCGCGGCTCACCCGTCTGAACCAAGGATAGGGAAAAGCTGGATAAAGGTCCTGCCCCTGTGCACCCTTGCCGTCGTGCATTGCACGATAAAACTGTTCGTTGGTCCAGGCGCCAATGCCCGTTCCGAGATCAGGTGTGATATTCGATGTGTAGATCACCCCGAATGGGGTGTTCAGTCCCAATCCGCCCGCGAAGGCTTCGCCGCCCTCGCGCACATGGCAAGAGATGCAGTCGCCGGCCGCCACCAAATACTGGCCGCGACGAACCTGCTCCGCGTCGGGCGTGGAATCATCGAATCGCTGCGAGAGCAGTCCCCGCGCGGTGACGGCGGAACTCGGATGGGCCGGCAGGGCGGGCATCTGGCTCACCGCAAGGCCGGCTACGCCCAGGATCGTGAGAGTGACAGCGGCCGTTATTGCTATTCGCGGCGTGCTCAAGCGGCGCATGGCATTACCCCTTCACCAGAGGGCCCGGGGCCTTGAGGTACTGCGACTTGATCGCGTCCGCCGACATGTAGGCGAGTGCTGCCAGAGTGGCCGTCGGATTGTAGCCGGCGTTTTGCGGGAATGCCCCCGCACCCATGGAGAAAACATTGGGCACGTCCCAGGACTGCAGAAATTTATTGACCACGCTGTTTTTGGGGTTGTCTCCCATAATTGCGCCGCCCGTGTTGTGCGTCGTCTGATAGGGCGTGACACTCCAGGAACCGGTACGCCGATTCAGCTTGATTTCGCGCGGATTCATGGCCTTTGCCACCTCCGCCGCCCGGTCCGTCAGGTAATCCGACATTTTGTGATCATTCTGCGTGAAATCGAATGTCATTCGCAGCATGGGCCGGCCATGAATGTCGCGGTACGTGGGGTCCAAGTCCAGGTAGTTGCCGCGCGCGCTCATGCACGAGCCGTGGATGCTCAGCGAGAAAGATCGCAGGTAATTTTTCGCTGCCGCGTGCTTCCACTCGAGCCCCCAAGCAGGCGTGCCCTGCGGCGTATAGATCATTTCGATTGGGCGACCGCCGGTGATCATGCCTCCGATGTACGCGCCGCCGATGAAGCCCAAGCCTCCGTGGTCGAAATTGTCGCCGTTGAAGTCGTCAATGACCGTGGCGAGTGCGCCTGCCCCGATGAACGGGTTTATGAGCTTGTCGTCGAAGAAGACATTCACCGATGACATGGTCTGGTAGGCGTAGTTCTTGCCGACGACGCCTTCGCCGGTTTTCGGATCGTACGGCTTGCCGATGCCGGACAGCAGCAGCAGGCGGACGTTTTGCAGCACATACGCCGAGAGGATCACCATTTCAGCCGGTTGAAAAAATTCCTCGCCGGCGCTATTCACATAGGTAACGCCGGTCGCGCGCTTTTTATCCGCGGTAAGCTCAACCCGCAGCACTTCGCACTCGGTCTTCAGCGTAAAATTCGATTTCAGCAGCAAATAAGGCAGCACCGTGGTCTGTGGGCTGGCCTTCGAATAGTTGCCGCAGCCGAATTTTTCGCAGAATCCGCAATAGGTGCAGGCACCCATTTGTGCGCCCAGCGGATTGGTGTATGGCTGAGACATGTTACCCGTCGGGTGCGGGAAGGGATGGCGCCCGAGTTCAGCCGCCGCTTTGCCGAACAGGGTCGGCCCGTAGGTCTGCAGCATGGGCGGGTTGGGGTATTCGCTCGAGCGGGGCCCTTCGAAGGGATTGCCGCCGGCCTGGATCTTGCCCTGCAGATTTCCGGCCTTGCCGGTGGTACCGCACAGCTTGTCGAACTGATCGTAGTGCGGCTCGAGCTCATCATACGTAGTTCCCCAATCCTGCACGGTCATGTCATAGGCAGAGACCGCCTTCTTCCCGTAGCGTTTTTCGTTATGGCTCTTGGTCAGAAAATCCGTGGGCAAGAAACGCCAAATCTGGCCATTCCAATGGACGCCGCCGCTGCCCACACCGGTGCCGAGGAGAAACGAGCCCAAGCGGCGCATCGGCAGCGCTTCCTGATTGACGTTGTTACGGATGGTAAGCGTATCGTCCGACACGTTCTGAAACAAATGGTGCCGCCACATGTAGCGCAACTCATCCTGCGCAAATCCAGTCGCAAAATCGGTGGGTGTGTCGCGCCACGGGCCGCGCTCGAGGGCGACGACATTCAAGCCCGCATCGCAAAGCTGTTGGCCCATGATGGCGCCGGTCCAGCCGAAACCTACCAATACCGCATCCACAGGTTTGAGGGTGGTTGTCATTTCAAGTCTCCGTCCAACCGGGACGGCCCTTGAATCCCACCGGCGGAAAGGGCACGGCCTCGCCGTGGCGAGTTACCCAATCCGTGTAGTTATAGTGGGCGCCCGGGAAACCAATCATCTTCCATGCGCCCATATCCTTGTTGCCGCCATAGATTGGATCCGAGAAATAGCCTTCCTTGGTATTCTGCAGAAGCATGGCGAAGAACGATTTGGCATCGACTCCGCCGTCAAGCTTGACCTCGCCGTTCTCGAGTGCTTTTAATAATTTGTCCTGATCGGCGGCGGCGAGCTTTGAAAATGTGGCGGCGCTCAAGTTTGCGGTGACGTATTGGTCGACCGCGGCAATGGCTGCACGGTATAGCTGCGCTGGACTAAAGCGGCTCTGATAACCCTGTTCGGGTGTACCTTTCGGCCAAGGGCCTCCGAGATAATAATGATCGCCTCTGCCGAAAGGCCCAGCGAGCTGCCGGTCCAAAAAGAACGGCACGTTTGCCTCCACGGCGCCGGGTCCGACCGGATCGTTGGGAATCAGCCGTGCAACTGCCGCTTCAATGAAGGCCGCTTCGGCGGGCGTGAAGTATGTATATCCGGAACCGGTCGCTCCGGGCGGAGCATCTGCAGTTCCTTCTTTCCACGGTACGGCACCGCGAATGGTTTGCGGGGGTGCTCCCAACTCTCCATCGTGCACCGTTGCCGCCCCAGCGCCCGCGATTCCCGCGGCGACGCTGCCCAGGAGCAGTTGCCGGCGCCGGAGGTTCACTTTGCTCACCATATAAAATCCTTTTGTCCGCGGCCGCGGACTCCAGAGTTTGTTAGTATTCGTAGCGGCCCATGACGCTGAACTTCATTTTCAGAATCGTCAATAGGACAATCACTGAAGATTGAAGTCTAATATTGGCTCGAATTGATTGCCGCGAATTGCCGTCGTTGTAAAACTTTCACGCAGGCTGCGCTACTGTCTCAAAGTATCATTGACCCAGGTGCGTGTTGATTTGCCTGCTCCAGTCGCTGCCCGCGACGCGGTCGCGCATAGCCATGTCGTTAACAATTTCGTTTGCTGCGGCGGCAAGAGCCGTGCGCTCGTAAATCACGTCGATGGCGGTCGAATCCCCATGGGACGTGAGCAGAAGCGTAATCACCGTGATAACCACGTCCGGAATCATATAGACGTATTGAATCCGCTTGGCTGTCCGGTCAAATACCGTGTTCACCCAGACAGCGTTCTTGGCTCCTTGCCTGATGATAAAAACCATGCCTTCTTTGTCGAAGGCTTTTTCCGGCCAGAGAAAAACAGGTTCCCAATCCGGGGCCCAAGCTCGCTCCTTATCCGCACCGAATAGCGGCCATGCGATTTCGAAGGGCGCATTCGCGACCAACGAAAATTGCTCGCGGGTATGCAGCAGTCCTAAGCCGCTCAAGGCCTTTCCTTTAATTGATGGCTATCGCCGGCGCGAAGCGTCAAACGATAGATCTTCTTCAACTCGGAGATCTGCGCGAGTGTTTCTTTGGAGAATGCCGTCTTTCCCTCACAGGCGTGAAGCACGATGCCCTCGAGCAGATCGCCGACGGAAAGATCTTTGAGTTCAGCCAAGGCCTTCAGTACTTTCAAGAGCCGCTTTTCGACGCGGATTCCAGTTTGTACGCGCTCGACTTCGATCATGGGCAATTCCTCATCGCAAAGCGCGATGGTACGAAGATACATTGGTACACAACAAGAGGCAGCGTGGATTCGTGCGGGGATCAGAGGTCGCTACAGTAACTTTTCGGCCCGGATCGGCAGATCGCGGATGCGCTTTCCGGTTGCATGGAATACGGCGTTGGCAACCGCCGCGTTCATACCCACAATCCCGATCTCGCCAATGCCTTTTATCCCCAATGGGTTCACGCGCTCGTCATTCTCCGCAACCATGATGATCTCGACAGAGGGGACATCAGCATTGACTGGAATCAAGTAATCGGCGAGATTATTGTTCACGTAGCGCGCCGAGCCGCTATCCAGCACGGTCTCCTCGAGCAACGCCGAGGACAGTCCCCAGATCGCGCCGCTCATGAACTGGCTGTGCGCGGTTTTCGGATTGACGATGGTTCCGGCGGCAAATGCCGAGACAACGCGCGGAACTCTTATTTCACGGGTTCTACTGTGGACCCGAACCTCGACAAAGTGCGCTCCGAAGGCAAACGCCGCAACATCCTTGCGGCCCGCACCGCCTAACATCGTCGGCTTGCCCTTGGCCATGGACGCCACTGAACCCGCCGGCAGTCCCTGAGGAACATTCTCCGTGTAGACCTCGAGCCGATGCCCGGCTCTCGAAACCGCGCTGCTCAACGGCTCGCTTCGCCCTGCAGCGTCACTCAGCCTTCCGTCGGAGAGATGGAGAGTGTCCGGGTCGGCACCCCGAAACGGGCTGTCGGCCGCAAGGATGGCCGCTTTAGCGATGCGCTGCCTCAGTTCTTCGCAAGCCTTTGCCACGACGTTGGCGGCAGAGGCCGCATTGTTCGAACCGCCCGCAATCATCAAGGGCGGCAACTCGCTATCGCCCATATGCACCGTGACGTCGGCTACTTTTAGTCCCAGCGACCGGGCGGCGGTTATAGCGACCACGGTATAGGCGCCTGTGCCAATCTCGTGCCCCGCGATGCCGACAATCGCCTTGCCATCGGCCGTTAAGGACACTCGAGCCGCCGCCGGCCCCATATTGCTGGGATAGCATGCGGTAGCACAGCCGAAGCCAACGAGCCAATCGCCATCGCTCATCGAACCAGGAAGAGGATTGCGATTGCGCCAGCCGAATTGCGCTGCGGCCTGATCGAAGCACTGCATTAGCGATCGCGAAGAAAATGGTAATCCATTGACCGGATCCGTCTGAGTGTCGTTGATCCTGCGCAACTCGATCGGATCCATTTTCAGCTCGTACGCAAGCTCATCCATCGCGCTTTCCAGCGCGAACATGTAGGGGGTCTCAGGAGGCGCGCGCATATATCCGGGTGTACTGCGATCGGCGTGCACCACATTGACGGCCGTTGCAATGTTAGGACAGGCGTACATTCGCGCTGTACTTTCGACTCCCGCCACGTTGTAGCCGGAAGGCCGTGAAGTGACCTCCCAGCCTTCATGCAAAAATGCGGTGAGCTTGCCCTCCGATGTCGCACCCAGCTTTATGTCCTGGCGAGTTTCAGCTCGATAGGTGGCGATGGTAAATCCTTGATCGCGGGTCGGTACGAGCTTGACCGGACGGTTGAGCCGTTTCGCGGCCAGCGCGATCCAAGCCGTGCGGGGATTGGGACCTTTCGAGCCGAATGCGCCGCCGATGTAACGCGATATGGCCCGCACTTGTTCGGGATCGACGTTGAGTTGCTTGGCAACCCCGTTCTTAGTGCCCCACATGAACTGCGAAGGCTCGTAGATGGTCAACTTCGGGCCATCCCATACGCACGTCGCGGTAAACAATTCGATGGCATTGTGATGTTGCGTTGGCGTCGTGTATCGAGCCTCGAATCTTACCGCCGCCGCGGCGAACGCGGCCGCGGCATCGCCTTTGTTCGGATCCGGGCCCTTCTGCGGCTTATGGGGTTCTGTCGCGGTTCCCTGCGAATCAAAGCTGCCGCTGGCAGGCTCCGGGATATAGACGACCTCGACCTTGTTAGCAGCCTCGCGCGCCGCTTCATAGGCATCCGCAAGTACGATGGCAATGATCTGTCCAGCGTGCCAGATTCGATCGTTTTCGAGAGTGGTCGTGGTGGGTCCGCCATCCGGCCCGACGGCGGGTTTGATTTGATCGCCCACGTTCTCATGCGTGAGAATATCAAGCACGCCGGCTACCGCTTTGGCGTGCTCAAGCTTGAATGCGCCGATTCTCCCTCGAGCAATGCGGCTGGTGACAAAATATGCAAAGGCCGGATTGGCGACTCGTTCGTCCGATGCGTAGCGGGCCGCCCCGGTGACCTTTGCGACGCCGTCGATGCGCGAGACGTGACTGCCGAACAGCTTTTCTTTTGCTTGCATGGTCAGGCCACGCTCGAATCCGGCAGTGCTTTAGCTTGTAGCAAAGCGCGCACAACCGTGCGCCTGGCCAGCTCCGGTTTGTAATCATTCTGGCCGTGGCTTTTCGCGCCGCTGAGCGCGGCTTCAGCCGCCGCTTGAGCATTGGCCTCGGTGAGCGGCTTTCCCATCAGGGCTTTCTCTGCCTCTTGCGACCGCCAGGGCCGATACGCTATTCCGCCGAGACCGATTCGTGCGTTTACCACTTTGTCTGCTTCCATTTCGAGGGCAACCGCCGCTGAAGCAATGGCGAACTCATAGGAGGCTCGATCGCGCACCTTCAGATACAGCGAGCGCCGTGTCCACAGTCCGCTCGGCACAAAAAACGAAGTTATAATCTCGCCGGGATCGAGCGTGATCTCGATGTGAGGTTGCCCGTGGGCAGCACGGTGGAGCGATGAGAACGGGATACGCCGCGCTCCACGCGGACCGCTCAAGTTCAATTGCGCGTCCAACGCGATGAGGGCGACGCCCAAATCCCCCGGGTATTGGGCAATGCAGCTTTCATCCACTCCTAACACGGCGTGGTTGCGGTTGAATCCGGAGATCGCGGTGCAGCCGGATCCTGGATCACGTTTGTTGCAGGCGTTCCAACTGTGATCGCGATAATACGGGCACCGAGTTTTTTGCAGGACGTTGCCGCCAAGTGTGGCCATATTGCGAATCTGCGGGCTTGCGGCCAGCGCCAGACTCTGCGCGATGACGGGGTATTCGGACTGCACCCTCGGGTTGTCCGCGACCGTGGCCATTCTTGCAAAGGCGCTCAAGCGCATCCCGGTCGGTCCAAATTCAATATCGACCGAAGAGGCGCGCAGCGGCTCCAGATCGACCACGCGTTGCGGCCTCAGAACATCTAATTTCATCAGGTCGATCAGCGTGGTCCCGCCCCCCAGGAATTGCGCGACCGCATCTGTTTGTCCCTGGCCGGTGCCGCCGCCCAGGCGAGAGGCTTGCGCGAGATTGGCTGCGCTATCGAACGCGAAGGGCCGCATTAAACGCTCTCCATTTTTTCGCGCGCTTGTTTGATTGCCGCGACGATTTTCGGATAGGCAGCGCACCGACAAAGATTCCCGCTCATATATTCCCGGATATCCGCATCGCTTTTGGCGTGGCCCTCGCGCACGCAAGCAATGGCGGACATGATCTGTCCGGGCGTGCAGTATCCGCATTGAAGACCGTCCTGATCGACGAACGCCTGTTGCATCGGATGCAGCTCGCCGTGAGCCGCAATTCCCTCGATCGTTTCAATCGATTTGCCCTGCACCGCGACGGCAAGGGTGAGACATGACAACACCCGCTCGCCGTCGATGTGGATGGTGCAGGCTCCGCACTGACCCTGGTCGCAACCTTTTTTTGAGCCGGTCAAATATAGGTGCTCACGCAATGCGTCGAGAACAGTCACGCGGCTGTCGAGATTGAGCCGGTGTATCTCGCCATTCACTTTGAGACTGACAGGGGCGATTCCGGGTGCCATTTCCGTCGGGGCTTGGCGCGATCGCGCCAATACAGGCTCTGCGGCGACTGCTGCGAGCGCCGCGCCGCCCCTGATCACTTCTCGTCTGGTGATGGTCGACACGCTGACCTCGCATTCGATGGTGCCGACATTTTGGGCTCGAATTCCCAGACGCAACATCCTCCGGTCATCATTGTCGGCGGTCAGACTCCGCCTACGGACGACAGGCGCGGCGGGGATGGTGGTGCGATTCAGTTCAGGACCATAATGCACGCAGCCAACAGGAGAAAACCGCATGGCCATGGGACGACGGGAAAAAGACATCAAGCTGCTGGTTGCTAAATTCGTCAAGCTGGTTGAGTCGCTCAATCCGGGCGAGCGTCTGTCGATCAAAAAAATCGCTGCCAAACGACGGCCGGCTGCTCAACCTCGAAAAGCGGCCATCAAAACCGCGAGCAAAACGGCCCGCAAAGCGGTGGCCAGAGCGCCAAGGATGAAAGCGTCGGGTTAACCAGCCGTCGGACGGCTAATTTGATAGGCGAATAGGCTGGCCGTACCGGCGAGGATCGCCAAACCAACAGTGATCCAGAAGCGGTCGGCGGAGGGATGCGACGCGCGATTCAGCGCGTCCCTCTCTTCGCCGGCGAGAGACGACCATGCCTCGAAAATGCCGGCGTCGACTTTGTCGCGCAACGCAGCGAGCTCAGGGGTCAAGTCATCAGGAAGTCGGGCGAGCGAGTCTTCCACGCTGCTGACGAGTTGATCGAGCTTTTTGGACCTTGTCATCTCTCGCATTCTGGACCGACCTAACTCGAGCGCTAGGCGGTAATTGGTGCGAAACGACGTAAGCGCAGTCCGAGTGCGCGTGTCAACGTCGGCCGCCGCCAACCGTTAACATGGAAGACATATGGGGGAAGCCATGCGCCTTGAGCGCTTCAGCATTGCCTGCGCCTGCATCGCCGGCGGATTGGTACTAGCCGGGTGCGCCACGCGCACCGATCTTCCGCACGCCTCGGCGGCTCCTTTGTACGCCATGCGTCGCGAGGATGCCTTGTGGCTCGAGCGGGCGTCCTTTGGTCTCGATTCGGCGAGCGTCGAAAGCTACCGTCAATTGGGCCGCGAACGGTTTCTCGACCGGCAACTGCATCCCGGCGAGGCCGTATTGCCTGCCCCGATAGCCGCGGAGATCGCAGCGCTCGAAGTTTCCCGTGCGGATCCTGTGAAGTGGCTTGCTGATGTCAACGCCCAATACAAGCTGATCAACGCGATGCCCGACGGGGCAGACAAGGAGCAGGCGCGCAAGGCGCTCAATGACCGCGGCAACAAGCTCGCCTATGAGGCGGCTCGCCGCGATCTGCTGCGCGCTGTTTATTCGCCGACGCAACTCCAGGAACAGATGGTCTGGTTCTGGCTGAATCATTTCAGTGTGTTTCAGTACAAGGCCAATCTACGCTGGCTGGTCGGTGACTACGAAGAGCGCGCGATTCGGCCGCATGTCTTCGGGCATTTCAAGGATCTGGTGATGGCGAGTCTGGAACACCCGGCGATGCTGCAGTATCTGGACAACAATCAAAATGCCGTGGGACACATCAACGAAAATTATGCGCGCGAGTTGCTGGAGCTGCACACCCTCGGCGTGGGGGGCGGATATTCGCAGCAGGACGTGCAGGAGCTTGCCCGCGTGCTCACGGGAGTGGGTGTCAATGTTGGCGATCAACCTAAGTTGAAACCCGAGATGCAGCGAATGTATATTCGCAGCGGTGCCTTCGAATTCAATCCGGCTCGACATGATTTCGGCAGCAAAACCCTTCTCGGACACCCGATTGACGGCAAGGGATTCGGCGAGGTTGAGGCTGCAGTCAGCTTGATCGTCTCGCAGCCGGCCTGCGCCCGATTCGTGTCGCGCGAGCTGGCGATCTACTTCGTCGCGGACAATCCGCCCGCAGCGTTGCTCGAGCGGATGGCCCAGACATTCATGCGCACCGATGGCGACATCGGAGCCGTTCTGCATTCCTTGTTCATGTCGCGCGAGTTCGACGCGGCCTTAGGGGCCAAATTCAAGGACCCCACGCGCTACGTCGTGTCCGCAATCCGGTTTGCATATGACGGCAGGCCGATCAGCAACACGCGCCCGGTGCTCAACTGGCTCAACGGACTCGGCGAGGCTCCATATGGCCGCCAAACTCCGGATGGCTATCCCTTGACGGAACTCGGCTGGGCCAGCGCGGGCCAAATGAGCCGGCGATTCGAGATTGCGCGTGCCATTGGCGCGGGTAATGCCGGGCTGTTCAACCCCGAGGATGGCGCCGCTGCGAACGCGGCGGGATTTCCGCAATTGTCGAACCGCTTATATTTCGAAGCTGTCGAACCGTTTCTTGCCGCGCGGACCAAGGATGCGCTCAATCGCGCGAACTCGCAGCAGGAATGGAACACATTTCTACTGTCGTCGCCGGAATTCAGCTATGAATGAGCACTTAAATCGTCGTCGTTTGCTCCAGCTGGGCGGCGCCGCACTTCTGGGCGCGGGGATTTCGGGCCGCTTGTTTGCGGCGCCGGCCGGCGGGCCGCGGTTTCTGTTGGTGTTTTTGCGCGGCGGCTACGATTCGACCAATTTTTTGATTCCGTATTCGAGCAGCTTTTACTATGAAGCGCGCCCGACTCTTGCCATCGCCAAACCCGATCCGGTATCCAATACCGGCGCGCTGGCGCTCGATGCCGACTGGGCCCTTGCGCCGGCGGTCCGCGAATCAATCGGCCCGATGTATCTGCAGCACCAGGTTGCATTTGTGCCGTTTGCGGGAACCCAGGATTTGTCGCGCAGTCACTTCGAGACTCAAGACAGCATCGAACTGGGTCAGCCCCTGACCGGAGCGCGCAACTATCGTTCAGGATTTCTCGGCCGTCTCTCGGAAGAATTGACGGGGTCGGTACACTCTAACTCGTCGATTGCCTTCACCGATGCTCTGCCGCTGACATTCGAGGGCGTTGCGACGGTTCCCAATCTATCGCTCAAAAATGTAGGCAAACCGCCGTTCGACGAGCGCCAGGTGCGCATCCTCAGCGATATGTATGCCGGCCACCACCTCGAGGCAGCAGTGAGCAATGGTCTGGAGCTGCGTCACGAAGTGGCGCAGGAAATGGCTGAGGAGATGAACGCGGCGAATCGCAATGCCATCAACACCAAGGGATTTGAACTCGAAGCCGAGCGCATGGGTCGATTGATGCGCGACAAATATCGGATCGGATTTGTCGATATAGGCGGTTGGGACACGCATGTGGGCGAGGGCGCTGCATCCGGTCCGCTCGCGTCAAACTTGGCAAGCCTTGGTCGAGGCCTGCAAATGTTCTCCTCGTCCCTAAGTTCGGAATGGAACAACACGGTGGTCGTGGTGCTTTCTGAATTCGGCCGTACCTTTCGGGAGAACGGCAATCGCGGCACCGATCACGGGCACGGCACCGTGTATTGGATCCTCGGGGGATCAATCAGCGGCGGCGCCGTTGTCGGTGAGCAACAGCGGGTGGTGCGGAATACTTTGTTCCAAGATCGCGACTATCCGGTGCTGAACGACTATCGATCCGTGCTCGGCGGCCTGTTTCGGACTCTGTGGGGCCTCTCGCCTGATCAAAGCTCACGCGTTTTTGCGCAATCGCCATTGATCGACCTGAAGTTGGTTTGAAGGGCCTGCTTGATCTTAACCTGCTGAAAAAATCAGCGTAGCTGGCTGTCCTTGCTGCCGCGCCGGTTGTATCCGGTGGACCGCACGGCTTCGCGATCGTGAGCATCCTGACAGGGGAGGCAGAGCCGCACGCCGTGAACCGCGTCCCGGCGCAATTGCGGAATCTCCGTCCCGCACTCAGCGCAATGGGTCAAACTCGGGCCCTGAGGCAGGCGGCTTTTGGCAAGTGCAATCGCATCCTTGACGGTCGCGTCAATCTGCTCCTGCACCGCACCTTCTTTTGCCCAACCCGTCGCCATCGATTGCGTCCTCAAAACAAGCCATGAATACCCATCATTAGAGCCGTCCGGGCAAAATGCAAGCCCGTAATAGCTCTAGGCAGCGGTCTTGTCGCTGCGATCCGACAGCAACTCGCGGATCATGCCGTAGAGAAAGGCCGTGGTCAGGCCGAAGAGAATCATGCCGTTCAAGGCCTCGAGTGCGCCCATGAGCTGCCAGTGGTTTGCCAGGTCAAAGTGTTCGTGGCCGTAAGTGGTCATTGCACTCAAGGAATAGAGCAGTGCGGATTTGCTGTCGGGCAGTGCACCCAGTGCTCCGTACACTCCGGCCCATATCGCCGCTTCAATGGCGTGCAGAACGATGGCCACCAACGTAGCCGCCCCGAGAATAATTGAGAGTCCGACGAGAAAGCTGCGCTGCCTGGCCAAGAACCCTTTGGCGCGTATGACCCTTTCGTTGACGAATACCAGGCCAATTACGTGCAAGATGACGGTGACGAGGATCAGCGGCAGGCTCCAAGCCCAATTCCCGTCCCAGGCCGACGCGTCACCCACTGGAATTTTCTCCCCATCACGGCTGAATCGCCGGTGCGCCCAAATGTGCGCACCGGCGAGCACCTTGCTTACATATTTGCCAAGGCTGCACCCAGCCTAAGGCAGTTACTCAGCCTAAGGTTACCGGAACGAAGAGCCGAGCGTCACCCCGCTGGATGAGCAACGCGATCTGCTTGTCGTGGTCCTTTACCATCTTGCGCAATTGCTCGACGGTTTGGACCGGAGTGCCATCGACTGACAGGACGACGTCACCCTGCTGGATGCCCGCTTCCGCTGCTCTGCCCTGCACATCTTCCACGACGAGGCCGCCGGGGACGCCGGCTTGTTGACGCTCCTCGGGGCGGAGCGGTCTAAGCGCCAAGCCCAACTTAGCCTGCGACGAATCGCCGGCTGAGTCCTCACCCGCCGCGGCCAAGGTCGCCGCGTTGCCGATGGTCGCCGTCAGGTCGAGCGCCTTGCCATTGCGCCAAATCTCAATCGTCGCCTTTTCGCCCGGAGTCGCCGCCCCGACGTGCTGCGACAGCGAACCTGCGTCGATGATCTGCGTACCGTTGAATTTCAGAATCACATCGCCGACCTTGATGCCCGCCTCGGCCGCCGCGCTGTCGGGAACGACTTTGGCCACGAGCGCGCCATTGGGTGAGTTCAATTTGAAGGAGTCGGCCAGTGATTGATTCAGCGTTTGCACTTCGACACCGAGTCGCGAATGCGCAACTTTGCCGGTCTTGACGAGCTGGTCTTTGACCTGCACAGCCAGGTTGATCGGAATGGCGAACGAGACGCCCTGAAAGCCGCCCGAATTGCTGTAAATCTGGGCGTTGATACCGACAACCGAGCCGGTCGCGTCAAACAGCGGACCGCCGGAGTTGCCGGGATTTACCGCCGCATCCGTTTGGATGAAGGGCACGTATCCGTCACCCGGTAGCGAGCGCCCCTTGGCGCTGACGATGCCGGCCGTCGCGGTCTCTTCAAGACCGAACGGTTCGCCGATGGCGAGCACATAGTCGCCTACACCCAACTTGTCCGAATCTCCCAGCGTGACGGCAGGGAGGTTGTGCGCTTCGATCTTGAGCACGGCTATGTCGCTGCTCTTGTCGGCACCCAAAACCTTGGCCTTGTATTCACGGTGATCGGACAGTTTCACTGTGACTTCCTTGGCGCCGTCAACCACGTGCGCATTGGTGAGCACGAGTCCGTCGGCGGATATCAAGAATCCAGAGCCTTGGGCGTGCTGCACGCCATGCGGACGCGGCATTTGGCCGCGAAAGAATTGCGAGAAGGGATTGTCATCGCCGTTCGGACCGCCGAAGTTGAATTCCTGGGGGCCGGCGGTGGTCATGGGACCTGCGGTCGTGATGCCGACGACGGCCGCCTGATTGCGCGACACGATGGCCCGATAATTCGGCGCGGTCATCATGGGAATGGGCTGCGACGATGCCGGTTGATTTGAATCGCTGCTTACCGGCGTTGTGGCCGGCGAAGCGACTTTCAACGCGCCATGGGCGGACAGGCCGGTGGCCGCGCCCAAGGCGAGCAGGCCGACTGCCGACCACGCCAGGGTGGAATTGCGAAGTTGCATGTGACTTTCTCCAAAGTGAATGTTTAGCGAGCCATGGCTCGGTTGGCAGAATCACATGCCTGGCTTAAGGCAGTCTTAAGAGGCGGAGGGGAAGCTCACCGCAACGTGCAAGCCGCCGCCGGGCGCTTCGGCAAGGTCGATGCGCGCGCCGTGACGCTCGGCGATGGCCTTGACGATGGCCAAACCTAATCCCGTGCCGCCTTCTTGTGCTGCGGCGCGTCGATAAAAGCGGTCGAACACGCGTTCCCGATCCGGCGCCGGGATGCCCGGGCCTGAGTCGCTGACTTCGAGGACGGCGTCCGGCGCTGCGGATCGGCAACGGACTTGAACAGTTCCGCCGGGAGGCGTGTAGCGCACGGCATTGTCGACGAGATTGCGCACCAGGGTTCGCAGGGCTTCGCGATTGCCCAGGATGTAAAGTCCCGGTGTCGCGTCGAGTCCCAAGTCGATGTTTCGAGCGAGCGCCAAATCGTGAGTGTCCTTGATCCCCTCGGCCGCGGCCGTCGATAAGTCCACTTTCTCCAAGTCCATGGGCGCTTCCTGCGGCTCACTGCGCGCCAGCGCCAACAGCTGTTCGACCAGATGGATGGCGCGTTCGACCGCCGCGCCGAGGCGTGCCCGCGCTTCCAAACGCTCGGTCTCATCCGGCGCGCGATCGAGCAGTTGCAGCTGCAGCCGCAACGCCGTCAGCGGCGAGCGCAGTTCGTGTGCCGCGTCGGAAATGAACGCGCGTTGCGCCGAGAAGGCTCGCTGCAGACGCTCCAGGAGACGATTGAGTTCGCTGACGAGCGGTGCGACCTCTCGCGGCAAATTATCGGTGCCGAGCGGCGCCAAGGTGCGCGCATCGCGACGCTGCACTTCAGCCGCGACGAAGCGCAGAGGCAACAGTCCGCGCCGGACAATCCAGGCAACCGCGCCGATCATGATCGGCAGCAGCAGAATGAGCGGGATGACCACCCGTGCCGCCGCGGAGCGTGCCAGGGCTTGGCGGACCTGCACAGGCTGCGCGATTTGAATCACTCCATCCGCCGTTTGCAAGCCGTATGCGCGCCAGGGTTGGCCGCGCAGGTTGAGATCCGCGTAGCCTAAAACCGTTTGGTTGATCATCGGCAATCCCGGCCGTGATACATAGGTGCGTGCGCCGAATACGTCCCAAATTTGCACGACGAAGTCCGTGTCGCCCTGATCGGGGGGCACCTCGATTCGCGGCGCCAGAGAGATTTGACTGCGCAACGACAGCGCCATTTGCCGCAGCTGGTAGTCGAACAGTGTCGATGTCTCGCTCGACACGCGCCGGTACGTGACTGCGGCGGCGAGCAGCGAAATCAACGCCACCAGAATGATCAATGCGACCAGCAGACGTGCGCGAATCGATCTCATGCTTTGGGGACAAAATAACCCACGCCGCGCAGCGTGCGAATGGCATCGCTGCCCAGCTTGCGGCGCAAGCCGTGAATGTAGACCTCGACCGCGTTGCTGCCGATCTGCTCGTCCCAACCATACAACCGATCCTCCAACTGCGCGCGCGACAGCACGGCTCCCGGCCGCTGCAACAGCGCCTCCAGTACCGCGAATTCATGTGCGGATACGTTCACGGGAACCCCGCTGAGCTCGATGGTGCGTGCCACGGGATCGAGCCGCAGTTCGCCGTGCCGGATGCTGGGATCGCCGCGCCCTGCCGCGCGGCGCAGCACTGAACGCAAGCGGGCGATTACCTCATCGAGGTCGAACGGCTTGACGATGTAATCGTCGGCGCCGGCATTGAGTCCGGCAATCCTATGTTGGATCTCGTCGCGCGCCGTGAGAATGATAACCGGCGTTGCATCGCCGCGCTTACGCAATTCGCGGAGCACCTCAATGCCGTCTCGATGCGGTAAGCCGAGATCGAGCAGCACTGCATCGAAGACCGACCCCTGCAACGCGCCGGCTGCGCTCTTGCCGTCGCGCATCCAGTCAACGGCGAATCCGCTTTGGCGAAGCGCCGTTTGCAGACCCTGCGCGATCATCGCGTCGTCCTCGACGAGCAGCACACGCATACGGCCGTAGGGCGCCCGTCTATTTGGGAATTGTCAAGGTGTAGAAGAAGCGCGGCGCGGTCCTTAAAGTGACGCTCGCCGGGCGCGGACAGGGCATTCCGGCCAAACTCAAGTGCACGGTTTTGGTGAAGTCCTGTTGTGCCCGATCCTCAAATTGATCGTCCAAGACCTCCGCCGTGACACCCGACAGATCGCCCGCTTGGTTCGCCTGGCACTCCCCCCATTTCAACGAGAAGTGGTGGTTCGGGTTGGTGCCTCCGTAGACCATGGTGACTATCAATCGATCAGTGCGCTTGTCATAGCGAACCTTGACGAAATTGTCTGCGCGTGCCTGGAGCGAGGCAAATGTTGCGGCGGTCGCGAGGATCAGAAGAAAAGACGATTGCCGTTCCATGGTCCCTCTCAAGTGAGGTGAGGATAACGCATTTGGCTCTCAGGCACCGCTCGCCGTGCGCACGCTGCTTCGCGAGGCGCTGATTTGTCCGAATCGCCGTTCGCGCTTCGAGTACTCCTCGATGGCCTGGACCAGAGCGGCGGCATCGAAGTCCGGCCAAAAGCACTCGACGAAGTGCAGTTCAGCATAGGCGCATTCCCACAACAAGAAGTCGCTCAAGCGCTTTTCGCCGCCGGTGCGGATGAGAAGGTCAACGTCCGGTGATGCGATGGAGTGATCGACGTCGGCAAGGTGCTGTACAAAGCGCGCACGATCCGTGCCGCACTCTGCCGCCATGCGCCGGCAGCTTTCGAGCAACGAATGCTGTGAGGAATAGTCGACCGCAATTCGCAATCGCATTCCCGTGCAATGAGCGGTCGCTCGCTCGCTGTGTTCGATCGTGCGCAGCACCTCCGGCGGCAGCCGGTCGCGCCGGCCGATCACGTTGATCCGAATCGATTGCTCCAGACAACGCGGCGTTTGCGTCAGCAGGTAGCGGCGCAGCAGCGCGAACAAGGCGCCGACCTCGGTTTCGGGCCTGCGCCAATTGTCGGCTGAAAACGCATATAGGCTGAGCGTGGCGATGCCGCGTCGCGCCGCCGCTTCGACGATTTTGTCAACAGCTTTTGCGCCGGCCCGGTGGCCGGCCGTACGCGGCAGCCCGCGCTGCGAGGCCCATCGGCCGTTGCCGTCCATGATGATTGCTATGTGCATGATTCGCTTTGTATCACAGAGTTAGAGGGCGAAAAAGAATCATGTGCGGCGGGTCGCCTTGATCACCGCTTCGACATGATCGAGATACCGATTCAAGGCGTTTCGGCCGAGTGCCGTCAGCCGATAGACAGTCCTCGGGCGGCGTTCTTTGAACGATTTCGTGCAGGTCAGGTACTTGGCCTCTTCCAGCTTGCGCGCGTGAGCGCTCAGGTTGCCATCGCTGACATCGAACAAGGACTTGAGCTCGTTGAAGGTCAGCTCTTCGCGCACGGCCAGTGCGCTCATGATCCCCAGACGAACACGCTCGTACACCAGCCGGTCGAACGTAGCGTCGTGATCGGCGGACGCCGGCACCGCCGCGAGCTTCGGGCGCTTCTGCGTCGTCTGCGGCGCTGCGCGAGCACTAGGTTTCGCGGCCACGTCCACTCCGTCCGATCAGGAAACCAAAAACGATATGCAGTCCGCCAAAACCTGCCCCCAGCATCAATATCTGCCAATCATCCGGAAGCAACAGCGCCGCGAGTCCGAACAGCACGAACAACACACCAAGTGCCGCGATGATTCTCGTCGTCGCCGCGCTCGCCGTCACCAAGGCGCATCCATAAAGAAGCAGCCAAGTTCCCGGAATCGCATGCTGATTGCCGCCGAACCAGTGCACCGCCGTCATGACGAGCCCCGCGCCCAGCGACGGCGACAGGCAAAGCGCAAATTTGAACAGCGGTGTGCCGGTGAGGCGCAAGTCGCGCAGCGAGGACTCCCGTACGATCAGGATGCTACCCAGCACGGCACCCAGCGAGGCGGCGCTCAGCCAAATCGCCAACCAGTATTTGTGCAGGTCCGGTGCCAAACACAGTGCTGCAGCCAACAGCGCGATGGCTCCCAAGACAAGACCCGCGGAGCCCGGAACCGCCAACAACACCGCGCCCTCCATTGAGGAGCGTATGTAGCGCAGCGTTGCCGCCGCGTGCGAGTCGAGATGTACGGTGTTGCCCACAGGCGGACACTAGCGACGTAGCCGTGCAGCGTCAAGTACTCTGCATTGTAAAGTTAGCAGAATGTGGAGGAGTTAACAGAATGCGGTGGAAACCAGACTCTCTGCGACACTTTGCCGTGCTTTGTCGCTCTTTACCGCGCCGCATGTCCACATCCTCGCGCCATTTACGATTTAGCTGGCAACGACGCCGACGGCGTAGGGAGCCTAAATGAATAAAACACTATTTTGGGGAAACACCGCTGCGCTGCTGTTCACGACTTTTGTCGCGGCCGGCGCGGGCGCGCAGGATTTTGCCGGTGAGCATGGTCTTGATGAATCATCGATTTCCAACGACGCGACCGGTGCGCTGCAGACCATCAACGTCAACGGCCGCACCAATACCAAGGGTGCGTTCTTCCAAAGCCTCGGCACCAACGGCCGTTCCTGTTCCACTTGTCACGTCGCGGATCAGGCGATGAGCATATCGCCTCCGCAAATTCGCGAGCGGTTTTCGCAAACGCATGGCCGTGATGCGCTGTTCGCGGCCTTCGACGGGGCAAATTGCCCGAACGGCAAACCCTCGGATGCGGCGGCACATAGTTTGCTGTTATCGCATGGGCTGATCCGCATCCCGCTGCCGGTGCCCACCAGCGCTCAGTTCACCGTGACAGTCGTGCATGACCCCTACGGTTGTGCGCTGGTCGCAGACCCGAAAACCGGGGTGCTGACTCTTTCGACTTATCGCCGGCCGCTGCCGACCACCAATTTGGGATTCTTGAGCACCATGATGTTCGATGGACGCGAATCGCCGGCAGGAGCAACCACCGCTCTCGGGACGCTCAGCACTTTCCCAGCCAACCTCAATAGGGATCTGACGCAGCAGGCTACTGACGCGACATTGACTCATGCCCAGGCAAAGGCTGCGCCCTCCACCCAGCAATTGGCGGACATCGTCAGTTTCGAGATGGGGTTGTTCACGGCGCAGGTTTACGACCGCAATGCGGGCGATCTGCGCGATCACGGCGCCCTGGGCGGCGCGCGCGAACTCGTCACAGAGCAGGCGGCGTATTACCCCGGCGTCAACGATGTGCTGGGCGCCGACCCGTTTCACATTGCGTTTGACGACACCAGCATGACGCTGTTCGCGGCCTGGGAGAACGGCGGCAATCCCCAAGACTATGAGCGCGGCGCCTTTTATCGCCGCCAGGCACGCAGTGAAATTGCTGCCGGCGAGGTGCTCTTTAATACCGCGCCTCTCACCATCAGCGCGGTGCGCGGACTCAATGACAACGCAGCGTTGGGGAATCCGATGTCATTCCAGGGCACGTGTACCAGCTGCCACGATACTCCCAACGTCGGCGATCATTCGTTGCCCCTGCCATTGGACATTGGCATTGGACACACAACGCGTCCCGGACTCGAGACCGATCCGAATATCCAACAGGGTATCGAGGAACTCAACGAGCCGGATTTGCCCATATTCTTGGTCAGCGGCTGCTCGACGCCCTTCAGCGCGGAACAACCTGTCTCCTTCTATACGACCGACCTGGGCAAGGGCATGATCACCGGCCTTTGCAGCGATGTGAATCGCGTCAAGGGTCCGATTTTGCGCGGCTTGGCGGGAAGGGCGCCTTACTTTCATAACGGTGCCGCCGCGACCCTGCTGCAGGCCGTGAATTTTTACAACCAGCGTTTCTCCATGAATTTGACCGGGGAACAAAAACAACAGCTCGTCGCATTCTTGAATTCTCTGTAGAAGGCTTGAATTCCCTGTAGAAGGCTTGGGACCTCACGTATCATGGTTGCGCTTGAAATTGGGAGCGCGTGATACTTGATTGGTCATCTACAGGGGATTGGCATGACGAAATTAAAAACTGGATTCGCTGCGTTGTTGGCTATCAGCGCATTTACGATCGCGCAGCTGGCGGCGGCTGCGGATGTTACGGGTACGTGGATCATGGCAGTCCAGACGAACGCAGGGAGCGGCTCGCCAACCTTCGTTCTGGTCCAAAAGGGCGACGCGCTGTCCGGCAGCTATAAGGGGCAGCTGGGCGAGGCTCAAGTGACGGGCACCGTAAAAGGCGACGATGTGACGATTGAGTACACAGTCGACGGCCAAGCCGGCAGCCTCGCGGTCAAGTATTCAGGCAAGACCGACGGCAAAACTATGAGCGGCAAAGTCTCGCTGGGGCAATTAGGCGAAGGCACTTTCACCGGAACCAAACAGTAATTATGTCGTCTTGATGGACTAAGGCGCGGCGCGCTCTTAAGTTCAATTCGAGGGTGCATCGGCGCCTCCATTTGGCGACACTCCTGCCGCCTAGACCGCCCTGGACGCGCATTCGCAGGCGCCCCCGCGCTTTACAGTGCGAAGCAGTTCTCATCTTTAATGTTTGACCCGATCCCGACGGGCATTCCGATGATGCCCCTACATCCAAATGTGACCCAAAGCATGTCGCAAACGGCTGATTTGCCGGAACCTTATTGTGTTAAGCAAAACACAAAACATTCGTGGTGCACGAGTGTGATCGCAGCGCAGCATGATGGATTCATTGGCGATCGCGATATGGGACTATAACGATGGCGAAAAGTCTGAGAATACAAGAGCTTGCTACGCCGGAGACGGCGGCGCAGCCCGTGCTTCAGTCGGTAAAGAAGTCAAAACTCCCGGTTCTTTTGGTCACCGGCGATGACTCTCTGTGGCCGCAGGTGGGTGCCGATCTTGGCAGCAGTTTGGTTCTCAAGCAGCTCGATTCGATCGACGAACTAGTCAATTCCACCCCTTCGGCGCAAGCCGCAATCGTGCTCTGGGATGCGCGCAATCATCCTGAGCCCGCCGCGGTGCTGTCGCGTCTGAATCTGCATTCCTCGCGCTTCGCCGTCGTTGCCCTCGATGATGCAGGCAGCGCCGATGCGTGGACGCTTCCTATTCAACATCGACAAGTTGTCGCCCACGTCGGCCTACCGATCGTCGCCAGCGAACTAACCAGCGCGCTGGATAGCGCGCAAGAAGAAGTGAATTCGCGCTTGGCCCTGCTTGGCGACGGCTCCGCGCCGATCGAGATCGATTCCCCCGCACCCAAAAAGCCGTGGCTTGTACCTGCGGTGATCGGCGGTGTGATCATCGCAGCCGCAGGCGCCTATTTTCTTTCTCGCGGTCCGACCGAGGTCAAGCCCGCACCCACAGTAAGCGCGCCCGCCCAAGGCTCTGCGGCTCCCCCTGCAGCGGTGAAATCACCGGCGGATGCCGATGACAAGGTGGATGCGCTGATTGAGAAGGCCCAGCAGGCGATGCTCGATCGACACTTCATCGATCCTTTGGCCGGCAGCGCACTCTCTTTGTATAGGGAAGTGCTGGTCGTCAACCCCGACAACGGTGAGGCCCGACAAGGACTGCAACGCCTGTCCGAGATCTTGATTGCGCGCGTGCAGTCGGCGCTCGACGATCGCAAATTCGACGTTGCCCTGCAATTTCTGGAAACTGCACGAAGCATCGATGCGACCGATAAACGCCTCATCGCACTCGACGAGAAGATGGCGAGCCTGCGAGCCGAGCTCGGACCCGCGCAGATTCTGGCGGCGCTCAATGCACAGAATTTCGATCGCGCGACGCAGCTGATCGACGAAGCGGCGCGTACCAAGGCTCTCCCGTCCGCAAAACTCGCGCAATTGCGCGATGAAGTCCGTAAGCGGCGCGATGACTTTGAGGTTTCCCGTCTGCTCAAGCTCGTCGATGCGCGGATGCAGCAGGACCATGTCATCGATCCGCACAACGACAGCGCGGTCTATTACCTGGATCAGGCCAGGCAAGCCGGAGCGACTGGCCCGGCGCTGCAGGGGCAGACTCAGGAAGTTCTGAAGCGGTTGACGCAGATGGCACGCACCGCAATGCAACAGCGTAACTTCAACGATGCCGACCGCATCCTTACGGAATTGCATGGCGCCGGTGCGCCGCAGGCCGCCATCAACAGCCTGCAGCGCGACCTCGCCCTGGCACGCAACAGCCTTGCCGCCCAAAAGTCCGACCAGCCGCAGTATCTGGAGTTGGCGCAATCGCGTTTAGCGCAGGGGAAATTGACCGATCCTGACGGCGACAGTGCGCTGTTCTATGTGACTCAGCTACGCGCTGCCGATCCCAAAAACAGCGGATTGGCACAAGTCACCGCGGCGTTGCAATCGCAAATTTTGGATCGCGCCCGTGCGTCGCTCGACGCCGGCGACGCCGATAAAGCAGAGACTTTGGTGCTGAAGGCCGGCAGTCTCGGCGCTTCTCCAGACCTTGATGCGTTGAACGACAAGATTCGTCAGAGGAAGGCGGGCGGAGATGCTCTGCAAATGCCCGAGCAATCATTGAAGCGCCTCAACAAGCTCGACGTCCAATATCCGACGCGGGCACTGCAGAGCAACATCGAAGGGTGGGTGGAGCTTGCTTACACCGTCGGCGCCGACGGGAACGTCTCCAACATCAAGCTCCTGAACGCATCGCCTCCCCGAACCTTCGAAGCTTCGGCGACCAAGGCCGTGAGCCACTTGCGCTACCAACCCGTGATCCAAGGCGGCAAGGCGATATCCGTCGGCACACAGGTGCGAATTGTCTATCGCGTTCCCAAATAGGCGATGCGATGAACAGCCAAACTGCAACGAAATTGTCGACAACGATTACAACCACAGCGCTGGTTCCACCAGCGGCCGGTGAACGCATTCGAGGCACGGTTCTTTGTCTGATCGTGCACGACGAATTGGAATTGAGATTGAGGCTAGCGGGCCTGGTGCGTCGCGCGATGCCGAAGATCGATGCGGATACCGTCACGCGCGCAGGCTTCGATGCGATCTCGAGCGAACGTCTTGGCGCGTATGTGGCTGTAATGTTCATCATCGAGTTCAGCCCGCCCGAAGCCGCTGCCGCGTCGCTGGCCTCCCTCAAGCGCCTGCACGAGCAGGCGCCGCAACTGCCCATATTCGTGTTCGCCCGCGGCGGCAACGAGCGCAGCGCCGCACGCGCAATGAAACTGGGCGCGAGCGACTATTGGCCGATTCATTCGGTCATCGTAGGCGAGCTGTGCAGCGCCTTGCAGCCGCTGATCGAACCGCCGCAAGCGCCGGCCGCGGCGAGCAATGCCGCGGCAGATCGATGGCACCAGCCGGAGGTGGCCGGCTACACCATGATGAAGAAAATCGCGCAGTCGAGCGCGGCCAGCGTCTACCTCGCGCGCAACGACGATTTCCCGCAGCCGGTCGCCCTGAAGATCGAGGCGATCACGGGACAGCACGTGGTCACTGAGGCGGATCGCGAGCGCTTCACGAAAGAATGCGAAATTCTGTCCAAGCTGAATCACCGTTCCATCGCGAACGTGCTCGATTTCGGCACCACGGATGACTATCTGTATCTTGCGCTTGAATACTTTCCCTGCGGCAGCTTGCGCGAGCGCTTGAAACATCCCGTCAGCGAGGCGGACGCCGTCAACTATGCGCATCAGATCGGCGAAGCGCTGCAAATCGTGCACGCGGCGCGCGTCGTGCATCGTGACTTGAAGCCTTCCAATCTGATGCTCACCAACGAGAATCGATTGGTTCTCATAGACTTCGGTTCAGCCCGTACTCAGTTCATGCCGAGCGACTTGACCCGATCGGGCGACTGCACCGGGACACCCTACTATGTGTGTCCGGAGCAGATCGAAGACCAGGATCCGGATGCGCGCGGCGATCTCTACAGTCTCGGGGTCGTCTTTTTCGAAATGCTCACCGGTAGTCTGCCCTTCATGGGCAAGACGTTGGCGGACATTTTGGCCGCGCACCGTTCGGCGCCCGTACCGCGGCTGCCGGATCAATTTGAGGCTTATCAGCCGATCATCGATCGCCTGTTGGCCAAGAACCCGAAGGATCGCTATGCATCGGCGGCTGAGTTTCTCGACGCCCTGGATGCTTTGCGCGCGGAATTGATGGCCCGGAAACCCAGTAAATCACAGCGGAGCGCTTGATTCATGAACTCTCGCATTGCCAAAGCCCTGCCCCGCCTGTCTCCGAGCGGTCTCTTGGTGTTGGTCATCATCCTGGCTTTCAGCTTCGTCGCCATCGTATTGATACCGGGTTTGGAGCTCGCCAGTGAGTTGGCGGACACCAGCATCGCGCTGAAGTTCGCCGGGCAACAGCAGCGTAATCCCGCGCTCATCCGCGCTTCCCTCGAGTCGATGCATGACCGCCTTACCAATCGGGGCTATATTCAAGAGTCGTTGGATCAACTGCGCGACGCGAGTGCGAAACTCGATGCGGGCCTGCGTGAGATGAACGCGCAGCGTGCGGCGAGTTGGTTTGCACTAGCGGGCGACACGGGCGCCAAGGGTGAACCGATCTCCGGCAAGCACGCGGTACCGCTGCGTGATTCATGGAGCACGCTGCAGGAGTCATTGCAACCGCTGCTGAAGTTCACCGGTGTTCCATACCAGGACAACGAAAGTACCGGCACCGTCCTCAACGAAGGCGGCAAGCAATTGGAGCGGGACGTGACGACGGCGCTGCGCGTCGGCAGGCGTACGATACCCCAGCTCGATGCCGAGTTGGGCGCCATTGTCACGGATCTACAGGCGCGCAACGCGCGCTCCGCCACCGAGCTGCGGTTCGTCATGCTAACCGGCCTTCTCATCGCCATTGTGCTGGGCGTGCTGGTCGGAATACTGTTGTTGGCACGCAAGCGCCAGGAAGCCTCGCTGCGAGAGGCGCGCCAGCAGACCGCGGACATATTGCGCACCGTAAAAGACGGCTTGTTCTTGCTCGATGAACATTTGGTGATCGGCGCGTCGTATTCGAGTGCGCTCGAGTCGCTGTTTCAGCGCAAGGATTTCGCCGGACTGCCGTTCGAAGGTCTGCTGAAAGACATCGTCTCGGAAAAGACTTTGACCACTGCATTGAAGTTTGTGTCGGTCCTGTGGTCGGAACGCACCAAGGAAAATTTGGTCAAAACCATCAACCCTCTCGGTGAGGTTGAGGTCACCCTCGACGGCGGACCCGGCAGGGTGTCCACGCGCTATTTGCAATTCGAATTCCACCGGGTGCGCGTGGACGGCAAAATCAAGCATGTTCTGGTGGCGGTATCGGATGTGAGCGCGCGCGTGGATCTCGCCCGCGAATTGCAGTCCTCGCAAAACCAGGCACAGGCGCAAGTCGACACGCTGCTGGGCATATTGCACGTCGATCCGATGCAGCTTGCCTCGTTCTTGAATGATTCCAACGCCGCCATGAAGATGATCAATGCGGTTCTGCGCGAGCCGGCCCGCGAGGAAAGCGCCTTCCGCAAGAAACTCGATACCCTTTTCAGGCAAGTGCACTCGGTCAAGGGTGAAGCCGCGGCCCTGGGGCTGTCCTCCATCGAGAGCCGCGCGCATTCCTTCGAGGATGACCTGAAGGGCTTGCGGGAGAAATCGGATTTGTCCGGAAACGACTTTCTGCCGTTGGTCATCAAATTGGATGATTTGCTGACCCATCTGCAGTCGGTGGGCGATCTGGTGTCCCGGCTGGCGCGTCTGCACGTCGCTGCAACCAACGAGCCGTCGTCGCACACGGATACCGCCGTCATCGAGAGCGCGAGCCCCGAAGTGGTCGCCAAACCCGATCCGAGCGTGACGGGCATGCTGCAGCAGCTTACGCTGCGGGTGGCGAGCGAAAATCACAAGGAAGCGGCGTTGCAATGCATGGGATTCGACACGGTGCCGGATGAGTATCGGCGCATCGTCAAGGACATCGCGGTGCAGGCAGTGCGCAATTCCATCGTGCACGGTATCGAGTCCACCACGGATCGTCTGGGCACCGGCAAGCCGACTCAGGGTCAGCTCAAACTCATATTCCAGGAACTGGGCGATGCAGGCTACAAGCTCATTGCCGAAGATGACGGCCAAGGCTTGTCGACCGAAAAGATCAAACAGGCCGCGCTGAAGAAGGGCTTCGTTACGCCCGAAAAGGCGGCCACCCTGGATGCCAAGCAAGTATTCTCCCTGCTGTTTCAGCCGGGATTTTCCACGGTCGAGAACGCCACCAAGGATGCGGGCCGCGGCGTAGGCATGAATCTGATGGCTGGACTCATGCAGCAGATCGGCGGGAAGGTCTCCGTGGCCACCGTACCCGGGAAATTCACGCGCCTCACCTTGAGTCTGCCGCCGGTTAAACGCGCGGGGAATACGGAAGCGGCGTAATGGACAGTGCGGTTGCTCCCAAAGCTACATTGAAGTTGATGATCGTCGATGATTCCAACATCATCCGGCGGCGTATCGAGCGTTCGCAACAAATTGCGCGCCTGGAAGTGGTCGGCGCCGCGAGCAACGGCCGCGCCGCCGTGGAGATGTTCCGGCGCACGCGGCCCGACGTCGTGACGATGGATCTGACCATGCCCGAGATGGACGGCATCGAATGCGTGGAAGAATTGGTCGCCATCAATTCCAACGTGCTGATTCTGGTGGTGTCCGCGCTCGCCGATAAGGCGACCGCGGTGGAGGCGATTGAAAAAGGCGCGAACGGATTTCTTTGCAAGCCATTCACCGATCGACAGCTCAACGATGCGTTGGAAGAGCTGCTGTCGGAGGCTTGAGATGTTCAAAGAAGCAGAAATCCGCACATTCATCGAGGGAACGACCAACTATTTCGAGACCTCGGCGCAGCAGTCGGCAACCGTCGGCTCGCCCTACCTTGTGACCGACGGCAAGCCTGGGGCCTATGAATACACCGGCGTCATCGGCATCACGGGCGCGCGCAAAGGCATCGTGTATTTCACGGCGCCCCGCGGCATGCTCACGGTATTGTTGATGCGCATGCAAGAAACCGATACCAGCGACGAAAACATCAAGGATTTGGTCGGCGAAGTTGCCAATACGATTTCCGGCAACGCGCGCCGCGACTTCGGCAAGAATTTCAACATCTCTGTGCCGATCGTCATCGCGCACGATTTGGAAAAGGTGACGACGCCCTATGCGCGATCTTTTGTGATCCCCATCAACTGGCGCACGCACTCTGCCAAGCTGGTGGTCTGCCTCGAGTAGCCTCGAGAGCGGTGCGCGGCTTCATTTTCCATCGACCGAGAACGCCAACAAAACATTGACCCCGTTGCTGCCGGTACGTGCCGCGCCATTGAAACCGGACATGGTGTACACCATGCCGCCCGCAATGGTGGGCCCCATGCCGTCTATTCCGCCGCCGGGTTGAGCTGCGTTGCCGTTGACCGTGTTGTAGGTTTGCGCGGTGGTGCTGAATTCCCAGATAATTTTTCCGGTCGCCGCATCGTAGCCGCGAAACCAACCATCCAGTGTTCCCGAGAAGACGACGCCAGGTATGATTCCCGGGGCGGCCGACTGAGCACGCACGCAAGCGCCCTTCGTGTAGTCTTTTGACCGGTCTCCCGCGTAGTGACAGGGAGCGATCGGGGCCGGCGTGTTCCAAACGATTTTGCCGGTGAACGGGTCCAGCGCGAACAAGCCCGACTTGCCTGGAGTGGCGTTTTCGGGTGCGGGCGACGACGCCCCGGCGGCACGGGCCAATTCGTTGAATATCTCGCCGATGTCCGAATTCGGAACGAACACGTACTTGGAATCCGCACCGATTCCCCATTCAATGCCGCCGAGCGGCGAGCCCGCGCCCACCGCGGTTTTCCAGAGCGTGCGGCCGGTATCCGGATCCACACCATAAACGATGCCGGACTTTTGACCTGCAATCAGGACTTGCTTGTTGCCGTGTTTGAACAAGATCGGTGTTGCACCGAAATCGAAGTCCGGGCCGGTCGGCGACGGGCAATTGGCGACCTTGATCGGGCCGCTGCAACCCACTATGTAGTTGTCGTTGGTGGTGACCTGATTTCTCCAGCGCACCTTGCCGGTCTTCATTTCCACCGCGACGATGGCATCATCGCCGTCGGTGGTTGTATCAGTGTAGCTATCGCCCGTGACCACATAGACCAAGCCGCGCTTCGCGTCGATGGTGGGCGAGGCCCAGACCGGCGCACCGGCGGGACCTTGCATTTGAATGCCATTGGCGTTTGTGCGTGTCGGCTGCAGCGGATCCGTGATCATATAGGTCTGCCACTGCTTCTGACCCGTTTTGAGATCCAGTGCGGCCAGGCTGCCGCGAAACGTGCAGCAGGAATAGTTCGGCTGCATCGCGAACACTTCTTCACCTGAGGAAAGCGGCACGAAGATCTGATCGCCCGAGATCACCGGCGTGCCGGTGATGTTCGAAGCGATGTGGCTTTCCAACGATTCGCTATGCCAGATCTCCTTGCCCGTCTGCGCATCGAACGCCCGCACGACCCGATTGGCGACTCCGATGAAAGTCGCCCAGCCGCTGGGTGAAATCGAGGATCGGATCACCATCGGCGTGGTACGCGACGAGGCGTCCTCGACGGCCCAGTGCACGCATCCGGTCTTGGCATCCAATGCATAGAATTTGCCGTTGCGGTTGGTGATGAACAGCCAATCGCCGACGACGACGGGCTGGCCGCCGCCGGGCATGGAAAACGCCCATTTCAATTTGAGCTTTGGAACGTCGGCCGCGCGAATCCCCGGATTCGGCTGAAACCGGGTGGAATTCTCATCCGGTCCGAGCGCCGGCCAATCGGCAGCGCTCGCCTTGATCGGACCATTGGCTGCACACATCTGATCCGAACCCGCGGATCCTAACTGCTGCCCCGGCGCCAGGAACAGCGCAACCGCCTCGATCTCGGGCCGCGACAAGCCCTTGGCCATGGGTGCCATCACACCGGTTGTCAGCGCGGTCACAATGTCCGCGGGGGAGCGAAAAGCCAACTCGGCCCGGGTGGGCGCGCGCGCCACGGCCGGTTCGTGACATGTCTTGCAACGCGCATTGAACACGGCTTCGCCGCTCGGCCGTTGCGCCGATTCTTGCGCCAACCCCGGCGCGCCCAAGGTTAAGGCGAGCGTAACGACGCCGGCACTGATCGATATCCGATTGTTGCTCATGGACCAAAAACTCCCCGGACCTGAAATCTAGTTATGAGAATCCTATCCACCGTCCCGCCATGGCAACCGTCAGCCATGCCGCGATGGTCAATAGTGTCACGCCGCGCGCGCTTGCACCTGAAACGCCACGCCTGACGAGCGGATTGAACGCGAAATACGTAACCGCGAGCGCGAGCGCGAGCGAAAGCATTTTTACCCAGAATGCCTGGCGTCCGTAGAGCTTCACCGGCTCGGAAATTCCCAAAAGCACGCCGGTGACGAGCAGCGCGACGACCGCCGCGTTGAAATAGCGATGCGCGCTCTTGTAGAGCTCTGCCACCGGGGTTTTCAATCCCCAACCCAATATCGACAAAGACATGATCAGGATGGAGCCGCCGAGCAAGGCCAGCGCCAGCAGGTGAGTCGACTCAATCGCCGGGAACAGCCAGGTGGATTCGCGAATGGTCTGGCCGAGCGCCGAGGCCTCGATGTTTTGAGCGGTGTGGTACAGGGTCATGACTTAGCCCGGATCCAGAGGACAACCGGTCAGCTCGGCCATGGTAGGCGAAGTGATGCTGTCGCAGTCGAACCAGTTATAGGCGATGAGGCGGCCAAAGACGATGACGCACGCCCAGGCGCTCAAGGAGATGACCGCGCAAATCTTGGATTTTCCGGGCACCGGTCCCAAGTCCCAGGCTGCCTTGTCGCGCTCCACCTTGAAAGTGAAAACGGCGATGTTGATGGCGGCGATCAGAATCATGAGGCATTTCAGCCGGAACCAAATGCTGTGATAGGTGCGAATCGGAATGGCGAGAAACAACATCGACCCCGTGATCACCAACAGCACGAACCCGGCGATCGTCCAGGGCAGAATCTTCGAGAGCATCTGCGACACGGGCACCTTAGTATAAGAAATGCCTAACAGCCGAAAGTCCACCATCGCGATGGTGCCCACAAATAACATAATGGACATGACATGGGTGGACTCGGTAATCGCATACATATACAGCGATTCGTGCAGCGCAATGCTCCAAGGTGTGTCGGCGAGTTTGGTGACGAGTTCCTCGAGCATCGATTCCCCGCTTGTTATATATCTGCCATGCTTACCCTTAATAAAAGCCGGAAATCTAAGGGCGCAAAGGAAATTGTATTGCAATAACAGCAATGTAAAGCGATTATAAGCAGTGATTATACGGGCCCTTTTCCCGCCGTCCAGCAACGAGCGGCTCGAAAGCTAGTTTAGACACCTGGAGATCTCGAATGAAAGTACGCACCGATAGAGCTGCGGGAATCGCAGCCACCTTGATCGCCGCGGTCGCCGTCGGCGTACCGGCATTCGCGCATCACGCATTCCAGGCGGAGTTCGACGGCAATCAGCCCATCATGCTTCAAGGCAAAGTCACCAAAGTCGAATGGATCAACCCGCACACCTGGGTGCACATGATCGTTGTCACCGACGGCGCCCCGCAAGAATGGATGGTGGAGGCGGGCACACCCAATACGCTGCTGCGCGAGGGCCTGACGCGCGACTCCCTGAAGCCGGGTGAGGAAATCATTGTTCGCGGCTATCGGGCGAAGGATGCTCGCTGCCGTCCAGCCTGCAAGGCAAATGGGCGCGACGTCACATTCACCGACGGCCGTAAGGTATTCATGGGTTCGAGCGGCACGGGCGCACCTAAAGACGGTTCGGATCCGAACGAAAAATAAAGAGTCAGTGGGCGATTGGCCGGCGTTTGTGAAATGAGGGGGCGTTCTGAATAAGAATATAAAGGTATGGGCTTTGATGGCATTGGCCGGATCACTGGCAGCAGTGAGCCAGGGCTATGCGGCGCCGGCAGCTGCCGCGCCGACGGCTGCCGCGCACAAGACACCCGCCGGCGGTGCGATCGAGCGCGTCGGCGGACACCCCAACTTCAGCGGGGTCTGGTCGGTGATGAACACGGCCAACTGGGACATTGAGCCGCATCTTGCGAGTGCTGCCCTGGAGCTGCGCCCGGGGCCGGTCGTTCCAGTGCCTGCCAAGGCCATCGTCGCCTTGGGCGCCGTGGGTTCCGTACCAGCGGGCATGGGTGTGGTCGCGGGTGGAAAAATTCCTTACACGCCAGAAGCTCTCGCTCAGAAGCAGGAAAATCAGAAGCACTATTTGGAGCGCGATCCGGAAGTGAAATGCGACCTGCCCGGCGTGCCGCGTGCCAACTACATGCCCTTGCCGTTCCAGATCGTGCAGTCCGCAAAGACGATGCTGATTTCGTATGAGTATGACGGCGCGGTGCGCGATGTGCTTTTCAATGACCCAGGTCCGGCACCGATCGACAGCTGGATGGGTCAGTCGGTCGGGAAATGGGACGGCGACACATTAGTGATCACGGTCACCGGACAAAACGACAGCACGTGGTTCGACCGCGCGGGGAACTTTCATTCCGGCGATATGAAGGTGGTCGAGCGCTGGACTCTGATGAATGAGAACACCATTCGCTATGACGCGGAGATCACGGATCCCGCGACTTTCACGCGGCCCTGGAAAATGAGCATGCTCATGTATCGGCGCCTTGGCGAGGACGCGCGGCTGCAACAATTCAAATGCGTCGAGTTCGTTGAAGAACTAATGTATGGCGACTTGCGTAAGGAGCCCCTGAAATGAGCACGAAGAGATTTACTGCTTTGATTCTGGGCGCGGCAATTTCGGCATTGGCGGTGGCGGCGGCGAGCGCCGCGCCGCCAGCCGGTACCGGTTATAAGGCCCCGCTCAATGCGTATGGCCAGCCCGATCTCGAGGGTACTTGGACCAATGCGACCTTGACCGCGTTGGAGCGCCCCAAGGAATACGGCGCTCGACGGGCCATGACCGACAACGAGGTCAAGAAAGTAGAAGGCGACGATGCAAAATTGATGGCTGACGGCAACAAGCCCACCGACCCTAAGGTAAAGACCACGGATCTGCCGCATGAATGCGGCCGCGGGTTCAGCGGCGCGGGTTGCGGCTACAACTCGGCTTGGATCGATCCTGGCTCAACGGTGATGCGCGTCAACGGCGAACCGCGGACCTCCTTCATCACGGATCCGGCGGACGGTAGACTGCCGCCCTACAAGCCCGGCGTCACGGTACCGAACATGTATATGCGTGCGCACTACGGCGAGAACCCGGAGAATCAAACCCTGGCCGAGCGCTGTCTGACTTCCTTTGGCTACAGCGCGGGTCCGGTGATGTTGCCGCTGCTTTACAACAATAATTATGAAATCGCGCAGAGCAAAGACTCGGTCGCCATAGTGGTTGAAATGGTCCATGACGTGCGCATGATTCACATCGGCGGCAAGCATCGCACCGACGGCGAGCGCCCGTGGATGGGAGATTCCATAGGCTGGTACGAGGGCCCGACCCTCGTGGTTGAAACCACCAACTTCCCTGAGGCAACCTCGCTGCGCGGCGCATGGAAGGAGCTGAAGGTCACGGAGCGCTTCACCCGAGTCGGAGCGAATCGCATTCTTTATCAATTCAAGGCGGAGGATCCGACCGTGTGGGATCGGCCATGGAGCGGCGAATACGAATTTACCCCGTCGAAAGGGCGAATCTTCGAGTACGCCTGTCACGAAGGCAACTATGCGCTAGAGGGAATTCTCTCCGGTGCCCGCGCCGATGAGGCGGCTGCCGCGGAGAAAGCCAAGACAGCAGCAGCCAACAAGACGGCGGCGGCGCCGGCGGCGTCGAGCGGCACGAAAAAACAGTAATCCGCGACGACTGGGAATTTGATGAATGCCGCGCCCGTGGGTGCGGCATTTTTTTAAGACTGATGGCGCGTGCTGACGATGGGGTGCGAGCTGGACAAGCCGCCATCGACTGCAATGGCCTGACCGTTGACATAAGAGGCCGCATCGGAGGCGAGAAATAATGCAGTCTGAGCAATTTCTTGCGGTAGCCCAAAGCGCTGCAGGGGATTAAGTTGTCCGATCTTGCGCTCAGTGCCGCGCTCCCGCGCGCGATCGAACATCGGCCGTGTCATGCCGGTTTCGATCAGGCCAGGACAGATGGCATTGATACGCACGCCGGTTCCCGTGAGCTGGTAGGCAACCGTCTGCACCAGGCTGATCACACCGGCCTTGCTGGCGCTGTATGGCACACCCCCCGCGCCGGAGCGCAGGCCGGCGACAGATGCGGTGCAAATGATCGAGCCGCGTTTCTGCTTGACCATCTCCTTCGCCGCGTATTTTGCCAACAGAAAAGTGCCGATCAGATTGATCTTGAGCACTTCCAACCAGTGATCCACTGTTTCTTCAAAAAAGGGCACCAGGCCGCCGCTGATGCCTGCATTCGCATAACAGGCATCAAGACTGCCGAATTCGCTGAGCGCCGTGGCTACCGCGCCGGCGGCATCGGCCTCGGCGGAGGAATCCTTGACCAAGGCAATGGCGCGCCCGCCAATGGCGCGGATCGCCGTCGCCGTTGCTTCAACTTCGGCCGCGCGGTCCAGCGCGACGACTGCCGCCCCTTCCGCAGCAAAAAGCATTGCGCTCGCGCGACCGATACCGCTTGCTGCGCCGGTGACAATGGCGGTTTTACCTTGCAGTGTGTTCATGAGAAGCAGTATCGCCGTATGTTTCGCCGCAGGCAACCAAAGTGAAATCTTCCGCAGCGGCGCGACCGGTGTATCGGCACGCCGAACTGGACCGGGTTCTCAACCCTGCGCATGTCTGCATCGTCGGCGCCTCGCCGAAGGCCGGGTCCTTCGGCGAAAGGGTGCTGACGAATCTTGCGGGTTTCGGCGGCAACATCTACCTCGTGAATTCCAAGTACGACACGATCGGCGCCCGACCACCGCGCGCAAACAAATATAGCGCATAGAATAAATGTCGCGTTGACCGCTGCGCGGCGCTTGGCTCACGTTTCAAGCGCCATGGGTTCGGCCTATACTTCAACGCCCCATTCACAACACTTTCTTGCTCTCGAGGGTAGCTACATGACCGATGATTCAAACAAGATTTCTCGCCGGGAATTCACGGCGCTGTCGCTCGCAGCGGGCGTCACTGCTGCGGCCGGCGCTTCCGCCGCCGTTGCCGCCGAGATGGTGGACACCGACGTCGAAGTGAAAACGACCGACGGCACGTGCGAGGCTGCGCTGATCCATCCGAAGGGCAAGGGACAGTGGCCGGGTGTCATTTTGTTCGTCGACATATTTGGATTGCGGCCGACGATGCGCGACATGGCAAAGCGCCTGGCCGCGAACGGCTACACAGTGCTCGTGCCGAACCCTTATTATCGCACCACCAAGGCACCGGGCTTGCCGAGTACGCTTGATTTCACCAGCGCGGATGATCGCGCGAAAATCGCCAAGGTACGCGAGCCCATGACCGACGCTGCGGTCATGTCCGACGCGACCGCGTACGTGAAATTCCTGGACGCGCAGCCGATGGTCAACAAAAAAGCAAAAATCGGCGTATTCGGCTATTGCATGGGGGGACCGATGACCATGCAAGCGGCCGCCGCGAGTCCGTCGCGCGTGGGTGCCGGCGCTTCCTTTCATGGCGGCGGCTTGGTGACAGATAAGCCCGACAGCCCGCATCTGAAAGTGCCGCAGATGAAGGCCCAATTCTATTTCGCGATCGCCGCGAACGATGATCAGCGGCAACCCGACGCGAAAACCAAATTGGCGGAAGCCTACAAGGCAGCCAACCTTGCGGAGAAGCAGGAGGTTTACGACGGCTGCAATCACGGTTGGTGCGTAAAGGACATGCCAAATGGACCCGACGGCAAGCCGCTTTACAATGAGGCCGGTGCCGAAAAAGCCTGGGGCGAATTGATCGTCCTTTACAAGCGCGCACTCGTCTAGGCGCTTTTGGCGAGGCGGCCGGGCCGCGAGGGCGCCGGCCGCCCTTTCTAGCAGGCCGCCGCTTCAAATCCTGCCGGTCCCGTCGTCCCACAACTTCTCAAACAGCACTCTGCGCTGTTACATTAGTCGGCCAAAAACCACGGAATCTAGTTCCGCAGAGTGGAATAACGAATGAGTACGAGCAAGGCTGGCTTGGAGATCAAAGACGGCATCGCGGTCCTGAAATTCGACAATCCGCCGGTGAATAGTCTGGGTCTCGAGTTGCGACAGGCGATCGTCGAGGGTATCGAGCGCGCAAATTCCGATCCTGCGGTTGAAGCGATCGTATTAATCGGAGCCGGCTCGGGATTTTCCGGCGGGGCCGACATCCGCGAGTTTGGAACGCCGCGGGCTTCCACTCAACCTCACCTCATGACGGTCATCAGCACCGTCGAGGGCAGCGCCAAGCCGGTCATCGCCGCAATCGGCGGAGTGTGCATGGGCGGTGGCCTCGAACTGGCTCTTGGCTGTCACTATCGCGTGGCGGCTGCCGGGGCGAAAATTGCGCTGCCGGAAGTGAAATTGGGTCTGTTGCCGGGCGCAGGTGGAACCCAACGTCTGCCCCGAGTGATCGGCGCCGAAGCCGCGCTCAACATGATTGTCTCCGGCGCTACCGTGCCTTCCGAAAAGCTGCGTGGCACGCCGTTGTTCGACGCATTTGCCGAGGGCGATTTACTGGATGCGGCTTTTCGCTTTGCGCGCAAAGTCGTGACTGAGAAATTGGGCGTGAGGCGCGTGCGCGACTTGAAAGTCAACATGCCGAATCACGAGGCCTTTTTTCAATTCGCGCGCAACACGGCAAAGGCCGTCGCCGGCCACTATCCTGCACCAGTGGCTTGCGTGGAAGCAGTCTCCGCGGCTTTCGACCGGCCTTTCGATGCGGGCATCAAGCGGGAACGCGAATTGTTTGCCACGCTCATGTTATCGCCGGAGTCCGCGGCGCTGCGTCACGTATTCCAAGCGGAGCGCGCGGCCTCGCACATTCTCGATGTGCCAAGTGACTCGCCGACGCGCCCCATCCGCAAAGTTGGCATCATCGGTGCGGGCACGATGGGCGGCGGCATAGGCATGACCTTCATCAACGCGGGAATTCCCGTGGTGCTTTTGGAAATGAAGCAAGAGGCCCTCGAAAAGGGGCTTGCCACCATGCGCCGCAATTACGGCGGCGCCTTGAAGAAGGGCACCCTGACGGAGGCCGCGCTCGATCAACGCATGGCGCTCGTCACGCCGACCCTCGACTACGCGCAACTCAAGAACGTCGATCTGGTCATCGAAGCAGTGTTCGAAAGCATGGACGTCAAGAAGGAGGTTTTCGAGAAGCTCGATCAAGTCATGCAGCAAGGCGCCATCCTTGCTTCCAACACCTCTGCTTTGAACTTGGACCAGATCGCGAAGTTCACCAAGCGCCCGCAAGACGTGATCGGCCTGCATTTTTTCAGTCCCGCCAACGTCATGCGCCTGCTGGAAATCGTGCGCGGCGCCCAGACGGCAAAGGATGTTCTGGCCACGGCAATGCAATTGGCCAAGAAGATCGGCAAGGTTGCGGTCGTATCCTTGGTCTGCGATGGCTTTATCGGCAATCGCATGGTGGCCCGTTATGGCGCTGCCGCCCACGATCTCATCATGGCGGGTGCCCTGCCCAACCAGGTCGACAAGGCGCTGGAAGATTTTGGGATGGCGATGGGTCCATTCCGCATGAGCGATCTGGCCGGGCTCGATATCGGCTGGGCCGCGCGCAAACGCCGTCGGGCCGAAAATCCGGACCGAGACTCGTCGAACGTCGCCGACGAGCTGTGCGAGGCCGGAAGATTTGGACAGAAAACGGGAGCGGGGTTCTACCGCTACGAAGCCGGTTCGCGCAACGCCATCCCCGATCCGACCGTCACGGCGATCATCGAGAAGTTCCGGCAACAAAAGGGCATCACGCCGCGCAAGGTCTCGAATGAGGAGATCGTGGAGCGCTGCATCTACGCGTTGGTCAACGAAGGCGCGCGCATCGTCGAGGACGGGATCGCGCAGCGCAGTTCCGACATCGATATCGTGTATCTCAATGGTTATGGCTTTCCCCCGTGGCGCGGCGGACCCATGTTCTATGCCGATCAAGTGGGGTTGAGCGAAGTGGCACGATCTTTAAAGGCCATCGCCGAGCAACCGCGCGCCGACAAGGCATTCTGGACACCGGCGCCGTTGCTCGCGCGCCTTGCCCAGGAAGGTAAAACATTCAGCGCCCATAAAGGATCAGACAAGTGACAGAAGCTGCCATCGTATCCACTGCGCGCACCGGGCTCGGCAAGAGCTGGAAGGGCGCGTTCAATATGACCTACGGCGCCACGCTCGGTGCGCATTCGGTGCAGCACGCGGTCGCGCGTGCCGGCATCGACCCGGCGGAAGTCGAGGACGTGATCATGGGATCGACTTTCGGCGAGGGCACGACCGGCGGCAATATCGCGCGCCAGATCGCACTGCGCGCGGGTCTGCCGATCACCACCGCGGGCTTGAGCATCAATCGATTCTGTAGTTCTGGATTGCAGTCCATTGCCTTGGCGGCGCAACGCGTCATGACAGAGGGCGCGGAAGTCATCGTCGCCGGCGGTCTTGAAAGCATTTCCTGCGTGCAGAATGAAACCAACATGCACATGCGCCGCGATCCTTGGATCGACGAGCACAAGCCGACCCTCTTCTGGAGCATGCTGCAGACCGCCGAAACGGTGGCCAAGCGCTACAACATTTCCAAGGAAGCCCAGGACGAATACGGCGTTCGCAGCCAACTGCGCGCGGCAGCGGGCCAGGCCGCCGGCAAGTTCAAAGATGAAATCGCACCCATGACCACCACCATGGGGGTGGTCGATAAAAATACCGGCGCCATCGGCACGCGCGAGGTCACCATATCGAGCGACGAGGGCATCCGGCCGGACACGACGCTGGAAGGCGTTTCGAAGATTCGCTCAGCCATGCCCGGCGGGGTGATCACGGCGGGCAACGCCAGTCAGTTTTCCGACGGCAGCAGCGCCTGCGTCGTCATGGACTTAAAGCTCGCGGAAAAGCGCGGTCTCAAACCGTTGGGGATTTTTCGTGGTTTCGCGGTGGCCGGATGCGAGCCTGATGAAATGGGCATCGGCCCGGTGTTCGCCGTGCCGCGCCTGCTGAAGCGCGCTGGGCTCAAGGTCAGCGACATCGATCTTTGGGAGCTGAACGAAGCCTTCGCCTGCCAGGTGATTTATTGCCGCGACAAGCTCGGGATTCCGGACGAGCGCTTGAACGTCAATGGCGGCGCGATCGCGGTGGGCCATCCCTACGGCGTCAGCGGCGCGCGCCTCACGGGCCACGCGCTAATCGAAGGCAAGCGCCGCGGCGCCAAGCTGGTAGTCGTCACCATGTGCATCGGCGGCGGTCAGGGCGCAGCGGGTCTGTTCGAGGTAGCCTGATGGGTTTGCGGGATCTGTTTGAGCTCAAGGGCAAGGTGGCGTTGATCACCGGCGGCTCGCGCGGACTCGGCCTACAGATCGCCATGGGCCTGGGCGAGATGGGCGCGAAGATCGCCATCAGCGCGCGCAAGGCCGGCGAGCTGGAGGAGGCCAAGGCCGATCTCAAGAAACACGGCATCGATGCGCTTGCGGTGACCAATGATTTATCGAAGCAGGAGCAAATTCCGGCGCTGGTCGAGGCAGTGGTCAAGCATCTCGGCGGCATCAATATTCTAGTCAACAACGCCGGCGCCAGTTGGGGCGCAAAAGCCGAGGAGCATCCTCTCGAGGCCTGGAATAAGGTCATGACTTTAAATGCTTCGAGCGTGTTCGCCCTGAGCCAAGCGGTCGCCAATCGCTGCTTTATTCCGCAACGCTCCGGAAACATCATCGTCATTGCCTCAACCGCGGCCCTGCGCGCTGGAATGCAAATGAAGGCGGTGGCGTATTATTCCTCGAAGGCGGCGGCCCTGCATCTGACACGCGCGCTCGCCGGCGAGTGGGGCCAGTACAACATTCGCGTCAATGCCATTTGCCCGGGATTCTTCCCCTCGAAGATGGCTAGCGGCGTGCTCGACAGCATGATGGCGGATGTGATCGCACGCACGCCCTTGGGCCGGATCGGCGGCGACACCGACCTGCAGGGTGCGGCGGTTTATCTGGCTTCGGACGCATCGCGGCACGTCACGGGTCAATACATCGCCGTGGATGGCGGCGCCTCGAGCACATGACGGCGAACATCCCCGCGGCGGGGCTGCGACAGATCCCGCCGCAGCACACGTTCGATACGCAGCGGCTCAGTGCGTGGATGCAGACGCATATCGCCGGATTCTCGGGCCCGATCGAGGTGCAGCAATTTGCCGGCGGCCAGTCCAATCCCACTTTTTTGGTGCAGTCGGCGTCGCGCCGCTATGTTCTGCGGCGCAAGCCGCCGGGCAGGCTGCTGCCCTCCGCGCACGCCGTCGATCGCGAGTTTCGCGTGCTCGCGGCGCTCAAAGATACCGCCGTGCCGGTGGCGCACGTTCACGCGCTTTGCGAAGACCCCGAAGTGATCGGCAGCATGTTTTATGTCATGGACTATGTCGAAGGCCGCATCTTTTGGGACGCCTTGCTGCCCGAGGTGGCGGCTTCGGAACGGCGCGCCGTTTTCAGCGAGATGGTGCGCGTGCTGGCGGCATTGCATTCCGTCGATTATGCGGCGGTCGGTCTTGGTGACTTTGGAAAACCGGGTCACTACGTTGAGCGGCAGGTATCCCGCTGGACGCAGCAATATCGAGCCTCAGAGACTGAAAAACTCGAACCCATGGAACGGCTGATCGAATGGCTGCCGAAGCACATTCCCGCGGATGAACAGACCTCCATCGTGCACGGCGACTTTCGTCTCGATAACACCATATTTCATCCCACGGAGCCGCGGATACTGGCGGTGCTCGACTGGGAACTGTCCACGCTCGGTCATCCTCTGGTCGATTTCGCATACTACTGCCTGCGCTTTCACTTGCCCGTCGCGGAATTTCGCGGCCTCGGCGGTGTGGATCCGGTGAGCCACTCGCTGCCCACCGAGGCGGAATCGGTGGCGCAGTACTGCCGTTTGCGCGGCATTCCGCCCGTGCCGCCGCAAGATTGGGCCTATTACCAGGCCTTTTGCATGTTTCGCCTGGTCGGAATACTGCAGGGGGTGCTGGCGCGCGCCCTTCAGGGAAACGCCTCGAGCGCCACGGCGCTGCAGGCCGGCCGCAGAGCCCGGCCGTTGGCCGAACTAGGCTGGAAACGCGTACAAGAATCGTTCGACGTATGAATTAATTCAAAGGACCCCCATGGATTTTTCGCACAGTGAGAAGGTTCGCGAGCTGCAGGAGCGCATCACCCAGTTCATGGACGACCATGTCTATCCGGCGGAGGCCTTGTATCACAAGGAGCTCGAGGAGAATCGGCGCTCGGGCAATCCTTGGCAGGTGACCAAGGTCCTTGAAGAGCTGAAAAAGAAGGCCAAGGCCGCAGATCTTTGGAACTTGTTTCTGCCTCATTCCGAACATGGCGCGGGTCTTACCAATCTTGAATACGCGCCGCTGTGCGAAATCATGGGGCGCTCGCATATCGCTCCCGAGGCGTTCAATTGTTCCGCGCCGGACACCGGCAACATGGAAGTGCTGGCACGTTATGCCACCAAGGCACAGCAGCAGCGCTGGCTCACGCCCTTGCTCGACGGCAAAATCCGTTCAGCCTTCGCGATGACCGAGCCCAGCGTCGCATCGAGCGATGCCACCAATATCCAGTCCTCCATCGTCCGCGACGGCGACAGCTACGTGATCAACGGCCGCAAGTGGTGGACGTCCGGCGCCGGCGATCCCCGCTGTGAGATCTTGATTTTCATGGGCAAGACCAACCCGGAGGCCGGACGGCACAGTCAACAATCCATGATCCTGGTGCCGATGAACACGCCCGGCGTCAAGGTACTGCGGACCCTGACCGTGTTCGGCTACGATCATGCACCGCATGGGCACGCTGAAGTGGATTTTGTGAATGTGCGCGTGCCGGTGGAGAACCTATTGCTCGGCGAGGGACGCGGCTTCGAAATCGCGCAGGGGCGCTTGGGTCCCGGCCGCATTCACCATTGCATGCGCACCATCGGCGTGGCCGAACGCGCCTTGGAACTCATGTGCAAGCGTGCGCAATCGCGAGTGGCGTTCGGCAAGAAATTGTCGGAGCAGGGCGTCACGCTGGAGCGTATTGCCGAGGCGCGCATCATGATCGATCAGACCCGCTGGCTGGTGCTGAATGCAGCCTACATGATGGACACGGTCGGCAATCGCGCGGCCAAGGCGGAGATCGCCATGATCAAGGTGGCTGCTCCCACGATGACGCTGAAAGTGCTCGACTGGGCAATACAAATGCACGGCGGCGGCGGCGTCAGCGATGACTTTCCGCTGGCGTCGCTCTGGGCCGGGGCACGAACTCTGCGCCTCGCGGATGGCCCGGATGAAGTGCATCGTGAGCAGATCGGCAAGCTGGAATTGTCGCGCTATCGGCCGAAGGCCTGAAACGCATGCCAGCCGCGCATTTCAAATTTTGGCCCAGCCAGGCGATGCACAACCTGATCGCGCCGGCCACCAACATGTTCTACAACGCTGAAGTTTCGGCGCGGCGCTTCCCCGACAAACCGTTCCTGGTCTACTACGACACCAAGGTGAGCTTCGCGGAATTTCACGACGAGGCGGAACGCATCGCCGGATACCTGGAGCAGCGCTGCGGGGTGCGCAAGGGCGATCGGGTGTTGCTGCTCATGCAGAACAGCCCGCAGTTCATGATTGGTTATTACGGCATCTTGCGCGCAAACGCCGTGGTCGTCCCGTTGAATCCCATGAATCTGACGCAGGAGATCCTGCGCTACGCGCAGGATGCCGGCGCGAATACGCTCCTGGTGTCGCAGGAACTCTACCCACGTGTCGAGGCGCTGCTCAAAGCCCAGGACCTCAAACATGTGATTGTCGCGGCGTATTCCGATTACTTGAAGGTACCGACGACCTTGGCGGTCCCCGAGTTCATCACGGCCGCGCGCATCGACTACAAGGCGCCCGGTTTGTCGTTGTGGAAGGACGTACTCGCTGCCGGCTTGAAGCCCGGGCCGCTGACGGCGGGTCCTGACGATCTATGCGTGATGCCTTATACGTCCGGTACAACCGGACAGCCCAAGGGCTGCATGCATACACACCGGTCGGTGATGCATACCACGGTGGGCGGGATGCAGTGGTTTGCGATGCAGCCCGAACTGACTTTATTGGCCGTCGCGCCCATGTTTCATGTCACCGGCATGCAAGGCGGCTTGAATGGACCGCTCTTCACGGGCAACACCATGGTGCTCCTGCCTCGTTGGGACCGGGAAGTCGCCGCGCAGTGCGTGGAACGCTACAAAGTGACGAGCTGGACCGCCATTCCCACCATGATTCAGGATTTTTTCCTGAACCCGAATATAGAAAAATATGATTTGTCGTCGATTCGCCGCCTCAGCGGCGGCGGGGCGGCCATGCCTGCGGCAGTGGCACAGCGTCTCGCCAATGTCGGCATTACCTATGTTGAAGGATATGGATTGACCGAGACCATCGGCGCCACGCACATCAATCCCGCCGACCATGCGAAACAGCAGTGCCTGGGAATTCCGATTTTCGACACCGATTCGCGCGTGATCGATCCTCTGACCTTGCGTGAATTGCCGCCCGGAGAAGTCGGCGAGATCATCATGCACGGCCCTCAAGTGTTTTTGGGCTACTGGAACAAGCCTGAGGATACCGCGCAGGTTTTCATCGAACACGACGGCAAGCGCTTTTTTCGCAGCGGCGATCTCGGCAAGATGGATGAGGACGGCTATTTCTTCATCGTCGATCGATTGAAGCGCATGATCAACGCGTCGGGCTACAAAGTGTGGCCAACCGAAGTTGAGTCGCTCATGTATCAGCACCCGGCGGTCCAGGAGGCCTGCATCATCGGCGCCAAGGACGCGCATCGGGGCGAGACGGTCAAGGCGGTGATCGTGCCGCGCGCCGAGTGGCGCGATCGCATCGAGGCGCAGGCCATCATCGACTGGTGCCGGGAACACATGGCAGCCTACAAAGTCCCGCGTCTCGTCGAGTTCGTCGATGCGTTGCCGAAATCGGGTTCCGGCAAAATCATGTGGCGCGAGCTGCAAGAACGCGAAAATACGAAATCGACTCCCACCATGGCAAAACTCTCATGAAAGCATTACTCAGCCGTCAACCCGGCGGCCCTGACACGCTCACGTTGGAAGATGTTCCGGATCCGAACCCCGGCCACGGCGAAGTGCGCATCCGCGTTCGTGCCGTGGGAGTCAATTTCCCGGATCTGCTGATCATCCAAGATCTATATCAGATCAAGCCGCCAAGGCCGTTTTCGCCGGGCGGCGAGCTTGCCGGCGTGGTTGAAGCCTTGGGCGAGGGCGTCACTACTCTCAAGACGGGCGATCGAGTTCTCGTCAGCCCGGTGCGCAGTGCCATGGCGGAGATGGCCATCGCGCAAGCCGGCAACTGCTGGAAGATTCCTGACGCCATGCCATTCGACCAGGCCGCGGCGCTGCTCATGACCTATGGCACCTCGCAGCACGCCCTGCAGGATCGCGCACACCTCCGCGCCGGCGAAACCCTGCTCGTGCTCGGCGCCGGCGGCGGCGTGGGGCTTGCTGCCGTGGAACTCGGCAAGGCGATGGGTGCCCACGTCATCGCCGCAGCCTCGAGCCCCGAAAAGTTGGCGCTGGCGCGCGAGCACGGCGCCGACCAGGGGGTGCAGTATGCGCAAGGGCCGCTCGACAAGAATGCCGCGCGAGCGTTGACCGACAGTTTCAAGGCCGCCTGCGGCGCGCTGGGGGCGAATGTCATTTACGATGCGATCGGCGGCGACTACAGCGAGGCGGCACTGCGCGCCATCGCTTGGGCCGGCCGGCATTTGGTGGTGGGCTTCACGGCAGGCATCCCAAAGTTGCCGCTCAATCTGCCCCTGCTCAAGGGTTGCGAAATTGTCGGCGTGTTCTGGGGCGAGTTCACGCATCGCAATCCTGCGTTGCATGCGGCAAACGTTGCGGCGCTCATGGCGCTGTATCTGGATGGTAAAATCAAGCCGGCCGTGACGGAGCGATTTCCGCTGGCGCGCGGCGGCGAGGCGATTGCCCGCCTAGGTTCGCGCTCGGCGCGCGGCAAGATCGTCGTCACCGTTTGAAGCGCCTTTGATGAGGGAGAAATATGGATCTTAAATACAATTCGGAAGAGCAGAAATTTCGCGCCGAAGTGCGTGCATTTTTCGATGCCGAGCTGCCCACGGACATTCGCACCAAGCTGCAGCTGGGGAGGCGCATCTCCAAGGACGATATGGTGCGGTGGCAGAAGATTCTATTCCGCAAGGGCTGGGGCGCCCCGAATTGGCCCACGGCCTTCGGCGGCACGGGCTGGGATATCGTGCAACAGCATATTTTCGAGGAGGAACGCGCTGATGCCTGCGCGCCGGGGCAAAATCCCTTCTCGTTGAAAATGCTCGCGCCCGTGATGCAGACATTCGGCAATGCCGCGCAGCAGGAATATTTTCTGCCGCGGATTCTTTCCGGCGAGGACTGGTGGTGCCAGGGATATTCCGAACCAGGCTCGGGTTCCGATCTGGCCTCGCTGCGCACCAGCGCCGTGCGCCAGGGCGATCACTACATCGTCAACGGCCAAAAAACCTGGAACACCATGGGCCAGTACGCGGACTGGATCTTTTGTCTGGTGCGCACCAGCAGCGAAGGCCGTCAACAACAAGGCATTTCTTTTTTGCTGATCGACATGAAATCGCCGGGCATCACGGTCCGCCCGATCATCATGCTCGATGGTGAACATGAGATCAACGACATTTTTTTCGACAACGTCAAAGTCCCGGTGCAGAACCTGATCGGCGAGGAGAACAAGGGCTGGACCTACGCGAAATTCTTGCTCACCCATGAGCGCAGCGGCAATGCGGGCGTCGGCATTTGCAAGCGCGCGCTGAAGAAGCTCAAGGAGATTGCCGCGGAGCAGATGTCGAACGGCCGTCCGCTCATTGAGGACTCACGCTTCCGCGACCGCATCGCCCAGGTCGAAATGGAGCTGATGGCACTCGAGATCACCAATTTACGGGTGCTGTCGGCCACGGCGAAGGAACAGCGCGCCCTGGGCCCGGAAGTTTCGGTTCTCAAGATCAAGGGTTCGGAAATCATTCAGCAGCTCGCGGAGCTCAAGATGCATGCGCTCGGGCATGATGCACTGCCCTACGTGCGCGAGGCGCTCGATATGGATTGGGTCGGCAATCCCTTGCTCGGCGCGCACTACCGCTCCTATGCACCGCCTATTTCCGGCCAATATTTCAATCAGCGTAAAACGACGATCTACGCCGGATCGACCGAAATACAGAAAAACATCATCTCGCAGATGATTCTCGGCTTGTAAGAGCACCTATGGAATTCAATTACAGCGAAGAGCAACTGGCGCTACAGGACACGCTGCAGCGCTTCATTTCCCGCGACTACGATTTCGACAAGCGGCGCGGCTTCTCGGCGTCCCCTTTAGGTTATTCCGCCGAGGCCTGGAGCCAGTATGCGGAACTTGGGCTTCTGGCTCTGCCTTTTCCCGAAGAGCTCGGCGGCCTGGGTGGCAACGCCGTCGACATCATGGTCGTGATGGAGCAGTTCGGGCAGGGATTGCTGCTGGAGCCGTTCTTGAGCACTGTCGTAACTTGCGGCGGGTTGCTGCGCGACGCCGCCTCTCCCGCTCTGAAGCAAAAACTTCTGCCGCAAATTGCGGAGGGTAAGTTGAAACTCTCGCTGGCGGCCTACGAGGCGGCGGGGCGATACGATTTGTCCTTCGTCGCCTGCACGGCACAGGAGAGCGGCGGCAACTGGCGCCTCTCGGGCCGGAAAACCGTGGTGCTGGACGGCGCGTCGGCCGACTATTTCCTCGTCTCAGCGCGCAGCGCCGGCAAGGCCGGTGATCGCGACGGCATATCTCTATTCTTGGTGCCGCGCGATGCTAAGGCACTCAGCATCGCCGCGTATCCGACACAATCGGGCGCACGCGCCGCTGACCTGCTGTTGGAGAATGTCGCGGTCGGCGCCGAGGCGCTGATTGGCGAGCCGGGCCGGGCCTTAGGATTAATCGAGCGCGCGGTAGACCGGGCCATCGCAGCGCTGTGCGCTGAGGCCGTCGGCATCATCAACGCGTTGAATCGAGCGACGCTGAGCTATCTTAAGACGCGCAAGCAATTCGGCGTCGCAATCGGCACATTCCAGGCACTGAAGCACAAGATGGCCGACATGCTCATAGCCGCGGAGCAAGCGCGCTCCATGGCCATCATCGCCGCCGTTCATGCCGACTCGGAAGATGCCGCCGATCGGCATCGCGCAGTATCCGCAGCGAAAGCCTATATCGGGCAAGCCGGGCGATTGGTCGGACAGCATGCCGTGCAGATGCACGGCGGCATGGGCGTGGTGGACGAGCTCATCGTGAGCCACTATTTCAAGCGGCTGACGATGATTGATTTAAGCTTGGGCGATGCCGACTATCATCTCGCAAGTTTCAGCGAGACGTTGAGACCGACCGCTTCGGCACTGTGAAATTGAGCGGCGCGCATGGCTTAGCGGGATAGGGAGCGTCGAGGCCCGGAAGAGCAGGGCCTCGACGCTCCCTATCCCGCCAGGCCCTTGCATGCCGGACGCTCAATTTCACAGGTGCTGGAGGACGAGTTTCGAATGGCCGCTATCGGGTCGCGTGCCCACATGCGCCGGAAAACCAGGTGTCACAACTGCCGGTAACGTCGGCATGTGATATGAACAGCGTTGTTCTCGTCAGGAAGGGCAAGCAGGGTCGAGGCACTGCTTTTGCGTGCCTCGACCCTGCTTACCCTTCCTGACGCTGCTTGCGCACATCCTTTTCCATGGTGCGCGACGCCGCAAACAGCACGACTGCCGCGGCCAACGCGAGCGCGGGGATGGCATACATCGCGTTGTGCAGGCCGATCGCCTTAAAGCCTTCAGTCATGGTGCCGGCGCCGGCATCGATCATCGCCTTGTGCGCGAAGTGATCGCTCAAAAAACCGGTCCCAACCGGCCCCATGCTGGCGCCCAGGATGTACATGAAGCAGAAGTATATGGCGACCGCAGTGCCGCGCAGACGCGGCTCGATCACGTCCTGAATGGCGGCATACACCGTCGCGTAATACACGAACATGGTGATAGTGCCCATCGTCATGAAAATGACGTACGTAGTGATCGCGCCTTTGGGCTGATTGATCGCCATGAAGATGCACGGTGCGGCAATGGCCATGGCTGCGGCCGATACGACGAGGCGTCCGTTGCGCCGCTTCGCGCTTACCTTGTCGGCGAGCCAACCGCCGACCAGCAGGCCGATGGCGCCCACGGCACCTACGGATATCGAGGAGACATAGCTTGCATTGAGCAGGCTCATTTCATGGAAGCGCTGCAGGAACGGCGTGTTGAATGAGTTGATGGCATACATATTGAAGTTGTGGAAAATGCCCGACATGATGATCCACCACATCGTCGGCAACCCCAGCACCGTCAAGAAAGGCGATTTGACGGCATCTTTCGCCGTCGTCACGACCCGCCCCGGGTCCAATGCACCGCGCACCGGCTCAGGTATACGCAGCGCCATCAATGCCAGAATGATTCCCGGGATGCACGCAAACCAGAAAGCCGCTCGCCAGCCAAACTTGGTGGCGATCGCACCGGCGCTGATGTACGCCAGAAATATGCCGGCCGGCAGCCCGAGCATGAATACGCCCATGGCCTTGGAGCGTTGCTTGGGCGGGAACAAGTCGCCGATGAGGGATTGACCGGCAGGCGCGCAGACCGCTTCGCCGACGCCGACGCCGAGCCTGGCGATGAAGATCTGTACATAGTTTTGCGCAAAGCCCGTGGCAGCCGTCAGCAGGCTCCAGAAGGCGGTGCCTATGGCAATGAGGCGGTTCCGGTACCATCGATCGCTGAGCGCTCCCAACGGCAGGCCAACGAAGGCGTAGATGATGGTGAAGATGGTGCCCAGCAACCCGAGCGCGGTATCGCTCAAGTGAAATTCGTGCCGCACCGGCTCACCGAGTGCACCCAGCAATTGGCGATCGAAAAAATTCAACAAGTTGATGGCGAACAGCAGGAATAGGGCGTATTTCGCACCGCTGGCCGCCTTGGCGATGACGCCGTCGGTCTGGCCGACGGGTGCGCCGCCTTCAAGTGATTGCGGACTAACAGACATCTCTTCTATTCCCCCAGAAAACTGCTGTCGTCGGGTAGTTTGCCGTACATCGAGGCCAAACGCTTATAAATCAGCCAAGCGGGCCGCCCGGCGGCGCCATGTGCTCCCAGAAGCTGCGAATCTCGCTGCGAGGATCGTTTTCCAGTTGCGTCGGCGTACCGAAGATCATCGTTGCGCGCGTCTTGGCGTCGAAAGTCGCCCACGGTGGTATGCGCGGATTGTTGGGATCTCCGGTCTTTGCGAATGCGACCCAGCTCGAGGAAAGCTGGTCGGCCACGCGCGCCGCGTCGTTGCCCTCGCGCGCTTCACGAAACGAGCCGGATACGTCGAGACCGTGCACGGCCCCATAGCGGCCGCCAAAGGCCGGCGTGGGCCATTCCCATTGATACATGTAGATCGCGCCCTTGCCCTGCGCGGCCTTCAATTCAGCCTGCTTGATGGCCGAGCGCCGAAAGCCCGTATCGGTGAGCATCATCGCCTGAATCAGATATGGAGATTTCTCAGGATAGTATTTTCTGTACAGCCCGAGAATCTCGCCGCCTTTGGTCTTGAAGCGCTTCTCGATGAGCTCTTTGAGATCCGCTTCGCTCAAGTTGAAGTTGGTCAGACTCAACGCGGCGTCTTCCAGGGTGGTCGAGACGATCAGCGGGATCTCCGCCGATTCACTCGGCGCGCTCGGATCGAATGCATCATGTGTCAGATACTTGCCGTCGAGCACCGGGCCGTTCCCCAAGCCCGGCGCGCCCGCGCCGGCGGCGAGCTGTGCATCCAGCAATTGCTGCCAGGATACTTTCTGCAAATCGGCGATGCGGGATTTTTGAATTCCCAACTGCTTGAGCAGCGCTTCCGCATTCTGAGTCGCACGATCCTTTGGAACGAATTTCAACAGCGAACCGCTCTGCACCGCTGCCCGATGGAAGAGACCCTTGGCGGCCGGCGTGGCCAACATGGTGCTGGTCTTGGCGCCACCGCCCGATTGGCCGAAAATCATCACGTTGCCGGGATTGCCGCCGAAATTCTCGATGTTGTCCCGCACCCATTCGAGCGAGGCGGTCAGATCCATGATCCCGGCGACGCCCGCGTACGCAAATTCGGGGGGCGCGCCCAAGTCCGCGAGGTGCGTATAGCCGAAGCTCGCCAAGCGATGATTCACCGTGACCACCACCACGTCGCCGAATCGCGCAAGCTGCGCGCCGTCGTAGCCGATAGCGTTCCCTGAGCCGGTGGTAAACCCGCCGCCGTGAAAGCAAACCAGCACGGGCCGCTTGGCACCGTCCTTAAGACCCGGTGTCCAGATGTTCAACGACAGGCAGTCCTCTCCCATTCCGCCGGGTTGGTAATCCCAATGAATCATCATGGCGTAATCGGAGCGTAAATCCGCCGGCGCTTGGGGACTGATCTGGCCATGCGCCAGGCATTCACGCACCCCTTTCCAACTCGCAGGTTTTTTCGGCGGCATGAAGCGGTTGCGTCCCGCGGTTGACGCGCCGTAGGGAATGCCCTTGAATTCTTTGACGCCGGCGTTTTGCAGGCCCTGCACCTTGCCGTAAATCGTGTCGGTTTCGACGAATACGCTTCCCGTGCCGCCGCCGCCCAGTCCTCCGCGCGTCGCGGCCTGTGGCGGGGGAGTCTGCGCCTGAACCTTCGATGCCAACGATGTGACGCCGGCGGCAGCGATCGTCAGCGCCGAGGACTTTAGGAAATCGCGACGGCTGGTCGCCTCTTCAATATGGTCAGCGACAATCTTCTTGTCCACGAGAACCCCCTTCAAAACCGATTACTCTTAGAGTAAAAAAACGGCGGGTTGTTCAGGCCCGCCGTTGCACTCGAGTCAATTCAATATCGAAACTTGAACTTACTTGAACTTCACCCGCGCCGTGAGACCAAAGGTTCGCGGAGCGCCGAGATAAGAAGCGATCGTGTTGAATTGGAATGGCGAATCGAACGCCACGGCGTAATAATACTTATCCGCCAGGTTGGCGCCCCAAGCTTCAATTGCCCAGGACTCATCCAAGGCGCCGAACCCGATGCGTCCGTTGAGCAGGCCAAATCCCTCCTGAATCTTTCTCGGATCGAGATCGGAGCCCGTGTTGTAGGAGGAGTTGTATTTCTCTTCGACGCTGGTGCGAAAGCCCAGCGTCGCCGAGACCGGCAGCACGTACGAAGCCGACAGCGCTCCGGACCAGAGCGGCGCGAAGGACAGGCGATTGTTATCGCGCGCCGTGCAGCCATTTCCCGGACCGCCGCAGAAGTCCGGCAGCGCGTTGCCGAAGTTGGTGATGTTGGTCAAGTCCTGCGTCACGCCGCCCGCGATGGTCAGCCCCGAAATCGGTGTTGCCCAGGCAAAATCGACATCGACGCCTTTCGATATGACGCGATCGAGCGACGTGACCACGAACTGAATTCCCGTAAAGGTGTTCAGCTGGAAGTCGGTGTATCTCTGATAGAACGCCGCCGCATTCAAGCGCAAGGTCTTGTCGAACAGGGTGGTCTTGATGCCCACTTCACCCGACACGACGGTCTCGCGCGGAAAATGCGTGCTGTCGTCGGGGACGAGGCCGATCTGCGCCAGCGGGTTCGGCGATGTCGGGTCGGCGGGGAATGTCACGCGAGACAAGTTGTATCCGCCGGCCTTGTAACCATTGGCGCCCGAAACGTACACCATCGCCTCTTCGTTGAACCGATAGGACAGTTTGAGTGTGCCGGACAGATTGTTCTCGGTGTTCGACTGGTCGAATCCCGTTCCTGTGAAGAAGGGGTTGAGACCCGTGTAGCACCCATAGCCGAGCAAGAATGCCTGAGCGTTTGTGCCGGCGAGAGGCGAAGTCGGCGAGACCAATGAAGAGTTCAGCAAGGCGCCGCAGCCCGGACCGCCGCCGATGGAGCCATAACTCGCAGTAGCCGTTTTCTTTTCTTCCGTGCCTCGCAAGCCTGCAGTCAGGTCCAGGCCTTGCGTGATGTTCCAAGTCTCATTGGTAAACAACGCATAGCTTCTGGCGGTCTGTTGATAGCCATCATTGTAGCCGGTGCCGCCAAAGGTTGTGCCCGGTGCATCGCCAGTCAGTTGCGACACCAAGAGCGGATTGAATGCGGCTCCAATCGATGCGGACGCGACCGCACTGATGTAGGTCTCGAATTGATTTCCGGTCACGCCCAGCGTGCGGGTGGACAATATTTCATTGCTGAAAAATCCACCCACCAACCAATTCAGAGAATCCACTTTTCCTGCCAACCGCAATTCCTCGCTGAATTGCTTGAAGTCGGTCGAGTTGGCGTTGCCATTGTCGGGGAACGAAAGCAAATCGATGCCGGTGTAGTCGACATCGTTGCCGCCCGCGACCGTGTTGTCGCGCCAGGCGGTGATCGAGGTCAGCTTGCCGAACCCGAGATTCCAGTTCAGTTCGCCGGAGACCCCCATGTCGCGCACATGTTGCGTGATGATCTGGTTGTCATACGCGACATAGCTGGACGGCAGTCGAACCACGCCCGGCTGTCCGATCAGCGGCGAATCGCCGAGGCCTCCGATCCTTCCGCCCAAGGCCGGGGTCGAGGCAAAGACGTTGGCCAAAGCTTGGAACGGACCAGGATATTCGACGACAGCGCTGCAGCAGGATTCATTGCGTTTCGCATAGTCGGCGATCAGCAAGAAGTCGACAGAGTCGGTGGGCGTGAACAGCAACTGACCACGAACATTGTAAGCATGGCGGTCGTTGGTGTTGTTTTGGGTGCTCGGTCCAACGCCATTCACGACATCCAGAAAGCCCTTGTTTTGCTGGAAACCGGCATAGAGTCGGCCGGCAATGTTCTCAGCCAACGGTCCCGTGATCGATGCGCGGTACTCCTGGTCATTGAAGTTTCCGCCGGTAACTTCCGCCATGGCGCCAAAGGTGCTCGAGGGTCTCTTGGTGGTGACGTTGATGACGCCGGCGTCGTTGTTCTTGCCGAACAACGTACCCTGCGGTCCGTAGAGGACTTCGATTTGTTCGATCTCGCCCAGATCTCCAAAGGCAACGCCGTTGCGTGGCCTATATACACCGTCGATGTTTACGCCAACCGAAGATTCCAGGCCCGGATTGTCGCCGACGGTACCGATGCCGCGAATGCGTGCAGTGGTGATCGCTTCATTGCCTTCGGAAGTCACAGTCAGTCCCGGCGTCAAGATGGCGAGGTTTCTAATATTGGTGATGCCCGCGTCCTGCACCTGCTGCGCGTTGATCGCAACCACGGAAATCGGCACGTCTTGAAGGTTTTGCGAGCGTTTTTCCGCAGTTACGATGATCTCATCCAGCACCGGCGCGTTGGAAGCGTCCGCCGCCATCGCGTGCGCGCTGCCGAAGGCTCCGGACATGGCGAGGACGAGATAGACGGCTCGCCGTGAGGTCACAGTTTGATTTGTCATGGGGTCTTACACCTAATTTTATCGATGGTATTTGCGCAATCCGCTGCGGCTGCCACGTCTCGCCTAAAATTAGGGGTGACTCCTAGCGTCAGAAGCATCGAGTCCCGCTATCCTTAAGACCTGTAGACGCACTCCTGCCACTTGCGTATGTTGAGCCTACGGAAAGCGTGGCGCAAGCACCACGCTTTGCGCGACATTTGATTGACAAATGGCGCCACGTGCTTGATTTGACCGCTAGGAAGACTGAAACTATTAGTGGTATAAAAGATACATCGTGAGAAATCCAGATCCTTGGCAGCCGCCAGAACCGGAATCCGATCCGTCGCCGACCACCCGCCGCGCGGCGCTCATCGGACTGATCATGATCGTGATCTTGGTGATCGGGGGGCTATTGCTGACGCACACCCTGGGGGGTATGGCGCGACTGCAGGACTGCGCCCTGTCAGGCCGATCGAACTGCTCGACCAGTCGTTAGGAGTGTGCCCCCGGCAGGCTCAGGCCTTGAGAACGCCCTTGGCCTTCGCCGTGTGTGTCGCGATCATGTCCATCAGCGCCGGCGACAGACAATCATAGGGCTCGAGCTCCAGTTCCTTTAAGCGTGCGCGAACGGCGCCCATCTGGTCGGGCTTGGTTCCCGACTCGATCACCGAGGACACGAAGGCGGCAAATTCGGGTGCGGCCCAGCCGTTGGCGTCCAAAAGTTCAGGATGAATGAAATCGAAACCGTAGATCGGGTGGCCCTTGTTTTCGATGCGGCCGTACATATGGACGCCGCACGCGCTGCAGGCGTGACGTTGAATCGGCGCCGCCGCATCGACCGCTTTCAATTTCTGCGCGTTCGCGCCGACGGTCAGCTTGTCGCGAGGAACCACGGCGACCAGTGAAAACGTGGCGCCCTTGGGCTTCCAACACTTGGTGCAGCCGCAGACGTGATTGAATGCCACGTCGCCCTTGATGGTAACGGTGACGGGCGCTTGTGCGCACTGGCATTTAAGCGTTCCGCCGCTGAAAGATGAACTTCCCTTTTTGACGCCGCTGTCTACCGCGGGATGAATACCTACGCTCATGCTCGGCCCCTCGCTGAAGTCTTGTATATACGCCGCACCCTGGTGCGCGGCCAGTATACGCCTGCGGCAGCTGGCATGAGGAAGGCTTGTGCGCCTTCAGCCGGTCATCAGAACTGCGCCGTGACGCGCGCAAAGAAGAAGCGACCCAAGGAATCGAAAGTGCCCGGGAAAGTATTTCCGTTGCACGAACTTCCGTTCGGCGTAATCGTCGGGCAGTCCGACGCGAAGCCGCCACCGCCGGAGGTGATGATGGGTGGATCCTTGTCGAGCACGTTGTTCACGCCTACTTGCAGCTTGAACATCTTGTAGAGCGACATATCAGCCGACAGGTCAAAGTAGTTGTACGGCTTGATGTGCTGCGTGAGTGGCAGGGGGTTGCCCGCCAGTTGCGTGTTCGGACTGATCTGCTCCGAGTCCGTGCCGCTCAAGAAGCGCCAGCGGGCGGTCAGGTCAAATCCGCTCCAGGGCGTAGCCCAGGTTGTGTTGAACACATGGCGCCACTTGGCGTTCGGCGCACCGCAAGTCGTGCCGAAATAACCGGCGCAATCGTACGCAGGTCCGCCGGTCAGAGGCTGGGTGCCGAGGTTGATCAACCGCGTGCCTTCCAGATTGAAGATCAAGGAGCCGAAATTATCGATCGGCTGACGGTAATTGATCTTGGCATCGACGCCGCGGGTGGTGAGCGAGCCGAAGTTCACGTTGGTGTCCGTGATGAAGCCCGCCTGAGTCCTGAACAATGAGCCGTTCGGATCGCGGTGGACCGCACTACAAAATGCCGGGTCGCCTGTTGAAATACAGTTATTGATGATGGTATCGGCACCGATCGCACCGATTGTGTCTTGCAGCTTGATGTTGAAATAGTCCAATGACATCGAGAAGTTCTCGATGAAGTGCGGCGTGATTACGATGCCGGCCGAATACGTATCGGATTTTTCCGGTGTCAAATTCGGGTTGCCGCCAAGAAAGCCGTTATATTGCGCGGCGCTATTGGCAATGATATGGCCGTACTGCGTCGCACTTACGCCTGCCAGCAAGCATTGCGCTTGCGTGCCCTTGGGGGTGGGTCCCGCACAAGGATCGGTCGAGCCGTCGAGCCCCACCGCCTGCGGCGCAAAGAGCTCACCGATGTTAGGCGCGCGCACCGCGCGCGAGTAGCTGGCGCGAACCCGGAAATCATTGGTGGGCGCCCATTCAGCACCGAACTTATAGGTGTTCGTCTTGAACCCCAAGTTGTAGTCGGAATACCGATAGCCCACTTCCAAGGCCAAGGACTCCGCGCCCGGCTTGTGATCGATGAGCGGAATGCCCACTTCGGTGAAGACTTCGCTCACATGATAGTCGCCCGACACTGGGACCACTTTGCCGCTCGCGCCTTCCGCGTTGCCTTCTTCGCTCGCCACGTCGGGTGAGAATACCGCTGACTCCGAGCGGTATTCGGCGCCGACGTTGACCTTGAGACCTTCATCGGCCATCGGCGACTTGAGGTTCCACTTGCCCAAATCGGCCGTCACTGACCCGGAGACTACATATTCGATCGTCGACGCATCGGTCAGAAGAGGAATCGAGAGATAGTTCAGCGCCGCCTGGGTCACGCCATTCGGTACCCAGAGGTTGTAGGGCACGCAACTCTTGTCAGTTCCGTCGAACACAGATTGACATTCCGCTTGGCCGGCGAGCGGGTTGGGAGCTCCATTCGCCAATGTTGCCGGCCCGGTAATCACGTTCAGTGCATTCGTCACGCGCGACGAGTCGAAGAAATTCAGATTTCTGATTATGCTGTCGGTGGAATCGCGCTGTGCATACACATCGAAGCTCAGCCCATCGATGATGTCGCCCTTCAATCCCACTACCGCGCGGATAGTATTGTTGGTCACGTCCAGGATGCGGCCGCCGCCTTCGACGTTTCGCCGACCAATGTACAGGAGCGCGTTACCGCCGGCAGTTCCGTTTTGCGTCAGCGCCGCGCCGCAAACCGCCGCCGCTTCCGCTGCGGTCAGCAACGGATCCGAGCAAGGAATCGGCGTCGCCGTAAAAAAGTCACCGCTCGCCGCAACTTGAGCGTCTGTCGTATTGCGCGCCAGCATCACTTCACCGTATGCAGTCAAGTGATCGTTGATCGCAAAGTTGAGAAACGAGCCGCCGGTCCAACGTTCGCTCGGGCGTTGGTAGAAATTCAAGGGACCGAAGTTGTACGCGTCGGCCGCGCCAAAGGGACGAAACGCGCCGGTCTTGCCGTCGACCGTATTCGAGAAGATTTGCCCGGACGCTCCGTAAGCCAGGAAGTTGCCGCCGGCGCCATTCTTCGCCGAGGTGCCTGATCCTCCGCAAGTCAATTTTCCCGCCCCCGTCGAATCCAAAACGCAGGCCGCGTAGTCGTACTTCGCTTCCAGCACCGCCGCCGCTTTGTCGTAGGTCAGATAGAAAGTCGCATTGCCCTTGTTGTCGGCAAAGTTGGATCCCATCAACACCGACACGTTTTTGCCAAAGCCGGTATTGACACTACTATCGGGCAGCGCATCGCCCTCCGCGTTCACCACAGCCTGTGCTGTCGGATTGTTGTTCTTATGCTGAAAGTAACTGTAGCTCGTGTCGATCTTCACGCCTTCAAAGTGCGTGTTGAGCACGAAGTTCACCACGCCCGCCACCGCGTCCGCGCCGTATACTGAGGAGGCACCGCCGGTGAGGATGTCGACCCGCTCGATCAGGGCTGCCGGAACCTCGTTGATGTCGGAAACATTGGTGCCGGTTCCGTTACCGGGGCCCAACCGCCGGCCATTCACGAGCACAAGAGTGCGTTTCGGACCCAAGCCGCGCAGATTGACCGATGCCGTGCCGTCCGAACCGTTTGACACGGTGGAGTTCTGGCCGGCAAACACCATGGGCAAGTTGTTTAGAATGTCCTCAACACGAGTCAGGTTGCTCGAGGAAATGTAGCCCGCATCAACACTGGTGATCGGGCTGATCGCAGTCAGGTTCGGCGATGTAATGCGTGAACCGGTGACGACGACCTCTTCGAGCCCGGCGTTCGGTGTCTCGTTCGCCGCCGCCGGCGCGGTTTGCGACCAGGCAGTCGGAACGACAGCGGTTGCCGCCGCGGCGGCCAATGCCATACGAATTGCGATTTGCAATTTCTGATTGATCCCCATCGCATGTTCTCCCGAATTTTTGAACCCTTGAGACAGACACTGCTGCCCGGCGCTTACCCCTGCTGCATCTTGTTCTGCGAGTTTTTTTTGTGAAATACAGCCGCGGGACAACGATCGGACCAATCGCGCCAAGCGCCGCACGAGGCTAATCCGCGCTGTGGTGAGATGGGTCCCGGTCCTGATACAATGAGCCGTCCCCTGCGAGAAACATTCATGAGCGTACTCAACTCATTCCATCCCGCCGTCGCCGCGTGGTTTTCGCGGACCTTTGATGCGCCCACCGATGCGCAAGTTCGCGCATGGCCGGCGCTGGCTGCGGGCGAACATGTCCTGGTTGCTGCGCCGACGGGATCCGGTAAGACATTTGCGGCGTTTCTATCGGCCATCGATCAACTCGTCAAGGAAGGGCTTCAAGGACCTTTGCCCGACGAGACGCGCGTGGTGTACGTGTCGCCGTTGAAGGCCCTGTCGAATGACATCCAGCGCAATCTAGAGGCACCGCTGAACGGCATTCGCGAAGAGTTGGCGGCCTTAGGCCTTGCGGACGTCGAGATTCGTGCGGTGGTGCGCACCGGGGACACGACGCAATCGGAACGAGCCGGTATGCGGCGTCGAGCCCCGCACATCGTGGTGACCACCCCGGAGTCGCTGTACATCTTGCTGGGTTCGCAGTCCGGCCGCGATATGCTCGCGACCTGCCGCACGGTGATCGTCGATGAAATTCACGCGATTGCCGGCAACAAGCGCGGCGCGCATTTGGCGCTATCGCTGCAGCGACTGCAGTCCTTGAGCGCTGCCGGTCTGATCCGCGTGGGGTTGTCGGCGACGCAAAAGCCGATCGAGGAAGTTGCCAGATTCTTGACGGGTGCGAATCCCGTGCCTTGCACCATTATCGATGCCGGCCATGTCCGGCGGCGCGATTTAGCCCTGGAGGTTCCCCCGGCGCCTCTCGAGGCGGTGATGTCCGGCGAGGTTTGGACGCAGGTCTACGATCGCTTGGCGCTGTTGGTTTTGGAGCATCGCACGACCTTGGTATTCGTCAATACGCGCCGGATGGTCGAGCGGGTTGCGCGGCATCTGTCCGAGCGCGTCGGCGAGGAGAATGTCGGCGCGCATCACGGCAGCTTATCGAAGGAGCGCCGCCTGAATGCCGAACAGCGTCTGAAACGAGGCGAGCTGAAGGTGCTGGTGGCCACAGCCTCGTTGGAGCTGGGCATCGACATCGGCGATGTGGACCTGGTGTGTCAAATAGGCTCGACCCGATCCATCAATTCCTTCTTGCAGCGTGTGGGGCGGGCGGGGCACTCGGTCGGCGGCATCTCCAAGGGCAGGCTTTTTCCGCTGTCCCGCGACGAATTGGTCGAGTGCGCCGCGCTGCTCGACGCGGTGCGGCGCGGGGAGCTTGACCGGCTCAAGATCCCGGAAAATGCGCTGGATGTGTTGGCGCAGCAGATTACCGCGGAAGTGTCGGCACGCGAATGGTCGGAAGATGATCTGTTCTCGTTGCTGCGCGGCGCGTATCCCTACCGCAACTTGAAACGCGAAGAATTCGACGAGTGCGTGCGGATGCTGGCGGAGGGGTTCAGCACGCGCCGCGGCCGCCGCGGCGCACTGCTGCATCACGATGCCGTCAACAAAATGCTACGGCCGCGCAAGGGTGCCCGGCTGACCGCGATCACTTCCGGCGGTGCCATACCCGACAATGCCGACTATCGAGTGATGCTCGAGCCGGAATCCATCGTGGTGGGCTCGGTGAACGAAGACTTCGCCGTGGAAAGCCTGCAGGGCGATGTATTCCAGCTCGGCAACACGTCTTATCGAATTCTGCGCGTTGAGCGCGGCACTGTGCGAGTCGAGGATGCGCACGGTCAGCCGCCCTCGATTCCCTTCTGGCTGGGCGAGGCCCCTGGCCGCACCATGGAACTGTCATCGGCGGTATCGGACCTGCGCAAGGAAATCGAGCGGCGGCTTGGGGAAGAGCCGCCCACGGCGCTTTGCTGGCTTCAGGAAACGGTGGGCCTGGATGAGGCGTCCGCTTTTCAAATCGTGCAGTACTTGAGCGCAGGCTTTGCGGCACTCGGCACATTGCCGACTCTGGAGACGGTCGTGTTCGAACGATTCTTCGATGAATCGGGCGGCATGCAACTCATCATTCATTCGCCTTACGGCAGCCGCGTCAACCGGGCGTGGGGACTGTCGCTGCGCAAGCGTTTTTGCCGCACCTTTAATTTCGAATTGCAGGCTGCGGCCACGGAAGATCATATCGTGCTGTCGCTGACGCACGCACATAGTTTTGAACTCGCCGAGGCGGCGCGTTATTTGAACTCCAATTCAGTCCGCCAGGTGCTGATCCAGGCCCTGTGTGCGGCGCCGATGTTCGAGGTTCGCTGGCGTTGGGACGCCGGCATCGCGCTGGCTCTGCCGCGGTTTCGCGGCGGCAAGAAAATCCCGCCGCAGATCGCGCGCATGAATGCCGAGGATTTGCTGGCCTCGGTGTTTCCGGACCAAGTTGCCTGTGCTGAGAACCTTCCGGGCGAGATCGAGGTGCCGGATCATCCTCTGGTCCGGCAAACCATACGCGATTGTTTGGAAGACGCGATGGACATCGATGAGTTCGAGGCGATGTTGCGCCGGTTGGAGAGCGGCGATATCCGCGTAGTCGCAAAGGATCTCACGGAGCCCTCGCCGCTGGCGCTCGAGGCGCTGAACGCGCGGCCCTATGCTTACCTGGATGACGCACCACTCGAAGAGCGGCGCACGCAAGCCGTCATGAGCCGCCGCTGGTTGGATCCCACGGAAGCGGCGGATATCGGCAAGCTGGACCCGGAAGCGATCGCGCGCGTGCGTGCCGAAGCATGGCCGGATGCCGCCACGCCGGATGAATTGCACGACGCTCTGCTGTGGCTCACGTTCATGACGGAAGAAGAGAGCCGCGCCAATCCGGGATGGCCCGCCCTGATGGAAGATCTGGCCCTGCAGAACAGGGCAGTGCGCGTCGCAACGAAGGGCCGCGGCCTGTGGGTGGCGGCCGAACGGCGCGCGCTATTTGAAGCGCTGGATGACTCTCTGGTCGACATCGTGCGCGGCCGCCTCGAGGGCTCAGGTCCGATCACGGCCGCGCAAATAGCTGACTCGCTGGGAGTGACGGAGGCGCAGATCAACGGCGCGCTGCTCGCGCTGGAGTCTGAAGGCTTCGCGATGCGAGGCCATTTCACCGGCGAGTCCGCACTTGAAGAATGGTGCGAGCGCCGCTTGTTGGCGCGAATACATCGTTACACGGTGAAACGGCTGCGGGCGGAAATCGAGCCGGTCACTGCGCGGGATTTTCTGCGGTTCTTAGGCGAATGGCAGCGCGTTGTACCGGGAACGCGGATGCAGGGCTCGGATGCGCTGGCCGCGATTCTCGCGCAGCTCGAGGGGTTCGAATCACCGGCAGGCGCTTGGGAAACCGAAGTGATCCCCTCTCGGATCACCGAATATGAGCCCCAATGGTTGGATGAGCATTGCCGCGCGGGCCGCTTCATCTGGACGCGTCTTGCTGCTCGCGGCGGCGCGCGCGGCGATGAGGCGATCGCCCGCGGTGCCTCGCCGGTTCGTTCCACGCCCATTGTGTTGCTTGCGCGGCGCAATGTGCCGCTCTGGTCGTTGTTTGCCGATCAGTCCGATCCGGCTTTACTGACCTCGAAGGCGCAAGCGGTCGCGGATTTTATCCGCGAGCACGGCGCGTCATTCTTTGACGAAATCTCTGAAAATGTCGGCATGCTCCCTTCCGAGGTCGAAGAATCGTTGGCTGAATTGGTGGCGGTGGGGCTGGTTAATTCCGACAGCTTTGCGGGCCTGCGGGTGCTCCTGATGCCGAGCGGCAGGCGCGGGGGCCGTTCAAACTCCTACTCTGGTCGGCACAAGCGCCGCTTGGCGCTGTTTGGAATGGCAGATGCCGGGCGGTGGGCGCTGGTGCGACGACCGAGTGCGCAATCCGTAGAGCGCAAGGATGAGGCGGTCGAACAGATCGTACGCACGCTGCTGCGTCGCTGGGGCGTCATTTTTTGGAAATTGCTCACGCGCGAAGCGGCGTGGCTGCCGCTGTGGCGCGAAATCTTGGGTTGTTGCCGCAGACTGGAGGCCCGCGGAGAAATTCGCGGCGGGCGCTTTGTCGCAGGATTCTCCGGAGAGCAATTTGCGACGCCCGAGGCCATCGGACTGCTGCGCGATGTGCGCCGCAAGCCGCTCAGCGATGCCTACGTATCCCTTTCGGCAGCCGATCCGCTCAATCTGATTGGCATCCTGACGCCCGGGCCGAGGCTGGCGTCGTTGGCCGGCAATCGACTTTTGTTCAAGGACGGATTGCCGGTGGCCACGCTCGCCGCGGGTGAGGTTCATTACCTGGAAGAATTGCCGCCGAAGGAGCAATGGGAGGCCCAAGTTGCGCTGTTGCGCCGTCACGTGCCGGTGGCGCTAGACGACGTGGAATTGCCGCCGGCGCAGTGAAATTGAGCGGCCCGCAAGTCTAGGGGGACGGGAAGCGTCAAGGCCCGTAAGAGCAGGGCCTTGACGCTTCCCGTCCCCCTAGGTGTTGCACGCAGGACGCTCAATTTCACCCGTGTCGGGGGACGAGTTTCGGCTACCGTCGGTCGGGTGACCTCATGCGCATTCGTAGGCTGGGAAAATTACGTGTCGTCCAACACCACCGGCAGCGCGGCATGTGATATTGATCGGCCAGAGCTCTCGCGAGGGAAGCTAAGAAGAATCAAGGCCCTGTTGCCTTTGTGCCTCGATTCTTCTTAGCCTCCCTCGCAAGCGCCATGCCGGTCAAAATCACTGGGCGCGTTTATTTCGCGCTGGCCATCGACGAGTCCCAGCCGCCGCCCAGCGCTTCGATCAATGCCACGCTGGCCTGCAACCGGGAAGACAGCACTTGCAACGCGGTTTCCTCGGCGCTCAACCGGGTGGTCTGGGCGGTAATGACGCTGCTATAGGGCACGGTGCCGGCCTTGTACTGATTGAGCGTCAGCGTTTCAGCTTCCCGCGCCTTTTTGACGGTTTCATCCTCGATCGCGCCTTCCTGTTCGAGAACACGCAGGGTGACGATTTCATCCTCGACTTGTTGAAAGCTCGCCAGCACGGTTTGCCTGTAGCTATCGACCGTTCCCTCATACCCGGCGCGTGCGCCCCGCACCTGCGCGCGCACCAGCCCGCCGTCGAACACGGTTTGCGCCAACGCCGGGCCCACCGCCCAAATGCGGTTGGAGTTGCGAATCAGATGGCTGAATGTGGTGCTCGAATACTGATCTTGGCCGGTCAAGGTCAGGTCCGGAAAGTAGCCGGCCTTGGCGACGCCGATTTGGGCGTTAGCGGCCGCCATTTTGCGTTCGGCTTCTGCGACATCGGGCCGCCGTTCCAGCAATGTTGAGGGCACCCCGGCCGGGACGGTCGGCACGTCGCTGCGCATGAGCGCGGGCGCGACTGAATATTCAGCCGGTTGCCTGCCGATCAACACGGCCACGGCGTGTTCCAGAATGGCGCGCTGGATCTTTGCATTCACCTGTTGCGCCTGACTGGAGAGCAGCTGCGTTTCAGCGGTGACCACATCGGCACGCGCGGCGACGCCGAATTTATAGCGGCTCTCTGTAATGTGCAGCGACTGGGTTTCCGCTTCAACCGTGTCGTCCAGCAACTTCTGCAATTGATCCTGCGCGCGCAGCTCAAAATAATCGGTCGCAAGTTCAGCCTGGGCGGACAACCGGGCCGCCGCCAGCGCGGCAGAACTCGCCTGTGCGGAAGCCACGTTGCTTTCGGTGTTGCGCCGAATCCGGCCCCAGATGTCGATGTCCCAGTTGGCCGAGACGCCCGCCGTGTAAGTGTTTTGCGTGTGCGTCGAGGTGCCGGTGCCGCCGGTAGGTACGCCGGCCGCCGCGCCGGCACTGGTTGTAACCACGGGCTGGCCTTGGCGCTGCATCCCGAGATTCGCCGCAATGGTGGGCCAGAAACCAGCCCGCGCCTGCGCGACCAACGCGCGTGACTGCTCGAAGGCGGCCTCGGCAGCCTTGACGTTTTGATTTGAAATGTCGATTTGTGCTTCGAGATCATCGAGCACGGGGTCATTGAAAATCTTCCACCAGGCCCCGCGCGTCAGTACATCGTTGGGTTCGCTCGGCTTCCAATCGCCGGCCTCCTTGTAATTCGCGGCGGTGTCGAATTGGGGCCGATGGTAGTCGGGACCGACGGCGCAGGCCGAGCCTAAGGCCGCCGCGATTCCCACACCCAGCGCGAGGGCGATCTTGCGCATCACGTGGCGACGCCCAGCGCCGGATCGCCGGCCGAACCAAAGTCGCGGCCGTCGGCACTCTGCGCCGGTTTCGGCGGCGGAGAATACTTGCCCTCTTTGAGGTGCTTCCAGTATCGACGCAAATACAAATAGACGACTGGTGTCGTGTACACCGTGAGCAGCTGGCTCACCAGAAGGCCGCCAACGATGGCTATCCCTAACGGACGGCGCATCTCAGTCCCATCACCCGTGGCAACGGCCAACGGCAGCGCGCCGGCGATGGCGGCGCAGGTCGTCATCATGATCGGCCTGAAGCGCAGCGAGCAAGCATGTTCGATGGCGTGCAAAGGATCCATTCCCAGAGTCCGCTCCGCTTGCAATGCAAAATCCACGATCATAATGGCATTCTTTTTGACGATACCGATTAGCAAGAGAATTCCGAGAAATGCGATCAAGCTGAATTCGGTGCCGGTGGCCATCAGCGCGAGCAGGGCGCCGAGTCCGGCCGAAGGCAGAGTTGAAAGGATGGTCAGCGGCTGCGAATAGCTCTCGTAGAGCACGCCAAGGACAATGTAGATCGCGAGAATCGCGGCCAACAGCAGCAAAGGCGTGTTGCTATTGCTTTGTTGAAACAGCCGCGCGGTGCCGTAGGCCCCGCCGCGGATGCCTACCGGCACATGAATGTCCGCCATTTTCTTGGCGATCGCATCCTGCGCGGTGCCGATCGAGACACCCTCCGGCAGATTGTAGGCAATGGATGTCGATACCGATGTGCCGGTGTGATTGACTGATACCGGCGTGGTCCCGGTCGTGAAATGACTGAATGCCGAAAACGGCACGACCGTTTCCTGCGCGACGCTGACCGCGGATCCCGTCGAGGTATTGCCGCGTCCCGCGTTCGCCAGGGAATTTAACGAGAGGTTTCGCGCGACGTCCTCCGCCACCGATGTTTGAGACGCTGCTGTCGAATTCTGGATCACCGTCGTGCCCGCGACCGCCTGGGTCAACTGGGTTCCGGATGCGGCGCCGCCCGCGGTGCTGACGTACAACTCCTTGAGGATTTCCGGGTTCTGCCAATATTGCGGGGCCACTTCCATGACGACGTGGTATTGCTGCGGGCTGAAGGGATTGTAGATGTTCGACACCTGCGCTTGGGCAAACGCGTCGCCCAAGGCATTGTCGATCTGCACTTCGGACAGGCCCAGCCGAGACGCGCTGTCGCGATCCACTATCAAGTCGGTCTCGAGGCCACCGGGTTGCAAATCCGTGTCGACGTCGGTTATTTCGGGAATGTCTTGCAGCGCCGTGCGCAGCTTTTGCGACCAGGTGCGCAGCTCACTCAAGTCGTCGCCGAGCAAGGTATATTGATATTGGCTGTTGGCTGATCGGCCGCCGCCGCCGCCCAGGTCCTGCACCGCCTGGAGGAACACGGACACCCCTGCGACGTTGGCAAGTTTTGGCCGCAGTCGCGCAATGACCCGGTCGGCTGAGATACGGCGCTCTTTAAGGGGTTTCAGGGCGATGGTGAGATTGGCGCTGGCGCCCCCGCCGCCAAAGGGCCCGAAGCCGCCCGCGCCGACCGAGCCGGTCACGGTGTTGACGGCTGGGTCCGTCTGGACGATGCCGGCAACCTCTTGAAGCTTGCCTTTCATCAACTGAAAGGAACTGGCCGCGTCGCCGCGAATTCCGCCCTGCAATTGGCCCGTGTCCTGCTGCGGCAGAAAGCCTTTTGGGATCACGATATACATGAAAATGTTGAGCGCAATGGTGGCCCAAAAGATGGAAATCATTATTCGCCGGTGGCGCAGGGCCCAATCCAAAGTCGTTGCGTAGTTGCGGCGTAGCTGCGCAAAACTGCGCTCGAAGGCTTTGCCAAAACGCGTGGATTTATGCTCGCGGGCGTTTTGCAACAGCAATGAACACATCATCGGCGTCGTGGTCAGGGAAATCACCAAGGAGATCAGAATGGACACCGACAATGTCATGGCAAACTCGCGGAACAGTCGGCCGGGAATACCCCCTATGAGCACGAAGGGGATGAAAACGGCGACCAGCGACAAGCTCATGGAAACGACGGTGAATCCGACTTCCTGGGCGCCCAGGAACGCCGCCGCGGTACGGGTCATGCCGGCTTCGATGTGACGGGTTGTGTTCTCCATCACCACAATTGCGTCATCGACCACGAAGCCCGTGGCCACGGTAAGCGCCATGAGCGAAAAATTATCCAGGGTGTAGCCCAGCAAATACATTGCGCCGAAGGTGCCGATCAACGAAACCGGCACGGCGATCGCGGGAATCAGCGCGGCACGATAGCTGTTCAAAAAGATGTAGACGACCAGGATCACGAACGCTACGGCGAGCATGAGCGTTCGCTCGACTTGGTTCACCGAGGCGCGGATCGTTACGGAGCGGTCGAAGCTCACCAGCAGATCGATCTTGGGATCGATTGAGTTCTTCAGGGCCGGTAGCTCGGCCTTGACAGCGTCGATGGTCTCGATGATGTTGGCGCCCGGCTGCTGCGTCACCGTGACAAACACCGCCGGCTTGCCGTTGTACAACCCGTAGGTGCGGATATTCTCCGTGGCGCCGTCCTGCATATCCAGCACGGTGGCGACGTCGCCAAGGCGCACGGTTGTGCCGTTGCGATTTGCGATGATCAGATTGCGGTATGGCGCCGCATCGCGCGCGTTGTCGTTGGTATAGATCTGGTAGTGAAGGTCATCTGATTCGATTGCGCCCTTGGGGGCGTTGGCGTTCGAATTCGAGATGGCGGCGCGCACGTCCTGCAGACCGATGCCGTATTTGGAGAGCGAATGAGGATTGAGTTCGACGCGCACCGCGGGCAGGGCGCTGCCGTTGACGTTGACGCCGCCTACTCCGGAAATCTGCGAAAGCCGTTGGGATATGACGGCATCGGCGGCGTCGTAGATCTGCCCCTGGGTGAGCACATCCGAAGTCATCGCGATGACAATCACCGGAATCGCGGACGTGTTGAGCTTACGGTATGTGGGATTGCGGGTCAGGGAGGTCGGCAGATCCGCATGCGCTGCGGCAATGGCCGCCTGTACGTCTCGCGCCGCGCCGTCGATGTCGCGGTCGATTCCGAAGGTGAGCTGGATGCTGCTGGTGCCGACACCGCTCGTCGATGTCATGTCGTCGACATCGGCAATGGCCCCTAGATGCCGCTCCAAAGGAGTGGCCACCGTCGCCGCCATGACTTCCGGGCTGGCGCCGGGCAATTGCGCGGACACGAATATTGCAGGCACATCGATGCGCGGCAGAGGCGCGACCGGCAGCAGGGCAAACGCAGCAGCGCCGCTCAGGGCTACCCCGATCGTCAACAAGGTAGTTGCGACCGGCCGCCTGATGAAGGGCGCGGAAATGTTCATGCCGGTCCTTCCGCGAGGTGCGCGTCGGATGCGCTCTGAGGGCGGCCGCGCATGCGCGCCGCGATACGATCAAACGCCAGATAAATGACCGGCGTGGTGAACAGCGTCAGAACCTGACTTACCAATAGGCCGCCGACGATGCTGACGCCCAAAGGATGCCGCAACTCCGAGCCGGTGCCTGTGCCGAACATCAGGGGCAGTGCGCCGAAAATGGCTGCCACCGTCGTCATCAGGATCGGACGGAACCGCAATAGACAGGCCTTATAAATGGCGTCTCGCGGCGAAAGGCCCTCATCATGCTGCGCGACGATCGCGAAATCGATCATCAGGATCGCGTTCTTTTTGACGATGCCGATCAAAAGAATGATGCCAATCAGCGCGATGATGGTCAGATCGTCGCCGAACAGCATGAGCGCCAACAAGGCGCCAATGCCCGCCGAGGGCAACGTCGACAGAATGGTGATGGGGTGAATGAAGCTTTCGTAGAGGACGCCGAGCACGATGTACATCACCAGTACGGCCGCGATCAGGAGCAGCAATTCATTGCTCAAGTTGCTGCGAAATGCGAGCGCCGCCCCTTGAAACGTCGTGCGGATGCTGATCGGCAGCCCGAGGGTACGCTCGGACTCCTCGATGGCCGAGACCGCCGCCCCCAGCGAGACATTGGGCGCAAGATTGAAGGACACCGTCGTGGAAGGAAACTGCGCCAAATGGTTGATCAGTATGGGACGCGTTTCCACATCAACCTTGGCGATCGCCGATAACGACACCTGGCCACCCGTAGCGGAAGGGACATAAATGGAGGCAAGATCGTCGACCGAACGGTAAGCCTTCGGATCGGCCTCCATGATCACGCGGTATTGATTCGACTGCGTAAAAATGGTCGAGACGATTCGCTGGCCGAAGGCATCGTAAAGCGCGTTATCGACGGTGCCCACGCTTATCCCTAAGCGCGCGGCGCTATCGCGGTCGATGGTCACGTACGCGGCAAGGCCGTTGTCTTCCTGATTGCTCACCACGTCCGAGAGCTGCGGTAATTGCGCAAGCGCCGCCACCAATTTGGGCGTCCAAGTCGACAATGCGGTCGAGTCCGCACTCTCCAGCGTGAATTGGTACTGGGTGCGGCTGATGGTGTTGTCCAGCGTGAGATCCTGCACCGGCTGCATGTAGACGGTGATTCCAGAAACATCCGCCGTTTCATCGCGCAACCGCCGGATCACGTCGGTGACGGTGGCCGAGCGGTCGGCGCGCGGCTTCAGATTGATCAGGAAGCGTCCGCTATTCAATGTGACATTGTTTCCGTCCACGCCGATGAACGAGGAGAGGCTGACGACGTCGGGGTCCTTGAGGATCGCCGCGGCCAGGGCTTGCTGACGGGTGGCCATGGCAGCATAAGAAATCGACTCGTTGGCTTCCGATACGCCTTGAATCAGGCCCGTATCTTGATCAGGAAAGAAGCCCTTGGGTATCAGTACATAGAGAAGCGCGGTGAGTATCAGCGTGCCCACTGCGACCCACAGCGTCAATCTCTGATGATCGAGTACCCAGGTAAGCCGCTGGCCGTACCAATCGACGACCGCGGTGAACCACTTCCCGGATTCGGTTTGCGCGCGTTCATTTTGCGGGCGGTGCTTCAGCAATCGAGCGCACATCATGGGCACCAGCGTCAGGGAAACGACGGCCGATATCAAAATGGTTACCGCAAGCGTGACGGCAAACTCCCGAAACAGCCTGCCGACGACGTCTTGCATGAACAGCAGCGGAATCAGCACCGCGATCAGCGAAATCGTCAGGGAAATGATCGTGAAGCCGATTTGACCGGCGCCTTTGAGTGCAGCCTCGAGCGGCGATTCGCCGGCTTCGATGTAGCGGGAAATATTTTCGATCATGACGATGGCATCGTCGACCACAAATCCCGTCGCAATGGTCAACGCCATCAGCGACAGATTGTTGAGACTGAAATTGGCCAGATACATGACCGCGAATGTGCCGACGAGCGACAGCGGTACCGACAAACTCGGGATGATCGTGGCTGGAATATTGCGCAAGAAAAGCCAGATCACGAGCACGACGAGGATGACGGCCAATATCAATTCAAATTCAACATCCTTGACGGAAGCGCGAATGGTGATCGTGCGGTCCGTGAGCAAAGCCACGTCCACGCCCGCCGGCATGTCCGCTTTGAGCGCCGGCAGCAGTTCCTGGATTCTGTTGACCACATCGACGACGTTCGCGCCGGGTTGCCGTTGCACGTTCAGGATCAGCGCGGGGACCGAGTTCATCCAACCGCCCAATTTGGAGTTCTCCGCACCCGATATCAGGGTGGTCACATCCTTGAGACGTACCGGCGCGCCGTTCTTGTAGGCGACCACGACGTTGCCATAGTCTTCGGCGTTTCTGATCTGATCGTTGGTGTTGATGGTATAGGCGTTGGTGGGTCCATCGAGCGTGCCCTTGGGGCCGTTCTGGTTGGCGTTGTTGATCGTGGTGCGCAGGTCGTCCAGATTGAGCCCATACGCCGCCATCGCTCGGGGATTGGCGACCACTCGCACTGCCGGACGTTGGCCACCGCTGATGCTGACCACGCCCACGCCTTTGATTTGAGAAATCTTTTGTGCGATGCGGGTGTCGACCAGATCCTCAACATCCGTGAGTGCCATGGTCTTGGATGTGATGCCGAGAATGAGCACGGGCGCATCGGCTGGATTGACTTTGGCGTAGATCGGCGGCGCAGGAAGATCCTGAGGGAGCAGATTCTGTCCAGCGCTGATCGCGGCCTGCACTTCTTGTTCCGCGACATCGATCGCCAGGGACAAAGTGAATTGCAGGGTAATCACCGAGGCGCCCGCGGAGCTGGTCGAGGACATCTGACTCAAGCCGGGCATCTGTCCGAATTGCTTTTCGAGCGGCGCCGTGATGGCGGAAGTGATCACCTCGGGACTTGCACCGGGATAGAAGGTCTGCACCTGAATGGTGGGATAGGCAACTTCCGGCAATGCCGACAGCGGCAACTGCAAATAGGCCATCGCCCCAACGATTAGAATGGCCACCATCAATAAAGTGGTGGCAACGGGACGCAGGATGAAGATGCGTGAGGGGTTCACGGCTCTACGGCGATGGCGGTGGTTTGCCGCGCCCCTTTCCGCGTCGCGCGCCGGGAGTGCCGGGCGCGGCCGGTTTGCCGGCCGGCGCCGCTCCTGCAGCAGGAGCCGGCGCCGCATTTGGCAATTGGACTTGCGCGCCGTCGCGCAGCCGGTCGCCGCCTTCGGTGACCACGACTTCGCCGGCCTTGAGTCCAGCGGTTACAGCAACATTTTCGCCATCGACCACGCCCAGCGTCACCGGACGCACGCTCACGCTGCTGTCCGCTTTGACCACGTAAACGAACGTGGTAGCCACGCCATTGGGAGCGCCTCTGCGCACGGCCGCATTCGGCATGATGATTTGATTGGCCAGTACGTCTTGCAGCAGTTGAATGTTCACAAATTGGTTCGGAAACAGCGATGAGTCCGTATTGTCGAACTGCGCGCGCAGCTTGACCATGCCGGTCGTGATGTCGATGGAATTGTCGACCGTGAGCAGCTTGCCGGAGGCGATCTTGATGGTGTTGGGACGATCGTAAGCATCGACGGGCAACACGGCGCCGGATTGCACGCGCTTCATCACCGCTGAGACATTGTCCTCAGGAATGGAGAAGATCACCGTGATGGGCTGCAGCTGATTGATGAGCACGATGCCGTTGGCGTCGCCGGGCGTCACGTAATTTCCCTGGTCGACCGGACGCAACCCGACCCGGCCGGTCACCGGAGCGATGATATGTGTGTACACCAGATTTACCTGGGCCGTCTTGACCTGCCCTTCATCGGCCTCGATTGTGCCTACCAGCTGATCAACCAGCGCTCGTTGCGTGTCGAGCTGCTGCTCTGCGACGGAATCTTCTTTGACCAAGCCTTCATAGCGCTTTAAGTCCACTTTGGCATTTGCCAGCAATGCCTGGTCGCGCTTGAGATTTCCCTCCATTTGCTGCAGAGCGGCTTCATAGGGGCGAGGATCGATTTGCGCCAGCGCATCGCCTTGATGCACGAATTGCCCTTCGGTGAAGAAAATCTTTTGCAGCGTGCCGGTGATCTGAGTTCTGACGGTCACGGTGGCCAGGGGTGTCACGGTCCCCAGCGCCGGAATCTTCAGTTGTATGTCGCCCGAGAGCGCGGTGGCCACCGATACGGCGACTGGACCATTTTGCCCATTTCGGCCTCGCGGCGGCGCAGCGACCGGCTGCTTGGTACGCAGGTAGAGCACAAATGCGACCAACAGCGCCACGATAATCAGCGCAATGGTCAATGCTCGCCAGTGTCTGGCGATAAAGGATCTAGAGTCTCGCGGGGGCGACAGAAATTGAGGATCTTCTTGTACAGTTGTCACTAATTCACCGATACGCGAGCCCATGCCGTGGCACGCACTGCCAAACGATCATCCCGGGCGAGCCGCAGACTATAACCAGATTCGACCCTGAACTACACACTGATCACCGGCGGCAGGCATGTAGAGCCGAGGAATGCTCGAAAGTTCACAAGCCAATGTAAAGTATTGTGAACACGCAGGGCCGGACCATAAGCCAGGCGGCTGACAACCCGAATCGGCGGAATCCCCTAGGGTGATAGAATTCGCGCCGCAAAAGCAAAAAAGGAGCCTCGATGAAATTGATCTATTCCATGACATGTTTAGGGATCCTGGCGTTGGCAGTTTCGCCGGCCGCCCAGAGCGCCCAGACGTGGACCGAGGGCGTAAATTATTTTCTGATTCAACCGGCGCGAACGCCGTCGGTACCCGCGGGCAAAATTGAAGTGACCGAAGTTTTCTCCTACGCCTGCCCGGCGTGCAATATTTTCCAGCCGACCATTCACAAATTAAAGCAGGCCATGCCTGCGAATGTGGTGGTGGACTACCTTCCGGCGGCATTCAATCCCGGCGAGGATTGGCCGATGTTTCAGCTGGCTTACGTGACCGCGCAAATACTCGGCGTCGAGCAGCAGACGCATGATGCGATGTTCGACGCCGTGTGGAAGGGCGGTGACTTGAGTATTACCGACCCGGCGACTCGCGGCCTCAAGAGCCGCATGCCCACCATCGAGGACGCCGCCAAATTTTACAACCAGCACGCCGGAGTGCCGGTCGACAAATTCATCGCCACATCGAAGTCCTTTTCGGCGGACTTGAAGGTGCGCACGGATCAGGATCTGATCATGGGCTACAAGATCGACCGCACGCCCACGATCATCGTCAACGGCAAGTACCGGCTGCATGTGGAATCAGCGGGCGGCAACGATCAGCTGATCGACCTGGTCAAGTACTTGGTCGCCAAGGAAACCAAGTAGGGCTCGCGGGGAGCCTCGAGGCGGCACTATGAAGGATCTTCTTCTCGGGCATCCGCGGCTGTGGATCTCATTGATCGCCGGTACGGTGCTGTTCTTTTTTCTGCCGCACGATTGGTCTACTTTGAGCCGCGTGCTGGTGTGCTGGAATGGCGGGGTAGTTCTGTTCCTTGTATTGATTTTTTTCTGGATGACGCGCCTCACGGCCGCGCAGATCTGTACGAAGTACATTGAAGAGGATGAGACCGCGCCTTTCATTCTCGTGGTCGTGGTCGTTGCAGCCGTTGCCAGCCTGTTTGCCATCGTCGAGCCGCTTGCCACGATCAAGCAGGTGAGCGGTTCGGTGCGCGCTGGGCACTTCGCGCTGGCTGCGCTCACATTGATCGATTCGTGGCTGCTCGTCCCGACCATGTTCACGACGCATTACGCGGACCAGTTTTACAGCGTGGCCGCGGATGATCGGCCGCTGCACTTTCCCAATACTCCCGAGCCGGTGTTTTGGGATTTCGCCTATTTCTCCTTCACCATCGCCGCGGCATGTCAAACCGCGGACGTGTCGACGCAGCATGCGGAGGTCCGCAGGGCCGTGCTTGCGCAAACGCTGATATCGTTTTTATTCAACGCCTCGATTTTGGGGTTTGCCATCAACGTCACCGCCGGCCTCATCGGCGGGAGCTGAAGTCCCAAAACCGATTCAAACGTCAGTTGGCCGCGGCTTTGACGACATCGCCGCCTTTCATGACAAATGCGACCGACTGCAGCCGCGCGACGTCGGCGAGCGGATCGCCCGTCACGGCAATCAGATCGCCGTAGCGCCCGACCGCGATGGCGCCGACATCGGCCTGGCGTCCCAAGGCCTCCGCCGCGTTCGCCGTCGCCGCCTGAATCGCCTGCATGGGCGTCATCCCCCATTTCACCATGGTGACGAATTGGCGCGCGTTGTAGCCATTGGGGTAGACGCCGGCATCCGTGCCAAAGACCATTTTGACGCCGGCCTTCACGGCGGCTTGAAAGGTTTGCCGCTGCTTTAAACCGATCATGCGTTCCTTTTCCAGCGATTCCTTGTAGAGGCCGTTTTTCTCGCCTTCGGCCATGATGTAGTCGTCGTTGTAGATATCCATCGAAAACCAGGTGCCGTGTTGTTTGGCCAGCGTGAAGGCCTCTTCGTCGGCGAGACTGGCGTGCTCGATGGTGTCCACTCCCGCGCGGATGGCGTCCTTGATTCCCGATGTTCCGTGAGCATGCACGGCGACTCTCAATCCCAGCATGTGCGCTTCGTCGACCAGGGCCTTCATTTCGGCGAGGTCGTATTGCTGTCCGCCGACCGTGTCGGTCTTGGAGAGCACACCGCCCGTGCCGCAAAATTTAATGACTTCCGCGCCGTACTTGCGCAATTTGCGCACCGTCGCGCGAATCTGTTCGGGACCATTCGCAACCGCCGGTGCATTCGTTGAGATCGAAGGCGGAAATTGCGTGGCATCGCAGTGGCCGCCGGTGGCGCCGATCGCGTAAGTCGCGGGAACGATGCGCGGACCGGTCACGATGCCCTGTTCTATGGCTTGCTTGATGGCGACATCATCGAAATTTGCAGAGCCTACGTTGCGAACCGTGGTGAAGCCCGCCTCGATGGTTTTCTGGGCGTTGGCCACGCCGACCACCGTCCAGAAGTTGTCGGTGAATTGCAGCCGCCGATAGCCGCTGAATCGCGGGTCGGAGGTCAGATGCGTATGCATGTCGATCAATCCCGGCAGCAGCGTCATGCCTTTGAGGTCGATGTGGCGCGCGTCCGGCGGTAGGGCGGAGCCTTGACCGACTGACGAGATTCGTCCGTCGACAATGGTGACCAGAGGGTGATCGATGACGCGTCCGGTCAACACATCGACCATCCGGTCGGCGCTGACCACGACGGTATCGGCGACCGCCGGGTTCAGTGCGGCAAGGTTGAGCACTACACCGGTAATGATGGCGGCGCGTAACAGCACAATCGATCGCATGCTCATCCCCTTTTCTGGTTTTGCGCAAAACTATCACAACAAGGGCGCGACGGGTTCGACATTGGACAACAAGATCTGCAGCCGCGGCGCCTGCGCGCCCCGCACCGAAGCGAACGCCACGATGTGTTCCGCGATGTGCTGCACATAGCCCCGCGTTTCGTTGTAAGGAATATTCTCAATCCACACATCGGCGTCCATGGGCGTGCGCGGCAGCCAGCGGGCGACCGCCGCAGGACCTGCGTTATACGCGGCGAGGCTCAAGGTCAGTTGCTCGCCATAGCGATCAAGAAGTTCGCGCAGGTAGGCGGCGCCCAACGGCACCGCGATGGAGGGATCGAACAGGCCATCGCGTCCAGGTGCGGACAGGTGCCAGCGGCGCGCGATAGCCGCGGCGGTGGCAGGGACCATTTGCATCACGCCGCGAGCATCAGCGCGAGACACTGCGTCTTTGCGAAACAGACTCTCCTGACGCATGACGGCCAGTATCCAATCCTGCGGCAATTGCGCGAGTTTGCCGGCCTGGCTCACGGCGTCCAAGAAGGGCCGTGGGTATCGCAGCGTCACATCATCGAATTCGCCGGTTTGCGCCAGCGTCGTAATGGACTGAGCGAACCAGCCCCAGCGCGAGGCGAGCAGGGCGGCCTGCACCTTCAAGGCGTTTTCGGCACCCTCCAACGCAACATTCCACTCTGATGCAGCCTCATCAGTCAAGTCGCAGTCGAACAGTTCGTGCGCGCGAATCATGCCCGCCATTTTCGACAGCGTGGTTTGTGCCGCGGTGTCGAGCGGCGAGGGGCGCACGTTCAGATTGTAGGATTGCCCGATGTGGTCGGCCGCGAGGTAGCCGTAATAGTCTCGTAGTGCGGCGATTTCACCGAACAGCAGTGCGGCCGCCGCATCGCCGCGGGTGGCGGCGATGGCGCGCGCGTGCCAGTAACGCCAACGCGGCTGCGTCGCAAGGGTTGGCGGCATCTGCTCGATCCACTTGAGTGCCCGCGGGTAGTCGCCCGTCCACAGCGCCGCGCGCACACGCCATTCCTGTACCTGAGCATCCACCGCCGCCGGCGGGACGTCGTCAAACGCCGCAAGCGCGCGTGGATCGCGGTCGTAGGCAGCACCCAGCGCAGCGGCGCGCCTGAGTCGATCCTTGATCTCCTGCGTCAGGCCGTCTCGCGCCAGTAGACTGGGCAGCAAATCCAGAGCCTTGGCCGGCTCAGTGCGCGCAAGCTTCTCGAACCCAGCAGCCAAAGCCTCCGGCTCCACTGTGAGCAAGGGATGCGTCGCCAAAACATTCAGCGCGGCGCGCGGGGAATCCAAAAGATCGGACCACTGCAGCAGGGCTGCGCGGCGCTCCAGCGGCACATCGGCGGCGAATTCTCGCGCGAGACGCGGCGCGTCTGCTGACAACGCCGCACGCGCGCGATTTTCCGCGAGCGCCGCTGTAACCAATCCCTGCTGGCGCAGCCAAGCAAATACATCGGCACACTCGGTGGGCGATTTCTGCGCAAGCATCCAGCGATTGAGTGCGGCGGCGCCCAAGCCTTGCGTGTCGTTGGTCGACAAGCGACCTTCAAGCCGATCGCAGATCAGTACGGGATCAACGACATCGGCGGAGCGGGGTAAAAACCAGTCCCAGCGCCGGCGCTGCGCGAGGCTTGCGAGCCAGTCCCGGTGCAGACCGTGCGTAACCGGTTGCCCGGCATGTGCGCGCAGGAAGGCATCAATCGCCGTATCCAGATTGTCGTCCGCACCGGCAGCCAAGTCGCGCCGCAACCTTGCCGCGACCAGATAATCGTGGATGGCGTACTGTTCCAGCGCACCAGAATCCGGGATATCCGGCTGATGTAGGCGGATGCGCTGCATCGCTGCCACGAACTCGTCGCGGACCTGATCATTTTCCGCAGCGGCCTGCCCAACGAGCGACTGCGCGGACAACGGCTGCACAAAGGCAAACACAAGTGCGGCGCCCAGCAGCGCCTTAAGCTTATTCGACATACCGGCATTATGGTGCTTGAATTGGATTCGCATGAAATCTAAAGTCGTTGCAATCCTGGAAACGCGTACCGGCGCCCATCTCGCCGAATTGGTGGCGCGCCGCGGCGGCGTGCCCCTGCTTGCGCCGGCTTTGGAAGAGGTGCCGGACATCGATCCGCAGGCAGTGCGGGCACTACTTGCGCAATGGCGAGACCGGCCGTTCAATATTTGCATCTTTCAGACCGGTGTAGGCACGCGAGCCCTGTTCGCCGCCATCGATGCAGCCAACTCAAGCGCTGAATTACGAGAGCACCTCGCTGCAGCAACCGTCGTGGTGCGAGGTCCGAAGCCGGTTGGCGAGCTCAACGCGCGCGGCGTCCGCATCGATATCAAGGCCGCTTCGCCCTTCACGACCGAGATGGTGCTCGCCGCACTCGCGGATGTTCCCGTGGCAGGCACTTCGATTCTGGTGCAGCGCTACGGCGAAACCAACGAAGCGCTCGGCGCGGCTTTGAGATCGCGCGGTGCCACAGTACAGGAGATCGCCACATACCGCTGGGCGTTGCCTGCCGACACGCAGCCGCTTGCGAAGCTTCTCGAGGCGCTCGCGCACGGCGGCGTAGATGCCGTCGTCTTTACCAGTGCGGTTCAGATCCATAACCTTTATTTGATGGCTGAGAAGGCTGGAAGTGCGGCGGATCTGGCAAACAATCTGAATCGCTCGGTTGTTGCGTCGATAGGCCCGGTATGCACGCGGGCCCTGCGCCGCTATGGGATTGAGCCGGCTTTCGAAGCGAGTCCGCCAAAGCTTGGGCCATTGATGGCGGCGCTGGATACTGCGCTGGGCGGCTAATGTCGGCGAATTGCTGACAATTGCACGGCTTAACGTCTGACAAAGCCAAATTCAGATGTTCTCGGAAAAGCCCGCGCGGCGGTGTATAAATACGGGCGCGCTATCGCGACCTTCAGGAGTGACTTCAGTGGCCAAGAAGAAAGCAAAATCAAAACCGTTTTTGACCGACGTAAAAACCCTGCGCGATCGGGCGCGTAAACACATTGCCACTGGCGGCTTGACCTTTACTTACAAGGGTGACGTCAAGAAAGCGATCGACATTCTGCAATCCGTTCTGGCAACGGAAATTGTCTGTGTGTTGCGCTACACCATGCATGCGGTTGCGGCCCAGGGCATTTCCAGCGAGGGCGTCAAGGCTGAGTTTGCGCAGCACGCCAAGGAAGAGCAGGGGCACATGATGGAAGTCGCTGAGCGCATCAATCAGCTGGGCGGGGTACCCGATTTCAATCCCGAAGGCTTGACCTCGCGTGCGGCCTCCGAATACGGCGCCGGCGGCAATCTGGTCGAGATGATCAAGGAAAATCTGATCGCGGAGCGAATTGCGGTGGATCATTACCGCGAGCTGATCCGGTACTTCGGCGATAAGGATCCGGGCACGCGGACCATGTTAGAGGGCATATTGGTCGTAGAAGAAGAGCATGCGAATGACATGCATGATCTTCTTGTGGCGCACGAAGGGCGCCCCATGCTCCCTGCTAGTTAGCGCCGCCCACTGCCGGTGAGTCGCTGGCCGGGAAAGACTCATCCAGCGCCTCATCCAGCAACTCATCCATGTGCACTTTGTCCGCCTGGCTGTGCTTGCGCATGTACGCCGCCGCATAAGAACAGGCGGGATTGATCGACAAGCCGCGTTCCGCGGCGACTTGCAATGCCGCACGCATCAACTCAGCCGCGACGCCCCGGCCGCCAATCTCGCGCGGGACGCGGGTGTGCGTAATTGTCATCACGCCGTCAGCGACTGTGTAATCTAGTTCCGCGCGATGGCCGTCAACCTCGGTGGTAAATTGATTGGCCTCCTGATCATGACTAATGGTGCTCATGTTCCTCTGGGTGCTCCGCTGGATGCTCCGCAGGTTTTGGAGCTGGGCGCGCCTGCGGTTTCGGCGCGGGCTTCGGAGCCTGAGTGTGCTCCGGTTCGCGGCGCGGCTCAACCACCCTTTCGGGTGTCGTTGCCGGCCGGGGCGGCGCGGCCTCACGCGGTGGCGCGGCTTCACGAGGCGGCGGCGTGGGTTGCCGTGGCGGCGCGGCCTCACGAGGCGGATTCACGTGTTGCTGTGGCGCGGGTCGCGTTTGCGGGGTCGCACCCTCGCGGGGCGCCGGATTTACACGGGGCGCCGCGTTCTCGCGTTGTGCCGCATTCTCGCGCGCACCTGAGTTTGTTTCGGGCGCTGGACGCGGCGTGCTCAAGCGTGGCTGCGGCGCGGCGCGTTCGGAGCCGGGGGCAGCATGTTCAGCGCCACGTTCGGCGCCACCGACGGTGCCATTCCGAGCGGGCGTCACCGCATTGCGCGCAGGAATGGGGTTGGAAAAATTTCCCGCGCGTGGAGTTGCGGCAACGGGGGGATGGCCATGATTGCTGCCGGCGCGTAATTCTGGATTCCCCCGTGCGGTCTGCACTTGCGAGCGTTGCGCCGATGTCTCTTCGATATGCCGACCCCGCGCGGCTGCTTCTTCCGCTGCGGTGGCCTGAGCACGAACGCCGCCATTGCCGCCGTTGAAGCTGACTCGCGTTACGCTGATATTGTTCACGACCGTCTTGTTATAGACGTTGGTGATGTGCGTCGAACCGACGTTGACGACCGCGCGGTTGTAGAAAAGGTGTCCGCCTTGCCAATACCCGCCCTCGTAACCCCGGCCCCCATAGCCGTAGCCATAGTTGACACCGCCGTAGAATCCGACTTGCGGTCCCCAGTAGCCAGCGTGCCACAAAAATACTGCGCCATCGGCCGCCCAGTATCCGGGCGTCCACAAATAGTCGGGCTGCGGTGCTTCGATCCAGGTGCCCGGCACCCAATAATAGTCTTGGATGTCATCGCCCCAAGCCCAGTAGCCCGGTGTCCAGATATAGCCGTCTCCGGGAATCGGCGGTTGATCATAGACCGGCAATTCCGGCGGCGCGACGCTGACCGATATGTTGACTTGCGCCGAACATAGGGCCGGCGACAACATCAGAAATAACGCCGGAATAACAGACAAACGCCAGGATTTCGAGAGCATGATTTTCTCCGAACGAATGGGAAGCGCGTTGCCGCGAGATTCTTGTAGGCACACCTTATAGGGAACCCTGTGTTGTCTTAATCAGCGGGCTGCGGTCACGCCTGTAGGATATGGCTTATAGCTCCCAATAGACATTGCCCGCTCTTAATATAATGGTTTTACCTATGACAGCCGCCCCGGTCATTGCCCAGAACGCGGATGTCCGCTTCCTTGGGAAGCTTCTGGGCGATGTCATCCGCACTTACGGCGGTGCCGCACTGCTTGACCGGATCGAGGCGATTCGCGCGGCATCGGTCGACCGATTCCGCGGGATCGCCAATCCGCGAGGCCTTCCCGCCGGCTGGGAGAGCCTGTCGCTCGATGAAACAGTGGCTTTTGTCCGCAGCTTCATGTTGTTTTCCATGCTGGCGAATCTCGCCGAGGACCGGCAAGGCGCGGCTGCCGAAAAGGACAGCACCTTGGCATCGGCCCTTGCATTCCTGGAAGCTCAAGGTGTCACGCGCGAGCACGCGGCCACGCTTCTCGATCATGCGCTGATTACTCCGGTACTGACGGCTCATCCTACCGAGGTAATGCGCAAAAGCATGCTGGATCATCGCAATCGCATCGCAGCCCTGATGGCACAACGCGACGCCGGCTTGCATGAAACCGCTGCCGGGGAGGTGATTGAGGACGCCATTGCCGCGCAAATCGCCTTCTTATGGCAGACGCGAGCGCTTCGGCACGAGAGGCTTTATGTCGCCGACGAGGTCGATACGGCGCTCGCCTACCTAAGAGACATATTTTTGCCGGTCATGCCTGCGCTCTACGCCCGTTGGGAGCGCCTGCTGGGGAAGCGTCCGGCGAGTTTTCTGCGCCTCGGCTCCTGGATCGGCGGCGATCGTGATGGCAATCCGCACGTGACGGCGGATTCATTGCGCTTAGGCTTGGGCCGCGCCAGCCAGGCCCTGCTCAGCGAATATTTGGAGCAGCTCAATGCGATCGGCGCGGAACTGTCGCTCTCGAGTGAGCTCGCGGCGGTTTCCGAGCCTCTCACGGCCTTGGCTCGAGCCAGTGGAGACCTCAACGCAGCGCGCGCCGATGAACCCTATCGGCGCGCGATCACCGGAATGTATGCGCGTCTCGCGGCGACGTACCAGAATCTGACCGGCCGGGTGCCGCCGCGGCCGGCAACTGTTGAAGCGCCCGCCTATAAGGACGCGCCGAGCTTGCGCGCGGATCTTCAAATCCTCGAAGACTCGTTGAAGTCCGAGAGCCGGGTGCGCTTGAACGGCGGCGGTGCGCTGGCACGCCTCAATCGCGCAGTCGAGACCTTTGGCTTTCACCTCGCGACGCTGGATCTTCGGCAAAACGCCGACGTGCATGCCAGGGTTGTCGCAGAGTTGTTGAAGGTGGCGGGTGTTGCGCCGGACTATGCGGTCCTGTCGGAAGCCGAACGCGTCGCGTTGTTGCGGCGCGAACTGACCAGCGAGCGCTTGCTGGCAAGCCCGTACGCAGGTTATTCGCCCGAAACGATGTCGGAGCTTGGCATCGTGCGCGCGGCAGCGGAAGCGCATCAGCGCTACGGCGCCGACTGCATCCGCTTCTACATTATTTCCAAATGCGAGAGTGTGTCGGACCTGTTGGAGGTCAACATTCTTCTCAAGGAAGCCGGGCTATATCGCGGACAAGGCAGCGTATCGGCTGCCATCATGGCTGTGCCGCTGTTTGAAACGATCGCGGATCTGGATGGCGCGGCCAAGGTCATGCAAGCATGGCTGGAAATGCCCGAAACCGCGGCCATCACCCAAGCGTTTGGATTTCAAGAAGTCATGGTGGGTTATTCGGACTCGAACAAGGACGGCGGCTACCTGACATCTGTGTGGAGTCTGCACCAGGCAACCCGCACGCTCGCCGCGGTGTTCGAGAAAAATGCTACTCCCATGCAAATATTTCACGGCCGCGGCGGCGCTGTCGGCCGCGGCGGTGGATCATCGTTTGCCGCAATTCGTGCGCAGCCCCATGGCACCGTGCGCGGACGCATCCGCATTACGGAGCAGGGAGAAATCATCGCCGCCAAGTACGGCACGCGCGAAAGTGCGGCCACGAACCTTGAATCCATTGCGGCGGCGACCCTGCTCGCCTCGCTGGAAAACGCGTCGCTGTCGGCGGGCAGTGCGCGCCGCTTCGCAGCGGCAATGAGTGATCTATCGAAAGAGGCGTTTCGCGCCTATCGCGCGCTGGTGTATGAAACCGAAGGATTCGCGATATTTTTTCGGCAATTGACGCCGCTGCTGGAAATCTCCGAGCTTAAAATTGGTTCGCGCCCGGCCTCGCGCACCAACTCGCAGCGTATCGAGGACCTGCGCGCCATTCCCTGGGTATTTGGTTGGGCGCAGGCCCGAGTGATGTTGCCGGGATGGTATGGCGTAGGCCAGGCAATGCGTTCCGCCGATGCGGGATTGCTGCGGGAAATGCTCGATGCATGGCCATTTTTCCGCGCCACTGTCGATAATTTGGAAATGGTGTTGTCAAAATCGGACATGGGAATCGCCGCGCGCTATCTCACGCTGGTCAAGGATCAAGCCTTGGGCGAGGTGTTGTTCGGACGCATTCGCGACATGTGGCTGGCGACGCAGGAAAGCCTTCTCAACATGACCGGGCAAACGCGGCTGCTGGAAAAACACCCGGTTCTGGACGCGTCCATTCGGCTGCGGCTGCCTTATATCGAGCCGCTGAATTTGCTTCAGGTTGAACTGCTCAAGCGGCATCGGGCCGGAGAAAAAGATCCCCGGGTACGCGAAGGCATTCAGCTATCGATCAACGCCATCGCGACCGCTCTGCGAAATAGCGGCTAGCCATGGATACTGAGTTCGGGCCGTGGAATCCAGGCATCGAGTCGCAGGTGCCGAGGCAATTGTGCCACCTGGCCACGATCTTTCGTCCTGAGAACGTCTTTACCAGCTTTGCCGCGGCTGCGGAATTGCGAGGCCTTACCGGCTTCAACCTGAGCGAATTGGTGGTATTTCGTCCGCAACGGCTGGCGCTGCATGAGCTCTTGGTGCGTGTTACAGCAGATTTCGCCGTCCCCGACGGCACGCGGATCGCGGATCTTGGTTTGAATTTTCGCGAGATCGCGCGCCTGCTGCTGGCGCGCTACCTGGAGCCCGCGATGAGCGACATCACGGCAGCCTATCGAGGTGCCGCGCAGGACGCGAATGACATCATCGAGTCCGCGCTGTCGCACTTGAACCGCAATTGGGGTCCAGAGGAGATCGGGGAGTTCGAGAGATTGGCCGCCGCGGCTCCGAGCGCGGCCGGCGCCGCCGGCCACAAGAGCTTGGCGCGCGTGATGTCGGCGCTATTCACGACGCAAGGAGGCGCGTGGGGTACGAAAGATCTCATCGCTTCGATGGCGGGAGGTCTGGCCGGCAACGGTCTCGGCAGCGATTGCATCGGTCAAGCGATCGCGCCACTGTTGCAAGCGGCCGCGCGCGCGCAAGGATACAAACTTTTGCCGCGCCAGGAACATCCGGTCGTGATCAACACCAAGGGCCCTTCGGCCTCGGGCAAGAGCACATTGCGGCCGCTGCAGAAGAAACTTGCCGGCGACATCGGCGTGCAATGGAGCGATTTCGCGCTGATCAGTCCCGACATCTGGCGTAAACAATTACTGGACTACGCCTCCCTTGGCGGCGCCTATAAATACGCAGGCGCATTTACCTCGGACGAAGTGCAAATCATCGATCAAAAACTCGATCGCTACATGGCGGCGAAGAGTCGGCGCGGCGACATGTCGCATCTGCTGATCGATCGATTTCGCTTTGACAGCTTCGCCCCCGATTCAGACGAAGCGGGCAGCAATTTACTGACTCGTTTTGGTCAGACTGTGTATCTATTCTTTGTCATCACGCCGCCGGAAATGTTGGTGGAGCGTGCCTGGAAGCGCGGCCTCGAGTTTGGCCGATACAAAGCAGTCGATGACACCTTGGCGCATTCGGTGGAGGCCTACTCAGGAATTCCGGGCGTGTTCTTTACATGGGTTCGCCGCAGCGACAAGCGCATTCAGTTTGAATTCCTGGATAACACGGTGCTTCTTGGCGAGCGTCCCCGGACCGTAGCCTTTGGCGACAACGAGACTTTCAACGTCTTGGACGTCAAGGCGACTCTGGACATTGACCGCTACGCGCGCATCGACGTTGATGCTACCGCGGCCGGATATCTATACCCCGATCCTGCGGTGCTCGCGCCCGAGAACAATGTGGATTTCCTGAAGCGCTGCGTGAAAACATTTCGTTGGGTGAATTTCGCCGAGAAGGGCAGCGGCCAGGTCTATTTGCGCATCGAGCGGGGTCAGCCGGTACAGATGGAGCGGGCAGCATTTGAGAAGGCGATCCAAAGTCCGGACACGCTGGCGGCGATTCGCGCCGTCGCGCCCGAAGCGCTTGGCGGCAACGTGCCGGACGCGGTGCGGGCCGAGTACTTGAATGCCGAGGAGGGCCCGGGACGGCCGCCAACACTGGGACAGTGGGGACCTCTATCCTAGAAAGCCGCAGTGCAGATCGACGTGCGCCGCGAGATCGAGCGTGTGCTGGCGCGTGAGGCGCTCCGCCAACTCCGTGTCTCGCTTCTCCAATGCTTCAATTATTTTTAAATGATCGACGATGGATCGGGCCGCGCGATCGCTCTGTGTGATCGTCGCGCGGCGAATTGCGCGCACATGCATCAGCAGGTTTTTGGTGGCGTCGATGATCATTTGCGAGCCGCCCAGGGCGATCACTGCGGTATGAAAGGCAATGTTCGCGTCGGAATACTCGCCCAGGTGTTCGGAGGGGGGCGAATTCTGAAACTCATCGAACAAGTGCCGCAGCTTGGCGATTTCCGCATCGCTGGCGTTCAGCGTTGCGAGCCGAGCCGCCATGGATTCGAGCGCTGCCCACATTTGAATCATTTCGATCATCTCGCGCTTCGACTTGCGGATGATATAAATGCCGCGCCGCGGCACGGTGCGAATGAAGCCCTCCTGTTCCAAAAGCGACAGGGCCTCGCGGATCGGCGTGCGGCTGACGCCGAGTGCGTTGGTCAATTGGCGCTCGTCGAGCCGCAACTCCTGCTGCGGATCATAGATATCCGTGTCGGCAATGGCGTTTTTCAGCAGTGTGTAGGCTTGATCGCGCAAGCTCGTCGCGTTGAGCGGGGCAAGGGCCAGCGGGGTGGCCGAAGTGGTTCTTTGAACCAGCGTCACTATGGAATTCATTAGGCCTCTTTAAAGACGTGCACCGATGTCTTGGTTGTATTCGGCAAGGGCAGGTACTGCAGATATATTACATTGCAGCGGAGTTTTTCCCAGAAAATAAATGCAAAGCCGGCTTCCGGTCGCCGCTGTTGCATAGCGCAATTTAGGCCGTCCGCCACATGGTGAAAGCCGCGGCGACATAGCGTTCCCAACCCTTATGGCGGCCGGGCTTTGCAACATAAAGTTAGATGTTTCCAAGCAGCGTCCCTTTGCTTGACACTTAGAAACTCGTTCATATATGGTATACCACGAAAACGACCTGTGGCTGGTCTCTTCTCGAATTTAATGATTCGAGCGTCGTTATTTGGAATATGCAAAGTGGATTACTCTCGGCGTAGCGTATTTTTTCGTCCGGACAACAGCGCGGTAGGCGCGATTCCCTGGCGATATGTGCGATTCCTTGCGCCAACATGGAGAACTATAAAATGAATGCCAATCTCACTGCTAAATCACCTTTTGCGAATCCTTGGATACAGTTGATCATCGGCGTCATCTGCATGGCTGCGGTGGCGAATCTTCAATACGGCTGGACTTTATTCGTCAACCCAATCGATGCCAAGTATCACTGGGGACGAGCGGCGATCCAGGTCGCGTTCAGCCTGTTCGTGCTCCTTGAAACTTGGCTCATTCCCATCGAAGGCTACATGGTCGATCGCTTCGGCCCGAAGTGGGTGGTGATTGTCGGCGGCATTCTGGTTGGCATTGCATGGATGTTGAACTCTTTCGCGAGTTCCTTGCCGATGCTCTATTTCGGCGCTGCTATCGGCGGCATCGGCACCGGGTGCGTCTATGGCACCTGCGTAGGCAACGCGCTCAAATGGTTTCCGGGTAGGCGCGGGCTGGCGGCCGGCATCACCGCCTCGGGATTTGGCGCCGGCGCCGCTATCACCATTGGACCGATTCGAAACATGATCGAGAGTTCCGGTTACGAGCATGCGTTCTTGACGTTCGGCCTCATCCAGGGAGGCATTGTATTCATATTGGGATGGATACTCTTGGCTCCGCCGCCCAGCCTCGTGGCGACGGCCGTCAAACCCAGCCAGACGGCGCACGGTTATACACCCGGCGATGTTTTGAAGAGCCCCGTGTTCTACGTGATGTACGTGATGTTCGTCCTGATCGCGGCCGGCGGTTTGACCATGGCGGCATCCATGGCGCCCATTGCGGATGACTTTAAGATTTCAAAGATCCCGGTCGATTTGTTCGGCATGCTCATGCCGGCGCTCGGATTCGCGCTCTTCTTGAACCGCATTTTCGATGGCATCGGGCGGCCGTTTTTCGGTTGGCTCTCCGATCAAATCGGGCGCGAATATACGATGGCGCTGGCTTTTGGCCTTGGGGCGGTCGCGCTATTCACGTTGAGTCAGTCAGGAAGAAATCCCGTGGTGTTCGTGCTGCTGACCGCGCTGTATTTCGGCGTCTACGGCGAGATATTCAGTCTGTTTCCCGCTACGCAGGGCGATACTTTCGGTTCCAAATTCGCGGCGGCGAATAACGGCATGCTGTACACAGCCAAGGGCGCCGGCTCATTGCTGGTTCCCGTTGCTGCTCTGCTTGCCAAAGGGCATGGTTGGAATTTCGTGTTCATGATTTTCGTCACCGGCAACATCATTGCAGCATTGATGGCGCTGTTTGTGTTGAAGCCCATGCGCGCGGCGCATTTTGCCAAAAGCCGGATTGATTTTCCGACTTCGGCTGCGGCGGGCGCAGCGCCCCTACGAAATACCTGAGGCTCTGCCTCGATTCACGCATTTGGAGACAATATGGCCACTGTAAATCCCACCTCGAGTCCGCCCAAGGCCACGACGGCCGAAGATACCCTGCAACGAAAGAGCCGCGATGCCAGCGTGATTTCCGGTGGCCATCTGGTCGCAAAGGCGCTCAAAAATGAAGGTGTGGACACCATCTTTACGCTTTGCGGCGGCCACATCATCGACATCTATGATGGTTGCGTCGATGAAGGCATTCGCATCATCGACGTGCGGCACGAGCAGGTGGCGGCACATGCGGCGGACGGCTACGCGCGGCAGACCGGCAAGCTCGGGTGCGTGGTCACCACTGCCGGACCGGGTTGTACCAATGCGGTCACGGGCGTCGCCACGGCTTTCCGGTCTGAAAGTCCCATCCTTCATATCGGCGGCCAGGGCGCCTTGAGCCAGCACAAAATGGGATCGCTGCAGGATCTGCCGCATGTCGAGCTGATGACGCCAATCACCAAATTCGCGGCGTCAGTGTCGAGCACGGAGCGCGTAGCGGACATGATTTCCATGGCGGCGCGAGAAGCATTCAACGGCGCGACCGGCCCTGTGTACTTGGAAATTCCGCGCGATGTGCTCGATCGCGAAGTCGACATCACCAAGGCGGTGATCCCGCAGCCGGGCAAATACCGCGCATCCACCAAATCGATCGGCGACCCGCGCGACATTGAGAAGCTGGCTGATCTGCTGGTCAATGCCGAACGGCCGGCCATTCTGTATGGCCAGCAAGTGTGGACCGCCCGCGGCCACAAGGAAGCGATTGCGTTGCTGCGCGGACTGGATATACCGGGCTACTTCAACGGCGCCAGCCGCGGCCTCCTGCCGCCCGGCGATCCGCATCATTTCGATCGAACCCGCTCTCAGGCCTTTGCAAGCGCCGATGTGCTGGTGATTGTCGGAACTCCGTTCGACTTCCGCATGGGCTACGGCAAGCGCATCAGCAAGGACTTGAAGCTGGTGCAAATCGACATGGACTATCGCACGGTCGGCAAGAATCGCGACATTGATCTCGGTTTGGTGGGCGATCCCGGCGCGATCTTGGGTGCCGTATTGGCGGCTGCCGGCGGGCGCATCAAGGGCGACAAGCGGCAGGCGCGGCAGCAGTGGCTGAAGCAGCTGAGTGATGCGGAAGTGGTGGCTGGCGACAAGCTCATGCCTTTGTTCAAGTCGAACAGCGTGCCGATTCATCCGTATCGGGTCGCCTATGAATTGAACGAATTTCTCGCCGACAACACTATTTATATCGGCGACGGCGGCGATGTGGTTACGATCTCGGCGCAAGCGGTGCGGCCGCGCAATCCCGGTCAATGGATGGATCCCGGTGCACTGGGCTCGCTCGGTGTGGGCACGGGCTTCGCCATCGCTGCGGGCCTCGCGAATCCGCAAAAGGAAGTCTTGTGTTACTACGGCGACGGATCCTTCGGCATGACGGCCTTCGACATGGAGACCGCGAATCGATTCGGCGTGCCATATATTGCGGTGATCGGCAATAACTCGGCCATGAACCAAATTCGCTACGGCCAGCTGGCCAAGTACGGCGAACAACGCGGCAATGTCGGCAATCTTTTGGGCGACGTGCCGTTCGGCAAGTTTGCCGAAATGCTCGGCGGGTATGGTGAGGAAGTGCGGGATCCGGCGCAAATCGCGCCGGCACTGAAGCGCGCCCGCGAGTCGGTGCACAAGCTGCGCAAGTCCGCCGTGATCAACATCTGGGTCGATCCGCGCGAATATGCTCCGGGCACTAAAAATCAAACGATGTACAAGTGAAGGGACTCAGGAGTTTCCATGGGTAAGGCGTTAGACGGCGTACGTATTCTCGATTTCACACACGTGCAGTCGGGGCCGACGTGTACGCAATTATTGGCTTGGTTCGGTGCCGACGTGATCAAGGTCGAGAAGGCCGGAGCGGGGGATATCACCCGCGAGCAACTGCGCGATGTGCCGGATGCGGACAGCCTGTATTTTACGATGCTCAATCACAACAAGCGGTCCGTGACGCTCGACACCAAGAGTGAGCAGGGCAAGCAGGTGCTGGAACGACTGGTGAAGCATTGCGACGTTTTGGTGGAAAATTTCGCTCCCGGAGCGCTTGATCGTATGGGATTCACCTGGGAACGCATCCAGCAACTCAATCCCCGCATGATCGTGGCCTCGGTCAAAGGCTTTGGTCCCGGCCCATATGAAGAGTGCAAAGTCTATGAGAACGTTGCGCAATGCGCCGGCGGAGCGGCCTCGACCACCGGATTCGATGACGGACCCCCTTTGGTGACGGGCGCGCAAATCGGCGACAGCGGCACCGGATTGCATCTGGCCTTAGGGATCGTCGCCGCGCTGTATCAACGCAATTCCAGCGGACGCGGTCAGAAGGTCTTGGCGGCAATGCAGGACGGCGTGTTGAACCTTTGCCGCGTGAAGCTGCGCGATCAACAGCGCTTGGAACGCACGAAGGTCATGAAGGAATATCCGCAATACCCGAACGGCAAGTTCGGCAGCGCCGTACCGCGCGCCGCCAATGCCTCGGGCGGCGGACAGCCGGGCACCATTGTGAAATGCAAGGGCTGGGAAACCGACCCCAACGCCTATCTCTACTTCATTGCTCAAGCGCCGGTCTGGAAGGCCATTTGCCAGGTCATCGGTAAGGAGTCTTGGATCACGGACCCGGATTTCGCCACGCCCAACGCGCGCCTGCCGAGATTGAAAGAAGTGTTCGCGACGGTGGAAGCATGGACCTCGACCAAGACGAAGTTCGAGGCGATGGCATTGCTCAACGAACATGATATTCCCTGCGGTCCGATTTTGTCGATGGAAGAGCTGGCGCACGAGCCTTCGCTGCGCAAGACCGGAACCATCGTCGAGGTCGATCATCCGAAGCGCGGCAAATATTTAACCGTCGGCAACCCCATCAAGATGAGCGACAGCCCCACCGATGTGACGCGCTCGCCGCTGCTGGGTGAACACACCGACGAAGTGCTCGCGGAATTGGGGTATGCGCCAGCGGACGTTTCCGCGCTGCGCTTGAAAAAAGTCATTTGATCGCGGCGACTCCAAACAGCTTGCTGCCAAGCGCCACGACTAGCTTCCGAGGAAAACTGCAACATGTCATACGATAAAAGCGCCGTTCGTAAAATTCTCGATCAAGCCAAGGCCGCCGGCCGCGAGGCACTGACGGCGCCCGAGGCGCGCGGCATTTGCGAGGCCTATGGAATCACGATTCCGAAGGAAGGCGTGGCCACGTCCGCGGACGAGGCGGCCAAGCTGGCATCGGGGATCGGTTTTCCGGTAGTTATGAAGATTGTGTCGCCGCAGATTCTCCACAAGACCGAAGCCGGCGGCGTCATTGTCGGCGTGAAGTCCGCCGATCAAGCTAAAGAAGCCTATTCGACCATCGTAGGCAATGCCAAAAAGTATGACGCCAAGGCGGAAATACACGGTGTGCAGGTTCAACAAATGCTTGCCGGCGGCCAGGAAGTGATTATCGGCGCCGTGACCGACCCCGCGTTCGGCAAGCTGGTGGCCTTCGGCCTCGGCGGCATTCTGGTTGAGGTTCTCAAGGACATCACTTTCAGGCTTGCGCCTGCATCCAATGAGGATGCGTTGTCGATGCTGGACGGCATCCAGGCGGCGGAGATCCTGCGCGGCGTACGCGGCGCCAAACCCGTGGATCGTGCGGCCCTGTCGGGGATGATCGAAAGGGTGTCCGCGCTGGTTGCGGACTTTCCTGAAATTTCGGAAATGGACCTGAATCCGGTGTTTGCAACCGACCGCGGTGCGACCGCCGCCGATGTTCGAATCGTCCTCAATTTCACGCCGACGCCGCCGCGAGATCGGCCGAGCCAGGCGGCAATCGTGGAGAAGATGACCCGCATCATGAAGCCGAAGGCTCTGGCAGTCATCGGCGCCTCCAACGAGAACGGCAAGATCGGCAATTCGGTGATGAAGAATTTGATCAACGGCGGCTACAAAGGGGAGATCTACCCGATCCATCCCAGCGCCGAGAACATCATGGGCAAGAAGGCCTACAAGAGCGTCAAGGATGTACCTGGAGACATAGACGTCGCCGTATTCGCCATTCCGGCAAAATTTGTCGCGCAAGCCCTGATCGAGGTCGGCGAGAAGAAGATCGCCGGCGCCATATTGATTCCGTCCGGTTTTGCGGAGACCGGCAACGTGGCCGGACAGAACGAACTGGTGGAAATCGGCCGCAAGTATGGCGTGCGCCTCATGGGCCCGAATATTTACGGCTTCTATTACACGCCGAGCAATCTCTGTGCGACTTTCTGCACGGCCTACGACGTCAAAGGCCACGCGGCGCTGTCCTCGCAATCGGGCGGCATCGGCATGGCAATCATCGGCTTCTCCCGTTCCGCCAAGATGGGCGTCTCCGCGATCGTCGGCTTGGGCAACAAATCCGACATCGATGAGGATGATTTGCTGACGTTCTTCGAGCAGGACGACAACACCACCATCATCGCGCAGCATTGCGAGGACTTGAAGGATGGGCGCGCCTTTGCGGAAGTGGCGAAGCGCGTATCGAAGAAGAAGCCCATCGTGGTGTTGAAGGCGGGCCGTACCAGCATGGGCGCGCGCGCGGCGAGCTCCCACACGGGCGCGCTGGCCGGCAACGATAAAATCTATGAAGACGTGTTTAAGCAATCCGGCGTCATCCGTGCGCGCTCATTGCGCGATCTACTCGATTTTGCGCGCGGCATTCCGGTACTGCCCACTCCCAAGGGCAACAATGTAGTCATCATTACCGGCGCCGGCGGATCCGGCGTGCTTCTGTCGGACGCCTGCGTGGACAACGGCCTGTCGTTGATGGCGATGCCCGCCGATCTCGATGCCGCGTTCCGCAAATTTATTCCGCCGTTCGGCGCGGCCGGGAATCCGGTCGATATCACCGGCGGCGAGCCGCCGGCGACTTATCAGAACACCGTGCGTCTGGGACTCCAGGACGCGCGCATTCACGCGCTCATCCTGGGCTATTGGCACACCATCATCACCCCGCCCATGGTATTTGCGAAACTCATGGTGGAAGTGGTCGCCGAAATGCGCGCCAAGGGTATTGAGAAGCCGGTGGTGGCCTCGCTCGCCGGCGACGTCGAGGTCGAAGAAGCTGCAGAGTATTTGTATCAACACGGTATCCCGGCCTACGCGTATTCGACCGAGATTCCGGTGGCGGTTCTTGGCGCCAAGTACAAATGGGCGCGCGGCGCAGGATTGATTCCGAAAGATTAAAGACTGCCGGAAACGTCGCAGCAGCGGTCGCGCCGGTGCCGACCGTTCCACTTTGTTCAGGCGAAGCGGCGGCCCATGAAGATAGCAATTGTTGGAGTCGGTGCAATAGGCGGCTATGTAGGGACCCGGCTTGCGCTGGCCGGGGAAGACGTCACATTCATCGCACGCGGCGCAAATCTCGTGGCGCTTCGCGCACGCGGCATTCGGCTGCTCAGTGCCGATGATACCGAAGAGTCCGTGCCTCAGGTCAAGGCGACCGACAGCTATGCGGACGCGGGAGTGCAAGACATCGTCGTGTTGGCGATGAAGGCGCATCAGGTCGAAGCGGCGGCCGAGGATGTGCCGAAGCTGTTTGGCCCGCGGACCGTCGTCGTTCCCATGCAGAACGGGATACCGTACTGGTATTTTCACGGCCAGAGTGGTGCGTTTGCCGGAATGCGGGTCAACAGCGTCGATCCGAGCGGCGTGATTTACGACAAGATTCCGTGCGAGCGAGTCATCGGCTGCGTGGTATATCCGGCCGCCGAACTGGTCGCGCCCGGCGTCATCAAGCATGTCGAGGGCAATCGTTTTCCGGTAGGCGAGCCTGATGGCACGACCAGCGAGCGCGTGACGCAAGTCGCGCGCTGCTTTGTCAAGGGCGGAATGCAGGCGCCGATTTTGAGCGATATCCGCTCCGAGATTTGGCTCAAGCTGTGGGGAAATCTAACCTTCAATCCCATCAGTGCGTTGTCGCGCGCTACGTTGGCGGAAATCTGTCAATATCCGCCCAGCCGTGCCATTGCGGCTGCAATGATGAGCGAGGCTCAAAGCGTCGCCGGTCAGCTTGGCGTCAAATTCCGAGTCTCTCTCGAAAAACGCATCGCAGGTGCTGAAAAAGTGGGGCACCATAAGACTTCAATGCTGCAGGATGTCGAGGCCGCCCGCACGCTGGAAGTCGACGCGTTGCTCGGTTCCGTGGTGGAATTGGCCAGACGCACCGGCACGCCCACGCCGCATATCGACACGGTGTATGCGCTGACCAAGCTGCTGGCCAAAACGTTGGAAGCGGGAAATTTGTAGTGCGGAGTTCAAACACCATATGAATGTTCACGAATATCAGGGCAAGGAAATATTGCGCAAGTTCGGTGTGGCGACGCCGCGCGGCGTGCCTTGCTTCTCGGTCGCCGAGGCAGATTCGGCGGCGCGCCAACTCGGCGGAAAAATCTGGGTCGTCAAGGCGCAGATTCACGCCGGCGGGCGCGGCAAGGGCGGCGGCGTCAAGGTCGCCAAGTCTCTACAGGAGGTCCACGACTTCGCATCGAAGATCTTGGGGATGACCCTGGTCACACATCAGACCGGACCTGAAGGCCGGGTCGTGCGGCGATTGCTCGTGGAAGAGGGCGCCGACATCCGCAAAGAATTGTATGTCGGCATGGTCGTCGACCGCTCCACGCAGCGAGTTACCTTGATGGCAAGTTCCGAGGGCGGCATGGAGATTGAGGAGGTGGCCGCACACCATCCGGAAAAAATACACAAAGTTGCCGTCGACCCCGACGCCGGCTTGACTGATGTTCAGGCCGATGAAGTCGCGAGAAAGATCGGTGTTCCCGATGCATCCGTCGCGCAGGCACGGACTTTCATGCAGGGGCTGTATCGCGCCTTCGTTGAATGCGATGCCTCGCTCGCGGAAATCAATCCGCTGATCATCACAGGTAAAGGCGACGTGCTCGCGCTGGATGCCAAATTGAATTTCGACTCGAATGCGCTGTTTCGCCATCCGGACATCGTCGCCATGCGCGATTTGGACGAGGAAGATCCCGCGGAAGTCGAGGCTTCCAAGTACGATCTTTCGTATATCTCTCTTGGCGGCAACATCGGCTGCCTGGTCAACGGGGCGGGTCTGGCCATGGCGACGATGGACACGATCAAGCTATTCGGCGCCGAGCCCGCGAACTTTCTGGATGTTGGAGGAGGCGCGACCGCCCAGAAAGTGACGGAGGCATTCAAACTGATGCTGAAAAATCCCGCGGTCAAGGGAATATTGGTCAACATCTTCGGCGGTATCATGCGCTGCGACACGATCGCCGAGGGCGTGATAGCGGCGGCCAAAGAAGTGAAGCTCAGTGTTCCATTGGTGGTGCGTATGAAGGGCACAAACGAGGAGCTGGGCAGGAAGGCCCTTCTGGCCTCCGGCCTGCCGATTATATCCGCGGACAACATGGCGGACGCCGCCAAGAAAATTGTCGCAGCCGTCAATGGCAAGCAAGGACGGCCGGCATGAGCATTCTGATTGACAGAAACACCAAGGTGATGACTCAGGGCATCACAGGAAAGACCGGTGCATTCCACACGCGCCTCTGCCGCGATTACGCCAACGGCAAGGCTTGTTTCGTCGCCGGAGTGAATCCCAGCAAAGCCGGGGAGAATTTCGAAGGCATTCCGATTTACGGTACCGTCCGCGATGCGAAGCAGCAAACCGGCGCGACCGTTTCCGTGATCTATGTGCCGCCGCCCTTTGCAGCCAGCGCCATCGATGAAGCGGTTGATGCGGATCTTGATTTGGTCATTTGCATCACCGAAGGTGTGCCGGTGCGCGACATGATCGCGACGCGCAATCGGATGCGGGGGAAAAAGACCATTCTTGTGGGTCCGAATTGTCCCGGAGTGATTACGCCGGATGAAATAAAAATCGGCATCATGCCCGGACACATACACAAGAAGGGCCGCATCGGCGTGGTGTCGCGTTCCGGCACTCTCACCTACGAAGCCGTGGGCCAGCTGATGGATTTAGGGTTAGGACAGTCAACATGCGTCGGAATCGGCGGCGATCCAGTCAATGGGCTGAAACACGTCGATGTCATGCGCCTGTTCAATGATGATCCGGAAACCGATGCGGTGATCATGGTGGGCGAAATCGGCGGTGACGACGAGGAGACCTGCGCCCGATGGATCAAGGCTTACATGAAGAAACCGGTGGTGGGCTTCATTGCCGGAGTCACCGCGCCGCCGGGCAAGCGCATGGGGCATGCGGGCGCCATTATCTCCGGGGGCAAAGGCACGGCCACTGAGAAGCTGGCGGTCATGGAAGAGTGCGGCATCAAAGTCACCCGCAATCCGGCGGAAATGGCGAGCCTGCTCAAGTCGGTGTTGTAGCAGTCGATGTCCGCTAAGGCATTGCTGCGGCGCATGTTTGACGCGGCAATCGCCTCCGCGCAGCCTGCGGTGTGTATTCCGAGCCATCTTCCGCCTGCGCCGCGCGGCAGAATGATCATCATCGGTGCAGGCAAAGCCTCCGCCGCAATGGCTCAGGCAGCCGAGCGCAATTGGAGCGGGAGTCTGTCCGGACTGGTCGTCACACGCTACGGCTACGCGGTGCCTTGCAAACAGATTGAAATCGTCGAGGCCGCGCACCCGGTGCCGGATGCCGCCGGCATGCGTGCGGCGCAACGCATGCTCGATCTGGTCGGCCACTTATCTTCCGATGACTTGGTGCTTTGTTTGATCTCCGGCGGCGGATCGGCGCTGCTGCCGTTGCCTGCGAAAGGACTGACCCTGGACCTTAAACAGAACGTCAGCCGGGCCCTGTTGGCCTCGGGCGCCACGATCAGCGAGATGAACTGTGTGCGTCGCCATTTGTCCGCGATCAAGGGTGGGCGGTTGGCCGCCGCGAGTTATCCCGCGCAAATGCTGACCCTGCTGATCTCCGACGTACCGGGCGATCGCCCGGTCGATATCGCCTCCGGTCCGACCGTGGCAGATCCCACCACGTCGGCGGACGCGCTGAGTATCGTGCGCCGCTACGGCATAGAACTTCCGCCGGCGGTGCTCGAGTTGCTCGAGAGTGGACGCGGAGAATCCCTGAAGCCGGGCGATCCGCGGCTTGCGCGTGCCCGCACTGTCACGATCGCCACGCCGCAAATGGCCTTGGAGGCTGCCGCGGCCGTGGCTCGCGATGCAGGAATCGCAGCTCATATACTGAGCGATGCCATCGAAGGTGAAGCGAAGGATGTGGGCAAGGTATTTGCCGGCATCGCACATCAAGTGGCCGAGCGCAGCCAACCGTTCGCTGCGCCGTGCGTCTTGTTGTCGGGCGGTGAGACCACGGTGACCGTGCGCGGCAGCGGACGGGGAGGGCGCAATGTGGAATATCTGCTGTCCCTTGCCATTGCGCTCGAGGGACATGGGCGCATACATGCCCTGGCGGGCGACACCGACGGCGTCGATGGACAAGAAGAAATCGCCGGCGCCTACCTAAGCCCCGATTCGCTCGAGCGAGCACTGGCCCTGGGGCTCAAGCCCAAGGACATGCTCGGCAACAACGACGCGCATAGTTTCTTCGGCGCCCTGGGTGACTCGGTGATCACCGGCCCCACGCTAACCAACGTCAACGATTTTCGGGCGATCCTGATCGAATAGCACGGCGCCTAATACATGCCATCGATTGTCAGGTATCCATGCTAGCCTGATCAAATGCTGGCCAGCCGCCTTCTCTCCACGCTCATGCTGCTGCAAACCCGCGGGCGCATGAGCGCGCCGGATCTGGCCAAGGAACTCGAGGTCTCGATCCGCACGGTTTACCGGGACATCGACCAGCTCAGCGCTGCCGGCATCCCGGTGATGGCTGACCGGGGCCGCGACGGCGGCTTTCAACTTCTCAATGGTTTCCGAACACAGCTCACGGGTCTCACGCAGGGCGAAGCTGAGGCGTTGATGCTGGCCGGATTGCCCGGCCCTGCGGCTGAACTGGGGCTGGCAGAGCGCATGTCCACCGCCCGTCTCAAGCTGATGGCGGCGCTGCCCTCGGGGATGCGCGCCGAGCGCGTGGCGACACGCTTTCACCTGGATGTCACCGGTTGGTTTCGAGCGACCGAGCCGGTGGCGCTGTTGCCGACGGTGGCGCGCGCGGTATGGAGCGAGCGCTATTTGAAGATTCGCTACCGCCAGGGCGGCGATTCCAACGAGGTGCGAATCGGTCCGCTCGGTCTCGTGCTCAAGGCGGGCGTCTGGTATCTCGTGGCGCAGAAAGGCAGCACGTATCGCACCTACCGCGCGTCAAACATTCTCGCGGTGGATTCTCTCGATGAGTCGTTCGCGCGCCCTGCAGACTTTGATCTTGCGTCCTACTGGACTCGATCTTCGCGCGAATACGAGCTTGGCAGCTATCGAGATTACGCGACGATCAGGCTCTCGCCGCGCGGGCGCGCCCTTGTTCATCTGTTGGGCTCGTATGTTGAAGCGGCGGTCGCGAAGAGCGCCGGCCGGCCGGATCGGCGAGGCTGGCTTCGCTGCACCATCCCGGTCGAGTCAGGAGACTTCGGCATTGGTGAATTGCTGCGCCTCGGCAAGGACCTGGAAGTGCTCGCGCCCGCGGCGTTGAGAAATGAGGTGAAGCAGACGCTGCGCCGGATGCTTCGCAGCTACGAAGCGGAGCGTTCGCGTTGAAACGCGATGACGACGGCAGAGGCAAACAAAACAGCCGCCGATACTTGTAGTCCCGTGCGAACTCCCTCAGGTCCATCGGAAAGATGGCCGCTTAGGATGGGCCCGACGCATTGTCCGATGCCGAATGCAACCGTAAGCGCCGCAATGGCCTTGGTCCACGCTTCGGGCGGCGCGGTGCGCCGGACAAACGAGGTTACCGCGGTAATCGTCGAGAGAAATGATCCGCCGAATAGCAGAGCAGACAGATAAGCGATCGGACGGCTGCCGGACAGCAAGGGAAGGACGGCGCCGAGAGTCACCACGGCGATCACCGCTGCGGCGCCCCGGCCGCCCCTTAAGCGAGTGAGAACCGGGCCCCACGCGAAAACCCCGGCGATCGCCGCGCAACCCAAAAACGCCCAGAAAAAGGCGATTTCTTGCGGGGTAAAATGCGAGTTTTCACGCAGTTGCGCGATGATGAATGTGGCGTAAGCGATATAGCCCGCGGCGAACAGGACATAACCCACGAGTTCGATGCTCATGTCTCGCGGCGACCACGCGGATTCTTGCGCCGTCATATATTGTTCGGCGGGTAACGGAGCGCGGAGCAGCGCGGGCAACGCGATCAGTGTCGCGGTCAGGGCCAGTGCTCCCAGCACGATCCAGCCACCACGCCAGCCCACGGTTTCGAGCAACAATGGCACGGTAAGGGCGGACATGGCGACGCCGAAACCTCCGCCTGCAAAAAAATTCCCAGCGCAAGCGGAGCTCGAGCCGCCGAGCCGCTGACTGCCGCGGTCATTGAGCCACCCGCCACAAAGGTCAGCGCTCCCGACAGGCCCGCCAATATCCGCAGACTCATCAGAACCATGAACCGCGAAGTCAGACCCGCTGCGCCGACACCGAGGGCTGTCACGAGGATGCCGGCGAGAAAGGTTCCTTTGATGCCGAAGCGTCGCGTGACCGGTGCCGCGATGAGCGCGCCGGCCAGATATCCTACAGCGTTTGCGGTGTTCATCGCTCCCGCGTCGGCATAGCTCCAACTCAAGTCGTCGCGCATCGCCGGCAGCAGCAGCGCATAGGAAAAGCGCGCCAGCCCCAGCGCGACAGCCGGGCCCATCGCAAGTCCGGCGACAATCCACAGTGAGGTGCCGGCCGGCCGCCGCACTTTCTCGGGCGTCATGGTTCGGTCTCGATCATGGCTCTCAATCTGGTACGCTTTCCTGGGTATGGAAACCCCGCTGACACCACTCGAGTTCGCGCGCCGCGCACGCAAGTTGCATGGGTACCGCGAAGCCGTGGTCGACGGCAAATTACGGTTTACTTACGCCCAATTCGGCAAGCGATGCGACCAATGGAGCGCCGCGCTTGCGAAATTAGGAGTAGGCAAGGGTGATCGCGTCGCGACGATTGCGCCCAACACGCATCAACATCTGGAGCAATTCTACGCAATTCCGCAGCTCGGGGCGGTCATTGTGCCGATCAACTATCGGCTGTCGGCTGAGGATTTCATCTATGTAACCGAGCACAGCGGCGCAACCGTGCTATGTGTTCATGGCGACTATCTGGACAGCGTCGACAGTGTTCGGTCGCGCATGCCGGGCGTACGGCATTTTGTCGCTCTGGAGGGCGAGAAGACCGGCTGGTTGACGTACGAGTCGTTGCTCGAGCGCAGCGGCGAATTTCTCGAATTCCCCGAAGTCGTTGAAACGGATCTTCTGTCCATCAATTACACGAGCGGCACTACATCGCGCCCAAAGGGCGTGATGATCACCCATCGTAATGCGTGGATGAATTCGGTCGGGGCGCTGGCACATTGGCCCATGACGCCGGCCGATCGCTATCTATGGACCCTGCCGATGTTTCACGCCAACGGCTGGACCTTTGTATGGACCGTGACGGCGGCTGGGGCCGTGCATGTCTGTCTGCGCGCTGTCGATGCGGCGGCAGTATATGACCATGTACGGCGCGAACGCGTGACGCATCTTTGCGCCGCACCCACTGTGCTCATCGGCATTGCAAATGGCCCCGCGGAGCAACGCGAGCGGCTGCCTCGTTGCGTTCGGGTTGTCACCGCCGGGGCGCCGCCGGCCGCGGCGACCATCGAGCGACTGGAATCCGAACTCGGCTGGGACGTGCTGCAAGTGTACGGACTGACCGAAACTGCGCCGTTCATCAGCATTTGCGAGCCTTTACCCGAGCACGCCGCGCTATCGAGCGCGGAACGCGCGACCATGAAAGCCCGGCAAGGGGTCGAATTGATTACATCGGGCGAGCTGCGCGTGGTGGATGTCGATATGCGCGATGTCCCGCAGGACGGCGCGACCATGGGTGAAATTGTCGCCAGGGGAAATGTCGTCATGAGCGGCTACTACAACGATCCGCAAGCGACCGCCGCGGCGTTTGCGGGCGGCTGGTTTCATTCCGGCGACGGTGCCGTGGTGCATCCCAACGGCTATATCGAGATCCGCGACCGCTTCAAGGACGTCATCATCAGCGGTGGTGAAAATATTTCATCGATCGAGGTCGAGGGCGCGCTGTTGAGGCATCCATCGGTGCTCGAAGCCGCGGTGGTCGGCATGCCGCATGAGAAATGGGGTGAATCACCGCAGGCATTCGTGGTCCTGCGGGACGGGGCTTGCGCAACCGAGGAAGAGCTGCGCGCTTTTTCCCGCGCCGCACTGGCGCATTTCAAAGTACCGAGTGCATTTCATTTCGTCAACGAACTGCCGAAAACGGCGACGGGAAAGATTCAGAAATTCGTGCTGCGTGGTAGGCGCCCTGCGATAATGCATCAATGATTTGCGCGGAGCGCTAAGTTTTGACCACAGCCCATTTCACGGACGCCGAGAGGCGGATCACGATCATCGGCGTGATGATCGTCTTCCTATTATCCGCCTTGGACCAAACCATTGTCTCCACGGCCATGCCGGTAATCATCAGTCAATTGCATGGCCTGGAGCTGTATGCGTGGGTAACCACGGCATATCTTCTGTCCTCGACGGTGATGGTGCCGGTGTGGGGAAAGTTAGGCGATCTATACGGGCGTAAGCCCGTGCTGCTGGCCGGGATCGGCCTGTTTCTTTTGGGCTCATGGCTGTCGGGGCTCGCCGGCGAGTTCGGCACATTGCCGCTTTTAGGTGGCGGCATGGTTCAACTCGTTGTATTCCGTGCGATTCAAGGATTGGGTGGAGGTGCACTATTCACGACGGCATTCGCCATCATCGCCGATCTGTTTCCGCCACGAGAGCGCGGCAAATTCGCAGGCCTGTTCGGCGGCGTTTTCGGCCTTGCGAGCGCGGTCGGCCCGCTGTTGGGCGGCTACTTCACCGACCACGGAACGGTGTCCATCGCCGGTCACACGGTCGAGGGCTGGCGTTGGGTTTTTTACCTCAATCTGCCGATCGGCTTGATAGCGTTGTTCATGGTCATAGCCAAGATGCCCAAGTTGTCGCACGCCGCGAAGGGGAGCATCGACTATCTCGGTGCGGTGCTGATCGTCGCGTCCTGCGTACCGCTGCTTCTCGCGCTGACCTTCGGCGGGCAGAAATATCCTTGGGGCTCGCCGATCATGGTCGGATTGTTTGCCATGTTTTTGATCTGTGCGGTGCTGTTTGTGATTGTGGAAAAAAGAGTCAAGGATCCGATCATCCACATGGAACTGTTCCGCAACAAAGTGTTCACCTTCGCGAACACTGCCGGGTTCTTCTCGTCGATGTCCTTCCTCAGCGTCGTGGCCTTTTTGCCCTTGTTCATGCAGCTCGGCCAGGGTGTGCAGGCCACGACCAGCGGGCTGTCGACCTTGCCCCTCATGATCGGCCTGATCGTTGCCGCGACGGTAAGCGGACGGTTGGTGACGCGCACCGGCCGCTACAAGCCATTCATGCTTGCCGGCATGAGCGTGCTGCTGATTGCGACCTTCTTGATGAGTCAGATGACTTACAGTACGAGCCGGCTTGATCTCGGCTGGCGCATGGCGTTGCTCGGCATGGGCTTGGGTCCTTTGCAGAGCCTGTACGGCGTCGCCATTCAGAATGCAGTGCCGATGAATCGAATTGGTGTCGTGACCAGCGCCAATCAGTTCTTCCGCCAGATTGGATCCACCGTAGGCGTCGCCATATTCGGCACGCTCTTGACCAACGATCTTAACTCCAAGCTGGCGGTATGGGCAGCATCGAGCGGGCTGCCGTCGATGAACCTGTCAAAGCTGCGCAGCCTATCGGTCGATGCTCAAATCCACGCCGGCGTGATGAACCTTCCTGTGGCGATTCGTGTGCTGATCGCGGAATCGGTGACGCACGTGTTCTTGTTGAGCATCATTGTGGTTGTCATCGCGCTCACCGCGACCTTGATGATCCCGGAGCTGCCGATGCGCGAGCGCCCCAAGGTGCCGCCGAAGGATGCCGTGCCGGCCGACGCACACATGTAATGTTGGATGGCCAAGCCTTACGGCATTGAGGCCATCATGGCCTGAAAGTTCCCGCTGTAAAACTTGAGCTTGGCTTCCTCGGAGATGCCATTGAACGTGCGCTCGAAGCGGCCGATCGGATCGTCGGTGCCCTCGGGGTGCGGATAATCGCTCGAAAACATGAATAGGTCCGCGCCGGCGTCCCTGATCAGGCGACCAACATCTTCTCCCGGGAACGGGGTGAACTTCACAGCGCGGCGAATGTACTCAGACGCCCTCATCGCCAGCGCCTCCACGGAGGCGTCGGTTTTCTTGAAGATTTTCTGGCTCAAGTCAAGGGTACGCAAGTACTCGGGCACCCACCCGGCACCGAGTTCGATCACGCCGCCGCGCAACCCGGGGAACCGCGCAAAAACGCCATCGAAGACCAGCGCCGTCAGAAACTGCTGCGGCCCGACCGACAGCAGCATGAAATCGCGCACGCGAAGGTTCTCGCCGCCTTCGGCGCCCGTGATGTCCTTCGGCCGTGGTTGGCCATTGTTTTCGTAGGCGGAAATCTTGGTCGGGCTGTTGGGGCCGACGTGCAACAGGAAAGGCACGTCAAGATCGCAAAATGCCTGCCAGACGGGATCGAAATCCGGATGGCCCGGGGACTTGTCGCCCACGGGCATGCCGGGAATCCAGAACGCGCCGCAGCCGAGTCGAACGCCTTCCGCCATTTCCGCCACGCAACGTTGCGGATCGGCAAAAGACACTTGACCGGCCGCGATGAGTCGCGAGTCGTGGTTGCAAAATGCGGCCATCGCGCGATTGTGCGCGCGGATGCCGCCGTAGCGTACATTCGGATCTTCGTGATGCAGATACTGCGAGGCGGAAAAAGTCGAGAACACGAGCTGCCGATCGAAGCCCAAGTCATCCAGCGCCGCCTTTCTTTCAGCGGCGTCAAATGCGCCGGGCGCATTCCAGCCCTTTATGCCCTTCACCACGTCGACGGCCACAATGCCGCCGGCGGCTCGGTGTTTCTGTCTTGCCACCGCTTCGTTGATGAGCTCGAAGCTCTTGGTGCCCGACTTGAGCAAGCTCATCTCAGGAAGCTTGGGAAGTATTTCCGGATCGGTGAAATTGGCGATCCAGTCCCTGGTTTCCATGATGTGGCTGTCGGCATCGCAATAAGACCGATTGGTCGCATAGGGCATTGACGCTCTCCGCGCGATCTATATTAGACAGAAGTTATAATTATCCGCCGGACAAGTCAAGAATGGGACTTTTTCCTGCGTACCTTGCGCTTGCCGTATTTGAGCTGCAGGGCATTGTTGCCGCCGATGATGAAGTCGCTCCAAATCTCAGCGGCGCGGTGCGCTGCAATACCGCCGCTGCGCAGCGCTCGCGCCGATAAGATCGGCGCGTTGACCGTCATGGTCGAACACACGCGCGCAACATCGCGCGGGAAGCCGTAGACCTCAATGCATCGCTTGGTGAAAAAATCGATCATGACGCCGCGCTCGTCGCGGTCCTGGCGTTTTGCCAGACCGGCGATCGAGCGGTCGCTGGCGAGCAAGCGCATGATCGGGCCTCGTTCGTACAGGTATTCCATGGACCGGAGATTGGAGCGATGAATGACCTCCTCATAGGGAGCGTTTTTCGGCAGGACATCGAGGCCGCGGCCCCGTAAAAAACGATACTCACGCTCCACCAGCGCCTTGAACAGGTCCGCAAGGCGCGGAAAGTACTTGTAAATGAGGGGCTTGCTGATTCGCGCTTCCGCGGCGACCACCTCGAGAGTGCAACTGGATAGTCCGCGGCTGACGATGAGCGCCACCGCGCTGTCCATGATTTGCTCGCGCCGCTTCTCCGGCGACATGCGCTGCGCGCGCTTTTTGACGGGCATGGACTTAGAGTCTCCCTGGATTTTTGCGGCAAAAACGCCATTCTACGCCAGTCTTCAAGCGTATTCATTTTGGCGGCCTGCAGGTTGACGATGGGCGTTCGTTCAACAACCGGAACGCGCCGTGGCCGCTGCCGTGCATCTCGGCCGGCCGCGACCCAAGGTGCGCAGCAAATGCTAACAAAAGGCGAATTATGCTAATCATTTCTTGTTGCGGCCGGCGTATCGCGGGAAGCTAATACCATCCACGCTTCGACCATCGTCGAGCCGCTCCAGAAAAATACGCTGCAGTTTGAGGGAGAGACGGATGAACAAGCTTCTCGCAATCACTTCGGTGTTGCTGTTTTCGGCCGCGTTGGCATTTCCGGGCGCTGTGCCGGCGCAAACAGATCCTGGCGTTCGCGGCGGTCCGATCAACGGGCAGCCGGGTGCGACTCAAGGCGGCCCGCTTCCCCTCGCTTCGGTCAACGCGAACACGCCGACCGGAATCTTGGAGTTCTTCGACAACGGCCTCGGCCGATTTCAGGAGCAAGAAGTGGTCTCGGGCGGCGTGAACAACGGCCTCGGGCCGCGATTTAATCTCAACAGCTGCTCCGGATGTCATGCGCAGCCGGCCGTCGGGGGCAGCAGTCCGCTCAGCAATCCGGAATTCCAAGTCATCGCTCAGGGCATCGCCGCGGGATCCACCAATACCTTGCCGTCGTTCATCACCCCGCATGGGCCGACCTTGGAAGTGCGTTTCCCGTTTTTCACCAATTCCAACGGCGGTCCCAACAGGAATGCGCCAAACGGAGGAGTGGAGAATCTCTTCACGGTGTCCGGCAGGCAGGACGCCGGCAGCTGCAATCTGCAGCAGCCCAATTTTCAGCAGGCGCAGCAGTCCAACAACATCATCTTCAGAATTCCAACGCCGACGTTTGGCTTGGGGCTCATCGAAAATATCGATGATTCGACTTTGCTCGCAAATCAGCAGGCCCAGGCCGCCAATAACTTCGGCATCGCCGGAGCGTTCAATCGCAATGGCAACGACGGAACGATTGCGCGCTTCGGCTGGAAAGCCCAAAACAAATCCCTGCTGGTTTTCGCCGGTGAGGCGTACAACGTGGAAATGGGCATCACCAACGAGATTTTCTCCCAAGAGCGGCCGCTGCCGCAGGAGGAGCAGGGCAACGGACTACCGTCGAATTGCTTGGACCTTTCGGGGCGCGGTTATCCTGAGGACGCGACCAACTTCAACGTCGCGCCGAATTCGGATCAAGCCGCGCAGAACGCGCAGGTGCCGTCGGATATCGTACTGTTCGCGGAGTTCATGCGGCTGCTGGCCCCGCCGGTGCCATCGACGAGTACTCCGGGCGGAGCGCAATCGATCGCAAGCGGGTTTGCGCTTTTCAAGTCCATAGGCTGTTCGACCTGCCACACCCCGTCCATTCGCGCCACTCAACCGTCCAACGTCACCGCCTCGCTGGGCAGTGTCACGGTGCGAGCCTTTTCGGATTTTGAGATTCACCACATGGGCAACGGTCTTGCGGACAATGTGTCGCAAGGCGGTGCCGGCGGGGACCAATTTCGCACGGCACCGTTGTGGGGACTCGGGCAGCGTATTTTCTTCCTGCACGACGGCCGCACCAGCAATTTGCTGAGCGCGATTGCCGATCACCGCAGCAACGGATCGGAAGCGACGCAAGTAGCGGAAAATTTTTCGTCGCTGTCAAACGGCCAGCAACAGGAAGTTCTGAACTTCTTAAGATCGTTGTAAGCGGCGGCTCGATGCTGGCATGACTTCATCGCTTTCGCGGCTGTTGGTATTTTTCGCGGCATCCCTCTTGGTGGATGCCGCTGCGTACGGCGCGGCGCAGGGCGCGGCGCAATACGGGCCGTTGCCGGCAGGCGTCTTGGTGAAAGGTTCGTGGTCCAGCGCTGCCGGCATCTTAAGTCCGTTGCCGGAGGACGGCAAGATGTTCAACGGCAGGTACGACAACGCCTACTTCGGCCTTGGATACGCCGTTGGCAGCGATTGGATGCAGCGCTACGAGGGGCCGCCGCCTTCGGACAGCGGTTACTACGTGCTCGCGCAGATCGAACCCCAAAATCCCGTGCTTGACCCCAGCATGGGTCATATATTGATTGCAGCCCAGGATTTATTTTTCAGCTTAACGCCCGTCCGCAGCGCCTCGGAACTCATCAGCTACTATCGGCAACATCTGGGCGCCGAATATCGGGTGGAACGCGATCCAATCAAGGTACGGATCGCGAATCGCGATTTTGTCCGCCTCGATTATTTGTCGGTGGTCGCCGGGTTGCATTGGCACGTGCTCGCGACGGAAATCCGTTGTCATGTGGTGCAATTCGTGTTTACCGGAACGAGTCCAAAATCCATGGAGCGGCTGGTTGAGGGCATGAAAACCATGATCCAGCCGACCGTAAGCCCTCCTGTATGCCTGAAGGATTTCGCGACCCCTGATACGGTGCTGGAACGTGAGGAACCGGTTTTCTCGCAGCTGCGATTCAATCCCGTTGCCGTGCGGATTGTCATCGATCAGGAAGGAAGGGTTAAGAACATCCATTTCCTGAGTGCTTTCCCCGAGCAGGCGAAGAACATTTCAGATGCCCTGCTGCAATGGCGCTTCAAGCCATATTTGCTTAACGGGCAGCCGGTCGAGGTCGAAACCGGCCTGCTATTCGGCCGAACTGCGCGTCCAAGCGCTGTGGCCTTGCAATAGCGCGGTTGAGATCCTGTCGCCCTCGAACGACATCTGCACGGCGGTCATGTCACGGTGTAGTTTGTGTCCACGTGGAGAACACCAATGCGCCATAAATCGGACATAACGCGCGATGCAGCCGTCTCGCTTCTGCTGCTGAGGGACAACTCCTTGGAACGGCGCGTGTTGAAAATATTGGACATGGTCGAGACGGGAAACACATTTGGGATCCGCGACTTGGCCGCCGAGTTTCGGCTTAGCCCGGCCTATCTGCAGCGATTGTTCAAAAACGAAACCGGCATCTGCATGGGCGAATGGTTGAGCGAGCAGCGCCTGCAGCGAGCGGCCTATCTGCTCTCGAACAGCTATCTGTCCATTAAGGAAATTACTCACGCGATTGGTTACGAGCACACGTCCAGTTTCATCCGCGCGTTCGAACGCCGATTCCAACAGGCGCCCGCGCGCTATCGAAAGCAGAACAAACGCAAGTACGAAGCGCAGGGCACAAAGCGCATTCACGCCGCCTGAAGCCGATAGCCGATGACTGCGGCGCCTTTCGCGCTGACGTATAATCACCGGCCCTCATTTGCCTCTGGACGAAAAACTTGAAGTACACAATTGGATCGCTGGCGATCGTCAGTTTGTTGGCGAGCATTGCGGGCGGAAGCGCCAAATCGGCCGATTTCGGGCCTTCGAATCCATTTTTCGCGGCGAGCACTCTGCCCTTCGGCGCGCCGCCGTTTGACAAGATCAAGGATGCGGACTATCAGCCGGCGATTGAAGCGGGAATGGTGCAAGAGCTCGCCGAGATCGGGCAAATCGCCGACAACCCGGCTGCCCCGACCTTCGAGAACACGCTGGTCGCCATGGAGCGCAGCGGCCGCCTGCTGGCGCGCGCTTCGGCGGCATTCAACGGTGTGAACCAGGCGAACACGAATCCGGTACTGCAGAAAGCCAAGACCGCCTTGGCGCCGCAAATTGCCGCGCACCTCGATGCAATCCGATTGAACAAGAAGCTGTTCGGGCGCATCGCCGCCATTTACGCCAAGCGCACTGCGCTGAAACTCGACGCTGAATCGCTGCGCCTGCTCGAAAGGCAATATGCCGAGTTCGTGCATTCAGGCGCCAATCTGTCAGACAAGGACAAGGAAGAGCTCAAGACACTCAACAAGGAGCTGTCCTCGCTCTCGGATGCGTTCTCCAAGAAGTTGCTGGAGGCCACCAAGGCCGGCGGCTATGCGACTGAAGACAAGGCGGCCCTGGCAGGTCTTAGCGACGCTCAACTGGCCGCGGCGGCACAGGCCGCAAAGGGCCGCAGCGCCAGCGGTTACGTGATTCCCCTACAGAACACCACACAGCAGCCGGCGCTCGCATCTTTGACCGTTCGCGCAACGCGAGAGGCCGTTTTCGGCAATTCCTGGAACCGTGCCGAACGCGGCGATGCAAACGATACGCGCGATATTGTCTCCCGCATCGCGCATTTGCGTGCTCAGCGCGCGCGGCTGCTGGGTTTTACCAGCCACGCTGCTTGGAAACTCGAGGACCAGATGGCCAAAACCCCGGAAGCCGCCCTGCAATTCATGGATGCGCTGGTTCCGGTCGCGACTGCCAAGGCGGCCAGCGAAGCGAAGGATATTCAAGATGTGATCGACGCGCAGAAGGCCGGCTTTACGTTGAAGGCCTGGGACTGGGACTTCTTCGGAGACCAGGTGCGCAAGGCCAAATACGATCTCAATGACGCTGAGATCAAGCCGTATTTTGAGATCAACAATGTGTTGGAGAACGGCGTCTTTTTCGCGGCCAACCAGCTATACGGTATTACATTCAAGGAACGCAAAGACATCCCGGTCTATGAACCGGATGTACGCGTATTTGAGGTCAGCGACGTCGACGGTAAACCACTGGCGCTGTTCTATTGCGACTATTTCAAGAGGGACAACAAGCAGGGCGGCGCCTGGATGTCTGAATTCGTCGGCCAGTCGAAGCTGCTGGGCACCCTGCCCGTCATATACAACGTCGCAAATCTGCCGAAACCCGCGCCGGGCGAGGCGGCGCTGATCAGTTTCGACGACGTGACGACCATGTTTCATGAATTCGGCCACGCGCTGCATGGCATGTTTTCCAACACGCGCTATCCGACGCTCGCTGGCACGTCGACCGCGCGCGATTTCGTGGAATTTCCGTCGCAGTTCAACGAACACTGGGCGATCTATCCGACTGTGTTCAATCACTTCGCCAAACACTATCAAACCGGCACGCCGATGCCCGATGCTTTGGTCGCAAAGATCAAAAAAGCAAAAAATTTCGCGGAAGGCTACGCGCTGACCGAGACGCTGGCAGCTGCCGAACTCGATATGCAATGGCACGTACTCACGGCCGATGCGCCTTTGCAAGATCCCGATGCGTTCGAGAAGCAGGCTCTCGCGAAGGTCCATATGGACCTGCAAGCGGTGCCGCCTCGATACCGGTCGAGCTACTTCAGCCACATCTGGGCCAGCGGCTACTCGGCCGGGTACTACGCCTATCTATGGACGCAGATGCTGGATGATGATGCCTATCAGTGGTTCGATGATCACGGCGGCTTAAGCCGTGCAAACGGCGATCGATTCAGGCGCATGATCCTGTCGCGCGGCAATACTGAAGATCTTGCGGCCATGTACCTAGCCTGGCGCGGCAAAGCGCCAAGCATCGATGCCATGATGAAGTATCGGGAGCTCGTTCCCTCGCGCTCGGCACAGTGATTTGGCTACGAGTGCGTATCAGGCCATCCGATCGGTAGCCATTCGCAACTCGCCCCCCAACGCTTGTGGAATTGAGCGTCCCGCATGCACAGCCTAGCGGGATAGGGAGCGTCGAGGCCCTGCTCTTACGGGCCTCGACGCTTCCTATCCCGTTAGGCCATGCGCGCGGCCGCTCAATTTCACAGTGCAGAGCTACTGCCCGACGCTGGCGAAGCCTTTGCCTTCGGCGACCAATTTCTCGAGCAACGGCGATACCTTGAGCCACTTGCCGCCGGTGGCGGCGCTGTATTTCTTGAGTTTTTCCAACGTCGTTTTCAGACCGACCTCATTTTCGGCCCAGAACATGGGGCCGCCGCGATAGGCGGGAAAGCCGTAGCCGTACAAGTAGACGATGTCGATGTCGCTGGCGCGGTAGGCCACGCCTTCGCTCAAGACATCGCAGCCCACGTTCATCAACGCCAGAAAGCAGCGTTCGACGATTTCTTCATCGGTAAATTGCCGCCGCGCAATCCCGTATTCCTTGGAGACTCTTTCGATGATTTCCGCCACTACCGGCGATGGCCGCGGTGTGCGATCTCCCGGCGCGTAGTCGTAGTATCCGGCCTGAGTCTTTTGTCCCATCCGCCCCATTTCCACGAGCAGATCCGCCGAGCGCGTCACGCGTCCGTCGAATGATGCCGGATCGCGATCCTTGCGCGACTTGTATCCCACATCTAGGCCGGCGAGGTCGCCCATTTGCAAAACGCCCATGGGCATGCCGAAATTGCGCAGCGCTGCGTCAACTTGCTCCGGCATGGCGCCTTCCAGCACCATGAGCGATGCCTGATAGGCGTATCCACCCAGCATGCGATTGCCGATGAAGCCGTCGCGATTGCCGCACACCACCCCAACTTTGTTGATTCGCTTGGCGAGATCGACGATGGTGACCAGCACGTCTTGCGCTGTTTTCGCGCCGCGGACGATCTCCAGCAGCCGCATCACGTTGGCGGGCGAGAAGAAGTGCATCCCGACCACGTCGCTGGGCCGCGAGGTAGAGTCGGCGATCTCGTCAATGGAAAGGTATGAAGTATTCGAGGCAAGGATTGCGCCCTTCTTGACCGCTTTATCGAGCTTCCCGAACACATCCTTCTTGATGGCCATGGTTTCGAAAACCGCCTCGATGACCAGGTCGGCGTCGCGCAAGTCGTCGTAGGAAAGGGTGGGGTGCAACAATCCCATGCGCTGCTGAACCTGGTCCAGCGTCAGCTTGCCTTTGGACGCGGTATTTTCGTAGTTCTTGCGGATCACGCCCACGCCCCGATCCAGCGCATCCTGCTTCATTTCGAGCAGCGTAACGGGTATGCCGACGTTTAAGAAATTCATCGCGATGCCGCCGCCCATCGTGCCGGCGCCGATGATCGCCACCGACTTGATGTCCCGCTTGGCGACATTCTTATCGAGGTTTGGCACATTGGCCGCTTTGCGCTCGGCGAAAAACACATGCTGCAGAGCCTTCGATTGATTGTTTTGCGCGCACTGCAGGAACAATTCGCGTTCGCGCGCCATGCCTTTATCGAAAGGAAGCGTGGCCGCAGCTTCCAGGGCGTCGACGATGCGTTGAGGGGCGAACAAATTTTTCTTTTCCTTCGCAACGCGCTTGCGGGCCTCATCGAAGAATCCGGCGGGAATCTTGCCGGTGTCGACCTTGAGGTCGCGAACCTTGCGCAATGGCGCTTTCTGATCAGCGAGGCCGCGCGCATAGTCGAGGGCGCCTTCGAGAAGATCGCCCTCAACGATCTTGTCGATCACGCCGGCCTTGGCCGCCTGGGGCGCAGGCACCGGGTCGCCCGAGACGATGATGCCGAGAGCGGCCTCGACTCCAATCAAACGGGGTAGGCGTTGAGTTCCGCCGGCGCCCGGCAGCAGTCCGAGCTTGACTTCAGGCAATCCTATTTTGGCGCCGGCGACGGCGACTCGGTATTGGCAGCCGAGCGCGACCTCTAAGCCGCCGCCAAATGCGGTGCCATGTATGGCCGCGACGATGGGCTTCTCCGAACTCTCCACGGCGTCGATCGCTTGGTGCAGGCTGGGCGAGAGCGGTGGCTTGCCGAATTCAGTGATGTCGGCGCCCGCCATGAAGGTGCGGCCTTCACAGGCGAGAACACCGATCTTGAGCTCCGGGTCCTGCGCGAGCTTCGCGACGCCGTCGATAATCGCGGCGCGCACACCGACACTGATGGCATTGACGGGCGGATTGTTGACCCAGATGATCCCGACGTTGCCGCGCTTTTCGAATCTGCCTTGCATGTGTTACTCCAATGGAAACCGGAAGTTTATCAAGCCTCCGCGATGTGTGCCGAATCGCGGCTTGCTAACGACCGACCCGCCGGCCGGCATCGACCAAGTGAACCTCACCGGTGGTTTTCGATGCCATGGCGCCCAAGTAATACACGGTCTCGGCCACCTCTTCGGGCAGCACCAGGCTGCTGAGCGCCGATGTCGACTCGTAGTTGCGCAGCATTGCCTCAAAGCGCTCGGGCCCCAAGCCGTTTCTGAGCCAGGGAGAATCAACCATTCCGGGAGCAACCACATTCACCCTGATCTGCGGACCCAGTACCCGCGCCAGTACCAAGCTCAGCGCATTGAGGGCGCCCTTCGACGCGATATACCCAACGCTGGAGCCGCCGCCGATCAAGGGGGCAATGGACGATACATTCACAACGGCGGCGCTCGCGCTGTTTCGCAGCAGCGGCGCAAATGCGCGGATCATCTGAAAGGGACCGATAACGTTGACCGCGTAAATATTTTGAAAGTCAGCCGCGCTGATGCCGTCAAGATCCTTTAGGTCTACGAATTTCGTCGTCCCGGCATTGTTCACCAGCGTGTCGCAGCGTCCGAAATGAGCTTTGACGCGCTTCGCCAGCTCAGCGCACTGCTCATCATGCGAGACATCGGCGCGCTCGATCAGCACGTCGGCGCCATGTTCCCGGCAAATTGCGGCAATGTTTTCCGCGGGCTTGGGGTCCTTCGAGTAGTTCACGCAGACATCCCAGCCGCGCTGCGAAAATAAAATCGCGCTCGCGGCGCCGATGCCGGACGATGATCCGGTGATGACACAGACTTTCTTGCTCATAAAGAATCCTCGCGAGTGCGATTAGGGCATGGCCTCAAGCGTAGTAATATTGGCATGCTCTGCGGCGCCGGTACATGGAAGCTGTTTGACTCGATGACGCAGAGCGCCGCACACTTGGCGTCCGCGAAAGGCCGCGCAAAGCGGCGACGCCTCAAGGGAGAATTCATGAAATCATCTTTCCGTTTGCTGCTCATCGCAGCCGCGGCCTTCGGAACGCTGGCCTTTTCCAGTCCGGCGCAGTCACAAGCTCAGCCTGCGCCGTCTGCAGCCCCCAAGCCCACTCCGGCCCGGCCGCGGTTCATGCCGCAGCTGACGCCCGAGCAGATCGCCGCGTTGCCGAAGTGGACGGAAGTGACCATGACCACCCGTGATGGGGTCAAGCTCGCGGCAAATGTGTTCTTGCCTGCGGGCTCGGGTCCATTCCCGGCAGTTCTATCGCGAACGCCCTATCTCAAAGATGCGCTCGGGGACTTCGCCGGCTACTCGGCCCAAAAATATACGGACGCGGGTTACGCTTTTGTGATGCAGGATGTGCGCGGCAAAGGCCGCTCGCAGGGGTTTTACGAGGCGTTCATTCCCGACCTGGAAGATGGTTACGACACCGTCGAATGGGTCGCCAAGCAGCCCTGGTCGAACGGCAAAGTCGGGATGGTCGGTGCCTCCGCCTTGGGGATCACCACCAATCTGGCTGCGATGGGAGCGCCCCCGCACTTGGTCGCTGCCTACGTGATCGTCGCCCCGTACGATCAGCTGCTCAATACCTTCCCTGGCGGCGTTCTAAAAGATGAGGACACGCTCGGCTGGCTGAAAGGGCAGGGAGAAACCCAGGCGCAACTCGACCTGGTCCGGGGCGGGGCCACGAATACTGCATTCTGGAACGAGCATGCGATGACGACGCAACGCAAGTTCATCCGGATTCCGATGTACAACCAGGGCGCCTGGTACGACATTTTCAATGACGGCAATGTTGAGAATTTCCGCTGGCTGCAGAACAACGGCTCCAAGGGTGCGCGCGGCAACCAGAAGCTGTACATGGTGCCTGCGGGGCACGGCGGTCTGGGGGGCGACAAGAGCGATGTCGAATACAATCAGCCCGGTGCGTTGGTTCCGCCCGCCGAGGAGATGCGGTGGTGGGAATATTGGCTGAAGGGTATCGACAACGGCATCATGAAAGAACCGCCCGTCACTCTGTTCATGATGGCATCAGGACGCAAGGGTCATCCTTCCGCGGCGAGCCACGTGTTCAGCTCTCCGAACTGGCCGCCTGCCAATCATCCGACCGCTTACTACCTGACCGGCGACATGCATCTGTCCACGAAGGCGCCGAGTGCATCGGATGCAAAGCTCAGTTACCAATTTGACCCAGCGAATCCGGTCAGGACTTATGGCGGCTCGAACCTGCTGCAGACCGCCGGGCCGCTCGATCAGCGCCCTATTGGGCAGCGCCAAGATTATCTGCGATTCGAAACCGCGGCTCTCGAGAAGAGCATTGCGATCGCCGGCCATGTGGACATGACTTTATGGGCGGCGACCGATGGTCTCGACACCGATTTCATGGTGAAGCTCGTGGACGTCTATCCCGATGGCTATGAACAGATCATTCTCGATAACCCGATTCGAGCGCGCTACCGGCACGGCCGCGATCCTGACGATGTGATGCTGATGACCCCGGGCAAGCCTGAAGAGCTGCACATCGATCTGTGGAATACCGCGTTTACCTTCGAGAAGGCTCACAAGATCCAAGTGACGGTGACCTCATCGAATTCCACTAAATTCGAAATCAATCCGAACACCGGCGAGCCGTTCGGTGTACCGACGACGACTGAGCCGCGGGTGGCGACGAATACCGTCTACTTCGATAAGCGTCACCCCTCGGCGATGATTTTGCCTGTGCTCAGCTCTGCGCCATAGCCTCGGGGGACAGGCTCATAAACTCGGGGGCGGCCGGCTCGATGATCCGGGGGTCCATTCGATCAGCGTAAAGCACGGCCACATCGCTTGCGCGGCGTTCCATCGCCAGTCTCTGGTTGATGGAACGCTTGTCGGTAATCTCGCCGAGCTCCGGAGAGGGAGGGTCTTTCAGGATCAACAGGCGCGCAATGGTGTCTGCGCTGCCCTGACGGGCGCGATTGAACGCTGCGAGCTTTTTCGCAACCCCAGATCGCAGCCGTGCATCATCGGGCGCTGCCAACCAAACCAGAGCGCCCAGCCAAGCCTGATCGGGCGCGCAAATCACGGCGTCGCTCACAAAGGGCTGCAGCGCTTCAACCAAGTCCCGGCGCACGATGCTTGCCTGAACCCAGGTTCCGGACAGGAGCTTAAAATCTTCTGCGATGCGGCCGGCAAATTCGAGCCCCTCGAGGGGAGCCGCCGGGTCGACCCACCGAACGGCGTCGCCGGTTTTAAAATAGCCTTCCTCGTCGAAGGCCGCGGCATTCAGTGCCTCTGCCCCGTAATAGCCGCTCATGATGTGCGGCCCTTTGATCCTAAGTTCCATTCGATCGCCGCTCGGTACCAATTTCAGCGTCGCGCCGGGTTGAGGCAGTCCCAGCAAGCCCGTACGTGCCGTGTTCCAGTACACCGCGACGCCGGTGGCGGTGGTTTCCGTCATTCCCCAGCCAGTGCCGAAAGGCAGTTGCTCGCCGATTTCCTGTACGGCCAGTCTCTGCATGCGCTCCCAGATCGGCTGGGGCAACAAGGCGCCGCCATATCCCAAGGCGCGCAAGTTCTTAAAAAACTTTTGCCGCAAATCGGCATCTTTCTCGAGCGCGGCGGCGAGCATGCCAAAGGCCGCGGGTACACAACCGAAACTCGTCGGAGATATCTCTCTTAAGTTTTCGATGGTGGCATCGAACAATCCAGGCACCGGCCGGCCGGCGTCGATATACAAAGTTCCAGCCAGCGACAAAACACCGTTGAATTGCGCGTTGCCGCCGAAAGCGTGATGCCAGGGCAGCCAATCGACGATGGTATTGACGCGTTCCGGATCGAAAGGCTCGCTGACCAGGCGCACCATTTGAATGCTGCCCGCGATATTGCCGTGCGTGTTAATGACGCCTTTGGGGCGCCCCGTGGACCCGGACGTGAGTAAAATCTTAGCGATCGTCCGGTCCACAATCTGCGGCCGACGCGCCGTCACCGCGGCTTCATCGACGGTTTGCAACAGCTCAGAGAATTCATTGCCCGCAATCGTCACAATCCCCGGCGATTTGGCTTTTACATATTCGAGCGCAGGTGCATATCGAACTGCGTCGCCGGCGTACACCAACGACGGCAGCGTGAGGTCCAGGGCATAGCCTAAGCGGCCGAGGTCACGGCCGAACGAATAGGTCGGCGACACCGGAACCACCGCGACACCCGCGCGCATCGCCCCCAGCATCAGCAGTGCGTGCTCAATGCTGTTTTCCGACAAAATCATCACCGGCGCACTGTCAGGTCCAAAACCTTTGCGTATGAGCCAGGTCGCGACTGCCGCTGTGTCCCGTGCCGCGGCAGCATAGGTCAGGCGGCGCCACTGTTTGGAAGCGTCGCGTTCCGCCAGAAACGTCGTGGTCGGACGGATTTCCGCAGCCCGGGCCAGGTAGTCGATCAGGGAGGGCAGTCCGGGCTCGTAGGGCAGGCCGCAGGTGAGATACACAATGCCGCCATCGGCACGGCGCACTTCGACGCAGGGGGCAGGCCGATTCAGCGTGCGCATCGGATATTCATGCAAGGGTCTGCTCGGCATTTCAAGCCCCCAACGTTGCCATGCGATTCTCCTATGAGTCTATTCGCAAGACGGAGTTTCGGCCGAACGACCTCAGAATGGAAGCGCTCCCGATAATGTCGACAATTGCGGCCGGCGCCGCTACGATCGACTGAAGCCGGGGGAATGATAAATGCAGTGGACTAAAAGCCAAAAGAATGTCGTCGTGGCCGCTTATCTCGGCTGGACACTGGATGCTTTCGATTTCTTTCTCATGGTGTTCATGTTCAAAGACATCGCGGCCACCTTCCACGTGGACGTGAAAAACGTGGCCGAGGCCACGTTCTTGACTTTGGCGGCACGTCCCATCGGCGCCTTCGTCTTCGGCAGGCTCGCGGACCGGTTCGGCCGCAAGCCTACGTTGATGTGGAATATTCTGGCGTTCTCGGTCCTGGAAGCTGCTTCCGGGTTTGCGCCATCGCTTCTGACCTTTTTGGCATTGCGATTCCTGTTCGGAGTTGCTATGGGGGGCGAGTGGGGCATCGGATCCGCCCTGACCTTTGAAACCATACCGACGCGTGCACGCGGTGTCGTCTCGGGTCTTTTGCAGGCCGGCTATCCCAGCGGCTATTTCGTCGCCTCGATCGCGTCCTATTTCTTGTACGACAGGCTCGGCTGGCGCTACATGTTCCTGTTGGGAATCGTGCCTGCGATTCTCGTGTTTTTCGTGCGCATGGGCGTCGATGAGTCTCCTGCCTTCCTCGAGAAGCGCATCAAGAAAGAGCAAAGCAATCTTTTCGAGGTGGTCGGCCGCAACTGGAAGATCGCCATATACGCGATCATTCTCATGACGGCTTTCAACTTCTTCAGCCACGGTTCTCAGGACGCCTATCCGAATCTATTCCTGAAGATCCAACATGGATTCGATACGCACCGCACCGCGACCATGACAGCCATCATGAACATCGGCGCGATCCTGGGTGGTATTGGCTTCGGCTGGTTGTCCGAACGTATTGGCCGCCGCCGCGCCATCGTGATCGCGGCCGCGCTGGCATTGCCCGTGATTCCGTTTTGGGCTTTCGGCACGACGCCTTTGGTCTTGGGCGTCGGCGCGTTTCTCATGCAGGTGTCGGTGCAAGGCGCATGGGGCATCATCCCCGTGCATCTGAATGAACTTTCCCCGCCTGAGATTCGCGCAACATTCCCGGGTTTTGTCTATCAGCTCGGCAATCTCATCGCATCGAGGAATTTGCCGATCCAGGTCGCGATAGCCGAGGCGCACGGCAACAACTACGGACTTGCAATGGCCAGTGTCATCGGTACCGTGGTCGTCGTCATCATCCTGTTGGTGCTATGGGGTCCCGAGCACCGCGGTGTGGCCATGGCTGATGCGCAGCGTGAACCTGCACCTGCGTAGGGCGTGTCCCGGATCCGGCTAAATCTCGCGCCTAGTAGAAAAAGAGTATGCTCGCGACGGTCCTCCCCGAGCGGGATGGCTCCATGATTCAAGCTTGGCGATCAGTGCACGGGGGTTAGATGGCAACGCAGTCCCAGGCCGCCGGAGTAGCGGCCGGCAACGATTCGTCCGCATTTCCTTCATCGTTTGCCGCCTGGTACAGCGTCGCAGTGTTGATGCTCATGTACATCTTCTCCTTTATCGACCGCACGACGATTTCATTGATTGTCGAGCCCATGAAGCGGGATCTGCAGATCAGCGATACCCAGATCGGCATGCTGCAAGGATTGGCATTCGCGCTGTTGTACACCTTCCTCGGCCTGCCGATTGCGCGGCTGTCGGATCGTCATAGCCGGCGCGGCATCATTGCGGCTGGAGTTTTCATCTGGTCGATCATGGCTACTTTGTGCGGCTTTGCGCGCACCGCGCTGCAACTATTCGTGGCGCGCATCGGCGTCGGCGTGGGCGAAGCGGCGTTGTCGCCGGCGGCATATTCCATTATTACGGACAGCTTCCCGCGCTCGAAACTGGGCAAAGCGTTCGGCGTTTATAACATCGGCATTACCATCGGCGCCGGCGTCGCATTCCTGGTCGGCGGCATCGTGGTCGCCGCGGTATCGCGTGCCGGCGTCACCTACACGCTGCCGCTGTTTGGCGAGGTACGCGCATGGCAGATGGTGTTCATCGTGACCGGCGCGCCGGGCATGCTTTTGCCTCTCTTGCTGCTCACGTTTCGCGAGCCGGTACGACGCGGAGTAATGCGCACGTCGCCGGACGCGCCGGCAGCCGTACTTCTCAGGCCGCCTCTGAAGGAAGTGCTTGGCTACGTTTGGCTGAATCGAAAGTTTTACTGCCTGTACTTTGTCGCGCTCGCCTTGCTGGCCATGTGCGGCTACTGCGTGGCGGCGTGGCTTCCCACCGCCATCATTCGTTCCTATGGCGTGAGCTACGGCCAGGTGGGCAAGGTCCTGGGGGTTTCTACGATTCTGATGAACTCGACCGGAATGTTGGTGGCGGGCATTTTATGCGATCGCCTGACACGCAAAGGCCACAAGGATGCGCCGATCATTGTCGCGCTGATTTCAACCTGCGGCATTGCCGTGTTCAGCTGTTTGCCGACGCTCATGCCCACGGTGACGCTCGTCTGGATCGCGATATTCGTTTCCGGTCTGACGTTCAACGCATATAACGGCGTCGGGCCCATGGCCGTCAATCAAGTCACGCCAAATCAGTACCGCGCGCAAGTGTCCGCGGTTTATCTATTCGTGGTCAATGCCTTGGGGCTGGGCGTGGGACCGACGCTGGTGCCGCTGCTCAACGACCACTTGTTCCACGACCCGCTGAAAATTCGCTTCAGCCTCATCATCGTGGTGTTTTGCGCGGCGGTCGCGGCGATCATTCTGTTGATGATCGTCAGGCCTGTCTACCGGCAAAAGGTGCTCGAATCGGCGAGCTGGCAATAGTATCATTTCGTTATATTAACTATACTTTTATGGAACCAACGGTCGGGAAACGGAATCAATGAAAAAGTTGCGAATGGCCACGAACAGGATTATCGGCGCTCTAGGCTTGGCCTGCGTTCTCGGCGGAGGCTCCGCGATGGCGCAGCAGGCGCACACCTTGCTCGGCGTCAATTGCGCCGCACCGCCGGCTTACCATTGCCCCGACACGGACTGCCCAGGTCCAATGGTCACTCAACCCGGCGATTCGGTCGAGTTGAAATCGCGCCGCACGTTTTTCCTCGATTGTCCCGCTGACTACAAACCGGGCGACAAGGTCAACATTGTATTGAGCCTTCATGGATATGGCTCGTATGCAAACTGGCAACGCAACTATTTTCCCGCGATGGACGTGAAGGACAAGTACAAGCTCATCGTCATTACACCAGGTTCACCCGTGCGCTATTGGAGCGATGCGGACGATGAGTACCTGCACAATATCGTTGACCTGGTCGTTGCGACGGTCGGCAAGGAAAATGTGCAGCATTTCATTCTCGCGGGCCACAGCCAGGGTGGCCTGACTTCGAGCCGGTTGGTCTGCACCGACTACTTCAAGGACAAGGTGGATGTGCGCGTCAGCCTGTCAGGCGGACGAGTCGGTCCCGTGACCCAGGCGAATCGCGGATTTTTCGGCGGCACCCCGGTTTACAAGAGCGGTGGCGCGGCCGCGCCACCGCCGGCGCCGCGATTGCCGCCGACTCCGGCGGGTCCCCCGGGAGGTGCTTGCGATTACTCCTTCATCTTTTCGAACGGCGAATACGAATCGATTCCTGCGGACACTTCGCCGCTTGCCGAGAAATTCGGCTGCGGCAAGCGTGAAGAATTGCCGGAAGTGCTCGATCCGAAACCGGGGCTCGTGTTCGACCCGACCCGGCAGGATCCTGGTTCTGACGGTTGGGGTCGTTATCCTAAGTCGGGCCGCGCGTTGGTCTATGCCTTTCCGAATTGCAAGGACGGCCGCGTGGTCGCAGACGTCGTGAAAATGCAAAAAGGCCACACCGAGGGTTACGAGGCCAATATTACCGACAAGATCATCGAACTGGCGCTGTCGGCGAAGGGCGGTAAAATTGCAACTGGATCGTGGACACCGCCGCCACCGCCGCCACCCCCTCGCGGGCCCTTTGGTTAAGCGGCGCTAAAGGCCCGCGCGGTTTGCGCATTGGCCGAGGCTACCAAGCATCGATCCAGCGCAGCTTTTTCTCGAGTCGAGGGCGCGGGGGAGGCAACGAGCGCAGTCCAGCGACGATCCAGCGGCGCGTATCGGCCGGATCGATCACTTGGTCGATGTGGTAGGTCGATGCCTGATTCAAGGCCTTGCCATGTTCGTAGGCCGCGGCAACCATCTCGTCGAATTTGGCCTTGCGTGCTATCGGGTCGGTAATCGCCGCCAGCTCGTTGCGATAGCCGAGCTTGACCGAACCCTCCAGGCCCATTCCGCCAAACTCTCCCGTGGGCCACGCCACGGCAAATACCGAAGCCGGATAGCTGCCCCCGGTCATGGCAAGCGCTCCCAGGCCGTAGCTCTTGCGAAGCACTACGCTGAACATCGGCACCGTCAGATTCGCGCCAATGATGAACAGGCGCGAACAATGCCTGACCAGCGCAGTTTTCTCGACTTCAGGGCCGACCATCATGCCGGGTGTGTCCGAGAGCGAGAGAACCGGGATGTCGAACGCTTCGCAGATCTGCAAAAATCGCGCCGCCTTGTCCGAACCATCCGAGTCGATGGCGCCGCCTAACACCTTGGGATTGTTCGCGATGACACCCATGGGTCGGCCTTCGATGCGCAGCAACGCGGAAATCATGCTGGTACCGAATTTGGGCCGCAATTCCAACAGCGAATCCGTATCGGCCAGCGTTTCGATGAGCTGCCGGACGTCATAGACACGCGCGCGATTTTCGGGGATGACCTGGCGCAGCAGCCGTTGATCGGCGCAGGCCCAATCGGGCAAATTGCCTTGAAAATAAGACAGATACTTCTTTGCGATGCGAACCGCATCGGCTTCATCTTCGGCGAGGATATCGATGACGCCGTTGGGCTCTTGTACCGCGACGGGGCCGATTTCTTCGGGCTTGAAAATTCCCAGGCCGCCGCCCTCGATCATCGCCGGGCCGCCCATCCCGATGTTCGAACCCTTGGTGGCAATGATCACATCGCAGCATCCAAGTGCTGAGGCGTTCCCCGCGAAGCAGCGCCCTGAGGTGATGCCGATCAGGGGCGCGACCGCCGACATGCGCGCCCAGAGCTCGAAGCCGCGGACGTAACCGCCGCCTTCGGTGTCGCCTGGACGGCCGCCGCCGCCCTCGCAAAAGAAAACCGTCGGCAGGCGCCAGCGTTCCGCGACCTCGATCAGGCGATCCATCTTGCGGTGGTTGTAAGCGCCCTGCGTGCCGGCCAGCACCGTGTAGTCGTAGGCCATCACGGCGCAGCGCGCCGCATCGTCGCCGAAGCGCGCGCCATTCACGCGACCCAAGCCCATGATCATGCCGTCAGCAGGCGTCTCCTCAATCAACTTCTCCAGCGAATGGCGCTTGCGTCGCGCGGCCACCACCAGACTGCCATACTCGATGAAGGATCCCGGATCGAGCAGATCGTCGAGGTTTTCACGCGCGGTGCGCTGCGCGGTCTTTCGTCGTCGTGCCACGGCGGAAGGGCGGCCGGCATCCAATGTGCCGCGCTGCCGCTCGATGACGGCGGCAAGATCGGGTCGGATGAAATCAAGATCAACGTGCTGCGGCGCTGCCTTTTCGATTCCCGTGAAGGCCTTCGGCTCGAGAAATACGAGAGGATGGCCCTCAAACACCGTATCACCCTGCGATACGTTGATCGCGCGAACCACGCCGCTGAGCGGCGAGCTGACGACATGTTCCATTTTCATGGACTCCATGATCAACATTGGATCGCCTTCACGGAGCGTGTTTCCGATGGCGACCGCGATGTTGATAATCGTTCCCTGCAAAGGCGCCGGGACCCCGGTACTGCCCTCGGGACCTGCAATTTCGGCGGGCTCATATGGTGCGGGTTCGTTAGCGGCAGCGCCGCCGTTGCCGCCGCTCTTGCCATGCTCGAGGACCGCGAGCGGATCGGTGGTCTCGAGCTTCGCGCCGGCCTGGCGCTGCGATTTCTCGGCCGGCGCCAGCTCGGCAGCTTGCGTGCACAAACTCGCCGCGTGTTCCTCAATGAACCGGGTATGCAGTGAGGCAGCCGTAAATGCCGGTGTCCGCAGCAGCGCGCGCAGGAAAGAAATGTTGGTTGAAACGCCGGCAATGCGGAATTCCGCCAGGGCCCGCTCTGCCTTGCGTGCCGCCGCAGACAGATCGCCGTCCGCGGTGTACACGATCACTTTAGCCAAGAGTGAATCAAACTTGTTGCTGGTGCGATAGCCGGCATAGCCGAAACCGTCGACGCGAACGCCCGGCCCCGATGCGGGTTCGTACAGCAGCAAGGTTCCCCCCGTGGGACGGACGGTGCCATCCGCATTCATGGCTTCGAGATTCACACGCGCTTCGATGGCTACGCCTCGCGGCGGCGGAATGGCGAACTGGCGCAGTCCCAGTTTGGCCAGCGTTCCGCCCGCGGCGAGTTGCAGCTGAATGCGGACCAGGTCCAGTCCAGTGATGGCCTCCGTCACCGTGTGTTCGACCTGAAGGCGCGGATTCGCCTCGATGAAGGCGAATGGCAAGGCGCTGCCGGCGTCTTGATCAATGAGGAACTCAACCGTTCCCAGGCCGCGATAGTTCACAGCTTTGCCCAATGCGACGGACAGTTCCAAGATCTTCGCGCGAATGTCGGCTGTCAGGCCAAACGCCGGTGCGGTTTCGATGAGCTTTTGACGTTGACGTTGCGCGCTGCACTCGCGGTCCCATAAATGCGCGACCTCGGTGCCGTCGCCGAGAATTTGCACTTCGACATGTCGCGCGCGCGGAAAAAGTTGCTCGACATACAGATCGCCGTTGCCAAAGGCCTGCAGAGCCTCTGACCGGCAGCGCTCAAAGGCGCCGGCCATGTCCGCAAGTGCATGCACTTCCCGCATACCGCGTCCGCCGCCGCCGGCGACGGCTTTCAGCATGACGGCGCTGCCTTCGCTCAAGCCGCCGAAAAATCGCTCCGCTTCCTCGAGCGTTGCGGCGCCGATCGAGCCCGGCAGTACCGGTGCGCCGATACGCTTGGCCAAGGCGCGCGCCTGCACTTTATCGCCGAATAAGGTGAGGGCTTCCGGGGAGGGCCCGACAAATACGAGTCCGGCGTTATTGCATAGCCGTGCAAAGGCAGAGTTCTCACTCAAGAAGCCGTAGCCCGGGTGGATCGCTTCGCAGCCCGTCTCGAGCGCGAGGCGCAATATTTGCGGGCCGTCCAAATAGGCAGAGGGGCCCGAACCGCTCATGGCCAGCGCTTCATCGCCCGCCCGCACATGCAAGGATGCGGCATCGTCCTGCGAGTAAATCATGATGCTCGCAATATCGAGGTCCGCTGCCGTGCGCGCGACGCGGATCGCGATTTCGCCGCGGTTGGCGATGAGCAGCCTCTTAAACATGGGTTGCCCCTTGCTAGCCCTTAGGTGCCTGGTTGCGAACGCTCATGGAATTGCGCGATCCGGCCGCCGTCGACGACCAAGTCATGCGAGTTGATGAAGCTGCCCTCATCGCTGGCCAGAAACACCGCGGCATAGGCAATATCATTCGCGACGCCGGAGCGGGGCAGAGGCGTCGCTTTGGCCAGGTTTCCGGTCAACTTCGCGAGTTTTCGCGCGTTGTCCTCCGCACTCATGGTCTGCGCCTTCGCGGAGCCGCCCCAGAAAATGGGAGTTGCAATCGCCCCGGGGGAGATTGAATTCACACGGATGCCATTGGGTCCGAGCTTTGCCCCCGCGATGCGTGTGATATGGCTGACGGCGGCTTTCGCCGCGGAATACAGCGTTCCGCCTTGACCGAGGCGATGCGCCGCGATGCTCGAATTGTTGATGATGGAGCCGCCGCCCTTCATCACACGCGCTGCGTGCTTGATGCCGAACATGACGCTGCCGACCAGCAGCTTCATGCCGTAGTCAAATTGCTCCTCAGTGAGCGTCTCGAGTTCACCTGGGGTGGAGGCGCCGGCGTTATTGAACAGGCAATCGAGAGTTCCGAAGCGGCTGATCGCTGCGTCAATGACAGCGGCGATCTCGGCCTCATGCATGACATCGGCACGGTGGAAAATCGCCTGCCCGCCCAGTTCGTCCGCCAGGGCCGTACCGCGCTCTTCGGAGCGACCCGCGATGACGACGCGGGCTCCCTCAGCCACAAAGCAGCGAGCAGTCGCCTCGCCGATACCGCTGGTCGCGCCCGTAATGACAGCCACTTTCCCGTCCAGTCTTCCAGGCATCGCTGTTCCCTCGATTCAACACACCGAGGCAAGAATATCACCGTCACTCGCGGCGCATCAGATCCGCATGCCGAGGAATGCGCCGGTCGATGCGGCCGCGGCGGCCGCGGTCAGCCGTGCGTCAACCCCGGGCGCCGGCTTATGGGAAATCGTGTGATGGAATGACTCGACGATGTTGTTCCACATCAGGGTCACGTTTTGAGTGAAGTGCTGAAAGAAATCGCGCACTTCCGGCACATGGGTGTAGGCAAACCAGCAAACCAGGATCAGTACTCCGGTCGACAGGATCTCGTACCAGGCTGCGAACCAGTAGAAGTTGTTCCCGCCGGTATTGAAGTAAATGGCGCGGCGTGCATGGCGCAGCGGCCGGGAGATCATGCTGTAGAAAAACATGAGGATCAGTATCGACACCCACAGGGGAATGGAACCTGCAACCACCCAGCCGAAGACCGCTCCGGTGGTCGCGAGCGACACAATCGCAGCGATCAGGACGCAAAACAGCACGGCATTGAAAACCGCGAGAAATGGGATGAGCAGAGTCGCGCCCACGTGGCCGCCGTAAACCGCGCTGCTGCTGAACTGATGAACATTTCGCTGCAGATTATGGCCCCACCAATACGCACCCTCGCGCCAGCGGCGGCGCCATTCGCGCCGCTGCTGCCGCCAGTGCCGGCGCCACTCCTTGCCATCTTTGAATTCACCGTAGTGTTTCTTGGCGCGATCAATCACTTCCTGCGCGTTGAATGGTGCGCCTGCGGCCGCAGCATGTTCCTCACCGGTGTTTGCAAAGGGAACGACGAGCATCATGCCCAGATACACCAGAATCCAGATGCCGGTGGTCAACAGCGTCAACAGCACGAATGCGATGCGCACAATGGTGACATCGACGTTGAGATAGGCCGCAAGTCCCGTGCAGACTCCGCTGAGCATCGCGCCCTCGCGAATCTGATAAAGCCGCTTCGGCGCGCCGGCCCCGGCACTGCTGGTCTTGGACTCCGCATTCGGCCCACTGCCGCCGCTGGCGCCGGCATCGTCGGCGTCCCCGGTGTTTTCGCTTTGAACCGGCCCCATCTCCTTCAAGACCTCATCGATCTCCGCGGCGGTGAGCACGTTTTTGTGCGGCAGCAAGAAGCGCGCGCACTTGTCCGCAATCGCCTGTTCCAGGTCGGCCATGATTTCGGCTTTGTCGGGATTGTCCTTGAGCGCTGCTTCGGCCCGCTCCAGATACGCCTGCAAGCTTTTAAATCCCAGCTCTTCGAGATGGAAGGCGTTGCCGTTCAGATTGATGATGATGACGGTGTTCATGCTCAGCGACCTAATTGGTTGATTGTGGTGTTTAGATATGCCCAATAGTCTTTGAACTCGGCCAACTGGGTTTTGCCCTTGGCGGTCAACTTGTAGTACTTGCGAGGGGGACCGGACTCGGACTCCTGCCATTCGTAGTCGACATACTCCTCGCGCCGCATTTTGCTCAGCAGCGGATACAGCGTGCCTTCTTGTGTTGCAAAGTCCGTTTCCTGCAGGCGCTTCATCATGTCCGCGACATAGACCTTGTCCGCAGAGATGATTTGCAGGATGAGGAATTCCAGCAGGCCTTTGCGGATTGGGTTGAATTTCGGGTCAGTCGTCATTTAAATAAAGCTACCTTGTATTAAAAAGGTACCAGCTTAATAAAAGGGTGTCAAGAAGCGCTATTTCTCTGCGCCTTTCGTAAAGCTTTGAAAGCTTGAGCCATTCAAGACAATTCAGTGCCATTTCGGGAATTGCCCGCTTTAAGCGTTGCGTCCAAAATGCCGACGATGAAATTCCTGGATCCAGATACCGAAAACGCGGTACGCGATTTCCTCGCGCGGATTCCTGCTGATATCCGGCTGGATCAAGCGATACTTTTTGGCTCGCGCGCGCGGAGAGCGCAGCCCGGATAGTGATGCTGACGTTGCCCTGATCTTGCACGAGCGCGGCGACGACGGGATGACTTTGATGATGTTGGCGGAGCTAGCCTACTACGCGTATCTCGATACGGGGATCATGGTTCAGCCGGTTCCCATCGCGATTGAAGATTGGCAAAATCCAGAGGCATTTCCGAGGCCCGGCTTTCTAAAAAACGTTGCACGTGAAGGCATCGTTCTGTGACGAAGAGCCCATTCAAACGTGCCTTGGTGCGAAAAAGTGCAAAGCGCTTAAAGCCTGCTGCGCACCAATTCGAACACCGCTTCGCTCTCTCTCTCGCAACGCTCGATAAGGGTTTCAACTTCAGTCGTCGCCGCCGCCGCATATGCGCGATCCTTGAGCGAGGGTGCATTGATATAGACGTTGAGCGCCGCACCGCGCAGTGCGCTGTTGGCGGCCAGCACGCCCACACCGGCGTCGCTGATGACACCGGCGAAGCCTATTTCAGCAACGCGCCTCGCAAGCACAACGACCTCTGCACAGGCGCGAGCGCATGCCAGAGGAGTCTCGGTTGCGGCGCGTAAGTTCGATTGAATCGCCTCGGCGCGGCGCGACTTTTCCTCATCGCTTGCCTTGGGCAGTCGATACGCCGCCATGAGCCCATCGAAGGCGGCGATGTCTTCGGCGACCATGGCGGTGAGCCGCGCGCGCAAACGCTCGGACTCGTCGCGCACGGCCTTCACGTCCGACTCGACTGCCTCTTGTCCTTTCTTGCCAAGCGTGACATTGCAGACCATGGAGAGCAGTGCCGCGCCCATCGCGCCGATGATGGCCGCTGCGCTGCCGCCTCCCGGTGTTGGCGCAGCGCCGGCCAATTCGTCAAGAAACGTTTCCACTGAACGCTGAGTAATCACGTGCCAACCATCCCTTTGGCAATGCCGTAGATTTCCTCCGCGTCCAGCAGCAGGTCATTCTGCTCGAACAGGCGCGCGATACAGGCGCGGTGTAACGCGAGCTTCAGAGCGCCAAACCCCAGCGCCCCAAACAGAATTTTGCCGTGACTCGCGGCGCCGCGATCGCTCAATCCCACGCCTTCAATGCCGGCAGGCGGCGAGGCATTCGCATCGGCAATCAGTTCCAAGGTGGCGTTTTCCTGCCAGTCCTTTGCTTCCAGCAGCGTGATACCGGACGCGCCGGTCGCGAGCACGATGTGTGCGCCGGCAAGCGCGGCACTACGTTCCAGGTGACTCGGGGCCTCGATGGCTTGCACGTCGATTCCAAAGCGCGCCTTGATGGCATCGCACGCAGCTTGGACGACGGGTTGCTTGCGGCCGGTAATGGCGACTTGCGCGCCTTCGCGGGCCAGCAACAGCGCGGCACGTTGACCCACTGGGCCGGAACCGGCGAGCACCACTGCGCGCTTGCCGCGCAGCGAGCGGCCGTGCGCCAACCAAGCGACCGCCGCGGCTCCCGTGGTGTTCGAGCCGTTGCAATCGAACATCACTGAAACGCGAAATTTGGCGAAGAATTTTGCGCGGGTCGCCGCCAGCACCGCCTCGCCCAACGGCATGTTCGAGCCGCCGATGAAAATGGCGGTATTTTTCTTGTCTTTGGGCGAGCGTGTGAAGATCGCGCCTTCCACCAAGGCCCCCACATTGGCAGCCGTCACGCCGCCATAGGCGGAAATGTGATCCGCGCCGCCGTCGTAGCCAACTACGTTGTCAAATACAGAAGGGTGATTGTCCGTGTCGAACTGATACAGAAGTTTTTGCATGGCCGATCATTGTATCAAGCGGCCGAGGTGACCAGATGCTGCGGTTTGTCCGCCACCCAAGCGTCAATGTTGTCAACCAGTTGATCGGCTAGAAACTGCATGGCGCCGTCCGAAGCCCATGCCACGTGGGGCGTCAAGATGAAATTGGGGCGCCGCAGGTCGAGCAGCGGATGGCCATCCTTCGGCGGCTCCACCGTGAGCACATCGAAGCCGGCCCCGGCGATCAGACCTTCGTCAAGAGCTTGTATCAACGCCGCTTCGTCCACCAGGCCGCCGCGCGCGGTATTGATCAGCAGGGCATTGCGTTTCATCTTGCGAAAAGCACTGATGTCGATCAAGTTGCGCGTGGAGGGCAGCAGAGGGCAATGCAGCGAAATGACATCCGATTGGGCCAACACGTCGTCTAACGGCGTGAACTCCACGTCCGGCATTCTCGGCGGCGAATGATCGGCAAACAACACGCGCATCCCGAAAGCGCGCCCGATGGCAGCCGTGCTCTGGCCGATCGCGCCCTCGCCGATGATTCCGAGCGTTGAGCCGTGCAAATCGCCGATGTCGTGCGTGAAAAAACAAAATTGCTCCGATTTGTTCCATACACCGGCTTCGACATCTTGCCGATAACTGAACAGGTTGCGCCTCAGCGCGAGGATCATGGCGAAGGCATGTTCGGGGACGGTGTGCACGGCATAGTTGCGGATATTGGCCACCGCGATGCCATGTTCATTGCAGTAGGGGATATCCACGACGTCGTAACCGGTGGCGGCCACGGCGATCATTTTGAGCTGCGGCAGTTGCCTCAACGTCTCGGCCCGCATCGGCACTTTGTTGACAATGGCGATGTCGGTGCCCTTCAGGCGCGCCATGATCTGAGCGACATCAGTTTTCTGGTGCTCTATGTATTCGGCCGGGAATGCGAACTTGCGCAGTTTTGCCTTGAGCGAAGCACGGTCAAGAAACACCACCCGCATGGGTTACGGTTTCCGCCAATAAATCTGCGCGGCCGCAACACCGCTTCCCGGTTCGATGTTCATCCCAAGGTCCAGCATCGCCATTTCCGATCCGGCGATCGCGCCGAGCAACATGAGTTCATTGAGATCTCCCACGTGGCCGATGCGGAACAACTTTCCTGCGACTTTCGAGAGTCCCGCGCCGAGCGACAGATTGTAGCGCGAGTAGGCGCGAGCGATGACGGCGGCCGCATCGATGCCCTCGGGGACCATGACCGCCGTGACAGTGTCCGAGTACCACTTGGGCGCCACCGCGCACAGTTTCAGCTTCCAGCCCTGCATGACGGCGGCGCGCGCGCCGCCCGCGAGGTAGCTGTGACGCCGAAATACGTTCTCCAAGCCTTCCTCCGCCAGCATGCTGAGCGACTCGCGCAAAGCGCACATCATTTGAAACGACGGCGTATAGGGAAAGTAGCCTGCGGTATTGGATTGAACCATGTCGCCGAAATCGAAATAGCAACGGCGCGAGGAAGTGTGCTTGGCGATCTCGAGTGCTTTGCGGCTGACGCAGGTAATGCCTAGTCCTGCGGGCAGCATCAGCCCCTTCTGAGAACCGCTGATACAAACATCCACGCCCCATTCGTCCATGCGAAAGTCGACGCTGGCGAGCGCACTCACCGAATCCACCATGAGCAGCGCAGGATGCTTGACACTGTCCATCGCGCCGCGGACGGCGGCCACATCGCTTCTCACGCCGGTGGCGGTTTCGTTCTGGCAGACGAGCACCGCCTTGATGCGCTGGCTTCGATCCGATTCCAGAGCTGCCAAGTATTTGTCCACGGGCGCGCCTTCGCCCCAGAGTGTCTCGATCAATTCCACCTCAAACCCGAGCCTGCGACACATGTCAGCCCATAAGTGACTGAACTGACCGAAGCGCGCGATGAGGACTTTTGCGCCGGGATCGAGGCAGTTGGTGAGGGCTGCCTCCCAGCATCCTGTACCGGAAGATGGAAACAGGATGGGATGGCCGGTGACGGTTTTGAAGACCGGCTTCAAGCCGTCCAGGCAGGCGCGGGTCAGGGCAGGGAAGTCAGGCGAGCGATGGTCTTCCGAGGCGACCGACATCGCCCGCAAGATACGGTCCGGCACATTGGTTGGACCGGGGACAAACAAGAAATTTCGGCCTGCCATAGTCGATCTCCTGAGATTATGCGTGGATCATGTCGATATCCGGCGCGCTTTCGGAGCCATCGAGTAAATCCCAATTTGCGGGTATCCTAAAGCCGCGAAGGCGTTCTAAAAATAGGGTCGCCCATAAAATAGCACGCTCGCTGAGTATGATATATGAGATATCAGGAGGGGATGATGCGCATTGCCATCGTGGGTCAAAAGGAGTTCGGCAAAGCGGCGATGGAGGCCTTTCTGAAACGGGGCCATATCGTCCCCGGCGTGTTCTGTTCGCCTGAAAAGCCCGGTGAGGCGCCTGACACTCTGCGCCTCGCCGCAGAGCACCTCAAGATCCCTGTTCATGCGCTGCCTTCCTTGCGGGTGGAAGAGGCACGCCAAGCGCTTCAAGCGCTCAACGTAGATCTTGCGGTCTTGGCCTACGTTCTGCAGTTCGTGCCGCAGGATTTCGCAACGATCCCGCGCCACGGAACGATTCAATTTCATCCCTCCTTATTGCCCCGTTATCGAGGCCCTAGCTCGATCAATTGGCCCATCATCTTGGGCGACACCCGCACCGGCCTCACGATCTTCCGGCCGGTGGACGGGCTCGATGAGGGTCCGATCATTTTGCAGAAGGAGACGCCGATCGGCCCCGACGAGACTGTCGGCAAAGTCTATTTTGGCCGGCTGTTTCCCCTGGGTGTCGAGGCTCTATTGGAAGCGGCGGATTTGGTCGCGAGCGGACGCGCGCAGGCGACGACGCAAGATGAGTCATGCGCGAGTTACGAGGGATGGTGTCGCGATCCGGAAGCGCGCATCAACTGGCATACCCATGTGGATCAAACGTATAACTTGATCCGCGGCTGTGATCCGGCGCCGGGCGCCTGGACAGTGTTCAATCACGAGCGACTGCAGTTGTATGACGCCCGCAAACATTCGGCCCGCACATTCTCGCAGGTCTCAGGCCGAATCGGAGCAGTCACCGCCATCGAGGAGCACTCCTTGAGAATTTCTGCGCAGGGCGGCCAGATCGAGGTGTTCAAGCTCAAGCTGGCCGGCGGCAAAAAGCTCCCCGCGCCGCAATTTTGCGCAGAAACCGGCTTAGGGTTGGGCACCATCCTCGGCGCATAACTTCATACGGTGAGCACGATCTTGCCGATGTGATTCGAAGACTCCATGAGCCGATGCGCTTCGCTGGCCTCGGCCAGCGGGAACGTCTTGAAAATGACCGGCCGCACTTTACCCGACTCGATCAACGGCCAAACGTTCTGGCGCACGGCCTCGGCGACAGCGGCTTTCTGAGCCACCGTTCGCGACCTCAAGGTCGAGCCTGTCAAGGTCAGGCGTTTGACCAAAATCATGCCGACGTTGATTTCGGCGCGCGAGCCGCCCAACAGCGAGATGGTGACGACGCGGCCCTCGACGGCGGCGATTTCCAGATTCCTTTGCACGTAGCTGCCTGCAACCATGTCAAGCGTGATGTCGACGCCGTAACCTTTGGTCTCTGCACGGATTACTTCGACAAAGTCCTCGGTTTTATAATCGATGCCGCGAACGGCACCCAAGGCTTCACAGGCGCGCGCTTTCGCCTCGGATCCCGCGGTCGCGAAGACACGGGCACCCCAAACTTTGGCAAGCTGAATCGCGGTCGTACCGATGCCGCTGGTGCCGCCATGAATGAGCACGATATCTCCCGTTTTGCATCGGCCGCGCTCGAACAGATTGGTCCACACCGTGAGAAACGTTTCCGGTATCGCCGCGGCCTCCACCATGCTCAAGCCCTTGGGGACGGGCATCAGCAACGGCGCCGCCGCAACGGCATAGCCGGCGTAACCCCCGCCCGGCAACAATGAAGTCACCTTATCGCCCAGCGAAACGCCTGAGACCTTCGGTCCCAAGGCCACGACTTCTCCGGCGATTTCCATGCCGGGCAAGTCCGATGCCCCAGGCGGCGGCGGGTAGCGACCCTGGCGCTGCATGACGTCCGGCCTGTTGACGCCCGCGGCCTCGACGCGGACGAGCACTTCATCGTCGCCCGGCTTAGGAACAGGCCGGACCGCCGTCTTCAATTGCTCAGGTCCGCCGGGCGCCGCGATCTCAACCACCGTCATTTCACGAGGCAAGTTCATTCAATTTCTCCGCGCTTCGGTAAATCTTAAAAAGGGGCGGCCAATCTAGACGCTCTACAATATTTGGGCAAGATTCTGTGGATTTGCGGCAAGATGCTCCAATGTTCATTCGGCAACTGGATTATCTGGTAACGCTCGCGCGCGAAAAACATTTCGCGAAGGCGGCGGAGGCCTGCCATGTTTCACAACCCGCGCTGTCCTCGGCGATCCGCAGTTTGGAAAAGGAACTTGGCATCATGGTCGTGCAGCGTGGCCGCCGCTTCATGGGATTCACGGCCGAGGGGGAGCGGGTCCTGGTGTGGGCGCAGCAGACGCTCGCATCCCTGTCGCATATGCGCGAGGACGCGTCGATTTCCAAGTCCAACATGGCCGGTACTTTGCGGCTCGGCGCAATTCCCACCACGATAACTGTGTCGTCGTTCATCACCGCGCCGAGCCGCGCCCAGTATCCGAATATTCGGTACACGATTTCATCGTTGAGCACTGAAGAAATCGCTGCACGACTGGACCGGTTCGAATTGGATCTTGGCCTTACCTATTTGGATGAAAAGACCATTGACGGCTTCGAATCGTTGCACCTGTTCGATGAGCGCTACGTTTTGCTATCCGGCCGCGACGCGAAACTTGAGCCTACGGTGACTTGGGAGCAGGCCGGGCAGCTACCGCTGTGCCTGCTGACCGGCAAGATGCGCAATCGTCAAGTGGTCGATGCGGCCTTTCGACGCGCGGGCTCGAAGGCGGACGTGATTCTCGAGACTGACTCAATTTTCGCGCTCTATGCTCATGTCAGCGAAGCCGGCTTGTTCAGCATCGTGCCGCATAGCCTGCTCAATTTCTTCGATATGGCGAGGGTCCGCGCCACACCGGTGCTGCCGTATCTGACGCGCAGGATCGGCTTGATTGCGCGCAATCAACCCGCGTTGGCGCCGATCACCGCCGCGGTCTGGGAGATTGCGCGTGGCCTCGAACTGCAGAAGCGATTTGATCTAGCGCTGGTCTAGACACCTCGGCACTGTGAGATTGAGCGGCTCGTAAGGCTTAGCGGGATAGGAAGCGTCGAGGCCCGTAAGAGCAGGGCCTCGACGCTCCTCTACCCCGCCTGGTGATTGCCCCCACCTATCAGCCCATTCAGCGAAGCAATTGGACCTCCGCCCCGCTTGATTCCACACTGAAAGTCGCCATTTCAGTGCTAGGCGCCGTCATTCAAGGCGGTGCGGTGAGAGGAATTTATGGACCAGAAAGTCGACTTGAAACACTACGATTTATTCATCGATGGCAAGCCCGTGGCGCCATCGACCGGCGAATACACCATCGATCTTGATCCTGCGACCGAAGAGCCGATTGCCGAAGTTGCGCAAGGCGGAAAAGCGGACGTGGACAAGGCTGTCAGCTCAGCGCGCGCGGCGTTGAAGGTTTGGGGTGGCTTGCGCGCCGCAGAACGCGGCCGCATCTTGCAGCGCGCGGCAGCGCTGTTGGAGGAGCACCAAGAGGAACTGATCGAGATCGAGAGTCTCGATGCCGGCAAACCGCTTGCGGCCGTGCGCCGCCAGGACATGGCCGCGGTGATCGACACCGTGCGCTACTACGCCGGTTGGTGCGACAAGATCACGGGGCAAGTGATCCCAGCGCGCCCGGATGCGTTGACCTATACGGTGCGCGAGCCGGTTGGCGTCGTCGCGGCCATCGTGCCTTGGAATTTCCCGCTCATGATCGGTATGTGGAAAATTGCGCCCGCCTTGGCCTGCGGCTGCACCGTCGTGGTCAAGCCTGCGGAATTGACGCCGCTGTCGATGCTGCGGGTCGCTGAGCTATTCCTCAAAGCCGGACTGCCGCCGGGAGCGCTCAATGTGGTTTGCGGCAAGGGCAGCGTCGTCGGCGAGGCCTTGGTACGGCACCCCGGTGTCGACAAGGTGACTTTTACGGGTTCACCCAAAGTCGGCCGCGGGATCATGCAAGGCGCTGCGAGCAATTTCAAAAAAGTGACGCTGGAATTGGGCGGCAAATCCGCCAACGTGATATTCGCGGATGCGAATCTGGAGCGAGCGGTGCGTGCCGCCTCATCCGGGATCTTTTTCAACGCCGGACAGGTGTGTTCGGCGGGCTCGCGAGTCTTGGTCGAACGCTCGGCATACACTGAAGTGGTGCAGCGACTGGCCGAGCGAGCCCGATCCATTCGGGTCGGCGATCCGATGGATCCGAAAACCACGATGGGCCCGGTCATTTCCGCGGCGCAAATGCAGACTGTGCTCCACTATATCGATATTGGAAAGGCGGAAGGCGCTACTCTCGTCACCGGCGGCGGCCGTCTCGGCGATCAGGGCTATTTCGTCGAACCTACCGTGTTCGCGGATGTCGAGCACGAGATGCGGATTTCCCAAGAGGAAATCTTCGGGCCGGTGCTCGTCGTCATCCCCTTCGATGATGAGCAGGACGCCCTGCGCATCGCCAACGGAACGGCCTATAGCTTGGCGGCCGGCGTTTGGAGTGCCGACATCGGACGTGTACATCGCATGGCCGCCGGGCTTAAAGCCGGCACGGTTTGGATCAACACCTATGGCTACACCGATGTTCGCCTGCCCTGGGGAGGTTCCGGCGAGTCGGGCTTAGGCCGTGAGCATGGCGATGCTGCGATCGAGAATTTCACCGTGCCGAAAGCGGTCTGGTTGGCCCTGGACCAATAGTAAAAAAACGTATTGGCGCTCGCAGGTGGCGAGCGCCAACCGTCCTGCGGCACCGTTTCAACCGGTAATCCGCATCTTTTGCCTGTCGGAATTTTCCTACATGAATATCTGAGCCGCGGAGCTTAGGATACTTGGACTTTCGCCGATCGCTTTGCGAAGCTTTCGCGCCATCTGCCTGGCTAAAAAAACAGGATCGATGGCTAACATACGAGCTGCTGGACGCTAGTATGTTCGCTCTGGTGGGATGAAAAAAACTGCCTCGCGGCCGACTTGTGCTCGGCCCGGAGACCGACCATGGATCAGAATTCGTCCGCCATCCCTAACCAAAGCGCTAGGACGCGAAATGGCGCCGCTAAAACACGCAATGCCAAGACGCGCAATGCTTTAGCGAAGTCCCGCCCCGGCAAGGTCGCTGCCAACGGCCATGCCACTCCGCTCGAGCTCAATCAGCATGAATTGCTCAATGCGTTGCATGCCATGCAGGCAGGAGATTTTTCGGTCCGCTTACCCGGACATCAAACGGGCGTCGCCGGCAAAATTTGCGATGCCTTCAACACCATCGTCGCCGCGAACCAACGCATCGCACAGCAGCTCGAGCATGTGGGCGAGGTGGTCGGTCACCAAGGCAAGACGCGCACTCGAGTCCGATTTGGACTGTCCGACGGTGCGTGGGCCGACATGGAAGGCTCCGTCAATGCATTGATCGACGATTTATTGTGGCCGACCACGGCGGTGACGCGCACAGTGACCGCGGTCGCGCGCGGCGACCTGTTGCAGACCGTGCCGCTCGATGTAGGCGGCCGGCCTTTGCAGGGCGAGTTCTTGCGTTCCGCGAACATCGTCAACACCATGATCAAGCAGCTCAGCATTTTCACCTCGGAGGTGACGCGCGTGGCGCGAGAAGTCGGCACCGACGGCAAGCTCGGTGGCCAGGCACAGGTGCGCGAAGTGACCGGGGTGTGGAAAGACCTGACCGAAAGCGTGAACTCCATGGCGTCGAATCTGACGGCGCAGGTCCGCAATATCGCGGAAGTCACAATTGCAGTTGCGAATGGCGATCTGTCCAAAAAAATCACCGTGGACGTGCGCGGCGAGATTCTGCAGCTCAAGGAAGCCATCAACACCATGGTGGATCAGCTGCGTTCTTTCGCATCGGAAGTCACGCGCGTGGCGCGCGAGGTCGGTACCGAGGGAAAGCTGGGCGGCCAGGCGCTGGTGCCGGGCGTCGCCGGCACATGGAAGGATCTCACCGACTCGGTCAATGCGATGTGCGGAAATCTCACCGCGCAGGTCAGAAATATCGCGCAAGTCACCACCGCGGTGGCGCGCGGCGATTTGTCGCGCAAGATTACGGTCGATGTCTCCGGCGAAATCCTCGAGCTCAAGGAAACCATCAACACGATGGTCGATCAGCTCAACGGATTCGCCGGTGAAGTAACGCGCGTGGCGCGCGAGGTCGGCACCGAGGGCCGCCTGGGCGGCCAGGCGCAGGTGCCGGGTGTCGCCGGCACATGGAAGGATCTGACCGACAACGTGAATTCCATGGCGTCCAATCTTACCGCGCAGGTTCGCAATATCGCCGAGGTGTCGACCGCAATTGCCAGCGGCAATCTTGCGAAAAAAATCACGGTGACCGTGTCGGGCGAAATCCTCGAGCTCAAGGAAACCATCAATACCATGGTGGATCAGCTCAATGCGTTTGCCTCCGAGGTGACGCGCGTGGCGCGCGAGGTCGGCACCGAAGGCCGCTTGGGCGGACAGGCCAATGTGCTCGGTGTCGCAGGCACGTGGAAGGATCTGACCGAAAACGTCAATTCCATGGCTTCGAATTTGACCGGTCAAGTGCGCAACATTGCCGAGGTCACCACTGCCGTCGCCAACGGCGACCTATCGAAGAAAATCACCGTCGACGTAAAGGGTGAAATTCTCGAGCTCAAGGACACCATCAACACAATGGTGGACCAGTTGAACGCATTCGCCGGCGAAGTAACCCGCGTCGCGCGCGAGGTCGGCACGGAAGGCAAGCTGGGCGGCCAGGCGCAATTGAGAGGCGTGGCCGGCACCTGGAAGGACTTGACGGACTCGGTCAATTCGATGGCCTCGAACCTTACCGGTCAGGTGCGCAACATCGCCGAGGTCGCGACCGCGGTGGCGCAGGGTGACTTGTCCAAGAAAATCACCGTGACCGTGTCCGGCGAAATCCTGCTGCTCAAGGAAACTTTGAATACGATGGTGGATCAGTTGCGCTCCTTCGCCGGCGAGGTGACGCGCGTGGCGCGCGAGGTCGGCACCGAGGGCCGTTTGGGCGGCCAGGCGCAGGTACCGGGTGTGGCGGGCACCTGGAAGGATCTCACGGACTCAGTCAATTCCATGGCGGGAAATCTGACGGCGCAGGTACGCAACATCGCCGAAGTGTCCACCGCAATCGCCAACGGCGACTTGTCGCGCAAGATCACCGTCGATGTGAAGGGCGAAATTCTACAGCTGAAAGAAACGCTCAACACCATGGTCGATCAGCTGAACCGATTTGCATCGGAGGTGACGCGCGTAGCGCGTGAGGTCGGCACCGAGGGCAAGCTCGGCGGGCAGGCCAATGTTCCGGGCGTGGCCGGTACCTGGAAGGACCTGACGGAAAACGTCAATTCGATGGCCTCGAATTTGACCGGACAGGTGCGCAACATCGCCGAGGTGACCACGGCAGTGGCGCGCGGCGATTTGTCGCGCAAGATCACCGTCGATGTGAAAGGCGAAATTCTCGAGCTGAAAAATACCATCAATACCATGGTGGACCAATTGAACGGCTTCGCCGGTGAAGTGACTCGCGTGGCGCGCGAAGTCGGCACGGAAGGCAAGCTCGGCGGCCAGGCGCAAGTGCCCGGCGTCGCCGGCACGTGGAAGGATCTGACCGACAACGTCAATTCGATGGCCGGCAACCTGACCGCGCAGGTGCGCAACATCGCCGAGGTCGCGACCGCCATCGCCACCGGCGACCTGTCGCGCAAGATCACCGTCGATGTGCGCGGTGAAATTCTGCTGCTGAAAGAAACGCTCAATACCATGGTGGACCAGCTCCGCTCATTTGCCGGCGAAGTGACGCGCGTGGCGCGCGAGGTCGGCACCGATGGACGGTTGGGCGGGCAGGCGGTGGTTCCCGGCGTCGCGGGCACCTGGAAGGACCTGACCGACAACGTCAACCTGCTGGCGGCCAATTTGACCACTCAGGTGCGCAACATCGCGGAAGTGACGACGGCAGTGGCACGCGGCGACCTGTCGCGCAAAATCACAGTCGACGTCAAGGGCGAAATTCTCGAGCTCAAGAACACCATCAACACCATGGTGGATCAGCTCAACGGATTCGCCGGCGAAGTGACGCGCGTGGCGCGCGAAGTCGGCACCGAGGGACGCCTTGGCGGCCAGGCGCAGGTGCCCGGCGTGGCCGGCACGTGGAAGGATCTGACCGACACGGTCAATGTCATGGCGGCGAATCTGACCGAGCAAGTCCGCGGCATCGTGAAAGTCGTGACCGCGGTGGCCAACGGCGACCTGAAGCAAAATCTCACCGTTGCCTCCAAAGGTGAAGTGGCGGCTTTGGCGGAAACGATCAACAACATGACGAACACGCTCGCCACCTTCGCCGACCAAGTCACGACCGTGGCTCGCGAGGTCGGCGTGGAGGGCAGGTTGGGGGGCCAAGCGAACGTGCCCGGCGCGGCGGGAACTTGGAAGGACCTGACCGGCAACGTGAACTTGCTGGCGGCGAACCTCACCACTCAGGTGCGCGCCATCGCCGAAGTGGCGACCGCCGTCACCAAGGGCGACCTCACGCGATCGGTGCAGGTCGAGGCGCGCGGCGAAGTGGCTGAGCTCAAGGACAACATCAACACGATGATCGGCAATTTGCGCCTGACCACCGATCGCAATACCGAGCAAGACTGGCTGAAGACCAATCTCGCACGCTTCACCAACATGCTGCAGGGCCAGCGCGACCTGACCACGGTGGGCCGCATGCTGCTGTCGGAACTCGCTCCCTTGGTCGGCGCGCATCACGGCGTGATTTATCAGGTGCAGACGGGCGGCGCGGATGCCGCGCTGAAGTTGTTGTCTGCGTACGCGGATGATGTGGCGAACGGCTATTCGGCCCATCTGGAGCTGGGCGAGGGGTTGATCGGCCAGTGCGCCCGCGACGCGCGGCGCATGCTGATCACAGAGATGCCTTCCAGCGTGGTTCCGATCAGTTCCGGTTTGTTCCGCGCGCCGCCGCGCAATGCCATCGTGCTGCCGGTGTCTTTCGAGGGCCAGGTCAAGGCCGTCATTGAACTGGCATCGCTGGGTGCGTTCACGGATTTGCAGATGTCGTTTCTGGAGCAGCTGACGACATCGATCGGCATCGTGCTGAACTCGATCGAGGCCACGATGCAGACCGAGGGACTGCTCAAGCAGTCGCAACAGCTCGCGACCGAGCTGCAGACTCAACAACGCGAATTGCAGCAGACCAACGAGCAGCTCGAGCAAAAGGCGCAGCAGCTCGCGGACCGCAACGTCGAAGTGGAAGCGAAGAACCAGGAAATCGAGCAGGCGCGGCGCGCCGTGGAAGAAAAGGCGACCGAGCTCGCGCTGACCTCCAAATATAAATCAGAGTTCCTGGCGAACATGTCGCACGAGTTGCGCACGCCTCTGAACAGCATTTTGATCCTCGGCCAGCAGCTGACGGAGAATCCAGAAGGAAACTTGAGCGGCAAGCAGGTCGAGTTCGCGCGCACCATTCACGGCGCCGGCACAGATCTCTTGAACTTGATCAGCGACATCCTCGACTTGTCCAAGATTGAATCGGGCACCGTGTCGGTCGAGGCGGAAGAGGTGTTCTTCAGCAATTTGCTCGACATGATCGGCCGTCCATTCCGGCACGAGGCGGAAAATCGCAAGCTGCAGTTCGAGATTGGCATTTCGCCCGATTTAGAACGCAGCATCATCACCGACTCGAAGCGCTTGCAGCAGGTTCTCAAAAATCTGTTATCCAATGCGTTCAAGTTCACCGCGGACGGCGGCGTGAAACTCAGCGTGTTGCCGGTCACGAGCGGTTGGAACTTGGATCATCCGGTTTTGAAGCATGCGCCCTCGGTGGTTGCTTTCGAGGTTTCCGACACGGGTATCGGCATTCCGCCCGAAAAGCAGCGCATCATATTCGAGGCGTTCCAGCAGGCCGACGCCGGCACCAGCCGCAAATACGGCGGGACCGGCTTGGGGCTGGCGATCAGCCGCGAGCTTGCCAATCTTCTTGGCGGAGAGATTCAACTACGCAGCATGCCGGGTTCGGGCAGTACCTTTACGCTGTACCTGCCGCTGACCTATCTTGGCGGCGCTTCGCTGCGCGCCCCCGCGGCACCGGAAAACGTGCAACCCGCAAATCATGGTGCATTGGCGCAAGCACGCCTGGTCGAGCGCCCGATCGAGCAACCCATCGATGACCGCGGCAACCTCGTGCCGAATGACAGCGTCGTGCTGATCGTCGAGGACGATCCACACTATTCGCGCATCATGGTTGATCTGGCGAAGGACGAAGGATTCAAAGTGTTGGTCGCACATCGCGGCGCGGATGCGCTCGCGTTGGCGCGCGCGCATCACCCGACCGCCATATCCCTGGATATTTTCCTGCCTGACATGCTCGGCTGGACCGTATTGAGCCAGCTCAAACAAGATGCGACCACACGGCACATTCCAGTGCAGATCGTCACTTTGGACGAGGATCGTCATCACGGTTTGGCGCGCGGCGCGTTTTCCTTCGTGCAGAAGCCGACCACCACGGAAGGGTTGGAGAATGCCTTTGCGCGCATCAAAGGTTACGCGAAGTCGCGCCGCAAGCGCCTGTTGCTGGTCGAGGACAATGAAGCCGAACGCCAGGGCGTCACCGAGCTGTTGGGTTCCGATGACATCGAGATCATGACGGCCGACACGGGCGCGAGCGCGCTGCTGCAGCTGCGCGACAACAGTATCGATTGCGTGGTGCTGGACCTGAAGCTGCCCGACATGTCGGGGTTCGAGGTGTTGGAGCGAATTCGCGACGATTCATCGCTCTGCGATATCCCGGTGGTGGTGTTCACCGGGCGCGAGCTTTCGCCCGATGAGGACGCGAAGCTGCACACCATGGCGCGCAGCGTCGTGGTGAAGGGCGTGGAATCGCCGGAACGCCTGTTGGACGAGACAGCGCTGTTCCTGCATCGGGTCGTCGCGGACCTGCCTCAAGCCAAGCAGCGCATGCTCGAGCGCTTGCACAGCTCGGATGAGGACCTGATCCGGCGTACGGTGCTGCTGGTCGACGATGATGCGCGCAACATCTTTGCCTTGAGCAGCGTGCTCGAACGGCGCGGCATGGAAGTACTCACTGCGACGACCGGCAGCGAGGCGATCTCCGTGTTGGGCGCGCGCAGCGACGTTGCGATCGTGCTGATGGACATCATGATGCCTGGCATGGATGGCTATGAAACCATACAAGCAATTCGCTCCGATCCGACCTATCGGCGGCTGCCGATTCTCGCGCTGACGGCCAAGGCCATGAAAGGCGATCGTGAGAAATGCCTCGAAGCGGGCGCCTCCGACTATCTCGCAAAGCCGGTAAACATTCAGCAGCTGATGTCGGCGCTGCGCATGTGGCTGCATCGCTGAAAGGCACCATGAGCGCACCTGACAAAGTCAATATTTTGTTGGTCGACGACAGTCACGCGAAGCTGTTGAGCCACGAGGTCGTGCTCGCCGAGATGGGCGAGAATTTGCTCAAAGCCAGCTCGGCACGCGAAGCTTTTGAATGCTTGCTGAAGAACGAAGTTGCGTTGATTCTCATCGATGTATGCATGCCGGAGCTCGATGGCTTTGAACTGGCGACGATGATTCGCGAACACCCGCGCTTTCAGAACACGGCCATCATCTTCGTCTCCGCGGTCATGCTGGCGCACCTCGATCAACTGCGCGGCTACAAGTTGGGCGGCGTCGACTACGTTCCCGTGCCGGTCGTGCCGGAATTGCTGCGTGCCAAGGTCAGGGTGTTCGTCGAGCTTTATCGAAAAACGCGCCAACTCGAGCAATTCAATGCCGATCTTGAACGGCGCGTCGAGGAGCGGACCGCGGAATTGCGCAAATTCAACGAGGAATTGGAGCTACGGATCGAAGAGCGCACTCGCGAACGTGAGGTGGCGTTGGCGCAGTTGTTCGAGGCGCAAAAAATGGACACGATCGGCCGCCTGACCGGCGGTGTTGCGCATGACTTCAATAATCTGCTGATGGCCGTGTTGGGCAGCCTGAGCTTGTTGGAGAAGAAGCTGCCCGAGGATCCTCAGATCCGGCGGCTGTTGCAGAACGCCATCCAGGGCGCGGATCGTGGTAAGGCGCTGACTCAGCGTCTATTGGCATTTTCGCGCAAGCAGGAACTCAAACCCCAGGCGGTGGACTTTAAGCAACTGGTCAACGGCATGGAGGAACTCCTGAAGCGCGCCGTCGGCCACGGAATTGCATTCAGCAGCGAATTTCCGAGCGATTTGCCACCACTTCTGGTGGATGCCAATCAGCTTGAATTGGCGCTGCTCAACGTGGCCCTAAACGCACGCGACGCGATGCAGGACGGAGGCACCGTAAAAATCACCGCTCAGGCGGATAGGGTGCCCTCGCTTGATTCGGCGAACGGCCGGTCCGGCAATGGGTTTTTGAAGGCGCACGGTCCCGGCGCCGACAGTCCATCATTGCCGCCGGGCGAATACATTCGTATCACCATCGTCGACACCGGTGTCGGCATGGATCAGGTGACGCTCGCCAAGGCGACTGAGCCCTTCTTTACAACCAAGGGTCCCGGCAAGGGAACGGGACTCGGCTTGTCCATGGTGCAGGGCCTCGCGGCGCAATCTGGCGGTCTGCTGCGTATCCATAGTGAGCCCAATGCCGGCACCGTCGTTGAATTGTGGTTGCCAAGAGCCAGCACCGCCGCCGCGGCACATGTGCGCGTGCCGGAATCGATCACTGCGCTAAGGCCTGCCACCGAGCCCTGCACGGTGCTCATCGTCGATGACGACAATTTGGTCATGACCGGAACGGCCGCAATGATTTTGGATCTTGGCCACACGGCAATCGAAGCGCACTCGGGCGCCGAGGCGCTGCAGGTGTTGGGCTCTGGTCTCAAGGTGGACGTGGTGCTGACCGATCACGCGATGCCGGCGATGACCGGTTTGCAGCTCGCCGAATTCATACACACGAGATTTCCGGGACTGCCGATCATCCTGGCAACGGGCTACGCAGAATTGCCGGTCGATCCCGCCACCTTGGGGATCGCCAGGCTGGCGAAGCCGTGCACCCAGCACGAGATTGCAGCTGCGATTCACCAAGCGGTGCGGGCTCCCGCCTCAAGTCGAGTGGCTTTGCCGGAAGGGGTCCCTTAAGCTTTGTAGAATGAAGTTTTGCATTTTTGGGGCGGGCGCCATCGGCGGTTATCTGGCCGTGGAATTGGCGCTGTCCGGTCAAGAGGTGTGCGTCATCGCGCGCGGCGCGCATCTGACAGCCATTCGGGAACGGGGGCTAACCCTCAAAATTCGCGGCCAGGAAAAAGTCGCGAAAGTGGCGGCCGATTCGGATCCCGCCGCCTTCGGCCGCCAGGACGTGGTGATATGTGCTCTCAAGGCGCATCAGGCGTTCGAGAGTGCGGCGGATTTTGCGCCGCTGCTCGGGCCTGACACCTGCGTTGTGACTGCCATGAACGGCATACCGTGGTGGTACTTCTATAAGAGCGGTGGACGCTTCGAGGGCCGCTATCTTAAGTCCGTCGATCCGGACGGTCGCCAATGGAACGTCATTGGGCCGCAGCGCGCCATAGGCTGCGTGGTGGAGCCCGCGTGCGAAGTCATCGCACCCGGCGTGATTGCTCACCGGCAGTTCAACCGCTTCATCATCGGCGAGCCCGACGGCACCAGCTCGGCGCGGGTAAAGGAATTGAGCCAAGTATTGACGGCGGCAACCTTTGATGCGCCGATACGCGACAACATTCGCTGGAACATTTGGTTGAAACTCTGGGGCAATGTCTGCTTCAATCCCATCAGCGCGCTCACCGGCGCAACTTTGGGACGCATGACCGGCGATCCGGATCTGCGGGCCCTGTGCAAAACCATGATGCAGGAAACCCAGGCCGTCAACGAGGCGCTCGATGTCCACATTCCGGCCGACATGATGGAGCGTCGGCTTACCGGCGCCGGTTCGGCGACCGAACATAAGATGTCGATGCTGCAGGATTTGGAACGGGGTAGGAGTCTTGAAATAGATGCTCTGGTGGGCGTGGTGCAGGAACTGGGCCGGCTCACTGCGGTGAGCACGCCGGTGATCGATGCCGTGCTGGCCTTGATCAAGGAACGAGCGCGTGCCGCCGGGCTCTATGACGAACTCACAGCACATTAGCTTAAGGGTAGTATCGCGCACATGAAAACGGCCTATATCACCCATCCGGACTGCCTGCGCCACGAAATGGGCGCCGGGCATCCTGAGAGTCCCGATCGATTGAAGGCGGTCAACGCAGAGATGCGCTCCTCCGGATTGCTGGATGAATTGCGCTGCCTCGAAGCCCCGCTGGCCCGCGCCGAGGATTTGAAACGGGTGCATCGCGCTGCCTACGTGGACGCGATCTTTGAGAATGCGCCGGCCGAAGGCTACCTGCAGCTCGATCCCGACACCGCGATGAATCCGTACAGTCTTGGCGCCGCGCAACGCGCCGCCGGCGCCGGCGTGTTCGCCGTGGATGAGCTGATGGCCGGTCAGTCAGACAATGCGTTTTGCGCCGTTCGTCCCTGCGGCCATCACGCCACACAAGTCCGCTCGATGGGCTTTTGCATCTTCAACAACATCGGTGTGGCCGCAGCCTACGCTCTGGAGAAAAAAGGACTCGAGCGCGTCGCGGTGATCGATTTCGATGTTCATCACGGCAACGGCACCGAGGACATGTTCAGTCCCCCGCACTGGCACAAGCGCGTGCTGATGGCGAGTTTTTTTCAACACCCTTTCTACCCCTACAGCGGCACCAACAATCCCGCGCCGAATATGATCAATATTCCCCTGGCCGCGGGCAGCGGCGGGGCGGCGGCCAAGCAAGCGGTGGAAACGCATTGGCTCCCTGCGCTCGAGAGTTTCAAGCCGCAGATGATTTTCATTTCCGCAGGATTCGACGCGCACAAGGAGGACTTGCTGGGCGGAATGGCCCTCGTCGAAGCCGACTACGCGTGGATGACGCGTGAATTGAAGCAGGTGGCCGCACGGCATTCGCAAGGGCGCATCGTCTCAATGCTGGAGGGCGGCTACAATTTGTCGGCCCTCGGCCGCAGCGCCGTAGCCCACGTCAGAGCGCTTTCGGAAGGCTCGCCGGCCTAAGCGTAAAGTCTGCCGACACTCTCGGCGACGCACACCGGCTTAGGGAAGCCTTCGCGCTCGACGCTCACTTCGGTGATCAGCTGCACCCCGCCTTCGATCGGTTCGAATGCCAGCAGTTTGAAATGTGCCCGCAGGCGGCTGTTCACGGGTACGGGCGCCGGGAAGCGAACACGATTGAGGCCGTAATTGACCGACATGCGCGCGCCATTGACCTTGTGCGAGCTGCGAATGAAGAGCGGCAGCAGGCTCAAGGTCAAGAAGCCGTGCGCTACAGTCGAGCCGAACATGCCGGCCGCGGCGCGCACCGGATCGACATGAATCCATTGATCATCGCCGGTGACCGCGGCAAATTGGTCGATACGCGCCTGATCAATCGTGACCCAGTCGCTGGTTCCAATCTGGGAACCGACCAGGAGTTTTAGTTCGGTTACATTTTGATAGGTTTTCACAAGGGACCTCGCGCACCGTTATGATCGCACAGCGGGACCCGGCGCCTCTGGAAAAGCGGTTTTGCGGCCTCATTTATACGCGCATGTGCAATCCCAAAGGTGATTTGTGAAGAAAGCCGTGCTGGGTGTTTATCCGGCTCCGAAAGCCCACTGGGTGGGTGACGGTTTCCCGGTGCGAAGTCTGTTCAGCTACGACCAATTGGGACGGCACATCAGTCCGTTTTTGTTGCTCGACTACGCCGCGCCAACCATGTTTTCGCCCGCTGTGCGCCCGCGCGGAGTGGGAGAACACCCTCATCGGGGTTTCGAGACCGTGACCATCGTTTATCAAGGTGAAGTCGCACATCGAGACTCCGTTGGCAACAGCGGCGTTATCGGGCCCGGTGATGTGCAGTGGATGACCGCGGCCGCGGGGATTTTGCACGATGAGTTTCACTCGCCCGCTTTCATGCGGCGCGGAGGCGAACTGGAAATGGCCCAGCTTTGGGTCAACTTACCGGCCAAGCACAAGATGGCACCACCTCAGCAAGGTCCCGCCGCCACGTTTAGCGAGCTCAACGTTTGGGATGTGAGGCTGCGGTCGGGAACGGGAGTCACGCTGTCAGTACCGGAAGGCCACAGCGCGGCGATTGCGGTGCTGCGCGGCGCGATCGTGGTAAATGGAGCGCGCGAGGCTCAGGATGCCGAACTTGTGCTCTTGGAGCGCACGGGCAGAGACATCCATATTGCCGCCGGGGCCGACAGTACGATCCTTGTTTTGAGCGGTGTCCCCATTGCCGAACCGATCGCAGGCTACGGACCATTCGTCATGAACACTCGCCAAGAGATCGAAACGGCGATGAATGATTTTCGGCTCGGAAAATTTGGCCAGATGCCGCCGCTCGAGATTGCGGCCGACCGGGCTGGCGCGGGAGCGATTTGACCTAGCGATTTGACCTATCGCGCCAAGAATTTTGGTGCGTAGGAACCGCGGTGCTATGCTGCCTGTCTTGAGGAGTAAGGCGATTTTTCGGGGCAGACGATCGACACGTAACGACGTTGCAGCGTTGAGGCGGGCACTTGAAAGAGACAATACGCGCTTTTGGTTCGCGCTTCCCTACGCGGATGCGGTGGCTTGGGGCATCGATTTTACTCGGCGCATTGGCCGGTTGGCCGGTATGGACGGGCGCCACGGCTCCCGAGGTGTCCCCGCCCACGACCCCCGTCGTTGATCCCATCGAAGAACTGACGGAAGTCATGGTCGAAGCGCGCGAGCCGCGCTATGTGTCGCCGACGCGTCGGGATCAGATTGGCCGCATTTGGGCGCCGGTGATGATCAATGGACGCGGGCCTTTCCGCCTGGTGCTAGATACCGGCGCAAGCCACAGCGCCATCACCGCCCTGGTCGCGCTGGCGCTCGGCATCCCGACGGATCGTTCGCCGCCGGTCATCCTGCGCGGCGTCACGGGATTTGCGACCGTGCCGACCATTCGAGTCGACACCTTGAGTATCGGCGATGTGGCCGTCGATCAGGCCATTCTTCCGATTGTTCCCGATGCACTCGGCGGTGCGGAAGGAGTGCTCGGTTCCGAAGGTCTGCTCGGCAAGCGAATTTTCATCGATTTTCGCCATGATCGGATCAACATCGCATATTCGAAGAACGAGCGTTCGGGTCCCGGCTTTGTCAGCGTGCCGTTCCACTCAATGCGCGGCACGTTGGTCGTGGTCGATGGATTTGTCGGTCAAGTTCGCTGCAAGGCGATCATCGACACCGGCGGTCAAGCCACCATAGCAAACAATGCGCTGAAGGAAGCGCTGGCCCGAATTGCCACCGCGCCGAGATTCAAAATCGACACCATCGTGGGCGCTACCAAGGATATTCAACAAGGGGAATTGATGGCGACGCCTGCCATAGGATTGGGATCCATCACCATCCATGACCCCGGCGTAACCTTCGGCGATCTGTATATTTTCAAGCAATGGCGGCTGACGAATGAGCCGGCGATTCTGATCGGCATGGACACGCTCGGGCTGCTCGACACGCTAATCATCGACTATCGCCGCCACGAGTTGCAGCTGCGAATGTTGAACGCGAGCTAGCAAAAAGGGGCCGAACCATGATTAATAAACCGATCGTCGGTGTAGCGGCCTTGATATTCGTGCTTGCAGCGGGCGGCGTCTACTATCTAAAGAGCCGCAATCAGCCCTTGCCCGCCGCGCCGAGTTCGCCCACTGCCCCGGCGCCCGGACCCGCAGAGTCGAATATCGCTCATCCCTTGCCGCAAGGCGCCGGCAGTGCGGCATCTGCGGGACCTGTGCCTGAATTGGCCGATAGCGACGAGCCGTTGCGGGCCGCGCTCAGCCAAATCAGCAGTGCGGATGCCGTTAAAGATTTTCTCGTGCCGCAGGATCTCATTCGCAAGATGGTGGTGACCATAGACAACTTGCCGCGACAGAAGGTCGCGGTGGAGAAGCGGCCTGTGAACCCGGTGGGCGGTTCGTTCGACGCCAAGGGCGATGAATTGCATGCCACCCTCGATCCGCGGAATTTCGAACGCTACAAACCGATGGTCGCGGCGATCAATCAACTCGACGCCAAGCAACTGGGGGCGCTGTACATTCACTACTATCCGCTCTTCCAACAGTCGTACCAGAACCTGGGTTATCCGAACGGCTACTTCAACGACAGGCTGGTGGAAGTGATCGACAACTTGCTGGCGACACCTAATCCTGCGGGGCCGATCGAACTCGTGCGGCCCAATGTAATGTACACCTATGCCGATCCTACTCTGGAGGCGCGGCCCGCCGGGCAAAAACTACTGATTAGAATGGGACCGGAGAACGCCAAGGCGATCAAGGCCAAGCTGGCCGAGTTGCGCGCGGTGATCACAGCGGGGCAACTCAAGCATTAGCTTGCACCGATTTGATTGCCCCGTTCGGTGGTGGCGACGAATTTCATAAAAAGACAGGGGAATAAAAAATGGCTACGACGTCCGCAGATGCAGGACTGCCGAAAAGCACGGCAGCGCAGAGCAAATGGCTGGTCATCGGTGCATCATCCTTGGGCACCGTATTCGAGTGGTACGACTTTTATCTGTACGGCCTGGTCGTGAGCATACTCACCGCGCAATTTTTCTCAGGCGTCAACGAAGTCACCGGTTTCATATTCGCATTGGCTGCCTTTGCGGCGGGCTTTGCCGTGCGGCCGTTTGGCGCGCTGGTATTCGGCCGCCTCGGTGATCTGGTCGGACGCAAGCACACGTTCCTCATCACCATGGGGATTATGGGCGCGTCGACGTTTGCGGTTGGATTGTTGCCGAGTTACGCGACTGCCGGCGTGCTGGCGCCCATTCTGCTATTGGCATTGCGTCTGCTGCAGGGCCTGGCGCTCGGCGGTGAGTACGGCGGCGCCGCGACTTACGTTGCCGAGAATTCACCGCAGGGAAAACGCGGTTTGTACACCAGCTTCATTCAGACGACAGCGACCCTGGGGCTGTTCGCCGCGCTGCTCGTCGTCATCGTGACTCGCACAAGCATCGGTGAGGATGCGTTTAAGGCGTGGGGATGGCGCATACCGTTCCTGATTTCCATCATTCTGCTCGGCGTTTCTCTGTGGATACGCATGCAGCTGGCAGAGAGCCCGGTGTTCGTCAAAATGAAAAACCAGGGTACGACGTCGAAGGCGCCGCTCGCGGAGGCTTTCGGCCGCTGGCCCAATTTGAAAATCGTGATCATCAGTTTGTTGGGCGCGGTCATGGGGCAGGCAGTGGTGTGGTACACCGGACAGTTCTACGCGTTGTTCTTCCTGGAGCGCACGCTGAAGGTCGATGGCGCCACCACGAATATTCTGGTGGCGATTGCGCTGGTGCTGGCCACGCCGTGCTTCGTCCTGTTTGGCTGGCTGTCGGACAGGATCGGCAGAAAGCCCATCATCATGACGGGGTGCCTGCTTGCGATGCTAACCTACATGCCGTTGTTCGGAGCGCTCACGCGCTACGCCAATCCGGCGCTGTATGCCGCCCAGTCGGCCGCGCCGGTCACGGTGGTTGCGGATCCAAAGGAATGCTCGGTTCAGTTCGATCCCATCGGTAAGAATCCATTCGATTCAACTTCCTGCGATATCGCGAAGAACTTTCTCGCCAAGGCCAGCGTGACTTATAAGAGCGAAGATGCCCCGGTGGGAACGGTGACGAAGATCCGCAGCGGCGGCAGTACCTTTGATGCGCCCGATCCGAAAGTGCTCAAAGGCGCTGATCGCAAGGCCGCCATCGCGGCGTTCCAAAAACAAGTCAAGGCGGCGCTGACGGCTGCCGGCTATCCTGACAAAGCGAATCCGGCTGCCATCAACAAGCCCATGGTGGTGCTCATCCTGTTCATCTTGGTGCTGTACGTCACCATGGTGTACGGACCCATTGCGGCGCTGCTGGTCGAATTGTTTCCGGCGCGCATTCGCTACAGCGCCATGTCGCTGCCGTATCACATCGGCAATGGCTGGTTTGGAGGGTTCCTGCCCACCATCGCTTTCGCCATGGTGGCTGCGAAAGGCGATATTTACTACGGGCTCTGGTATCCCATCGTCGTCGCGGGCATCACGCTGGTGCTGGGGCTGCTGTTCTTGCCAGAGACGTTTAAGCGGCCGATAGACGCTTAATCGACAGCGACGCTCACGTTGCAAAACAAGCGCCGTCGCGGATCTGCGACGGCGTTTTCCTGTGCGTTACATTCGCTTCACAGTAATAGCCGATCGGTGAACTGTGACGTTAGTGTTCTGTAAAGCGCGCACCTTTGCGTACGCTCATGCACAACCATCGAAATGGCGGGTGACTATGTTTAGCAAATACTCGAATTCAAGACTTTCGTTGGCCGGCGCCGCAGTGGCCTTGTCCGCCGCCACGCTGCTGGCAGGGTGCGTGGTGCGCACGGTGGGACCGCCACCGCCGCCACCGCCACCACCGCGCGTGTATCAGCCGCCGCCGCCACCGCCGCCGCAGGACTATGCTGAGCCGGCGGGCGATGGTGAGGTGACCGCGCAGGAAGCGCCACCTCCGCTGCCCGACTATGAGCAACCGGCGTGCCCCGAAGAGGGCTACCTGTGGACGCCCGGATACTGGGGCTGGGGCGGTGGCGGGTATTACTGGGTGCCGGGAACCTGGGTCCAGCCGCCTCAAGTCGGCGTGCTGTGGACACCGGGATATTGGGGCTTCGTGGGCGGGATATACAGGTTCCATGTCGGCTATTGGGGGCCGCATGTCGGCTACTACGGTGGGGTGAATTACGGCTTCGGCTATGTTGGCGTAGGCTTTGCCGGGGGCCGCTGGGTCGGCAACTCATTTGCCTACAATAGAGCCGTCGTGAACGTGAACGTGACCAATATTCACAACACGTACAACGAAACCATCGTCAACAGGGTCTCCGTCACCAAGGTGAGCTACAACGGTGGACCCGGGGGCGTTGCCGCGGCACCGACCGCGCAGGAACGAGCTTGGTCGTCCGAACGGCGTGTACCGCCGACCGGCCTGCAAAACCAGCACACACAAGAGGCTTTTCGAAATCCGGCACTGAGCGCCAGAACCAACGGCGGTCATCCCGCGATTGCAGCAACCCCGAGACCGGCGGCCTTCAATGCGCCGGGCGTTGTCGGGGCGCACGGCGCGAGCATGTCGCCGAGCGCCGCGGCGCAACGGGGCGGTCAAGCGGGCCAATTTGGGCAGCAGAACGGGGCGCAACACGGCGGTCAAGCGGGTCAGTCTGGGCAGCAGAACGGGGCGCAACACGGCGGTCAAGCGGGTCAGTCTGGGCAGCAGAACGGCGCGCAACACGGCGGGCAAGCGGGTCAGTCTGGGCAGCAGAACGGCGCGCAACGTGGCGCACAGCCGGGACAGCCGGGCGCTGCCCAGCGCGGTGGACAACCGGGCCAACCGGGTCAGCCGAACAGCTTCGTGCGCACACCAGGCCAACCAAACGGCGCGGCTCGAACGCAAGGGCAGCCTGGTCAGGGTACAGCTCGTCCTCAAGGGCAGCCGGGTCAAAGTGCAGCTCGTCCTCAAGGTCAGCCGGGGCAGCCTGGCGGCGCAAAACCGCCGGCGAAGCCGCATCCGAAGCCCGAGCCGCAGAAGGGCGAGAAGGAAAAATAGTCGCCTTGCGAGACCTTCGAAGCATCAGCGGCCGAGTGCAGACTCGGCCGCTTTTGTATTGAGCGCTTCGATTATTGAGCTGCGATTATTTGGGCGCGGAGACCACCGGCAAATCGACGAAGCTCGCTCCAGATGCGCCGTCAAATATCTTGATCGTCGCTTTCTTATAGTCGCCTGGTTTGGCGAAAAAGATATTCTCGACGAAGGTTTGCGGGTTTCTGTCGTATAGCGGAAACCAGCTCGACTGCACCTGCACCATGATGCGGTGTCCCGGCAGGAACACATGATTGGCGGTCGGCAGCGCGAAGCGGAAAACCTGCTTTTGGTCCGCCGGGATCGGCTTTGGGTCGCTGAAGGAATCGCGGTAGCGGCCGCGAAGGATATCGGCGGATACCATCAATTGGTATCCGCCCAATTTCGGCTCGCGCCCGATCTCATCGGGGTAGACATCGATCAACTTCACCACAAAGTCGCCGTCGCTGCCGCTGGTCGATGCGACGAGATTGGCAATAGGCTCGCCGCTGATTTTCAATGGTTCGGTGAGCGCCGGTGTGGAAAAACTCAACACGTCGGTACGCGAGGCAACATCGCGCTGATCGCTCACGAGCCAGGTCTGCCAACTCTTTGCGCCTTCCTCGCCGCCGATATGGACTGGTCGCGGAATAAAGGGTACCGGCTTGGCCGGGTCCGACACATAGGTCTCAAAATCGGCCGCCGCGCGCGAACCGGCATCGAGGACACCGCCCAACCGCAAATTGCCGCCGTTTTGCAAATAAAGCTTTTGAGTCGCGATGCTACAGCCTGCGCTGCAGCCGCTCGGCCAAGTTGACAGCTGCTCCCAGCGATTCGTGCCGGTCTCGAATGCGGTGACTTGCGCCAGCCCAATTGGGGGCGCGTCATCCTTTAAATAATGATCAAAGAACGGCCGCAGCAAGTGCTTGCGGAAGTATTCCGCCGTATCGCTGCCGAAACGGATCTGTCCAATGGCGCTCCCGTCGAGCCGCTGCTGATGATGAAACCAGGGACCGATGACCAGATAAATGTTCGAAGTGTCGGGTTGTTGCGCCTTGAGCGCCTTGTACAGCGCGATATTCCCGTAAATATCTTCCTGATCCCACAGGCTGTGTACCAGCATCGTTGGCACGGTGACGTGTTGCTTGGCCAGGATTTTATCGAGTGCCTGGTCCTGCCAGAATTCATCGTAGGCTGGGTGGCTCATCAGCTTGGTCGCGAAACCGACTTGCTCGAGGCCATGACGCCGCGCCATCTCGCCGGCGGAGCCTGCGCTAAGCCAGGTGTCGTAATCATCGTAGTGATCCGTCCACCAGGGAATGTCGCTGCCGCGTGTGGCTTCCTGACCATGAGCGTAGGTCAAGCTGTCTTGCCGAAACGCGCCCTTGTGAAACCAATCATCCCCCATCCAACCATCGACCATGGCATTGATTGGAATCGCCGCGCGCAGCGCGGGGTGCGGGTTCACCAGCGCCATCAGCGATGTGAAGCCATCGTATGAAATGCCGAGAATGCCGACCTTGCCATTGGTCTCCGGAATGTTCTTGATCAGCCAATCGATCGTGTCGTAGGTGTCGGTGGAATGATCGACTGCGGTGGGATTCAACGGGCCGTGCAAAGGCCGGGTCATGACGTAGTCGCCTTCCGAGCCATATTTGCCGCGCACGTCCTGCAGCACGCGGATATAGCCGCCGTTGAGCACGGCATCATCCGCGACATCGTTGCTGTCGATCAGCGCATCCAAGTGCGCGCTGACATCTTTGGCAATGCGAGAAGTAGCACCGTAGGGCGTGCGGCTCAGGAGGATCGGAGCGCGATGCGCGCCGCGCGGAATGAGGATGACGGTCTTGAGCTTGACGCCATCGCGCATCGGAATCATTTCCTCACGCTTGGTGTAGTCGAAGCTTTCCACGCGCGGCACGAAGCTCGCCGGTGTTTCGTTGGGTAGTGTCTGTTGCGCCATGGCGGGTGCCGCCAACCCGAGGATCAGCATGCAGCGCAATCCGAATCGTCCGGCTGAACGCCGGCTGAATATAGACATCGGTAAACTCCGGAAACAGGTGGGTGTGATTTTTTAGGAAGGCGAATCTTGCGGCATCAATTGGCCGCGCGCAAACCTGTGGCAGCGGCCGCGCCGGCAGCAGGACCAAAAAAATCGGCCGCGCGCTGCAGGAATTTTCCGTTAGTAGGCCAACGATTAGCTCTCTATGCGTCTCTTGCGGTGACGATGGGTAGGGGGCATGATCGGAGTACTAGGATGATGCCTGATTAGGGGAGTCGCTTAACTAAATAAGTCATTGATGCAAAGCTAAGTGGCTTAAGGCTGGAGAGGAGGGCAGACGCATGAATTCTTTGTCTTTCACCGTATCCGACGGAGTCGCGACCTTGGCGTTGCAGCGTTCGGCATGCAGTAACGCAATTGATATTACCGTCATTCGCGCAATTCATCTGGCGCTCGATCAAATCCAAAAGGGCGAAGGCGGCGCAAAAGCCGTGGTTATCACCGGCAGCAACGATGTTTTTTGCAGCGGACTCGACCTCCATTCCATTGATCTGAAATCTGCAGAGGCTCGCCAGCGAGCGCATTTTGAAATGCGCCGCTTCATGGATCCGTTGATTCTGCGCTTGAGCGGATTTCGATTTCCCATTGTTGCGGCAGTGAACGGTGCGGCGGTCGGGGCCGGTATGAGTCTCGCGCTCGCCAGCGACATCATCATCGCGGCCGATAATGCTTACTTCCTGCCGTCATTTGCGCGCTTAGGACTTGTGCCCGATGCGGGTATCACCTTTCATCTGGCACGCCGCATTGGCGCCGGTCGCTCCCTGTCCTCTTTGATGCTCGCGGAAAGAATCGATGCCAAGACGGCGCTTGAATGGGGCCTGGTCTATTCGGTTGTTCCCGCCGGCGAACTTCTCGTGCGCGCGCAAGCGGTGGCGCACCGGCTTGCCACGGGGCCCTGCGCGGTTCTGGGGCAAATCCGTACCCTGCATGCCTCGACCTTTGATAATTCGTTGCAGGAACAGCTGCGCGCCGAACGCAGTGCGCAGGAGATGACTCTCGAAACTCAGGATTGCGTCGAAGGCGTGCGGGCGTTCTTCGAGAAGCGCGAACCTAATTTTTCGGAACACTAGGCCTAGCGTCCGCCTCGCTCGGTTTCGCGGTGATTGCGATGCGAATCGCGGCGAGTGGCGCGCGGTCATCGAACGGCTGCGTCAACGGGTCGTTTGGCACACCCAGCAAGGTCCATAGCAGGTCGAGATTCGGCGCTTGCGGAGTCGCTCTGATTTGCTGGTAGAGACCATACATGACGTGTGTTCCAGTCGCCGCATCGCCGATTCGAAGCACGTCCCCAATGTCGCTTTCGAAGCCATAGCCTCCGGTCTCTTTCAGGATTGCCCGTAACGCAGTCTGCAGTCCGATGCGATTGGCTGTTTGCTCGCGTATGGCGACGTCGGCCTGCAAGCAGTAAAGCGCACCTCCCCAGTAGGTACGGCCCCAGGAGCGGGATTGATCCATGCCTCCTTCACCGGCGCGCGGTAGCCCCTTGGGCATGGAATTTCGGTCTTCCGCCCAGACGTCGGCGATTTCCCGGTTGCCATACTGCGCCCGCGCAACACCCTCAACATAGGTGGCCAGACCTTCTGCGAGCCAGTCGTGGGTCCTCCCGACCTCAGGCAGCGCCAAATGCACCATCTCATGAACCAGCACCCAGTCGGCCGCCAGCGTCTCGGCGGCGGTCTGGCGGCCCACGCGCATTTCGATCATCAATCCTGCGTCATTGGTGGTGCGCCCGCCGTTGACGCCGCTGCCATCCATTCCCCGCAGCCGAATAACGACCAAGGGTGCCGGAAATTGGCCGTAGTATTCCGACACAATGTGCGCCGAGCGATCGATCCAGGCGCGCAGCAGCGGCTGTTCCTTCTTCAGTGCGCCATCGTCCATGACCACGCAAATCGTGGACCCGTTCAGCTGCAGTTGAATGCTCACCCGTTCCGGGCACGCGGCATGTGCAATTGCGCAAAACGACGTCAGGACCGCAGCACTGACGAACCCAGTTGGGCGCACAAAACCTCCTTTAGTCATTGAGCCGCCGCGGCCCGCTGAGGTAGCGGCTGCCGGAGACGAAAAAACGCAGCCGCTCATGTGCCGCCTTGGTCAGTCCGATGCGGACGCTTTCGCCGACGGACTCGATCTTTTGACCATCGTCGCCGATCCAAAGTTGCTTATCGTCAAATAGATTCAAACCGTCGTGCTGAAGGTTGACCTGTAGTGCCGCAGCCAACCGCCCCGGTCCTCGCGTCAGATTCGCCAACTTGACATGAGGGACATTACGCTGCATATGTTCGATACCGAACAGAGGCTCGAGTGCTCGCAACAGCACGCCGGAACCAATTCCGCCAGGTTCACTCGATACATTGAGCATGTACGACGTTCCATAGCAGAGGTAGACATACGCATGGCCGTGTTCGAGGAATAAAGAGCGAGTGCGCGGTGTCATCCCACGAAATGCGTGACAGGCGGGGTCATCCTGCAGGTAGGCCTCTGTTTCCACGATCCGGCCCGCGGCCATGCCGCCGCTGAGGTCCCGCACCAGGACTTTGCCAAGCAAAGCCCGGGCAAGTTCGACGGTGTCGGACGGCATGCTGTCGCGCGGGATTCTCTTGATGGATCTCTCAAGTTTGCGCGAAGCTCTGCCGACGATGGTAGTCTCCCGAGTCGTTCGATTCTCAATCAGGATTCTTAGGACAGCAGCATGTTAAGCGCTCAGGCCATCAAGAATCATCACTCCGATATCTTCACATTTCTCCACGGCGACCTGGAAATGGCCGCCTTGCACTGCCACGTGCCGGAAGAGGCGCGGCGCCAAAGTCTGGTGTATGTCACTGATGTTGCGCAACTTTGTGAGGCCCGGCGCCACCGTCCCGCCATTCTCATCGTGCACGCCAACATGGCGGATCGTCTGTCCGCGAAGGCGGACGCAGACAGTTGCTGCTTCTCCGTGAAGAATATTTCCATGGGAATGGCAATCCTTCTGAAGTACTTCGACAGTAAAGCGGACCGCTTCACGCAATGGGGTGAGCGGCATCCGACGGCGGTGGTGCATCGCGATGCGATACTCGGCCGGGGCGTGTTTTTGGGTCCTTATTGCGTGATTGGAGCGCGTGCGAATATTGGCGATGGCTGCATGGTGGGCGCTCACACAGTCGTGGAAAATGATGCCAAAGTCGGTGCGCGCAGCATTCTGCATCCGCACGTTTTCCTCGGCGCCGCCTGCCAGCTGGGCGAGGATTGCGAGGTTCATCCGCATACCAGCATCGGTAGCGACGGCTTTGGCTACGCGGTGGACGCGAGCGGCAAGCCGCGCAAGATCTCGCATTTGGGCAATGTCATGATCGGCGATGGTGTTGAAATCGGCAGCAATTGCGCCATCGACCGCGCCACCTTGACCTCAACCCACATTCGCTCCGGCACCAAGCTGGACAACATTTGTCATATTGCGCACAACTGCGATCTGGGCGAGAACGGATTTTTCACCGCTGGTTTCATGATGGGCGGGTCGACTAAAATTGGCCGGCAATTCGTTACCGGAGGCAATTCCGTGGTGACGGCGCACATCACGGTCGGGGACAACGTGGTGTTGTCGGGCAGATCCTCGGTAACCAACGATGTTCCCGACGCTGGAGCGTATGGCGGCTATCCCTTGCAGCCCTTGAAGGAAGCGCTGCGCACGGCTGTCAGCATCAGCCACCTGAATGAGATTCGCCGCAACCTCAAGCGAGTGATGAAGCACCTGCATCTTGCCGAAAATCCGCAGGACGACGCCGCGGAGAGTTGACCATACAATCAAAAACTTCTTCCATCGCCGTACCGATCGCGGCGGTGATGGTCGCAATGCTATGTTTTCAGTTTGGTGCGACCCTCGCCAAAGGTTTGTTTCCAATTGTCGGTGCGGCCGGTACCGCAGCGCTGCGTCTGGCGCTTGCCGCCGCAATTTTGTTGGCCGTGTGGCGGCCCTGGCATATCCGATTCACGAGGCAGCAACTGCGCACCGTGATTGTCTATGGCGTGGCCATGGGATGGATGAATTATTTCTTCTATCTCGCCTTGAGCTACATCCCTCTTGGGATCACGATGGCGCTGGAGTTCACCGGTCCGCTCGGCGTTGCGCTATTCGCTTCGCGCCGTCCGATTGATTTCCTATGGATAGTCCTGGCCGGCCTCGGTCTTGTGGCATTGCTGCCGCTGGGACTGGGCGGAGAACCCCTATCAGTGCTCGGTGTCGCCTACGCGCTCGGCGCCGGCGTCTGCTGGGCGCTCTATATTCTCTTTGGACGCAGAGCCGGCGCCGCCCATGGGGGACAGATCACCGCATTGGGCACGGTGATCGGCGCGTTGATGATTGTGCCCGTGGGCTTCGCGCATAGTGGCGCGGCGCTGCTCGCGCCGGCGATTTTGCCGCTTGCGCTCTGCGTCGCGCTGCTGTCGAGTGCGCTGCCATACTCGCTGGAAATGTACGCCATGCCGCGGATTCCGACCCGCACCTTTGGGGTATTGATGAGCCTGAATCCCGCACTCGGCGCCGTCGCGGGGCTGATTTTCCTGAGTGAGGCACTGACTCTGGTTCAGTGGGCAGCGATCGCCAGCATCGTGGCCGCTTCAGCCGGCAGCGCCGCGACGCGCGAGCTAGTGCGCAATTAGCGCGATCGCCAGATACAGGACGGCGGCGCCGGCGAGCGTCATAGCGGTGGTCAGAAACTTTGGATGCGCGTGATAGCTTTCCGGAATGAGATCGCTGGCGCCTATGTACAGGAAGAATCCGCCCAGCAGGCCGAGCACGGCGCCGAATGAGCTGCCGCGCAGCGTAAAGAAAAAGGTGGACGCCACGCCAACTACCGGCGCCACGGCGTCCGCCAACAGCCAGCGCATGCCCTGCGTCTTATTGCCTGTGTTTTTGAGCACGACATTCATCGTATTGATACCGTCAGAGAAATCGTGCGTAAGCACCGCGATTGCAACGACGATTCCCACCTGATGCGACGTTTGAAAGGCCAGGCCGATGGCGATTCCGTCGAGCAAACTATGAAGGCAGAGCACGCCGGCTGAAAAGCGCGCACGCGGCGCGGAGTTGCCATGAAAGAGCAGAATTCGGTCGAGCACCAAATAACTCAAGAAGCCGAGGGCAGTCCACGATAAGACCGCAGCCGGAGAGTGATAGGGCGCCGCAAGGCCGACTGCCTCGGGCAGCAAATCAAAAAATGCAACTCCGATGACGGCGCCTGCGCTGAAGCCCAAAATCAGATGCAGCTTGTCGCGCAGCCGCAGCGCCAGCAGGCCGCCCAGCACGGTGCACAGGAACGCTGCGACGGCAATGATTAGGAGCAACACGGTGTTATATTGCGGGCCACGATTTTAACTTCTTGGGGGCAGCGTGAGTTACGACACGTATCATAAGCGCAAAATAGGCAAACACGTGCTCAAGCCTGAAACCCAGATGATGGGTTACGGGTTTGATCCGAGCTTGTCGGAAGGATCTCTGAAGCCGCCGATCTTCCTGACCTCAACGTTTGTCTTCAAGACCGCGCAGGAAGGCAAAGATTTCTTCGACTACACCTCAGGTCGGCGCGAGCCGGTCGCGGGCCAATCATCCGGCCTGGTGTATTCGCGCTTCAACAATCCGAATCTTGAAGTTTTGGAAGATCGCTTGGCTTTGTGGGAGGAGGGCGAAGCTGCCGCAGTATTCTCGAGCGGCATGTCGGCGATCTCAACCGTCATTTGGACCCATGTGCGCCCCGGCGATGTGATCCTCATGAGCCAGCCCTTGTACGGCGGCACCGAAACGCTGATCGAAAAAACTCTACCCGGGTTTGGCGTGAGCGCAGTGGGGTTCAATTTAGGCCACGACCGCAATGCCGTGCTCGAAGCGGCCGCCAACGCCTCGAAAAAGGCGGCGGAGTCCAAGGGCCGAGTCTGCCTCATCATCGTTGAAACCCCGGCCAATCCCACCAACAGCCTGGTAGATCTCAAACTGATGCGCGAAGTGTCGGAAATGATCGGTGCGCGCCAGAACGGCGGCCGGCCGCCGGTCGCGGTCGACAATACTTTTCTGGGACCGGTTTTCCAGCGGCCGCTGCTGCATGGGACCGACCTCGTGATGTACTCCCTGACCAAGTATGTCGGCGGACATTCTGACCTGGTGGCAGGCGGCGTCATTGGCTCGCGCGCCGCCGTGGATCCCGTCAAGAAGCTGCGCGGTGCGCTCGGCACGCAGCTGGATCCCAACACTGCATGGATGATCATGCGTTCGATGGAAACGCTGTCGCTGCGCATGCATAAGTCGGCGGAAAATGCCGCGCTGGTGGCGAATTTTTTACGCACGCATCCGAAAATCGCGGCCGTGAATTATCTTGGCTTCCTCGCCGCGGATGATCCGCGCACAGTGGTCTTCAAGCAGCAATGCGAGAGCGCCGGTTCGACATTTGGTTTCGCCGTCAAGGGCGGCGAAGCGGAAGCGTTTCGCCTGCTCGATGCCCTGCAGGTGATCAAACTGGCCGTGAGTCTCGGCGGGACTGAATCGCTGATATCGCATCCCGCCAGCACGACGCATTCCGGCGTGACCAAACTAACCCGCGATCGCCTCGGAATCACCGATGCCCTGATTCGAATTTCAGTCGGCATCGAGAACGCGGACGATTTGATCGCGGACCTCAACGCGGCACTCGAGAAAGTCTAAGTTTGAGCGGCCGCGCGTTTCGTCAGGCCGTTCACGCGGACGCTCAAACTCACACGTGTGGAGCACGAGTTTCGAGTTGCGGCCATCGCTCGCGTGGCCTCTACGCACTCGTGAGCTGCAAGATCAAATGTCGCCCCCAACATCCGTGGCGCCGGCGTCGTGATATCGATCGGCCCGAGTTCTCGCCCTCCCGGCAAGCACCACGCCGATCAAAATCACAACGCCGCTGCCGCTAGATACTCTTCGATATGCCGAAGAACAGTCCCCGCCGCGGGCCAAATTGCGGCGCGCCCACGCCGACGCCGGTTCCATCGCGAATTTCGTAACGCTTGTCCAGCACATTGATGACGTCAAATCTCGTCGTCAGTGTGCCGGCGTCATCCCCTAAGTGAAAGACGTGGCTGGCACCCAGGTTGACCTGGGTGTAGTAGGGCAGATGCGCGCCATTGGGGATGGAACTGCCGTCGGGCAATTCTAAATCCGCACGCAGTCCGGAACCGACCAGGAAGTCGGCGCTCAGGCGCGTGTGGCCCAACGAATACGACAGGCCTCCCGAGGCCGTGACGCGTTGCTCGTGATCCAAGTGGATGTAGTGCTGGGCGATGTAGGCGAGGTCATCCGCCGAAAAGTTGAATTGCGCCGAATCGATGTTCTTGCCGCGGGCGCTTTGCCAGGCGAGGTTCAAATAGGCAGTGAGAGCATCTGCCGTGTAGCTGCCGGTCAACTCCACGCCATATTGTTTGCCATAGGTGTAGTTGAACGGCGTCAGAATGATAGGCGCCCCAAACTGACCCTCGTCGATCAAGTTATGCGACTGCTTATAGTAGCTGTCCAAACCCACCGTGATCTGGTCGGTGATCTTCTGCTGCGCGCCGATATCGTAGTAATTAGCCTGTTCGGGAAGCGGCGTGTCCGCCTGCGTGACGGCGGCGGCGGCGGTCGTGTTCACAAACTTCGATACCGTCTCTGTCCCAACGAGTTCAAACGGCGGCGGCGACAGATAACGCGAATAGCCGGCGTGCACGGTCGTGTCGGGCAGCGCCTGCCAAACGATGTTGACGCGCGGGCTCACCTGATGTCCGGAGGCAAACGCGTTGAATTTGTCGAAGCGCAAGCCGTAGTTCACCGTTACCGTCGGAATGAGTTTCCATTCATCCTGCAGATATACACTCTCGATCCATTCAGTCTTGGCGCCGTTGTCGACGATATTGACCGGGGTATCACTGATTTGATTTCCCGCATCGTCCAGCGGGATGACCGCCGAGCTGGTCAAGCTTTTGGAATGGTCGCTCTGCAGGAAGACGCCGGTGCGCAGCGTGTGGGCATCATCCAGTTTGTACGCGGCATCCGACTGCAATGCGTAGGCGACGTTTTGCTTGTAGGCGTTTTGCGCAATGCCGTCGAAGAGAATGTCGCCCAGCGGGTCCGGCGTGAAATTCAAGCTCGAATAACGCGCCGTCACCGAGGTCTGCACATCCAGTGCCCCTTGCGAGTGTTGCCAGCTCAAGATGGCAAAATGATTGAGTTCCCGTTGATTTTCATTGAGCCCATCGCTCGGATAAGTTGTCTGACCGTTGACGGTAAGCGGCGTGCCGTCCGCATTGCTGATGCCGGGTACCTGGTTGCCACGGTTCGGAATTTGAAACTTGTCCGTCGAACTCGAGAGCACCGCGCTCAAGCGGTTGCTTTCATCCAGAATGTATTCCAGGTATGCGAACCCGTGATATTGCGTGGTGTGGTCATGGTCCGGATTCGTGCGGCCGTCGGGCGACTCGATGCCAAGATCATTGCGAAGGAAATCCCCGGAGACAAAATAGTTGAACCGGCCTTCGCTGCCGCCGTAGTTGAAGCTCGGCTCGACCGTGCCGTGGCTGCCGCCGTAAATCGACACCGACCCGCCCGGATCGATTACCCCGCTCTTGGTTTTCAAATCGATGATGCCGGCTGTGCGCAGGCCGTACTCCGCCGGCAGCGCGCCGGTGATGAGGGTCATCGAGGAAATGAGCCTGGGATCGAGCGCTTGGCCGAACACGCTGATGCCTTCCGGCAGGATGATGCCGTTGAGGCGATATTGCAGTCCATTGTGCTCGCCGCGAACGTGAAATTGACCGAAGGAATCCTGGGCAACCTCGGGCGCTTGCATGACGACTTGATTGAGCAACTGATTGTCGCCCCCGGGCTGGGCACCAATCGCCGCTTCGTTGATCGTGTAGGTCGAAGCACCCGTCTGTGTTTGAATGCCGTTGCGCGCCTCGTTCAGCCGCTGGGCGATCACGACTACCTCGTCGACAGCGGGCCCTGAATTTTCAGCTTCATCGGCTTGCGCCGCGCGCGGAATACAAAGCATGGGAACGAACACGAGCGCCAAGGACGCCCTTAAGGGTTTGAAATTGAACATGAATCGAGAACTCCTCGCCAAAACGCCTAAGCCGCCTATGTCTTGCGGCCAAAGAAAACTTCTTTAAGAGTTAGGGCGAGACGGGAGGAGCGCGGGAGCGAAAGGCGAGAAGGAACTTAAGATCGACCAGGCAGGTGATCTGCGCTTGCGGCGCAACGCGGCAAGCTTGCGGAAGGGCAAAGGGCAGCAAGGCCGGCGCGCCGGCCGCGGAAAGAAGAGGCGCAAAGTTCAAGCAATCTTTGCAGAAATCATGAATCTCCAGTTTCCCCTGCTGCGAGGAAACCGGCGGCTTCTCAGGCGAATGCGAATAGGCATGCGCCATTGCACCGAGCTGGGCAAAGAACAGCGCCAGCGCGGCAATGAGCGCGACGCGAAACTCGATGCGTTTGTTCAGTCTTGGCAAAGTGCTACCTGATAATCGACTCGGGAATCGTATCACCATCTTCGCAATCGCGGAATTGGTTCACAGAAATCGGCGGTCCGAACAGTTCCCAACGCCGCTCCCGGAGCGCCCGGGTTGCCCCTAGATTGAGATGGGACCGGCAGATTGCGTCAAAACTTGAGCCCCAAGTACCCGATCTGAGAGCAGGGTCACAACGCATTCAGGGTATCCAGCAAAAATGGCGGCACTCGGGGTTTCCCGGCAATGACGTCACACGGCAATTTTAGGAGCTTTCATGCGTAAGATTCTCACTGCAACCCTCGCAACCGGAGTAATGGCTGCGGGCATTGCACAAGCTGCCACAACCAACACGACTTTCGCGGTGACTGCGACAGTGCAGTCGACTTGCTCCGCGACGGCCGCGACTCTGGCGTTCCCCAACTACACCCCGGGCGGCGGCGCGCAGATTGGCAATACCTCCATCAGCGTCAAGTGCACCAAGAACACACCGTTCACCGTCACTCTGAACGCAGGTTCGACCACCGGTGATGCCTTCGCTCAGCGTCTGATGGGTTCAGGCGCCAACACCCTGCAATACAACCTCTACACCACGGCAGCGCTTGCGACGATTTTCGGTGACGGCACCGGAGGTACGGGCACGGTTCCCGGAACGGGACTCGGCGTCGCGACAGCCAACACCGTGCAGGTTTTCGGTCAGGTTCCCGACAGCGCGACCAACCAAGCGGCGGTTCCTGGCGCCTACACCGACACGATCACGGTCACGGTTACGTATTGATTTTCAGGCCCCTTGCGACAGCTTCAGGCCGCCGCAAGGGGTCCGGTTTGTAACGATCTCTCGAGGATTCGATGCGCAAGATTCAAGCAATGACGCTGATCTTAGGTGGGGTGGTATGGGCGGGCGTCGCCGACTCGGCAACCACCACCACGAGCTTCGCGGTCACTGAGACGGTGCAGGCGACGTGCTCGGCGACGGCCACTACGCTCGCGTTCAGCGCTTACACGCCAGGTGCGGGTGCGAAAGCGAACAACAGCACCATCAGTGTCAAGTGCACCAAAAATACGCCTTACACGATTTCGCTGAACAGCGGCAGTACCGCCGGCGGCACGATCGCGCAACGACTAATGACTTCAGGTGCAAAGACACTGCAATACAACCTGTTCACCACAGCTGCGTTCGGACAGATTTTTGGCGACGGTTCAGGCACCAGCAAGACGGTTGCGGGCACCGGTGCCGGCGTGGCGACGGCCAATGCGATAACGGTGTTCGGTCAATTGCCAGACAGCGGAGCCAACCAGGCTGCTGTAGCCGGAAGCTACTCCGATACGATTACCGTCACTGTCACGTACTAGGATGCGATCGCACATCGCGCTGCTGATCTTCGCCGTCCTCGCTGCACCGGCCAGCGCAAGCACGTTTAATATTTCGCCGATCCGCGCGCAGCTCACGGGCACTCACCGCACAGAGGCCCTCACCATCATGAACGCCGATGACAGTCCGGTCGTCGTGCAAATTCGCGTCGTGCGCTGGTCGCAGAAGGACGGCGCCGAGCAACTCGAGGATACGCGGGAACTGCTGGCGACCCCGCCGGTGCTGCAAATTCCGGCGAACAGCCAGCAAATCATCCGGATCGCTTTGCGGCGCGAACCGGATAGCGCTCAGGAACTCACCTACCGTGTGATATTCGAGGAGGTGCCGCAGGCGGCGCCGAAGGATTTCACCGGTCTGCGCGTCGCGCTGCGCTTGAGCATTCCGGTGTTCGTCGCGCCCGCGATCGGCAAGGCCAACGCCGAACTGGCGTGGGAATCGCGCTGGCTTCCCAACGGACAGCTCGAAGTGGCCGCGACCAACAACGGTAGCGGCCATCTGCAGATCACCGATTTCGAGGCGCAATTTCCGGGTTCATTGATGCCTCTGCGGGGCATTACCTCAAAGTACGTTCTGCCCGGAAGCCGAATGAGCTGGACTTTGACGGCGCCGGCCGACGCAAAGAGACAGGGAATGATTCCGATCCGTGGTCACAGCGACCAGGGAGATTTTTCCGCCGACGTCGCGCCCCGCGATCTCTAAGAGTCGCGATTGGCGCGTGTCCATGGCAATGCTAATTCGAATTGCCAACGCGCTGCGGACATATTCTGGAGTGCTGATCATGATGCTGTGTCTCGCGGCGCGGTCGGCTGTCGCGGCCGATCCACCGCGGCTGACGGAGGCGGTCCTGGAAGTCAGTCTCAGCAATACCGAGCCCGGGGAAATGGTCGTGGTGTTGCGCGGTCCCGAAGGGCAGCTATATCTGGAGGAAAGCGATTTCACGCGACTGCGTCTGCACGTGCCGCCCACCGCGCCTTACCTGCATGACGGGCGGCGCTTTTATGACCCGAAGGCCATCAAGGGCTGCACCGTAACGATCGACGAGGCGGCGCAACGCGCGGTGATCACTGCGCCTCCTGCATCGTTGGACACGACGCATTTGAGCGCAGCTGAGCGACGCTCGCCCGACATCACACCTGCGGCGCCAGGGGCTTTCCTCAACTATCAGCTCTCGGCGCAACAAATTGACGGCCGGAACATCGGCGGCGCGTTTGCAGAACTGGGCGTATTCGCCGGCGCAGGGGTGCTTACCAGTACAGGTGTCGCACGCTACGGCAACGACGACAATCAACTGGTTAGATTGGATACTACGTACACACGCGATTTCCCAGCCACGCTCGAGACTTTGAATCTCGGCGATGCGATCAGCGACGGCGCGAGCTGGGGTAATGCCGTGCGCTACGCCGGCGTGCGTTGGAGCCGAAATTTCGGCCTGCGCCCCGATTTGTTGACGACACCGCTGTTGGCTACGTCGGGGACGGCGACCGTGCCCTCGACGGTGGATGTTTTCGTCAACAATCAACTGGTGACGAGCAGCCAGTTGCCGCTCGGCCCCTTCGTCATTGATCGATTGCCCACGGTATCCGGTACCGGCGATGTCAGCGTGGTGGTGCGCGATGCGCTCGGGCGCGAGGAGGTGCTCACACAGTCTTTTTATTCGAGCGTTACCTTGCTCGCGCAAGGCTTGTCGCAGTACTCTTTCAATCTCGGCAAGATTCGTGACAACTACGCGCTCGAAAGCAATGACTACGGTCCGGTGCTGGGCGAGGCGAGTTACCGGCGCGGCATCACCGATGCCATAACCTTGGAAGGTCACGCGGAATATCTGGCCGGCGATGCGCACGCCGCGGGCCTCAACGCAGCCTTTGGTCTTGGGCAAATCGGCGTCATCAACTTCACTGCCGCCAACGGCGGCGACTCGTCGGGATCGGGCTGGCTGAGCGGCGTCGGGCTCGAGCATCGCGGCACGAATACCAGTTTCATCGCGAGCAGCCTGTGGGCCGGCAGCGATTTCTCGCAGGTAGGCGAGCCGCTGGATCGGGGCATGCGCATGCGGCAACGAAGCCTCTTGCAGACCGGCCTAGGGCTCGGAAGATTTGGTTCCCTGTCGCTCGCCTATGTGCGGCAAACCTATCGGGATTCGCCCACGCAACAAACGCTGGGACTGACTCACAGCATTCGATTAGGAAGGATAGGGTCGCTCAATCTGACTCTCACTCAAACCCGAACGGCGGCGCAATTCTCGACCGGCGCGCAAAATTCTACCAGTGCTTATTTGATTTTCGTGTTGCCGTTGGATTTTCGGCGCGCAGCCACCCTGAGCACCGTCGGCGGCAGCGGTCCCGGCGCACCCGCCAACGAGGTCATTGCTTCCCTGACCCAGAGTCCGCCCGTGGGGCCCGGCACAGGCTATCGCCTGAGCGCCTCGACGGCAGGAAATTACGACGCCGATTGGCGTCAGCAGTTCAGCGGTGCTGACTTGGAGTTGGAGGCGGCGCGCAATCAGGGACTCGACGGACGCAGCGCCTATCTTTCCGGCGCGATGACTTTCCTCGACGGCCAGCTCAATACCACGCGCTCGGTCAGTGGCAGCTTTGCGATGGTGGATGTCGCGGGTCTCGCCAATGTGCCCGTGTACGTGGAAAACCAACTCACCACGCACACCGATGCCACCGGCCGGGCGCTGCTTTACAACTTGCGGCCCTACGAGGCAAACCGCATCAGCATCACGCCCGAGGACTTGCCCCTGGATACCGCGATTGCAGCCAGCAGCACCATCATGGCGCCGCCTTACCGTAGTGGCGTGATCGCACGATTTCCAGTGGAACGGGTGCGCAGCGGCACGTTTCGCCTGATCACCGACGATGGCAAACCGGTGCCCGTAGGTGCTCTCGTAACGCTTCAAGGCACGCAGTTTCCCGTGGTGCTGGACGGACTGGTGTACGTCACCGGTTACGATCATGGCATGTCCGCGGAGGCGAGTTGGTCCGGCGGGCGCTGCAGCTTCCGGTTGGAACCGCCGCCGCCTGATGACCCGCTGCCCGACATGGGCACGGTGCAATGCCATGTAGATCGCGAGACCACGGTGCGCAACCAATGAAGGCCGCGCAACGCCTTGCCGCCGCATGGCAGCTCATTGCCGCCGCGTGTTTGAGCGCACTGCCGGCGCCGCTTGCACAGGCGGCCACGACCGTCAACTGCACCGCGAGCGCGAGCGGCATCGCCTTCGGCATTTACAACCCGCTGAGTGCCTTGGCTGATGCCTCAACCGGCACTTTGAAAATAACCTGCAACGGCAGCGGAACGGGTTCTGCCAATGTCACGGTCAATGTGACGCTGAGCACCGGCTTGAGCGGCAGCTACGCCACGCGAAAAATGTTCTCGGGCGTCAATTCACTCAAATACAACATTTATTGGAGCACCGCGTACAGCCAGATCATCGGCGACGGCACCGGCGGTTCGTTCGCCGGCAGCGCAGGACCGTTCGTCGTGCCGGCGGGTGGCAGCAATTTTGCGACGGGAACTTTATATGGCCTGATCCCTGCTTCTCAGGATGTAGCGCCGGGCGCGTACAGCGATGTCATCACCGTGACGGTGACGTACTAGTCACCGACCCCGGTGACGCACTCGTTTATTCCAGCGGACGAACCGACAGGCGCACTGGCCAAGGATAAGTGCCAACGCTAAGGCCGGGCGCGAGCTCAAAGCGAAACTTCAGCGACAAATTGACGGCCTGAGGTTTTTGCCAGCGCTGTACGATGGTGCCGCCATCTGCGCCCAAAGCCAGATCGGAATTCAAGCCCTCGACAGTCATGGATGAGAGCACTGGCGCGATGGTGAGAACCTCGAGGGCATAGCCGTTCGGACTATTGCTGCGTACGGTAACCTGTGTTGGTTGCATGACCTCGATGTAACCGCGCCGCAGGTCCGCCGCGGATATATCCAAGCCGGTGGGCGCAGAGCGCAATTCTATGTTGGCGACGGGACGAACAATGACGCTCACCGCAAAGTCCGAATGCACGTCCCTTGCACCGGCCGCGGTGACGCTGGCGGCAACAATCAATGCGATACGTGCCGTGTTCAACCCCCGATTGTGCGAAGATTTGCTCAAGTCCCTAAATAGCGGCAAAAGAGGGCAGTACTTTAGCTTTCTTGCCGCTTGGGACATAACATGAAATTGACGTGGGGAAGCCTGTTATTTCGAGCCTGAACAGTCCTGCATCACTCTGCAGCATTGCAGTATTTGCAGCGCTCATGTACGTGCCTTGGACGGCGCGCGCTGAGAGCGCCGCAGCGCTGGACACGGTGGTCGTCACCGCCACCCGCATTGCAGAGGACAGCCGCTATTTGCCGGTATCGATCGATCGAATCGACGCGCAGACAATTCGCAATGGACAGCTGCAAGTGAATTTGTCGGAAACGTTGATGACCGTGCCCGGCGTCTCCGCGCAAAGCCGTCAGAATTATGCACAGGACCTGCAATTGTCGGTGCGCGGCTTTGGCGCCCGCTCGAGTTTCGGTGTGCGCGGCGTGCGCCTGTATTCCGACGGAATTCCCGGCACCATGCCGGACGGCCAGGGGCAGTTTTCACAATTCGACTTGAGCAGTGCCGATCACATCGAGGTGCTGCGGGGCCCCTTCTCCGCTTTGTATGGCAACTCGTCGGGGGGCGTCATCGCAATATTTACCGAGGATGCCAAGCCCGGATATCTGGTCGGCGGCGCCGCGGAGTACGGTACGTTCAGTACGCAGCGATACGCACTGAAGACGACCGGCGATAACGGTCTGGTCAACTATGTCATCGATGCCTCGCACTTCCAGACCGATGGGTATCGCGTTCATTCCGACGCAGAGCGCAATCTTTTCAATGCAAAGGCCAGCACCAGCTTGAATGAATCCTCGAAGCTGACGATTGTCGCCAACGCGGTGCAAACGCCGTTTATCCAAGACCCTCTGGGGCTCACGCGCGCGCAACTCGCCGCGGATCCCACGCAGGCGGGCGTGAATGCCATCGCGTACAACACGCGCAAGTCGCTCGCGCAAGAACAGCTCGGTGTGGTCTACGACAATAAGCTGGGCGCCGCTGATGATTTAGTCGCCAGCGTCTACACCGGGCATCGAGCCACCACTCAGTTTCAGGCAATACCTCAGGCGACGCAGCAGGCAGCCCCGCTATATCCCGGAGGTGTCATTGATTTGGACCGCGCTTACTGGGGCGTGGATTTGCACATGAGCGACCAGCGGACCATCGGCGGAACACCGCTGCTGCTCGTCGCGGGCGTGAATTACGATGATTTGGCCGAGGCACGCAAGGGATATTTGAATTACGTCGGCGCGCAATTGGGCGTGGAAGGAGCGCTACGACGCGATGAAGCCAACCATGTCTATGACTTCGATCAATACGTGCAAGCACAGTGGGACCCGGCGGATCGATGGCGCATCGTCGCCGGCGTGCGCAACAGCGCCGTCCAAGTCACATCGCACGGACACCTGGCCGTGCTTGACGCTGCGGATAGTGAAGTAAGGTACTCGGCAGTCAATCCCGTAGGCGGCGTCACGTACCGCGTCAGCTCCGCGACCAATGCCTATGCATCGTATGGCAAGGGCTTCGAAACGCCGACCTTGAACGATCTGGCCTATCGGTCGGTCGATGGCAGCCTGCCGGGACTCAATTTGGGCCTGAAGCCGGCGCACAGCAACAACTACGAGGTGGGCATCAAAACAGGCAATGAATTCCTGCATGCCAATCTCGCTGCCTTCTACATCAAAACCGTCGATGAACTGGCAGTCTTGCAGAACTCAAACGGCCGGACCGTGGACCAAAATATTGGTGAGACCACGCGGCGCGGACTCGAGTTGGCGCTGGATGCAAAATGGCGCGGCGGATTCACCGCTCAGCTGGCATATACCTATATCAAGGCGATCGTTGCGCAGCAGTACTTTACCTGTGTCACGGCGCCTTGCAATCCGCTGACCAATCCAACAGGGCGGCCGCCCCCAAATTATCTTCCCGTGAACGAAGGAAATTTCCTACCGGCCGTCGCGCGAAATTCCTTATATCTCGGGGTGAGCTGGAATTACGCGCCGCTGGGGTTTTCGACTACTTTGGAGACCTTGGGCCGGGCGAAAATCTACGCCGATGACCGCAATACGGATGCGGCAGCAGGCTACTGGATCGCCAATTTGCGCGCCGGATTTGAGCAGGAAACCAGGCATTGGCGTTTCAGCGAATTCGCCCGTCTTGATAATCTGGCAAATCGAGCATATGTAGGTTCTGTGATCGTGAATGAGACCAATTCGAGGTTTTTCGAGCCCGCGCCCGGCCGCGCGGTCTACATAATGTTTAATGCGGCGATGCGTAATTAAGCTGACGTTATGTACACCAAATGCCCCGAACCGCGTTACATACATAGGGTCTTATTGAGTATGTGTTGAAAGCTTCGCTACGCGGGGCCCGGTTAAGGAGAGAGAAATGAGTATCAAGGGCAAGAGCGTTTTATTGGCGGTTGGCGCACTAGGATTGATTCTGGCGGGCGCAGGACCGGCATTGGCGCAGCATGCCGGCGGTGGTGGCGGTCACGCGTCCGGAGGGGGAGGCCACTCCATGGGCGGCGGCCACGCTGCGGGCGGACATGTGGGCGGCGGCGGCGGACACTTTGCTGGGCCGGGTCATTTCGCAGGCGGCGGCCATGTGGCCTCGGCATATCATGGCGGCGCCTACGGGCACGGTGCGGGTTTTGCTGGGCGCCCGGGGTTTGCCGGCGGCCACGGATACTCGACCGGCTGGCGCGGCGGTTCGTGGGGCGGCTGGCGCGGTAGCGCCTGGCGAGGCGGTTACTGGCGCGGCGGGTTTTGGCCGCGCGCGTTTTACGGCCCTGGATTCGCCTGGTTCCTACCCATTCTGCCCTTGGCGTATGCGACGTACTGGTACTCTGGCATGCCTTACTATTATGCCAACGACGTCTACTACACCTGGAATCCCACGTATGACGGCTATGTCGCAACCGATCCGCCACCGGTGGCTGCTGATTCCAGCGGTTCAGCTGATGTAGGGAGCCCGCCGCCGAGCGACGCGGGTGCCCAGAATCAGCAATCCGGCCCTGGTCCCGGCGGCCCGACACCTGGCCAGATTTTCATGTACCCGAAGAATGGTCAGAGCACGGAACAGCAAGCATCGGATCGCGCTGAATGCCAGAAGTGGGCAACAGACCAAGCAGGACAGGTCGCGCAGAATGGATCTGATTACAACCGGGCGATGGTTGCCTGTGTGGAAGGACGAGGTTACAGCGCTCGATAAGAGTTGAGTTGTCGGAAATAAAAAACCCGCGCTTCCTGCGCGGGTTTTTTTTGTCTTGCGCCCGACGGCCGCGACCTCTCTGCGATCTCTTCACTCCACAGTCGGTATTTCGCGCCAGTTCAATATCCGAGTAGCGAGCGTGCCGGTCAGGTTCGCGAGTACCTGTTGAGGAGACCCGTTGGACGCGTCGCTGCCTCCGACGAGGATTTCGGGTTTTCCATTGACGCTGGCAACCCTTAGGTTGGCAATCGCGAATAACAGGTCAAAAGGCGGATTGGGCCCAGCAACGGACGGCTGCAACACCGATTGCTCGGTTCCATAGTCAACCGCATAGACCCGGCCTGAACCCTTCGGGTTGCAGGGATCGGTGGCCGTGGTCAGGTTGGTGGAAAAGATCACGATGCCATTGAACGCCGAAGGATCCAGCACCATGCGCCACCCGATGCCCGAAGCCGCGTCTTGACCCAAGTCGGTGTACCAGCCCATCGGACCCGTAGACAATATCGGATTGGGAGTGGTCGAGCTAAGTTGGGGGTTGTCTATCGGTGTGAGGTCCGCGCGCGTGATGGGCGCGCTGACGGCGTTGAAGCCGCTGGCGGTGCCGTCGATGATGGCGTAGAAGGATTGCATCTCGTGATCGGGCACGTCAGTGATCGCCAGCAATACGCCGGTGCCAAACAAGACGTATCGCTTGCGCGTGACCGGGTGGATCTCGATAAGCGGTGCGGTGGTGATGGGTTGTGGTTGCGGCACAGTGCTGCCGTCCGTCACGGTTGCCAGCAGCACCGGTGGCGGATACGAAGCGGGAGTCCCCGTAAGGTCGAAACGCCACACTTGGCCCTGCATGTCGCCCACGTACACTGAATCGGCGGTCTCGTCGCTGAAATCCTTGACGAATGCGGATGCTTGCGTAAGTCCGTACGACTGGCTCGGCGTTTTCACCTTCTCCAGCAGTGCGCCCGTTCGCGGATTGACGAAATAGAGATATCCAAAGCCGTCGGCGTTGTCGTAGCCGGAGGTCAATATGGCGACCCAGCCATACTTGACAGTCTTGACGACCACGGGCACGCCGAAGCTGTAACCCATGGTGATGTCGGTGAATTCCCATAGAACTTTGCCGGCCACCGCGGACTCCGTCGTCATACTCGCCGGATCGGTGACATCAAGGGCGTAAAAGCTCTTTCCGCCCTTGCCCAGACCGCCGATCAACACGGTGCGCCACGGTGTGTTGGCCGCAGTGGTGTAGTCGACCGTACCCGTGAAGCCCACCGTGCGGGACATATCGATATCGAAGGCGGCCGGCGTGGCGTCCACGTAGTTGTGGTGGACGTAGTTCGGATTCCCGAGCTGCGCGAGGCCGTCCACCTGCGGTGTGCCGTTGGGTCCTTGGATTACCGCACTCGGCACGTAGGCAAACACCTCGGTGCCTGTCGCACCGTCGAAACCATGCAGCATGCCGTCGTTGGCGCCGGCGTACACCGTGGTGGGCCGCGGTGTCGTGGTCGTCCAGAGGGTTTTGAAGAAGTTATATCCCGGATTGTTGGCATCCGAGAACGTCTGGAGCGGGGTCGATACCGGCGCCAAGCTGGCGTCGACGATGTCGCCCAGCAGCAGTCTGCGGTTACGCAGCGAGTGCGTGCTGAGTGGCGCTGTTGAGGACACTTCGTTCGTTTGATCGCCGCGCAGATAGTTCAGATACGGGCAGATACTCGTGCCGCAGGTGAGCGTGGGCGAGTAACTGGGCGTGAGCGCAGTCTGCTGCGCCGAGCTGAGATTCGCCGCCTCGAACGCCACTCCGCTGGTGCCATTCCACGTGGCGACGCGACGCGCAGTTTGCCAGCCGTTGCCCGCGAGTTGCGCCTGCAGCGTGCTCGAGCTCGCCCACACCGGGGTCTGCGTCGGGTTGCCGCTGGTATCGAAGGTCAGCGTGGAGCCGGTCACTGTGCCGTTCCAGCCGTTGGGGTCGTAACCCGCACCAAAGGAATACGCGCCGGAGGTGACATTGGTCAGGGAGAACGAGAACGACGTGCTCAGCTGCGCAATAGCACTGGAGATGCTGACGAACGCGGATTTCAATCCGGCGACCATCGCATTGGCATTGCCCGCGTTGTAGTAGTTATCCGGCGGCCGGTGAAAGCTGCCATTCATGTTGAGTAGGGGGGCACCGGTCGTGTCGAACTGCGCCGTCGTGATCGGAGTGTTCAACATATCGTACGCCGGATTGGCGGCGGTATAGAAAGGCGCCG